>ERZ773008.2-NODE-2-length-426575-cov-5.762590_pt1 | contig 426575 bp, 346 predicted proteins | sample MGYA00580664_ERZ773008 | MGnify/ENA primary metagenome ERZ773008 (study PRJEB29015, sample SAMEA2738016) | human oral metagenome | biome: human oral; feature: human-associated habitat; material: dental | place: China | collected 2048 ...
TATATGTGTTGAGGTACAGGTATATATGTGTTGAGGTACAGGTATATATGTGTTGAGGTACAGGTATATATGTGTTGTTCCTCCCTTATGTATAATTTTCCTCAGTTCTCTAACTAAACAAAAAAAGAAGTCCTGGCAGTTCAGGACCTCTTTGCTTATTTGATTGATTATTTACTGTATTTTTCATACTTAACGGTTGCGAGCATTTCTCTCAAATCTGCTCCAGGGCGAAATTGAATCTTATTTCCCTTGATATTAGACGAAGTGAACTTATCAGCACTTGCAACTCCCTCGCTAGTGATTCCAATCTGAAAGCTTCAAAAATCTCAGAGCTTGACAATCTTACCCTCGGCGAGATGCTTTGTCAAAATCTTCGTCAAATCATTAAGTACTGCGAGCATATCACTATCAGATACCGTAGATCCAGCAGCCGCAATTTCCTTTGCTAGAGCCTTAAAGCTGACCTCTCCATCAGCCTTTGCTGAGGCATAAAACTTTGGAGCTTCACTAGGCTTGAGAATGTTTTTTCTCTCGACGATGTTGTACTTTACCGCCATCTTGTATTTTGGTTAAAGAATAAAGATAATTTCAGTCTAGGAATCCCTGAAGACTTTGCAAGGGAAAGTTGAATGAAGTTGTTTGAGTGCTTGAAAGGAGGCTTAGGAGCTGATGATGCAGAGATGATGATGAGAAATGAGGTAGAAAAGCTAGAATAGGTCAAGAAGAAATTGAAAAGTTGGCTTGAAATCGTATCTGAAAAACATATATTTAATCCCGCTATAGCAAGAAGTGAGTAGACTTCTTAAATATTAATTAATAAATAAAATAATAAAATAACCGAACGAAAATTGCTACTCCAATGATTAGTTCACAATACCGTTTTCATATGAAAGAACGTATTTTAAGACTAGGGAAAGTAGTGCTGATGGCACTCGCCCTAACCGTTGGTTTCTTCTCTTGCGAGAAGAAAGAAGATGTCGCTCCTGTAGCACAAAAACTCAGGAACTGACGCAGAACTTGTAGCTCTTCAAGCTTCGCTGAATTCAGCGAATGCGAGTATGATGAGAGTTCAAAGTGGTTATTATACTGTTGCACAACGGTATAAGAATAACTACTCTCACCGTACCCACTGGCATCCTATTGCTCAAGGTTTCACTAACTGGTGGAACTGTATTGCTTCGGCTGATCGTGGTAGCAATATTTCAGTTCAAGATGTGTTGAAACTAGGAAAAGGCAGGGAGAAGACGATTGACTTAGTTGAAGATCTTGTCGGGGCTTATCCAGGATTACAGCACAGAGGGTATAGTGATCTTGATGAATCTACAACTGCTCAGGGTCGACTTGAAGGACTTTTTACCAATGGAATCAAGTTCAATGGAAAAGCTCCTGTAGCTGTTTTGATTAAGAGTAAAGATTGGAAAAAACTCTTTAGTAACGGTTCTGTCCTATAAGGATGGTTATGTGTATTATTATGATCCCTTTTATAATGGATTACAAGATGCACATATTTCAACCTTTGCTAGTAATGCAAAGGCGGCTTCAGAGAGTGGAAGTGTTATCAATGTTATTTTTTGGTAGCTTTCTATAGCTCGAAAAAGACTAGAGATTTCTCTAGTCTTTTTTACCTAATGCATTATTTATGGATTCGCTTTCAATTTGATGAAGAAGTTCCATTACTTATTCGAACTTTTATTATTTGAGGGTGCTTCGTTTCTCGAAAAATCAGGGGATAGTACGTATGTGGTTGATAGCTTCACCACTTTAGTTCTTGTTCTCTGTTGCAATTAGGCAATGGAACCCATCAAGCATCTACAATATCATCATTCTGATAGGCATTTTCGGCGTCAAATCGGCAAATATCAACAGCTTGATGTATTCAATAAATAGGAGCGGTTCATTCTACATTAAAATAGGATTGTCCCCCATAATATGTCATTAGAGGTAAATTTCCTCCACTAATGACATATTTTGTCTTTTCTTCCCAGTTCCTGAGTTCGTCTCCAGTGAGTTTATTTCTTATCATTTCCTCTCTATTTTTGACGAGGATTTTCATAAAGTTTCTCCAATCCCTCAGGCGATAGACTTCTTGATAGACCTTTCTATATTCTTCTCCAACCTTTGTGAGAATAGCATCTCCAGTAAATTCAGGTATTGAGTAGAAACCTATAAGATTACTAACCCAATGCTTGTCTTTTAGCCAAGGATTTTGAGAATGTCTTCAGAGAGATGTCGAAGGAATAGCAATATTTCCTGACTGCACCCAGTTTCGTTCTTTGAGAGCCTGTTCGTTATGCTTGTCTTTCTCTAGCGGAAATCTAAAGGTGAAATCATACTTTGGTATGTTAACTTCATACTCATCTCCTGTTTCTGTACAAGTAGTTACTCAGATTCATCAACAAGGTCACATATCAAAGACGACTTCTCCTAGCTTTTTAAGCTGGACATCTCCTGTACTGAGGGAGACTTCAAGCTTGGTCGGGAGGAACTCGGACCTTAGCTTTGGGTAGTTGGCTAGTCGCTCCTGACAGGCGAGTTTTACTTCTGCCTTCTCAGCTGACTCAGCACAACTAGTAAACATTTTCTTTAGATTTTCTAGAGTTTCTGGGACATAGAGATTTTGATTGACGATTTCTCTACTCAGTGTTGTGAACTTCTCGGTTAAATTCTCAGTCTTGTTTGCTGATATTGAGAGCGAGAAGATACCGATACCCGTCAAAGCGATGGTTCAAAAAATGAGAAGCTTTTTTTTCATTTCTTTTTCTCGTATGAAATAAAAGAAGTATAATTAAAAGATACTAAGTTTAGAGAGTAAATCAAGAGAAAATACTTATTTATAAAAAGAGAAGCTCAGCTTCTCTTTTTATCTTTAATACAAAACTGTCGTATCCCACGGTCTCCAGCCTGCATACAGAAGTGGAGACTTCCCCTCTTGGATGACCTGATTATCAAACAAGTTTGCTAAGAAAAGATATTTCTGCCTCAAAATCCAGCTCTCATTCGTCATCGTTTTAAAAAGCTGACGGTTATTGAGATAAAGATTGTGACATTCAGCAAAATCCTCAAAGGGATTCGTCATTCAATACCTACTGCAAAAGTCTTTTTCTTCAGAAGCTTCTTTTCTAATATTCTCACTATCCCAAGAAAGGCGATAGTACTCAAGTGAACTGTCATCTACTGAAAATTTTACCTTTCCAAATTCAGTATAATTCTGATCTTTATACTTGCTGAGTCCTCTTAATGCTCAGAGGTCCACCACATGTCAAAACTCATGACTGCTCACTCCCCAATATTCCTCAGGTGCTCCAAGAGAGGCAAGGTTAATTCTGATTCTTTCAGCTGTTGCTCCTCATCTTCTTTTCCCCGGTTCTCAGTTGATAATATAAGACTTTAGTGCAACGCTCACTGGCGTTCCTTTCATAAGATGTTTCTCTATAAATCAAATAATAGAGAGGTATTCACTAGTGTATCTGATCTTATCATCAAGGTTTACTCCTCAGGTATAGATAACCTTCTTGCAAAAAGTCTCTTGTCCACTACATAAACGATCTAGAGGAGAAGAAATGAGTTCAATTGTGGGACTTGGATGTTCAGTGTTTTTTTCTTTTTGTTCTTCTTTTAAATAGTCAACTTGGATCATCGTAGTTGGAATATCGACTTTCTTTGCCGTTAAAATCAGCATTAAAAAAATAATTACGCTTGCTCAAAAGAGCTTTCGAAAATCGTATATTGTCAAATTAAGCCAGATTTTCTTTTCCATATCGCAAAATATCACTAAAAATAAGGTCTTGTTGTTTCCCCTTATTATTATATATGATTAGCTCGGAAATTGCAACTTTTTGAGCAAAAAGTTGAAGTAAAAAAGCATAGCCTCAGATAATGATCTTTGTCCCTTGTTGTTTTGCCTTAAAGAGATTCTTTCAGCTACCACCAGTGATATTTTCAACAAGCAGGAGAAAATCCTGATCCATTCCCTTTTTTATCAACGCCTCAAAAAGTTCTTTAGATTCCTCTTTTTTTACTGACAAGACGAAAATTACTCCATTGGGAAATTGTATGTTGTCAAACGCCTCAATTGCTTTCAATACAGAGGCTGTTTTAGAGAGATGAAAAATCTGATTTTCTTTCTTTTGTTGTTCTTGATTTATTTTGGAATCTTCCCTCTCTGAGATCAAGCAAGGAAGTGTTGTATCAGTATGTGAGAGGAAAAGTGCTTTTCTCTCTCTGAAAAGTTCTAAAAACTCATCCCAACTGCTAAACTTTACTTCTTCAGAATAAATAAAATAAAAAGCTGATCTATCATACATTTTCTTTTCTACTTGTAGATTGCCATCAAAGATTTTTATCATATGTTCAATCTGATTCCAAACACTTGAGAACTCTTGCTGAGTTATGATCTCTCTTAGTTGTGGTTCATACTCTGCAAATTTTTCTAATAGTTTATTTGTCTGGTAAAAGGCTACATTTCCCTTGATCGGTTCTAAGGTTAATTGTGTTGCTTCAGTATGAGTAAAAAGTTTCTTGGTTTCTTGTCCTAAAATTCCAATAAAAACAGTGAAGAACTGCTTAAATTCTATTAATTGAGCCAGTTTTTTTTCTTCTATTTCTCCATAGCTAGTGATGAGACGATATTTATACTCGAGCATTTCTAAATAATTGAGAGTATAGTTTAAATCATAAGGACGAGAAAGGTAGAGATTAAAACTCTTGTATCGCCATTCACTATCAAAGAAAAAAATCTGATATTCTTTATATTTCTCTTGCTGTTCCAGAATCGAGAAAAGACCAGCATGTGTTGCTAAAATAATTGGATAATCAACTTCCTGTCTTGTATCTTTGAGTGCAGTATAGATTTCATAGTCTTCTTTTGAGTTTAAGTCAAGTACTCCAAGTCCCTGTTCAAGATGGGAAAAATATTTTAACAGAAAACTGATCTCAGCTCCTGTAAAAGAGCCTTTATTTGCAAATTTTTTGAGTGCAGAACGACTGAGAGTTTGTTCTTCTTTAACAAATCAAAGATTCTTGATGCCTAAATCATTAAGGAGATTTTTTGTAATATCCAGTTTTGATTTATTTGAAAAAGCAAAGATGCTGTGTTTGTGGCAAGCTAGGCTTGAAAGCAATTCCTTGAATGCAACATCTCATACTCCATATCTTTTGTAGTTATCATACTTTTCAAGATTAATGTTATAGGTTCCTGAAAGCATTTGTGTGTGTGGTGGTGTGATCTTTTTTAGAGGAGGAAGATCGATTTCACTTTGTTTTTTACTTTCCTTGATATCAAAAATTTCTTTCAAAAAGCTCTCACTTTCTCATAAAAATACTCCCAAAACAGGATAAGCAGAAATCAGAATCCTGATTCTATCTATTAAATACAAAAATAGGCTCGCAGAGAGTTTTGCGTCATAAAAAGCATCATGAAAATGCTCTTCTTCATCAATTTTGAGCTGAGCACTGAGTTTTTGATAGGCTTGCTTTGACTTGAGCTGTTGGATGAGAACTTCTTGTGCATAGCTTGCAGGATAGTGAATCAAAGTCTGAGAGAGTTTGAAAGTATCAAGCGTTGTTTTCCGCTTTAATCAGGGGAAGAATTTTTCTAGAAAGTGAAGATCAAAACTAATATTATGCCCTACAATAATCGTATCTTCTCAAAAAAATCATTGAATTTCCTCTATAATTTCCTCAGGACGGGGCGCGGATTCTAGCTGTTGGATTGAAAGCTTTGTTATAAATCAGACAATACTTTTGAGTTCAGTTGCTTTTTTTGCAGGACGTAAGAGGGATTGAAATCCTCACAAAACTTTCCCATTCAAATCAAATTCCATAATTCAAATCTGGATTGGCTCATCATTATGGAGATCTAATCCTGTTGTTTCAAAATCTAGTGCAATATAGCGAAAATTCCTTCCTCCCATCTGTTCAAAAAAGCTAAATCAACGATTAAATCTACAGATTCTTTGGCTTTTTACAAGTTGATTTCTTGAATACAATATATCGTTTTTAGAAAATGGCAAGAAAAAGTCTTATGTTCTTCCTTCAAAAAATACAAAAATAAAAAAAACTGACTATACTTGATGATGAGTATTTTATATCTCTAGTATCTAGGGGATGTTTACTAAAATCCTAAAACAACGATCATTCAAGAGTTTCAAAAAAATGCTGTTAAGATCAGTATTTGTGTTTTTTTGACTATTTTTGATTTCTCCTAATGCAGGGAATGTTGCTAGTGCTACAAATAATAAAGAAAGTGTTGATGAAGTGCAGCAAAAAAATCTTATTGAGCGAAACACGATATTGGATATTGTGAGTAAGGCAGCGTATATTATTGTTTGGCCACTCGTAACAATTGCTGGAATTGCAATGGACAATCAGATGGTGTATGGATCGTTTATGTATTTAGATGCTCCATTACGAAAGCTCTGGAATCTTATTAAGAATTTAGGAAATTTCGCTTTAGGATTTTTGTTCCTTGCTTGAATTTTGTGATATGTAATTTCTCCTTGAGGAATAGGAAAGATAAAAGCCTTTAAAAATACCTTTAATAGTCCTACGGATTTGATCAAAAAAACCTTGATAGCTGGGGTTTTGATACAGATGAGCTGGTTTATTATGATGGTTTTTGTTGATTTATCAACAATTCTAACCTATTCAGTTGGTGCATTACCTTCAAGTGTTCTGAGTAAGATAACGACCGATAATGATTCCAAAGTTATGACAACAAATGTAATTGTTGATCTTTGAGATGCACAAAAGTGATGAACACAGGCTGAAAATGAGTCTTTAAAATTTTATTCAACCTTAGCAAAAGCGGGTGGGAAAGGAGAGATGCATGTCGCTCCATGTGAAATCTTTAGTTGATCACGTGGAGCTTATGTGATTGAGAGAAAATATAACTTACTTAGAGATCCACATAAAAAAGGCTTGATAGATATGGAGGATGGATTCTGTACGTATAACGGAGCACTTGTCGCCTTTTCTTCCTATGGTATATCCTCTAAAGATAAAACTATTACATCTAAGGATGGATTCTCAAGTCGTGTAACACTCATGAAAAAAGTCCTTGCACAAGCTACTGAAGAGGAAATTAAAAAACTTGAAGATATAGGTGTTATAGTGCCACTTTACAAGCCTTCTACAGTATCTGCTCTTACTTCAGAGCAAGAAGTTGAAATAAAAGATACAAAAATTATAGCAGGAGTAATTCCTTCAGAAGCAACACCAGGATTTATTAGTAGTAGAAAAGAGTGTAGTAACGAACAATGTAGTGAAAAAAAATATAAATATCCATATTCAGAATATTGACTAGAGGCTTCAAAAATTATGGAGAAAGCAAATTCTCGAACTGGGCCATTTGTTACTTTATATAATGGTTTAATGGCTTATTCAACATCCATTGATTTTTCAAAACATGGAATGTCGCAAAAGCTTCTTGTTTTAGTTTTGAATACAGGTTTTGCAGTTCTTTTAATTTTGCCGTTGTCAGCATTAGTTGTTGTCTTACTTCGAAGGGTAATAGTTCTGTGGGTTGCGATTGCTGTATCTCCTCTTATTGTGTTAAAAACAGTCTTTGGAGGGCTTTTTTGAAAGTGGATTGATGGGGTTGAGTTCTTTGATCTTGAGGAAATTATAAAATTACTTTTTGCTCCAGTATTGGTAGGATTTTGTGTGGGAATTTCATTGATTTTTATGTCAGCATTGAAAACAACCCTCCCAACGAATGGAATGATTGAACAGTGAGTGGAGCAGAGGTATAGAGATTCATTTAAACAGGCTACAGGAATCGAAATTACCTCAAATGAACGTGGCGATAGTCAAGAATTAAATATTCTCTGATTTATCAAAATTAAGGCAAGTATTGCGCTTGTTAATTTCTGATGGCTTATTATTATGATTTTTGGTATGGCCATAACTCGATTCCTGCTTTTCGCTGCTATAAAGTGAACAAAGATTGGAGAAAAAGTCTGATGAAAACTACAAGAATTGTGAGAAAGTCTTTTAGCTACTACACCAATTATCCCAACATCGAGCGGTGGTATCGGTTTTTGAGCTATTGTAAATAAACCACAACAATTACTAGATAGTAAGATGTCTGAACTCAGTAAGTCTAGAAATTCTCAGCTTACATGACTTCTAGAACCAAACTCAGACGCTGCAAAAGAAAATAGAAAAAAGTATAACGCTGAGAATTTTATAAATTCAGAAGTTATTTCGTATGTTGCTGATGAAGATAATAAAATTGAAAGACTAAATGAATTGCAGTGAATATATGATGCCCATGAAAAATATACTTATTCTACTGATGATATAAGAAATCAGAGACTTAATGTTCTAAAAACAGAGTATTCAACATTGATTTCCCAAGCGCTAGCAACTGCCAATGTTGAGCAAGCATTATCTCTGGCTAATTCTCCTAGAGTTTCAGATTTATATACATGAACTAGGGAAGAATTGATAAATAATATGAGTCAAGAAGTAAAAAAAGCAATTGAGTTTAAAGATGGGAAATATCAGAAAAAACAAGTAAATTCCTAAAATAAGTCAGAAAATGATAATTAGAATGTTTAATTATTTATTTTAACAAAACAAAATGAAGAATCAGATTTTATCCAAAAAAATGAAATGGATAGGAGGGGTAACTCTATGAGTGATGGTTTTTCTGATTTCTTTTGTTTTTGCAGAAGATTCAACTTCACAGGTATGTTCAAGATGGGTGACGGAATTTATGGATACATTATATCGCATTACTCAGCTTTGTTCTTGGCTTCGAATTGTTTTGGCAAAATTTGTTGGAAAATTAATGACAAATGCTTTGGTCTATGCAGAAGCTTTTCAGATGGATACCTATTTGTGGAAGATTTGGCAAATGGTAAGGAATCTAGTTAATTTTGCAATTGGATTTTTCTTTCTCTATCATATCCTTAAGTATGTGATTTCGCCCTCAACTAATGAAAAGCCTCCGCAAGAGATCATTAAAAAGTCTCTTATTACAGGTGTACTAGTCCAAATGAGTCGGTTTATTGTGATGGTTCTTGTAGATCTTTCAACAATTCTAATTGCAACAGTTTCAGCTTTCCCATCTCAACTTGTTGACAATAGTCAGCAATTACAAACTACGATAGTTGCAGTAAAGGATGCAGATAAAACCTTAAAATATATGAAAAGTCAAGCAGTAGTATATACTATTGATGGTGAGCTTACTACAAAGCTTGTAGATTTGCCAGAAAGGAGAGAAGTTCCTAATGAAAAATTTATTGATGAAATTATGCCGAAGCCAGAAGATTTAAGTGGACCACTTATGCGATTAGGATTTTCTGTGTTTAAAACGAATGATTATTTACAGTATAATAACAATAACGTAGCAGGAGTTTCTTGTCAAGATAAAGCATTTAAGCAGATTTTTCAATTTATTTTGTATAGTGCAGGACTTGTATTGTTTACGTTGTCTTTGCTTGTTTTGACTGTTGTTTTAATTGTGAGATTAGCATACTTGTGGGTGGCAATTGCTTTAAGTCCTCTCATTATCTTTATTAAGCAATTTGAAATTAAGGGATTAGATCAAACAAAAGAGTGAGGATTTCTTAATGTAGATACAATTATTGGATTGATTTTTCAGCCGGTAAAATTTTGCTTTTTTATTGGATTAATGATGATTATAATTGTAATCTATCAATCATTTTTCCAATTAGACTATAAAGATGCTTCATTTGCAGAGGGTAATGTTAGTATTTCGACAACTAAAAATGGGGAAAGCTGATATTCTTCCGCTGTAAAAATTGATGGGTTACTTAATATGAATATGTCTAATGCGAAAATGACTATTCAGGAAATATTTATTGCAATCCTTTCTCTGGCATTTATGCGAATGATTATAAAAGTAGCTATTACGAATAAGACAGGCGTTAAAAAACTTGATCAGTTTACAAGTTCTGTTGCAAAATTAGGACAATCTACAATTGAGTCTACTCCAATTATTGCAGTGCCTAATGGTAGTCTCGCCTTATGAGATATCTACTCTTCTCAAGAAGGAAGAAGTGCTCTTCTTGAGTCAAGAGAGGCTGGGGTTAATGAGTGGGCAAGAATTAAGAGAGATAAGCAAGATGAAGAACTTAGTAGGATTTTATGAATCTCAGTAAATAATGTAGGACTCAATAAACAACGAAAATGACGCTTGGATGATGTTGTGGCGAGAACAAGCTGATGAGCAGAATGATTAGATAAATATAGAAATACTGTTATTGAAACTAGAAAAGCAAGAAAAATCTGATTTAGTGATATTGATAGTTGACTCTATACAATATTATGAAAAACATCAAGTAATACTACAGCAGTGCCTTTATGATTGGCTCCTATTGGTGAATTTGTTCGTAAAAATCTATATGGAAAAAAGGCTGAGGAGATTGAGAATGCTTTACAAAAAACTGATACAAAAACATTCCAAATATTTTATAGGTATGCTCTTGATATCCCAGAAACAGAAAACAATATTCCTACAAGTTTAGAGAATTATAAAAAGAATATAGAAAAACGAAGGCTAGAAACTCAATCATAAAAAAATAATTAAAAAAATAAAAGAGGATTTTACATCCTCTTTTTCTTAAAATCAAAAAAATAAATAAAAAATCTGCATAAAGACTGATAAAACAAATAGTGACTTTTTTTGAGCCTTTGTTTTTTTACGTATAAAGTGAGAAAAGTCTGACTTTTTTCTCTTTCTAAAAATAAGTTCCAGAGCCAACGCTACAAATAAAACAACCATTTTTTAAAAAAAGTGATAAAATAAATAAAAAATCTCTTGATTTTGTATTTTATTTTCGTATACCTTGTCATTGTCATCATAGACAGACGAGGGTGCGGATATGATGTAGTTGGTGTAGCATAGCAGACTTCAGCTCTGTTTGTACGGGTTCGAGTCCCGTTATCCGCTATTACACTACATGGGTTTCGCATCAGAGGTATTCAAGGATATCTATTTATTAGCTACAAAAAGTGGAGGTAAATGATTGGTCGTATCTTGTTGTGAATACTGCTTTGCTGAGTTTGAGGACTTTTCTGTTATTATTCTTATGATATAGTAAGGTTCTTTGGTAGAAATGCTTGGGCAGAGCTTCATTTGGGAGGGACGAGGAATCTAGTGTTGCTACTTGGGTTTGTAGTTATGATACTTTGAGTATTGACGATGTTCGGTGTCTTTGTGTGAAGTCCTACAGAACAGATTGATCAAATTCAATGATTCTGAGGATAAAAAATGTTTTGGGCTCTTAGCTCAGTTGGCTAGAGCGCCTGCTTTGCACGCAGGAGGTCATGGGTTCGACTCCCATAGAGTCCAAATTTAAGTTCTTTGGTCTAAGGTCTTGTAGAGAGGGGAGATGGCAGAGCGGTCAATTGCATCAGACTGTAAATCTGACGCCTCACGGCTACGTAGGTTCAAATCCTACTCTCCCCAGGCTAATTTGACGATGGAGGATATGTCCCCGTAGTTCAATGGATAGAACAACAGCCTTCTAAGCTGTGGATCTAGGTTCGATCCCTAGCGGGGATAGGTTGTATTTTTTTATGCTCTCGTGGTCTAGTGGTTTAGGACGCCACCCTCTCACGGTGGAAATCGAGGGTTCGAGTCCCTCCGGGAGCGAGTGTTTATTATTATTGTCTTGTGTATGGAGCAAAAAAGCTTTAAGCCAGCAACAGCAAATTCGAAATTTTGAGGGCAGAAAAAAGAGTTTTCTGGACAAAATAAATCAGAAAAAAATATGGCTGGGAATTTTAAGGCAAAAATGGTCTTTATAAATGATCAGATTAAGGCTCCTAATATTATGATAATAGACGATGATAAAAATAATCTTTGAACTTTCCCAAGAAGGATTGCCTTAGAGATGGCTGCTGAAAAATGACTTGATCTAGTTCAGCTTGTATATGATCCAGAGAAGATGCTCTCAACAGTGAGGCTTACTGATTACGGAAAGTATATGTATCAAAAAGGGAAAGAAGATAAAGAGAGGAGGAAGGCTCAGAAATGAAAAGATACAAAAGAGCTTAAAATTAGTTATGCAATTGGAGATAATGATCTTCAATTAAAAATAAAGAAAGCACAGGAAATTCTTCAGTGATGAGATAATGTGAAGTTCTCAATTAGGTTAAAGTGAAGGGAAAGGATGTATGAAGATAAGGCAGTGCAAAAGTTAAAGATTATCCAAGAGGCTTTGCAAAGTTATGGAAAGTCTCAATATGATACACCAAAAAAAGAGGCTAATGGATATAGTATTATTTTATTTAGTAAATAGTGTCACAACAGATGGCAAATAAGATGAAGTCTCATTCAGGAGCGGCAAAGAGGTTTAAGATTACAAAATCTAAGAAAGTAGTTGCTTGTAAGTCTTGTAATAATCATCTCTTAACTAATAAGGGAAAGACAAATAAGAAGTTCGCTTATGGAAAAGAGATTCTTGGTGCAACAGCAAAGATGCTAAAAAATTTACTTCCTTATAAATAGTTGATAAAATGGTAAGAGTTACTAATGGTCTTGGAAGACAAAGAAGACATAAAAAATTTATCAATCAAGCTAAAGGGTTTAGACTTGGAAGAAAAAATCTCTATAAGCAGGTAAGATTGGCTCTTGTAAAACAAGGTCAGCATGCTTATGTAAGTAGAAGACTTAAGAAGAGAGATTTCAGAAAGCTTTGGATCGAAAGACTTTCAGCTGTGATTAGAGAAAAGGGAAATAGATATTCGGTATTTGTTAACCTTATGAATACAAAGGATATAAAGTTGGATAGAAAAGTTCTTTCTAATATTGCAGTCGCTTTCCCATCAGTATTTGATAAAATTTATGATGAAGTTGTAAAATAAAAAAAGAAAATCTGGCTTTGTGTCAGGTTCTTCTTTGGGCCGAGGTGGTGGAATTGGTAGACACGAAGGACTTAAAATCCTTTGGGACTTATAATCCCGTGCCGGTTCGATTCCGGTCCTCGGCAACTTAATGTTTTTAATTGTTATTTGCTATTGTTATGTGATTTACCGTTCGAAGAACAGGAGATTTGAATACAAACGAAAGAATTATCTCTTTCTACAAAAAGGAACTTTGGTCTTCTCATATTTTGGATAAAGCAAAAAAGCAAGTGCATTATGGTACTAAGTGGTATAGAAAGTTTGTGAGCTATGATTTCCCATCTTCTAGAAGATATAAGAGAATGAGAGCAATCGTTTCTAATGCTTATAGAAAGACAAAGAGAAAGTATAATACTTTGGCACAACTTGGAAAGATTGTGTAAAATTTATTTTGATATTTTGTATAAGAATGTATGCAGTTGTAGAACTACAAGGACATCAATATATTGTCTCAGAATGAGCAGAAATTATTGTGGATAATCTTGGGGTAAATCAATCAGAAAAGTTTGTAGCAAATAAAGTTTTGGCTATCTTTGATGAAGCTGGTAATGATGTAATGGTTGGGAAACCTGTAGTAGATGGTGCTAGTGTTGAATTTGAAGTTGGAGTTACTCAAAAGGGTGAAAAAGTAAGAGTACTTAAGTTCAAGAGAAAAACAAGATACGCAAGATTAAAAGGATTTAGACCGCTTCAAACAACTTTAGTTGCTAAAAAGATTTCTTGCTAATGGCTAAGGCTGGAGTCTTAGAGCGAGATGGAGAGATTCTAGAAGTCCTTCCTGCTGGAAAATATACTGTAAAATTGAAAGATACAGATATGGTTATTAATTGTTATAAAGCGGGTAAGATGAAACAATCTCATATCTCAGTGATTGAATGAGATCATGTGAAGGTTGAAGTGAACCAATATGATATGAAACAAGGAAGGATAGTGTATAGATATAATGTCGTGACAAATAGTCCGCAGCATTAGTGTGCTTATTTACATAATATGTTTAATTACGATGAAAGTTGTAAATTCTCTTAAAAAGAGATGTATGTATTGCCAAATTGTAAAAAGAAAGGGTAGATTGTATGTGACTTGTAAGAGAAACCCTAGACATAAAGCTAGGCAAGGATAGTTTTTATTTATTGTATTTTTTGAACGATGTTTAGATTGATGGGGCATGTCCTTCCAGAAGAGAAATCTATTTGGATTGCGCTAACAAATATTTACGGAATTGGTAGAGAAAGATCTAAGAAAATTCTGGCTGCACTCAATATTGAGATTATGAAAAAGGTAAAAGATATCTCAGAAGAAGAACAAAAGATGATCTCTGATGAGTTGAAAAAATATGTATTGGAAAATGATCTTAAAAGAGAAGTAGCTGCTGCGATCAAAAGATTGAAGGAAATTAAATGCTACAGAGGAATGAGACATAATCTTGGTTTGCCAGTAAGAGGACAACTTACAAGAAAGAATGCAAGAACTGCAAAGAAACTTCTTGGAAGATCAAAGGTGAGACCAGTATTGAAGAAGTAATTTTATATAGTTTTTTCTATAGCAAATGGCTGTTACAAAGGCAAAAAAGAAGGATATTAAGGTAGTTAGTGGAGTGCTTCATGTACATACTACTTCAAATAATACTTTGATCACATTGATTGATCAGGAAGGAAATAAGATTCTCGGTGGAGGTACTGGAAAGGTTGGATACAAAGGTTCAAAGAAAAGTACTCCTTATGCTGCTGAGGTATTGACAAAGCAGATCTTAAAGGATGGACAAGGATATGGATTGAAGGAAATTGGTATCGTGTTCAAGGGAATTGGTATGGCAAGAGAAGGAGTCTTTAAGGCAATCAATGAAGTTGGAGTGATTGATATTGCTTATATCAAGGAACAAACTGGAATCCAATTCGGAGGTTGTAAAGGAGAAAGACCAAAGAGAAATTAGTCTTTTTGATTTAAAAAAAAGGAAATCAGATTTTTCAAATTTATTTATCTATTTTCATAGTGAATTATGAGATATACTTGAGCAAAATTTAGACTCTGTAGAAGAGAACAGTTGAATCTCTTTGGTCCACAAAAGTACAATCTTAAAAAGAGAAAGGATTTGCCAGGACAACATGGAGCTTCTATGCAGAGAAATTCTGAATATGGGAAATTGCTAAGAAATAAACAAGTAGTAAAGAGAAGTTATCTTCTATCAGAAAAACAGTTTTCAACTATTGTAAAGAAGACCGCTGCTAAGTATGCAAAGAATAACAAGATGAGTCACGACTTTGCATTGTTTCAATTCTTGGAAAGAAGGCTTGATGTAATCGTTCTTAGATCTGGACTTGCAAACACAATTATGCAAGCAAGACAAATGGTTACTCACGGACATTTCCAACTAAATGGAAAGAAGCATAATATCCCTTCAACTTTTGTAGAAGTTGGTGATAAAATCTCAGTAAAAGAGAAGTTGAAGAACTCACCACTTTATGCTAATGCATCTAAGGCTACTCCAGCAAAGGTACCTTCTTGGTTAAAGGTTGATAAAAATGCTTATGCAATTGAAGTACTTGCAATGCCTCAGAAAGGAGAAATTGAACCATTAGGAGATCTACTAAAGGTTATTGAATTCTACGCGAGAGCTTAGTAAGAGGGTAAAAAATCAACAAAAACTTTATATCATATTTCTACTTCTATGTTGAATATACAACACTTTATTGGAGTTCCTAAGATTAGCTTCAGTCAGTTGGATGATGGGGCTACAAGGTTTGAATTGAAATATGTCCCAAGATGATTTTGACACACTCTTTGAAATGCATTGAGAAGAATTATCCTTGCTTACAACCTTTGAGGAGCTGTAACAGGGGTAAAGATTAAAGGGGTGCCACACGAATATGATGTTATTACAGGAGTAAAGGAAAATGTAATCAGTATTCTATTGAATTTCAAGAAGCTTCGCTTCAAAATTGATGAAAATGCTGAATCACTTCAACGAATTGCTCAGAGATTTAAGGGGATTGGAAGATATACAGCAAGTGATCTTAAGTTCCCATCAGGAGTACAGCTTCTTAATGGAGATGAATTCCTATTTGAAATAACTGATAGTTCTACAGAGATCAATTTGGAACTAAGAGTTGAAAAAGGATATGGATACTATAGTCTAGAATACCTTAGACAAAGAGATAAAAAAGAAAAAGATACTGAAGAAGTTGGACTTCTTCTAGTTGATAACGACTTTTCTCTTGTTGACTATGTAAGATATGATGTAGAGGAGGTTATTGAAGACTTTAGCGGAAGTACAAAGGATGCACTTAATATTGAAATTAAGGTAAAATATGACAATATCTCTCCAAAGGAAATTATTATGTTCGCTGGAGAAGTACTAACAAGCTATGCAAAACTCTTCGTATTTGATAATGTTTATATTGACAAATCGGTACTTGTAGAGTATGATGATCTTTCTGAAGCTGAAGAAGCTTTGCCAGAAGAGTCAGGATCAGTAAAGACAATGCCAATTGATGCGCTTCCATTGAGTGAAAGAACAAGAAACGCATTGATTAAAAATAATATTCTCTATGTTGAGGATTTGGAAAAGAAAAAGAAATCTGAATTATTAGTAATGAAATGAGTTGGAAGAAAAGCTATTGATGAGATTACTTCTTCACTCGCAAATATCGGTAAAGTATTAATCGGATAGCTAAAGTAGGGAATTTATCATTTATTATCTATGTTAAGATGAGACACAAGCATAACAGGCTCTTAGAGGTAAATACAGGAGCTAAAAGTAAATCAGTATTTATGAGAATGCAACTTTCTAGTCTTTTGAGAGCTGGAAAATTGACAACAACTCCAAAGAGAGCAAAAGTATTGAAAGCCTATGCTGATCATTTTTTCTCAACTTTGCTTACTATTTATGCAAAAAATGATGAGAAAACTGCTCAGAGAGAAGCTATTAGATATGTGAAAGCTACAGTATATGGAGAGGCAGAAGGTAAGAAGGTAATTGATACTTTCGTTCCAAAATACAAAGAAGAAGGAAGAAAGTCTGGATTCACTTCTGAATATAGACTTGGATATAGAGTTGGAGATGCCTCACCAAAAATTATGTTGAAATTAGCATAATACTGAGTGTAAATAATTTATTTTAGTTATCGTATTGAGATACAATGGAGTTTACTAAAAAGGATTTGAATAAAACCATCTGGATTAAGCAAACAGACCAAGAAAAAAATAGAAGATGGTATCGTGTAGATGCTACAGGAAAGACTTTGGGAAGATTGGCTGTAGATATTGCTAAAAAATTGATGGGAAAAGATAGAGCATATTATTCAGATTTCCGAGATGCAGGAAGTTTTGTTATCGTTGAAAATGTTGAAAAAATTGCTGTAACTGGAAAGAAGTTAACAGATAAGGTATACTATTCATACAGTGGATATAAGGGAAATTTGAAGAGTATTACTCTTGGAGAATTGCTTAAGAAGAATCCTGGAAAAGCCTTATGGTATGCAGTAAGAGGTATGCTTCCAAAAAATAAGCTTAGAGATCCTAGAATTAAGAGAATGAAGCTTATTAAGGGAACTACTACAAAATACGATAATTTTAAACCTATTAACTTGTATAAATAATGGCAAATAGAGAGTATAATTATGCAGTTGGAAGAAGAAAGGAAACTACTGCAACTGTAAAGTTGTATGCTAAGGGAGCATGAAATTATCTTTTGAAAACAGCTTCAGGAAAGGAGTATACACTTGCTGATTATTTTGGAGGGAATCAATATCTCCTTCAGATTGCTACTTCTCCATTTTCTACACTTGGAGTAGATGTATTGAAGAAGTTTGATGCAGAGATCAAAGTTGTAGGAGGAGGAGTTGCTGGACAGGCTGATGCTATTAGACTTGCATTTGCAAGAGCATTGGTAGAATGGAATTCTGACCTTAGAGTATCTCTAAAACCTCATGGATTGCTTAAGAGAGATCCAAGAGTTAAAGAAAGAAAGAAGCCTGGTTTGAAGAAAGCGAGAAAGGCTCCAACTTGGTCAAAGAGATAATTATTTTTTCATATATAAAGCCCGAAATAAACGGGCTTTTTTTAGGTGTACTCTTTGCTGAGAAATATTTTTATCTGCCCAATTAAATCTATAATTATGCAAAAAGATATCGTCTTATTTTGAATCCAAGGTTCTTGAAAATGAACACAAGCAAGTAATATCCTTAAAGCATTTGAACATTATAAATACCTAGAGCCAGGAAATATTTTTAGAGCACTTAACTCTAATACTAATCTGATCTCTGAGTATGTAAAAGATACAATTAAAAAAGGGAAAATGGTGAGTGATAATCTGGTTTTTGATCTATTTAGACTTTGCTCACACCTCCTCGAACCACAGGAAGCTTTCTTGATTGACTGATTTCCTAGAAATGCTCAGCAGTTAGAATTCTTCTTGAGCTATCAAGAGAGACATCAGAGAGATTTTGTTGCTGTTTACTTTGATCTTTCCAGAGACTTGGCAGTTGAGAGAATTCAGATTAGAGCTAAGGAACAGAATCGTGAAGACGACCTCAATATGGAAACAGTAAATAAAAGATTAGACCTTTTTGAGCAGGAGACACTTCCAGTGATTCAAAAGCTAAACAGTCTCAATAAACTTATTACTGTTAATGCGAACCAATCTATTGAAGAAGTTTTTGCTGAATTGGTAGAGAAACTCGGCTTCTTACCAGAATGAAAGTAAGAAAGAAGCGTGTTTGCCTTTCGAAATGGATAAAAATAAATAAAAAAGAGAAGTCTGATTTCTTCTCTTTTTTTATATTGAAGGATGCTTGTTTTATATTTATTCATATTGGGATACCTTATCTTAATTAGCTCTTCTATAATTATCAATCTTATATTCTTCATTGTGTTTATCATTCTCAAAGCTTATCTAGCTAGTTCCCATCGCTTCTTCATCTTAAACATTTCTCTAATATCAAAGATAGCAATCTCCCAGTTAGGGAAAGCTTGCATACACCTCTCTAGAGGAAGCTCAATTTTATGAGATGTCTCAGTAGGATTGACAATGATCACCTTTTTCTCTCCTGTTTTGTTATCAACAAAGCATCTTTCTAGTGAATAATCATGGAGAGAACTAAAGCACTTCTCAGCCTTAGTAACGCTGAAACGTCCAAAGGTTCAATTCTGATTCCATACAACATTCCTGTAATTCGGGTTAAAATGAACGTTATCTCAGGGATTCCCCAGACTAATATTGAGAAATCAAAAACGATGAAACCTGAACAAAAGCTCCTGGATCTCCTTATCTTCAGTGGAAAATAATAGGCAAGCTCCCTCTCCCATCAGTGAACGCAGAAACAGATGTGAGAATCCTCATTCATTGATCTTGCCCAGCATTTCACTAGTAATAGCAAAGGTCCCCGTTTTATTGAGGTTTTCCCATGCCTGCTTACTGAGTTCTGGATATTCAAAGTCTTTACTCAGTATCATATTCTTCATCGCAGCAATCTCTAAGATTCTGAATCCCAATGCACTATCGCTATTAATATTTGCGAAGAGATCCCCTTCTTCCTTATCCTTAATCTCATAGTCCTGATCGAGTTCCTCAGTCGAGACGGGGATCCAAGTTCTATGCCTCTCATCTCAGCAAAAAGGAAGTCTGACTTCCCGACCTTGCTCAGTGATTTTCATTGAAGTCTTGATCAATACCTCAAAGGGATTAGACTTCTTCAGCATTTCAATACCACTATATCCATAGCAAAATGAGAGGTCTTGCTGTCTGATCTCAGCTTTATTATACTTTCATAACGTTGGAAGAGTAGTTATCATCTCTTCCCTTTCAAAACTTTCTAGTGCATCTTCTTGGAGTGTTTCAAGTGTAGTTTTTTGCAGAGTTTCAGGATGCCTGAGATTAGAGAGTAGTTCCTGAAATTCTTCCTCCAGTTCCTCAATTGAATCATCCAGCATATCCTTCCAATACTCGTCTCCTCCTTCCATAAAAAGAAGGGTATAATGCTGATCAGAGAGTGTTTGGTAGTTCTTGAGATAAGCGGCTTTCCTTAGGTGATAGTTTCTGATTTCTTGGAGGTCTGCACTCTTGAGTAGGCAAAATGCAATAGGAAGTGTTCAGATAGTGATTTTATCTTTTAGTTCCTTTGGAAGTTGTGCTAGGAGTTTGAGATCTTGCCTCGTAACTTTTTTGATCGTATTTAAGAGCGGAGTTCACCATTTATCATTCTCATCTCCTCGAAATTTATCAAGTCTGGGCTTCAGTCTGAGGAGTTTTTTAAGCTCGTGCTTACTTGTTTCACAAATACTAAAGAGATTGCTATTCTTAATAGGTATTTCTAATTTCCTCAAAAGTGGAAGTATTTCCCTGAGCTTTGGAATATCTTTCAGATAGAGTCCAGAAAGAGTCTCTATATCATAAACCTGATCTCAGAGTGTGATACCTATTTTTTGAAGCTCTTTTTTTATGATCATCAGATGCTCAACCTCTGCTTGAGATAGTGCAAGGATCTCTTGAAAGTTTTCAGCCGTGATTTTTATTCCAATGTCTTCTAGATAAGGACAAAAACTCATTACCTTCTCAATATTTTCAAGAGAAATATATTGCAGATAGGTATTCTTCGGAGAATAAAAGTTAAGCTGAAGTCTTTTAAAATAGTCCTTTTTTAGTGCTCGTTCCTCATCGGGAGTGAGAGGATTGCGTGCTCTTCTTCTAGCCTTTGCCACCGAGGAGAGGGTATCAAAACATTGCTCGGAGACTTTACGACAAATATGCTCAGAAGGATTAGACTCTGAGATTTGAGTTTCATTTGAGTTGATGAGTACTTTCTCTTCCTCCTCGAGCAGCCTTTTCTTCTCAATATTCTCCATCAATCAAGCAAAGATAAAAAATAAATTAACATACTATAACCAAAAGACTAAAGAAGTCAATACTATAGAAGACGAAAATCTGATCTTTCCCTCGCTCATCATGACTTGAAAACTTAGGAGAAAATCATACACTTTAATTCAGATTTTTATTATTTTTATGTATGTTTATGAGCCTCGCAAACAAGTATCGTCCTCAGACCTTTGATGAGATGATCGGACAAGAGCATATTAGTGACATTCTCAAAGCCCAGATGATTGCTAGAGATAAGATTCATCATAATTATCTTCTTTTTTGACCGAGAGGAACGGGGAAGACTACTTCAGCTAGGCTGATTGCAAAGGGACTCAACTGTCTTAATCTTCAAAATGGAAATCCTTGCAATGAATGTAGTAATTGTCAACTTATCAATGCGGGAACAAGTCTCGATTATACTGAGATCGATGCCGCTTCTCATACAGGAGTGGACAATATTAGAGAGGAAATTATAGACAAAGCCCTCTATCCACCGACAACGCTCCAAAAGAAGATCTATGTAATCGATGAGGTTCATATGCTTAGTAAGGGGGCATTTAATGCTCTCCTAAAGACAATCGAGGAGCCAAAAAGTAATGTCTGCTTTATTTTCGCGACGACTGAAATTCACAAAGTCCCAGACACGATTATCTCTCGTTGTCAGGTTTTTAACTATAGAAAGGTGCCAACACAGGCGATGACCTTGCACTTAGAAAAGATTTGCAAGGCTGAGGGGCTTGGGTACACGCTTCCAGCATTAGAAACAATCGCAAATATCTCCGAATGATGTGTGAGAGATGCTGTAAAATATATAGATCAGGTGAGTATTCTCTGAGAGATTACCGAGGGGAATATTACAAAATTTCTTGGGGTAGCTGGAGAAAATACCATAAAAACGCTACTAGAAACTATCAAAAAAGGAGACAGAAATCAGATTTTTGAGTTTTTGGATACTATTGCTCAAAGTGGAGTTGATCTCTGACAATTTACTAAACAGACTATTGGATATATTGATCAGCATCTTTTAGAAGATACGGACTTTTATCTGAGGATTTGCTCGACTTTTTGAGAGATTTTGGGGAATTTGAGACGATATCCTTACCCGATTATTGCATATAAAATCTCACTGAATAACTATCTTAATCCAGAAAAACAGCTTACTAGTAGCTCAGCTCCGCAAGTTTCTCAGTCATCGGTTTCTACCCCAGTTGCTGCAAATGTGACTCAAAATCCAGCTCCACAGCAGCAGAAGGCTGAATCTTTACCAGCAAATTCAGACTCAAAGAGTGAAGTCACAACCTCGCCTCTTTGACCTGTTCAATCTGAAATTGTAAAGGGAGAATCTTCATCAACTCAGTCAGCACCAGCAGCTCCAAAACCTGAACATCAACCAGTTACTGCATCAAGTCAAATGCAATCTTGAACTAATGATTTGAAATCACTTTGGCAGTCTGTTGTCGCTCAAATTCCAAAGCCAACCGCTCAGGCGAACCTCAAAGATCAAGCGATCATTGAGACTATTAGTGAAAACACGGTTGAGATCATAGTTATTACCAAAATCGCAGAGATGCTTCTCAAAAATGAAGAGATCAAAAAGCTTGTAGAATCACTTTTGACAACCAGTCTCTGAAAATCTGTGCAGCTTCAGGTCGTATATGAGGCAAAAGAGAGTTATTTTGCTAGAAAAATGGGACTATAAAACAAGATTTTACTCTTCATTAAATGTAAATGCTAAAAAAACTTTCTCTCCTCTTGCTCTGAGGAATGTATTTGCTTGGAGGTGTTCTTTTTGCTGATGAATATCATTATTTCTATGGAGAAGGTTGTAGTTACTGTGCTAAGACGCAGAGGTACTTCGAAGATCATCATATAGAAGATACCTATAAAATCACTAAATATGAGATACGAAATCATCCAGAAAATCTCCAAATCCTCAAAGACAAACTTGCTCAAATCAATCTTCCAATTACAGAAACAAAAATCCCATTGATGCTTGTTGAAAAAGAAAATAAAATTCAGACTTCATTGATTGGTCCTGCAGAAATCATAAATTATTTTGAAAAGGGAGAAGAATTATGAGAAGCTACAAACCAGACTTGAACTCAGCCTAGTTTGGCAGATAAGGATAAAAATATTGAACAATCTCCATGGAAATTTATAGGAATCCTGATCCCAACAGCTCTTGGTGATAGTATCAATCCTTGTGCATTTGCAGTTATGTTGCTCCTCCTCTCTACAATTTTAAGTAAGTCAAAAAGCAGAAAGAGAACGATTTTCTCTGGAGTCTTATTTTCACTGGCAATATTTCTTTCCTATTTTTTGATGGGGATATGAGTATTCAAGCTGTTAGCCACATCCACAGGGGAAACCTCAATTTTTAAGTGGATTATCGGTGTGATTTGAATTTTGATCTGATTGGCGAATATTAAAGACTACTTCTGGTATGGAAAGGTTTTTCTAATGGAAGTCCCTCGCCAATGGAGACCAACCATGATGAAACTCATCCAATGAGTATTGTCTCCTATTGGTGCATTTGGAATTGGTATTTTAGTGAGTTTATTCCTCCTTCCTTGCTCTTCTGGTCCATATATTGTAATCCTTGGGCTTCTCTCCGCTCAAAGTAATGAACTCAATCTATTAGGTATGGGATATCTAGCGCTGTATAATTTCATCTTTATTCTCCCAATGCTTACAATAACATTCCTTGTATGAACTGGAAAATCTAGCGTGGAGAAGCTTGCAAAATTAAAAAATAAAAATACAAAGCTGATTCATTTGGGAGTTGGAATACTAATGCTTATTCTTGGTATGTATATTATTTCTAGTATCTATTTTTAAATAAACAAGAAACCTGAACTTAGATTCAGGTTTTTATTTTTTCAAAGTGATACCTTTGAAAACTATTCAAATTGTTTTAACTTTTCGCACGCTTCCCTAAAGGTACATTTTTCGCATTTACTTAAGGTGGTCGTACGCCTAAAGTAGCTTGATGGGAAAAGCACATTATCACTAATAAAAAAGGTCTTTTGAAAATCAGTATCTTCCTTGATTTTTTCAACAATAGCATCAATATCTGCTTGCTTTACCCTACCTCAAAAACTCTGCATACTTGGCAGATAGATTTCATATGCTTCAATATTGATGTTTCAGAGTTCTGTGCTGTCATTGAGTTTTAGGAGGAGCTTGAGCGCATACACTTTGAGCTGATCAGTGAGATCTTCAGTAGTCCTAGTCTCATCGCTGATTCTTCCTGACTTTCGATCAAGGATAAGATACTTATTATCCTGAAATACAACTCAAAAGTCTGGAGCAGCCATGATATTGACATGGCGAAGAGCATCAAGATGCTCAGTCTGAACCCTCATCGCGTTAAAATCTGGTTTTCTTGGCTCCTCAATATAAATGGCATCATGAGGAGTTGCTAGAATATTCAGGATTCTTTCGTGTCGTGGAGATCAAATGAAGGCATCCAAATTCTCACAAACTCTTTGAATTGTCGGCTCAAGGAGATCATCAATATCTTGCCCATAATAATGTTCACTGAGCCCTTCTTCTTGAGAAAAGGAAAAATTCTGATAGTTTCTTTCTTTTGAAAGTTCAAACTGCTGTCTCATTTCCTGAGCAATATTTTCCTTCAGCTGCATAAGTGTTTCCGCAGAAAGGGGACCTCTCTTGAGCTGATGAAGGTAATCTGAGATGAGAAAATGTGTCTTTTCTCCCATTCGCATATCGATAGACTTAAGCTTTTTGAGGGTAAGTGTTGTCTTTCGAAGAGGGATATTGAGCGGTTTTAATGCAAAAGTGTAGTAGTTTAAAAAATACTTTTTCTGGCAATATTCCAGCAGTGTAGTCCTAGAGTTTGACCAGCTAAGATTTTGAGTACTCGGTTTTCGCTTCATCTTCATTAGCAAAACGAGATAAAAAATCAGATTTCTTTCCCTCAGTGTAAGCCTTTAAATCTTAAATGCAAGGAGAAATAAAATTTAGGATCTTGTTGTTATGTAAATATATAGAAGTCAAGAGAGAAAACAGTGAGATTCTTGTAGCTTTTTTGCTTTTTTTCAAAAAAAAATTATACTCAGAAAATGTAAATTATTTACTCAAAAAAATTGCTCAATGGCAAAGAAAACAAAAAAACTGACATTATCCGAGAAAATCAAACAATTAGCTGAAATCCCATTTTCTATTAAATGGGTGTCTATCTCACTTTTCCTATTTACAATGGGGTGGGGACTAGGAGCTGATACCTTTTTTTCCATTTATGTTAAAAGTATCATCGGTAGTGGACTCAATCTGACGCTTATTTGAACGCTCCTTCCAATAATCAAGCTCTTAACAGTTATTCCTATCGGAATTCTCAACGACAAAGGAATGTCAAAGTATCTTTTGCTCTATGGAAAGATTTGGTATGCAATTTCAGGGGCATTCTACTTTTGGGCAGGATTTGAACAGTCAGCTTTTTTTCTTATTTGTGCGGTGATTCTCAATGGTATTGGAAGTTCAACAATGTATACGACCTACCGTACCTTGTATTGAAAAAAAACTCAAACAAATAATCGTAGTAAGATACTTGGAGTCTACTTTTCAAGCATTAATATGGCCTACGTGATTGGAGCGTTGATTAGTGCATTTTTGGTCAAGTATTTAGATTTGCCCTATATGTATCTGTTCGTAGTAATCTTCGCGATTCTATCAATATTACAGGACTCAAAAATTCAGGATTTTGTTCGCCGTAAGTTTAGCAAAACTTGGTGAAAATATCTAAAAAAACAAAATACTGACCTTCCTTTTGAGTATGAAATTGATGAAGAATATCAAAATATGGAAGATATCCTCAGAAAAAAGAATATGCTTTTACTCTATTTTAGGGAGATTTTCTCACTTTCTCCTTGGAAAAAGATGTTTGAAGCAATGAAGAGTTACGATGGACATATGTATGTCGCACTTTCCTCTCAGGCACTTGTAAATTTTATGAATTATGTTGGATTCCTCTTTATTCCACTTGTTGCTATGCAGAATAATCTCTCCCTCTCTGAGATTGCGATTCTGTTTGCGGTGATGAGATTGCCTTACTTAGTCAATATCTTAATTGGAAATATCTGAGATAAATATAGTAAAAAAATCCTGATTACGATACTTGTTTTATTCTCAGCTGGCTTATTCTTTTTGCTTGGAAGTACAAGTAGTTTTATGGCTATTGTGGTTGCTAGTTTTGGACTGTCATTAGCAATAGCAATGCTGCAGCCAATCACCTCAGCACTCATCCTAGGATATGCAAAACCAAAGGACAAAGGGCTCATCGCTGGAATGCAAGAATTCTCTAGTAAAATTGGAGAGATTATCGGTTCACTTGGAATAGGACTTCTTACGGCTTTAGTTGGTATGAATGTGGCATTTCAATTTCTCTGATGTGCCTTAGCCGTGCTAGGAGGATATCTCTTACTCAAAAAACTCTTTCAATCAAAGGAAAAGAAGGCTGAAGATCATCAGTGAAAAGATATTGACGTGCCGATCTTTGCCCCTCAGATCATTAAGGAATAATCCCCCCAAAAGCTGACTTGGAAAAACAGGTCAGCTTTCTTTTTTATTTGAAAACTTCTCGAGAAAAGATATAGTAAAGAGCGAATTTACCCCCTGCAAATACAAAAATGCTCTTTTGATTGATCGTTGCATGCGGTCTCTGACTGATTTTCGGCTCATTTGGGTCAGTAATACTTTCTAGACGAGGAGAAGCAACTACTCGAAAACAGGCTAGTTCTATCCTCTGGGGAAGATCAGAATGCCCAACCTGTAAACATCGTCTGTATCCTTATGATCTGATTCCGCTTTTGAGTTTTCTTTTCCAGTGAGGAAAGTGTCGTTATTGCCATAGAAAAATCTCCTGGCTGTATCCGATACTAGAGCTAGGTTCAGCTATGATTTTTGGGTTATTGTACTGGTATTTATGGTCACAAGGACTTTGAATACTGATTTTTTGGACAGTAAATGCTTGGATCCTTTGGTTGCTACTGGTATATGATGTATTGTGGTACGAGGTGCATATTCCTTTGGTTCTTGTGGGAATGGGAAGCTTCTGAGTTGGCTTACTTGCTGGCCTCTTCCCTATAAAAATACTCTGGTGAGGTCTAGTTTTTCTCATGTTCTTTTTATTGCTTTATGGAGCAGCAAGGCGAATAGTAAAAGTAAAATACTGAGTAAAAGAGGAAGGACTTGGTTTTTGAGATGTGATTATTTCCCCATACTTGGGAGGATTACTCTATGCTGGCCTCAATCATCAACTCTCAACTCTTGATCAAGTACTTGCATTCCTGTTTTTTCTCACTCTTAGCTGAGGAATCTGACTCGTTTGGTACTTTATTCAGACAAAACTCTATCAGAAAAAAGCTACCTTCCTTTCACAAAAGATGGCAGATCAGGCGGTTCCTTTTTTGCCAGCGATGATTTTATGAGTAGCAGTGATTCTGATCTTTCAGGAAAAATTTTTTAGCCTGTTCTGATTTTAAATGAAACCTGAACAAAAAAACAAAATCAGATTTATTATCTTTTTAGCACTTGCAAGTGTGCTCTATTTTGTCTTTTTTTATGAACTTTTCTTAGCAAAAAGAGCACTTGTCGCTGGACTGCTTTTTTGTATCTTTTTTATTGTATTGCCATTTCTTGCAATTGACCTTAGAAAAGTAAAAAAAATCTGGATCTATTGAACTATTTTTTTTGTAGGGCTCATTTTATCCATGCTCTTGCCACAAAATAACTGGCAAACGCTAATCGCATTATGGATTTCTCTACTCGGAACAGCTTGGCTCCTAAGATATCTATGAGAGTATTTTTCTGAAGTGAGAAAAGTGGCTCGATTTCAGTATTTCTCTCGTACAGGATATTGGTTTACAATGATTATGACAATCATGTTTGGTTTTGCACTCCTCGGGATGAATAGTAGCTTTCCTTTTAGCTGTGATCAGATATGAACTTGGAGCGATAAAATTATTCAGACTTCGACAAATCCACTTTCTCTATGATCCTCTCAGCAAGGTGAGGCGCAAAAACTACCCCTCCCGAAAAAAGAAGAGAAGTCTGAATTTGAGACTGAACTCTCTAAGCTCTGGTGAAACCTAAAAACAAATGTTCGATGAGGACTTGTAGATACACAAAAAACGATTAACTTCAAAGTATGCTCAGTGGTTTTAGAGCAACTCACAAAGCTCTATCAGAACCCAGTGTTCCAGATCGCAGCAATTTTTGCGATATATTTGCTATTATATTGAGTTGTTAGGCTGCTTGTTTGGGTGATTACAATCCTAGGATATTGCTGTTTTCTCCTTCTCAAACGATGTAAAGTCTACAAAAAAAAGAAAATACTGGTTGAAGTCGACGAAATAGACTAAAAGAGGGAAGTTGCTTTTACATTGCTTTTTGTGAGCGATTCGCTACACTAAAGATCAGATTTTTTACCTTTTGCACTATTGATAATGAAGATTGGTATTGTTGGGCTACCTAATGTTGGAAAGTCTACACTCTTTAATGCTTTGACAAAGTCTTATTCTGCTCCTGCTGAAAATTTTCCCTTCTGTACGATTGAGCCTAATGTTGGGATCGTAGATGTAAAGGATCCTAGAATGGATGCACTTTCTGAGATGTCAAAGACACAAAAAATTGTCTATGCACATACTGAGTTTGTGGATATCGCTGGGCTCGTTAAGGGTGCAAGCAAAGGAGAGTGACTTGGAAATAAGTTTCTTTCACATATTAGAGAGGTAGATGCAATTGTTCAGGTGCTGAGACATTTTAATGATTCAGATATTGTGCACGTAGAGTGAGGAGTTGATCCACTGAGAGATAGAGAAATTATTAATACTGAACTTATCTTTGCAGATCTTGAGCAGATTGAGAAAAATCTACCAAATCTTCAGAAAAAAGCCAGAATTACTCAAAATAAAGATGAAAAGAGAACTGTGGAGATTCTAGAAGCGATTCAAAAGGTACTTATGGAAGGGAAACTTGCAAATACTATAAAATCTGAATTTTCACCTGAGGATTTAAAACTCATCAAATCTTATAACTTCTTGACGCTAAAGCCGTTTATTTATGCTCTGAATATTGCGCAGGAGGACTTGGCTAATGCTGAAACTCTTAAAAAAGAATTTGAGCAAAAGCTCAATGCTCCAGTAGCTATTGTCTGTGTAAAACTTGAATCTGAAATGATGGAGTTTTCTCCAGAAGAGAGGGCTGAATTTTTAACTGAGCTCTTAGAACTTCATGGAGATAATCCAATCCCTACCTTGGATGATTTGATCGGGCTTGCCTTTAGGCAACTTGGACTGATGTATTATTTTACAACGGGAGAGAAGGAGACAAGAGCATGGACAATTCCTGTAGATTCTACAGCTCCGCAGGCGGCTTGAGCGATTCATTCAGATTTTGAAAAATGATTTATTAAAGCTGAAGTGGTGAGTACTGATAAACTTTTGGAAGCTGGAAGTTGGGCAAAAGCCAAAGAGAAAGGATTGATCCGTCTAGAAGGGAAAGAATATATCGTACAAGACTGAGATGTGATTATTTTCAAGTTTAATGTATAAAATATAAGCTCGTAGAGAAAGTGTCTTTTCGTAAGGCACTTTTTCTTGTTTTTTAGCTAAGTTTTCGTATGCTCAGAATCGAAGTCTTTATCTTGATTTTTAGATAGATGAGAGAACTATATTGCTGAAAAATCAAAAAAATCTGAATTTTCTGTCTCTTTATCCTCCTCTGAGGAATAGTTCTTTTTCTCCTGCTTAACTGTCTATACAAATATCCGCTTCCAACTCTTAATAGTCAAGTTCTGAGAGACACCAATGGACAGCTTATCAGTGGAATCAAGATACAAGGGTATGAAACATCTGATCAGATCCCTGAAAATCTCAAGCAAGCAGTTGTTGGTGTAGAGGATCGTAGGTATTATTGGCACTTAGGAATCGATCCAGTTGCTGTACTCAGAGCCATTAAATTTAACCTTCAATGACATGGAAGAAGGCAATGAGCTTCTACTATTCCTCAGCAATTAGTGAAAATTACTTGGAAAAGCTACCATAGAACCTGGAGCACAAAGATCAAAGAAATGCTGATCGCTTTTAATCTTTCTCTTCATCATTCAAAAGATGAGATCCTGCTTGCCTATTTGAATAATGTGGAATTTTTAAATGGAATCCATGGATATAGAGCTGCTTGCCTTAACTATTTTCAAAAGGAGTGTTCTGCACTTTTCCCATCAGAGTTAAGTTTTTTGATTGCAACAGCGCAAACTGGGAAAAACCCGCTCAATGCGTCAGGATTTAAAAAGATTAAAACCAGAGCGAAAGTTATTTGTCCGCTTATCGCCGAGGAAGCATCGTGTAAAGATCGAGATGAACTTCCACCCGTTTCAGACAAGGAACTTCATTCTCCTGCTCCTGTGCAGGCCCAGCATTTTGATGCCTATTATCAGAAAAGTCATTTAAATCAGCTTTCCTCATTTGATCTAAATCTATATCAAAAAGTAGGAGAGAGTATCGCTCAGAGCGAGCAATATAGATTACAAGTCTGAATGTGAGACTGCTGTGTTCTAGTCCTGAATGAGCAAGGAGAAGTTCAAACGATGAATACTTGTAGGGCATTTGATGATAAGAAAAGCTGAGAGGTGAACTGATGTCTCAGTAAGAGGCAGACCGGATCAGCAATTAAGCCGTTTTTGTATATTTTTGCACTGCAAAAGCTCGGACTGACCTGAGGAAGTATGATAGTTGATGAGCCGGTTTCCTATTATTTGGATGAGGAGCAGATCTATAGTCCAAAAAACTTTTCACTTTCCTATTATGGAGAGGTGAGCTTAGCAACTGCTCTAGGAAGTAGCTTAAATATTCCCGCTGTAAAACTCCTTCATGATGCAGGTGTTGAGGAGTTTATCGCATTTATCAATAGATTAAGACAAGAAATCGCCAATACTGAGCAAGATGTCATCCTTCAAGAGAGTCAGACCTTTAATGCTCACAATCTAGGACTCTCAGTTGGGCTTGGAACCTATGAGCTTTCTCCTCTGGAATTTGCTAGCTTATGGAAAGTCTTTTTGACTTCTTGAGCTCTAGCTGATGAATATCAACCGACAATTGCTGAGGTGGCAGATATTTTAAGCAAAAATCAGTATAGAACAATCAGTTTCTGAGTGGATAATTATCTCAATATGCCAGGATGGAGTGTAAAATCTGGAACTTCTAGACATTTTATTGATGGTTGGACCTGCTGAGTACATAGAGCAAAAAAGAAAATCCTCTGTGTCTGGGCAGGAAACTATGATGCCTCTCCAATGAAAAAAAGCTGAAGTCTGACTGCAGGATATCTCTGGAATCTCGTAGCAAATCAGCTTTAGCATCTTTTCAAAAAATAAAAAACCTGAATAAAGCTTCAGGTTTCTTTTTTATTTATTCTCTTGTGAAAGGATGAGCTTACCATCTACAAAATATTTTTTTACAAGGTTTGGATTGATCTTTTGTACATAGTTGATTGGATTGAGCAAAAAGGCATTCAAGTCATCTCTATGCTGATCATCAAGATTAAGCTCCATCTTTTGGATAATGATCGGTTTTCTTGCAGCTCAGAAATCAAGAGAAATCGGAGCTAAGCGGTTAGTTACGACATCATATCCTCCAATAAAGTTGATACCCTCAACTTCAAAGTAAATCCTTACACTACCTCAGCTAACTTCTACTTTTTTTGGAGCTTTTGAGAAGTATTTCATAAACTTGTCATTGACCAAAAGTTGCTCTTTCATACCAAAGCCAGAAATCTCATCCTTTGGCTCGTAATTAACAATGACAGGGATCATAGGTGCAAGAGTATCTTTAGTAATTTTTCAGATATCTAGATTTTGAAGGACTTTGGTTTCTAAAATTTTATCTGATATTTCTACTCAAATCAGGCTTCCTTTTTGGAGTAGGAAGGTATAAATAGTCCCAGAAGCTTGCTCTGTTTGTCCTTTTTCGATTTGTATTTTACTATCAGAACAGAGGAGTAATCCAGTTGGATATTTTTGCTTAAGCTCAGCACAAAGATCAAGTTTTAATGTTGAACTCTGATCTGCAATCGCAAGATTATCACTAATCAGCTGAAGCATCTTTACAAAGACATAGTGATCTCTTTCTAGTAGAGCATTTACAAATGATTCCAATGCTTTATTTCCGGAGATTGAGACCTTTTCGACATAGAGTTTGACACCATCAAACTTAATCACAGCTTCCAACCTTACATCGGTATCTCTATCAAGTCCCTTTACTATTAAACTTTGAGTTTCCTCTTGATTGGTAAGTGATGTCAGTCTAAATTGGCTTGGAAGATTAGCTCTAAAGAGTTCTTCTAAGTTTTGAGAGTTAGATTTTTCTGGAGTTCAAAGTGTGCTTGTAGTATCAATAGTAAGCGTGGTTTGTTTTGCCAATCCAGTAAAATTCAGTGTCTTATTCCCATTATGAATAGAGAAAAGTCTGGTCGTCAAAGTATTTCTGGTTTCTTTATCTATTTTTGACTTCTCATCTTTCAAGTAGGGATCTACAATACTAACATTATACCAGTAGGTAAAATCTCTGGTAAATTGATTAATCAGTTCTCAATTCCTGTTAGACTCCTTTAACAAGAGGTCAGAGAGAAAAGAGAGATAAGACTGAAGTAAACTATTTGCATCTTCTGAAGCCAAAAGCGCTTTATAGAGGAGTTGCTGCATTACAAAGAGTTTATATTCGTTCAGTAGCTTAGATGAAGAAATTTTCGCATCTACGTATCCCAAAGCAAGGGACTCTTTAATAGTTAGAAAGTCTCTTAGCTCGGTATAGGTAGCATATTCCTCACTTCCACAGTCACTAAAAATCTCTCAAAAGCGGTTGTCATTTTTCCCTCCATATTGGAGATATTGAAGAATTCCGCTACAAAATCTTTTTTGATTATTGGAATTATATTTTAACTTCTCATAGATACTAAAGAACTCATCAGGGATTGGTTGAGTATTAACAGTAAAGGTATCGCTCAGAGCATTATTCCCTCCAACTCAAGCTAAATCATAAACATAAAAGCTCTTGAGAAACTGGTTGACATAGTGTTGGCAGACAAAACTTCCTGCTGAAATAGTATCCAAGCATCAAAGTCCAAAAAACTGCTTTATATCTCACTGAACTGGAAGTCCTGCATAGGGTTTCGCATTCAATGTAGCTTTTTGAAGAGGACTTACAAAGATATCTAAAAAGTAGCTATTAATCAGATTTTTGTCATAGGTGGAATTGAGGATTGGTTCTGCATAGGTATTCCATTTTGCTTGATCGATAAGAACTGTTCTTGGTAAGATAAGCCCGCTAAAATTAATCAAATTGTCTTGTGAGCTAAATCCTCCAGTAAGAGATTGAACAGGACCTCAAAGCATTTGCACATGAAATCCTGAAAAACTATTAATTATAGAGCGCTGATCCATATAGCTAGTTCTCATCTGATTTTCTATCCTTGTTGTATCACCAGTTTCTTTCCCATATACTTCAGAAAAAATAGGAAACATTACGAGTCCGCTTACCACGAGCAGTGATATCAAAAAACCAAAAAACCAGACTCAATATTCAAAAAATAAGGTATAAAGGTAGTTATACCAACGGATAATTTGGAGCTGTTGTTTATTAAAGAAAATAGATTCCTTCATCAAAACTGATATAAAATAAACATTTCTAAGTATACTCACAAATCAAAATAAAGCAAATTTTCAGCTCTAAAATCAGAAAAAACTCCTAGGGAAATCCTTAGGAGTTTTTTGCATCTGAATTAGATAGAAACTGGTGCTTTGATTGGCTTCTGGGGGTTATAGTCAATAAGTTTAAAATCGCTCCAGGTAAAGTCTAAGATGTCTTTGACTTTAGGATTGATCTTTAAGCTTGGAAGCTGATTAGGGACTCGTTCAAGCTGCTGATTGACCTGATCAAGATGGTTGAGGTAAATGTGTGCATCACCAAACATGTGATTGAACACTCCAGGTTTACGTCCTGTTACCTGTGCCATCATGCAGAGAAAGAGAGCATCTTGAGCAGTATTGTATGGAACACCAAGAAAGGTATCACAGCTACGCTGGTAGAGGTTTAGATGCAGCATCCCATCCTCATTGGCAAAGAACTGATAAAACGCAGGACAAGGGGGAAGCAGTGTAGATTCCTCATCAAGTTCATTGGGATTCCAAAGAGAGATAATAATTCGTCGAGACTCTGGATTATCCTTGATTAGATGAACCGCTTCCATAAGCTGGTCTTTCCCAAGCTGGTCTTTCCCACGATTTTCCACATGCAATCTCCTCATATCATCAATGGTGAGTTTCTCTGCAATATCCTCAGGAATATTGAGAGCCATCAAATCTAATGCCCCAAATCGGCGGAATTGATATCCATAGGTTTTCCCAAGATTTCCCCATTTTCTACAAAAGTCGGAATCGTTTAAGACTTTCTGTTCAAACTCAGCTTTCTTTTGTATCCATTCATCACTATAGCAAGTTTTCGCCTCATCTTCCCACATTTGAATCTTATCAAACTGACCAGTCTTTTTTAGCCATTTCTGAAACGGCCATTCTGTCCAGATGTGATTGTTATGTTCGAGCAAATAACGAATATTCGTATCCCCTCGAAGTTTCCATATCAGCTCTTCAAAAACAGATTTTAAACTGACCTTTTTGGTCGTCAAAAGTGGAAAATTGTGAATAATCCCATCATTATCCATGTACAATGGACAAGCATAGAGATAACCAGGGAGCGTTAGGGTACCAGTTCCGGTACGATCGCCAGTTTCTACGCCTCGCTCTTTTATTTCGCGAAGCAATTGTAAATATTGTCTCATATTAAAAAACTTTTTATTTTACGTATGCATAAATATGATTTTTCTTTAAAAAGTCAAGATATAAAACTTGATTACTGGACAGAAAATTAGAAAATCTGACTTCACCTCTGAAATCAGATTTCTTTTTTTTTCAAAAATAATAGTTTATTTCTTACTTTCTTGATAAGCATCAATCACCTCTTGGAGAGTTCCTTTGTAAAGGAAAAAATCCTCAGGAATTTCATCTACCTCTCCAGCAATAATTCTCTCAAAACTGCTAATTGTATCTTCTAGACTTACATAACTTCATGGCATTCCCGTAAACTGTTCTGCTACAACAAAACTCTGAGATAGAAATTTTTCAATTTTCCTAGCTCTATAGACAGTTACCTTATCTTCAACTCCTAGTTCTTCCATACCAAGGATTGTGATGATATCCTGAAGTTCTTTGTATTTTTGTAGGATTCTCTGAATCTCTTTAGCTACTTTATAGTGTCTTTCTCCGAGTTCACTTGGATTGAGGATAAGAGAGTAGCTCTCAAGCGGATCTACCGCAGGATAGATTCCTTTTTCAGCAATAGCTCTACTGAGTACAATAGTTGAATCCAAGTGAGTAAACGTAGTCGCAGGAGCAGGATCAGTGAGATCATCAGCTGGTACATATACCGCTTGAACAGAAGTGATAGATCCTTTATCAGTTGAGGTGATTCTCTCTTGTAGAGTTCCCATCTCACTTGCTAGGGTTGGTTGGTATCCAACGGCCGATGGGATTCTTCCAAGCAATGCTGAAACCTCAGCTCCAGCCTGAGTAAAACGGAAAATATTATCAATAAAAAATAGCACATCTTTCCCTTCTTTATCACGGAAATATTCAGCCATAGTAAGCCCAGTAAGTGCAACTCTCGCTCTTGGACCAGGAGTTTCATTCATTTGCCCATAGACCATCGCAGTTTTTTCAAGTACTCCAGAGGCTTTCATTTCATGATACAGATCATTTCCTTCTCTAGTTCTCTCTCATACTCCAGCCATTACTGACACTCCACTATGTTGATGCCCAATATTGTGGATGAGCTCCATAATCACAACCGTTTTCCCAACTCCTGCACCTCCAAAAAGTCAGACTTTACCTCCTTTCATAATCGGTGCGAGGAGATCGATGACTTTGATTCAGGTTTCTAGAATCTGAGCTTTGGTACTCAAAGATGCAAAAACTGGCGGTTTTCTATGGATCGGCCATTGATCTACTCCAGAAACCTGCTGCTCACCATCAATATTCTGGCCTAAAACATTAAAAATATGTCCCAAAACCTCATTTCCAACAGGTACTTTGATCGGAGATCAGGTATTTTCTACAGAATCTCATCTTTTAAGTCCATCAGTTGAGTCCATTGCGATTCCTCTGACAATCCCATTCTCAAGAATCTGGAGCGCTTCTATGACTACTTCATTGCCATTCGCATTTTTTGAAAGGACTTTGAGTGCATCATAAACCTTAGGAACCTGCTGATCAAAAGCAACTTCCACAATGACTCATTTTACTGAAACAATTTTCCCTAGCATGATAGCGTATAAAAAAGATAAAAAATCAGATTTTTTTTGTTCTTTCTCATCTTGCTTGATATTGAGAAGTGAGACTATTCTATAGCTGACTTTGAACTCACGATCTCACTGATTTCTTGAGTAACTTTGGTTTGTCTGGTTTTATTGTAGAGGATTTTGAGCTGAGTAATGACTTCCGTGCAGTTATCTTTTGCGCTTTTCATGGCAATCATTCTAGAGGCATGCTCAGTAGTTTTATTGTTCAATACCGCTGAATACAAAATATTTCTAATCATTAGATTGAGAAACTCAAACTTAAATTCAGCTAAATTCGGCTCGACCATCAGCATTCTATTTTCATCAGTGCTGAGTTCACTTTCCTCTAGCTCAATAAAACTCACAAAATCTCCCAAGCTTTCCTCATCTAGAGGGTAAAGTTTAAACCTTGTTAAATACTGATGCATTGTATTTTTGAAATAGTTGAAATAGATTTTTATTTTCGAGTATTTCTTCTCTTCCAATGCTTTTTTGATATAGAGGGCAATAGGCTTAGTCTCTTGGAGTTCCACTTTATCTGTAATCACCACTGATCCAACAACATTTCGCCCATTTCTAACAAAATAATCTACTCCTTTCTTCCCAACTACGAAAATATCAACATTATCTTTTGATTTTCAGTACTTTTCTTCCATTTGCCTAAAAATCCTCGAATTGATCGCTCAGCAGAGTCCTCTATCACTCGTAGCAACGATCAAGAGTACTTTACCAGAGGCATCTCGCTGCATTTCATCAAAATCAAAGATATTGACTTCAGATCTAATCTTTCTCAGTACCCAAAAAAATGATCTCATAAATGCTCTATAGTTCATCATCGCGGATTTGAGCTTTTGAAGCTTGATCGTAGAGACGATTTCTAGCGCCTTGATGATCTTTTGAAGATTTTTGACGGATTTGATTTTAGATTTTACTTGCTTAATCGCAGCCATCTTCTGGGAAATCAGGAAATAAAAGATTAAAAGTCAGAGTAGTATTTCTCGTCATTATTTTTTCGAGCTTCTCTCCTTGATCTTGAGGAGTTTTAAGTCAGCAGTCAGTTTTTGTAAGTGAAGATAAGCTCTTTCTATTTCTTCATAATCTCATTCAGATCTGATTTGTTGAATCTGAGTCTCAAGTTTTTGCTTCATCTCTTGTAAAACTTGCTCGTCATTTTGCGGATTAGTCGTAGCTGATGCGACAAAAAGCATCACCGCCTGTCCATCTGTATAGCAGACTCCATCTCCAATCGCGATCGCAATTCGCTCATCCTCAAAGAGGAACTCAGTCCCTTCTAGAAACTCACTTCCCCTCTTTTGAGTTGGGAGGAGTCTGAGGATCCCAGGGCTAACGATAGTCGTCAGCGGATTATGATGGGGGAGGATTCCAATGAGTCAGCTTTTTGTTGGGATTTCAACACGCTCGACCGATCCATCAAAGATTACTCCACTGATTGTATGTACTCTTAGTAGCATCAGCTATGAAATAAAAGGTAAAATCAGATTTCTTTTGTTTATCATCGCGAGATTCATATCGACTTCGTCATCGCGAGGCGAAGCCGCGGCGATCCAGATTTATTAGAAGTCTATCTGGATTGCGAAGTAATCGCTTTGCGAATATTATTTCGCCACTGCTCGGCATGACAGTCAGATGGGTAACTTTCTCCGCTGATAGGGGGAGATGTCGCTTTGCGACAGAGGGGGTTGAGTCTTAAAGCCACTCGGTCTCGCTACGCATGCTCCTCATATCCACCTTCTTTGAGAACCTCGGCAATGAGTTTCTTGATCGAAGATTCAATCTCCTCAGAGAGTTCCTGCTCTTGAGCGATCTTTTGGACAAGTTCTAGATAGCTTGTATCAAGTTTTTGGTAGAGATGCTTTTCTATCTCTCCCACCGCTGAAAGAGGAACTTTCTCTAGATAGCCATTGATCCCCGCATACAGAAATACAACTTGCTTAAAAAATGGAATCGGAGAATCATTAAATTGCTTGAGCATCTCCATAAGTTTTTTCCCGTGGTCAATTTTCTTTTTGGTAGTAGGATCCAGATCTGAGGCGAATTGAGCAAAACTTGCTAATTCATGGTAGGTTGCTAGTTCTAGTCTTAGTTTTCCTGCTACTTTTTTCATAATCTTGGTCTGAGCAGTTCCTCCAACACGAGAAACCGAAAACCCAACATCCACAGCTGGAGTAAACCCAGCATTAAAAAGATCCGTTTCAAGGAAAATCTGCCCATCAGTAATAGAGATCACATTAGTCGGAATATATGCTGAGATATCTGAATCTAGTGTCTCAATAATCGGCAATGCTGTCAGGCTTCCTCCTCCTCGTGGCAAATCTACTCTCGCAGCTCTTTCAAGCAGTTTTGAGTGGAGATAAAAGACATCTCCTGGGAAGGCTTCTCTTCCTGGCGGTCTCCTCAAAAGCAAGCTCACCTCACGATAGGCAACAGCATGTTTTGAGAGATCATCATAGATGATGAGCGCATCTTTTCCATGTTCCATAAAGTATTCTCCCATCGCACATCCTACATAGGGAGCGATATATTGTACCACACTAGGAGAAGAAATCGGAGCATTGATTATGATAGTATATTCCATCGCTCATTTTTCTTTGAGCATTTCAACGATTCTTCTGACTTTTCATTCTTTTTGTCCGATGGCAACATAGATACAGTAGACATCTTTTCATTTTTGGTTGAGAATAGTATCAGTAGCGATAGTAGTTTTTCAGGTTTGTCTATTTCAGATGATAAGTTCTCTTTGTCCTCTACCAATTGGTACCATCGCATCAATGGCTTTGATTCAGGTTTCTAGAGGGACACTAACTGATTTTCTTGAGATCACTCCAGGAGCAACCTTTTCTACCAGTCAAAAATGCTTTGGGATGATAGGATCTCACTCATCTACGGGTTGTCCTAGTCCATCAAGTACTCTTCAGAGATATTCTTCTCCAACTCCTACCTGAAAGATCTGTCCAGTCGCTAGGACAGTATCTCCCTGCTCAAGACTACTTGGCTCCCCAAGGACCAATACCCCGACTCATTCAGAGGACAGATCGAGCACCAGTCCCTTGAGTCCGTTTTGAAAAGTAACGATCTCAGAAAACATCACATTATCTAGTCAAACTACCGTTGCAACCCCATCTCTCAGCTCAACAATTTCTCCTTTTTTAGAAAAATCTACCTCAAGGTTTGCACCATTGATTCAGGTTTCAATTTGTTTGAGGAGTTCCTGTACTATAGACATCGTATTGTATATTTTAGAGTAAAAATAGAGAAAACTTAGGAGAAAAAAGATTAAAAATCAGATTTTAGGAGCCTTTCTAGATCCTCATCGAGCGACCTAGAAAAGATATAGCCCTCTCCCTTGAGCTGAACATAAAGATCATCTCAGGGTTTCTTTTGATAAGTTGTCAGCTCAGCCTCTTCAAAGTGCTCTTCTAGATAAGCTTTAATAGCTGGTTCGATCTCTTGAATATCTCAGCTGAGAGAAAATTTCTTTTTACTCTCCAGCTTTTCTCTAAAAATTGAGAGTTGCTGGCTGAGTTTTTTGCTATCCAAGAGCCCAAGAGGTCAAAAAGTCTGAATCGCTTCTCCGATTTCTGGCTGAAGCTCAGAGATTTTATTCTGATAACTCTCAAGTGTCAGTTTTTTCCCATACTTTTCTACAAGAACTTTCAGGATTTCCAAGAGCTCTAGCGCTGTCAGTGTTGCTGCTTTTTTGCGAGGCATGAGGAGAAAAATCTAGGAGATAAAAATTATTTTTCAATATCTTTGATCAGCGCTCAAATATATTCATCTTTGAGTTCTTGATCATGGTTGAGAAGTCTTTTTACGACCTTTTTTGAGGTGACTTTTACTGAGTCTACTCGTGCATCTTTGAGCTCTTTTTCAAGTCTTGCAGTAGTTTTTTTGGCATCGTCGATAATGATTTCAGCCTTACCTTCAGCATCACTCAGAATTTTTGTCTTTTGCTGTTCAGCGAGGAGATGCGCTTCATGAACGATTTCTTTTTTTCTTTTTTCAGCTTTTTGGAGAATGTTGTCTGACTCCTTACGAGCAAACTCAATCATCTTTTTATACTCAGCATCAGCTTTTTTGAGCTTGTTGAGGAGTTGGGTTCTTTTCTCAATTTGCTGGACAATCTTGTCTCAGAGAAACTTCCTAAAGAGCAGTACAAGCACTAGAAAGTTCACGATCCCAGCAATTACCAGATCATAATGAATATCCATTGAGCTAAAAAAGGAAATAAAAGGCTGATTTTACTTTGTTTGATCATCGCGAGGCGGAGAGCTGTGGCGAAGCAGACAAGAGTCGCTTTCAATTTGGATTGCGAAGCAACCACTTTGAGGACATTGCTTCGCTGACACTCGGTCATCGCGAGTGAGTGAAACGAACGTGGCGATCCAGATATTTAACAGACAGGTTTGCTTTCAATCTAGATTGCTTCACTTCGTTCGCAATGACGAGTCTTAAAATCTTGAGAATCTCTATCCAATCAACTTAAACGCAATAATCAATCCATAGATCGCACATGACTCAATCAACGCAATTCCCAAAATCGTCAATACCATATAGCTCGAGCTGAGTTCAGGGTTTTTACCCATATTATCCAGTGAGGTCTTGGCAACCCATCACTCAACGAGTGCAACCGCAAGCCCAGAGAGACCAACAGCCAGTCCTGCTGAGATATACATATATGGATTTACCATATTTGCAGGGTCGACCTCGAGAATCTTGAATGCAACGATCAATCCATAGATCGCACATGATTCAGTTAGCGCGATAAAAAGGATCATATAGGTCATAAATTTCCCCTTCATATCAGGGTTTCTCAAGATTGAGTTGAACGCAGCGACAGCAATCATAGCCTCACCAACTGCTGCTCCGATCCCAGACAAAGCAACAGCAAGTCCAGCTCCTAAAAATCCAAATCCATCCATTATCATATACAAAAGAATATAAAAGTCTGATTTTTTATTTTTTTCCAATGTTTTGAGTGATTATCACTCTTCTGTAGCAACTTTGATAAATATTGCGGTCAAAAGCGCAAAGACAAAGGCTTGAATCACTGCGGACAAAAGCCCTTGAGCGATCACAATCAGCGGAAGTACCAAGGGAAGTTCCCAACCGCTCAGTCAGATACTCAGTGCCTTGAGCCCAGCAATCAGCATTCCCAATAGAATAGTTCCAGAGGTGATATTCCCTGTTAGTCTAAAGGATAGTGAAACCACCTTTGCTAAATATCAGATGATATCTAGCAATCCAGTAAATATCCCAACCACAATATCAAAGAGTTTCATCACTACTCGTAGCGGATAATAAGCTCGGGCAGACATTTCTCAGCGTTCTATTTTGATGAGTCCCTTCCCGAGAACTGGGAAATATTCATATAAAAAGTGTCAGAATCAGAGTTTTTGAACTTGAAGATAGAGCACCAATCATACCACGACTATCGCCATCGCGATATTAAAGTCAGTATCTGAGGTTGGAGCTGTGATATAGTTTTCTAGTCAGGGGAACATAGTCCCAAGAAAGTCAAACAGCACACCGATCAAATTTGCAAACAAAATCACAAAGAAAACTCAGATGACAAATGACTTTACCCAGTATTTTTGCTTTTCTCAGATAATATCTGTAAAAAATCCATAAATCTTTTCAAAGAGCATCTCAAAGAGCCCAATACAGCGTTCTCAAAAGGTCTTAAAAAGCTGATTTTTCTCAGATTTGAACTTCTGATAGCCAAAGATAATGATCAAAATCAACAAGAGCAAAAAAAGTTCTCCTCTCAGCAAAGGAAGAGGAAAACCCTGAATCCACTCAAGGAATTCTAAACTCCATGACTGGGTAATTGCTCGTAGCTGATCTAAAGTAGGCATCGGCTTTTATTTTTGTTGAGTAAATTTTTATTTCTCGGTTATGATGCGGTTCATATATGAGCCGTGGCAATAAAGTCTCTTGAAGTTAGTGAATTTCTTTAGCTCTTTCTTCAATAGCCTGTTTAAGAGCAAGGATGACTCATTCTAGATTTTTTTCAACTTCATCATTGGTAAATCTAATGATTTTGATCCCATATTTAGCAATGACAAGCTCTCTTTCATTATCGTAATCTTGAACTTCATCATGATAAGCTCCATCTATCTCAATTCACAATAAGAGTTTCGGACAGTAAAAGTCTAGAATAAACGAGCTGATAATTTTTTGTCTTCTAAATTTGTATTGTTGAAGTTGTTTATTTTTTAGAACAAGATTCCAAAGAAGACTTTCAGCTTTTGTCTGATTTTTTCTGTTTTCTTTTGCATAGTCCTTTAGGTTCACATTGTAGGGAATAAACGAAATGTCTTTCTTCATCTGAAGATAGAAGGATAAAGTTACAAAGCCCCCCACGGCTTCGCCGTTTCCCCCCTAGCAGGGGGAGAAACAAGCTTGAGATATTCCCCCTCTGATAGGAGGGGGTTAGGGGGAGGTTGTTAAGAGCAAAAAACTACCCTCTACACTTCGACTCACAATAAGGCGACGGACTAAGCGCAGACCACTTTCAAAGTACAGCACCATTATCACAGGCACAGAAACATCCAGATGGCTTTTCATCGATATACTTGATCGCTCAAACCTTAGCTGGAGTACAAGCTTCGGTATCATTCCCTAGCTGAACCATACCGTGAACTTCCACGCTACCTGGGATAGAAGTCGTAGGCACACCGATCGCTAGTCCCTTCTCAGCTCTGATGAGGAAGGTTCCATCTTTAGCTGGAGTAAAATATTTTTTTACTCAACCTCTATTGATATTATCACTCCAAACGAAAGTATTATTATGAGATTGTCCTCTATTTTGTGGATCAAAGTTGATATTTGATCCAGCAATAAAGTTATTCGCTCACTTTACAGTGGTATCTTGTCCTCCAATGGTGGTATTTCAGTTTCATGAGATTTTATTGTTTAGTCAAACTCCAATAAAGTTGAAATTTCACTGAACTTCTCCATTATATCCACCAGCAATAATGTTATATTGAGAGTTTTGTTTTACAGTATGATCCGATCCTCCTAAAATTACAACTCCTGTTGTGGATCCTTGAATAGTATTATCTCTTCAAACAACAGTAATAGAATCATTTCCTTTAAGCACATTCCTACTACCATAAAAAAGCGCAGAATGTTCAGCTTTTTTATCTAGTGTATTGCTATTGCCTTTGTGCTCAACAAAGAGGTTACCACTGATGACAGGGTTATAATTTTTGGCACTGATAGTCGCAGAAGGAGGGATCTTCCCATCAGCTCCTTTCATCCCTCAGGTGCTAAAGACCATCTGCTCAATATGCTGTACCTTGTGATCTAGGTCCGTTTTGATCTCAATAGCCTTGGTTAGGTAGGGGAAAAATACGACTCCTCCAATAGTTCCTCCAAGGAGTGCGATGAGTGTAGCCTTATTGCTGGATGTGAAGCGTGAGTTGTTCATGATATCAATCTCGTCAAAATAAAAGATGATGCCTAAAGCATTTTAGCTCAAGTATACTCAGATATCTCAGTATTGCAATTTATTTGCAGAGAAAGTAAGTACTTGTGCTTGACATTTTGGAGAAAAGTGATATATTTGTCGATAGATGTGTGGATCATTAACAGTAAACAGCATGAAAACAAAAATCAAAAAGCTGATGTTGACCATCGTTTTGGTCCTCAGCGCAGTAGTTCTCTCCCCTGCACAGACTAATTACTCAATTACAAAAAGGGTGCCAGAGGGAGTAAATCCGCAAGTTTCTATTACAGAATTAGCGGTAAATCATTTACCATACAATGGTAGAGATAAAGTATATACAAGAATTTTAGCAAAAAATGGTATAGAATTTGCTATTACATTCCCAGATAGATATGAAAATTTAACTATTGAGCGAATGAATACAAATATTGTTATTGATGGTAGAAAAATTCTTGTAAAAGAGGTAGGAAGTCTTGCCTTTAAATACAGTTATGTAGAAAACGGTGAAAGTCATGACTGCGGAATATTAGGGCATGTAAACTATTATGGTGAGCTGAAGTATCAGGGAAGAACGAATTTAGGTGATAATCCTATTGTTGTAACAAACGAGAATAAGAACGATCATCTTAGTATTCCCACGGCTTTGAGTAGTGTTGAATGGATGCTATACAGAAATGTTTTTGAGGCAGATAAGAAAACTATCAATTATGATCAGTTAGCTGAATGCCAAAATACGACATTTTCTCGTAAAAATGTAATCTCATTTAATGAACTGTTGACTCTAAAAAGTGATCAGATTCTCGATGGAAAGCTAAAATTGCTCTTATTGTTTGAGGATCGTAGTTCAAATGCCCTCTCAAATGGAGTTCCTGGTGGTACCAGTGTGCAGGCGATCACGCTTGTAGACGCTCGAACTTACAATCTGGGTCTCTCACAAGTAGGACAAGGAACAGTCTCTGTATCCAAGAGTCAATTGAAAGCTGGAGAAAGTGCTACGCTTAGTGCGCAAGCTGCTCAAGGCTGGAAATTCGATCACTGGGAAGAAAATGGTCAGAACTTAGGTACTACAAATCCTCTTACGGTAACGATGGGAACTCAAGATCGCTCTATCAAAGCGGTCTTTACAGAGATTCCTAAGGTTAGGGTAACTCTACAAATCCTAGATACCAATGGTCAGAAATTAGCTGATCCTCAGTATCAAGATGTAACGAGTGGAGGAAGTGTTACTTTTCAAGTTCCAAGCTTAGCAAATGTGAATTTCAAAGGCTGGAAAAGAAGTGGTCAAATTGTTGAGACAGGAAATACCTATACGCTATCTAATGTCACACAAAATGAGACCATCCAAGCTGTCTTTGAAGTTCCAGTGCAGTCTATGAGTCTTTCTTTCACTGAGTTGAATCTGAAAGTAGGAGAAAGTAAGCCTTTGCCTAATGTAACTGTGATTCCATCAAATGCCAATGATCAAACTATTGCTTGGGTTTCAAATGATCCAGGCATAGCAAAGATCGAAAATGGCAAAGTAGTTGGGGTAAGTGCAGGATCGGTTGATCTCGTAGCTAGCTCATCAAATCAGAAAAAGGCTACACTCAAAGTGGTCGTCCAACCTGTGAAATATACGGTAACCGTAGAGTTAGTAGCAGAAGGAACAAATCAGTCACTTGGAACGAAGAGCTACGAAGTAGAACAAGGCAAAACAGTGACGCTAAAAGCTTCAGAGTTAGGAGCCGAAGCGAAGTACGAGTTTGTGAAATGGGACCGAAATGGTACTGTAAGTAGCGAACAAAGTATAAGCTTTGTAGTGAATAGCTCAGAAACACTAAAAGCCATCTTCAAAGAGAAAGTGGTTCAACCACAAGAATCTGATTTCCCTCCTTATGCCGCAAATTTACAAACATTTAAAGTCAATCAGACTGTTGATGCAAGTAAAGTGGTATGGGAAAATTTCCCTCAAGGGGTAGATAAAAGTGCTATCAAATATAGTCTACGAGACTTCAATGGAGTTGATAATAGTAATAATAAGCAAATCTTTGAAGTCAATGGTCAAAATCTGATCTTTAAGAAGATTGGTAGTTATTTCCTTATCGCAACACTTAGGGATAATCAAAATAATGAAATCAGAATTGATTTAACTATTCAAGTAAATGAGTAAAAAATGCCTCTATCTAGTTTATATCAATCTAGTATAAACCAGATTCACACATCACACCAAACTAGCGGGGGAGACCTTTGCTGTTTCTTGAATAGTCTATAGTGATAGGCGAAAGCCTGATCTAAAATAAACAAAAATAATAAAAAAAAGAAAATACCATGAAAAAGTATAAAAAATTGCTGATGGGAGGAGTATTTCTCCTCCTCAGCATCTTGGTTATCGGTTGTAAAAAAGACGACCCAGAACCTACTCCTCCAGTTAAAGAACCTGAATTGGTACTTAAACAAGTGGATGGGAAAGTGATGGCTTCTGGAGCCATACTTAATCTTGTAGTAGGGCAGACAGAGACACTAACTGTTGAGGGAGTTCCTAATCTTCAAGTAACTACACAAGGCAATGCTGTATCTGTTGTACAGAGCCAGGATAAAAAGACCTTGATTGTAACTCCAAAAGAGGAAGGAACTGCTACAGTAACGATTACCTATGGTAATAATAAGAAGCTTTCCTTTACAGTTAAGATTGCAAAAAAAACTCAGGAAAATCCAACTGGACTTTTCAAAAATGGAAATCTGATGGTTCCCTTTGGCTATGTTGCAAGAAAGTCTCATCAGCTATGGGCTACGGACCAAGCTACTAATCTTCAGCAGAAGTACATTAAAGTAGTTAGTCAGACTGGTCCGATCCAAAGTTTACCAATTGGAGCGAAAGTTAAAGTTTCTTCAACTGGACTGAGCAATGGAGTAGCTTTCAGTGAAACTGAGTTCACTCTTGTAAAGGGTAAAGATAACTTTGTAACATTTGAAAGTAGTGATCACAGTTATAAAATTGTAGTGTTAAACTAATCCCTGAGAAAGTATCTTTCAATGGGACATTAAAGACGGTAGTTTCTACCGTCTTTTTTGGTTGATAGATTTTTATATTGAGTTTCTAAATTTCTTTAATTGTAGTCATCGCGAGGCGAAGCCGCGTCGATCCAGATAGAAATCAAATAGAGAATGTATTAAGTTTTAGATTGCAAAGTAACCGCTTTGCGGACTTCCTAAAAAACAGATTACTCTTCATATCCAGCTACGAATGCCAATCTTCTTGCATTAATCTTGCCTCTAAGAAGTTGAAAATATTTATCCCACAGTATTCTTGTTTCATCACTTGCAAATGCGAGCGATTCAAAAAGAGCTTCCAAAACAGGATCCTCTACTTCGATATCATCCGTATTTTCTAGTTGTCTCACTTTTTGTAGGAATAATTTCTGGTCAAATCCAATATCCCAAGCCAATGCACCCTTTGTCAGATGAATTTTTCATGGAGTGATTTTTACGGTGATGAGCTCATGATGTTCTCACTCAAATGGTGAATGAAACTCCAGTGAAATCGCAAGACTCTGCTTTTTGCTCACCTCTGCAATAAAATCTTCAGAGTGATCAAAATAGAGGCAATCATCGCTTTTACTTTTCTTCGCCACTAATTCTTGAAGGCTTGATCGTACTGCTGAACTATAGTCAATACTCTCAGCATCAATTGGTAAAATCAATTTTTTATACACTTTATTTATTCCTCATGCATCAATAATAAAATTCTGAATCTCTCCATCTGGTTTCTTATGCTTGAGAATGACTCCTGAGTGTCTACTCGTTTTCTCATTAAACATATAAATATAGCTTTCAACTGGTAATCCAACTTCTTGTAGGCGATCAAACACATTTTTCATGAAGATTGACCAATAGTGGCATGAGGCTCCATTCATCATCTCATTACGAAACAGGGTTTCATCATTAGAGCGAACATAGACGTTGTTGACCAGTTGGTCAGAGAGTCCGCTTTCATTATAGGCACTTAGGGTAATATTTGGTGCTGAGTTGTAGAAATTCCTCAGATGACAGCTAGAAAAAAGGTTATTAAAAAAATTGCATATTTCATCAAAAATTTGCTGATGACGATGCGGATATTTTTTGAGAAATCAGCTGAGTACATTGAGGGTTTTCTCGACTGTTGTATCAATCTCCTCAAGAGACTCAAATGGATCGATTGTATTCCTCAATGATTTTTCAAGTCTTTGGGCAATCGTTGTTGAGAAATGCGGTGTACAAGGTTTCTGATCCTCAAATGCATCAACATTCTTTGCTGGATAGTTATTCTGAGACTTCCCCATCTGAAATAGCAAAACTAAAATCTTTACTCCTTAAGTATAGCCAATTTTCCAAAAAAAACAAAAAATCTGAAAACAAATTTCGCATCGCTTCAAGTTGAAATAAAACTCAAAATCCCTATCTTTTGAGTGAAAATACTCAGCTTTTTTTATTTTTTCTCTCAGTGATGAATCTTACGATCAAAAGCTACCTTGAGGGTATCCAAGCACATCAATTTAGCCCAAAAGAGGTAGTAAATCATTATCTTCAAAAAGCTAAACTTCTCAATCCAAAACTCAATGCTTGTGTTCGTTTCAATCAAAATTATATTGACCAGCACTTGGAATCATTTTCTCAAAAATCTCTTGCAGCACTACCAATTATGGTCAAGGATAATATTTTGATCCAATGAGAACTCGCAACCTGCTGCTCAAAGATGATGGAAAATTATGTTGCACCCTATACTGCAACTTGTATGCAAAACTTAGAAGAAGCCTGAGCACTGATGATCGGACAAACCAATATGGATGAATTTGCGATGGGAAGTTCGACCGAATCTTCAGTCTATGGTCCAAGCTACAACCCTTACTGAGAAAATCGTATCCCTTGAGGAAGTAGCTGAGGTTCAGCTGTAGCTGTAGCTGCTGATATGGCGATAGCTGCCTTGGGAACAGATACAGGATGAAGCGTTAGGCAACCTGCTGCTCTTTGTGGAATCGTTGGATTTAAGCCAAGCTATTGAGCAATTTCTCGCTATGGAGTCGTTCCGATGGCTTCTTCCCTCGATCAGGTTTGAATTTTTTCAAAAACAGTTGAAGATGCTCAGCTTCTTTTGAGTATTCTTGCATCAAAAGATACCCATGATTCAACTTCTTCCACTCATGCAGAGGACTTAAAAAATATTGAAAAATCAGATCTAAAAATAGTCCGTTTTGTTGTGCCAGAGGAAGCGCTCAATGATGGGCTCGATCCACAAATCAAGGCTCTCTTTCTTGAAAAAATTGAGGCACTAAAAAATGCAGGTCATAGCGTAGATATTCAGTCCCTTCCAATCCTCAAGGAATCTCTCGCGATTTACTATACCTTAATGCCAGCAGAGGTGAGTACTAATCTTTCTCGTTTTGATGGGATTAGATTTTGACATCAGCAAAGTACGCTTGAATGCTCAAGTTTAGATGAATATTATGCCAAGGTAAGAGGAGAGTGATTCTGACCAGAAGCCAAGAGAAGAATCCTCCTCTGAACTTTCGTCCTCAGCTCAGCAAACTACCAAGGATATTATCTCAAAGCTCTCAATGCACAAAAAAAACTCAAATCTGATTTCTCTCAGCTTTTTGAAAAGTATGATGTGATTCTAACTCCAACAACACCTGAACCTGCTTGGAAGCTGGGATCTAGAACCAACGATCCTCTCAAAATGTATCTAGCAGACCTCTATACAGTTCCCGCAAATTTGGCAGGACTGCCTGCACTTTCAGTTCCAATGTGATGGCTTGAGGATCAGGGAGAGAAATTACCAGTTGGGATACAGCTGATGGGAAATAAATGGTCTGATCAAAAACTTCTCAATATCTGAAAACTTTTTGAGGATAATACTAATTCTTAAAAATATTTTCAATACGCTATCAAAAAAAAAGAAAAGGCTGATCTTCAGCTTTTTTTTCTTTTGCAAAAATGAGAGAAAAAAGTATACTCAGTCCATTTACTCTTGCTTATGTGTTATTATGATCCATAACGTCCTCAAGATCTGAAAGATCAAACGAATCTACCTAACAAAGCCAAACCAACAGGAGATCCAAGAGACTATCAAAGGTCTAGACCTTCACGAGATGATTGAGCAGGATATCTTGGAGCCAAATGCACATGACAAGATCGATATTTACGATGATTGTATTTTTTTGATTATTCATTTCCCAAAGTACAATGAGAAGCTAGGAAAGCATATCTCCAATGAGATGAATATTATCCTAGGAAAGGATTTTATCATCACAATCACCAAGTATCCAACCAATAATATTGAAAAGATTAGACAGCAATACGAGGAAGAAATCAGAGAAGAAGGAGCTGATGCAGAGGAATATAAGGTTTCACCTTACTATATTCTCTATAAGATATTTGATGTGATGTATGACAAGATTTTGCTCAGCTTAAATAGATTCAATCTAGATCTCATGGAGATGGAAAAGCAGGTTTTTGACAAGAGTTTTGTAGATACTAGTCTCCTTAGAAAAGTGCTTATCAAAAAGAGAAATGCCGTTTTACTCAAGACAATTATCACTCCTCAGGAGGAAATCCTCCTTGAGCTCCAAAAGGCAACAGCTCACTTCTACGAGTGAGATTTGGATGTGTATTTTGAGGATCTAGAGTATAAAACAAGTAAAATCCTAGGGCATATCTCGATTATCCACGAAAATATTGAGTCAATCTGAGAAGTTTTCCATACATTGACCAATATGATGACCAACACAAACATTGGAATTTTGACGGTTTTGACCGTTGTAATCTGAGTAATGACGATGGTGAGTGGAATCTTCGGTATGAATGTTCAGCTTCCTCTCTCATCAAATCCTTATGCTTTCCTCATTTTGATTGGGATCATGCTTGGACTGGCAGCAGTGATTATCCGAGTCTTTAAAAAGAAAAAATGGCTCTAAAAATCAGATTGTGTTCTTTTATTTCTCTTTTTCTTCCCTCATGCGTCAAAAGAAATCCTCATCTCCTTTTTTGAAGGTAGTTATTCTCTTGCTAGTTTTAGTAGTGGCGGGCTACTTTTGGACTAGGAGTGCCTACAATCAGCCAATTACGTATCCTTCTGAGACAAAAATCACTATCGAAAAGTGAGATACCATTGCGAGTTTTTATGCACATCAGTCAGGAATTCAAAAGTTCTTTACTAAACTCTGGCTGAGAAATAATTCCTCTCTCCTTCCAAAACTTCAAGAGGGGACCTATCTTCTTTCTGGAAGTTATCAAAAAGCAGAGCTCTTGACTCTGATAAACAAGTGACCAGAAAAAACCTATCAGCGTCTTACCTTGCTAGAGGGACGATCAATCTATGATATTGATCAGTATCTCGCTAATAAAGGCGTTAGCTCACTTGGAGATTTTATTGCGAAGGTAAGTGATCAAAGCTATATAAACGAACTTAAAAATCAGTTTTCTTTTCTTGCGATGATCCCCGCTGGAAAATCACTTGAGGGATTCCTCTATCCAGATACCTATTTTATAGATCAGAATTCTGATCCTCTCGATCAGCTCATCAGAGCACAGCTCAAAAATTTTAATGAAAAAAACTGGCTTCCAAACCAAGAGGAACTTAAAAATTTCAGCCCAGCTGGTATAAATCTTCAAAACTATAATGCACTCATTCTCGCCTCAATTATTGAAAATGAGGAGAAAAATACTGAAAATAAACCTACAATCGCAGGAATATTTATCAATAGACTTCAGAAAGGTATGAGGCTGGATGCGGATGTGAGTCTCTGCTATGGGCTCAAGATCACCTACGATAAATGTAGAGCTGCCATTGTCCCAAATCTCAATAATCGTGACAATCTCTACAATACAAGAGCAAATACTGGATTAACTCCAACGCCAATTTCCTCTCCTACGCAGGCAACACTTTGAGCATTGCTAAGATATAAAAAATCTGACTATCTCTTTTATCTTCATGGTAGTGATGGACAAATCTACTATGGAGCTACTGTTGAGGAGCACAATCAAAATAAAATCCATCTTTAATTCTTATTTCTCTCTCCTATTATGAAAAAAATCTGAATTTTAACCGCAATGCAAGAGGAAGCTCAGCATATTATCAATCTTCTAGCTCTGAAACCTAGCTCAAACCTTAAAAATATTAGTTTTTTTGAAAACGAGGAATATGTGCTTGCACTCTCTGGAGTTGGGAAGATTCAAGCAAGTATTGCAACGACAGCGCTCTGCTCTCGTTATGATCTTAAGGCACTCATCAATATTGGAATTGCTTGAAGTCTCCTCTGAAATCAGGCCCAAATATGAGATGTATTTCTTGTGCAGAGGATTAGGCAGCATGATATGTATTTGCCGTTTGATGGCGAACATCTCAATTATGCAAAATGAGAAATTGAACTCTCTACAATAGAAATCGAAAAATCTGATTTTTCTTTCCACTTTAGAAGTGGGGCTTTGTGTCTGACAGGAGATCAATTTCTAGATGATCAGTCCCTTACTCAAAAACTCAGAGCTGAAACGAATGCTGATGTCGTAGAAATGGAGGCTTTTGCATTTGCTAGTGCTGCTCGTGAGTTTTGATTGCTTGAACAGAGCTATAGTATCAAGGCAATCTCAGATGGTGCAAATAATGAATCTCAGCTTGCTCATATGGATAACTTAGACTTTGCAATGGAAAATAGTATTCAAGTGCTCAAAGAACTTCTAAAAAAGCTAAAAAATATCTAATAATCAAACCATAAAAAGAGAGAATCGCTATTCTCTCTTTTTTTTTATTGCTAAGTAAACTTTCTCTTATTTGATTCTCGTAGCGAGATACGCTAGTCCTAAAGCATCTGCAGCATCGTTGTATTCTGGGAGCTCTTGAAGTTTATAGAGCTTCATTATCGTTTTTTGTACAAGGATTTTTTCAGCTTTCCCATTCCCTGTGATGTATTTTTTGAGTTCAATAGGGGTAAATTCTTTGATCTTGATTCAGTATTTGAGAGCCATTGCCAGAAGGATCCCTCTGATTCCATAGACAAACTCTGCATTATTCTGATTAAATTTCGTGAAAAAAAGCTTTTCCATACAAATAATTCTGATTTTTTGTGTCTTGAACATCTGCTCAAAGAAGTCCATAATTTGTACCATCCTTTGAAACTGATCTTCTCTACTAGGAGAAACTTGCTTTTGAAGAAGAATTCCTGAGTCTATGATTTTCAAATCCTGAGTTATTAGTGCATATCCAAGCTTTCTCACTCAGGGATCTAGTCATAAAATCATATCTGCTTAAACAAGGTAAATAAAGAATAAAATCTGGCTATTGATCAACTTTTTTAGCTAATTCTATCGTTGAGTCTCGGATATTCATTGACTGAATATCACTATTGTGGGTAATCGTATAAAATTTGAGCGTCCTTTGTTTGACAAAGTCAGTCAGAAGCTCAGCAACCTTAGCTACTGTTTCATTATCTAGGTTATTGATTGTCTCATCTAGGAAAAGGAGTCTTGTCTTGAGATGAGAAGAGATTGTAAGCATCCAAACAAGCTTCAAAATTGTTCTCTGCCCTCAGCTTAGGCTCTTAACCTCCCTTTCTCATTTGCTATCAATAATCTTAGTTTCCAGCTCTAGTTGTTCACTGGTTTCTTTGAGCTTTATACTGATCTGATAGTCCACAACATTCACGAGATACGTATTGATGATTTCACTCAAAACTGGCAAATATTCACTTAAAACAAACAAAAGCAGTTCCTTATTTAATATTGTATACAAATTGCTAAGAATCTTCTCTTCTTCTGTGAGTTTTTTGACCTTGAGTTGTAGGGTTTTGTAGTCTTCAATAAGATTTCTGAGCTCTTGAATTTTAGCCTGATAACTATTTGCCGTTTTTTCAATCAAATCCCACTCTTGAACTGGATATTTCTGAATATTTTGCTCTAGTTGTCAAATCTTGACTTCTAGCTCAGATTTCTTAGTTTCACCCTGTGAATATTGCTGTTGAAGTGCAATATTCTCTGATTGTAGGCGCAGTTTTTCTTGTTGATTCTGCTCAGTCTGAGCGAGTAATTCTTCCTGCTTGAGAATTTGCTGATCTAGTGTTTGAATACTCTTTGCTAGTTCTGAATATTTCTCAGATGCCTCCGTAATCTGTTTATAATTGATACTTTGCAAAAAAGTTTTCAAAAATCAGATTTTTTTTGTGTTGTCTTGTTCCTCCAGGGAAAGTTTTTCACGCTCTTTTAAGAAAGTTTCATTCTTCTCCCAGTTAGCAAGCGTAAGTTTGCATTCTTCTATCTGATTCAAAATCTGAGAGCTAGAAATCTGCTGTTCAATCTGCTGTTTTTGAGCGAAGAGTTGCTGTTTTTCCTGGTCCCTTTGTTCAAAATGCTGCTTATTGATCACTGTAATAAATGGGCAGTTCGCTCAAATCTTTTCACAAGCAAAAATCTGCTCCTGCTGTACTCTCTCCTCAAATTGTTGAAGTTTCTGCTCAATTTGCTGGAGCTGTTCTTGGTAAAAACGATACTGATTTTCAAGGTTAAGGAGCTGATTTTCTACTTTTTGTTTTTCAACTTGCTGCTTTGTAGTGAGATTTGAAACCTGAGAGGCTACGAGTTCATTGGCTTTTTTGAGATTTGTCCCTAGTGTAATCAATTCCTGGACAAACTGCTCGTTGTATAGCAAACTAAAATTTTCCCTATGTCCAAGCCCAAGTATGCTATGATACTGAGTGTAAAAAGTCTGCAACTCTCTGCTGAAAGAGAGTTGTTCCAACTTCTCCTGCTGATTTGCGATATCGGCTTTTTGTTTTCTTAGTTCTCAAAGGAGTTCCGGATTTGCATTTGCCAAAAGTCAGTCTATTTGCTTGATTTTATTCTCATTTGATTGAATCGTATTGAAAAAATGAGAAATCTGATTTTTGATCTCAGTTAATTGTTGGTTCTGAAGTCAGAGTTCAGTCTTTTCCGCAGAGAGAATCTCGCGTTTTGTTTTCAAAAATTCTGCAATAGATGGCAAAAATTCCGTTAATTTTTCATCAAGCTCAAAATTTTGGATTCCGAGCTGCTGAGAAAATCCCTCCAATTCTTCAATGGTTTCTAGACTTGAACTTAAATATTCAGCAATCTCACTAAACTCTTGTAGTTTTCTAAAGAGAGCAAGCATTTCCTGAAGCCCTGAACTCAGTTTTCCCTCTGTATGAGAAGTATCTTGATAGGCTTTAATCTGATATTTTACTTCATTCCTTTTATCTTTTACAATTTCTTTGGTTTCTTCAATTCCCATGAGCCCAAATACATTTTTGAGTACCTCAAGTCTCTTTGCAGGCTGCATCTCAAAAATATTCTCTGCATCTTGCAGAAGGATTGTTGTGCTAGAAAATACCTCAATTGGCGGTAAAAGTGTATTCAATTGAGCTTGAAGATCAGCCTCATTCTTAAAAGGAATCTCTTCTAAGGGAATATTTTTTGAGAGCAAAAGATCCTGAATATCCGTATTCTCCTGAAGTATCTCTCAGACACAGAGCTTTTCAGTTACTTCTTCACTTGTGAGTGCGATTTGAAAGAGCTGAGACGCGCAGCTATCTTTTGACTTCCCGTGTTTAAGTGTTCTTATAACCAAAAAAACCTGACCATCAACCTCGAAAATCAGCTTTATTGTCCCAATTTTTGATGGAATATTGAGAAGGTTTCTACTATTTGATTTATAGAGGCCATAGGTAATACCATCAAAAAAAAGAAAACTTTTCCCACTCCCGATCGGAGCTTTGATCAAATATTTTCCTTTCTCAAAAAAAAGCGATATTTTCTTATCTCTAAATGGACCAATATTCCAATAACTCACAGCAATCAGATCTAGCATAGGAAGGATATTTGAAAAATATGAATATATACAGCATACGAAAACTGATCTTTCTTTCAAGATCAACTCTTTTTTTATTGCTAATAAATAAAAAAATCAGATTTTTTATTTTATATTGACATTTGGTAGTAAAAATGTATAGTAATAAATGAAAAATAAAAAGTAATCACTAAAAAACACATGTTATGGCAAGATTTAGAACAATTGAAGAGAATGTCCACTATTTAAGTGAACTGGTAGCAGCTATTGGAAGACCAGAGGATGAAAAACTTTGGGAAGAGTATTCCACTGATGGAAAATTGGGTATTGTATGTTATATTGAAAGTCAGCTGAATGGACTCTTAGAGAATATTCAGGTTGGTCGAATAACTATCAAGAATTTCCAGGCTGAAGATGCTGAAAAACTTTGTAAAGTACTCGAATGCGAAAGTATTAATCGGGAGCTTTGCAATAAAATTTATCACCAAATTTATGGCGGAGATGAACGAAGTAGGAATTTCGATTGAGATTCCCTTGCTACTCTATAGTCTATAGAGAAGTTATAATTTCCAATTCTAAACGAAAAGTCCTCTGTATCAGAGGGCTTTTTCTATAGAAAAAATAGATAATCAAAACGATAAAGAGCAATAAATCAAAAAAAACTGACTTTCATCATTGAAAATCAGTCTTTCTTTTTTATCTTTTTCTAACCATCTTCTTCATCTTTGTTCTTGTCCATCCTGAAGAAGGGGCAATAACCATTTCTGAACCACCAGATGGTGTTCTAATATATCTATATCCATCAGGATCGGTTCTGAGTCTGGTTTCCCAGCAGACTTTCCTTCCTCTCAAAAACCAGTGATATGTGGAACCTTTCCCATTAGTATAGATTCCAACAATCCCAAGCTCTTTTGCTTCTTCAAGTTCAAGCTTTCTCTTAGGATAGTCAAATCTCTTTGCTCCTCTAATTCTACTTGCCTGTTTTGCCTGTTGAGCTTTTTTCTTCGCGATTCCCTGTTTATTTGTCCTACTCGCCATAGTGTTTTCTCGTTAAATAAAGTTTAAAAAGAGGTGAAAATTCAGATTTTTCTTATTTTGAACTAAGTACTACCGGTTTATCCTTGTGAAACCACATATCTCGTTTAGCCTTGAGCAGTACTCTATATTGAATTACATACTGTACTACGCTAAAGAGCGAAGTAACAAGCAGATATAATCCAACTCCTGACGCAAAATTCCAAACGATTGTTCCCATCATCAAGGTCATCATTACATTCATGATTCCCATCATATTGCTCATGTTCGGCATTTTTACACCATTTGGCATAGTTTGTTGTCTATTTTGTGCCTGAGTAAGTGAGGTAAGCTGAAATTGAAGGAAGTTTAACCCCGCAACAATAATTGCTAGGATAATATTATGATTTTCAAAGAGATTCATTCCGAGAAAAATCGGATCAATATTGTCTTTTACATTCAGATAGCTATTCCCAAAACTTCGGAAGAAGCTATAAAGCCATTCATGTGGAACTTCTCCAGCTGCGAACTTAACAATCACTCCATAGAGTCCGATAAATACTGGTAACTGTACCAAAAGTGATAGACATCCTTTGAGAGGACCAGCTCCTTCTTTCTTGAGGAGTTTCATGGTTTCTTCAGAAAGCTTTTTAGGATCATCTTTGTATTTTTCCTGAAGAGCCTCCATCTTTGGTTGAATATTACTCATTCCTTTTGACATATTTGCTCCAGCGATACTATTTCTCAGGAGTAGGAGTCTTACTAAGATTGTCAAAAGCACAATCGCAATACCCATATTCCCTCAGAAGATCGCTAGAAATACGATCAAGAGGTTAAAAATTGGACGAGAAAGGAGCTCTGCCCAAAGTATACCAAATACATTCATCACTTTTTATTTTCTATCAAATAAAATTAGATCTTCATTACTTCATCAATTTTTACCTTTACCACAGTATCAATTTGAGTTGATCGCTTTTTTGTGAGCTCATCAATGTTTTTCTCATTTGCTTTATGAGTATCTTCTGAGATCTCCTTAGCAGTAAATGATTTTTTAGTATCAGACATCGCATCTTGTCTGATTTGTCTAAGCTGAGTCTTGGTATCTTCTCCCATTGCCTTTACCTGTTTTGCAATATGATCTCTTCTTTCCTGTGTTAGAGCTGGGATCTTAATCAAAATATGAGAACCCTGATTATCTACTCCTACTCCAAGATTTGCCTCATAGATAGCATTTCCAATAGCTTTTGAGGTGCTTTTATCCCAAGGTTCAACCTTAAGTGTTGTCGTATCCATCACACTGATATGACCAAGAGTATTGAGTTTTACAGTTCCATAGTCAGTTTCTACATTAATATTTTCTAGCAATCCAGTAGTTGCTCTTCCTACCTGAAGTCCTGCAAATTCCCCTTCCAAATAGGCAATCGCTTTTTTCATCTGCTGCTCATAATGAGAAAGTTCCATTTTTTATATCTAATTACTTGATAAAAACAATCATATTAGTATATAAAGAAAAGTCAGTATTTTGCAAGATAAAAAAAATCCTTTATTTGGTGCTGATTTCTCCTTGAGATGAACAAAAACAGAAAAAAAATCAGAGTTTTTCTCCTTAGTCTCTTCCTTTTAGGGGGATTCTTTTCGTATGCCTCAGCCCAAAATGTATCATCATCTCCTCAGCAGCCAAAATGTGACGCTCATCCACCGGTTTGTCAAATGACACCATGAAGTTTTAATCTCTATCTAGATTTCCAGAGAGAAATGCTTTTTTTGCTTGCAAAAAATCCCTTTGAAATTCAGACCGAACTCGTTGCAAATCCAGAAGGTTGACTTTTTACCAATAAACTTCTTAAGCTTAATAGTCTCGAGTCTTTTGATGATAGTTTTTTAGGAAGAACGCTCAAGATTGCAGATCAGGCACTTGGTAATGTTGCCTCAAGCACCTTAACTTCAATCTATCTTTTCCAATTATCTGCAATATCTACTTTGATGGATAATTCAGTCTGATTTTTGATTCTGGCTTCCGATAGACCTATTGTGAGAGATTGGATGAAACTCCTAGATATAGAGCGACAGATCATCCAAACAGCATATACAATTGGTCAAGCTTGAGATATTGCAAAGACCATTAAAAATTCAAAGCTTCTCAATGAGATTGTTGATCGTTATGAAGCAAAAGGGCTTTTGAAAGCTGGAAGTCAAGTGCCAGACTCTGTTGCCTACATGGATGTGTTTGCGGGTTTGTATAGTATCAATGTGGCTCAAAGGTATTTTCTTTTTGCCTGAGATACAAGCCAACTCAAGGCAGGTGTTCAGGAGTGAGACTTTCAACTCACTTTTAATGAAGAGTGGATAGAACAATTGAAGTCTGACTATCAATGTGCAAGATGGAAATTTGGGTATAGATGCAATAAAAATGCTAAAACCTTTTGGTTTAATATTGGAACACTCACTAAAAATACAAAAAAATCGGCAGAATCTGCGACATATCTAATCAAAGATGCAGTCAAGAGATTTCGCAATGCTATATGATCTCCACTCTTTCCTCAATTTAAGAAAGGACCAATAGCTTCTCATCTTACTAGTGAAGAACTTGTACTCCTAAGAAATGTTTATGGAGCAAATACTTCAGATCTCTATATAGAAAATACACTTCCTCTACTTTGACTCCCACAGTCTACCAAGCAATCGTGGAAGACAATTAAAAATCAGGTAACTACTGCAGGTTCAGATGTGTGGAATACTACTAAGAAAACCTATAATGCATTTTCTCCAAAAGAAAAAGCAGAAATGGAAAAGGAGGTATTAGACCAACTAAAGCAGAAATATAAGGATAGAGATAAGATAGCTCAGCATCTAGGTTCTATTGAAGATTCAATGCGCCTGCCAATACAAGAGGCTCTAATACAGAGTATCTCTATCTTAAAGGACTATGAAGTTGAGATTAGAAAAGATGCAAGTATCAATGATACATTACTACTGTCTCAGCAGTTTTGACCATTAACCTATAAGGTACAAACAATTATACAGGAAATTTGAAATCAAAATGAAGGGCTAAGAAAAGAGGTGAGTTCTCTTTGTAACTATCAGTGTAGTAATAGTCCAGCAGTTGTTTGTTATGCTCAATAAATTTTAGTTTTTTCAGAGTTGAATGAATCTGAAACGAAAAGATCTCATTATTTGTTTATGTTGAGGAATTGCCCTTTTCACTGGTTTTACTGTTTTTGTATCCGCGTCAAATAATTCAACATTGTGATCATTTTCGAATACAATATTAAAAATGGTCAATTATTTCCCTAAAGATATAACGCTCGCAGATTGACCAATGAAGCAGACTATTATCTCAAATTTTTGTACGACAGCATTAAAACCTGAAGTCATAGCTGATCTTTTAAACCTATATCCTGATGCGGACCCTCGTCAGTCAATTTTCCTAACTCTGATATGTTCAAAGAGTGATGTAAAAAGTAATTTTAGTCCTTTTATGTCAGCTGGGACAAAGGGGGAGGAGAATCGCTATCTGAAAACGCACTCTATTAAACTTCTTGCACCACAAAATGTGGCGTGTTATGCTAATGAATTCCAAGTTGGTTGTGATATCGCAAGGCTTTCAGAAGAGATTATAACTTTAATTCTTGAGGAGTTGACAATATTAAAACAATGAAATCTTTATGGTGTGACAATGAATAATCTCTCAAGTCAAAAAAAACTTGAGGAAAATATCAATACCTTTACCAAGGAAAAATTACTTATTCACTATGCAAGTCAGCAAAATTTTTGTAAAAGTAAAACACAAGGGTATCCAGAAACTTGTAAAATTATGCAACAATCAATGAGAGCGTTTCAAAAGGCTTTTAGTAAGTTTAGACTTTTGAATGTTGAGAGCTTACTTGCAAAGGATATAGAGTCATTCAAAGAAAAACAATCAATATGTACTAAAAATACTAGTGCAGAAGATTATGATCACATGTTCTGTGAGATTATGGGGAGAACTGATGAGGGATTAGATCCTTTTATTACAAGAATTTATACAGAATTGTTTCGATATCAGCTTTTTTCTACTTACTATACTTCACACTTGTGGAATAAAGATCTGGCAGAGATGAGTGATGCCAGCTATTATGAATTTATTCGTATCCAAGATTTTCAAAAAAACTTGATGCCAACAATTAATACTACATTAAAACAGCTTGCTGATCTTCAAAATACCTATCCTCTTCATATCTGAATGCTTGCTTATCAAGAAGAACTTTTAAGGTTAAGAGATAAATATTTGAGTAAACTTGTTGCACCTTTTTATTCAGTTTTTTATAAACTGCAGAATGTTCAAATTAAATCATAAATCAGATTTTTTCTCTTCTTTATCTTCTCTTTTTATGGGAGGAGCTGTTTTTGGTATGTGACTGAGTCCAATGGCAGGGATTAATGAACGGGTCGATAGGATTGAAGCTCGTCAAAAAAACTATATGGAAAATAAATATCTTCAAGACAATAAGCTTACTATTTGACTCTTTTCAGATAATCTTAATAAAACTCAACTCCAAAAAGATGCAATTATTAGTTCTGCACTAGAACAAACTAAGGAATATTTTAATACAACATATCAAAAATGTGATCTTTCAACAGCAGATATTTCTGCAATCCTGTTTGAAGCGAATCCCTCTTTTAAAGCAAAGATCGAAAAAGAGCTCCCAAATTATGATAAAAGTCAGCGTGATACTAAAGATGGAAGAACAGTAACTAAAAAGTTCGTAAGCGCATGTGATAAGCTTTCATTATGTATGATTGATCAAAAAAATCTAAAAAACAGATTTACTGCTCAAGAATGTTGAGATATCATCAATGAATTTTATCAAAAAAGTGAGACGAGTAGAAGACAAGGTGAGGATATTCAGATGGCAAATCTGGGAGCAAATAAATATATCAATGGAGATCTAGCTGATTCTGATTATGATCTTATGTATGATATGTCTCAGGTAGGAACTATCCTTTACAAAAGTTATAAGCCGCAGCCTCAAATCATTTTCTATAATCCTCCAATTTTCTCAAACAAATCCTCAAACTCAGAAAATTCTGGCAATGCAGGATCAGTATCAGCAGCTCAGAAAAACTGAATGGGAACGGCACGATGAACTCAGGTCTCAACGGATTGAAAAAATGAAGCGGCCTTTTTACAAGCCAATAGATCAGAAAACTCTTGATGAGTTGGAAGCCAGCTAGTGCAAAATGCTCACGCTCCTACTCCTATTACAGAGGATGAGGAGTTAAATAATTTTGTCTACAAGCGTTCTGCACATAGTACACTTGGAAACTATGATAAGGTCCTTTTTCAAAATCAGTGTATTATTGTGCCAAAGGAAGCTCAAAAAACCTGATCTCAAACTGCGAGGGGAACTTGAACTCCAGAAGAGCAACAAAGAGCTCATCAGGAGCAGCAAGCCATCCAAAAAGCCTTGGAAGCATATAGAGCAAGTGCTTGACTTCCAAAGAAAGGAGAGTCGGGATCTTGAGATAATCAGGCTGCTTCATCAACAGGATCTAATAATATTCCAGATGAGGAAAAGCAACTTGAAGAAATAATGAATAAAATAAAGGAGTGTAGTACGAAATGTGAAGGTCTCCCTTATGATGAAAAATATAGCTGTATTATGCAGTGTGCATGTTCTGATTATATTTCTCCAGCATTGGCAAAAGATTCTAAACAGCCAGTACTCAAGGAGTGAGCACTGATAGTCAGATTTTGTTCTGTTGCTTCGAGTATGACGGTCCCAAATACTTCTGCAAAAAATATTCTCAGTATTGCAGAGCTATTTGATGAGATTGCTATGAGTGTTTCTACTCTTTATAATGAGGGAAAACTCAATGTAAAGCAGCAGAAAAAAGAGCTTTTGAGCAGTAGTATTCCGAAGTCAGACATTAGTAAATCAGTAGCATTCACAACTACGGTTGCAACAAAAACTCCTCCTCAACAACTCTCAGACACAGAGAAAAAAACTGAAATAGAACTCCTAAAGTCTCATCTTCAGTGATCCATTTACGGAATTGATAGAAATAGTTTTGTCTTGCTAGATAATTATGAGGCAGAAAAGAAAAGTTCTAGTATTACAGCGCCTGAGGTAGCAAGTACGCCAGTTGTTCAGTCTGCTAGTAAATTTAGGGATGCTGATACGGTAACCTCTGCTCTAGAAAATCAATCTCTCCTCAAAGAAAATACCGTTGCATCAACGAATCTAGCAATCTTTGAGCGAATAGAAAAAAATAATCAGCTCATGGATACTATCAAAGAGGTTGTGTCAGAATTAAAATCAAGTACTCAACTATTGAATAGTAAAAAACAATCCAATTAAATTATAAAAGTAGAGTTTTGCTGCGTTCTAGAGCTTCTCTTATATACTACACAATAAAAAAAGCTGACTCTCATAGAGAAAATCAGCTTTTTCTTTATTTTTTCTTTTGCCTTTTTACAAGGATCTTCGCTTGATTTCTATCAATTTTTGCCTGGCGGGCATCCTGTTCTTTTCTAAGCGACTTGAGAGAGATTCATGGTATTGGGCGATCTTCTTGATTCTCTCATCTCTCACGGAATTTAATAACTAGCGGCACTCCAACAAATCCAAAATTCCTTCTCAAAGCATTCTCAATCCACTTTTTAAATGCAAAATTCGCTCTTACTTTGTGATTTACAAAGATCATAAAGGTTGGCGCATCAACGGCGATTTGAGTTGCATACATAATTTTACAAACTTTATTTTTAGGAAAGCGGGCTGGTCTTTGGATTTGTTCTTGATTAAGAACTTTGTTGAGTTCATTAGTTCAGATTCTCTTTTGGTTTTCACTCTGAAGAATAGATACCATCTTAAAAAGGTTTTTTAGTCCTTCTCCATGAAGAGCGGAAATCGGTACAATTGGAATATGCTTTGCAAAATCAAGATAGGTCTGAGCTCACTTAATCATTGAATCAATAGCTTCTTTTTTTACAAGATCAGATTTATTCAGACAAAAGATCATTGGTAATCCAAGTCCAGCAATCTCCTGTAAAAGTGTCATATCTCTATGCGTAATCCCCTGAGTACAGTCAATCATAAAGAGGACAACAGGTCTAACATACTCAAGCATTGCATAGGTCTTATCGTATGCAATTTTCTCAATTCCATGTGTTTTTCATTTTTTTCTGATCCCCGCAGTATCATAGACCGTATACCAATTCCCCATAGACTTAAATTCTCCAACAACATAGTCTCTTGTTGTACCTAGCTTATCCTCAACTTTTGCAAGCTCTTTCCCAACCAAAGTATTCAAAAGCGTAGATTTCCCTGAGTTTGGTTTCCCTACAATAGCAAGTCAGATACCTTTATGCGTTGGCTCATTGGTGCTATGTTCTTCATCTGAATGCGATTTTCTCCACTCTTTATAAAAAGTTCTGAGTTCATCTTCAAGTTCAGCGAGATTTCTTTCTTTTTTTGCACTAATTCCGATTACCTTCGCAACTCACAGATCATAATAATCCGCAATTGCTAGATCAATCTCATTGACTTTCCATTTTACATCAAGCTTATTGATAATGAGAAAAGTCTGATCCTGCATATTATTTTCTCTGATCATTTGCAAAATATGCTGATCTTTTGCAGAAACTCACACACTATCATCAATTACAAATAAGAGAAGGTCAGAATTTTTGATGATTTTTTCTATAAAAGGAACCTCATCACTAAAATCTCCTAGTCCTGGACTATCAAAAAAAGTCATCTTTCAGAGATTGTCTACTTCCAAAGTATGAGAAATAATATCAATGGTTGTCCCATGGATATCGGTTACAATCGCTCTAAATTGCCCAATAAGGCGGTTAAAGAGCGTAGATTTCCCGGCATTTGTCGCTCAGATGAGTCCTATTCTCATGATATTTTTCCTGCAAATAAATCTCCTTCAGTATAGGGAAAAGTATGACTCTTTGCAAGAGAAAAACCGAAGAAATCCTAAAAAAGGAAAATATTCTTTAATGCTGTTGACTTTATAGTTAGAATTAGTATAGTCTTATTGAATCCAATGAGGATAATAGTACTGTAAGACTGGATTTTTAAAGATTAAAAGCCTGAAAATACTCTTCTTATCTTTTGTACTCATTGGAAATTAATAAAAATAGTAGTAATCCTAAAAAATTATTTATGTATCAATCATTTCAAACACCTTTAGCTCAGAAGGTCGTATGTAGCTCAAGTGCTGGAAACGATGCTTCTGTTCATCTTTCTCCTTCGATCTGTATTAAAGGGAGAAATGTCGATGTAGACAAGTTTCTAGAGTTTGTTGTAGCCATTGCTCAAGATCGTCATGGTTGGAGTGAATCTAATATTCTCTTTAAAGATGTTGAGGATTTTGCAAAAAAACATCACATTCATCTGAGAAGCAAACAAAATCGCTTTAATGTGAGGGGGCTTACTCAAAATGTAAGAGAATTAATTATCCCAAAACTCAGGGGGCTCTATCCGGAGAAAATGAATAGACTTTTAAATCAACAGAAAAAAAACGAAAAATCTCCATTGTGCGTTTATTCTAAGAAGGCGATAGAAGGTAATACCTTACAAGCTAATGAAGGACAGGTAAAAATTCTAGATCGTGTCCTAGGAGGAGAATTTTATCTTTCAACTGAAGATGAAAAAGTCCTTACTAACTTTGGTATTGATTTGAAAGTATTGAGATTAAATGCTCAAAATTCACAGTCCTATCAGGAGCAGATGATCCGTGTGAGACAAAAACTCGCATTCTTGAAACTAAAATTTCATACTTAATTACTAATTTTCACCAGGTATTCTTGGTGGGAAAAATCCTTTGGATTTCCCAGAGGATTTTTTTATTAAAAAAATACTATAAAAAGAGAAAAAATCAGATTTTTATTTTTTTTATGATTAAACTTCTCTTTGCTTTTTTTATTTCCGCTTGAAGTCCCTAATAATTTCCGTATACCAAGAAACGATCTTTTACCTAAAATCTATCATTATGCCAAAACACCTTGTCATTGTGGAGTCTCCAGCAAAGTCACAGACCATTAAAAAATTTCTCGGAGCTGATTTCGAAGTCAAGGCTTCTTATGGTCATACCGTTGATCTCCCAACAAAAGGTTTGTGAATTGATGTTCAAAATGATTTTCGTCCAGAATATGTGGTCTCTCCGGACAAAAAGAGAGTGCTTTCTGAACTTAAAGCAATCTCAAAAAAGGTAGATCAAACCTGGATCGCAACCGATGAGGACCGCGAAGGAGAGGCGATTTGATGGCATATCGCAAATCAGCTTGGTCTTGATATCGAGACTACACCAAGAATTGTTTTTCATGAAATTACAAAAAATGCAATCGAGCATGCCGTTAAAAATCCAAGGACAATTGATCTTAATCTCGTAGATGCACAGCAGGCGAGAAGAGTCTTAGATAGGTTAGTTTGATTTGAGCTTTCGCCAGTACTTTGGAAAAAGATTAAAACCTGACTTTCAGCTTGAAGAGTTCAGTCTGTTGCTGTGAAGCTCATTGTTGAAAGGGAGAGAGAAATTCAGGCTTTTGATAGTGAAAGTTTCTATAAGGTGGTTTGATCTTTTCTTACGTCAGCAAAGAAGGGACTCTCTGCGACACTCAATAAGCAGCTTAAATCAGAAGCTGAAACGCTCAAGCTCCTTGAAGCTCTCAAAGGTGCGAGTTATCAAGTAGATAGTGTAGAAGTGAAACCTTGAAAAAAGGCTCCATCAGGGCCTTTTACTACCTCAACACTTCAACAAGAAGCTAGTAGAAAGCTCTGATTTTCCGTTTCTAGAACGATGCAAGTTGCACAAAAGCTTTACGAGGCGGGACATATTACTTACATGAGAACTGATGCGGTAAACCTCTCAGAGTTTGCCATACAAGCCGCAAAAGATCAAATCATCAGCCAATATGGAGAAAAATACTCAAAACCTACACATTATGCTACAAAATCAAAAGGAGCTCAGGAAGCGCATGAATGTATTAGACCTACTCATATGGAGAATACTATTGCTGGGGCTGATGCGAGCGAAAAAAAACTCTATCAACTGATTTGGAAGAGGACAATCGCTTCTCAGATGGCACCTGCTGTTTTAGAAAAAACCAAGGCAAAAATTCAGATTTCTTCTACTGATAAGTATCATTTTGAGGCTACTGGAGAAGTGATCAAGTTTGATGGTTTTCTAAAGCTCTATATGGAGGGAACCGATAATGAAGATGATGAAGAAACTGCAGGGATGCTACCAGCTTTAAATCAATGAGATAGCCTCTCTGAGCAAGAAATCCTCGCGAGCCAAAAGTTTAAGCAGCATCCACCAAGATATACAGAGGCTAGCCTTGTAAAAAAGCTCGAAGAACAGGGGATTGGTAGACCATCAACCTATGCTCCGACAATTTCTACTATTCTTAAAAGAGGATATGTACTCAAAGAGGATAGACCATGAGAAAAGAGAAAATATTTTGAATTTCTGCTCAAAAATAATGAAATCATAAAAGAAGAAAGAGAGCAGATGACTTGAGCTGAGAAACAAAAAATGTTTCCAAGTGATATTTGAATGATTGTGACTGATTTTCTGAATCAGAATTTTTCAGATATTATGGATTATGGGTTCACAGCCAATGTTGAAACAGCATTTGATCAGATCGCTACTGGGCATCAAAAACGAAATCAGATGATTGCCGAGTTTTATGGTCCATTTCATGAACAGGTTGTTGAAACTACAGGTAAGGAAAGAGTAAATACAGAAAGAGAACTCTGAATCCATCCCGTGAGCTGAAAACCTGTTATTGCGAGAATGGGAAGATATGGTCCGATGATCCAGATCGGAAAGCAAGATGATGAAGACAAAAAATTTGCATCACTCCCAGCTGGAAAAACAATCGAAACAATATCTCTTGATGAGGCATTGCAAGCCTTTGCACTTCCAAGGTCACTTTGAACCTATAATGGAGAAGAAGTGCTTGCCTCAACTGGAAGATTCTGACCGTATGTAAAATATAAAAATCTCTATGTTTCTATCAAAAAAGATTCAGGTTTAGATCCTTTTTCTATTAGTTTAGACGAGGCAATACCCATGATTGAGGCAAAAATCACCCTTGAAGCGAATAAAAATATTAATGTATTCGCATACGCGGGAGAAGAAATCCAAATTCTGAATTGACCTTATGGTCCTTATATCAAGTATGCTAAGAAAAATTATAAAATCCCTAAAGGATGAAAAGATGCAACCGATCTGACTTTGGAGGATTGTCTGAAAATTATTGGAATCTGAGAGGAGTGATGATCAAAACCAGCTACTAAAAAACCAGCAGCTAAAAAATCTACCGCAAAAAAAACCGCAACAAAAGCCAAGAAGTAATCTTACTCTTGATTTTTACCCATAAAAGGATAAGTCTAAGGAGATCTTTTATCTCCTTTTTTCTAAAAGGATGAAATCAGAAAAAATATTCAAGAGGATAATTTAAAATTTGAAGCTGTATGAAGAGTTAAAAAAGAATTGTTACATTCAAAAAAATATTAAATGGAATTGTGAATGGATAAGTAGATTGTTGTTTTGTGCTTAAAATGCTTGTATAACCCTAAATCTAAAACATATTTTTTATTCCTTAAATAGAATTCCCATGATTAATCTAGAAAGTTTTAAAAACTTGTATGAAGTGAGGAAGACAGTCAGATTCTCTCTCCTAAAACAAAATTATGATGATTTTTTTAAATGTGAAGAAAATGTACTAAAGGATATATCTTTTTTGAATACTTTAGTATGATATGAATGACAAATTGTAAAAATACAAAAAAAAGAAGATTCAAAGCTATTACAGGATTTATTAAGTAAGGATATATTTGAAGATATTATAAAAAATGCTTTTCAGATCTTAAAGAATCAAATTTGCACAGTTATTTATAATAAGGTTGTTTTTGATACAAAAAAGAGTGAACAAAAACAAAGATATAAGATATATCTAAAAAAAGCAACTAGAAAAGACTTATCTGCTTTTATTCCAACAGGTTATGATAAAAATAGTGATTATATCCCAGAAGAGAATTTTTATAAAGTGAAAGATTCTGAGATTTGGTATGCTATAAAAATTATTGCTAAATTGATTATAGATAATGACTTTATAGAACAAGATTCAGAATTATATAATCGCTTATCTCAAATAAATAGATATAATCCCAATTTTTGAAACTTTTTTGAACTTAATACCCTTAATCCTTTTACAGTAAATAGATGGAAAATATCTGAAATAGTAAATAGCTATGAAATTTCTCTCAATCAATATAAGGAGACTTTAGTCCACTTAAATAAAGAAGCTTCCACTATTGCTAATGCTATTCTTAGTGATAGATATTTTGAAAATTGTAGAAATCAAGATGAAAGTGATGGGACAGTAAGATATTTATTTCATATATTTTCAGATTGTAAAAATAGTTCAGAACAAAATGTACAACAAACTAATCATCTTATTTTACTGATAAATAAATATGAATCATTAAAAAATGGGAAAAAGAGATATAAAAATGATAAAATAGATCTTAAAATAAAAAAACTCAATAAAGAGTTAAGACAATTAGCAAAAGCTCGTTCAAAATTATTATGATATCAAATTCATTTAATTGATAATTTCCAAACAGAGAAATTTAGTTTTCTCATTCAGTCATGAAAATATTATTTTGTTGGAATGAAAAAAATCTGATGAGAGAATAATCTTTCACAATTCCAAAAATTTATTGATGGTTTAGAGATAGGAGATGATAAGTTATTATACTTAGATAGTATGACTTGGGGATGATTTAAAAAAATGTTTTTATCGAAATATAGTAATGTAACATTATACACTGATGCAACATGCAAAAACTGAGAAAATGTAAATACCTTAAATAAAAGAATTTTAGAAGTTGAGGAGAAGATGATAGAAAATAAAAAGAAGATAATAGAACAAGTAAAAGAACAAAAAAGAAATTTAATAAATAAAATCAAAAATGATATTCTTAATCAAGACCAGGAAAAATATTCACAGGATACTAGAAATTTTCTTGAATTTCTAAAAAAAGAGGAATGATTTAATAATTGAAGCCTTATAAAGAAAGATAAAAAATGAAATAAGAGTTTCATTAAATGAAAAGAACTTAATACTTTTAGCTCAAAAATATGTAAAATAGAAGAAGTTGAAAAAGAGTGTAATATTAGTAATCTCGAAAAAGATTATCTTGATGAAGTTTTAAAACTATTGATTAATATAAAAGATAAAAAATACAAAATAGGAACAGTAGAGAAAGATTTATCCTTTTTATGAGCAGATTTTGCACAAGAAACATTAGATGATTTAAAAAATTACTTTAATGATTCATGATATAAAGTAATTCAAAAAGATGTAGATTTAGAAAAAATTTTAAAACAAGTTAAAGCTTGAGACTTAGAAATTTTTCAAATAAAGTCTAAGGATATGCCATTTCATCAGGATTTTATCAATGATAAAAATTGTTGAATTATAGAAGAGGCAAAAAATGAAAAAAGCGATGGTTTTAAGAAAGATTTAAATACTCTCTATTTTGAACAGTTTTTTCAAGATATTGCATGATGAAATCAAGATACAAGGATTGGTGCCGATTTTAAAATAAGATGAATCAATTCATCAGAGAATAATGATTATAAAAGTTTCTGGAAAAAAGAAAAAAATCAACTAAGACATTTAAGTAATAAAGAAAACATAGAAAAATTCCAAAATAGATTCAAAAGAGATAGATATAGTATAGAGTTTTCTATCAACTTAAACGCAATAAATCATTTAACAGAAGAAGAGTTCAATGATAGAGTCAGAAAAAATCTTTCTGAAACAATCAAGTCTTGAAAATCGCTAAAAATTCTTGCACTTGATCATTGAGAGTCAAGTTTCTTGACTTATAAAATTTATCAAGTGAAGGATAATAAATATAGTCTAACCAATGAGTGATGAAGTTTTGATAATTTTAAAGAGATTCAAGATTGAGAAGATAAAACAACTAAGAGACAAGAAAATATTCAAATAGACGAAAAAGCAACCCCCTATGAAAATCAAAAAATCTTGGATAGCTATATTACAAAATATCATTTAATGATTCAGGATCAAAAAAGGGAAAGACAAGTAGAGGAGGCTATTAAACATTTTGCTAGAAAATCTATTTCCAAAATAAAGGAAATTATCAGTGCTGATACAGTTGATAAGAATAAAGAATGAGTAAGTGATATAACAAAAGCAAATGTAAAAAAATTTATTCAATATGCTATTGGACATAAAGAAGTTTTTTCTTTGTCAAATGAAGAAAATAGGATTAGAAATAAAAATAAAGGAAGTAATAAATCAATTGAGAATAAGAAAAATGGAGTAGAATATTCAAAAAGAATAGAAGAATTTTTTCAAAATAAAAGATTGGACGTTATTTCTTTGTGAGAAGATACCATAAGATTTGATAAAATAAATATATTTCATATTTTAGATTACGAATTTCATTTTTCATATATAAAACAAGAAGAATGATTTATACAAAAGTTTCCAGACCAAGAAAATATCAAAGAAAAAATAGATACTTATCTTAAGCAAATACAAGAGTTATTGCATGATGAGAGTAAATTGATCGCGTTTTGTAATGAAGTAAAAAAATCTTTTGATTGAGTGAGTCTTGCAGATATTGATAAACTTTATAGTACTCCTTTTTATGCATTTAAAAATAATTTTAGTTTACAATTAGAACAAATTAATAACCTGAAAAAATGATATGTTTCTGCTTTAATCCGAACAATATCCAAATGGGTTATGAATGGTGAAGTTGATATTATTGCTCTAGAAAATAATTTGCTGTCTTACGGGGTTGACAACACTGAATCATTTCAGAAACATATGTGAGTAGAGAGTCATGCGATTTTTGCAGAAGCTTTAATGAATAAGCTGTCATTTTGTTTGAATAAAGAAACAAGTGAAAGTTATCAGCTTTGCTATCGTATAAAAGTTACTGAAAGACCTCAAAAATTTAAAAATAAAAATAATGGCATTTTATTCTTTGTAGATGAAAATACTACATCCCTTATTTGTCCAAAATGTGGTCAAAAACTCAATAGATCAAAAGAAGAGGGAGATGACCACTTACATCATAATAATCAAAATCCTGCTTGAGATGAATGTAAAAAGGAGCCGTTTGAAATTCAAAAAAGTAAAAATATTGTTGGAGAGTACCAAGGAATGGTATTTCAGGATTGAGACGACCTAGCAACCTACAACATCGCCAAAAAAGCTAAGGAATATTTAGAATCGTTACCAAAAAAGAAGACTCAGAGTGATCATGAAAAATCTCAGAGTGATCATGAAAAATCTTAGGGAATATTACATTTACTCAATCTAAATAAATCCCATGGACCAATACATCCGCATCTCCTCTCTCAATGACTTTGATTTCTGCCCATACTCCATCTACTTTCACAACCTCTACGAGAATTACGAAAAGCAGCTCTACCAGGACACTCCGCAAATCAACGGCACCCTCAACCATAGCCTCATTGATAGTGGAAATTATTCAACTTCTAAAGATATTCTTCAATGAACTGCGGTGTTCTCAGAAAAGTATGGCCTGATTGGAAAGATAGATTGCTTTCATATTGCCAAAAAATCGCTCATTGAGAGGAAGTCGCACATTTCAGAGATCTATCTTGGAATGAAATACCAGCTCTATGCTCAATGCTTCTGTCTCAGAGAAATGGGATATGAAGTTGAGAAACTTAAGCTGTATTCCCTAGATGATAATAAGGTTTATGAAATCCCACTTCCAAACGAGGAAGAAATTCAGACTTTTGAAGTTTTTTTAGAGGAATATAAGCGTTTTGATCCAAGAAGCTCAGACTTCAAGCCTCAACTGGATAAGTGTCAAAACTGTATTTATGCTGAGTTTTGTGATCATTCTTTGGCGTAAAACTTGCAAAAAAACAAATCAGGACTATACTTAAGTGTCTTTAGTTTCTAAAATGAGAAAGATGCTTTCAGCTCCTGATTTTTTAGAAAAGCAAATCGTAGTTATCATCTCGGAACAAGTCAAAGACCTGATGCTGAGAAATGATAATCTTCTGATCAAAGAAAATGACAAAATCCTAAATCAGATTTCATGTTTCAAGATTTTCTGTATTTTTATCATTGGGGAGTATACCATCAGTTCAAAACTGATTGACCGTTTGGCGAAGTATCAGATTTGCCTTTTTTGTCTTGGTTATAATCTCAAGCCCAAATGCATGATCGGAGATGCTTTGCAGGGGAATTATCTGCTCAGAGAGAAACAATATACTCAGCTTCCAGAGCTAGAAATTGCGAAGAAAATTGTCAAAAATAAGGTCCAAAACCAGCTTTCTTTACTTCAAGAAATAAGAGAAAAATCTGACACTTTCAAGGAAAATATCCTCCGTATCAAGGAACTTCTCTCCAAGATAGAGGAGGTTGAAAGCGATGATTCGCTCAGAGGACTTGAATGAAACGCTTCAAAGCTCTTTTTTGCATCCTATTTTGAAGAGATGAAGCGGTATAAAAGGATGCCAAGAACAAAAAATGATATCATCAATTTTCTGATGGATATTGGCTATTCTTTCCTCTATAACTTCATAGAGGCGAACTTGTGTCTCTATGGATTTGATGTCTATAAGGGTGTTTATCACAAGCTTTTTTATGAGAGAAAATCGCTCGCGTGCGATCTAGTAGAGCCTTTCAGATGTATTATTGATAAAAAGATCAGAAAAATGCACAATTTAGGGCAAATCAATGAGCAAGATTTTAAGTTCAAAAACGGAGAATACACGATTGAATGGGAAAAGCAGAAGAAATATATTCAGAATTTTTTGTCTGCTTTATTAGAACAGAAAATGCAGGTTTTCTCTTATGTTAAAGAGTATTATAGATGTTGCATGGATCAAAGTAGAGAATTCCCACTTTTTACCTTCGTAGAAAAATAAAAGTACCGTTTTTCGTTATCCAATTTTATACATAAAATTAAAAAATGCTGATTGTATCTTACGACATCTCCTCAAACAAGCTCAGATTCAAATTTTCTAAATTTTTGGAAAAATATGGTCGTAGACTCCAATATTCTGTCCGAGAGCTCAAAAATTCAGATCGTATCTTAGCAATCGTTTTGCTAGAAATTGAGAAAAAATTTGCAAAAAGATTTGAAAATACTGACAGTATCCTTATATTTGAGGTGTGTGAATGATATAAAAAGAAAATTCACAGGTACGGATATGCAGTGCATGAAGAGGAAGAACTCGTCTTTATGTAGCAGCTTGATCATTAACAAGTAAAAAAGATAGAAATCTGATTATTCAGAAAGTAAAAATCATGATATAGATTCTAAAACATGTAAACCTACCGTCTTCATAAAATTGGAAGATGGTCTTAAGCGGATTTGGAGCTGTTGGGTAAAAAACTCAATAGCTTCAAAATGGCTTAGATAAGCCAAAAGTGGAGTTTAGAAGTTATATAAGATTTCTACTTTTGTAGATTCGCAGAAGTCTGAATAACGCTTCAGTAGGTTTAGAAGTTATATAAGATTTCTACTTTTGTAGATAGCTTGTTTTATAATTTCATCATTTGAGTTTAGAAGTTATATAAGATTTCTACTTTTGTAGATGCGATTAGCCTTTCATCAGGCAAAGCCTGTTTAGAAGTTATATAAGATTTCTACTTTTGTAGATATTTTCTTATGTTATTCTGATATAGATGAGTTTAGAAGTTATATAAGATTTCTACTTTTGTAGATTATCAATTAGGATTATATCTTTTTATTGTTTAGAAGTTATATAAGATTTCTACTTTTGTAGATTTGATTTTCATAATCTGATTTCTTAACCAGTTTAGAAGTTATATAAGATTTCTACTTTTGTAGATTGAAGGCATTGCAGCATCTTTAACAGAAGGTTTAGAAGTTATATAAGATTTCTACTTTAAAATAGGCTTCTTTTTCTTATAAAGTCTTTTTTACCTTTCTCTCAAAAATGACTAGTTCAGATCTCCTCCTCTCAAGTTATGACTATGATCTTCCGTCTTCACACATTGCTCAGCTTCCGGCTTCTCCAGCTCATAATGCAAAACTTCTTATAGCAACGCCAGACGCTTCACATAAGAGTTACAATTTTCAGCATACAACTTTTTTTGATCTTCCAAATCATCTTAGTGAGGAGTATCTCCTTTTTTTCAATCAAACAAAGGTCTTTAAAGCAAGAATTCCGCTTCAAAATGTAAAAATTATCAGAGCCTCAGGCAAAGAGCTTATTTTGGAGCAAGGAGAGGTTTTTGTCTACCAGCTGCTCTCAGAAAATACTTTTGAGTGTCTTGTTTCAGATAGTAAAAATTTCAAACCTGGCAGCAAAGTTCAGATTTCTGATACTATTTTCTTGGAAAGTCAGAAATTCAGTGAAAATGGGATTAAATTTCAGATTCATTGAGACAAACTTTTGTCTTTTCTTGAAAAATATGCTCAGATGCCACTGCCTCCTTATATCAAATATGAAAAAGAAAAAGAGCAGTGGTATCAGACTTTCTTTGCACAGGAGATCGGTTCTGCAGCAGCTCCAACTGCCTCACTTCATTTTACGCCAGAGCTTATCGAGAAATTAAAAGAAAAAAAAGTCTGAATACAGTTTCTCTGCTTACATGTTGGTCTTTGAACATTCAAGCCCGTTTCTGAGGAAATTATCTCAAATCAAAAACTCCATTTTGAGCCTCTAATCCTGCCAGCATATATCCGAAAAACCCTCGCTCAGGCAAAACAACAAGAAAAAATCTTTCTACCCATTGGAACAACAATGATCAGGTTTTTAGAGTCTTTACCATATATTTGGAGATTTTTGAAATCAAAAAAACTGACTCCATCACTGGATCCTGAAACACAAAAGTGGCGAGATCATCTGACAAAAGATATTGATCCAAAACTTGTTGAGGAATTTATCTCAGACCAAGAGCCTCTTCCCTCAGAAAATATTCACTGAGTATCGCAAATGATAATCCAAACAAGATTATTTATCAGACCAGGAATCCCTTTTTATCTCACAGATGAGCTAATTACTAATTTTCACCTGCCAAAATCATCACTGATGATGCTGATTTCAGCGTTTATGGGAAGAAAAAACCTCTTGAATACATATCAAGAGGCTATAGAAAAATGATATTACTTTTATAGTTTCGGAGATGGTATGCGAGTTAGGAGAATCTAGTTATATTTCTTGTATTGTCTAGAATTCGGAGTTTGAGCTGGATATTCTTCGTTGTATTTTTGCTCTCCTCTAGTATAGTATTCTCTCAAGTCTGTGAGTTCTGCTTCTTCCTCATTGATTTCTTGTTCAAGATCAGCAAGCACTCCAGCGAGTTTAGCCAAGCTTTTATTTGTTTGTTTTGCAGCTTGCTTATCTCCTCTTGAGTTGTCATCTACCAATTTTTTCTGTAGATCGTTATATTGGTCAAGATAGGCGTTAAATGCTTCTTTTTTTGCATTAACTTGCTGTTCCTGTGCTGTGACGGCTCTTTCGCTCGCTCCAGATTCATAATCTCACTGAGCACCGCTAAAAACAGAAACGGTCATTGGATGCCAATCGCAGCTAGCTGTTCAGAGTGCAAGTGCAATTGCCGTAGCTGTAGTTTTTGTTGAAGTTTTGATTTTATTCATCACTTCACTAAATTTTTTCCCAGTTTCTTTCCAATTAATCTTTGTGATTGCCATTTTTGTAATCTATAAAAGTATAAAATCTGATTTTTTTAGTTATTGGGTGCTTCTAATTCCCAGATCTTATTCAGGTGAGCAATAAGAAACTTTCTATTGTCCCCCTTTTCAATGGTTGGATATTTTCTATCCATAGTTGACCAAAAAGGAATCATGTCTCCCATTACAACCCTTTGAGTACCTCCGGCCTCTTTAAAGACAATGCTTCAAATTCCATTCCAAATCTGGCTTATTCCATCAGAAAGATCAAACGGCCAACCAAAATCTTGCTTCTTTAATTCATCTGGATGAAGTTCTTGACTAATAATCTTTCATTTTAAGGTTAAGATGAGGAATCCTACCCTGAGTGCCTCTTCTGCCGTCTCAAAAGGAATCTCGCTACCAACAGTATTAACTAACCCATCTAAGGTTTTATTTTTAATATTGAGTTTTACCTCTCTATTGCCATCTGCTTTTAGTACGATTTCTTCTCCATGAGCTTCTAGCTCAAATCCTTGGATATTTACATTAACTGTATTTTCAATCCTATGAAGCTCTTGACGGAGTGCGAGCTTTTCCTCAAAGCTGATCGGAAGCCCATCAATCTGAGATCAGAATTTTGTTTGATATTCTTCTTTCAGTTTAAAGAAGCCTGATGCTAAAATACTTTCAATATTCCCAGATAAAAAGTCTTTATCAGTTTTTAGTCTATTCATAAGCTCATTTTGTTTACTTTCATCTTGTTCAAGAGCTGGATATTTCTCAAGTAAGATCTTAATTTTATTCAAATTCACAGCATTGATATCAGCAAGTGATTCCATTTTTGCATTTGGATCTCCGGTGTACGGATTTCCAGCAATCGCATTAAAATATGCTTGGAGCTGAGTACTCGGATCATTTTTATCTAACTGCTTCAAAATCCTCATTGCTTCTACTCCATTTGGAGAGTTATCTCCAGAGAATTTTCTCTCAAGTGCAAAATATATTTCAGATTTTGGATTTAATTTCAAGAGATTCTGAACCTCAGCAACGGTCATCCCACCAAAGAGATAGAGTCCATCAAGTGGTTTTTGTACCGCTTGTTCAATAAATTCCTTATTCCCAAAACCAAGTGTCTGCTTGATATCTTCCCAGTCTTTACCTCCATTCAAGAGTCATCAAAAAACTGACTTCAGATCTTTACCCAAAAATGCCTGTGAAGCAAAACTTCCACCAACTCCAACAAGTGCTAACGTTGCAGCCTTTCACCAAAAACCAGATTTCCCATCTTTTTTCCCGAAAAGCCACTTTCCTAGCTGCCAAATAGCAACCCCAGCAATTGCGAGCTCAGCTCCTTGAGCCCACATTTCTCTCTGGCGAGGAGTCATCTTTGGAGTGATTGCTTCAATACCGTCTCTGAGCAGCTTTCTGGCTCCTCAAAGTTGCTGAGCACCAATACTATTTACCGCTTCAGGATTGACAAAATAGTACATTCCATCAGGAGCAAATTGTTGCTGAATTCCAGCTGGAAGTTTATTCCAATGTCTGCCAAGCTCCTGGCGACTTACACATTGAATATTGTAATGTCTACAAACCTTAGATGAAATCTGAGAATTTAGACAGCAAAGGTACAAAATATCAGCTTTATGTTGTTGATAATACTGAACCATACTTGGATGATTAATCTGTCCTTCTTCCACAGCGATCAAATAGTTCATTATATCAGCTTGATCTCTGGAATCTAAGGTGCGAACGACATCTTCAAACAGTTTTTTATTGATTTTGTTTTGATATTCTTGATGTTTTTTTTGACGAGAAATATTAGAAACGACCCCAGCATAGGAGTGATCTGCATTTCTGATCATCTCTGAGGCATTCATTCAGCTCGCAGCCTTTCAGGCAACCTCATGAAAAGCCTGAACATCCTTGAGCATTTTTGTTACCTCAATAACATACGTTTGTGGGATTACCTCATCTACAAGTCCCTGTTTTTTCTCAATTGTAGCTCTATAATTCTCAAGAAGTCTGATACGATCTTTAGCGCCTTTTCTTAAGTTGATAAGCGCATCTTTTGCATCAGGAGTATATCTGACTTTTCAGAAATTTCTTTGCCAAAAATTACTATCTTTCTTGATCTGTTTAAAGTATTTCAAAAGCATATCAGTCACATTGGCAAAATGCTCCTGCTTACTTAGATCAAGATTTAAAAATACAGAGAATTTCAAAGCATCGGTTTGTCCTGTGATTTGACCTGTAGTTTCCACATTCTGCTGCAATGCATGTACATCATTTTTTGTTTCAGATATTGCTTGCTCAGATTTATCTGCGTTCTCAATTGTAGGAGTCTGAGCTTCAGGTTGCTTATTTACATCTGTTTCTGGCATTTTTTATAGCAGAGGAGATAAAATTCTTTATTCCAAGTATAAATAAAATAAAAAAAAAGTCAAAAAAGTCTGACTTTTTTCCTTTTCCCTCCCGAAATATCTCAAAGAAACAATGAAATATCCTAAGTCGAAACTACATACTTTTGATGATTTTTTTGACAACTCAAATTACCTTTGTTTCATCATAAGGACTGATCTCAACTTTATTAAAGAAACGATTGATAGACTCAAGCATAAATTTATTTTCCTGTTTGATAATTTTTTTGAGCTTAGGAAGTTGATTATGGACTACAAAAACAAAATCTGACTCATCATAACTAGGCTGCTGGCGAATTAAAACCAGATCCCCATCTTGAATCTTTGGTTCCATACTATTCCCTTTTGCTCTTACAAAAAAACAATTCTCCAAATCACTGGTCCCAACAAAGGCAACCGTAACTGGCATTTTTTCCTGAGAATATTCATCGATGATTTGCTTTCCCTTATTCCCACACTGTGCAAAACCATAGATTGGAAGTTGAACAATATCATCAAATTTATTTCAAACTTCCTCTCTTAAGAGTCTATATCCATGTTCATCTTTGATAAAATATCCCTTAAAAACAAGCTGATTGAGCTTATTTAAAACAGTTTGAGGATGAGAAGCTCCGACCTCATTCGCAATTTCTCTGAGGGTAAGCCCTTCCTGTTCAGTATTTTGTTTAAAAAATGCGATTAATCTTTTTTGTAATTCATCAAGTTTTGTCATGATATCTTTGGATCAAATGAATAAATTCTTTGGTAAAAAAACAAAATTCTGATTGCAATATACAGATTCCTTTGACAATGTCAAATCTTTTTTGACAAAATCAATATTTTTTTTGACAAAAGAATAATATCAAATAAAAATTGTAAAAATTCTCTTGATTTTTTATTTTTTTTCATTACATATCACAATCGTCGCTCTGGCAGAAAAAATTTCTGCTGGAGTAGACAACTAAAAAAATTCAGAAAAATCTGAATTTCTTATAATGTTTTATACTCTATATCACATAGTATTATGGCAAACACAAACAATCAAGCACTCAAGGAAGCATTTATGAACATTGAAAAACAGTTCTGAAAAGGAGCAATAATGAAAATGTGAGACAATGCTAACGTTGGATTGGTTAACACTTCGCACAGTGGATCTTATGTTTTGGATCTGATCCTTGGAGGTGGATATCCAGAGGGAAGAGTGATTGAAATTTATGGACCAGAATCATCTGGAAAAACTACCATCGCACTTCATGCAATTGCAGAAATGCAAAAAAGAGGTGAGACCGCAGCCTTTATTGATGCCGAGCATGCACTAGATCCTCATTATGCAAGAACGCTAGGTGTAAACACTGATGAATTGATCCTATCTCAGCCAGATTACGGAGAGCAGGCGCTACAGATCGCCGAAGAACTTGCAAAAACAGGAGCTGTAAAGCTTATTGTTATTGACTCAGTAGCTGCACTTGTGCCAAGAGCAGAGGTTGAAGGAGATATGGGGGATTCTTATATGGGGCTTCAAGCTCGTATGATGTCTCAAGGACTCAGAAAACTCACTTCGGTCCTAGCAAAAACAGGTACTATGTGTATCTTTATCAACCAGATTAGAATGAAAATCTGAATCATGTTTGGAAATCCTGAGACGACAACTGGAGGAAATGCTCTTAAGTTCTTTGCTTCTCAGAGAATTGAAATCAGAAAAGGAGATAAAATCATGGAAGATAAAGAACAGGTTTGATATTTTGCAAAGATCAAAATCGCAAAAAATAAGATCTTCGCTCCATTTAAGACTGCTGAGCTCCCTATCAAGTGGCAGGTTGGATATGATAAAATTACTGATATCATTGAGGCTTCTTTGATTTTGAAATTGATTTCTAAAGCGGGAGCATTCTATACTGTAGGATCTGAAAAACTCCAGTGAAAGGAAAAGCTTTCAAAATATCTTGAATCTCAAGAAAAAGTAAGACAACAGCTAGAAACTGAGATTCAAAATAAAATTAAGGATATGAGAATGGGGAAAAAGGTGCTTGATGATGAAGCCTTGAGTAGTATGGAAACTATTATAGATGAGGAAACACAAGAAATAGAAGAATAGTTTTCATCCCAGAAAAAAGGTTGAAAAATTAAAAAGTATCCTTATACACATAGTATGTGAGATATATATTTTCACAGATAGAGATATACTGATGTAAACTTCGGATGTGTTCATTAAAAATAGTAAATTATAGGATAAAACTATACAAGTAAAAATCATGATATAGATTCTAAAACATGTAAACCTACCGTCTTCATAAAATTGGAAGATGGTCTTAAGCGGATTTGGAGCTGTTGGGTAAAAAACTCAATGGCTCTAAAATGGCTTATCTAAGCCGAAAGTGGAGTTTAGAAGTTATATAAGATTTCTACTTTTGTAGATCATTTCCTCTCAGTAGCATCTAAGGGAAGTTTAGAAGTTATATAAGATTTCTACTTTTGTAGATTCAGAGAGTGCTTGATCAAAATTCTTGGTTTAGAAGTTATATAAGATTTCTACTCTTAAAAAGAAAAAAAAGATAAGAATAGCTTTTTTCATCTAAAAAATAAAATCATAGCTTTAAAAAAAGCAGTATTACTGCTTTTTTTTAGTTATCAGATGACAACAAATCATGATCCCAATTATCAATCAGGCAAATAAATATTTTATTAGAAGATTTTCAATACTAATCTTAAAAGAAAACTGATTTGCGAGCTCTGAACAATAATATATAAATTCTAAGAGCCGTTGAATTGGATATTTAAGTCGATTCCAGGTAGTCAGTTTGATCAAAATTGCACTCATAAATCCTCAGATTGTGATCAAAGGCACGAGTGGAACAATGATAAGATTTATTACAATTCAGCTGAGATTCGTTGTTCCAATGAAAAAGAGCAGAACTGGTAAAGTCCCAATACTCGCTCAGAGCGTAGGAATTCAGTAATTTTTCAAAAAAGAAGAGAGAAATCTGAAACCAGATTTTTTTTCTTTTTGATTTTTTTCTTCATTATTTTCTCTGCTTAAAACCTCGCTCAAAATTATAATTCCTACCAAAGCTCAAAAACTCAATAAAAATCCAAGATCATAGACGAGGAAATACGGATTATAGCACAGCATTAGTACAAAAGCGTATTTCAAAAGTCTCCGAATCTGGACTTCCCTTCCCCAAAATAGTGCTAGCAACGAAAGAACACTCATAATTAGCGCTCTGATAACGCTTGAATCATTCCCTGCTAAAATTGCAAAGAAAATAACTCCCAAGATGATAAAAGCATTTCTTATATAAAAAGGCATCCAAAAAAGGATCGCTCCTAGAAAAATGACAATCATTACAAGATTTCCTCAGCTTACAGCAATGATATGGACAATTCAACTATCAATAAACCCCTGATAGTCTTGCTTAGGAAGCTGTGATTTATCTCAAATCAGCATTGCGAGCAGGAGCCCTCAGTTCCTATCTGGAAAAAGAGAGGAAATCAGATTTTTTAGACCTAACCTTGTATCTTGAATAAGCTTCTCAAAGCTAGAAATCGAGGACTCTTTTTCTAAAATAACCGAAAAATTGGCATAAAGACTCCCATGATAGCCTTTCATAAGGAGCCACTTATCATAGTTAAATTGGTAGTCAAAAAATCATGAGAGAGAAAATCAGGTTTCTGAACTCTCTTTTGAAAATTGTGTGTAGGTGTTTGCAAGATCGAGCGGTTTATATTTTGCTCAGATCTGATAGGTCTTTCAGATTTCTAACAATTGCTCTGATTTGAGGAGATAATTTTTTCAATCCGATGATGCTACGAGGTAGGTATCAGGCTTTGTCTGATCAGAAATAAGATAGTTTCAGAGGAGCGTTGCCCATTGCGAAGATTTCGATTGAGCTTGAAAGTGAAAAAAATCTGAACTGATCTCAGGAGCTATTCTAAACCAGAAAACAAGACAGCTTGCATTTGCCAGTAGAAATGCTCAGCTTAAAAGAAGCAGTTGTTTTTTTAGTGGAAATTTTCTTTTTTTCATCACTCGAATCCCCGCTATGAGAATCCCCAAAAGCATAAAAAAAACAAGCCCCCAGAAAAAGAGTTGGAAGCTTGTAAGGATAAGAATAAAAAATGCGAAAAAAATAATAAACATTTTCTACTCTAATAGGTTTAAAGTCTAGTGACGAACAGTTCAAAAAGTATTTACAACTCCAGTTGGAGTTTCATTAGGAGTTTGTGCTTGTTCTGGTTGAGTGGTAGTTGGCTGAGTTGTAGCTTCTGGATTTACAACAGTTACGCTCTGCAAAAATGCGATTACTTGGCTAAGATTATTTTCCAAGATTACAACTCTATTTTGAAGACTAGCTACTTCAGCTTGTAGTGAAGGAGATTCCTCATCAGCAGAAAGGTTCCCCGCTCCGGTGTTTACGCTACTACCAGTAGTTACAAGGTCAGAATTATGATCCTGTGTTGTTTGAGTAGGAGTTACTTGTTCTTCTACGTAATTTTTATTATGATACTCAGTTGCAACGCTTTCTTGAGCCTTAGTTGGTAATATAGTACTCAAAAGCTGACCAGCATGTTTTGGATAGAAAAAACTTGCGATCCATAGTCCTAATACAACGAGCATCCAAAATAGGGTAGTGAAAAAAAATGTTTTAAAGGTTTTCATGATATTTTTTTAAGGATAAAAACTAGTTCAGCGCTTCAAAATCTAATGGTTCAGGCGCCTCAAAGCTGAGCATCTTCCCATCCAAATCTTGAAACTGATACTTCCAACAGTGTAATAATTGTCTCTGAATATGCAACTGTTTATTTAAAATTCTATTGATTACTGGCTTCCCATAAATGAGGTCTCACAAAACAGGATAATTTTCGCTAGAGAGGTGTATTCTGATCTGATGCATTCTACCGCTGTAGAGTTTCACTTTAACGAGTGATATCTCTCATAAAAGAGGATGCTTTTTGCTCTTTACTAGCCAACATTCAGTTTGCGAATCAAGACCATCACTCTCGTTGAGCTGCATCTGAGCCCTTGCAAATTTTGAATTATATGTTTTCTCAATGGCCTTATCAATCATCAAATGCTTTGGAAACTTTCCCGTCACATAGGTCAAATAGTTTTTACTAATTGCTCTTTCTCTGATGATGCGATTGATGTATTGCAGTGCTTCATAATTCTTCGCAGCGATCAAGACTCCAGACGTATCTTTATCTAGTCTATATCCAAAAGAAGGCTTAAAAACCTGATTTTTGTTGGTATATCATTGCTTTTCACAGTATCGCTCAAGATAGTCATTCATGCAAAGATCATTCCAGTGCTTATTACTTGGATGAAGGACAATCCCAGCTGGCTTATTGAATACGAGCCAATTTTCATCCTCATACAAAATCCAAGTGTGAAGCTCGTCAATATCGATTTTCTTGAGTTTTCTTTCTTTTTGGCTCAGCATTAGATTTTTATCTTTCTTTCCCAAGAGTTCCTCTGAAAATTCCAAAATATCTCAGAGAGAAAGTCTGGTTTCTTCTTTAACTCTTTTCCCATTTAATCTGACTTCTCCTTTACGAATTCGAGAATAGATATCAGAAAGTCTTACTTGTAGATAGGGTTTACAGTATTTTCTCAAAAATCTATCACATCTTTGATTCGCTTGATTTTCGTTGATAGTGATTTGCATTGCCTTTACTCGCGACTAAAACACCTCATAGTCTATGGAAAATCCCCTTTACTTCAAGCGAAAGTAAAAAATATGGTTACTGTAAAATAAAAACTTGATTTGTCAAGAGATAATCATATAAAAGACAAAAAAAATCTGACTTTTATCTTTTTTTAACTATACTTATTCTAAAGACTTTTTATCTTGTTGTAGCGTTTCAAAATGGCAAAAAAAAATGGAAACGGAACACCTCGTTCTCCACACGAATCTGCATACAAATCTCCAGAGAATAGAGCTCTACTTTGAGCGAATCTTTTGCCAGTAGTTCAAGATCTCTTTAATACCCTTAGATCTCCAGATCCAACGCAAAATATTGATGCATTTACCAGTGATCTGGAAAATAAAATTGATGTGAATGCCGATAGAGGGATTCTTAGTCAGATTTCTGCTACAAATTCTATTAATTTTTCTTTTCTCTCTACAGAAGTGATTCACTTAGATGAAATTAAAACGAGTGATCTTACAAATATCCCTGGTCTTCAGGATCCAAATCTAGTTCGTACTTTTGAAATCGCATTAGTTAAGCTTATCAAAAATAAGCTCTGATCTGCTGTGCCAGGAGCGGTAAAAAGGGCTTTTAATCAGGCAATCAGCTACCATACTACTTTGATCCCACTGATTAATGCTATTGAGCAGTTCGCAGATACCTTCAATAAAGAATCAGAAAGAAATGAATACAAAAAACTGATTTCAGATTTTAAGTTTACCTACGAAGATATCAGGCAATCACTAGCATCAGAGGGATTTGATACTTCAGCTTTACAAACTGCAAACTTTCAGTCACGAACTCCAGACCAAAAGAAACTTTTTGATACAATGTTGAGTAGAACTGTAGTCAAAAGGCTCCAAAATCGTGTGAACCTCATGGATAGACTTATTACTGATACAAAAGATGTTTTCAATAATGTTTTGCCTCCATTTCATGTGATTTTTAATCAATATCCTTTTGATAGAGAGCAGTTAAAAGCGAAATATCCAACCGAATTTCAGGATATTGAGCAGATGGAAACTCAACTCTCTATAGAAGAGTCAGAGGAAGGTCGCAAGCTCTTGAGTGCACAAATTGAGCAAAAATTTCGAGAAATATATCTTCACGACCTGCAGATTTCTAAACCAATATTTGCTAATACTTTACAAAAACTTTACGCTCATCAGTTTGATTTCTCTACACTAACCACAGCTGAATCTTCAGAACTCTTTTCTGAACTTGCAAAAATGAGACTTGAACAAATGCTCTCTGAGACTCAAATCAGAGAGATATTTGACCTGAATGTTGTGAATTTTGAACACTTTTTTATGAATCTTTTTGATTTGAATAGTTCAAATTTGCAAATTGGAAGATATAACTTCCCTATTCAAAAGACTGTTCTTGGAGGGGCAAGATGAACACTCACTTCTCCGTGGGATATGCTCAGCGAGAAAGACCTCCCTCTTGAATTCAAAATTTCAGGTCTGAATAGTGATCAAATCAGTCTAGAAAATCGTCAAATGATTCAAAAACTTTTTAAAAACCAGATTTCTGATGATTTAGATTCTGTAGTATTAAAGGGAAAAGAGATTTGAAAATTGATGTATCTCTATTTGATGGGAAAGTGAGATATTTTGGATATTTATAATCCGAGAAATGCCAAGCCACTCCTTGATACATTTACTGGAAAAACAGATGTAGACCCAAATAAACCATCAATCTATAACTCCACCCCGGAAAAACCAGATAATCAAGAGAAACCAAATGAACAAAAAGAAGATGGATCACCCCTAGAAAAAGTTTTCTCAGCCCGAGATGCTATGGCAGGAGAAAAATCTGCAGATCCAGATTATGGGCTTAGACCTTGAGCTATTATTTATTTCTCAAAAGATGAGAGCATTTTGCCGCCATATGGGGATCCAAGTAAGGAGTGGATGAGAGCTGAGATCACAAAAGTTGATCTAGATGAGAAAGATCCTAAAATTACGGTAAAGTTTTATGGAACAGAAATGTCGCTTTGAGCAGAAGAGGGGAAAGAACTAACATTTGATAGTGTGAATTTTAAAAATCTCATCTCAAAATCGGAGAATTCAAATCTTTCTACAGATTCTATCAGACTTCTTAGTGCGAGAAAAACTTTTAAAGAGGCTCAGGAATCTCTGTCTCAAGCAGGTATAAAACCACAGGTTCTTGAACAGATGCAGTTTGAAAATGGAAAGTTTGTTATGGATGTAATTGATGAAAACTGAAAAGTGAGCAAGCAAGAGGTAAGCTATCTCACAACTACTGATGAAGTTCCAGATCCAAACAGTTCTGCGGTGAAAAAAAATCCTGTAATCTATAAAATCAAGCCGAATGCTGATGGAACAGTTACGGTTGAGTCGAATCTACTGGATATGGAGTGAGAAAAGAAGAGATATGAGAGAAAGATGTCGTATTCAGATTTCCTACTTTTCCTCAATGAAAAAAATCTAACACCAAAAACTGAAAAACAGGTTGAAGCTGATAAAAAAGCATTTGAGGACATCCCTTCCACTACCAAGAGAAATTGGAAGCGGGTTAGTGTGCAGTCTATGATCTACAGTATCAAAAATGTCTGGAAAAATCTGACTTCAAAGATTGATGAATATTACAAAGGGCAGGATGAAGCTTGTCTTGATTGGTTAGTATCGAGCGTCGGAATCTATAAAATGGTAGGAGATACTTTCTCTTGGATCCCGTCAGTAAAATCTGCTTCGGACCAGCTCCATTATGACCAACTTTCAAAAGCTGAAAAAAATACACGAAAATCTATTGAAGAGTGGATTTGAAAGTTTAAGGGTATGCAGGATTTCTCTGCTTTATTTGAGACTGGAGTTGATAATCCAAGTGGGATGACCATTGATAGTGCGATTGGAAAAGGAAATACACTTAAGAAAATTCTCCTCAGCGGGGAGAGTGTTGTTGAAAATGGCGGTTTGAGGCCAATTATGGCTGCGGCAATGATAGCTAATATTAGGCAAGGAAAGGGACTTTATCGCTGACTTTCAAATTATGATAATCAGGGACTTTGGGTAAAGTGTTTGCTCTGAGATCAGCATCATCAAAGATATATGAAGATGAGACAAGATGTGCTTGATAGGATTAAAAGACCAGGAACTCCAGATGTTGATCAGCTTCAAGACAGACTCAAAAAATCTGAAATCGACTATATTGTGAATAATATCAATAATGCTAATGGAGGTCAGGATTTTGGTTCTGTAAATGATGGGAATAAGCAAGTGCTCAAACAGCTTTATTCATCAAATTTTGCATCAGAACTTAATAATGCAGCAGATGAAGTCTTTTGAAAGAAGTCGATTGATGGTGCATACAGTAAAATTACACACAATAACTTTAATCTCGCTGCATGAGATTTTAAAAGATTTATTAAATCCAGTAGAATTGAGTCAGCCCTTGCAAATCTCAAAAAAATGGGAGATCTTGCTAGGAGTGAGCAGCATAAGGATCAGCTTAAGATGGCACTCTCCTATATTACTTTGAGTGGAATTATGAATAGATATGGGGATAAAAGTGTGAGAAAGTGGTTTGATGCACTCGCAAGAACGTACATGGTGCCAACTGCGTTTTTTGCGAAAAAACGAGAAAATCAACATAATGCGTGGCATCTTTTAGATAAGGTAAATGCTGTGCCGCCCTTTAGAGAGGCTATGAAATCTAAGGAAGCGATAACTGAAAATTGACCAGCTCAAAAGAGTCTTCAGGAATCAGATTTTTCAATGAATGCTCAATCAGTTGAATACTGAGCTCTCTTGGATAAGCTTCGAGCTTGGTGGGGAAAAAATTCAAAGGAGATTGATGAGTACTTTCTTGGTCTCAAGAGTCAATGATCTTCTACAGATCCTATTGAGAGGAAAGTGCAAGATCAATACCGAGAACCTAATAGAGATAATATCGATAATGATTGGGCTCAAAATTCTGCTATTACAGGAAATTATGCACTTCTGGCTTCGCCGGCAGTGATTGAACAGAATAAAAGTTATGATAGAGATGGGTTTCGTGGACAGAGTATTGATGAAAAAAATGATAAAGCAGATTTTCGAAATAAAATTCGTTCTTCCCTTGAGAGTGCAGAGAGTATGGGGCCAGAATTCTTCCTTAGGCAGTTCCTGGTTTGGTTTAAGGATGATGGTTTTTCGCCAACAAATTATCCAGAGATTGTTTCTTGGATATATACAGCAAAAGCAGTTGCCGAAAAGGCAAAAAATAAAAATACTGATTTATCTTTTAGAATGCCAGGAAAAGAGAGTGATATAGTGTCTGTCAAATCATCCTATTCTAATGATGATGTCAAAAATTTGCTCTATTATCTTTTTAAGGGGAATGTGCTGAATGCTAGGGGATATCCTCCTCCAGTAGAGTTTGAAAAAGTGTTGACTTTCTTTGTGGATTACTTTGCTTCACACTTGGAGGAGATTAGCGATTCTGTGCTGGAATCAGCTTTTTCTCCTAGTGATCAATCGGCTTGAAAGGAGAAAAAATACTCACTTATTCCACGGGATGAATATAATGCAAAAGTTGATAAAAATTCACTTGAAAACTTTGGAATCATAGGTAAAAATCAGAGTGATGAGGACAAACGAAAAGCAAGGTTTTATAAAGATGAAAATCTCTTCCTTAATTCAAAACTCGTTAGACTTGAAAAGGCGCTGCTTGGAAAAAGAATCAATCCTCCAGTGCTTTCATGAGCAGATCAAAATATCTCAGCCGCTATCTTCAGTGATATGTATGGCGGAAATAGATAAAAACAAAAAAGCTGAAAAAGAATCTTCTCTTTTCTTTGAAGGTTCTTTTTCTTTATTTATTTAATCAGACTTCTCTAACCTTTCACTTGCATTCTGCTAGCAAATAAATATACTCAAAACTAGCTTATTTTTTTATTGCTTATATGTTAAGAAATGCTAGATTTTATCTATGATAGTCTTGATACTGTCAAAAAATTAAAGTTCCCTACATTCAAGCAAATTACGAGATTGACTCTTGGTATTTTTGCGCTTGTGATTATTGCTGGGCTTTATCTTATCTTAGTGGATACGATTTTCTCAGATGGGTACAAGGGTTTTTATGCTTTGATGACAAATCAATCTCTAGACTCTCAGCAAACTAATGGAGGACTGATCTCTGGAGATACTAACACTTTCTCCGGAATTGATCTTTCAAATATCCAAGCAGAAGTAGGATCAGGAGAGTCTCCAGTGACAGCTGAATGGGTTCTTAGCGGAACTCAGGAAGGGGCAGAAAATTCTGTTCAAGCTCAAGAAAGAACTCAAGTAGCTGAGCCTACTGAAACTGTTCAAACTACAGGAACTCAAAACTAGTACTATTAACGCTAAATAAAATCAGTTTTATCTATTCTTTTTATGCTTATGCAAAAAGAGGTAAATACCAATGAAATAAAAAAACAAATTGAGGACAATACCTATAGATGGTATGTGCTTAGTGTAACTTCTGGTCAAGAAGCACTTGTAATTGAAAATCTTCAGGAAAGAGTAAATAAGCAAGGGCTATCAGAGGATGTTGTTGATTATCTGAGCCCACTTGTGAGTGAGGTTGTGATGAAGAAATGAGAAAAGGTAGTCAGACAGAAAAAACTCTATCCTGGATATGTCTTCTTTAAGTCAAAGATGAATGATAAAATCTGGTATGTTGTGAGAAATACACCAGGTGTGAGACTTATTGTTGGAGCTGAGACAAAGCCGATCCCTTTGACGGATGAAGAATTTGCTCAAATGCAAAGTCAAATCCAGCAAGCTCAGGAAAGATCAGAGTTGACAATCCCTTATAAGGTTGGTGATGTAGTACTTTTAAAACATTGAGATTTTAAAGGTATGAAATGAAATATTAAAGAAATTGATGCAGAAAAGTGAGTAATTGTGGTGAATGTTGAAATGCTAGGTAGACTCACCCCTGTGGCAATTGATGCTGATAAGGTAGAGCTCACCAATTAGTTATTTATCTCCTTGATAACCTATGGAGAGAGAAAAAAAACTTGTATCACTTTGTTTGTGTATCTTGTTTGTAGCGTTTATTGTGGTGTATTCATTGCTGTATCAGGTAAAGGGGCAGGAACTCTTGGCTAAGATGCAGGCAGATTTGGAAAAAAAGACGATACAAACCTGAACAACACAAATGTCTACAGGAGAAACTCAGATTTTCTCTTTGGAACTTGACAAAGTGAATACTGGCAGTAGTAATGCCGAATTAACTTCGTGAGTGAATAACTCAAATATTGTGACTACTGGAGTTGATGCAAAGCCAGTAGTTCAGGAGCAAAATCAGAATGCTTCAACTGATGATGCTTCAAATCCTCAGGAACAAGAATTCCTTATGCTTTCAGGAACTGACCTTTACTTTTGAGTAGTGGATAGTTTTGAAAAGTTGGGACTTAATCCTGAATATATTCTGAAAGATCGTAGAGAAATCTATTATGCTTTCTTTGATAAAGAGCCTACAGATCTCAAAAAAACAGTCCAAAAGCTGGGTGGAAACATCTATGTGATGGCTACTGAATCTGAGATCCTAAAAAATGAGCTCTTTTGAAATAAGATTAGCTATATTAATCTTCCAGAATATAAAACAAAGCTTGTTGTGCTTCTTTTGGAAGTGGATCAGAAGTATCGGTTGCTTCAGATACCATATTCAAAGTATCATACAAGCAAATCGTACTTAAAAACTTTATTTATCTAATGTAAACAACATTATGGCAAAAGTACAGAAAATTCTTAATATCGAAGTTCCAGCTGGAAAGGCTACTCCAACTCCACCGCTTGGACCTATGCTTGGAGCGAACGGAGTAAATATCGGACAATTTACAAAGGAATTTAACGAAAAGACTGCTGACTTGATGAAACAATTTGGTGGAATTGAAGTTAAGATCAAGGTAAAGTTGACGGTATTTGTAGATAGAACTTTTACAATGGAAATTGGTGCGCCAATTACCTCAGGTCTTATTAAATGGAGAATAAGCCAAAACCTTGGTTCAGGAGAGCCAAACAAGAAAAAGGTTGGAAAGCTGACTCTAGCTGATCTAGAAGCTATCTATGAACTTAAGAAATCAGATCTTAATGCTAATGACAAAGAAGCAGCATTCAAGATTATCGCTGGAACGGCAAGAAATATGGGAGTTGACGTTGAAATGTAATCAGCATTTTATGCCTTTTGACTAATTACTATTTACTATTTACTATTTACTATGGAGACACTTAAAAAGTATCTTCCCTACATTATCTCAATACTGATGATAGTGGTTGCGGGAATTGTGAAATGGCAATATAAACAGTCAAAGCATGACTCATTTCGAGAACAAAGAGATCAGAGTATGAACAATCTCAAGGAATCATTAAGAAACCTTGGGTCTTGAAATACTACCGCGAGAGCAAAATAGCACTCGCTAACCGGGAGATACCTCGTATCGTTTGAACCGATTTTATTCTTATTCAATTACAATCATGAAACACGGAAAAAAGTATGTAGAAGTGAAAAAGCTTGTAGAAAAGACAAAAATGTATCCTTTGACTGAGGCTGTTGAGCTTCTTAAAAAGGTGAATTATGCTAAGTTTGATGCAGGAATCGAAATTGCTGTAAAAACTAATGCTAATCCAAAGTACAATGATCAAATGCTTAGAGCTACTACAATCCTTCCTCACGGAACTGGAAAAACTAAGAAGGTAGCTGTATTCATTACAGAAGACAAGGTTGATGAAGCGAAAAAGGCTGGTGCTGATATCGCTGGACATGATGCTCTTCTTAAAGATATTAAAGAAGGGAAGACTGACTTTGATGTCTTGATTACAACTCCAGAATTGATCAGAGATTTGGCTCCAGTAGCTAAACAACTCGGACCAAAGGGACTTATGCCATCTCCAAAGGCTGGTACTGTAACAATGAATATTGCTCAAGCAGTTGAGGAAACTAAGAAAGGTAAGATTGAATTCAGACTTGATAAGACTGGAAACATTCACGCTCTTGTTGGAAAACTTTCGTTTGATAATGCAAAACTTATCGAAAATATTGAATCTTTGATGAAAGCTATCGAAGAAAATAAGCCAACTGGAGTAAAAGGAAAGCTTGTAAAGAAAGTAGTTATCGCTACTACAATGAGTCCAGGTGTACAGGTTGAATACTAATAGTTGAGAATATAAAAAGAAGAGAAATCTGATTTCTCTTCTTTTTTGTTTGCTTGTCGTAAGTTCTTCCAAGAGATTCTCATCGCGAGACTCACTTTGTAAACTTTGCTTCATATTCATTCTCTCGCAATGATGGTCTGTTTTTCAACCACGATTTTTTTGACAAATAAAAGAATCTGGCTATACTTAAGCAACCTTTTATTCATTCAAAAAATAATGAAACAAAAAACAGCATTAAAATCGACAAAATCAATTAGAACAACAAAAAAACAATTAAAAAAAGCAGATTTTTCTTCTCTTTCTCAAAATAGAGAGAGTTTCTTTCAAGCAAAAGCTAATATTCTTGATATTAGAGATGGAGAGAGACTTATCGTTCTCCTAAACCTAGAACAAGCAACAGCTTTTGGGATTAATCTTCATGATAAAGTAACACTCAAAAGACAAAATGGGGAGAGTATTGTAGCAGATGTGGCTATTTCAGATACTGTCCCAGCTGGAGAAATTGGAATCTATCTTGATATTCTTGATAAGGTAAAATTTACCTCAAATGAGGTAATCTCTGTAGCATTGGCTGAAAGTTCAACTGCTTCTTATGACGCTATTAGAAAGAAGATGAGAGGAGAAAAAATCTCATATGAAGAAATGTATGCAATTATCAAAGATATTTCAGAAAATAAGCTTGATGATACAATGATGACCTACTATGTTGCATCAAGTTTCTTCTATCCAACTACTGATGAAGAAATGTATCTGACAGCAAAGGCGATGGCTGAATGTGGGGTAACCTTTAAATATCCAAAAGGAGAGATTATCGCTGATAAGCACTGTATTGGTGGAGTACCGGGAAATGAAACAACAATGATTCTGATCCCACTTATTGCGAGTCTCGGGATCAAAATTCCAAAAAACTTCTCTAAATCAATCACCTCTCCTGCTGCAACTGGGGAGTGTGTAAATGTGCTGATGGATATCAACTTTGATAAGAAAGGGATTGAGAAGCTAGTGAAGGAAGAAGATTGTTGTTTAGTATGGGGAGGATCATTAGATCTTGCTCCTGCTGATGACAAGCTGATTAAGGTTCAGTATCCACTTTCTATGCAATCCAGAGCCAAGGTAGTGAGCTCAATTATGGCAAAAAAATACGCAATGGGAATTACTCATTCACTTATTGATATTCCAGTTGGGCCAACTGCAAAAGTTACAACGATGGAGGAGGCGAAAGACTGGAAAAAGAAGTTTGAATATGTAGGTAAAAAACTCTGAATGAAGATGTCTGTTGCAATTACCAAGGCTGATGAGGTGATTGGAAATGGAGTAGGAGCTGTTCTTCAGGTAAGAGAAGTACTTAGAATTCTCCAGCAACATCCAGAAAGAGCAAAAGATCTTGAGGATAAAGTGCTTCATCTTGCTTCAAAAATTATCCAAGATGTAGGTCTTGCAAAAGGTAAAAAGGCTCTTGAGCTAGCAAAATCTCAGCTTACTTCTGGAAAAGCTTGGCAAAAGATGCAATCTATTATCAAGGCTCAGCACGGAGACCCAAAAATTACCTCTGAAACATTGAAACTCGGAACTCATACCTACGATATTCTCGCAACCAAGGACGGTCAGATGAAGATGATTAACCTCCATGATGTCAATGCAATCTGTAGAAAGCTTGGATGTCCAGTAATCAATGAAGCAGGAATGTATCTTTACAAAAAGCTCGGTGATAAGGTGAAAAAATGAGAAAAGATCGCAACGCTTTATGCACTTGATGATACGAAACTTGATCTTGGAATCGAAAGATTTAAGGAGAGAAGTCCATTTGAATATTAAGATAGAAGCAATAAAAAAAGAAAGCCTGAATCAGTTCAGGTTTTTCTCTTTACTTTCTTAGAGAACAAAAAAAGAGAAAATTGCTCCCTTTTTTTATGTTAATCATATTAGAGTCAGAATTTTTTTGGATTCTTGAGCTTAAATTCCCTTGGTGAGAGGAATCTCTCAATAATTGCGTCAAGGACCTTATCTACATTTTCTCCTGTCTTCCCAGATACACAGATTACTTCCTCTTTTGAGAGTCCAATCATATTTTCAATTTCCCCAGCAACTCTATCAGGATTCGCTGCAGGGAGATCAATCTTGTTTAAAACTGGGATAATATCTAGACCCTGATCAATCGCTTGATACAGTGTTGAAAGCGTTTGAGCCTGAATTCCCTGAGAGGCATCAACTAGCAAAATCGCCCCTTCAACCGCAGCTAGTGAACGAGACACTTCGTACTGAAAATCAACGTGTCCCGGAGTATCAATAAGATTAAGTTCGTAGCCTTTCCATTGCATTCTAGCTGGAGTAAGCTTAATCGTAATTCCTCTCTCCTGTTCGATATCCATACGATCCAAAACCTGAGAATGATTCAGCTTTCTCACTGTTCCAGTGATCTCGAGCATTCTATCAGCTAGTGTAGATTTTCCATGATCAATATGCGCGATAATACAAAAATTCCTAATCTTGTCCATCTTTTCTCTCAGGTGCAAAAAAATTAAAAATCTGATTTTCTTTCTCTTTTTATCTCTATATCTATCGTTTTCCTAGATAAAAACAAGTGTTTTTACTCTATGCAAAGGAGGATTGAGACATTCTCTTTTTTGTTAAAAATAATCTTATACTTCGCAATTCTTCTCTATCCCTTCAAAAAGCTCCTGTATCAGCTTGATTGCCTCTTTCTGATCCAAAAAAAACGGAGAAGTTGCGATGGTTACCATTTTTGCTCAAGAGATTAGCTTTCTTGTCTGCTCAAAGGTTCACTCCTTATCTTCAATTCCCATCAACTTCTCCCAAAAATCCATATCAATATCCAAAATATAGTCCTCATCAGGCTTATGATAGTGGAGGAGTCAGTATTCGCTCCTGAGCTGGTCTATAGATTCGAGTAATCCACTTCCTAATGCCGGAATAATAAAGTTCCCAACATTACACTGCTCTTGGACAAATCAAAAGACTGAATTCAGATTTTTTTCATCTATTTTCTCTTCGTTAGGTTTCATATCTGAGTGCTGATCTATATGAATGAGTTTTACTCCCTTTGCAAAGCGATTTTGAAAATATTCCTTATACCAAAAATATAAAGCATGATTGTGATTGTCAAAAATGTAGATCGGCACTCCTCAAACCTCAAAGGTCAAAAACTCCTTTAAGCCATAAAAATACTCTAAAGTCCCATTTGTTCATCTTTCACAAAAAACTTGCTCTTCTCAGAGTTCTAGCTCAGAGATTCCCTTTTTTACAAGTGGTGCAACCCAAAGTTTCACAGGTTTTCACTCTTCTTGTGATCAAAAAAAACAGTTCCCATTTACTCATTCAAGCCAAAACCCTCTATAATTTTCCATCTCTTCCTCAAAAATAAAAAAATCAGATTTTTTATCTTATTTGTTCTACTTAACTTAAATCCTATTTCAACCTCTTTTCGATTTGTGTCTTCTTAATCACAAAAACTGGAACATTCTGTAGCTGAAAGCAGAGATTTTTTCTCTTTATATTGCCAAGCAAAAAACTATACTAAAAAACAGTTTAGTTTTGCGAAACGAATGTCCGGACATAAACTCGTGATAAAAGATGCTCTCTGGCAGTTGGCTGGGAGAGTGATCAGCGCATTATTTTGATTTGTAATCACCAAAATTATTGCCTCATATCTTTGACCGTTGAGATACGGAGATTATGGGACAATTTTCAGATTTTTCGCTTGGTGGACTGCGCTTGTAGACTTCTGAATCTATGTCCTTGCAATTAAGCATCTCTGAACCCTAAAAAAACAAATCCATTGAGAAGAAGAAAGAGAGTGTGACCTGAATCCCTATTCTCCTTTGACACAAGACTACTGAAAATTTGTTGGAACGAGAGTCTTTCTCATAGGAATTGTCTATAGCTTGGCAATCGCTATTGCCTACTTGATACCTGCCTATACAGAAAATCCTTATATCATCCGAGGACTTCCTCTGGCAATGTGTTATTCTGCAAGTAATATGTATGCAGGTATTCAGCAAATACCACTTCAACTCTTTCGAAAGATGAAAAGACTGACGTGGTCTTTGATTATCGCAAGGCTTTCGCAGCTGCTAGTGCTTTTGCCGGTAGTGTATCTGTTCTTTACTAATGTTGATTTCCAATCTGCTCAGACACCAAACCTTGTGCTAATTGTAGCTTTTTGTCTAGTGATCTTCTCGGTAGTTGCGAGTTCCCTTGGGCAAAATGTGGAAATGCATCTTAGAACCAAAGATATTCTCCCTCTCAAGATCAGATTTGACTTCTCTTTTATCAAAAAGATTTTAAGTCAGAATTGGAGATTTGGTTTCTCTTACTTTTTTAGTAGCTTTCATACCTTATTGGTATTGATTTTCCTAGGATGGTTCTTCCCAACAGCTCAAAACTTTGATCATGCGGGGAAACGAGCTCTGGCATTGTCTTTGATAGAGATCTTACTAATCATCCCATCCTCACTAGGAAATTCACTTCTTCACAAGATCCCAAACTACAGCAAAACACAAAAGCAAAAATCTCTCTGAAATCTGATGACAATGGTTGTCCGAATTGGAGCCTTGATTGCACTTAATTTCTGGATTTTCGCAGATGATATTATTCTACTTGTCTCCTCAAGTAAGTTCCTCTGAAACCGAACCAATACCATTGACCGATGAGCCAACCAAGTGCTTCCTTTCTTGGGAATTGTACTTGTACTCAGCTTCATCAAGCAGGTCTATAACTATATCTTCGTAGCTATGGAGCAACAAAATAGGCTTTTCTTGATCAATCTTATCGGAGTAGTGCTCGGTGCAGTTGTTGGGATCTACCTTATCCCAAGCTATGGACTTCTTGGATGAGTATTGACGCAGCTTTTGATTGAGTGACTTTTCACTGGAGGCGCAATCCGGGTTGCTGCCAGAAATCATCTTACGCCGCACTTTGATACAAAAAAAGTTATAATTCTGATTTCTTTATTGGTTGGAGTTTGACTCCTCGGTGCTGGACTACGCTATCAAACAGGAGGAACCTCGCTTTGACTCTGGAAATTCTTCCTCATCGCTACACTAATAAATATCCCGGTTCTACTCCTAGCTATCAAACCAATGAAAACTGTTGCAAAAGGACTTACACAAGAATAATTTTTTTATCTCTCTAAGGGAGCATGTTTAGACAAATTCTATCAGATTCAGTCACTGTCCTCTTTCAAAATCCTAAACTCATTAGGCTCTCTTTTTTGACACTTGTGTTTTATTCAATAGTTCGTATCTACTTTATCGTCTATTATTTTAATACTTTCCTTCTCTATAAATATGAAAGCTGAGTTCAGCTCTCTGATGCCTTTATCTATGTTCTTGATAAGCTCAATAATCAGTGAATTCTCCGAGCAGTGATCTGAGTTATTATTGTATTGATCTGATATCTTTGGTTCCATCCGATAGGAGAGGCATCAGTTGTCTCAGCGCTGGATAATCCTCAGCAGTCAGCTTTCAGATCTTTTGTCAGAGGAAGTGGAAAGTTCTTTCCAATGCTCGAGTATAGCTGACTTTCGATTCCTTTCTGAGTGTTTACCTTCTGTACGGTAATGCTGAGACTCTATCTGATGGATATCTTTGATAATATATTTATTACAATTATCGTGGGAATCCGATGATTCCTCGTGCTCTTTGCCAGTGTTTGTTGGTCGTATGCTAGGATTATTATTGCTCTAGAGGGCTGTCAGGTTTTTGATGCGATCAAAAAGAGTACAAGCCTCGCGATGAATAATCTCGGTCTCTCAGTTAAACTAATGTTTGTTGAGCTCCTCTTGATGCTCAGATTTATTGTTATTGGTCTTCTTATCGTTGGAATCCCGGTACTTTTGATCTATATTGCAGTGTGGTTGGATGTGATCCAAAATTCCTTTGTAGAGACCACGATCCGAGTAGTTGCAGCAAGCTTGCTTCTAGTAATTGCATATCTCAACTGTATTGTTGAAGCATTCTTCCTCACCTATTGGTATCAAGCTTATAGAAAAATCTCACCAAAAACATAGAAAAGCCTGAAGTATTTCAGGTTTTTCTTCTTTGTGAACTATCATTTTTTTACTGTTACTCGTAATAATGAGTTCCACAAATCTGTCCGAGACTTATTTTGTGTATCATAGCGATCCAAATGAGAATTTAAAAGAGGAATAATAAAAAAATATTTGCTATCAAGAAGCAAATCATTACACTCACAGCCGCTAAACAAAAAAATAAATAATAAAACATGTACAAAACCGAGGACGATCACCTTAATTGGTGCTTATTCTCCAAAGTTCAGGTAGAGGAGCTTTGTCGCCAAACAGAAAAAACTCTTTTCTGACTCTACAAAAAGATGAGGGAACGGTCTCATCTACGCTTATGCTGAATATATGATACTTTCCGTTCAAAGTATCACAAAAACAAAAATAGAAAAATAAATGAAAATTTTGATTAAACAATTGCTAGTAATAGCAGTAATGGTGTTTGTTGGTGTAGTATCTACATCCTGTAACAAGCAAGAAGAACTAGAACCGTTAGCTCAAAATGAAGCTATCACATCACAAGAAGCTCTTTCCGCGATAAATATCCAAGCCTCTAGAAGATCTATGGCACTTACATCAGTAAATTGGAAAGAAGGAGACTATGATCCGCTTTTAGGAACAAAGTATACTGTAGAATATCCGAGAAAAATAGGGGCTTCTACCTATGCTTTCATTGTAACAACAAGGGAGTGGAAAACTTATCCTGTATATCTTAAGCTATATTCTCATTCTGATGGGAAAGTAGTATATCTTGAATTGCTGAGAAGTGGTTCACAATATGAAGTACAATATAGGTTTCCAATTATTGGAGGAACTTATTCATTTCGAGTCTTTGTAAATGATAAAGGTCCTTGGAATAGATTTTATAATTCTGTTCACAATAGGAGCTATTCTCTTATTGTTCCTAGTGCTGTAAAAGTACCGGCTTTAGGTGATGATTATTCATCATTAAATACAGGTGGTTTAGACTACAAAGGTTGTACATCTTGGGTTTGTGGAAAGGTAAATCAAATGTGGGGAACTAATACCTTTCAAAATTTACTAGGGAACAAACCAAGGGATGCTAAAGTTTGGAAAGATCGCCTAGTAGCCAAAGGGTATACTGCAGACAAGAATCCTCAACCCGGAGATATTATGTGGTGGGGTGATGGTACAGACGGTACTAGTAAAGAATTTGGACATGTTGCTTTCGTTCATAAAGTTGAAGGTAATAATATTACTTATAGTGATTATAATGGTATTAAAAATAACCCTAAAACTTATAGGGAGAAAACTGTAAATAAAAATAATGTTCATGCAACTTACATTCATGTCCAAGAACAACGATAAATTCTAGTACTTCAAAGTAATAAAAAGCCTCTAGGTTTTCCTAGAGGTTTTTTTATATGTAGAGTTAGAGTGGAATCTCACAAGTCTTTACTTTATAGCTTCCAATAACAGTTTTCCCATCATCCTTTTCTCATAATGTAGAGAGAAGATCAGGATTTGATTTATAAGGTTCTACAAGACTTCCTTGAGTTAATCTCCTCAAAACTATTTTTTCTGGAGTGATTTGAGAGACTCTTCGATCTCACTCTTGTCTAATGTATCACTGAGAATTCTCTAAGATACTACCTTCTCCTTTGCTATAAAGCTTATCATTGATTACGAGATAAGTCTCAAAACCTGAATCTCACTGAGGTCTTGTACCAAAAATAAAGTAGTTCTCTCAAGCTTCTCAGTATTCAGCGAGGTTCTTGAGTGATTTACAAAGCTTTGTTTGTCCGCAATAGAATTCCTCTCGAGGTTCCCAGCGTTGTTGACAAAGAATCCCCGCTCTTTCAATCAACTTCTTCTCAGGCAGTCAATGTCTCTTCATAAACTCAGCAAGTACTTTATATTCTCCTATCGGCTCCCAAAGTGATATTCCATCCTCTTTTGATTGACAAACTGGTGATTTAACTTGGTCGTCATCATCTCAGTCAAAAATCCCTTCATTAAAAATAGAGATCATTCCACACATGCCCCCAAGCCCATCAGTTGATGAAAAGTAAATATCCCCTTGTTCATACTTACAGTTCACGGCTACCTTATCAATATCAATAGGCTCTCATTCTGCAAACGGTCTCACTTGAATAGGCGTACACTTCGGGAATTGAGACATAAGAGTTTCCCCAGTCAAAACTTCCTCCTCTTGAACAACCTCTCCACTCATCACTTCCCCACTCAACATCTTCTCCTCTTGCGGCAGCACTCCACAGCCACTCAAAAAAGCCGCACCAACGACCAAAGACCAAAGTCAGATTTTTCTCATCTTTTCTTGTATATTGAATAAAACACTACGATTAATAGCTATTTTCGTTAGGAAATCAAGAGGTTAACCTTAGCAAAATGATTGCTTTTGTTCAATACAAATATTGTGTATTCTTCGGAGTAAATCTTTCCTAATCAAAATTTCCCACGGAGCGACCTCCTTAGTCAGGAGATTTTTCCTTTGAGCTAGCATTCTACTGCTACTCAAAACAATTGTACCAGCTTCCCAAAGTCCCAAATGAGTATCTCCTATATTGTCTCTCTTCCCAAAAGCCCAAAACCACATCTAGTATGCTATTTTTTCCCTAAAATCACTCTAAGCTTTAGTTGTTTTCTGCTCAGAATTCCATATACTCTTCCCAGAAAATCCAACAAAAACCTGAAATCAGATTTTTATCTTTCTTCCCCTTTCTGATGGACAGACAAGCCATCTATGAATATTTAACTAAAATACCTTACGGCAAGGTCACAACCTACAAGCATATCGCTCAAAAATTCTGAATTCATCCAAGGGTAGTCGGAATGATTATGAGAAGCAACGATCATCCTGATAAATATCCCTGCTGCAAAGTGGTCTGAGCAGATGGAAAGTTGACAGGCTATGCACTCGGACTTGAAGAAAAGATCCGTAGGCTTGCTATTGAGGGAATCCAAGTTCAAAATAATAGGGTTCCTCTCGAATATCTTTGGACTTGAGTAGAGGAAAAGAAGATCAGATTTTAAACTTTGTGATATGCGGTATGAACCTAGAGAATCTTACTCCAGCGATGAAACAATATCTTCAGATGAAACAACAGAATCCTGATTGTATTCTGCTTTTTAGAATTGGTGATTTCTATGAAGTATTTTTTGAAGATGCAAAGATTTGTGCTAGCGTGCTTGACCTCATCATCACTTCAAAAAATAAAAACTCAGAAAATCCTATTCCTATGGCGGGTATCCCTCATCATAGTATAGAAAAATATATTCCAAGGCTGATTACAAAGGGCTATAAAGTCGCAATTGCTGAGCAGATGACAGATCCTGTCCCTTGAAAGATTGTTGAGAGAAGTATCAAATCAATTATTACCCCAGGAACGTATATCCAAGAAAATCAGCGTGAGCTCAGTACTCTCTTAGCTATTACAAGGTCTTCTGAGAAGAGTGGAACAAACTATCATCTCGCATGGTGAGATTTTACGATCGGAAACTATCAAACCAAAACACTTTCAAACTTAGAACAGGCTCAAAAGCTGATTCTATCCTTGCGTCCGACAGAGATTATTCTTGACTCAGACTTAACCAACAAAGAGGAAATCATCGGTCCTATTCAGAGTTATTTGAACTGTCTAGTCTCTGTATATGGAGTTCCCTTTGATCCTGAGCATACGATTTTGACTGTTTGCAAGGTGCAGCAGTTAGCTAGTTTTGGAAAGGCATTGACAGAATGAAGAGCTTCTGCTTTAGCTCTGCTTTTTGCTTATATTCAGCATACGCAACAGCAAGTCCTCAAAAATGTTAATACGATCAGCTACCATGCTGCTGATGGACTCGTTCTGATGGATGAAACTACAGTCAAAAACCTAGAAATATTCAGTTCAAGCTATGAAAATTCTAGTAAATATACCTTATTTGAAATTCTTAATACTACGAAAACTGCGTGAGGAGCTAGACTTTTGAGGGATATTCTCTCAAATCCAACAAACAATAAAACTGAACTCAACTGGAGACTTTCTCATCTTGAGAGACTCTTTGATGATACAAAAACCAGTGCTATTCATCAGTTTTTTTCTGCTTTTTTTGATATCCCAAAGCTTTTAAGTCTTATTCTCTATAGAAAGCTCAATTATGTCCCGTTTATAAAATTGAGAACTACACTTTGACTGGCTTTAGAGGGACTAGATGGAGAAATACTAACTCAGCTGAAGACTATCGGACTTGATCAATCAGAAGCAGAGGAGTTAAGGGAGATTTATAGCTATTTGATTGCGTTACTCAAGGCTGATGATCAGCTTATCGGTGATAGTGACTATATTGCTGACTGAAGAGATCCACAAATTGATGAACTCAGAAAGCTTGCTTATCATAGTGATGATCTACTCATGAGCTATCAGCAAAAGCTCGTTACAAGCTCTGGAATCACCAATATTAAACTCAAGTTTATCACTAATCAGTGATATTTCTTGGAGTTGACGAGCAAAGATAGTGAACTTTTTGATCAGTGGATTAGCGAAAAATTCAGCTCAAGTTTATCAGAACAGGAAAAGAATGAATTCTGAATTCTCCGTAGGCAGACCTTAAAGTGAAATCAGAGATATTCTAGTCCATTCCTAGAAAACCTCCAGTGAGAGATTATCTCATCAAGGGAACAGCTCAGAGCCAAGGAACAAGCCCTCCTGCAAGAGGCAAAGTCTTTCCTTGAAAAAAAAGTTCATGTTCTTGCTGTTGTTGCTGAGAAAATTGCTTGGGTTGATCTGTTGACGTCTTATGCTTTACTTGCAAAGGAGCAGCACTATACTAGGCCACAGCTTTTAGACCAGGAGGTGATTTCTATCCAATGAGGGCGTCATCCAGTGATCGAGGCTTTCCTTCCGAAAGATCAGCCTTTTATTCCTAATGACCTCAAGATCGGAAAACAGCCAAATCTTCCAAGTGATGATGGTATAATTCATATCATTACCTGACCAAATATGGGAGGAAAATCAACCTATTTGAGGCAGTCTGCTTTGATTGTGCTTTTAGCACATTGTGGACTCTTTGTCCCTGCTCAAAAGGCTGAAATCTGACTTGTTGATGGAATTTTTGCTAGAGTTGGAAGCTGAGATATTATCGCAAAAAACCAATCTACCTTTATGACTGAGATGATCGAGGTTGCGAATATTCTCAATAATGCAACAAAGAAAAGCTTTATCATCTTTGATGAACTTGGTCGTGGAACCTCTACGTATGATGGGCTAGCACTTACCAAGGCAATTTTGCACTATATTCTCCAGATATTACAAGCAAAAACACTTATTGCTACGCATTATCATGAATTGATTGCTCTAGAGCAGGAGTCTTCACTCATCAAAAATTTCTCAGTTAGTGTGTATGAAACAGACAAACAGGTGATTTTTATGAAAAAAATTACTCATGGCTGAGCAAATAAAAGCTATGGAATTGATGTAGCTAAATTAGCAGGTATTCCTTCCTCAATTTTGGCTGAGGCGCGTGAGAATTTGGCTGCTCTTGAAAAGGATCAAAAAGATCAAAAAAATCAGACTTCTTCTTTTGCTTCTTCAGTACAGGGATTATTCTCACTTCCTAAGGAGGAATTTCTTGATAAAGCTCAATACGAAAAAATAAAATCAATGCTTAACGGCATTGATCTTAATAATATTACTCCGCTTCAGGCACTCCAGCTCCTCATGAAAATCAAAGAGGAACTCTAGTTTATTGTCCGGCATACATGCGGTCAATACTTGAAGATTTATTCGCAAGATAATCGCTTGCAGTTTTTCAAAAACTAAAGCTTTTCCCATTTTTCTCATCAAGATAGGTGATTATTCCTTTTGACTTATCATACACGATCGGCTTTTGAGCAAAGGCATGATCAATAATAATCGGACTTTCTGAGGCGTTAATCATTCCAATAGAGAGACTTCCATTTGGAGTCTTTTCTAGGATTTGTGAAAATTGTTCGTAAGTGTCAATATCTAGGATACCATTAACTTCTGGGCGTTCAGTGGCATTCGGAGTTGAGAGAATATGTTTTTGATCATACTGAATACGACCAGTTTTTAGATCTTTTGACATAAACTTTCCAGCGATAGAGGTAGCAGACAATGAGGGAAGTCAGATATTAAATTTCTTATCTGTCGTCTTCATAAAATCTGAAATCATTGCGAGATTGTCCTTATCATTACGAGAGGTGATCGATGGGAAAACGAGTAGTGGTCATTGTGAGGGATCCTTGGAATATTTTGAGATTCCCTGTAAAAGTTTGATTGTGTCTTCTGGCTTCATATCATGGAAGTGAAGCTCTGTTCCATCTTTTTTCATCGCATTATAAATTTTTGGAAGGTTCTCAGACAAATCAACAGCATTAATATTAGCTCACCAAGCTCTACTTGCACTTTCCGTATATCCATAGCACTCCTTGAGAATATCCTTAGGATTGATTCCAGTTCTCAATTTCTCAACAACGACACTATTTCTACGACTAGGATCATTGTAGGGATGTTCTTTAGCAAGATTGAGGTTCTTTTTTGAAGTATCCACTCCTTTTTCAGTATTGTTTACCTGTTTTACGTTGCTTTCTTTCCCTTTAGCGAGAGGTTTAATCTCTTTTATTTCATCTCTGCTTCCCATATTTTCCATACTCATATTGCTAGAATATAAAGATTGTATTCAAGTATATCCCTTTTTCTCAAAAAGTCAAAAAAGCCTGATTTTTTTCCTATTCCCATATGAGATAAAAAATCGCTTGTATTAGTATACTAAAACACTATAGTAGTAACTGTAAATATCAAGAGTAGATGAAGAGACGAGGCTCGCTTGTACATCTCAGCAACCTGTTTTCACAATTATCCGCAATGCGGTTATAAAGTTTAAATAAGGTGCTCCTTCCTCCCCGCAAGGGAAAGATATGATCCACTTTCAAAATGCATCAAGTCTTTTCTGCTCGGGAAAGATTTTTTTCTTTTTTAGAAACTATTCAAAGGAGAGAAAAACCAATCTTTTAACTTTTTATAGGTACAAACAATGAACACGAGTAACGAAAAAATCCTTTTTACCTCAGAATCAGTGACTGAGGGGCATCCAGACAAAATCTGCGATCAGATTTCTGATGCAATTCTTGATGCTTGCTTGGAGCAAGACCCTTTCTCAAGAGTGGCTTGTGAATGTTTAATTACAACCAATAAACTCATTATTGCTGGTGAAATTACTACTCAAGCGCAAGTTAATTATGAAGCAATTGCTAGAAAGGTGATCTGCGATATTGGGTATGATAGTGAGGAGAAGTTTTTTGATGGGAAAAACTGTGAGGTAGAAGTCCTAATCCATACGCAGTCGCCTGATATTGCGATGGGAGTAGATACTTGAGGGGCTGGAGATCAGGGAATTATGTTTGGTTATGCAAGCAATGAAACGCAGTCTTTTCTTCCAATGCCGATTGATCTTGCTCATAAACTTGCTTTTCAACTATCCAAAGTTAGAAAAAGCTGACTTCTTTCATTCCTTCGTCCTGATGGGAAAACTCAAGTGAGTGTAGAATATGAAAATTGAAAAGCTAAAAGAATAGCAACTATCGTTGTTTCTACGCAGCATAGCAAAGATATTACTCAAGAAGAGCTTCATCAAGCGATAAAAAAGGAGGTGATCGCACCAATTGTTGGGGATCTTATGGATGAGCAAACCCTGATTCATATCAATCCAACTGGAAGCTTCTATGTTGGAGGTCCTGTCGGAGATTGTGGATTGACCGGGAGAAAAATCATTGTAGATAGTTATGGTGGTATGGGAAGACACGGTGGAGGAGCTTTCTCTGGGAAGGATCCAACCAAGGTTGATAGGAGTGCAGCCTATATAGCAAGATATCTTGCTAAAAATATCGTAGCGAGCGGGCTCTGTGAGAAATGCGAGTTGCAAATTAGCTATGCAATCGGAGTAAAACAGCCAGTCAGCCTCTTCCTGGAGGATTTCTGAACTGCAAAAGTAGAAAAAAAACTGATCCTTGAAGCTATTCAAAGGCGTTTTGATCTTAGTCCTCAGTGAATTATTGATTTCCTTCAGCTTAGAAAACCAATCTACAAAACTACTGCAAGCTATGGACATTTTGGGAAGCAGGAACTCAGCCGAGAACAGCTTGGAAGTCTCGATCTTTTCAGAAAGTTATATCAATAGTATTTTTTGATTTTCTGTAAAATTGACTAAGAAGCTTAAATATGTAAAAACTCCCCTAGTTTACTAGGAGAGTTTCTTTGTTTTACTATAAGCTTCACTATATGATAGTTATTGGATCATGGAAGTGAAGATTATGATAGGTATTGAGCTCCTCATAGGATTCTTTCAAAAGAGGAACTACCTTTCGGAGAATTTTATTTAACTCCTCAAGTTTGTTATTGTCTCCTAGAGACCTAAGTTTCTTTCCACTCTCAGACTGTCTAAAGGCTTCTTCTTTGAAACGTTTAGCTTCTTGGTATGCCTCATAAACTTTTTTCTCAAGAGCGACTATCTTCTCTGATACAAGGGAGAGATAATTCCCTTGGGCAGTAGTAGAATCTGTTCCACTATACCCTGGTGCAAATTTGTCTTCCATGGTGTGATTTGTTTTATATTAGACACCAACTATACATATAATGTATACAAAAGTCAATACTTTTTTGAAAAAAAATACAATAAAAAAACTGACTCCATTGAGCTGAAGTCAGATTTTTATTATTTGTAGTATTAAAGAGCAGAAGTCCTAGGAGAGAGATCCTTATAATATAAATCTCCATTATATTGGTTCTGGACCTGAGAATCTTTGATGAAATTCCCAAGTTTTCAAAGATGTCCAAGAATTTTTCCCATATAAGTAAAAATCTGTCTTGGAGTATAGTTTTCTGCTCCCTGAAGATGCATAAATTTCAATAGTGATGGAGAAACAAAGATCAACATTACTGTCAAAAACATACCCAAAATCATGTATCTGATGCTATCCCAAGCAGCTTTGATCTGCTTTTCATCTCCTTTTGAAAAGATAAAAAAGAAGATTGCTCTAAAAAACGCATAAATACATCCTCAACAAATCACCAAAACAAGTCCTCCTAATCCATATAACACTACTTCCTGAAATCCTCAAACATTATCCAATCCGATCATTGATCATCAAATCAAAAATTAAAGGTAAAGAAAAAACCCTCAAGGGATTTTTCAGTACTATAGCAGAATTACTTGTCTGCGTTCTTTGGAAGGCTCTTTCTTTCTCTCATTTCAAAGAATTTCTGGAAAAGAGCATCATTTGTTTCTTTGTAAAGAAGTTTTGCAACTCTCTCAGACATCTGAGATCCTTTAGCTACCCAAGCCTTGATAGTTTCAACATCAGCCTGAAGGATATGATGAAGAGGATCATAAGAACCTAAAACTTCCTTGTATCCAAACTTTGCTGGCTTAGTATGTTCAGTCAATACGATTCTATAAAAAGGTCTTTTGGTTCTACCGTGTCTAGATAATCTAATAGTCAACATTCTAGAATGTACAATAAAAATCTAAAAAAATCTGAATTCTTACTTAAGTTTTTCCTTTGAAGTGTGTTCAGTATGCTTTCTACAGTGCTTGCAGTATTTGTTTTGGGCAAGCTTTGGAGTAACAGCCTTGTTGATATTTGTAAAATAATTTGTAGCTTTACATTCACTACATACCATTGCAACCTTTACAACTCCTCCTTTCTTTTTTGCGGCCATAATACCTTAAAACAAACAAAATAAAATATGAATGACTTTTGAGATGATCTTTAGATAATTGGCACTAGGTAGACTCGAACCACCGACCTCGCCCTTATGAGAGGCGCGCTCTAACCTGCTGAGCTATAGTGCCATAACAGTCCATAAATTTCTCAAATGAGGTATGCAAAATCGGTGAGGGAGGGATTCGAACCCTCGAGACGATTTCTCGTCTGACTCGTTAGCAGTGAGTTGATTTCAGCCTCTCATCCACCTCACCAAAATTACAATAGTCATTGTATAGTGAATTGGGTTTGAATTTCAAGGCAAAAACAATAAATTAAAGTCTGAATTTTTATCTTTTTTCACCAGAATGGCAGAAATAATAGGCGGAATAGATGATTTTTGAACCCCGAGAAGCAATATTGATCAGGTGAGTGAGGAAGCCGTCCAAAAAGCCCAAGAGGAAAATAGAAAAGCCAAACAAGTGGCTCAGCAAATCCAAGCTGACAAAAATCTCAATCAGCATTTTGCAGCCTTTCTCTCTATGCTCTTGAAAAAAATCAGCCATGAGGAACTGATAAAAGCGATTTATGATACTTTTTTCAAGACTATCAATCCTCAGAATAATATCACCTATCTGAGAAAAGATGGAAATACCAAGGTAATTGCCTGATTTTTTGTACCTTTTTTTATCAAAGAGGCTCAAGAATACAAGATTTTCCCTTTCTATGAAAAGCTTAGTCCTGAGGAATCTTGATATTCTATCAGGAGATATGTCAACTATCTAGAGCAGCTCTCAGCGACCTATCATGATAATATCCCGATCAATCAGTCAGCATTTGTTGAGCTTGTGGTGCTGATTATTCAGTATTTTATCCTCAATGAAAAAGGAAAACCTACCGAAAAATATACTCCAGAAGAGCTCAAGGCAACCGTTCTCAACTATCTCTATTACTCAAAATAAAGTATTTTACTCTACCAAAATGATTGCAAATGAAAATAAAAAATCTGATTTTAGTCTTTTTTGTTCTCTTAATTATCACTGGATGTGCAAAATCAAGGCCAGAACTCACTGCTCAAGAATATAATAATAAAATCATCTCATTTCAGATTCAGGCTGTAGATGCAGTAAATGAGTATTTCACAACTTTAGAAAAAAAATATGACGGACAAAATCTAGCAGAACTCTATATCTGACTTAGAGATCAGCTGAGATCGCTCCAGGATAAAGCTAGTCTGCAAGAGGGGCGACGCCGTGAAACAATACTCAAAGATGCCGTTGTTGATTACATTTCTGGACTTCAGGTAGCGTTGGACAGCTATGAAAGACCAGTAGTTGAGCTGATTGGAGCGTATTCGGGATCTGCTAGCGAGTTTTATCGTAGAGATACTCAGATTTTTTCAAACTATACCACTCAGTTTTCTCAGTCTCTCGCCAAGCTCGACGCTCAAATGGAAACTGCACAATCTCAATTCTCCAAAAAATACAAGTTTGAAGTAGAAAAAAAATAAAAAGCTGATTGCGGTGATTGTATCACTCGGAAAATCAGTAGGAATTGATTAGAAATCAGATAGATTTGCTTTTCTTTCTCTTGAAAAGGGGAAAAGAATAGCTAGAGTACATTCAGTATTTACCTTAAAAATCGTGATATGCAAAAAATAAATTGAGGACTCAGCAAGAAAAAAACTCTTGGTGGTTTTACTCTGATAGAAGTGCTTGTTGTAGTATTTGTACTCTCAATGGGAGTGCTCGTAATTATGCAGGGAATCAATAAGACTACGACCTATATTTCAGAAACAGCACAAAGGACTATAGCTCTCAATCTCGCAAAAGAGGGGCTCGAAGCAATGTATAATATCAGAAACACTAACTGGAGAAGACGATCAGATAGTAGAGATAAGTGTTGGCTCAAGGCAAATCCAATGGTAGATGAGGGAAATCTTGGATGTGAAGATGACGAGTGGATTAGAGAGTGACGATATGTTACTTTTTTGACGGGGGAGGCTTGAAAAAAATATCATGGAGTATACGCAAGAGAACCTTATACATCTCTTCTTCCAAATCATTTCCCTAGGTTCAAAAATTGGACACAAAAGTGGGGGTTGTTAGTACAGGATGATATTGATTTTTCTCGTCAATATGATGATGTTTTAGGTTTTACATCTTACGGACCGAAATCTACTAGTATAGTTTATCACGATGGAAACTTTATTTCCTCAGATGAATATCTTAACCTTTCTCCTATCGAAAAGCAGAAAGTTTCAAAAAAGCTCGGAGAGTATAGAAGGCTGATTGCGATAGTAGGATTATATCCCAAAAGTTGAGATAAAGATGATATTTCTCTATTGCAGTGTTTTAGTTGAAATACGTGAGATTGTGGAAATTCTACACCTAAAGAATTACGTTTTTGTTCAGTAGTTCGATATACGCAACCATATGAAGGAGTCGTTCAAGTTTGTTCAATAATGACCAACTTCCTAAAATAAAAAATCTGAATCCTTTCTGCTCTTGTAGTCTACAGGAAAATCATTACAATCTCTATCGGAATTTTACCCTTTTTTTCAATCAATCACATGACAAAAGTAACTCTAGAAATCAGCCAAGAAAACCATGATGCTTTCGTAAAACTAAAAACTATGATCGAGCAAATGTCAGGTCAAAGCGTATCTGATGATGAAGTGTTAGACTTTGTACTTAGAGCCGTAACTGGATCTCTTGAAATGCCAGAGGAGGAGTGTGAAGGCGGATGTTGCTGCTGTGGGCATGATCACGGAGATGATCAGCATGAGGGCTATGAAAATTATGAAAATACCTTCCATCAGCACGAACACCATCACCATGGGCACCATCATCATGAACACCATCACGGACATAGTTGTTCTTGTCATGACGATGATACTCAATGTCAGTGCAAGAACGATTAATGATATCAAACTTTTTTTTGACAAAAGAGTATTAGCTTATTTTGACTTGATTTTTGTAGGAAGAAAAATATGGTAAATCTGATTTATCATATTTTTTTCTAATGACAACGCATATCAAAACATTCACTACTATTGGACTTTTAGGCTATGAGATTCTTGTAGAGGCTGATAGTAATAGAGCTTTGCCAAATATTGAGATTATTGGGCTACCCGATGCGAGTATTAAGGAGGCAAAAGAGAGAATTAGAGGATGCTTTAGAAATGTAGGGATAGATCTTCCGAAGAGGAAATTTGTGCTGAATCTTTCTCCTAGTCATCTCAAAAAGGTCTGAACAAGTTTTGATCTCCCAATGGCCGTTGCCTTGCTCGGACTGATCTATGATGGGAAGCTCAATCATTATGAGAGGATGAGTGAGTTTCTGTTTTTTTGAGAGCTTGGACTGGATGGAAGGATCAAGAGGGTAAATGGGCTTTTGCCTAGTGTGATCTCTGCAAAACAGCAGGGCTATCAAACTTTTTTTGTGCCGAGAGAAAATCTTTATGAGCTAGAGTATATTTCAGATATTACGATTATCTCGCTTTCGCATTTCTCTGAGCTCTTAGATTTTTTCCTCAAAGGAGAAAAACTTGCCTATGCTCGCAATACCAAAGCACTCGGAGAATTAAAAGATGAAAATACTGATGATAGCTATGATTTTAAGTATATCAAAGGTCATCTTTTTGCAAAAAGAGCCCTGAGTATTGCGGCAGCTGGACTGCACAATGTCCTGATGGTTTGAGCTCCTGGTAGTGGAAAAACCATGCTGAGCAAAGCTTTGACAACCATTTTGCCTCCCTTATCATCAGATGAGATCCTTGAGGTGAGTCAGATTTATTCTGTAGTCTGAAAGCTCAGTAAGGATCAGCCACTGATTGTCAAAAGGCCTTTTAGACAGGTTCATCATACCGCTTCCAAGGTTGCAATTATCTGATGAGGGAGTAACCTTACTCCAGGAGAAGTATCTCTAGCTCACAAATGAGTTCTCTTTTTTGATGAATTAACCGAGTTTCCAAGAGAGGTTCTAGAAGTCCTCAGGCAGCCACTGGAAGATAGAGTCATCAATATCTCCAGAGCTCATGGTAGCGTGGAATATCCAGCAAATCTGATGTTTGTTGCTTCAATGAACCCTTGTAAATGTTGATATTATAAAGATCCAGAAAGACAGTGTACTTGCGGACTTTGAGAGGTAAAAAGGTATCAGAGTAAGATTTCAGGTCCACTCTTGGATAGAATTGATATGATCCTTGAAATTCCTAGAGAAAATATTTCTACTATTCTTGAAAAAACTCAAAATCAATCTTCAGCTGATTTGCTCAAGGATATCCAAACAGCTCGAGCCTTTCAGCAGCAGCGTTTTAAGGGAACTGCCATCCAAAATAATGCCTCTATGCAGGCAAAAGATATCGAACAGTTTATCAAACTTGATAGCACAAGTAAGGATTTCCTTGCTCAAGCGACTGAGAAGTTTACCCTTTCAGGAAGAGTTGTTCATAGGCTTCTCAAACTTGCGAGGACAATCGCAGATATGCAGGCTAGAGAACATCTTACGCTCTCAGATGTGATGGAAGCGCTTCACTACCGTAGTAGGACAATGTTCGTTGAAACGAGTTAATACAAGAGAAATCTGATTTTTTTCTTCTAATATTTTATAAAACGCAAAAGCTCAACAGGGATTCCTATTGAGCTGTTTTGAGAAACAAGCTAATCAGGATAATACTCCTGATACTGATTTGGAAGGTGCTCTTTGAGTTCCTTTTTTGAGAACCAGACCTTGATTTCCTCTTTTGCTTCCTCAATGCTCGCAGAAGAGTGGACAACATTGCGGATCGGACCCTTTGGATCTGTTTCTCCAAAGTCTGCACGAATCGTTCCTTTCTTCGCTTCCCAAGGCTTGGTTTCACCGTTGAGTTCGCGTACCTTTTTGACGGCATCCTCGCCAACAATAATCGCCTTTAAGATAGGACCTGACATCATATATTTCACTGTCTCGTTAAAGATTTCCTCTCCTTTACGAGTCAGCAGTTGTCCGATCTCTTCATAGTGCTTATAGAGCTGCTCTCCAGTTGCAGTAATTTCATCACTGCAATAAATAAGTTGAAGAGATGCTCTATCATAGCGAGCAAAGACGTCTTCGTGGACTCCCTTTTTAACCCCGTCAGGTTTAATCAGCACAAGTGTGCATTCAATGTTCTTTTTCATGCGTTTTACTTTTTGTATTTGTGAAGATATATACTATACATTTCTTGTTTAATGTCAAGTGAATATGAAAAGCTATTTCTGGAGAACATACTATGGAATGAAAAGTAGAAATCTGATTTCTTCAGTTTTTTATTGATTTCTCCAAGCAATTGGCTAATCTAAATGAGATTTCAAAGTGTTTTAAGTTTAACTGTCTATAGAGTAATGAAAAAAATCTGGCAAGTCTACCTCTCAAATCTTAAGCATGTTTTTTCAAATCGAGTTGCATTTTTGATTGTTTTGGTATTATGTATATTGCCATCTCTTTATGCTTGGTTTTATCTAAAATCTTCTCGAGATCCCTATGGGAATACCAAAGGTCTAAAAATCGCAGTTGTTAACGAGGATCTTGGTGTAGTATTTAGAGATCAGCGAGTCAATATCTGAGCTGATGTTGTGAATGAACTTAAAACAAATGATTCGATTTGATGGGTGTTTGTGGATAGTCAAGTTGCTCAGGAGGGAACGAGACTTGGAAAATACTACGCGTCAATCGTTATAGAAAGCTGATTTTCAGAAAAAATGGTGAGTCTTTTGGATGAGTTTCCAAGGCATCCAGAGATCCATTATACTGTCAATGAGAAAATTAATGCTATTGCTCCAAAAATTACCGCAAAAGGTGCCTCTAGTATCAAAGAAAATATCCAAAAATCTTTTCTAGATTCATTAAATCGTGTCTTGATGGAAAAACTTAATCTTATAGGTTTTGATCTCAAAAATAGTAAACAAAGTGTTTATTCGTTGATTGATTTTGTGCATGATGCTCGTACTAGTTTAGATCATCTCGATCAAAAAATCGATAAAATGCTGGAACTTTCTTATCGTTCAAGGTTTAGACTTGAGGAAATGTATGGTAAGGTTCCAGAGGTAAAAACAAACATCAATGATGTTCAATCAACCCTATCCAAGAGTTCTCTTTTAGCACAAAATAGCCTTAATTTTCTTAGTACAACTCCGGAGAAAATAAAAGGGTACAAATCAGAGCTCCAAACAATAGCAAATGATATTGATGGAGAGTTTTCTCGTATTCTAGATAAAGCAGATCAAAAAAATCAGAATTTTGCTCAGGATCTTCAGCGTATCAATCCAAAACTCTCTCAGCTTGAGCAACAAGTTGGAAACCAGGCAGCTTCTCTCCAGCAGGTAAGATTGCTTATTTCTAGCTTATTCCCAGGATCTCCAATTCTCACAAAGCTTGATGCCGCTATTGCAAATCTCAATACAGTTAGTTCAAAAAGTTCTTCACTGCGTGGAACACTTTCTTCTGTTCAATCAGAGGTTCAACAGACGATTGATTTTTCAAGAGATACTCAAAAAGCAATCACTTCACTTCGTGATGATATGAGGACAACATTGGATGAGGTACATACTAACTATCAAAATGATATTGAACCGCTTCTCACCGATGTGCTAAAAGAGATTGATACCCTCTCACAGCAAGGCACTGAAAAACTAGATACTTTAGAGAAAAAACTTCCTCAGGTAGAAAAAAATATAGACTGAGGTATCGAAATCCTTAATACAGAAATTGAAAAAATCAGGTCTTTTCAGGATAAGCTACCTAAACTCCAGTCAAGTGTTCATGTTATTGATAATCAATTACAAAAACTCAAAAAAAGCTGAAAAGTAGAGGAGCTGATACAGCTGGCGACATTAAATCCAAGGCGTTTTTCTGATTTTGTCTCTGAGCCTGTAGAGCTTGTGGAAAACAAGCTTTTTTCTATTCCAAATTATGGATCAGCAATGTCTCCATTCTTTACGACATTAGCAATTTGGGTAGGTTCATTGCTGAGTATTTCACTTTTTACAACAAAAACGAGAGAAAAAGCATTCCAAAATTTTAAGTCCTATCAAAAATATCTGGGGAAACGGCTCTTTTTCTTAACTATTGCACTTATGCAGGGGATTGTAGTTTCTCTTTGAGATATGTGGCTTTTGGACGCCTATGTGGCAAATCCGCGAGCATTTTTCTTTGCCTCATTGCGGGTGGCTCTTGTCTTTTCAATGATTGTCTATACTACTGTTTCTACATTCTGAAGTGCTGGAAAGGCAATTGTTATTATTTTCCTAGTACTCCAATTATCAGGAGCAGGAGGTACTTTCCCAATAGAGCTTTCAGGCGCTTTCTTTCAATCAATCAATCCATTCCTTCCATTTACTTATGCGATTGCAGCAATGAGGGAAGCCGTTGGAGGAGTTGTCTGGGAGATTTATCTACCAAATCTTATTATTTTACTTGGATTTTTTGGAGTATTTTTACTGCTGGGGCTATTTGTGAAGCCACTGATTGCTGGCAAAGTTGAACGTTTTGAGTCAAAGTTTTCCGAGTCAGAGCTTGGAGAACACTAAAAGACTAATTTGCTTGTCTAGAATTCTTTCAATCAAATCACAACAAAAAATCATCTCTCTCACTTGTCAAGGAAAACAAGAAATCTGATATCAGATTTTTTTGTTTTTTCTTATTTTTCAGCTATACTTAAGCTAAGAAATTTACTCTTAAATAACCAGCTCATGCAAATAGTAGATAAAACGAATATTCCACTCATTAATATCAAGGATCTTACTTGGGGATATCCTGAGAGCAAAAGACAGCTTTTCAAAAAGTTCAATCTTCAGCTTCAAAAGGGGGATTTTCTCGTTATCACAGGGAAGTCTGGAAGTGGAAAATCAACTCTCGTAAAGTTTTTGATTGGACAGCTTAGACCTCATAAAAATACTGTTTTTTATAAAATGGAGGACCTTGCCGTACTTGGTGAGAGTGAGATCCAGAGATATAGAAGAAAAATCTGAATTATTTTTCAAGATTATCAGTTGATCCAGAGTCTCTCTCCTCAGGAAAATATTATTTACCCATTGCTCCTTCAGGAAGCTCCACTTGCAGTCATCAAGAAAAAGTATGAAGCAGTAAAAGATCTCCTTGATCTCTCAAGTATTGAAATTAAAGATATCAAAAAACTCAGCTGAGGAGAAAAACAGAAAGTCGCAATGGCAAGAGCGATTATCCATTCACCAGACTTTATCATTGCTGATGAACCTACAGGAAATCTTGATCCAGAGAGTACGTTTCAGATGGCAGATATTCTTATCAAGGCTAATCAAATTGGAAATACTATTGTTTTGGTTACTCATGATGAGGCATTATTGCAGTACCTCAAGCTTAATACTCAGCTTAAAATGCTCTCACTCTAGAGCAAAAACAAATTTCTCAATTTTTACCTAGACATTAGCAAAGATACCAATGACCAAAACAGAGGAATTGCTCGAGAGCCTAACGCAAGAGATCAACGAGCTTTCGATCGCCTGATATATCAAGGAAGAAGCTATCTCTTCACTAAAATATCTTCATCGATACAAACTAAAAAATATAGAGAAAAATCTGAATTCTTTTCGTGAGTACCTTGTTTTTCTCAATACCCAAAATACTGAAAAAATCAATAAACTCTGTCCACTAGAAGACAAAAAATCTGCAAAAGATCTCCTTTCAGATTTATACTATTTTTTCTCGCCTGAGAAGAAACTCACTAAACAAGCTGAAAAATCCACTCTTCAAAAAATCAGCAATCATAAGTATGAATTGCTGACTTTAGTACAGGGGATAAAGGGTATTCTCGTGCTGAGTATTGATGAGTTTTGTAATGCGTCAGCGACAAGAATGAGCATTCATCAGATGCTTATGAAAACGACAGGATGAACTTGTCTTTAATTATAAAGTTTATCAAGGATAATACGAGTAGACTGAACCTCTCAGGTTTCGTCTGCTTTTTTTGATCTTGGAAGATGCTCATAGAGCCATTTTTGATAAAGTCCAGGAACTCTGATACAACCATGCGATCTAGGTTTCCCATCACTTCGTCCTTGATGGAGAAAGAAACCTCAGGTGATATGGAGAGCATAGGGCATTGGTGCGTTATCATATTTTCTCGATTTACGGAAAATCATATCATGCTGAAGATCAAAAGCTCCGCTTACAGTTTTACGGTAAGGGAGTCCAATAGATACATAAGTTGCAAGTTTGAGGGCTCAATCTTCATAGTAGGCAAGCGCATGTTTTCAATCCTCAACTTTTGTGACAACTAGCATATGATCAGCATTCTCATCTTTATATTTCAAGAAATCCTCATTTTCAAGAAACGCTTCCCAGTGATTTGGAAAGACCTCTTTTAAGTCTGGATAAATCAATGGAAAACTGAGCGTTTCCAGATCATCATATTTTTGTACTGCTTGAAATTGCATTGGACTTGGATAGTTATTTCGCTCTCTCATAATTTTCTCAGCCTGTCCATATCCAAGCACATTTCCAAGATTTGAGCCAATCATTTTCCCTCTTCCTTTTACCGCAAAAGGTGTATTTTGAAACTTTGCAATCGAATCAGTATGAATCGTTACCTCATCAGCTATTTCTTCTTTGCTTTTAGCTGTTGATTCGTCTGTAGGATCAACTTGTTCAGGAGTATTTAAAGTATCAAAGAGTCTGGCTCTTTGCTCTTCAAGATATCAAGAATGCTGATCTGGACCACTGGAAACAGAGATCCCTAGTGCTCAAATCAAAAGTCCTGTTTGTAATTTATTCATATTCAAAAAGATCTGAAAGATAAATAGCAAAATATTTTGAATCAATACTATAAGTATTAAACAATGAATGTCAATAGAAAAGACGGGAAAATAAAAAACAATCAGTTTTTTGTTTGCTGATTGTTTTTCTGTCTAGTAGTATTGTTTAGCTCTGAAAATAGAGCTCTGCATATGGGATAAATACTAATGCAATTCTAATAAAAATCGCCAATATTACTAAAAAGCTCAAGATATTCAGTTTTCATTTTTTATAATTAATTGCTTGAGAGCCTAGAAATAGAACTACAAGAACCCCTAATCCAAGCGCTGCTGCTTGGCTAACTGCAAATTGCAGGTGATAACTATACTGGAGAATATCATTTCACAGTCTTTCAGCATCTCAGGTTGAAAGTGGCTTTCCAACCGCTGATAAAAGGCTGAGAAGATATTCAGTATTTGCTCTAAAAGCCCCCTGCACAATATGAAATACTGCAAAGTATCCAAGTGCTAGTCCAACAGAGATAATATTCCATTTGGAAAGGAGTTTTAGAAGTGATTCAGTCATCCATTTTCCCTGTTCTGGGAAAATGAAATCGTGCGTGTCTGGTTTTTTTGTCTTTGTTGGAGCTACCTCTTTTACTTTCTTTACCGATTTAGAAAGCTGCGATGGTCGTTGGCTTTTTTTTGTTTTTACTTCAGATTTTGTTGATACTTTCATACTAGTCTCCTATTGAAAACTAAAAAGATACCTAAGTATACCTTCTTTCTCACCAAAAGGCAAAAAAATCTGAAATTTCCCCTTATTTTCTCTTTACATTTTGATTATTCTATTTTATGTATAATCTTCTTAGTTTTGCAATTTTCTATTTTCAAAAATGTTCCCTTAGTATCTGAAGTCCATAATCATTGACTAGCCTCTCCTTTCCCATGATCATTACAGGAATATCTCCTGGCTGATTTTTTAGAATATCCGCCAAGAGTTGGATACTTTCGAGATTATCTGGCAAACTTGAGATACAGAATGGTTCGTGATCAGGTGTTGTAGGTCAAAGAGGCTCAGAATTTTGATCTTCATCATTTTCCTCACCTATTTCAAGCGTTTCATCGTCTTCTTGATCAAGTTGTTCTAGGTTTTCCTCTTCCTCAGTCTCATTATCAGCAAAAAATTCCCCTGGATTCATCTCTTCTGAGCTAAGTTCCTCCTCAATGCTCTCGTCGTCATTTTCATGAGAATGTCTGCTCGGTTTTTGTTCCTGGATTGTACTATCAGCACTCTCTGACTTGATTTTCTCAATCTGTTTGCTCTTTTCTTCACCGTATCTCTCTTTTTTCGCTCTTACGACGGTCCATTCAGGATCGTATCTGCTTCCTGCGAGTTTGATCAGCGTCTCATAGTCAGTTTTAATGATTTTATCTAGGTACACTCTGCCATTACTCTTGCTACCATAAATGATCACAAGGTCAAATTTCTTGAAATCTAGAGCATCTCTAGTAAAAAACTCCCAATCTCCAGAAATATCCTCAATCTTAATGAAAAATCATTTCTTCTTTGCTCTTTGAATTTCTTTGATATATCCGTGAATGATAAATTTTGGATAATCGTTTTTTTCTAAGACTTGATTGAGGAAGGATCCTTTCTTGATATATTGGTAGAGTCCATCCAGTGGATTTCCAGAGATAAATGCTTTAAAGGTTTCCTGTTCCATCATGAGCCTCTCCAAAAGATTAGAAGGCTGAGCTGATCTCATTTGGATTTTTGTATCGACCTGAAGCCCACCAAAGAGTCAAAAATCTGCTGTTGCAATATTCTTCGTCCAGTCAATTAAATTCTGAACATTTTCTAACAATACATTTCTATCGCCAAAGGCATCTAAGGCACCAGCCTTGATCAGGTTTTCTAGAGATTTTTTATTGATAATACTCGCACACCTCTTGAGAAAGTCTTCTAGAGAAGTAAATTTCCCACCTTTTTGTCTTTCTTGCTGAATCGTTTCTCACACATCTTCCCCAATTCCTTTCGTAGAAAAAAATCAAAGTCTGATGACATCTCAGATCGCAGCTACATGGTTAAATGATTCATTGACATCAGGTCCAAGTACAGAGATTCCCTTGTTCTGAATTTCTGAGATATAAAAGCTCTGTGTATCAGTGTCTTCCTCAACCGAGCGAATCAATGCCGCAGAAAATTCAAGTGGGAAATGTGCCTTGAGATACGCAGTCTGATAGGCAATCATCGCATAACATACCGAGTGCGACTTATTAAACGAATAAGAAGCCGCAGGCTCGATCATCTTCTCATAGATATTGGTTGTTGTCTCAGGTTTATATTGTTTATAGGTTTCTCCTCTTGTCACAAATTCTTTTTTGAGCTTTTCGATTACCTCTTTTTTCTTCTTAGCAACTCATCTTCTGAGCATATCTGCCTCACCTAGTGAAAACCCTGCCATTGCCTGCACCAAAAACATCAACTGCTCTTGATATACTGCAATTCCATAGGTCAAACTCATAATAGGGGAGAGATCTTCGATCAGTTTTCTATTTTCTTCTTCTGCAACTTCAGCTCCATACTTTTTTGTAAGCTCAGCTCTTAGTTCTGCACTCATATAGGAAATTTCCTCTCTACCGTGCTTTCTCTCAATATATCTTGGGATAAACTCCATCGGACCTGGACGATAAAGTGCATTCATAGCCACGAGATCATTGATTGAGTTTGGCTCGAGCTGGATCAAAAACTTTCTCATTCCTTGAGATTCAAACTGGAAAATTCAGGTCGTATCTCATTCCTTAAATACACTCTCATAGGTGAAAGTATCATTGATATCTGGCTGAAATGAGGTAGTCTCTAAGAAATGTTCAAAAATCGGATCTAGAGTTTTGTTTTCTTGTTCGTGTCTGGCTTTTATGATTTTGATACAAGTTTTGATGATTGAGAGGTTTCTAAGTCAGAGAAAATCCATTTTCAAAAGTCAGATTTGTTCTAGTGTTGGTCCATCATACTGACTTACGATAGTGTGATCATTTTCCTTGACATATTGAGCTGCAGTGTAGGTAGAAACTGGTTCTGGAGCGATGATGATTCCACAGGCATGAACTCCAAGCTGTCTAAGGTTCCCCTCGATCCCACAGGCAAGGTCAAAGGCCTTCTTTACGTTATCTTCAGTATTATAGATGTTTTGCACTTCTTCAAACTCTGGCAAGGGATCGTTGATCAGGCTTCTGAGCCCAACTTTGTCAGGAATCATGTTAGAAATCTGATTGGCCCTTTCAAAAGGCACTCCAACGGCTCTAGCAGAATCCTTAAATGCCGCTTTTGTTGCAATCTTCATAAAGGTTCCAATCGAGCAAACCTTTTCCTGGCCATATTTTTGTGAACAATAGTCAATTACTCTCTGTCTCTGCGTATCCTCAAAGTCGATATCAAAGTCGGGCATTGATATTCTCGCTGGATTCAAAAATCTCTCAAAAAGGAGATCAAATGGAAGCGGATCAATATCTGTAATTTCAATCGCCCAAGCAAGGAGAGAACCAGCACCAGAACCTCTCCCTGGACCTACTACGATCATCTGTTTTTTTGCTCGTCTCACATAGTCTGATACGATCAAAAAGTAGGAATTAAACCCCATTTCTTTGATTACTTTAAGCTCATATTCAAGTCTATCAATATACTCAGCTAGACTATACTTAGAGGTTGGAAGGGGGTAGAAATCTATATATTTTGCGATAAAGTCTTTTTTGAACTGTGTATAGCTCTCATGAGTAAATCTTTTTAAGTCCTCAGGGGAAGTCTCAGGTACCGACTTTTCAAGGACTCCTTTATTCGATATTTGGCTGAGTGCTATGAGCGTATCATTATCCCAATCTAGTCTAAACCTCGTCTTAAGCCCTCTATATGATAGAAAGCGAAGTTCAAACTCATATTTATTCATAGTAGGCATTGCAGATAGTCTTGATTGAGAATAAAGTCAAATAGTCAGTTTTGAGTGTAGTGTTTTCTTCTCCAAAATCAATTTGAAAACAACCAAAAAACTGACTCCTCATACAGAAGTCAGCTTTTTCTGCCAAGTATTACGACTAAAACGTCATTCTCCTCCATTTCCCATTGATACGAACTTCTCCATGGAGATAGCGAACGCTTGCTCGTTGATAGTCTCCAACTTGCAAGGGGACAGTATATATGCCCTCCAGCTTCTTATCTTCATTGGACCAGATAAAATCTGACTCTTTAAGATTTAAGGTATAGGTTTTATCTCGGGTAGAGATGGTCCATTCACTTTGAAATCTTACGAGCTCAATGAGTTCAGATGAGTGAGCGAATGTAATCATCAATGAGGATTGCTTTGTGATTTGGCTCGTGAAGATCCCAGTTTTCCAAGAAATAGGTTCTTGATAGCTATCTTCACTCTTTGAACATGCAAATAAAAGCATGCTCAAAACTACGAATACTACGATTTTTTTCATTTTCTAAATGTTTTTTTATGTTTGATACTCTCACTATAATGATTCCCTCCCTAAAATCAATTCAAAATATTGACAAAATAAATAAATATGAGAAAATATGTTAAAAAAATCATAAAAAATAAAGAAAATGGTAAATAAATATGTAGTTTACAACTAGTATTTTAATGATTCTTGAAAATCTTTTCAAAAAATTGACATTTCCAAAAAAAGATATATAATATTGTTGTCGCAAGAATGATAGTAATCTTGTGATAGGAAAAATCCACTTCCTTTGGAGAATAACGTTTTAGATAGTACCTCTGAAATAAGCCATAAAAATCAGATTTTTTCTGATGAGTTTTTCAGAGTGTGAACAGTATTCTTCACAAATTGTCTTTGTAAACGAATAAAAAGGTTCTACACACAAGCCGTTTTATTCATAAAAAAAGACAAGATGAAACAACCTTCAAGAACTCATTTTGGAGGGATGTGGAAAGTTTTAGCAGTGATTGTGATCTTTTGATATACTGTTTCTAGTGTACTTGCCTCAAATATTACAAGTATCAAGAATACAGAATCAAACCCAATTACTCCAGCTTCTAGCCTCCAAAAGGAAATTGAGACTGATGTTGCCTTGAGTGCTAAAAAGGTATGGAACAACTTGGTAAATTTTATGCAAGATGGTATGGATGGTGCTTCAACTGGGATCGAAAAATCTCAGAAAGAAAAACCTGATTCAGCTTCTGATATAAAATATCCAATCGTTCGTAGCGTTTTACCTCAGACAGAATCAGCGCTCTTGCCTGCTTTTTGAGATATCAGTACTGATCCTCATAAAGCAAGTATTGAAGCTCTCGCTAGTATTTGAGTTATTCAATGATGAGCAAGTGGAAAATATTATCCACATAACTTTGTTCGTACCAGTGACTTTATCAGAGTTGTACTAGATATTTATAGATACAAACTTGGATATTCACTAGAATCAACTAACGGTCTTTCTGATCAGAGTTTTTTCAAGCAAGGTTATGGAAATGCGCTTCTTCTTAAAAAACTCAATACCGCAAAAGCTTTATGATTTCTTGATCATCTAGGGACAATTGAGCTTGATGCTCTAATTACTCCTGTTCAAGCGATGCAGATCCTTAACACTATTTTAGATCTCAATCCATATATCGGTCAAAAAGAGAAGGTAAATCTGATTTCTTCTTCTGATACTCAGTTTACTAAATCACAGATGGCCTGATATTTGGCAGATATTTTCCAGTTGGAAAAAAGTATCATATCACCGGTATTTAATGATATTAGTAATCATAGATATCATGCGGCAATTACCAAATTAGCACAGCTCGGGGTAGTAGCTGGTAAGAATGGTAATTTCTATCCAGATAATGATGTCCTTCGTGCGGACTGAATAGTTATGCTCGCCAATAGTTTACTGGCTCAGCAGTGAAAAGCACTTGTTATTACTAATTTTACTCATTTACCAAAAATCAATGATACAACCTATTTTGCAGCCTTTGCTCCCCATTTGGAATATTTGCTTACAAATGAGATATGAGATTTTCTACTTCGTAATGAACAGTCAGGATATCTGTTTTTACCTCATGCTCAGCTTACTAAGTGAGAGGCTTATCAGCTTGTTTCCCAAGCTACTAGAGCTAAGTTGCTCAACATGGATCAGTGAGAGACCTCCAAACCGATCACGAGAGGAGAGCTAGCGGATCTAATCGTTCAGGCTTTTGATTTTGCTCCTAAAGAGTCAACACCCTTAGCCTATCAACCTACTTCTGAACCTCAAAGTGCTAATACTAAAAACCAAGCACTCAGAGAGGAGAAGAAATGATTTCTCGCTACTTTACTCAAAGATATGATGGACACACTCTAGTTGATACCAGTACTTGGAAAAATAAACAAGGTTAAACCTCACAAAAAAATCAGACTTTTTTGATCTTTCGCTTAGTATTTAAGCATTTTATACTTAATCATATAATACCATGAAAAAAACAGACACAATTAGATATAATAGTTATGAAAAGGATATTGTTCAAGGACTTGAACCAAATGAAGCGTTATACCTTCAGAAGAAATCTGCGAGAATGAGAAAAAATACGCAGCAAGCGGATATTTTAAGATCTCAGAAAGCTGAAATCAATGAATATATTTCTCATACTTCAAATGCGCTTTCTAGCACATTGAATCTTAGCGATAGCTTTTCTTCTCAGGTGAGAAATCAAGTTTTGAACACCAAACATGACTTGCATCATCTCTTTTCTCTTGAACACTAAAAAGTTCTAGATGACAAGCGAGAAATCTCCACATCTTTGTGGAGATTTTTTTGTTATCAAAAGGTGAAAAATCTGATGAGAAATCGCTCTTAGTATTTGGCTATTCCTTTAGTTTTAAACGAAACAAAGCCTCCTTAGACCATCTCTCCAATCTCACAAAAAAGGTGAAAATAGAGGTTGAGATTAGTGTTTCTAGTTGTTGTTCTTGGAGTAGATTTTTGAGGTGAGGAGGAGAGGAAAAAATAGAAATATTTGAAAGGGGGGCTGAGGGGAGCTAGTCTGATAAAAATTTGGAACTTTAACTATAATAGGAGGAATAAATTAGAGGGGGAGAGATGAGTGTATGGTTTTGAGTAATAGCTCAGGATAATACTTGACCATTCAAGGATCTGTTAAATATCAGAGAAAATCAGTCTAGAAACTCTGATTTCTTTTTTTATCAAAATAATGTAACTAGTATGTGAGTTACGGGTATAAAGTAGTTATAGTTTAGGTATAAAGTGCTAGGTTACAAGTCTACTTGAAGAATATAACAGATTCTCTCAAATAGTAAAAGCTTATGGGTAAGTCTTATAGATTGAAAATCTTTCTGAAAAAAAACAATAATTTCTCTTTTATTCATGAATAATCCTTCTTGTGGAGATATCTCTTATTTTCTAAATAATCATCTAAAGTAGTAATCAATATATTTAGAAATGATAGCATATCTTCATAGATTTTTTCTATATCTTGAATAGAATAATTACGTCCAATTTCATTAAATGTTTTAATACCATGGCTTAAGTCATGTCTACGATCTAATAAAATACTTGAACTAGTATCTATGTGTTTGAAGTTTTGATTACCATATTTAACAGCAAACTTTTTTTCCAATTCACCTCTTAAAGACGAGGTTCTTATCGTTCAATTTATAGAAAAATTTTTTTTAAATGCTTGTAATTCTTGCTGTAATTTTAACTCGTCTGGAGAACTTAAGTTATAAGTATTTAGGAATAAGGTTTCTCCAAAAATTTGATTAACAGTTTCCCAAATTTTGCGAGGATCATTTTCTTTAAATACTTTCTTTTGTTGTATATGAATTTGTTGTAGTTCTTTTATTAAATCTCAATATTTTACATTTTTTTTATTAATCTCATCACAAACTTTTTTTAAAGCTAAAGGAATTATATTTTCTAGCATATTATAAATCATTAGAAAAATTGTAGCTTTCATAATTTTATGTTGCAAGGAATAATTTGAAATTGGAATTTTTCCATTTTCAACATTAATAACAAAATCAATGTATGAACTTATTTCTTCTTTAAATCATCATAAAATATCCTTTACATCTTGCATTCAATTTATTTAAGATATGGAAAGTAAAAGATTCTTTATAGAGTTTATTCTATCTAGAAATTTTGAAACATTATTTGCTCAATCTGAAGATATTTTTTCAAAAAACTCGGAACTTGTTATATATTGTTCAATTTGCTTCTTATCAATATTATCTATATTTATATTTTCCAATGCCAAAGCGACTCAAACGCTTATTGCTTCAAAATAAACTCTTGATTTTAAAATTTGTGTATCTCCCCATATTATTTTTCATGAATTTTTATCTTTTTCAGGTTTAATAAATCAGTGAGGAAAGTATCTTTTTACAAAAGAAAAAACATCAGTGATTAATTTCTTTTTCTTCTCAATGTCTTCATCAGAGATATCTTGATTGTTATCTATATAATCATAAAGAAACTTTGAAACATTTCATTTATACAAATTAAATTGATCATAATAACAAAAAAATCTAGTAAGGTATTCAAATTGCTCTTGCTTATCAAGTTTTTTATCGGAAAATAAAAGTAGTTCTTTTACCAATGGCAAAGAGTATATTTCCTCTAACATGGTATAAAATTTTGATTCTTGATAGACTCACTTTCTGATCTCTGATGATATTAAAGGTGTGGAGTTTGAATTAATCCTCCTAAAAAAGTCTTTTCTATCTTCCAAGGATATTCCATTCAATTCAATCCATTTAATTGATATCCTAAAAAATTTTCTTTTAATGGCTTCTGGGAAGTCAGAAAATCTTAATCAGTTAAAAAGAGATAACTGTTTTAAATTTTCTAGTGGAAATTCATTTGATAAAAATTTATAAAGAGTTCTAATTCTTTGGGATCCGTCAACAATTTCCAATCTTCATAGATCGTCAGAAGTCCCGTCTATTTCACTCACTCCAGCTAAATAAATATATGGGATTGGCATGCCCAAAAGTAGCGATTCAATAAATTCAGATTTTTGGCTACTATTCCACCTATATGCTCTTTGATAGGGAGGGATATAAATTTCACTAGTATTGTCAACTTCATATTGGTTCCCTTCATTATCAGTATCAATTCTATTAGAAAATTTATGAAATATTACTTCAATTGTCCATTCTTTTGTATCAAAGTCATATTTTTTTTGGAAACTCTTAAGTAACTCTAATAGATTTATATTTCCCTCCATAACTAATATTAATAAGATAAATGATTTAATATGCTTTTACCGACAACTTCTCCTAATCTTACTGGTACTGCATTCCCTATAAATTTTGAAGCTTTTTGTATATTACATGGCTCTCATTCTGGAAAGAATTGATAAGTATCTGGAAATGTCTGAATTCTAGCTGCCTCTCTAACTGATATTGCCCTATCTTGTTCAGGATGTCAAAATCTTCCATTTCAGAGTCCTGTACAAAGCGTAGTCATAGTAGGAGCAGGTTTATCCCGATACATTCTACCATAGACATTTCTAAGATAACTTTTCCCAGATTTTTTTTTAAAACATTCAGGTCGATATTTACTATCTATCATTGACAGATCTCAACCATTATGAGGCATATATTTCAATCTTTCAAGATTGATTCTAGTTAGGTTTTGACATGTATGATATTTATCTATTTTAGAGGTTTCTCAACTCTTCAGTTTAGGTAAATCTTTAATAGTTTGCCGTAAGGTTATCGGAGTTTTATGTGTAGGAGGAATTATTCTTATTTCACCCATTGTTGAGGCAACAAGAATTAATCTTTTTCTAGTTTGCGGAATTCCATAATCAGCACAATTGATTACTTTATAATCATACTTATATCCGCATTCATTCAGAGTGCTAAGGAATTTCTGAAAAGAATCTGATTTTTTACTGGTCATCAGTCCCGGTACATTTTCCATAGATACAATTTCTGGCTTAATTTCCTTGATAAGAGAAGCAAATTTATCTACGGGGCTTCTTTCTTTAATATCATTTCAAGAATATGTTCATTTTTTTGTATTTATTAGAGAGTATGGTTGACAAGGAGCACATCCAACTAATATTCTTATGTCGGAATTTCAAAAAATACTCTGGAGTTGTTCTGCCTTTAATGTTTTTATATCTTGTTGATAGAATTTAGTCTTATTATTGTGTTCATATCAGAATTTACAATCTCAATCTATATCAAAACCAGCTGATACTGGAAGACCAGCTCTTAATAGTCAGTGAGAAAGTCCACCGATCCCACAAAAAAGGTCTATAACTTTAACTTTTTTCATAACAGTGATATATAGATATTCTAAAATATTGCAAGCTGTTTTTTTATATTCTAAACTAAAAACTCTGCCGGTCCCTTATTTAGAATCAGTGTCAATGAAAATGGTTTCAATTTTTATCGCTTTTTATGACTTAATTCTTTCATATAAGTTGCCATGGTCTGCTCTTTGTATGGTAAGACTACGAGGAGATTTCTATTGCTAAAGAGTTGAGGACTAAATTATCTTCTCATAATCTAATTATTTGATTTTTCATTTTTCTTGAGTAATATTTTTTTGTCTAGGCTCCATAAAAAAATCATCTAATCATTGTTTCTCTATGAGATTTCTGCCTCTAATTTGTCTCTAAAACTTGTAGAATTTTATTACAAATTCCTACTTAGAGTAATAAGTAGAAAAACTAATTCTTTTATTAACCACTATTGTATAGTGTTTTACCTATTACTAATCTTGATTACTGCGAGCGAGAAATATAGGAAAGCGGGTGAATTAGATTCTTGGGTAAGAATAAAAAACAACCTACAGTATATAATCCCCGACCTTGGCTAGAATGCCTTAGCTGTGGCTGGGTAGACCAAAGCGGGGATTTTATAGTGTAAGTTATTTATAGCTAATTATTCTAGTTTCACTACCCCGTATATTGGCTAGTTAATTGATGTTTCAATAGGCAGGCCAACACTCAGTGGATACAGAAAAAGCCTATTATCATCCTAGACAATAGACTCTATATAAGGTGGAAACTAACGTTTCATAATGCCCCAGCCCGGAGTCGAACCGGGATTCCAGTCTTCGCAGGACTGTGTCCTATCCATTGAACGACTGGAGCATCGCTCCATGCAGTATATGAAACTCTTCTCAAAAAACAAGCTTTTTCTTGCAATCTGCAACCATTTTCATATAGTATACCAAGCAAATAACCAAAAGAAACTCCTGTTCCTTTTGCTAAAAAACCACTTTTACCTTGAAAAAGGATCACGTGAATACGAAAATAAAAACCGAGCTCGCAAAACATATCAATCTCGGCTCAAAGACTGGAGTATTTTTCTCAGCCTTTGACTCAGCGGGGCAACTTTTGGCTGCAAATGGGGTGATCAAGACAGATAGAGCGGTGGAGCTACTCATAGATAGCTTCTGCACTGGAATTCTCAATAAATACTGAGAAAAAATTAAAAGGCTGATTTTTGATCTTGTGACTGAAATTAGAATCCAAAACGACCTAAATGAACTCATCAAAGTGCCAATGCATGAGCGAGGAGTGTTCCTTGTGCAGTGAGAGGATCACAAGAGCTGAGTTCTTCTGCCAAATACTAAGTGAATAGATACTATCCAGCAGGCACTTTCCGCCATCAAGCAAAAATATGGTCTCTCATCACAGGTTTCTGTGTATCTTTTTAAGACTATTAGAGTTGAAATCCCTTTATAGATCAAATATTTGATATAAAAAAATAAAAAAACCTGAAGCATGACTTCAGATTTTTCTTTATATCTTTTGAAGATATAACGTTCCAACTATTCTCTTGTAATCATTTTAACAAAAGTTTCAGTAGGTACCTCAACACTTCCGATAGCCTTCATTCTTTTCTTACCTTCTTTCTGCTTTTGGAGGAGTTTCCTTTTTCTGCTCACATCTCCTCAGTAACATTTAGCGAGAACGTCCTTTTTGATAGCAGAGATCGTCTCACGAGCAATGATTTTATTTCCAAGTCCTGCTTGGAGCGGAATCGCGAACAGATGCTTTGGAATCAGTGTTTTTAATTTTTCTACGGCTTCACGACCGAGGTAATATGCTTTATCATAATGCACAACCCAGGTTAATGCCTCAACCTTTTCATTATTGATAAAGATATCGAGTTTCACCAGATCATCAGGTGTATATCCCTTAAATTCATAGTTCATAGTTGCATATCCTTTGGTCGCAGACTTGAGACGATCATAGAAGTCAACGATAATCTCTCCCATCGGCAACTCATAATGCCAAACGACTCTGGTTGCATCAATATATTCCATATTTTTGAGTTTTCATCTATATTCCTGAGAGAGTGCCATGATATTCCCCGCATATTCTTCTGGTCCTACAACCTCAACATTCGCAATCGGTTCCAGAATCATTTCAATCATCCCTTGATCAATCATATCAGATCCTGATTTTACCACGATCCAAGGATTCAAAATCTCAGCCAGCTTTTTAAACTTTGGATTTTCAAGCATAGTTCCAAAAATTCATTCTGAATGTTCAAGGTGTTCGATCTCGCTTGTTGTCAGCTCAAACTTCTCCATTTTCAGGATTTCGCGATAGAGTCCTGTTTGAACGAGTCATTTGATATTCATTCAGGTTTTAATCAGAGGGATTGAGAGGTTTTTAGACTTAACTAAATACATCACAGTTGGTATCGTGAAAATCGTATCAAGCCCATACTCACGGAAAAGTCTCTCCTTGATGATATCCATATGAAGCATTCCCAAAAATCCACAGCGGAATCCTAGTCCCAAAGCCTTACTATCTTCCATTTCGTAGGCAACAGCACTATCATTGAGTGAGAGTTTTTCTAGACTATCCTTGAGTTTGTCGTATTCAGTCGAATCAATAGGGTACACTCCAGCATATACATACGGGGTAACCTTTCTAAAACCAGGAATCAAAAACTGATGATACTCATCTTTTGTCTCGTTTTTTCAGACCTTCGCTTTGATGATGGTATCTCAGATTTGCACATCTCTCACTGATTTTTGTCCAGTCACAATATATCAGATTTGTCCTTCATTAAGTGATTTATCTGGTGTGTATTCTGGCGTGAAATATCCTACCTCAGTTGGGAAAAAGCTTTTGTCCGAATGGATCAAATATACTTCATCTCCAGCAGAAAAGGAGCCATCTACTACCTTTACATAGGCGAGAACTCATTTGTAGGGATCAAATACTGAATCAAAAATCAATGCTCTTGAAACTTCCTGCATACTGCTCATCAATGATAAAATTTACCTCAAAAGGTACGAAAATCCTCAATCTTTTCAAGTCAATCTCTCGCTATTGCTTGGAAGTGGAGTTCTCATCTAGAAAAAATGAAAAACTGACTTCATTTCACTGAAATCAGTTTTCCCATTTACTTCTCAGTCTCAACTCAGAGATCTGCTGCTTCTAAATAAAATACCTCTTCAATACTGCGTTCAAACCTCCTTGCAATCAGAAATGCAAGTTTGAGAGAGGGATTATATTTTCCTAGCTCGAGAAATACGATCGTCTCTCTTCTTACTCCGACCTCATTTGCAAGGTCCTGCTGGGTTAAAGTATACTGAGCTCTCAGCTCTTTGATACGATTTTTCATTTGTTTACAAATAAGATTAAAGTCAGATTTTATCTGGATTTTTTGAAAAATATCGTGAATTTAATCCTAGTAATACAAGTCACAATATCCGTACCATCCTTAATATATCATTAGCACTGAATGTTTCTAAGAAATGAAAATGTCCTTCTAGTAGAGATACTAAGAGAATGATTCACATTAGGAGTTGAAACGATGCTGCAAGTGAGGTATAGCCGATTCTCTTAAACATCTCATCAGTTTCAATAGATCATGTCTGCTTTTTCATCTTCTCCGCATGATAGAGCGTCAGTATTGCTCAACCTATTAGGAGAACTACAAAGAGTAGTAAAAGTCAATGTGATGGTGTGAAAGGGGTGAAAGGAATTTGACTTAGAAGGTTGATGAAAGCTCAGAATCCCCAAGCTGCAAGGATAATACCGATAATCCTTAAAGTTCTTGCTTTTTTCATTACGATTAGAAAAAAGATAAAAAAGTTATAAATATATAACAATATGTTATATAAACATAACATATTAAAAATCAAGAGAAAGTTAGAAAAAAATAACAAGTCTGAAAATATTCAGCTGGAAACTATAATTTTATATATAGGATTTTCCTTGTAAAGTGCTAGAATATCTGTATGATAAAAATATAAAAGTAGATTGTTTTTAATATATGTATTGATTTCAAATGACTGATTCAAATACTTCAAAAACCTCAGCTTCTGAATCCTCAAAAAAAACTCGTGCTGAACAAAATAATGTTTCTCTTTGGACTTCTCTCTGAGTAGTTCTATTCTGTGGTATCCTTATGCCTTTGTGGATACTGCATTCTCGTCCCGCTAAACTTTCGAGTCCTGAGGTAGAAACAGGAGAAAATCAGATTTCTTCCACTACTTGAATCCAAAGTGCTATAGCCGCAACTTCAAATGCTGATCGAGAAATCCTAAAGCCACTTTTGCTAGACTGACAAATTGATCAAATTATAAATGACGGATCCTCAAGTTATACCTTTATTTCAAAGACTGAGCAGATTTATCAGGTTAAAAATCTTCCATCAGAACAGCTAGGTGAGGCACTTGAGAAATGTTCTACAAAGTGCGAGCATATCCTGATTTCCGATCTCTAAAAATATAGGTGCTTGCTTTCTACTTGACAAGAGGATTTTTTCCTACTTGCATTTCTAAAGTAAATCCATATAGTTACCGGCAGATTATTCTTTATTTTTTCTAGTAAAAATAGTATGAAAACCCTACTCCTTATCGGACTTATCCTTGATGGGATTATCTTTATCGCGAGTGTTTTGCTCCAGTCTCCAAAAGGAGGTGGACTTGGTCTCGGATTAGGAGGAGCTTCTGCAGGAGGAAACGAATACGGAAGCAAAAAAACAATGGAATGAAAATTACAAAAAATAGCTATTATTACAGGTATCATTTTCGTAATAATCTGCCTGTTTTTACCTTATGTTAAATAATGCGATATCGTTATTACGAGATTAATTCCACAAAAAAAACACTGACCTATTTTCTTTATGTGATTGTAGTGCTCTGGTTTTTTGCTACTGTGGCTCTTGGTTATCAGTTTCTTGTAAAAAACTCGAAATCAACTTCTAAAAAATGATGAACTTTTGTGGAAGCAATTTTTGATCAGGTTTCTTACCTGCCTTACCTAAAAAATGACTGACAGAGTATGTTTTATCAGTCTTTTTTGTTTGATGCGTGTGTGGGATATGCTACGCTCAACTCCGAAGGTCTTAAAGGTGAAACTTGCAAGATTACAACTCAGGACTATCAAACCTACTATGTAAACCTTGCAACAGGTGGAAAAGTATGGAGTGATGGTGTTCCGATGACGCTTGATGATGTGTTCTTCACTTATGATCATATCATTCGTCAAAATGCTTGGGATATCAAAACCCTCAAAACCTATCAAGAAATACAAATCTCTCAGGAGAATGATAAGCTCAAGATTGTTTTCCCAACAAGTACAACAGATAATAATTATTTTTTCAGCTTCTATATTTTGCCAAAGCATGTCCTAGAGCATGCGAATAGTGATATGTATAAGAAGATTTTTGCGGCAAATCCAGTGACAAGTGGTTGTGGAAAAATCGCTCCAAAATCAAGTGATAGTCAAAGTCTTGTCTTCGATCTCACAAAGTGTGAAGATACTAACCTCGCTTTCTATCAGATCAAAAACTATAACGGATTTGATACGCTCGCAAAGTCGGTTTTAGAGGAGAAAAATACTCTTGTAGATACCTATGCAAATCAGGTTACTCTTGAGGGATATCAGAAACTCAATATCATCAAAAGTCAGATTTTGACCCTTTTCTTCAATACAAAGTCTGAAAGAATGAAGGTAAGACTTAGAAGAGCACTCTGATGATTGATCAATGCTAATTTCTATACTGGAGATTATAAGCAATATCTCAAAAAATATAATGATCCACTCCTTACGCTCTTTTACTCAGATGGAAGCAATATCAAGGAGTTTATCAATCGTCTTTCAGCCTCTGATGAATGAGAAGAGGCAGTTCAACAAAAGGATCTCCAAGATAGTGGAGTTCAGCCACTCAAGAAGTCGATTTCTATCAATGGAGTAGAGAGAAAGTTCCTTTTCTATCTCCAAAAGCCAGAAAAGACCTTCAATCTTGATATTAAATTCTCAAATCAGTTTGAGGTAATCAAGGTAAAAGATGCTTCAGGAAATACTTTCAGTCCGAAAAACTATAAAAAAACTGACAAAAAGATCACCTATCCACTTGAACTTGGAAAGAATCTTAAAGATGGACTCAATCAATACACTATTGAGTGAACTATTAAAGGTAAAACCTATACTATCGCAAATATAGATCTCTATCTTTTGACGACAACTGCACCAAAAGTTGAGCAAAATACAGATGTATCAAAGATCTCTGTTGTATATTACAATAATCTTGAATCAAACTTTGCAATCAAGCAGCTAAGAGAACTCCTTACGAGAGCTGGTATCTTAGAATATTTCCTCTTTGAACAGGTAAGTAGTCCAGAGGAACTTGAAGCAAAGCTCGTGATGGGAAACTATGATATTCTGCTCAATACAATCAATATTGGACTTAAAAAGGATATCTTAAAAATCTTGACAACAAGCGATGCGCTAGTAAATCCATCAAAATATACCAATCCAAAACTAACAAATCTCTTCAAACAGTATACAAAAAGTCCACAAAAAACTGAACTTTCAACTGAGATTAGCAAGATCTTTGCTCAAGATATGCCTTTTGTAGTTTTGTGATATCCGTTTGATTTTGTAAATGTGAAGTCAAATTTGCTAGAAAATGGTTTTGCTTATACTGGAGATTTGTATGAATACAACTGGAGAAACCATCTCTATCATACTGCAACTCTCGTGCAAAATACAGTTCTAGATTTCTCAAAACTCAAGGATATCTCTGGTTTTATTAAACATATCCAGCAATTAACAAATCCTAACCTCTCTTGAAATCTCAAGGCCGAACCTATAGTTTCTGGTAGTGGAGAAAGCCTCTCAGGTGCGCTTCAAACAACAACAGAAACCTGAAATCAGAATTCATCTCTTGAAACTCCAGAACAGAGACCTCAGATCAATACAGATAATCCATTTGAAGGACTTGTTAAACCTGCCTAATCCTTATATTTATTCTCTTGTTCGCTGTATGGTACCGATTTATTCGTATATTCAGATTGGAATTATCTTTATCGTATCGGTGAGTTTACATGAATTTGCGCATGCCTATGCCTCATATAAACTTGGTGATCCGACACCAAAAATCCAATGAAGACTCACTCCCAACCCAATAAAACATATTGATCCTATCTGATTTATCCTTATTTTTTTGATCGGATTTGGTCGAGGGAGACCTGTACAAATTGATCCTAGCTACTATAAAAAGCCCTATAGAGATGAACTGATTGTTGCTCTAGCTGGACCGCTGACCAATGTGATTTTGGGAATCCTAGCGATCATCATTATGATGGTGTATATGAAAACATTTGCACTCGAACTCAATGCACTATCTACGCAGACAGATCTTGTGATTCAATTTTGGATAACATTTGCGATGACGAATTTTGCGCTTGCAGCATTCAATATGATCCCTTTGCCTCCACTAGATGGATATAGACTGATAAAAGTCTTTAACCATAATGCTGGAGCGTTTCTGGAAAAAAATGTCTGAATTATCTCAATTCTTTTCCTTGCTCTAGTGATCTTTTGACCATTCAAGGGGATATTGTGAGAATATATTAGTCGAGTCGCATACGGATTATTTAGAATGCTTGTCTTCCCTTTCTCTCAACTATTTTTTTAATGAGGGGAGGAATTAAAAAAGCTTGAAAAAACTGAAATTATCAGTACTATCATAGTCCATAAGGAGTGGAATTTCATTCCTTTGGTCGTATATACTTGGGTATATTTGTTCATTAAAAGTTATAGTAGAAACATTCTATAAGTAAAAATCATGATATAGATTCTAAAACATGTAAACCTACCGTCTTCATAAAATTGGAAGATGGTCTCAAGCGGATTTGGAGCTATTGGGTAAAAAACTCAATAGCTTCAAAATGGCTTAGATAAGCCAAAAGTCGAGTTTAGAAGTTATATAAGATTTCTACTTTTGTAGATTGTTGATTTCACGATTGTGAACGGTCGGTTTAGAAGTTATATAAGATTTCTACTTTTGTAGATAGATGGACTAGCAAGTTGAAATTTATACGTTTAGAAGTTATATAAGATTTCTACTTTTGTAGATGTTCTCCAAGAATTTAGTATTCTCAATGTTTAGAAGTTATATAAGATTTCTACTTTTGTAGATTTCCCCTGGTTCAATAGAATATCTCATAGTTTAGAAGTTATATAAGATTTCTACTTTTGTAGATGCAACAATCTTGTAAGTTTGAAGTCTCTGTTTAGAAGTTATATAAGATTTCTACTTTTGTAGATCAAAGCTGATGTCATAAGTTCTACTAAGTTTAGAAGTTATATAAGATTTCTACTTTTGTAGATCAAAAAAAGAGAAGATTCTGAGCCTCGTTTAGAAGTTATATAAGATTTCTGCCTCTAGAAAGCCTTAGAATTACTAGAGAAAAATAGGAAATACCTACTTTATAATTGTCTTTATCTTTATTAATACAAACAGAGGATGAAAATATATCTGAAACGTGTTTATGAGGAGAGAAGTCATGAAGATGGTTTTAGAGTACTTGCAGATCGCCTTTGGCCTCGTGGTATTAAAAAAGAAAATCTTGGTTTGGATCTATGGGCAAAAGAGATTGCACCTAGTACCGAGTTGCGCAAACGTTATCACCAAGATGGTAATTTTGAGGCTTTTAGCAAGGATTATATAGAGGAACTCAATCACAATAGTTCCTTCCCTGCTTTTTGTGAGATGCTGAAAGCTCATAAGGTAATCACTTTACTTACCGCGAGTAAAAATATTGAAAAAAGTGCTTTACCTGTATTATTATCTCAGATGACCTAAAATTTATCTCTCCGGAAACATTCAGTTCTCGGTCTATATTTAGAATATGTATACAGAATTTTTGCTTCCTCTATCTCAAAATTTTATAAGAAAAAACACCCTCTAGAGGGTGTTTTTTCTTATCCTGAATATTTTCAGCTATTAGCTGAAATACTCATTTCTCTACTAATCCCAGCTTTCCAGAGCTTTCCCCTTACGCTGACGGAAAGCTGAGTATCGGCAGTATACATATCTACCTTAAATTTAGCTTAAAAGACCAAAAAGTCACTTCTCTAGCTATTCTTGCTTGTATTACAAAAAGATAAAAATCTGATTTCTTCTTGCTTTCTACTAAGGAAATCCTAGTATACAAACAACAATTTTACCTCATAGCTATAAACGATGCAAGTAAAAGCCTTTTGAGCCCAAGCTCTCAATGAGCCCATGAAACCCTTGGAGATTACTCGTAGGGCACTTAGACCTCAGGATCTCGCATTTGAAGTGCTCTACTGTGGAATCTGTCACTCTGATCTTCATACTATCAAAAATGATCGGTGAACCGCAGTTTTCCCACTTGTCCCAGGACACGAAATTGTTGGGAGAATAACTGCTATTTGAGCTCAGGTTTCTGCTTTTAAGGTTGGAGACTTGGTAGGAGTTGGATGCATTGTAGAATCCTGTCAGCACTGCCAATATTGCGCAGAAGGGGAGGAGCAATTTTGCGAAAAAGGAGTGACCTTTTCATTCAATAGTCCAGACAAAGTCTCTGGAGGGATGACCTACGGAGGCTTCTCAAAAACCTATGTCTGCGAAGAAAAATACGTGCTCCATATGCCACCTTTCCAGAATCTCGCAATGGCAGCTCCACTCCTATGTGCAGGGATTACCGTCTATTCTCCACTCAAGCACTGGCAAATAGGACTAGGAAAAAAAGTCTGAATCCTTTGAATTGGTGGACTAGGACATCTCGCTATCAAAATCGCAAAAGCTATGGGCGCAACCGTGACCGTCTTTACAACCTCTCCAGAAAAGCTTGCTGATGCCCAAAGGCTCTGAGCAGATGCTGCAGTCTTAACGACTGATCATACGGCTCTCAGATCCGCACCCAAGCAAGACTTTATCCTCGATACCATATCAGCACCTCATAATATCAATCAATACCTTTCATTGCTGACTCCAGATGGTTCGCTCGTGATGGTTGGATTGCCAGTCGAACACTTGAGGGTTTCAGTCTTTAATCTCGTGCATGGTCGCAGAAGCTTCGCTGGTTCAAATATCGGAGGCATTAGAGAGACACAGGAGATGTTAGATTTCTGCCATCAGCACAATATTTTAGCAGAAGGGGAGGTCTTGCCAATTACTCAGGCGAATAAGGCTTTTGAGAGGCTAGAGAAGTGAGATATTCACTATCGCTTTGTCCTTGATATGCAAGAACTCTAATTATTCCAAATAAAAGAAAAGTCTGATTTCCGTTACTGAAAATCAGATTTTTTTATTCAAGAGTCTTTACGCCCTCTTCATCAACCCGTAACGCTTGCGTATTAGAGATCGCTTTAAGAGTCAAAGATTCTCCATAACGCGAGATAATTTCTTTGGTTGCTTTCTCAAAGGGGAAACATCAGAGGTGAGGGACCGTCGAAAAATCTACAACATTCAGAGCGGCAAAACTTGCTAGTTCCTTTACTTCATTTGAATCGTCCATCAAACAAGCATACTCAATATTGGGAGCGGTGATCATTGTACCGGCAGACTCACCAATATAAAGTTTCCCAGCAAGAATATGTTGTTTAATTAGTTCGTCTGTGCCAGTTTTTTTGAGCTCTTGAAGAAGGTAAAAGGTATTCCCTCCTGAGACATAAATACAATCTACATTTTTGATAGTGTTCTTTATTTTTGAAGCTTCTGTTGCACTGATATTCAGCTCGGTTATTTGCATTCCTAGATTTTCTAGAGCTTCCCATCACTTTTTTACATAAAATGTTACTTTCTCTACTTCTGCTGCTGTCGGGATAAAGGCAACCTTCATACCTTGCAGATTTTTTACACAGTTTGAGAGAAATTCTGCTACGTCTGCAAATGAAGAACAAAGAAAAAGCTGAGTCATATCTTCTCTAACAAAAAATAAAATCTGAGTATAAATCTATGTAAACACAATACAAATACAATCTCATTTACAAAAAAATGAGAGTTCAATCTTCTGCTTATTTAAATATTACTGTTTATTCGCTAGCTTTAAGCGAAAGGTATAATTGATCTCTATTTTTTAACTAAGGATTGGTAGATAGAGTATTTGTCTGAGGAGATGCGAATGCACCAGCTCCTACCGCCGAATTTGAAGCTATAACTCACCTTGAGTTCAGCTTAAATCTCATTTTTCTTGGGAGGAATAAGGTAATTATCAGATTTTTTTCCGTTGACATAAACACCTATAACTATATATAATTTATAAACAAAAAAACATGAATAAGTAAAAACCGAACCACTCTCCTTAGGGTGATAAAATCGGAGTGAGAAGCTACTCTGTTACTCATCTGATGAAAGAGATGAAGTCATCTAAAAAATATTTCGTCTTATGGAGAGGTGACTCTATACAAAACTACTTCACCAAAAGTAAAATGATAAATAAAAAAAGTTTTTTAACATTAGTAAAGAAATTCCTTTTTGTAGGAATTATTGTTTGTTGCTTTTTTGCTCGTTCTAAAGTCGAGGATGAGAGCAAAATAAATGATAAAGTGCTACTCGCTACTCAAAGTGTAAATTTGAATACGGTTTCTTTAATGAAAGCTACCTAATTTGACTATAGAGAGTATCACCTACGGTCATTTCTTTATCTATCTTTTACTCAATATAATGCTCAAACTCTTCAAAAATTGTAAAAAGCTGAAAAAAATCCTTCTTCGAATTTTAGGATATTTACTACTTAATTTTGTACTAATAGTTGTATTTTTAACCATGTTTACAATTGAAGAATGAGGTCACGGTTGTATTGATTCAGGTTTTTCTCTTTATCTCTGTGCAACTCGAAAGGTAATTGCTACAAATATACTTTGATATTTTAGCGGATTCCCCATAAATATTCTAGCAGTACTTATGGCATTTGGCTTTATTTTTATTTTCCTTACAGAGAATATATTTGGTCGGTCAGTAAGTAGTCTTGATGATGAAATATATCTTGTGTCTTTAGTGGGGGTATGATTTGTTTTTCTCATAACTGTAATCATTATCTGAACAAGATATCTTCTAAGAAAACTTCTTAGGAAAAAGAAATAAATGTATCATCTTTATTTTCTATCCCTAAACAATGTTCAAGCTCTTCAAAAGTCATAAAAAATTAAAAAAAATCCTTCTTCGAATTTTAGGGTATTTGCTACTTAATCTACTAATAGTCCTTATTTTTATCTCTATATTTTCGGTCTGAGAGCATGAATATAACTGCACAAGTACTGGGCGAAAACTTTATTTTTGTGCTATTGGGGAAGTATTATTCTCAAGCTCGTTTTGGTGAGGACTAGCTAATCCTATGTTCTTTTTCACGGTTTTCCTTATGATTGGATTAATAGTATATTGACTTACCAGAAGCTTTATTGATTGGAGAGTCTTGTTTGATGACTATCTTATTAGTGATTATGTCATAATAGGAATAGGAACTTCTCTCCTCATAGCTGGAATCATTTTCTGAATAAGATACCTTCTAAGAAAGCGGAAACAAAAACAAAAAAAATCTGACTAAATCCGCTCAAAATACCAGAATCAGCAAAATCCCTTGAAACAAAAAGGCTTTTCTATATAAATTATCTTAATTCAAAACAAGGAAAAACCAGATTTTTTATTCCTTTCAAATCCCTTTTCTGATGCTTGAAAAACTCAATACGATCATCTTAAAATATGAACATCTCAGAGAACAATCTCTCCAACCTGAGATTTTTGAAGATATGGAAAAAGCCAAGAAGGTTAATAAGGAACTTTCAGCGATGGAAGAGACCTATAATCTCGCTTGCGCCTACAAAAAAGCCCTTGAAACTCAGGCAAATGCTCAGGAAATGCTTGCTTCAGAAACTGATCCTGATATGGTAGAAATGGCACAAGAAGAGCTAGATACAGCAAAAGAGCAGATTGAAACTCTTGATCATAATCTTAAGATTGCACTTCTTCCAAAAGATCCAAACGACGAGAAAAATATTTTTCTAGAAATCAGACCTGCAGCCTGAGGAGATGAGGCTGGACTTTTCGCATCAGAATTGCTAAAAATGTATCTCAGCTATGCTCAGAGAAAAGGTCGAAAACCTGAAATCGTGGAGGAGCAACTTTCAGATATTGGAGGAGTAAAGTTTGTGATGGTCAAGATTGCTGGAAATAGTGTGTATTCACTGATGAAATTTGAGTCTGGAGTGCACAGAGTTCAGAGAATTCCTGATACTGAGTCTAATGGTAGAGTGCATACTTCGACCGTTACCGTTGCGATTATGCCGGAGGCTGAGGATGTAGATATTCAGATCGATCCAAAAGATATTAGTATGGATACGTATGCGGCTTCTTCTTCTGGTGGACAAAATGCAAATAAAAACCAGACTGGAGTGAGACTTCATCATCTCCCAACTGGTCTCATTGTAAATATCTGAGATAGTAAATCACAAATGCAAAACAAGGAAAAAGCCTTTGCTGTTCTCAAATCAAGACTTTATCAAATTGAACTAGAAAAGAAACAAGCTGAGGAAAAGTCTCTTAGAGGAAATCAGATTGGAACTGGGGATAGATCAGAAAAGATCAGAACCTATAACTTCCCTCAGGATAGAGTGACTGACCATAGAATTCACGAATCTTGGTCAAATCTCCCAAATATTATGCTCGGAAATATCGATGATATTATCGGGAAGATGGTGCTTGAAAATCAGACAATGTTGCTCAATCAGCAAATGAATTCAGCTCAATAAAAAAATATCAGAAATCTGACCAAATTTATTTGTAAAAGGTCAGTTTTCTTTTCTCTTTAGTTAAATAGAGTAATAACTACATGCATAGACCAATGATCGTGGCTCCTGGAGGATCCCACAATAAAGCAATTACCGCTGCAAGATTCGGAGCAGAGGAGGTATATATGGGGGTGCCTTTTACCTCACTCAGAATGAGATCAAACAAGCTCTGAGATTTCTCAAAACTCAAAAAAACTGTAGATGCAGTTCATGAACTCGGAAGTAAAGTCTTTTTGACGATGAATATTTTCCCAAGAAATGTAGATATCAAGATCTTTGAGGCGGTAGTAGAAAAGGTCTCTGATATGGGAGCTGATGCAATTATCTTCTCAGATCCAGGAACCTTTCATGTTCTCAAAAAGTATATGCCAAATACCCACCTCCATCTCAGTACTCAGACAACAACAATGAACTATTCTGCTGTTCAGTTCTGGTATGATATGGGAGTTAAGAGAGTAGTCCTTGCTCGTGAACTTCATATTGATGAGATTAGAGAAATCAAAGAAAAAGTCCCAGGTGTTGAACTCGAAGTGTTTGTCCAAGGAGCGATGTGTATGACATATTCAGGAAGATGCTTGCTCGGAGACTATATGGGCGGAAGACCAGGAAATAAGGGGGAATGTAACCATGCTTGTAGATTCAACTATAATGTTTATTTAGAAGAACCGAGAAGACCTGGAAAATTTTTCCAACTTGAGCAGGGAGAAGATTGAGGAAGCTTCATTATGTCCTCAAAGGATCTCTCAGTGATCAATAGACTCGCTGAGGTGCTTCCTTATGTTGATGCACTCAAAATTGAATGAAGAAGTAAATCAGAATTTTATGTTTGATGAATGGTAAAAGCCTATAAACATGTGAGAGATGCAATCATTGATGGAACTCCAATTGATCCAGAGATCCAAAATCTTGTAAATGTAATTCCTCATAGAGAGTATTGGGATGGTTTCCTTTTCAATAAGCTGAAGGATTATCCAGATAGAGAGGAGGAACTTACAACAGATATTCCAGTAGAGATGAAGCCTGTATCTGAGCGATGAAATAACGAACCGACAGCAACAACAGAAAATACTGATCTTCCTCAGCTCGCCCAAGATGGCACAACCACCCAAGCTACTCCTTGACCATTATTTGCGAGAAACTATTATGGATTTGTATCAGAGGAAACTCTTGAATATAATGGAAAAAAATACTTCAAGACCTCTCCAAAAGAGACAATCAGACCAGGAATTCAACTCCGTTATTTGACACCAAATAGTTATGGAAAGCTTACAATTACTGGTATCTTGAATGAAAAAGGTAGAGAATTAGAAAAAGCTGACTGTAATACGCCAAATGTATACATTACGACAGATTATCCTTTAGTCTGAGGAGAGATCCTTTATGTGAATCCATCAGAAGCGGTACAATAATCTCTTAATAAAAAAGAAATCTGATCTCAGTGATGAGCTCAGATTTTTGCTTAATGAGCAACTTATTTTTTCGCATTTCTCAAAAGTAAGTATAAGAAAATATAATTTTACCAGAATAAGATCACTATAGAACCTACTGAATCTTATACACATAAAAAAGCTGATCTTCTGAGGTATATACACATTTAGTATCTTCTGGTGTCGCGATTTTTAGTGTCGTTCATTTTTCGATTTCTGTACAAAGTGTATTTACAACTTTATTGTCACATCATGATGCTGAGTCTGGTCAGGAACATCAAACCCAAATAGTATTTTCAGTTGTAATTCCAGCATCTGCCACAAAATTTGCAAGATCTGGAGTTTCCATTTGAGCAATAACTACTCATTTAAATAGAGTTTTAGTTTTATAACTCCTAATCACCTGGTAATAATATTCTCAGTTTTCAAAAACATCAGCAACGGGTCTTCAAAATGCGCTACAATCCCTAAAATTACGCCTATTATTCTTAGCGCAAGATTCATGTAGAACTTTTACACTCATATTTTTGTTAGATTCTGTAGGCCAATCTGATATGAAACGGGAGAGTGTAGCTTTCAGTCAGCTAGCTGGTCACACATATTCCCAAGGTACTCCGTATACTCATCCAACGACTCATTCCCTCTTAGGAAATTCTCAGTGCATATCTTTATACATCTGAATTGCAGTTCAAATAGTTCTGAGATCGGCAATTCTTTTTGTATCTCTACTTCTCGCCATTACTCCAGTAAGCCTTGGTACTATCGCAGCTGCTAGAATCCCAATAATAATCACGACAATAAGCATTTCTACAAGAGTGAAACCAGATTTTTTTCTCATTTTATTTTTCTATAAATATTTTAAAATATGCAATAAAGCTAATCTCTATCAATTTTAAAAGATAGCCTACTATTTCAATTTGTATACTATTTATGAAGCAATAAATATGTATCGATTTAACTTAAGAAAGCAAGTACAAAACTGGTTTCCTCGTTTTTGTTTTCCTTTCTCATAATAAAACAATAAAAAAACTAACGATTTTTTTGCATTTTTTTTATTTTTGTAGTATAATTGAGTATACAGTTTTATATGTATATGTTGTTAGACAATGAAAAAACAGATTTCTTTAGCGGCACTTGCAGTCATTGGATTGACTACATTCACCTATGCTGCTACACCATTGCTCAATCTTGATAAGGTATTCTCAGCTAATCCTGATAAGGATTTTGATTTCGGATATACTGAAAATCAAAATATCGCAGTTCAGGGATTCAAATCAGCACAAGAAGGAACAGAAAATACTAATAAAAACTTCGTGATCACTTCTCCTTTTCTAAAGGATGCGGTAGATTCTGATGCTGAGACATATACTGTTCTACTGGGAAAGAATATGATGAAGACCTATCTCACTGGGGATAGATCAGACCTCTCAGAAGTTAACTTCACTCCAAAGGATGAAGATAAAGCACTAGGACAGCTTACAATGAAGCTTGAAACTAAAGATCTTGAAAAGAATGCTTATTATCACGGAATTGTTGTTCCAGTAGATGATAATGTTCAAGAAGGTAGACCATCGAAGGAATTCTGTTTCAATATTGAAAAAGAAGCTTTCGCTGAAGGGCTTGCTTGTGAAACTTTTGGAGTATCAGCTACTCAAGCTGTAGCAGAACCTGTTGATGCTGTAGATACTACAAGTGAAACCGATGAGGAACATTCAGCAGCAGGAGCCGATATGAAGCTTGCAGATATCTCTCATACCATTGAAGGTAATAAGATCTATCTTTCTTGGACAGCACTTCCTCAATCATCAAATGTAGAAATAAAACTCTTTAATAAGGAACTTAATGATTTCAGATCTCTAGGAACTGTTCCTATGACTCAGCAAAAGTTTGAGTATATCATGGAAGATCCTAATGCTACAGATCCATATATCTTTGCCTTTATCCCAAGAGATAGTAAAGGAAGAGAAATCAGATATCCAGTTAATGTTAGACATGAAACAGACGTAGTTCCAGATCTAAAGCCTGTAAAAGAGATCAAAGTTGGTCCTGTAGAAGATATGATGCTTATCTTTGGAGTAACACTCTTACTCTATGTCGGATATAGAGTATATGCTTCTAGAAAGGCTGAATAAAAAAATAATTTTCAATAGCTAAAAATCTCCGATGTTGGGGATTTTTTCTTATTTGAAATCTTGAATAGGTAAGAATCAGTTAAGGAATCAGATTTTTATCTTTGCAATAGAGATGGTTCTCTTTTCTCAAGTTTTTCTAGCTTACCTCCTCGCTCCAGCATATCAAAATCACTTCCTCTCTCAAACCTCCTCAAAAGAAGCCTATCATTAGCATCTGGATAGTTTTTATTGAAACTTACATGATGAGTAGGAGCGTATTGGTGTGCTTCCATAAAGACTCTAAAACTTTTCTCTGGCTGGTGAGTAAAGTGAAGCCTTGCATAAGGCTCAAATTCTTCATCAAACTTAAAACTAATACCATAAACATATCCTTTTTCAAACTGTGGTAGCCAGTACTCCCAAAAGTCAGCGACACAAAAAGAAAGAAAAATCAGACTTCTTATTCAGTGTTTTCCCATGGTCTTCTTGAGAAAAGAAATAAAGATATTCGCTATCTTAGTCTTTCTCAATAAGAATGTAATCAAAAAAGACAGTTAACTAACTGTCTCATTTTTATTTCTCTCGCTATTTACATTTGCGATAGTATTCTCAGATTTTTTTGCATTTTCTGCGAGTTGATGATAGTAACTAGGTCTTCAGAATTTACGGTAGGGAGTAATTTCTCTAATTCTATATCATACCCCAGCCCTCCCAATTTTGTTTCCATCTGCATCCATAGCATCTCTTCCTTTTGCTGAACCAATTGTTTTGACATACCATTTCCCGTTTTCCTGATACGGCTCTCAGAGTGTCATCTCGATATGGTAAATGTCGCTATGCTTGTTTGCTCACGGTTTACTCTTCCAAAACATAAAATCTCCAACCTTAACTGCCTCTTTATCAATCTTCTGATTTGAGTCAAAAAAGGTTTTCGCACTAGGACGATAATCAAATTTGATACCTTGTTTTTTAAATGCATACATCCAGAGACCAGAACAGTCAAAGCCTCATCTTTCAGCACTACCTCATCGTCTATATGGTTTTCCGATCTGGCTTTTTACGGTATTAAGAACTGAGGTAATGTAGGGAGCTTCAATCTGATTTTTTTCTTCTTGAATGGAAATAAGCTCCTGAGCAAACTGTGGATTCTGTGATTTGAATGTTTTTAATGCTTCTGCTGTTTCCTTTCCCCATTTCCCATCAATCTTGTTTTCATTTACTTCTCCATTTGCGCCAGGTTGATAGGCGTTATTCAAAAAAAGAAAAAGCTGAAGCATAGCAACACTTTCAGGAGTTCTTTTGCTTGCCGATTGCTCAAGTCCATTAAAATCAATCTCTGATTTAAGTCTTTCAAGAATTTGCTCTTTATAGGATAGAAAAGGCTCTTGAGTAAGCTGATTTTTTAATATATCAACGGTATTACCTTGATAATTTCTATTTTCAAGCTCTTTCTCAAGTTTAGATCCTATTGATTTCAATGAGTGAGCTAGAGATTGAAGCTCAGCTTTTTCTCTCTGTTCTAGCGAGGTATTCCTGTCTTCTATAATCTCTTGTGGTTTAGTAAATACCATCTTCTAGGTAAATAAACAATAAAAGTTTGAACTAGGCTTCCTTTTGTTCTGATCTTTCTGAAGGAGCTGGCGTTTTAGCAGATGGCTTATAGTCAAGAATATCTCTCTGTTTTGGTTTGGGAGCATTTGGATTTGAATATGCCACTACTTTTTTAACATAAGCTCAAATAGTTGCATTGTTACCAATTCTAAAGTCATAATCTCTTCTTTTATAGGCTTTGAGGCCTGTAAATCCGCCAAGATTAAATGACGCAGCTGCTCAAATATCATTATCACAAAAACTCAAAAGTGCTTTTTCGTACTTTATTGCTACTTCTGTTGCAAAATCATAATCAGTCAAAACCCTTTTTACAAAGCGCTTAAATGACTTAAAATCTTTCTTGTATTCTGCACCAGTTTCGTCTTTTCGTTTTGGGAGATCCTTACCAAAATTATCCTGTCTAAATAAGCCATGCAAGAGTCCAGAAGAGTGCTCACCTCTGACTACCCATCCATAAATACCAAAAGTTCCTTTGATATCTTCCGGATCAACATTTGTATAATCGGTCGGTCATCCTTTTTGGTGTCTTCTTAGACTAAATTCCCCTCCGAGCTCTGCCTGAGCAAATCCCGTTGAATATAGGTTATTCTTTTTTACTTCATTAATAAATCTTTGTTCTTCAGGAGATCTCTTTAGGATTTCAGCTTTATAACAGGCGTCTTCAGTTTTCTTTCCTCGCTTCCCATCAATATTCCTAGCAATGAGAGTTTGATCTCCTTGAGTTGATCAGTATGCCCCCTTTAGGAATAAGAAAAGTTGTAACATAGCTACTTTTTCAGGCGTTCTTTGAGATGGATCCTTAGCAATTTCTGTTAAGTTAAATTGTTTTTGAATATGTTCCAGTGTTGTTTTTTTATAAGATTCCCAGTTTGTTTGGTTAACCTGAGATTCGAGCTTCGTTAGTGGTCAAATTTTCCTTGTGGAGTCTGCAGCTTTATTATTTTTTTCTTGCGTATCTATCCTTTGTCCAAGGTAATTACCGATTTTATCTCAGATGAGATGAATCTGTTTTGCAAAATTTTGGAGTTGAGCTTTCTCTTTTTGATTAAGTTTATTATCCTTATCTCCAAGGATATGCTCTGGGGTCATAAATGGCATTTGCTTATCTTTATTGAGCTAAAAGTTGTTCTTCCAGAAGTTTGTCTGCTTCAGTTTTTTCTTGTTTTTCAATTGCTTGAATCTGTGCGAGATATTGCTTAAATTTTGATATTTTTCAGTTACTTTCCTCAACTGCAAGTTGATAGTAGTCTTTGATCATTCAAAAAAGAACTGATTTGAGTTGGAGTCTATCGCTTCAAGCACAAACATTTCGCGTCTGTGCGAGTGCTAAAAAATGAGGATTACTTTGAGAAATATGATCTAAAAGTAAGGTCATCTCTTCATCTGTTAGCGGTACCTCCTTTTGAATACTTGCTGTTTGTGGTATCATGATCAAGATCATAAATATAAAGTCCTACCTTAAGTATATTGAAAATTTTTAAAAGAGCAAAAAAATCTGATTTTTTTTGTGCAAATATAGAGGAGTACTCATTATTCCAAAAAAATAAAAAAGCCCTCATGTTGAGAACTTTTTTATTTATCATAACGTTTAATCATCATAGCCTTCAAGATCCACATCGGTAATGATCCCTCTTTTGAGCTCTACCTTTACCCTTCCAAGTACGAAATCAGTTGCAGGCGGCATATCAATATCATCTTGTTCAGTAACACGGATGGTTTCCCCTCTTTGTCTCGCAAGAGCTTGAGCCTCAGCAAGAGTTTTCCCAAGATATGCCCTTTCAGCAGCATATTCTCTAGATTTAGGAGAAAGATTTTGGGTGTTCTGAACTTGAGGTGAAGTATGTTGAACTGCTGGAGTAGTATTTTGTGAAGCTGTTGTTGTATTGGATTTTTGGCGAGGAGTTTGCGCTGCTGTGTTAACAGTAGGAGCAGTAGCTCTTGCTTGTTGAGCAGCTGCTTGATTAAGCTGCTTTTCTCCCTCGATATCAACATCAATAATTATTCCATTTCTAAGCTCAGCTTTAATTCTTCCAGGGATAAAATCAGTTGCAGGTGGCATATCAATATCATCTTGTTCAGTTACACGAATAGTCTCACCTCTTTGCTTAGCAAGAGCTTGAGCAGCAGCAAGTGTTTTTCCAATATAGACTCTTTCAGCTTCCCTTTCTTTCGCATCAGCATAGTCGTAGTAGTTAGGATTATAGTATACTGGAGCTGTATTTGTTAGTGCTCTATTGTCTTGAGCTGAAGGCTGAGCTTGCTGCATAGCTTGTGTTGCTTGGTTAGCTACTCAAGCAGGTAAAATCTGAGGAGTTTCAGTATTTTGAATACTGTCTCCAGATGCTATTCCCTGAGCTTGATCAACAACTACAGGTTGAGTTTCTGAAGAAGGATATTGTGGTTCAACTACCCTAGGAATTGTATCTTTGCATACTCGTCTATTAGAGTTTGTCTCAAAAAAGAGAACATCCTTATTTAAACATTCATACCATCCAGAGTCCTTCATATCAATGGAATATCTTGAGGAAATGTTATCAGATAGTCCAAGTGTAGAATTTTTATAGTTGATTGTCATATTTTTTGGAACTGAGATCACAACACGTCTCTGAGCACCAACAAATGGAACAAGAGATGAGAACATCTGTGTAGGAAAATGAATAGATAATTCTGAATTCTCTTTATCGAATTTAGACTGAACTGGAGAGAGTTTTGAAACTATTGTTTCAGGATTTTCATTGATAGGTAGGAATTCAGTCTCTACCCACGCACTAATGGTATCATTTTCTGATGCGATGAATTGAATATGTTCAGCTCGTCAAAACCTTCCTTCTATCCCAAAAAACCAACTTCCATAGGTCCCAAGTGGAGAAAGATATCTCTTTACATCAGAATCAACAGTGATCTTCAGATTTTTTCAATCTATTTTTTCATTAGATAGAAGCTGGGTTTTATGTTCTATGTGGTTAGTCCCTAAAATCTGGAATCATTGATTTGCCCCAAGAATTCCTCCAATCACTCAGCTAAGTAAAAGGGTAACAAGAGCTGTTAAAATAATTCATTTCCTAAACCACTGCTGTTTAAAGAGTGCTCCTAACGAAGCAATAAGCAAAATACTCAATGCTGCCATACCGACTCAAGCAACTGGATAGAATCGAGGAAGTACCCATTGTACTACTTGCCCACTAATTGTTGGGAAGCTCGAAAATAGAGTTATAGTCATTACTCCTCAAAGGAAAAGCCCTCCGAGAGTAAACAAAATCATCAACCAAAGTCCAATTCTAACTAGCTCAAAAAACAGATTTCAGTTTTTTCATGTTGTTTGTCCTTTATCTTTGAATGGTACAAACAGTGCTAAAACTGGATATACCCAGACAGAGAGTCCCCAGAAAGGAATAGCAATAAGAAAGAATAGACGAACCCACATTACAGGGATATTTAATGATTTTGAAATCCAATAACAAACTCCCCAAATCTGAGGTCTATTTACACCAAACCATCTCTGAAAAAGGTTGGAAGGCTCAGAGTTTTCTCCCATTTCACCCATATCTCTTCAGTCAAAGATAGCCTCAGGTTCTCAAATGTTCTCCGCAAGATTCATTACAAATGCTTCTTTGATTGGTGTTGGACTAGTGTAGAGCTTCTCAATGATGTTATATTTGATATCTTCAAGAATATCTTTACTAATCTCTTGTTCCTTTGCATAGGTATCAATACGGTTTACATAGCTTTCTAGAAAAGAATAAGCACGATCTTCCATTTGGAAAACATGTCAAAGTAATTTATAGGTTTTCATCAGTCTTTTTTCAAGAAATAAAAGTAAATACTTAATGATCTACACTTTTTACTGTGTCTGCAAGTCCTTTCCGAGTATTCCTCATAATTTCAAGTGCTCATTCTCCTTTCTGACTTAGACGATAATATTTCCTGGGAGGTCACTGAGGAGATTCTACTCGAGAATAACTCAGAAGTTCTTCAGTCTTGAGTCTGGAGAGCAGGGGATACAGGGTGCCTTCAACAAGGAGGAGATTATGCTCCTTGAGCGTCGTAATGATATCAGACGCATAGACCTCTCACTTTGCAATGATAGCGAGAATAATATACTCTAGTACCCCCTTTTTCATCTGTGTGGTAATTTTATCTTCCATTACATAACAAAGAAGTATATAAAAAATGGTACTATGTATCGCATAGTAGTGTATAAAAAAAACAAGCAAAAGCAAGAGATTTTTTATATCAAAAATTAGGCTTAAAAACTACTATTTCTTTCAGAGAAGAAAAATCATGCTATAAAATGATAATTAAAAAAGAGAAAAATCAGACTTTTTTCTTTACTTGGATTAAAAAAACTCCTCAAAAGAGGAGTTAAATGCTATTAAATATTCCACTTCCCCTGTTCAAAAAACCTAACTTCTTCTCCATTTGCTCTGATTCCAGTAATACTCAGTTTCTCATTCCCAACCATAAAATCTACATGAATCAAACTCTCGTTCATTCCAGCTTGATCTCTTTGATCTGCGTTCATAGCTTCTCCATTTGCAATCGTGTCAGGATATGAACTTCCTAAAGCAAAGTGGCAACTAGCATTTTCATCAAAGAGAGTATTAGAATAGATCAATTTTGATTCATATATAGGAGAGTTGATAGGTACAATCGCCACTTCTCAAAGTCTTTTAGCTCACTCATCAGTCTCTAAAAGGGCTTTCAAACTTTCATATCCTTCTTGAGCTCAAAAGTCAATAACCTTCCCTTTCTCAAATTTTAGCCAAAATTTATCAATCATCTTTCCATTATGCTCGAGAGGAAGTGTTGATGAAATGATTCCATCTACCTGATATTTATGCGGTGCAGAAAAGACCTCCTCAGTTGGTAAATTAGGACAAAAGCTGATTCCATCACGAGTAGTCGTATTCCCAGCACATATCCAGCGATGTTCTTTGGGCAATCCAACCATTAAATCAGTATTTTCTCCTTGATAATGGAGTGTTGTAAACTGCTGTGAGCTGAGATATTCAGCGTATTGATTGAGGTTTTTGATGTGATTTTCCCAGGCTCAGAGCGGATCTTCTTGATCGACTCTCACAAGGTGGAAAATCTGATTTCGGAGTTTTTGTATATTTTCTTCAGTATTTCCTGACTGATAAATATGATTTGCTCGACCAGCAGTCGGAATCGCTGCAATCGTCCAGTTGGTCCAGTTTTCAGAGATAAGCTTACGATATTCGTGTTTTGACCTCGCTTGTGCCTGCATAAGACGCGAAACCTTCTTTGGATCAACCTCCTTCAAGATTTCGGGATCCTGCATATAGAGACTAAGCTGCGCACAGTTATTTTTAAGTTCATGGACATAGCCATCTTCTATCCACTGAGGTACAGTATTAAAAACTTCCTCAGGAGCATACTGGTATTTAATAAGGTCTAGTTCTTCATTCCCTCGCCTATAAAAAATCTCTTTTGCTCAAGCCTGATATGCAGCCTTGGCAATGAGCTTCACAAATTCGACTGCTTCCATTGGCGCCTTGATCAAAAGGTTTTGCCCCTTTTGGAGGTTAAGTCAAAATCATACAATAAGTTCAACATATTCTTTCTGCATTTGTTCAAAAGTTTTCATTTCCTTTTTTATACAATATAAATACTATTTTCTTCCAAAGTCAGCAGGAATTTCTCACCATTCTTCAGTCTTTCGCTTAAGGATCTTAGTTTCATAACTATTCTCTGAAAGCCACTGCTCAGCCCTTTTTATCAGCTCAAAAAGTTTCTCAGTTTCTGCCGTATGTGGAAGATTTGTTTTGCATTTCCCCTCGTGTACCCAATTTATGGCAATTTTTGAGTCAGAGTACAGGTTATAATCAGATTTTTTCTCTTTTAGGTAGGAAAGCCCATGAACTATTCCCAAAAATTCACCAATATTATTGGTCCCATGTGGAAAAGAAAAATGAAAAACCTGAGCTCAACTGACTAAATCAATCCCTTGATATTCCATTATTCAGCTTGCGCTCGAGCATGCCGCATCCACAGCAATGCTTTCTTTGAGAAAAGGGAGCTCTTTTTCATTTCGCTTTTTTTCTGGCTGATAGTAGGGTTCTCGACCTTCTCAGAGAGCTTGCTCGGCCTCTATTTTGCTAGAAAATCATTTATATTTCGCTCATTTGAATCCTTTTACCAATGTCTCAACAGTTTTCCAATCAGCAAAAACTCAGCTTTCTTTTCCTTCCCAAACCGTATATCGTTTGTTCGCCATGCCTTGATATCCCTCAATAAAATCTACTCTGACTATAGGACTTTTACCTAAAAATGCAAACAAAAAAAGAACCTGACAATATGCCAAGTCCTCATTCCCAAAAGAAATGAAAACTCCCTATCTGACCTCAAAGCCTACGAGGATTTCAGAAAACTCTGAAACTATCTAATGCTCTAGGCATTCCTAGAACCTATTTTTTTATTAGATACCATAGTTTTAGTATATTTAGAGGAGAATGGTTATATATCAACAGGTTATTTATCAGCCAATCAATATACAACATCGCATCCAATCATCATAAGATAGCATCTCTTCCTTTTGCAGAGGAGTATTGCTTACAATGATACTAATCCCAAGAAAAAATCAAGAACTTTCCAAGAAATACTTATAAATAAGATGAAATCTGATTTCTTATCTTATATTCTATCTAAGGTCAAAGGTAAACTCTAAACAGAACATAAAACTGCAAGCGAAACCAAACTTTTGGTCATCAAATCGAAATATTCTCTTGAGTTGCTTAGAAGAGTAGTTATCCTCAACTAAGTAGTAGCCTATCTCCCTGATAGTGACTACAATGATACTCAATTTCTTATGAATAAAAGCCAAACTTCTTACTTCAAAAAGAAGATAAAAAATCTGATTTTGATCTTTTGTTGTTTTCAAAAGATAATCTCGCAAGATAAATAAGGAAATACCTTATTTCCCCTACAACTCTAATTCAAAAGTAAAAGATGATTTTTTCTGATAGTGAGTTTTATGGTAAAGAACATCTCTTTTAGTTTCATCATTTCAGAGTAAAATATTTACTGCCTCATTGATGACGGTATAAGTATATTCGATTTTTCCTATTTTGCAAATTTTTGATGACTTTTTTGAGTCTTTTCATTTAATGGCTTTACACCTAGTATTACGAGAATTTTTTTATTAAGAGAGGAAAGTAGTATTGCAGCTAATAGCGAAGCAATGTCAGTGAAACTCGTGATTGCGAACGAAGTGAAGCAATCCAGGATATGAAGGAGAATATAACTTAATACATCTCTTTGAATATCAAAAAAAGAAGTCAGTCTTTCTTTTATTTTTTATCAATCAAATCTTGCATTTTAGCGGAACTTTACTATTATATAGAGAGTTTATCATATTTCGTTTTCCCAAATGCTCAATCAAGCTCAACTCCTCCAAAAATATGGAGATATTATCAAAGAAGAAGTAAATGTAAAAGAAATCTGACCATTTCTTAGTGATTCTCCAATTAAAAAAATATTTAAACCAATCGGATCTCAGCTTTCTGCTAAATTTGGAAAAGATACTGGACAAATCATCTCAAATGGAAAGCAGTGAAATATTAAAGAGCTTGAGGACTGAAAAATCCTTGTCTTTTCTCCAGCTGGTGGTGAGTGGATTCTAGATTCAGATTCTTATGAGGTGAGCTATGAATGACTTGATAGTAACGATATCGCAATTGATGGGAATATGATCGCAAAGCTTGAGCTAGAAATTACTCCAGAACTTGAGAGAGAAGGAGTTGCTAGAGAACTCTCAAGATTTCTCAATCAAATGAGAAAGGATGCTGATTTTTCAGTGGAGGAGAAGGTACATCTAACCTATACAACAGAGAGTCAATCTCTAAGCGCAATCATTTCCGAGTTTTCTGACTTTCTTCAAGGAGAAGCGCTTCTCGCCTCAATCTCACAAAAAGAAGAAAACTGAAATATTACTGCTGTTTTCTCTAATAATCAAGAAGCAGTCACTCTAACTCTCAGTAGATAATCAACCTTTTCTTTTCTTCCCTCAGAGCTGAGGATAAAATTTAATTTCCCAGACATGTATTATGGCAAAATCCTGTTATGAATATGCAATGGATATCCTTGCTAGATATCCAAAAACTGAAAAAGAACTCAGAATCAAAATGTATCAACACGGTTATGATTCAGAAATGGTTCAAAAGACACTTCAAAAGCTGAAAACCGAAAATTTCTTGAATGATGAACTTTTTGCAGAAAGTTATCTCCATAGTGAAGTTGTTAAAAAAGGGAAGCCCTTACTCCTTGTAATGCAAAAGCTTGAGCTCAAAGGTATTGAGAAATCTCTTCTTCAAAAACTTGCAAAAGAGCACTCTGAAGATATTGCTGAGGGAATTCATCAAAGAATCGCAAAGGAAATCCAACTTTACAAAAAAAAGTGAGTTGACGGCTTTGAAATTATTCAAAAGCTGATGAGAAAGGGATATCGTCTCGCTGATATAAAGTCAGTCATTAAGCCTCAAGATGAATAAAAAAATAAAAAGCTGATTTCAGTGTAGGAGTCAGTTTTTTCTTTTTATTCCAAAATTTTCCTCTAGCAAAAAAGTCCTCGTTATATGGAGGACTTTAAAGTTAAAAAAGTAATAATCATTGAGAGATTAGCTAAGATCCCTAATCATGCTATAAGAGCTTTTTGTGTTGGATATAAACTACTCATATCTATACAACTAAACAACTCTTTTGGAAGTCTACTAGGAACCTTGAACCTTTTCATAAGTTCTTCAAGCTTTATGATATTGTCCTTTGTCACTGGATTTTGCGTTTGTCTTACCTCTCTATTCTGAATACGATTGATAAGAAACACAACTTCACTCTCAAGATACTCACGAGGATTCTCGCAGCTCTCTTTTAGCAGATTATCTACATTCTCAATAATATGAACTAGGACCTGACCTAGATCAAAACCTTTAGGTCGAGGCTTCTCAGCCTGTTTTGATTTTTCTTTCATGTTATTAATGAATTTTTTATTTTTATTTAATACCAAGGACTATATTATTTTGCTAGATAATATCAAGAGAAAAATAAAAAAGAAGAATCTGATTTCTCCTTCTTTTCCTTATTCTAAGAGATTATTTATAAACTGGGAAACCTTCTTTTCCTCTTCAAAACTTAAGGGGTGAACCATATAATACGCAGTTCAAAAAAGTTCTTTATACTCCCAAAGGAGGTTATCGAGCTTTTTTTTGAGACGGAGATCTCAATCAGGTCAGTTTTGATCATAAAAATTTCCATTAGCATCCAAAAATGCTACATGTTGACTCTGTTTCTCATTATCAAAAAGCTCTAAGCAAAGGTAATCTTTCTCTTCCTGAGAGAATACATCCATGATGGCTTCTGCTGTGCGAAAACTCTCTTTGTCGATCTTCCCCTGAAAGTTTGTTCTCTTGAGTTTGAGATCCTCAGCACATTTGAAAAATTCTTCATCGCTATTACGTAGTCCAGCATAGACAAATCAATAGCAATTACTCGTATAGTTCTGCATTTTGTTTCTTGTAAGATGATAAAGAGAGGCGTCTAGTTTTTCTTCGCCTGAAATAGTTTAGCTATTAAGAAGCAGGAGGAGTAGGGGTAGATTTCTTCCAAAATGCTAGCCTCGACATCCAGTTTTTTCATGTAGGTGTCTTGTATGCTAGTTTATCAAAACTAAAATCTGAAACCGGAACATCGGTCCTGAAAAGCCAACGGATACTTCTCCCTAAATTAGTAAAACCATGAGAAATAGTATCACGTGCATTAAGGATTAGATTCCTTGTAGGCTCTATAACAGTTCTAACTGCTCCTTCAATGACCTCTGCCGCTCCAGCAAATGGAGAAAGTGGGACTTGGTAGAGTTTATTGTACCATTTCCCTGTATTCCAGGCTGAAGTGAGAGTCTTCCAGAGTCTATCACTGGTATCTTTGATAACAAAAGCCATATCTGAAGCTACATTTACTGTGCTTTGTGTACCATCAATTACTCATCTGACACCAGTTCCTACAACTCTAGGAGCTACTCCAACAGTGTTTCCTGTAAATCTTACTGTACTTTTCCAAAATCCCATTTCTCATTACTTAAAAAGATAAAAGTCTGATTTCTTTTTATTTTTCATCTTCTTCAGGAAACTCCATATTTGCTAAGTATTCTTCCTGAAATTCTTCAAAAACTCCAGCCAAAAATTCATCATAATTTGGAATTAGTTTTTCAATTTTTTCTAGAGCTTCTGCTTCTTTTTCTGCATCAAAAAGCTTCATCACCTCCTTTCTTTGTGGTTCAGTAAGTTTTTCAAAAACTCTCACCATAATTCTATCAATCAAAATCGGCTCAAGCTCATCTTTAAGTTCTTCAAAATTATCCTCTTCAGGATTAAAACCAGCTTGCATCAAGAGATCATTCAAAAAATCTTCTTCGTGAGCCTCAGCAAGGTGTTGATTGTTGTTTTTCATCTTTATTAGCATAAAAGGGTAAAAATCCAAAGGTTAATATACTGATTTACCTATAATTTACATCTTTTTTTCGTCTTGTTCTTATTAGTTCTTACTATTTTGTTCCTTCTGCATTTCTTTTTTTAGTTGAGTCAAAAGAGTTATCCCATCTTCAAATTGTTTGATTTTTTCTTGAGGAGATCTCCTATCTGAATCAACAGAAAACACATTTCCAAAGAGCCTATCAGCGGTTTTATTAAGAGATCTTTGTTGTTCCTTTCAGATATCTAGTTTATCAATGAGCTCTCTATATTCACGGATCGCTTGAGTAAATTGTTTTCTTTTCTCATCTACCAAAAATGTTTCTACTATTGTTTCAGGGACCTGAGGAGTAATAGTTGGCGTAACTTCATTTTCCGTAATGTTGATTGTTGGAGTTATGCTACTAATCAAATCTTTCGGTTTGAGATCAAGGCTGACTACTTTTTTAATATATTGAGGAGGAACACTGAGTTGATGTTGGGGCAGGCGATTATCAAGCATAAGCTTTTCTCAGATACGATCAATAACATTCTTCTCCTCTGGATTAATGTTAAACTCTTTTTTATCAAACTCTAAAATTATTACAGTATCAGAGTTTCTATGTCTATAATTTCCATTCTCAGCATTTTTCAGGTGTTCTAAAAGAGTATCTTTACCAACGAGATTAGTGGTTCATTGGAGAACTCCACGATGATAGAGACCAGTTTTTACGATATTCTCAGCACTGTCTTTGCTTGTGTGGTGAGTAAGATAAATCTTATTTTCAAAATCAAACTCTTTCATGTCAATGTCTGCAAGTTTTACAAACCTACTTTCCTTATCGTTAATGTTCCTTAGATCAATACCTGTCTTCTGATATATTCTTTCGTATTCTTCTTGATTTTCTTTCTTCATTGTTTTTTCTTTTTCAGCTCTAGTATTTCTGATTTCAGCAATCTCTTCCTCAATTGTTTTTTGCTGCTTTTCTCTCTCATCAGGAAGAGTATTATCTGCAGCTGGTGCCGTAAACACGACTGGAGTATCCTTTTTTTCATTAGTAGCATTGTTTATTTCAGGTTTTTCAATCGTGATTGCCTCCTCAGGAGATGAAAATTCAGATTTTTTAGGCTCTTTCTTAAAAGTATTGGCAAATCCAGTGATCGGAATCCACCATCTGCTTCCACTTCCAGCCTTTCCTGGGATGTTTTCTATAATTTCCATATTTACATTAAAGAATCTTTCAGTTTGATTGTGTGCCTGACTACCAGCAATATTCATAGCTGAATCGTAGCTAAATTCTGGTACAAGATTTGAGTCACTATTTGCAAGTCCACGAGCTGTTTCTAGCAGTCATTCAGCACACCTCTGACCATGTAAATAGTCCGAAGTAAATCACTTTGTCCAATCTGCTTTCCAAGGTTCATCTTGGAGTTGTTTGATAAATGCAGCCTTTTGAGCGTTGCTAAGAGAGAGTGTATCAATTTCATTAACCACTTCTGCAAGCTTATCATGATACATGCTTGCATCCAAAAATTTACTTCCAGGAAGAACTTGTGTGGCATCAGTTCCAGCTCCATAATGAATATTTACGGTAGTAGTATTTCCTAGTCCATCAAAAGCATTTTTTACTCCATCATGGATTTGTCCTCATCAATTATTTATATTCCCAAGTTCAGTACCTCCTAGTTCAAAATACTCTTTCCCAGAGATGCTTGGTTTTGAGATTGTCTTTCATGGAACAGCTTCACTTGAAAAGATTCAGGTTCCCATAAGATATTGTGCGCCAATAGCTACTCCAGCAGAAGCCACTCCTGTAGCAATTCCATATTTAGCAGCAAGGCGAGATCTTTGATTCTTAAAGACAGATGAAGCATGATGATAACCAGAAATCTGATTTTTTATCAGTTCTTCACTATTAATATCTTTATATTCTAAATTGAGCTTTTCGCAGACCATACTAATTGCCATATGAAGTTCATTCATATCGGATTCAATTTGTGCCATATTTTCAGATGCTAAGAAATTGTGTCCAGTCTTGTAATAGGCTTCAAGTCTAGATTTTGCTTCTCTTAAGATTTCTTTTGCTATTGATCTTTCTTCTTCTGTAGGACTTTTTAGTGAAGTTCCAAATACAAGGAGTTTTTCACTGATAGTTTTTGTCTTTTCAAAAGATTGAGTTGCATTATTATAGAGATCAAGCTGTCTACCCGCACGATAAGAACGGTACCAATTTTTGGCTCCTTTAAGCTGAGTGTCTTCTTTCCGTTTTTCAATTTTTGCTAGCTCATTACTCAAATTACGAGTCATATTCTTCTCGTGGGTATTCTGCTCTTTGGTATAGTGAGTCCATTTTTTGATATAATTTTTAAATCCAGTCATTCCTGCAACTCATCAGGTAACAAGTATTGAACTCCCAACGATTCCAAGTCCAAGAGCTCCACCTGTAAGTCCTAGAAGCAATCCACCACCAGTAAATCCAGCAGTCTGCGCCCATCGAGGAAGTTTGTCTATTTTCTTCCCAAGTTTGTATACCCATCACTTTTCACGGTCAGAATTATCAATTTGATATGCTGATTTTTTATCTGTAAAGATACTAAGATTCATTTTGAGGTTATTCAGTCCTAGTACTCTTTTCGCATGCTCATGCTTAAAGTAATTTTTGAGTTGTTCATTATTTTTATTTACTAGGTCGCTTCTAATAGTTTTTAAGAAATCTGGATTTTTTTGGTATGTTTTGAGAAAATCTTCAATTTTCTTTTCAATCCCAGTCGTATCAGCACCTGTTTCTAGATCTTTTGCAAGCTCATTTACAAGTTCAAACTGTGCCTTTTCAAATCTCAATTTCTCTAAAATATTTGTTCCCAAGTAGTCAATGTTTTGTATTCAGAATTCTTTTTTCTTATTCTGTATCAATGCAGTGAAAAAAGCCTGAAAACTTGTTTCTGAAAGTTCTCCCCTGATAAAAGAAATACAAGCTTTATTCAGCTCAGGAATATCCTTGATTTGCCTTTCACTATTTTCACCACTAAACAGAGTTTCTAACTCTTGTCTATTTACTCCTTTCCCAAGCTCAGCATTAAGTGCCTTGTCATTACTAAAAGGTCAGTTTTTAGCATCTTTCATCTGTTGTTTAATCTTCTTATCCCTCATTATTCCTCTCATAAGAAAAAACTTTGCTTTCCCAAAGAGGTTATATTTATTCAGTTTGCTATAAGAGTTTTTTAGAGTTTCCTCAGCCTGATATTTTGCATTTTCTCTATGAATATTTTCCACATTAGATAAACTCGCATCCAGATCATAAAGGCTATTATCAACTTCTTCCTTTTTTTCTGGTGTAGATTCAATATGAGGAGGTACTATTGGAGTTGGCATAGATGGCTCTTCTAGTATGGTTATTTCTTCTATTTTAGCCTTTTTTTCCGGATCAGGTCGTACTTCCACTTCCTCAGCAAGAATATAGGGTGATTCCTTTTTTGATTCGCTATGAGTGGTGACAGGTAGATCGTTGGTTTCATTATTAGTGCTTAAGTGGCTTTCGGGTTCTTTTCCCTCAAATGCTTTAGTAGTATCCTCTTCTTCGTATTGTTTTGAGGAATCAATAGTACTCTCAGAAGTTATTTTTTTATCTTTTTGAGTTTCATGTACTAGATGTTGGTTATCTTCCGTTATTATCTTAGACTCTCCTTTTCAGGTTCTTTCTCCATTGATAATAACAACGTTTCCATGTCCTGTGATGAATATTCCATCTCATTCCATATTTCAGTAGTTATCTCCTGTGTTATTGCTCCCTCCTGTATTATTATGTTCCCCTGAGAAATCTTGAGTTCAAATAGCGTTTTCAGTTCCCTGGTGTCTCTTCTTTTGGTCTTTTCTAAGTTGCTTTTTTATACTTTTTATTTTCTTATTCTCTTCCTTTTTTTTAAGTTTTTCATGAATTTTTAGTTGATTCAAGACCATTTCAAAATTGAGTTCTTTGGCTAGATGGGCATAAAGTTTGTATTGTTTTTTAAATTCAGTTTTTTCTTTTTTGCTAGCCTTATCTGATAGTATTGCCTCAAAAAGGGATCAAATATGAAGCATCATTTCTCCCTCCATAAGTTCCCTTTCCCTCTTTGATGCATGTTTTAGTTCATTAGAGATAATCTGAAAAAGGTTATTTTTTACTTTTTCAGTTGTAGTATCTAGCTTATTTGTTGCTATTTTTACAAGCTCATTAATACTTTTAGGGCTATTATTCCTGCTATTCATGATTGTAGTCAAAAAAAGTTTAAAAATCTGAACTTAACTTAAATATTCTGCTAAAAATTCAGTAGTCGCTTCTTGTAAAAGCGTTACATAGTTTGGAATACGATGAAAGAGATAACTTTCTAATTCCTCAGAATTTTTTGCTTGAGCTTGTGCAAATTCCTCCTCAGAGACAAGTCACTCGATTTTGGAGAAAAACTTCTCTTCAACTCCTGTCTCAATAATTAATTCCTCATCTGGGAGGAGTCCATCTTCCGAGAACTTCTTTACTTGCTCAATGGCATATTTTTTTGCCTCGCTAAGTGTCGTAATCATTAGTATATATAGCTAAATACGGATAAAAAATCAGATTTCTTTTTTGTTATATTATTGAACTCCAGCTCCTTCACTGATTTTATCAACATATGCCTTCTTTGCTTCTGCTAATTCTGTTCTCAAGAGCTGCTTAAGTGCAAGTTTCCATTGGCTATCTCAGTTCTCGTCCTTTGTCCATTCATCAAAGAGTTCAAACTGATCATTTAGATTTTCAGCCCTTTTACTCCAAGTCCTTTTGACCCAAAATCTTTTCATACTCTTCCTTGTTCAAAAAATATTTGATCACATCAGAGTCATGAGGTATACAAGGACATTCTTTGGGTATTCATCAGTATTTTCTTTGAGCTTTTTGATATTCGTATGCATATTCAGGAGTCTCCTCCTAGAGAGTGAGAAGTATTCCTTGAGAGTTGGTCCTCATTCAGTAACAATATCTGTAAGTTGTCCTTTTAGTTTATCAATTTCACTATCTTTCTCTTTTTTCATTTTCTCAAGAGAATTCTGAATATCTCACATATAACTCTGAATGTCTGCCTTAAAAAAAGCCTTAAGCATATCACTTCTAGCTTTTTCATGTTTCGCTTCAAGTTTCGCTTTATCTGCATCACTAAGTCCAGGCTTCGCAAGTTCAGCTTCTTGATCAGTTTTCATGGTATCTAGTTTCTTCTTCCGGTCAAGATAGGATTTTTCTCAGAGTTCATACTGGCTAGGAGTGTTCTGTTTTTTGAGAAAATCTTCAAGCTGCTGAGCCTTTTTGAGTGAATCTGCAGTATCTTGCTTATAATAATCAGAAAGCTCCTGATAAAGTCAGGCTTTAGTCATTCCACTTCGCCTTTCTTCAAGAGAAATATTCAAATTATTAGATGAAGACTGAGGAGTATTAACCATTTTTCTCCTAACTAAGAATATAAAATATACTTCATATCAAGTATACTGATAAAATTCGAATTTGTCAATTTTTCCCTCTTATTTTTTATAAAAACAAAAATCAGACTTTTTCTTTCTCTTGATTTTCCCCAATAAAATTATATAAGTATATAGCACTTATATTAGATGGGTGACAATGATCAAAATAATATTTTATCTTACTATGTAAAATCAAATGACAAAGCTTATTCCTTTAGAAGATCATATTGTGGTAAAGCCTCTAGCTCAGGAAACTACTACAAAGTCTGGAATTATTCTCCCAGAAAGTAAAGAAAAACCGAGTAAATGAGAGGTGATCGCAGTTGGGGCAGGGAAGATCCTAGAAAATGGAACAAGGGCTCCTATTGATGTACAGGTTGGTGATATTGTCTATTTTGCAAAGTATGCACTTGATGAGCTTGAGCTTGAGGAGGATGGGAAGACAGAGAAGTATCTTGTAATGAAGCAGAGTTATATTATGGCAAAGCAGGGATAATTTACTTTTTTAGAGTAAAAAAAGATGAAAAAACTAATCACAACCTGAATTCTCAGTCTTTTTATGATTGTGAATGCGACTTCAGCTACAGTGACGAGTACTGATACATTCAAGTGGGCATATGATAATTGAGGTATTGACCTCAAATCTGGCATTTATGGAGAATCTAAACTTGAGAGGCAGCAATTTGCTCCTACCTTGCTCCGATTTATTGAAAAAATCGCCAAAAAAGACTATCAAGCTCGTAGCTGTTCAGCTAGAGATCTTAACAAAGCTGATCAACAGTATCAATCAGCACTAGAAAAACTTTGCTCGTATCATATTCTCAACGGAGAGCAGGGGAGTCTCTATCCTCTTTGGAAGCTTACTAACGGACAGGCTGTTGCATTGATTATGAGAGTTTTAGACGGTACTCAAGATGAGAGTATTCTCTGAGGTAGGCATTGGGCTCAATGATATTATGATAGAGCAAGTCAGCTTTGATACTATGTTGGACCTCTTTCATACAAGAAAAACGAACCTATAACCTACGAAAATCTGATCAATTTTCTCTATTCTACTCAGTATCCAAAGGAAACTATCAGACCATCAGAAAATAAGCTTTCATCTGAGGAGTTTCGCTCAGCAGAAGATGCTCTAAAAAAACTTGCAGAAATCATGACTAAATAATCAAAAGGAAAATCCCAAAAGTATAAAAATCTGAAAAGATCTATTTACTATTAGTGATAAATATGACACTAGATAATCTACTAAATTATCGCCGTGCAGTGCGTAGATATTCAAAAACAAACCTGATCGATACAGAAAAAGTAAAAAAATGTATTGAGTTAGCTCAGCTCGCACCAACAAGTTCAAATCTTCAGCTCTGGGAAGCTTACCATATTACAGATCCCAAAGTTCTTAAAGAAATTGGACATGCTTGTTTAGATCAGTGATCAGCAACTACAGCGCAAGAAATTGTCGTCTTTGTTACTCGCCAAGATCTTTACAAAAAAAGAGCAAAGCAAGTCTTTGATAACAACATAGCAGATATTAAAAAAAATGCTCCAAAGGAGAAAATTGAATCAAGAATCAAAAAAGTTGATCAATATTATAATAAATTAGTTCCTTCCCTATATTCCAAGTTCTTTTGAATCCGAGGATGCTTAAGAGTTGTGTTTTCTCGAATCACTGGACTGTTTAGACCAACCGTTCGCGATGTTTCAGAGTCTGATATGAATACTGTAGTACACAAAAGTTGTGCTCTTGTTGCTCAGACTTTTATGCTTGCAATGGCAGAGGAAAAATATGATACTTGTCCTCTTGAGGGATTTGATGCTTGGAAAATTAAGAAACTATTGAATCTTCCGAGATGAGCAAAGGTTTCTATAGTTATAACATGTGGAATCCGCGAAGAATGAGGTATACATGCTCCTCGCTTCCGTATTCCACTAGAGGAACAATACAAAAGAATTTAAAATCAGACTTTATTTACTTTTTATAATCAAAACTATGGCAAAAACATTACATTACGCAGATGAGGCAAGAAAAGGACTTTTCGCTGGAATCGAAGCAGTCGCAAATGCAGTTAAAGTTACAATGGGACCAAAGGGTAGAAATGTAATTCTAGAGAGAACTTATTGAGGACCTATCGTTACTAATGATGGAGTAACTGTTGCGAAGGAAATCGAACTCGAGGAAAAAATTGAAAATATTGGAGCATCTATGCTAAAAGAAGCTGCTGAAAAAACTAATAAAGAAGCCGGAGACGGAACTACTTCAACTGTTGTGCTCTCTCACGCTATGGCAAAGGAAGGACTCAGATATATTAGATCTGGAGTAAATCCTTTCTCTCTTGGGAAGGGGCTTCACAAAACTGTTGAGCTTTTGACGCATCATATTGCTCAAAATGCACAGCAGATCTGAGATAGCAAGGAAAAAATTAAGCAAGTAGCAACTATTTCAGCACAAGATGAAGAAGTTGGAAATCTGATTGCAGACATCTTTGAAGAAATCGGAAAAGACTGAACAATTACTGTAGAAGAATGAAAATCTATCGGTCTAACCAAGGAAATTAAAACAGGTATGCAATTTGATCAAGGATATTCTAGTCCTTATCTCGTAACTGATCCTCAGAGAATGGAGGCAGTTATCGAAAAACCATATATTCTCGTTACTGACAAAAAGATCTCTTCTATCAAGGAAATTCTGACGACGCTAGAAGCTATTGCTGCGAGTGGAAAAAAAGATATCGTAATTATCGCTGATGATGTAGATGGGGAAGCATTAGCCTCTCTTGTTCTTAATAAAATCAGAGGTATGCTCAATATTCTCACTATTAAGGCTCCAGGATTCTGAGATAGAAAAAAGGAAATGCTCAGAGATATCGCAGTTGTTACTTGAGCGACATTGATTACTGAGGAGCTTGGTCTAAGACTTGAAGATACTACAGTTGATATGCTTGGAAAAGCTGATAAAGTTATTTCAACTAAAGATACAACTGTAATCGTAGATGGAAAATGAAATCCTGATGAAATCAATGCAAGGGCAGACCAGATCAAAGCGCAGCTTGCCCATACAACTTCAGATTATGATAGAGAAAAGCTTGCTGAGAGACTTGCAAAACTCGTTGGTGGGGTGGCTGTAATCCAGGTGTGAGCTGCAACCGAGATGGAGATGAAAAATAAGAAATACAAAATCGAAGATGCTCTGAATGCAACTAGAGCTGCGATTGAAGAAGGAATCGTTGCTGGAGGTGGTAGCGTGCTTCTTCAGCTTTCTAAAATGCTTGATACCGTAAAGTTTGAGGATGCAGATGAGCAGGTTGCTATTGAAATTGTAAAAAATGCTATTCAATATCCAGTAAAACAAATCGCTGATAATGCAGGATTTAAGGGGGATCGAGTAGTAGAAAAGGTAAAAGAATCTGACGAAATTAACTACGGTTTTGATGCTAAAGAATGAACTTTCAAAGATCTCTTTCATGCAGGGATCATTGATCCAGCAAAAGTGCTCAGAGTAGCTTTAGAAAATGCAGTTTCAACTGCTGCAATGTTCCTTACAACTGAGACAGTAATTACTGAGATCCCAGCTAAAGAGCAAGCTCCAGCACATCATCATCCTGATATGTGAGGTATGGGAATGTATTAATACTCTTCTAAAAAATCTAGATAAAGAAAAAACTGACGTTTAAGTCAGTTTTTTTATTAAATATTTTTGAAGTTGTAGATTTCTGTTCCATTGATCATGTCAGACTTATCGCCTCCAATTGTTTCATTTGCCTGAAGGATGAGAATCTTATCATCAAGCGAGATATTTCACTTAAAGATAATTCTGATCATTTCTTTTCAGATTCTTTTTAGATTCTCGTAATTAAACGATTGAGAGATTTTATACCCCTTCACTCCCCAAACCAAGCTCAAATATCTATAGGTATCTGTAGACTGGGTAAAGGTGATGATTGGTACCTTAGGAACAAGAGAAGAAAGTCTAGACGCGGTATATCCATTTTCTGTAAAGCAGATGATGGCTCTGATATTAAGTTCCTCTGTACTTCTATATGAATTATAGATAATGTAGTCCCTAACCTCAAAATCTCCCTCTTCTTCAAATCTCTCAACAGGTCTAGATGAAAAATCCTCTTCGTATTTAGAAAGGAGATCTCAAAGCTGTTCAATTGCAGGGAATACCTCATCCTCAATTACAAAAGTCTCCATCATCACACCATCTACTCCTTCATTACAAAGAGCTCCTAGCTGTTTTTCTACAAGCTCAGAATACCCAGCTCCATAAGTAGTCTTTGCATATGCGATTAGTACTGGCTTACCAAGCTTTTTTACTCTATGAAGTGCATCTAAAAGGTTATCTTCATCAGCAAGATCAGCACCTTCATCTGGAACCAAAACAATTCCATCAGCAGCTTTTGTAATTTCTTCAAGATTCTTTAGTCCTTGACTGGTTTCAATCTTTGCAAAGATTTTCATATTTCTTGCATTGCTAGATTCTAGGAATTCTCTAGTATTTTGAATATGCTCAGCTGAGTTTGCACAAGCCAGTGCCAAAACATGAGCTCCATATTCTAGTCCCCACAGGATATCTTTCTTATCTCTTTCGCTTAGTTCGTGAGCCTCTGAATCTAGTCCATCAAACCAAATTCTATCAAAGTGAATCAATTCATTGCCTTTCGCTTCAATAACCTCAGTTTCAACGATATCCTCATATGCTTTCAAAACCTTGAATACAACTCAGCTTTGCTGAGCATAGATGAGAGTTCCTACCTCAATTTCTCCAAGCTGTGGATAGTCAACATAGATCTTCGTATCACTTTCTTGTGCATATTCAGAGTATTCAAAAGTCCATTGGTCTCACTTTTTCATAGGAAGACTGCTGGTATTTTTTACTCTTAGATCAATTCCCTTGGTCTCAATAAGGATTGTTTTACTATTATCAAGTTTCATGATGGTATCAATATATTTTTTATTGTTATCATCAAATCCCTTTGAGAGGGTAATTCTAAAGACATCAACCATATTGATGATTTTTGAAAGAACGGTTTCCTTTGCTAAAGTTGGACTTACTCCTGGGATAATTTTTGTAAATCTAAAGTTATTCATGCACGAGAAAAAAAGGTAAAAAATCAGACTTTTTCTTTCTTTTTATTTTTTTAGTTTTGTGTTTTTACGATTACAAATCCTTTCTTCTTGATCAAATTAGAAGTTTCTCTATTGTTGATGAGGATATTTGCTTGATCATTACTTTTTGCATAGATAAGCCCATCATCTACAAGTAGGCAGATTGTTTTATTCCTATATTCCTCAGGCAGGGAAATGATAAGTGGTTCATTTTTCCTATCTCCACCTGCAATATCAATCTTCGCATCAAGCAAAGGAAGATCATTAAAGGTTTTTACATGAATTCTAAGTCAGATCTCTTTTTCCAGTTCATTGATCGCAGCTCCTCATTTCCCAATGACCTTTCCTTTATAATATTCAGGGATATAGAGCTCGAGTTCACTTCCCTTGATTTCAATCAGGAAATCACAAGGCAAAATCTGGGTTAATTTTCTCTGAATTCCCTCTTTTGCATACTGAGATACGACTTGAGTTTTTGTCGGTGTTTTGCTATTCCCTTCTGCATCAGTAGAGATCGGCATCACTACTACCTGCTCACCAAAGGTATAAATCTCATAGAGTGGTCTCTTTTGTAGGAAGCTTGAAACGACGATTACTGGCCTAGCTAGTTCTTCAGACATCATTCCATCTGGTACTTTAGCAGTAAGCTCAAGCTGAAGTACTTCACTTACCTGTCCTTTGTCAATGAAAAGTACAGTATCAATCACTTGTGGGATAATTCCCATTTCAATACTTCCAATAAACCTCTGAATACTGTCTACTGGTTTTGTTGCATGAATCACTCCAACAAGCCCAATTCCAGTAAGTCTCAGATCTTTATAGAGTTCAAAATCTGGCTTATTTCTCACTTCATCATAGATAGTATAGTCAGGTCTAGAAAGCAAGAGAATATCTCTTACCTCATCATGGCTTCCGTAGGTAAAGCTATACTGCACAATATCGTCATTGAGCATTAGATCTCTTGGTGACTCAATTGTTTTGATGATATGATTATCTTTATGGTAGACATCAATAAGTGCTCCAGCAAAGGTTGATTTTCCACTACCAGGAGCTCCAGAAATCAAGATACCCTTCGCTTTATTTCTCAAAAGATCAAATAATTCTGGATCAAGCTGATACTCTTCCATACTCATCTTTTTTACAGGCTTTACGACGGTCATCTCCATTCCATCAGAAAGTGGAGCGTATACAATTACGATTCTATACGGACCTACTTGCATAACCTTTGAGAGTTCTCTATTGATCTCTAGAAAGGCGTCATCTCTTGTTTCAACTTCCTTAAATAGTGCATCTACAAGTTGATGGAAATTCTCTTTGGTCATGATCTCATTTGGATCGACTACAGGTTGCCAGTTCCCAGGTGTTCACTTCTTTCTAAGGACAGGTCTATCAGCTTTTAGATGAAGCGACATTGTCTGTTCGTCAAAATATTTGTCTAATACTGAATTTCACAAAATTGTTTCCATTATGTTTTTGTAGTTAAGGATAAAATCCTCTTAATTATATCTTTTTGAGAAAAAAACACAAAAAATCAGACTTTTTTCTTTTTTTACTTTTTTGAAGAGAAAGTATCAAAAAATCAAGACAAACGGACAGTTATATATTGATTTTTATTATTTTTTCAATATAAAGTGGAAGATGCGGAAAATCTTTCCAGTTTTTAACTGTATTTTGAACCGATGTTTTTTCGTCTAACAGGAATAAAAGATATATCAGACAAGAATTATACTCTGGAATTGCTTATTGAGGCAGATGATGCTGCCACGGTCAAAAAATTTCTTGGAGATCAAAAGGTAATTATCATCTGACTAGAAATATATCAGTGAGATGTTGCAGACTTTGGGAAAAGTTATATTGTTGTAAAATACTGAGATACTTTAGTAAAAATTATCTGAAATTTTGAAGATTTAGAACAATTTGTTGAATATGTCTTTCAGCTTGAACTAGAAGTAATAGATGCAAACTATATTCTTGGAAAACAACTTTCAGAAACTCAAGTTCAAGAGCTTATTAATTCGGCAAGAGAAAAACAAATAGCCTCTAAAAAAGCGCATCAGGAAAGATTAAAGGCCGCACAAGCTGCTGAAAAGATTAATTTCAATGATAAAAAACTCCAAAAAGCCTATCAAGCTATTGATGATATCGTCAATCAAATTGATCAGCTCATGGAAATTTGAGGTTGAAAAATTCAGCCTATTACGAGAAAGAAATTAGATGATACAAGAGGTGAGATGGGGAAACTTAGACTCGCTACTAACTATGATAAAATTATTGAAGAGCTTCATAGTGCAATGAATCTGATCGTTGAAACTCAGGATTTTCTCTTGGATCTTCTAGAAAACGATAAAATATTTGCGATTAATCCTGAGACCAAGATCACTAATGTCGATGTCATCAGAGAACAGACAAGACTGGCGAAAGCAAATCTTTTGCAGGTCCTTGGTGCACAAATGTCAAGGGAGGAAACAATGTATGCCTCACTTGGTCATCTGAAAATTTTTACACAGTACCTAACTAGAGATTTTAACTTCGTCCTTTCAAATAAGCCACTCTTTCTGAAGCAAGTCTTCAAAGGAATTGAAATTGTGAGTCTTTTTGTACTTGTAGAATTGATTATTCTCACTGTCTTAAATCCAGTTTTAAAACTTTCTCTTTCACTCGAGAGGGTATGAGTGGTTTTTATCTATATTGCAGTATTTGCGCTGCTTTTCTCATTTTTTAATCATAAGATTAGGCCCCAAACTTCGCGAGCTTATCTTGGTCGGTTAGTTCTTATTCTTCTTGTTTACGCAGCACTTATGTACTTGCTCAGAGTTCTTTTAATCTTTTAAAAATAAGCTATTGTGGCCTATGTAGTCATTCTGCTGGTGACGGCAGTTTTCATCGCTTTTTTCTCGCTTTTGGGGCTTTGGTACTTTGGACTACTTCCACTGGCTTTTTTGATATTTTTCTTTTCTCAGGGATTTAATGATTTTAAACTTGAGATATCACAAAACTTCGTAGCAGAAAGATATTGACTCTATATCCTTGGACTCTTGGTATTCTTTGGGTTATTCTGAATCTTAAGCTTTCTAGGATATGATAGTAGCACAACGCTTCTATTATTAACTTTTCTTTCTTTGTTTTTGTGGTGAATATCGTATTTCATCCCATATGAAGATGGAAAGACACTTTTTATGCATGGATTTTTGTTTTTAGGTGTGATATCTTGGGCAAATCATCTTTTTACAATTGGAGGAGATGGATTTTTTAAGGCTGTCGGACACACTATTTTTCTTTGGGCAGTTGGTTTTTGAATTGTCTATTATGGACTTGGATATTTCACTCAAATAGAAAAAAAACATTATTACAATTTTATCTATTTTACGCTACTTTTTGGATTATTTCTGATTCTTAAGATTGATGATAATCTCCTGGTTATGCTCAATATAGATCTTCTTGTCTATGCAGGAGTTCTAGCATTGATCACTTATGCTCCACAGTTTGCCTCTTCAACGCCAATGAGACAAAAACAGCTTTCTCTCAGGAGGCTTCTTGCAGGAGAAAAAATACTGACTCCGACAAAGGTTGATCCATTTTTAAAGCTAAAAACTTTTTTTCTAGAACTTTCAGAAACTCCAAAATATCTTGCTTATGGGATAGAATATCTCAATGTTATTCTCCTTATTTGACTTTTAGCTAGCTATTTGGTTCCTCTCTTTCAGGGGCAACTGGTGGGACAGCTTCGGTATTGGACTGGGATTCTTCTTTTTCTTTTTAATACCTTCTTTCTCAAAAAAAATCAGATTTTTACGCTCGTTTCTAGATTCGCAACAGTTCTCATTATCAATTTTTCTCTCTATATTTCACTAATGCTGGCTACAAATGGAGCAGAAAGCATGATATCACGATTGATTGCGCGAAATATCTTCTGTGGACTGCTGATTCTCTATACTACGAGTCCAGGCATCAAAAAATATCTCAAGAAAGCTGATCTTATTTTTTGGCTTTTGACGAGCCTTGTTGCGATGCTTTTAAATATTGTGCTTTTATTAAGGTTAGAAATCTCTGGTCAGCTTGTCTTCTCTTTGATATTCTTTTACCTTGGAGTACAAGGAACAATCTCGTATTATGCACTTTGAGTGATCAGAAGCTTTGATCAGCCACTTCTTTGAGGAGACAAAAAGTCAGATCCATTAGATGCTCTTTTAGAAAAGGAAATGGGCTCTCTACTCTAGTAAATAAAGATAATGGGTATAAATAATAATCTGAAGTCTCTTTTAAATGCAATCTTGGTTTTCATTTCTAAATTGATTCGCATATATACAAAAGAGTAGTAATAAAAAACTCCGCTTATTGCGGAGTTAGTTCATTAATTTCTAGGATATATACATTCTTTTTGAGACTAAAGTCTTTAGGAACTGTGAGGTTATTCCAGTTTTCTCTTTTCTCTTTTACGATTTCAAGTTTGATAATATCACTCTGAGCATTTGCCGTATTAAGTTCTTCTTGTGCCATTCTCATAAAAAAACCCCTTGTAGAGGACAAATTGATAAAATACAAATACGCAATCAAAAACATTATCATCAAACTGAAAATTCCACACACTTTGATAATATCCCAAAGATCCTTTTTATCTCTATAGGTAGTAAGCCATCATTTATAGGATTTATGGAAAGATTGGAGTGATTGATAGGCAAATGTTTTGATTCTCTTTTGAGTTGTTTGAAAAGCTGATTCTGGCATCATACTTTCAAAAAGTAAAATACTGATCTAGTTTTTTTAGTTTTTTTCAATGACTCTGAGCTTTGCACTTCTAGCAGCTTTGTTTCTCATAACCTCGGTATAGTGAGGAACAATTACTTTCTTATTCACAAGGTGAAATCCTCATTGTTCAGTGAGGTTTTTAAATATCGTTTTCACCATTCTATCCTCAATACTGTGATAGGTGATGATCGCACATCTTCAGCTAGATTTCAGCGTCTGTGGAAATCTCTCCAAAAAGTATTCTAGCTGTTTAAGTTCCTGATTAACCATGATTCTTATCACTTGAAAGATTACTGCAACTTTTTTTTGATTAAAATGCGCATTCATTAGAAAATCCTTGAGCTCAAAGGTGGTAGAGAATGCTGACTTTTTTCTCTGTTCTATCAAGAGTTTTGTTAAGTATTCGGCAGTTTTCTCTGAGAAATCTCCATATTGAATCAACGCCTGCTGCAAGATCTCAGGTTTCACTTTTTGAAGCCATTCAGATGCAGTCTGAATTGTTTTTCATTGGTCAAATCTCATGTCTAATGGTGCATCAGTCTTGATAGAGAATCCGCGACTCCCATCCTTAAAATGCTCTAAATTAACTCATAGATCCAATAATTCAAAGTCAAAAAGTCAGACTTCTTGACTGATTTCATCAATTCTTGCATAAGAGGAATGAAAAATCTGAATATTTTTTTCGTAAGCTTTAGTTAATGATTGAGCTTTCTGTATCATTGCTTCATCAACATCAGTTCAAATGATCTTAATCTGACTGATATCTCTTTTTTCTTGTTCTTTTGAGAGAAAATATTCCGCATGTCCTCAATGTCAAAATGTCCCATCAAAACTCAAGGAAAAACCCTCAGGTATATGCTGGTAGATTTCAGACGCTAAAACTGGGATATGACGGAGCATTATCACAAGAGAAAATAAAAGCTTCCTACCTACTATAGAGAATTGCTTTCAGTTTTCAACCTCTAAGAGAAAAGCTTGACTTTTTTAAAAAAAACACTAGGCTATAAGGTAGCTATTTTATATTTTATGGATTTTGCGATGAATAAAAAACTTCTTCTCCTCATGGGAGCTGGGATTATGAGTCTTACACTTCTCAATACAGCTAGTGCTGACTATCAGTTTCGTTGTGCTGATGATGCTTTTAGCTTTGAGATTCCTTATACTAAACAAGGTGATATGCGATATCCAGTGGGATATCAGGAGGGGGATGACTTCATCTCAGGTTTTAAATCTTATGCAAATAATACTCCTAATGCTTGGGCAAAAAGCATTCAGTTCGCAACAGGACAAAAACTGAATAATTTCGACTTTAGCAAGATGTTTTCTGTAAATGCTAAAATTGATGAGTTTATTGAAAAACTCTCTACTCAGTGAGAAATCAGTGGAGGTGTCTATCCTTTTCAACTTTGAGACCTTAAGCTAAATCTCTATATTTCTGAAGGAGCAGAAGATAATTCTGATGTTTACTATATGTTGCAAACTAAAGAGGGAGAAGAGAAGCTTCTTGCAGTTGGAGATGCCGATGATGAAGGAAATCAGATTCCAAACTTTTTTGATCCAAGTACAAAAAAGTTTTATCAGCTCGTGCAGAGAGATTGGGAAAATAAGACAGAAACCTCATTCACTCAGTCATCAACTATGAAAAGTTGTAAGTTTGTAGAGATTGATAAGACTCCAGAGATTATTGAATCAGCAAAAGAGTTTTTCGTGGATTCTTATGAGATGAGTCTTGATAACCTCGGAACTGGTAAGGAACAAAAGCAATTCTTTGATCTTCTCGCACAGTTTATAGAACAGGGAAAGAAAAATCCAGAAAATGTAAACTATATTCTCTCATCAGTATTCCACGCTTATACTAGAGAGCTTAATAGCCTTGATAATGAGAAAGAGACAAAAATCTTTACAGAGACACTTCTTAATGCTCTTAAAAACCCAGAAGCAACTATCGAAAAAATCATTAAGGAGTATGGGAAAAATGTAGAGACTACTCCCTCAGAAACTCCTAGCGTAAAAAATGTTGAGAATGAAGCTACAAATCAGGGATTGGAATTCTCAGTTGAAAAGATTAAAAATTCTGATCAAGTAATTACTTCATCAGAACTTCCAAGAGAGACAATGTCTCGAAATCTTAGCTCTCAAATGAAGAAAAAAGATTTTCTTGCCCTCAAAAATCAACCGCTACTTGTTGTGGCACAACATTTTGGAATCAATTTTGAGAAAGAAAAAAAGGCTCTTGCTGAGTATTTTGGTATCAAGGAGTATAGAGCAACGTATGCTCAAAATATGAAAATCAAAGAAGAATTATTGAAGAAAATTACAGTTCTCGATTAGCTTCAAAAATACTTGATAAGTAAAATTACAGCTACTTGTTTGATCAAGTAGAAAAAAAAGCTGACTTTTGAGTCAGTTTTTTTATTTTGTTTATTCTTCTATCTTTTTAGCTACAACCATCATTCTTTTATCGGCAGTTCAGATAGGGTAGCATCCCATGAGTGTTAGATAGCTCTCATTCTTGTCAGAAAACTCATGATAGTAGTTCTCAACATCTTTAGGTCGAACAACCTTCCTTTCAACCATTTCGTATGCTGTCTTCTTTCCATTCCAAATCACATAAAATTTTTGACCAGCTTTGAGCTTTGGAATATTTCTAAAGATGACTCCATATTCATTTTTCTTCCACCACTCACTAGAAGTATGCCCAAAGATGAGGGTATTCCCTTTATTACCTGGAGTCGGAGTTGTTGGATATTTCACGACACCTTTTGTCAATTCTTCATCAAAGTTTTCCTTAGAAAAGTCAATTACGCCATTTTCTTCAGTATCAATCAATGGAGCATTGATATTCAAGTCTGGAATGATTAATCTATTCCCAGGAGGTAAGGTGTTAAAATCAATAGTGTGTTGTTCTCATTTTTTGTCTAGGAATTCTTCCATTGTAGTTGAAAGAGTCTGGCTTTCCAACTTGTTTTGCTTAATTTTTGCAAACTGTGTCTCAAGCTCTTGAAGTTCTTCTGCTGTTTCAGGTTTGAGTTCAGCACTTTGATGCATTGTATTCTCCTCTAGCAAAAGTTGATGGTCTCAGCTTCCATTTGAGCTGAACAAGTCCTGTGCCATCACCATCACTAGTTGTGCATTTGTAAAGAAGAAAAAGAGTGTCAATACACTGACCAAGAGGATAGAAAAGATTTTCGCCTCTTTGAGCCAATTCTTAGTATTTCATGTAAAGAGTGATTTAAAATTTTTCTCAACAGACACAAATGCTGAGGTAGTACTTGTTGGTTTTGTTTTTATCGCTACTGGTGTTGTCTGCTGCGCCTGTGATATTGGAGTAGGTCTATATGCTTGCTGTGGTTTAATAGTAATCGGTTTTTCTAGTCTTTTTGCTATAGTTTGTGTCAGATTTTTTTCTTCAATAGGTCTTGGAGGAGTTGTAATGACTGGAGTCTTTACAATCTGTGATATAACTGATGTTTTTTCAGGTTTTTTAATAAGTGGCTTATTCACTGTTGGAGTTTGTAAAAGCGTAGTAGGATTCTTCAACTGAGCAGCTGTCTTTTGCACTGCTTGAACTTTCCTTTCAGAGATTTGAGGAGCTTTTTGTGCTTGAGGCTGTAGAGGAGCTATTTGAGGCTTCTTTGCTTGAAGCTGAGATTGTACTTGAGGAGTTACAATTTTTGTTACTGGAGGCTCAATTTTTAGTGTCATAGGAGATATAATTTGGTTTGATTGTTCTTTTATAAAATTTTCTTGTGGTAAAGAAGAAAAATCCTGAACTGAATTTTCGATCAGTTTTTTCCCTTTTTTTTCAACTACTATTTCGCAGTTTACTGCAAAATCAAAAAGTGATTTCTGTTGAAAAAGTTCATCAGTCGTTATTCCAAGTTCAGACATTTGATCTCCATAGAGGACTGCAAATCCTTTTAAACTCATCGCTACCTAACAATATAAATCATATTCTAAGTATACTCAAAAAAAAATAAAATCAAAAAAAATCAGATTTCTTGTTTTTTATAACTATTGACATTTTATATTTTTTATCGATCGCTTAATGGAAATATAAGCTCAGCTATGATTTCTCCTTGAAATTTAAGCCAGCTTTTGCATAATAATCAGCGTTCTTTATTTTACTATTATCCTGGGATGGCAATTATTATCTGAGGATTTTTCGTTTTCCAGATATTATATCATATTTTCGTAACTGTGCTAGGATATGGGGCTGGACTATTCTCTCCAGAGGCGATTGCGATTTTTAGAGATGGAGTATGGATGCTGCTTGCTGGAGCTATTTTTCTGCTCAACTGGAAAGTATGGAGAAACTTCTTTCATCATCGATGGAAGATGATTATCGTATTTGGTGGGCTGCTTGTCTTCTCAGTTCTGCTTTCTCGCTTTATGTTTGGCAAGACGCTCAGCGAGATCCTCATTGGGATCAAATATGGGCTTTGGTATCTATGTATTTTGATCTCTGCTGGTAGTATATCATATTTCCTCTCAAGTAAGCTAAAAATACAAAAAAAATCAGAGAAATCAGACTTTTCATCTTTGGCAAAATGGCAAAATATATTAAAATGGGGGCTTGTGAGTATTGTTATCATGGGTCGAGCTTGGCAGATCGCAAAATTACTCTTCCCAGATCGGTTTATGGCAATCTGATATGGAAAACTTGATGACTATCATTTTTGACTAAAGCCGCCATTGTATTATCTTACTTGATATGAAGGAACGCTCAGATGGCAGGGACTATTCTCATGACCAAATAATTATGGCTATTTTCTCGTAGTCTTCCTGCCTTTGATTTTGCAGTATTTTTCATTTCAAAATATCTTAAAAATTAAATCACGAAAAAAATCTGATTGGATCGGATTTTTTGTAGTTGGACTTTGGTTGATTACGCTTTGAGCTACGCTTTCTAGGGCTGCGATGATAGGCGCTGGAGTTGTGCTTTTTTGTGTATATTTTTCTCATATCAAAAAATATAAAAAAATCCTCATATGATCTGCAGTTTGAGTCGCGATTCTCCTACTTGGACTCAGTATCTTTAAGTGGGAATCTACGCTCGTACATATTCAGCAAAAATTAAGCTGAGTCTTGCAAGTAATTCATCAGCCGCTCTGATATGGGCTTGGAAGCTCTGGACCTGCAGTGCATCATACTGGAAGCTTTTTGCCAGAAAATTTCTATCTCCAGCTAATGCTCGATCTCTGAACTGTTGGATTCTTGATTTGGGTAGGGGTGATGTATATTTTTCTTCGTATGCAAAAATCTCTCATTGCAAGGGCTGAAAAAACTGATCAAAAATCAGAATTTTTACAGTATTTAAGACCATTTCAGATCTGATTGCTGGCACTTTTAGTGATGGGACTTTTTCTCCATGTTTTTGAAGATAGTATGGTCAATTATTTATTCTTTTGAGGATATGGACTGATGTTGTGAGCGCTCCAGGCTTTAATTGGAAGAAATACGAATGAAAAAGCTGATTAAAAAAATAGATCGTATGTTAGCTAGATTTCTTATTATCCTTATTCGTGGCTATCAGCGAACACTCTCTCCAGATAAAGGGATTTTCTCCTTTTACTTCAAGGGTAAGGTGTGCTCTCATGAACCTCATTGTAGTGAATATTGAGTGAGGACTTTAGCTAGATATGGTTTTCTCAATTGAATATCAAAAGTTAGTGATAGAGTTTTACATTGTCTTCCAAGTATGCAAAAGATCTATGATCCAGAATTTTACAAAGTTGTCTTTTTTTCCTCAGCTCCGATTGGGGTTCCTTTTATGCAGGAACTTATCCAAGATCCAAGATTTGAGGTCGTAGGTGTAGTTACCCAGCCTGATAAGCCAGTTGGGAGAGGACTAAAACTGCAACCAAATATAATCAAATCTCAAGCTCTTGAACTTGGAATTCCTATTGAGGATATTCAGACACCAAACAGGATCAATCCTGAGAAGTCGATAGAATGAAAAAACTTTTTTGATCGACTTCAAGAAAAGAAACCAGATTTTTTTGTTGTTATCGCATACGGAAAACTAATTCCTCAGATCCTGCTTGATATTCCTCCCTTTGGACCGATCAATGTTCACGGCTCACTCCTACCAAAATACCGCTGAGCAAGCCCAATCCAAAGCGTTTTTCTTAATCAGGAGCCTAAAACATGAATTACGATCATGCATATGGATGCGGGGATGGATACCTGAGATATCGTAGATCAACTGAGTTTTGAGCTGCCATTTGAACGAACCTGTCTTGATTGTATAGAACATATGGAAAAAATCTGACCAAAGTTCCTTAATGCTACTCTTTGGAACTATGCAAAAGACCATATCTCACGCAAAAAGCAGATAGAAAGTGAGGTTACTTCTTCTCAAAAAATTATCAAAGAGGATGGTCTGATTGATCTTTTCAATGAAAGTTTGGAAAGTGTGTATGCCAAGTATAAAGGCTATTTTCTCTGGCCAAAGATTAGTTTTGAATTTGATGGGAAGCATGTTTTGATTGAAAAGCTCGTTCTAGACAAGGAAAGTTATCAACAATATAAAGACCATCCGCTTATCAATTCAGATTTTTCTCCTAATAAAGCGATAAAAGAGGTTTCCTTCAAGCCAGAATGAAAGAAAGCAATGGATTTTGCTAGTTTTAAAAACGGATATTTAAAAAAATAATTTTATATTTCCCAGTGAGATGCAGCATTTACAGATTCAGTGAGAAAGAGTCCTTATCTTGGGGAATCGATCTTATAAAAATATGGGTGATGAACTCATACTTCTTGGAACAATCAGATTGCTTCAGGCACAAGGAAAAAAAATTCTGATTTCAGCCTATGATCCGACATGGCTCAAGGGATTTTTTGCTCAGTTCGAAAATATGGAGGATATTACTTACATTTCTGAGTTCCCAAAATGAATTAGATCAGGTTTGAAATACTTCTTCTCCTCATCAATTAGAGAACTCTCGCTCTATCGCTCCGCTGATGCTGTTATTATCTGATGAGGTGAGATCCTAACTGAGGAAAGCAAGGATGCCTATCGATATTGGAATCTGGGACTTGTTCCTTTGATATGAAAACTACGATCTAAAAAAAAGACTGATGGAGTGCATGTTTATCTCATGTGAGGGGTTCAAACACCTCTAAAAAAGCTGAATATTTCATATTTTAGATGGCTCTTGTCACATACTAAGTATGCCTACCTGAGAGATGAAGAGTCAGTTCAAGCATTGAAAAACTTCTGATTTGAAAATGTAGAATTTTTTATGGATACAAGCTGGGAAGCCTATCCTTGGCAAAACATAAAAAAGACCGAGACAACTTCAAAAACAGCGTTGATCAACCTCAATAAAAACGGGGAACGCTTTTTTGATGATTTGCTAGAAGAGTGTAAAAAGCTACTTCAGGATTGATATAATTTAAAATATGTTTCTGTAAGTAAAGGTAGAAACTCTGTGTATAACGATGAATATTACAAAAAACAGTTGGAAGACAGACTTGGAATTGCTCTAGAAAGTATCGATCGAGAGTCAGATTTTTGAGCCTTTGTCCAAGAGGTAAAAAATGCTGATTTGGTGGTTACTGCTAGGCTTCATCTTTTCTTGATTGCTTCATATTTATGGGTAGAGACCAAGGTTTTCCCATATCAAAAAAAGATTTTAAAAATGCAAAAAATGCGAAAAAAGAAAAACTCTACCTTGAAAAATTAAAGATAGAGTCATCATTTTTTAATGACTATGTCCTCCTACAAGTGAGAGGAAATACATGAGTCCAGCTCCAGTGAGGAAAATCAATACCTGAAGCATTGAGAATTTTCGGTCGTCATTATGCTTATTGAGCTGCGGAATAAGATCGGCACCTGCAATATACATAAACATTCCAAATGAGATTGGGATCAGAATGAGCTGTAAATCGTGTGCCCAATGTCCGATCAAAAGTACAGCTACTACACCAAGTATTGCACTCAGTGCTGTCAAAAAGTTGAGCAATAAAGCTTTCTTCTTGCTATAGCCTCCGTGTACCAATACGGCATAATCACCGATTTCTTGAGGAATCTCATGTAGAAGAATTGCTAAAGAGGTCGCGATTCCAGCTGGAATACTTACTAGAAAACTCGCACCAATCACCATCCCATCAATCATATTATGCACAAAATCTCCGACAAGATTCATTTTTGCAAAAGTATGAGGATGAGATGCACAGGTTGCTTGATGACAGTGATTCCAATTCAGAATTTTCTCTGTTATAAACCCAATAGCGACCCCAAAAAAGATCCAAAGTCCGATCACATGTTCATCCATATCATGATGATGTTCAATGATTTCTGGTAGAAAGTGAAAGCAAGCATTTGCGAGCATTGTCGCCGCAGCAAATGATACCATGCAGACCATTGTCTTTTGTCCGAGATTTTTTTTCATTCCGAGGAAGATGATTCCTATCAGAGAGGCAAGCGAAATCACGATAACACTTACCAAAGCAGCGATCCAATTTTCCATAGTGTAAGACTGTTAATTAAATTTTTATTTTACTTGTGAGGCTATAATAAATATATGCTAATAAAAGTCAAGAAAAAATAAAAATCTGATTTCAGATTTTTATTTTTTATTTAAATCGGTTAGTCTTAAAAATTCTTGAACAAATCCTTCAGCTTCACTAGGAGAGGAAAGTTTGTCTTTCCCACAGGTCATAAGGTGTGAGCTAAGTAATGTAGTATTCATCTTTTTCAAAAGTCCAATGGTTGCATTGATCTGCTGAACGATATCTCAGCAATAAGTGTCTTCCTTGATCAAGGTGTCAATTTTTCTGATCATTCACTGGACCTTTTTAAGGTTGAGTGTAAGTGTATGATGAGTAGATGGATCACTATGAAGCATTTTAGAAGAAAAAATATAAAAAGACTCTCTTTAAGAGGTTAAAGAGAGTCTATAGTTACTGCTACTTATTGCAAGAGCAAGTTTGAGAATTTTCTGTTTTGCAGTGTGCACATGTGCAGCTAGATCCGCAAGAGCAAGTGTTTCCACAGTTACATGAACAATTTGTTTTTTCTGTCATTGATGTAGTCTATAAAATATAAATATACCAATACCATAGGTGGTGGTATAATAGTTATATTCTTTTTTTAAAAAAATGCAAGAGATTTTTTTAAAAGGTGAAAGTTTGATTTTCTCTCCAAAAACTCATGTTGCAATATAGTTATAGTATAATACTCGTTTTGTTTTATTTACGAGTTAATAATCTAAAATAAAAAAAGAACCCTGATTTGAATACAAACCAGGGCTTTTTCATTGAATGGAATCATTAAAAAAATCACATTTTACATGAAAAAATCATCGTATATATAATATACGGAAAACACTTTATAAGTCAAGAGGAAATATTTAATATTTTATGATAAGGATTTTATTCCGACCAAAAAATTTAAAAAAAGCCTTTACAATACGGGTATTTTGAATATAACAACTTAAATGTTTTATTTTCCTCAAGGTATGCTACAACAGCTTTGTCCTTTGGTATCTTCTTCGCCAGAGATTGATCAGCTTTTCTTAGAGCTAGAGCAGGTTTTCCCATATCCTAAAAAGGCTGGAATTGCTGTATCAGGAGGCAGCGATAGTATGTTTTTGAGCTATCTTTTAGTGAGCTTCTTTGCGAAAAAAGGTCGGAATTCAGATTTTTTATATTTTTTGCACTGCAATCATGCGGTGAGATCAGAAAGTGAATATGAAGCTCAGGAGCTCCAAAAACTCTTCCACTGATGGCACTTTGAAATCATCAAAAGACAAGAAAAAGCTGATTCAACCGAGGAAAATTTGAGGAACCGAAGATATGCTGTTTTTCAAAAAAAGATGGAAGAAAATGAGCTAGAAGTCCTGTTTCTTTGACATAATCTCACTGATAGAATAGAGTCGAGCTTGCTAAATATGATCCGCGGTTGTGGAGTTAAAGGATTTCTAAGTATGCAAAAGATGAGTTCTCATCATCTCCTTTGATGAAAAACTGTTGTGAGACCTCTTTTAGATTTGACAAAGCAAGAGATTCTGAGTCTTTGCACTGAGTTATCAATTCCCTATTTTCTCGACAAGAGCAATTTTGATCCAGATATGAGCTTGAGAAATTTAGTTAGAAATCAATTTCTTTTCCCACTTTGAGAGCTGAAATTTGAAGATAAAAAAAATGGAAAAGGGAGAGAAAATCAACTTTTTCAAAGTTGGAGGCAAATCTATGCGGCATTAGAAGAGAAAAACCAGAAAACTGAATTGATTCCTCTCGCTCTCAATCCACTTTTGAAGGTTGAAAAAGCCTTTCTTTGGCAGAGAGAAAAAGTGGCGAAGGTTGAAAAATCCGAGATTGCTCAGCTATTTGCTTCATTACAAATTCATATTTCCAAATGAGAACTAGAACTTCGAGAGAAGCGATATGTCGATAAGGTTCAAGGTTATCGTGAATATCCGTGATGGACAGTATTTCTCAGCTATGGAGATATATACTTTTTCCAAGCAGAAGCAAAGTTTTGGGAAGAAATGCTGAATCAAGAGCGAGAACTTACAAAAGTTTGAATTCAGAATTTTTGACCTTTTTCTCTTGAGATTAAGGAAGATATGCTGTGAGGAGTACTAAGATTCCCTAGAGAAAATGATCACTTTAGAGGGAAAACGCTCAAAAAACGAATGATCAATAGGAAAATCCCGATTTTTTTCAGAAATTCAGTTCCTCTTGTAGAAAAGGGCGGAAACATTATAGTTGTTTTTGATTCTTTGAGCTTTAGCTTTTAATATTCTAACTAATGGAGCAACTCCAAAATTATTGGGCGCAGTATCTCTCTTTTCAGACTAAGGCCTTTGCAGAGATACAGACTTTTTCTGGACTTTCTGCTGAAACCTTGCAGATTATTGGCTGGGTTATTCTCGCTTATGCGGTGCTTTTTCTTCTAGTCTTACCGCTACATCGCTATTTTACTAGAAAAAAAATCTGACTCCAAAAATCTTTGGTAATGCAGATTGATGAGATGATCTATCTTTTGGCAAAGCATCAGCATTTGCTCAATCTTGATCTTGGGAAACTCTGATGAAATCCAAATATTGCTTTGATGAAAACGATCTTCTGAGAGGGAAAATACGATTATATTCAGAGTTGGGAAGTTATCCTTATGAATATTCACAAGGTTGAACAAGTCCTCTGAAGAAAGGTGATTTCGCTAGAAAGTGAACAGGCTCTTGCAAAAGAGGTGAAAAGCTATCATTTCACATCAGTATTTTGAACTGTTCTTAAGTGGATATTAGGAATTTCTACTTTAGGAATCTATTTTTTGATCGGATAGGAGTTTTAGTATATCAGTAGTGAGACCTATGAGATTTTTGAAAAAAGTGATTTATCATCTGTTCTTGGCGTTTAGAGGAAGTTTCTTTCTAGTCTTTAACTTTGTTTCTAATGTTTCTTTGTTGGCTTCAGTCGTTGTATTTCTACTCTATTTTTTTCAAGATAAACAAGCAAAAACACTGGTTCTAGGCTTCGCTTGTCTTAGGTTTTTCTTACTGATGTACTTGCTCAAGCATTTTTATGATAAGATCATCTTCTGGGCTAAACCAGATGATGTAGAACTTATGCTTTTCAAATAAACTAAAAAGCAAAAAAATCAGATTTTTTTAAATGTTATAGGTGGAATCAATGCTTTCATTTTTACTCTATGGGATACTAGGATTCCAGGAGCTTAAACTCTCACTATTGGAGCCAAATCAGCTATCAGTTGAGCAAGTGTATACTGCAGAGTTGCAATCTTCTCCCTATGTGAAAATGAAAGGTGTCCCTTCAACTTTTACTACACTCTTTGGTGAGTATCAGGCTCCTACTATTCTCAAAAAATATAATCCTGATTTAGCTTTGAGTGAGACGGGGAACTTTAGTGAGGTTGAGAGTTTCCGTTTCCCACTGATTTATCCAGAGTTGGAGGAGTATTTCCCGCATACTGCGATAGAACTTCCAACCCGCCTTGATCTCACTCAAAAGGAACAAAATGTGCTCAAGAGTCAGTATTTGCTTGTCATTGCGCATACGGATTTAGAGAGGACTGCACTAGGGTTTTACTATGATGGAAAACTCACGCTTGCAACCTTCATCTCAATAGGTAAGAAAAATATGAGATCAAAAGAAGGAATCTTCTCACTCAGGCACGATAGTATCTTTTATCGTTCACGCATGTTTAATGGCGAGCCAATGCCGTATGCGTTGCGTTATTCTGGACCATATTTTCTTCATCGAGGGGAGAGTGATGGGACCTACCGCTCTCATGGATGCGTTAGGGTGCCCGGAATCTATCAAAAATGGCTCTATGAGCATCTTCCAAGCTCTTGAGCAGATCTACGCATTATCGTGCATAAACCTTATGAAATTACCTTATTCAAAAAATAAAAAATCAGATTTTTTCTTTCTTTTAGAGATTAAAAAACTATATTCTAAGTGCTTTATTTTAACGATGACTGATGAAAACCTTGGCGATAGAAACAAGTTGTGATGATACTTCTTTAGCGATTGTATCCGAGGAAAATGGAAATTTTCAGGTAGAAGATATTCTTGCCTATTCTCAGATCCAGGAGCATCAAAAATTTGGGGGAGTAGTTCCTGAACTGGCTTCTAGGCTCCATAGCGAAAAAATTATCGCAATCCTCCAGAGTTTAGGGTTAGAGCGTATCAAAGATGTTGACTTTATCTCAGTGACAACTGAGCCTGGACTCCCAGGATCATTAGTTGTTGGGAAGACGGTTGCTTCCTTACTTGGAGAGTTTTATCAGAAGGAGGTGGTTCCTGTTTATCATATTTGGGGGCATGTATTTTCGATTTTGCTTGAGAGAAATATTCAGGATCTTAAGCTACCTATGGTAATATTAACCGCATCAGGAGGGCATAATGATATTTACTTGATAGAAGATCAGTCCTCTCAAACATCAAAAAAATCTGATTTCCCTCAGTGGGAATATGCAGGTTTCAAGATCACAAAACTCTGATGGACACTAGATGATGCAGCAGGGGAGTGTTTTGATAAGGTATCAAGAATGCTCTGAGGTCCCTACCCATGAGGAGTCTGGATATCAGAAAAAGCCCGCTTGTGAAAGCCAAATCCGCTTGTAAATTTCAAAAGGATATTCCTTGCTCATGAAAAATATGAATTTAGCTTTTCAGGGATGAAGAGTCAGGTTTCTTTTCTTTTAGAAAAGCTCAAAAAAGACTGAGTAGAGCTTACTGAGGAGCTGATTTGCGATATCGCCTATGATTTTCAGGAGGCTGTAGTTGAGGTTTTGGCAAAAAAACTAGTCCAAGCAGCAGAGGAATACTGAGCACAAACCCTCGGTCTAGCAGGTGGAGTCTCAGCAAATGAGAGAATATCAGAAGTCATTCGCCAGCTTCTTGATAAAAAAAAGCTCGAAATCTCCTTTCTTTCCCCAGTCAAAAAGCTCTACTCAACAGACAATGGAGCGATGATTGGTGTGGCAGGCTTACTCGCAAAAAGATAAAAACTCTGATCTTTGTCAGAGTTTTTTATTTGATATTCTCATAGAGAATACTTATTTTTTGATCGATGCAAGAAGTTTTTTACAGTGTGCCGATGGTTCGTATCCAACTTCTTTACAGTCTTTTAGATAGCCTAAGAGCGCCTTCTGGAGATCTTTATTAGAGTTAAGTTCTTCAGGTGTAACTGTTTCTCGATCTTTCGCCTGTCTCTCCATTGAGGCATAATTTGATGCTTCATATCAGCGTATTGCTGCCTTATTTTCGTTGATTACTGCCTTGTTTTCATTGATTACTGCCTTATTTTCTTCTATCTCCATATCTAGCTCTTCAGCAATTCCCTCTTGCTCTGCTATTGCTACTTCTAATGCTGCCTTCTTATAGAACTCATCCATATCGGTTATGGAATCAGTAGTTTGTTCATCAGCCTTTACTTCTACATTTTCGATCTTGTCCTTTTGCTGATCTGCTGTAGTTGAGTTTTGATTTCCGCATGCAGTTCCCATGAGTAATGTCCCAGCTAGAGCTACTCCAGTAGTGAGTTCCTTGAGTTTATCCTTAAATGATGAGCTGTTTTGTGTGTTTGATGAGTTTGTGAAATTTCTTGTGCTGTTCATGATCTTTCTTGGTACGAAAAATAAAACAGATATACTATAATTATATTCTAGTATTTGTCAAGTCAAGTTGCAGAGGAGGGCAGAAGCTACTATTTATCTCACTAATCCCAAAGTGGGCTATAGAGCTCAATTCTGAATTATTTTTTTATCAATCAATATTGATTAGCTTCCACTCTCATTTTTCTAAACCATCAAGTGTCCATGCTCAGATCCTGAGCCTCTTGAGGTAAATCACCTCATTCCCAACAGCTTGGAGCATTCTTTTTACTTGATGATATTTCCCCTCAGTGATCGTCAAAAGGATCTTTTTTTCCTCGATGTGTTCAACTTTTGCTGGTTTTGTCAGGTAGCCATCATCAAGTTTCACTCCTTGTCTAAGGGACTCACACTCCTCAGGAGAAATAGGCGATCTTAACCAGACTTCATACTCTTTTTCCTTTTCTCGTTTTGGACTGATGGTCTGATGAATAAACCGTCCATCATTGGAAAGGAGCAAAAGCCCCTCGGTATCTGTATAGAGCCTCCCAGCCACATGCAATAAATTTACATAAGGGCAGTCAAGCATTTGCTTTTTGTAGCTCAGATATCAAAATTCATCCTCATCAGAAGAAATGTAGCCGGCAGATTTGTAGAGAATAGCATATGCCTTCTCCAGAACCTCAATCTCTTGATCATAAACCGTTAGTATTTCATGACCAAAAAGTCTGAAGTCTGATTTTTTGATCACTTCTCCATTTACGAGGATTGCTCCAGATTTGCAGGCTTCAGAGGCCTCTCTCCTACTGACCAGCCCGAGATTCGCCAAATATTTATCCAGTCTAATCATCTTTTTTCTCCTCAGCTGATAAAAGTTTCTCGGAAACCCCCTCAAGTCAAACTTCTTTGAAAAATATAGTTCTCAGTTCTCCTTTGATATTCCCCTGAGCAAACTGATCCTGCGATATATCAGAGATCTGAATCTTTTCAATTGCTGTCCTTTCTAGTTGAATCAAGCTTCCTCAAACTCAGAGTTCTCTTCCTAGTCGATACCCGATACTCCTAATATAGGTCCCAGATCATACATGGAGCTCTAGCTTGAGAAGTGGAAAATTATACTCAAGTATCTTGTAGCTATAGATTTTCATCGGTTTTTCTTGTATTTCAGCTTTCCCTTTTCTTGCATCTTTATAGAGCCTCTTCCCATTTTGTTTTTTTGCACTAAAAGTTGGTAATGGTAGAAGAGGGCAGTCCCCACCAGTATAGATAATTCAATCCAAAAGAGCAGAAATCTGATCTAATCCTGGTGCTGGAACTAGTTTTTCATCTTTTTTGAGAAAACTTGTTCCTCTCGCTTGATCAGTAATAACCTCAAACCTTTCTTCCTTTTCTCGGTAGCTAGCATCTCGCGTATCAGTGAGCAGTGAAAAATCTATCGTGGTTTCATAGCTCTTATCCAGTCCAATCAGCGAAGTCAGTTTTTTAGTCCCTTTCCCAACTCACAAAAGCATAAGTCCACTCGCCATTGGGTCTAGAGTTCCACTGTGTCAGACCTTCTCTTGGAAGTGTGTTCTAATAATCTTCACAACATCAAAACTAGAAATTCAGCAAGGTTTTTTGCAGGCAAGGAGCATGGTCTCTGATTGGGATAAAACTGCCTTGAGTATAGGAAAGCCCAATTTTTTTTCAAGAGTTCTTATGTTAGGCGCTTGTTTGCCTGAGATGATAAATACTCTTTTTAGTCAGACAAAATAAAAAAACTGACCTCAATTGTCAGTTTTCTTTTTTGTTATTTCTTATTCTCACTCAAGCATATATTTCTCGATAAATTCTCTAGCTTTTGTAAGCAAAATCTCAATTTTGTCTGCATCTGCGAGTTCCTCTTTTGTTAGATCTAGCTTTACACTAAATGGACGAGTATATCCAGCTTTTTTTAGTTTTTTGATAAAGCTTGGGAGTTTGAGAATTCATTCTCCTGGGAGGAGGTGAGGTTTCCCTCCTTTTGACTTATCAGAGATATATACGAGAGCAAAATATGCTGAAAAATCATCAAGCTTATTAGTAAAGTTCCCTTCCAAGTCTTCTGTATCCATATTCGCAACATCAAGGGCTAATGCACAGTTATACTTTTTGACAATATCAACGACATTGCTAAAGCGATATGCTGGAATTGGCAATGCAAAAATATTATTGTCTTCTGGATTGATAATAGCAAAGTTGAGTGCAGGATTTTGAGCCTGATATTCTCAGATATTGTATTTGATAAAGGAATACGACTTGAAGTCAAAATACTTTGGTGCATTGATAGTAATCAGATCACAGTCCGTAGCCATACAGATATCCAAGACCTTATTCAGTTCTTTGCTATTCAAAGAGGATGAAGTCTGGATAGAGTAGACTGGTAGTTCATGTTTTTTCACAAGAGAGCGGACATAACCTTCATTCCATGCATCAAATCATTTCCATACCGCTAGATCGATCCCATCAAATCAGCATTTTTTTGCCATTTCAAAGATCATATCTAGTCCATAACTACTCATAGTATCAGTACTCAGGAGGATTTTATTATTCATTTGTATTTTTAGCTACTACAAATTAAAGTTTCAGTTTAAGTATAATCAAAAATCTGAATTTTGTCAATTTTTCTCTCTATTTTTAGTTCAAGATCAGAAGATTTGCTATCAAATATGCAGCTCCAATCAGTAATAATCCGAGTAATGCATATACGATAGTTTGTTTGAGGTTTTTGAAGGTTGCTTCATCATCAGGTTTAGTCAGCATAGTATAGGTCTGCATAATAATGATAATCAGTAATACAAGTGAGATGATTCATAGTGACCAGTTGATAACCTGAAAGAGAATTGGAATTGATTTTGGATTGAGAATATTTGATCAAACCTGAGAGAGGTTTTGTACAGTAGTTCCATCCTTGAGTACTTGCTCTTGCTTACCATAGACAGCTTCTACGATTTGCTTGGCAGCGGAGATGATAACAATCCCAATTGTTGTCCAAGAAATCACTCCAATCGCCTTCTTTTTCACGCCCTCATCTTGTGAGGTAATGTAAGTAAATACACGGGACATCATAATAATAACCAAAATCCCTAGTGAAAAATAGACTGCAATTTTAATAAATGGATAGAGAATCTTATCGTACATATTTTTGATCAGCTCCATCACCTTTATACCCTGAGGATCAGGAGAGCCAGTCTTCCATAGCGTATTAAAAACTTCATAACTAATATATCTGGCACTATACATAAATACAATCCCAATCATACCAGAAATAATCATCGTTATTCCTTCCTTCATCTTATCTGGATTGGTAAGTATCGTATACAGCCCAACCATCGCAATCAAGATTCAGATTACAATAATCACAGGGAAAAGAATATTGATCACCTTATTGATGATATAGTCGCTCGCTCCAGCTTTCATATCAGCATTGGTTGGCCCCTCATCAAGATGCTTACTTATGCTAGTTGTTGACTGAGAGATTGCCTGTCAAAAGTTATTAGTCACTACATCATTATTTGCAGATGTTGGATTTCCACTAAAGAGTAAAAATAGTAGTCCACCACTGACTAATCAACCAAAAAGAAATCTGATCAGTTTTTTCATTTTATTTTTATGCATAAAGATAAAAATTATACCTTAGAACTATTTAACATAAGAGGTGAGGAGCCAATAAGTAGCATCCTCCAAATCCCTCAGAGAACCGCAAGTCCCTTCCATCGTAGTGCATAGCTTCGTCACCATCGACCTACCAATCAGAGCACAATCAGTACCAGTCATCTCCATTTCCAAGACCTAAAGAAACCTCATGAGATCGTAGAATTTTGGCTTAGAGAGAGTAGCTCTTTGCTATTTATCTGAGGATTCTTCATCTTTTTGTATAAGAGGGGAATACTCAAGAGGATCTCTTCTACATAAATCTTGTAAGTCAGGTGAAGACTTTGTTTCCATCTCTGTGGAATGCAATCTCGACCTATCATCAGGAGTCAAACCCTAATAGTCAAGAGCCCAAGGATCACTCCAGGAATGTATCGTGTATTGCCAATCACAAGGGCAATGAAGAGCAATGCCCACCGTAACTGTCCCTCTTTATATCGCCAGGTTGGAGCCTGATAGTTATGCTTACGAAACCACGCAAAACTCGCAACTCATGGCAAAAAAGCCTTAAAAAGCTGAAGCTTTTGCCCGCTAGTTAGTGAGAGTTTTGTGCTTTCAAAAGGGATTTCATAGCCAATCAGTCCCATTCCTAGGATCTGGATACTGATCAATATTCCGCTCATCAAAATCAGCAATCCTTGTATTCGCTGAGTCTCTCCTCGTACTAAGAATCCAGTCAATATCAGGATAACTATAAGTAGTCCAAGTGAAAAGTTCCCAACTTGGCACCATCAGCGGATAAAATTTTGCTCCTCTTGGGTATAGGTATGAGAGGAGAGTTGCTTTTCTACAAGCAATCAGAAAAACATCAGTCCAGAATAGGCCGCCACCATTACATTGTTTTTGTAGTGGAGTTGTTCTTGCATCCTTGCTTGTAAAATAAAAGGTAAAAAGTCAGATTTTTGAGTATGTTAGTTTCTCTTTTTTACATCAGTTGTGATAAACTGTTTTTCATAAGGAGAAGCCAATATCTGAACTCAAACATGCTGATTTCCAACAAACATCAGCCCCTCTCAGACTCAAACTGAGATCAGTCTCTGTTGCTCAGCCTCTGATAGTCACAAAAGTTGATTGAGTGAAGCGATGGAAGTAACTGATTGCTTGAGCAAGAGTTGCATTGATGAGTTTGAGACAATAGGTTTTCCGTATGGACTACGGATAAAATCTTCAATATCTTGTGAGATTGTCGTGATTCCTAGTCAGTATTTTCTCGCTCTTTTGATCAACCCAAAAAGGAAGTTCGCTGAAATATCATTCTGAAGCATAATCCAAGCTTCATCACAGACAAGAAGTCTTTGTTTCTTTACAGATCTTACCTTAGACCAGATAAAATTCAGAACATTGAACATCGCTGGTGTTTTGAGCGCTTCTTCTACATCTCTAATACTGAAAACTGTAATCGCATTATTGATATCAATATTAGTATAGTTATTAAACAGTTTTCCAAAGGTTCCAGTTACATATTTGCTGAGTTTAAGAGCAATTTGTTCTCAACCATGCATTCCATTGAGCACATTCATGAGGTCTTCCATCAATGGTGGCTGTTTCCCTGTATAATCATCCATCTCAAAGCTAAATCCCTTGAGAGCATAAGTGTTTTGGAGAGCTTTGTCTAGCAATGCTTCTTCCTCAGGACTCAACTTACCAATCAAAATCTGAATCAAACTTACAAGATTCATGATCTGACTTCTCAAAAGATCTCCCTTTCCATATTCAATGTCCTCAATCAATGGTGGCATATCAAATGGATTCAAAAACTGTTGTGATGAAGTAGCGATATTTACATAGGTTCCACCTACTTTTTCACATAATGCTTGATATTCGTTTTCTGGATCAATGACGATGATATCTACACCATTGAGCAAATATCTCAAGATCTCAAGCTTTACAGTAAACGATTTTCCGGCTCCGGATGTCGCTAAAATTACACTATTCATGTTTGGAAGCTGAGAGTTGAATCTATCAAAAATCACTAATCCTCCAGTATGAGAGTTGATTCCATACATAATTCCTGTATTGGTAATCAAATCACTAGAAATAAAAGGAAAGCTGGCTGCAAGTGAAGAGGTTACAGCGCTCCTAACGATCCCTAAATTATCCTGACAAATCGGTAAATTTGCTCAGAATCCTTCATCCATTCTATGGATCGCGTTTTTAACCCTGATCCCATATCCAGCGATTTTTTGTTCAAATTTTTTCCCAGTTTCTCTAAGCTTTTCCTCAGAAGTGTCGTAGATTGTTGTATAATTTCAGAGTTCAAAATATCTTTCTTCCTTAGTAGTCAGCTTTTCTCTGATCATTTCTACATCACGATATTGCTGTTCAACCTCTTTATCAATGGTGATTCCTTTTTGCATAGCATCTGAAAGCTCTGCCTTAAGCTGCGTGGTTTTCTGCTTGAGCATAGACTGAATCGCGCTATCGTCTTCTGGATAAATATAAAAACTCATGTCCCACTTGCAGTGAAGCCCCATAATATCTCTGGTCCAGAGCATATCAATATAGCTTGGATAATCCTGAGTATAGTAGGTCTTACCTAAGATTCCAGAAACATTGAACTGTTGCATAGAAAACTCCCAGTATGATGGAGCAATATGTGACTTGTAGTCTGATAAAAGTGAGGTATAGTGAGTATCAACTTCCTTGATGTATTGCCTAAGCTCAGAAGTTAGTTTTTTATCAGAATATTCACTATCTGGGAGCTGGAGCATTGCTCTTACCTGTTCTGCAAGGCTTGGATGTTGCTTGGCAGGAGAGTTTTCATCATCTCAAAGATTACTTGGAAGCTCTTTTTTCTCAGAAGTATTCTTAGGCGTAGGTGCAAGTCAGAGTTTTTCCAATAACTTATCAATCCATGACTTCTTTTTTTGCGGATTATCCTGCGAGGTAATTGGTGCTTGAATAGAAGGAGAAATCTGATTTCAGACTGAAAATTGGTTATTGGTCGGAGAAACTCCAGCAACGACAAAACCTCCTCAAGGAACCTGAGCTGTATAGTTGATGTCGTATACGATATTCTGAAGCTTTTCTAGCATCCTTTTGCCAAACTCTGAGATAAATAAATCCCTTTAAGTATAGTCAGATTTTTTTATTTGTCAAAAAATCAGCAAAAAAATCTTCTTAGTTTCTCCATTTACAGGGAGTAAATCTTTCTATTGAACTATCTGAGCTTAAAACATGATTAGATAATCAGCTGACACCCCTAGAAAAACACAAAAAATCAGCTTTCATCTCTGGTAAAAAATAAAGTATATTTTTATTGATAAAGTACTTGACATTGTCTTACTCTTCATTATATTATAGATGCTAGAAGAGATGAAAATACTCTCAAAAATTTAATTCTCAACTAATCAAACAGCAAGATGGGATTTTCTGTAAAGATGGACGATAAAAAGATTAAGGTAGATTTGGAGTGAACAAATCTCAAGGATATCTTGATCTATTGTAAGCCAAAAGAGAGGCTTATCCTCATGAAAAAATACGGACTTGATGGAAGTAAAGAGCTCGCTCTGCAAAAGATTGGTAAAGAATATTCTCTAACCAGAGAGAGAGTAAGGCAAATCGAAACGCAGGCTTTGATGAGATTTAGAAGGCTTATCATTGGAAATGAACTTTACACCAATGTTCTAGAGGAGTGCAAGAAAATCCTTGAGGTGCATGGAGGAATACTCGGTGAAGATGCGCTTATTGCAAAGGTGATCAATAAAAATCTTTTCAAATTTTCAAAATCAGAATTAAAACTGATTCTTGTATCAGATTTTGATATCACTTATCTCAAGAGAAATAAATATATTGATAAGGCGTTCTATGTAGAGCCACTTTACGAAGATCTTCTAACAAAGATCGTACTCTTTACCTTGGATCATTTCAAGCAGAGAGGAGCAAGTCAAGACTTATACGAGTTTATTAGCCTCCTCAAGGAAGAATTCCTTGATGACTTCAGAGATATCAGTTTCCTTAGAAATGATCTCTTCTATATCAACTTCTTCCAAGTTGTGAGATCAATCACAGTTCTAGACTGAAAAATCTGACTAAGAGACTTCTCAGATATTAATCCAAAGACAATGAAGCTCAAGGTGCTTTATACGATGAGAAGACTCAATAAACCAATGCACTTTCAGGATTTGCCAAGCAAGATTCTTGAGTGGTTCCCTAATGAAAATATTAAACTCAATACCGTTCACAATGAATTGGTAAAAAATGGAGATATGTTTGTTAATCTTGGGCTTGGTATCTATGGGCTCAAGGAGTGGGGATATCAGTGAGGAAGTGTTAAGGAAATTATTACTAGAGTATTCAAAAAATTTGATAAGCCAATGAAAATCCAGGATCTTATCAAAGAAGTCCTTAAGGAAAAAATGATCAATCCAAATACTGTAGTTCTCAATCTTCAAAAGCATAAAAAACTCTTTAAGAGAGTAGATAAAGGACTTTATCAATACATTTGAGAGTAAAAAATAGAAAAAACCTGAATGTAATTCAGGTTTTTTGTTTATTCAAATGTGAATTAACTTACGTTTGGCTCGATCATATAGTTGGGCTCTAGCCTCTCAACAGGATGAATTGTTAGTTCATCTCGGCTCAAAAAATGTTCTATATTACCGCTTTTTAGGTAGCATCAATCTATTCTAAATTCATAGCTGAGTTGCGGTATTATAGGCTCAAAATATGCCTCATCATATACCTGATCAAGGGTAAGATCTGGATACTGAGATGATAATTGATCGATTTCAGATTTCTTAACTGTTGAAATGAGTTTTCATCATTCTAAATCCCAGAGCCAAACATTTAATCTTTGCCCAATATAGACTAATATCTTACTTCCAATCCAGTCTTTCTGATAAAAAAGATTGTAAAGTTCAAGCTTTGATAAAGAAAAAAAAGAAATCTGATTATTCTTGAGTGTTTTCAAAAGATTGAGAGCTAAGGTTCATACCCTTAGATTTGTGAATCCTCAAGGTCAGTTCAGCACTAGACATTCTCAGATCGCTTGTTCACGGTCAAGGTTTACTAAGACTTTCCCAAGTTCTCTATCTACTCAGCTTCTTTCAAGGAGAATCTTTTCACTCGTTCAGTGATAAATAGCAATATGATCTGAGGAAATATCAATACTAGCTCTCATCTTTCAATATAAAAACACTAAAAGTCAGGCTTTAACTTATTTTTTTGAAATTTATTCAAACATTCTTTGGAGATCTTCATCTCTAATCATTTGTGGACCTCGCATCGGATCAAAGGTAACTTCAATCTTGACCTCATAGTCAGGCACTACGAGCAAAACTGCATTCCTTGTGCTTTCAATAATATAGTCCGCCATAGGACATGCTGGCGTGGTAAAACTCATCAAGATATCAACCCTTTCCTCTTCCTCATCAACTTTGACTTCATAGATGAGACCAAGTGTATAGATATCTACAAGTGGAAAGTCTGGATCATAAACGGTCTGGAGTGCTTGCTCTATTTTTTCAAGAAGTACTGGATTATTCGTCATGCTGAGGTTTTTTCTGTCAGGTAAAAATAAATCGCTGCATCAAGACAAAAAGTCCTAAAAACAGAATTCAAATCGCTTTATTCCACAGCTCTCCTATGATCAAGAGGACATTGATCAAAGCATAGAGTCAAAAGAGAAATGAGCTTTTGTAGGCATCTTTCTGCATTTTTTCCTCAGGGATATTGAGTCCAAAGAGGACCTCTCATCCATAGAAAAGGAAATACGAAATCCCCCATGCACATACAAAAATCCCAATGAGCAATAATGCCAAAGAGATCTCAGGATCTTCCTTGATATTAAGCTGAGTAAGAGTAATAGCCAAAATCACTCCTCAAAAAATAATCTTAATACCAGAGGCAAGAGCATACATATTTACTGATCAGAGTTTCGGAATACGCATGAGCAGAGGAGTTAGGAGAGAAAATTAAAAGAATGGTATAAAGCTAATGATTAAAAATCAACATTTATAGTTTCTTTTTCAGCTGCTTGTTTTTGGTTTTCTAGAATAGTCTGGGTATCAAGTTCAGCTTGTGAAGGGAGATAGAATGGATTTGCTCAGGTTTCATAGATTTTATGATAAATAATCTCCCAAAGTCCTTGCCCAAAAATCATAATCGGAAACACAACTAAAGTCGACTGATATGCCAGCATATAACGAGCTGAAACATCAACACTACCAAAAGTTCCCTTCCAAATAATCCCCAAAACTACAAGCGCAACGGCCAGTCCTACTGTGCACCCAGCTAATGATGATGCAGCATAGTTAGGATTTACAGCAAATTCTATCTGACAAAACGAGATGAAAACAGCGATTGCAACATAGAGTGAAAAAAGCACCACATCAGCCCCTGCTGTATCCTTCAAAATCACGAAAAGCCCCATCATAATAGCGAAGAGGATTCCGTTTGTGAGGAGAAGGAGTCCACTCACTTTTCACTGATGAATATATTTTTGTGAAAAGAAAACTCAGTATAAAAGCACTAAAATCTGACTCCCGAAGAAGGTAATCATAAAGCCAAGAAAGAGGAGAATCAGCCATGCTAACGGATGAGCCTCAGCTGTCATCGCAACTCCAGTTGATACGGTATCAGTCTTTACCGCAACTCCAAATGCAGACATTACAACAAGCAAGATAATACTCATCATCGCCCCAACTACGACTCCAAGAAGTGTTTTCCCAAGCAAACTTCGCCCAGAAATATTTGACGGAGTATTTATAATTTTATCAAGTTTGCTTCTTTCTTCTTGAGCAATATTTTGTGGACGAAAATTCATTTTCCCGCCATCAATTCATGGAATCTCAAATTGCATTCCTGGTGTAAGTTCATTCATTAAAACTAATAACTAGCGAATAAAACTGATTTTTTCTAAACTTTTGATAAAGGTTGACCTATTGCTTTTATTGGTGCTGGTATAGGAGATGAGGAGAACTTTCTCCTGCATATCAATAGCGTATTGTGCTGCATACAGTCCAAGTCCTTTAGGATCTGTGATAGAATAGGTTTTTAGAATAGTCGGATAATGAGAGCCTGAAGTCTGAATGCTAGACTTTTTTGTTGTTTCCTGACTAATAGTATATCCGTAAAGTCTGAGCTGATTGAGTGATTGTTGCATATAGGAGACGAGCGGAACCTCAATACTAAACTGATCAATAATCATACTATCAAGAATTGCATTTTTATCTTGATTGATTTCCTGATAGGTAGCGCGCTGATCCAAGGTTTTTATCTTTCTCATTTCTGGAACCAACTCTGCGTCCCAGCTAAAATCTAGTGTTTTGATAGATAATTGATGGGTGGTAACTCCACATCAGATCAAAAACAGACTTATTACTGTGATGAGTGTTCATTTCAAAGTTTTCCACATCTTTTCTGCTCTTTTAGATAAAGATGAAGAGCATTGCCAGTGCAAGTCCAACGATAATCCCAATGAGAAATGATTTTTTTAAGATATTTTCCTTTACCTCACTCATCTGTGCATCAATACTTTTCCCAGCCCAAATCAATGAGATCAAATATCCTACCATACACCCACAAAACAATAAGTATCCTGGCATCAAAATCATCCCAATTGTCGTAAAGAGATATTCTCCAAAAAACAATTCACCTCTAATGAGAAATACTCCCATGATCAGCGTGGTAAAATAGAAAACTCGTCTTAATATTTGAAAGAGGATTGCCATCAGCACTTTCATCTAAATGAGTAAAACGCTCTTATCGTATCTTTTCTGATTGGAAAATCAAGCAAAAGTCTGTCTCCATCTAAAAGGGAAAAATAAAAAAACAGATCCCATCAGGAGATCTGCTTTCAGACTTTTTGTCTTTTTTCTTATTCAATATCTACACTAGTCACTTTACCGTTTTTAACTGTTGCATTTACACGACCAGGTCTAAGGTCTGCAGTTAGTGCATTAGCTTTACCATCTTCTTCAGCAATACGGAAATCTACTCCATTTTCTTTTGCTTTAGCTTGAGCCTCTGCAACACTAAGACCTACATATCCAGCTTCCTGAGATGCTCTATAAAATTCCCATTCATCTTTTTCTTCTCCGTTTGCTAGTTTACAAACTCCGTACTCAGATCAGTCTTCATCCTTTTTAATTTCGCTAGTTCCTCACTGTGCTACACAGTATTCGCTTGCTGGGTTTGCAATTTGAGTTTCTGTCTCAGTTCCTGTTTGAGTGTTAGTGTTTGCATTATCAAGACATTTAGGTTCTGCATAGGTTTCGCAGAACATCTCTGTACAAGCAGGTTCTCCACCTAAGGCTCTTGTACAAGTGTTACATCCATCAGAAAAGCTCTGACAACTCTGCGGGATTAGTGTTTTCCAACTGTCTTCATTGTACTGTGAAGATGTTGTTGTTCCAGAAGTTTGAGCTACATCTGGAGTGTTTTGTGTTGTAGGTCCACATCCTGCGAGAACGAGTGATGTTCCAACAGCAAATGCAACTACAGAAATGAGTTTTTTCATAATATTAGAAATAGAATATAAAAAACTGAATTGGTAATTGCGTTACTCAATATTTTTGAGTGGGGAAAGTTACCTTAATAATAAAAATATTTTTCCAAAAATCAACCCCTAAAAGGTTTTTTGATTTTAGCTAGTACTTAACTTGTATTTTGAGCTAGAGGAAACTAGTTTATAGTCCTGAAAATCATCTCATTCTCTCCAAAGACGACTAAGAGCTCTTTGAAAATATATCTCACATCACAAAAAATAAAAATGTCAGGATAAAAAAGAATGAAAATAAACCAGATTTTTCCTTTTTTATCTAAAAATGGCTATACTTAGAGATGATTTTTATCTTTATATAAAGAGAAAAAACTATGAATATTCAGAAATTTTTACTTGGAACTTTGATCGTCCTATGAGGAACTTCGCTCTTGCAAGGAGGAGCCTTTGCACAGGAGGAGCAATCCCTCTCATGAGACGTTGCATTGCTTGGTTCAGAGCTCAGTCAGGATGCTGCATTCAAATCTGCAGTAGATGAAGTCACTTATTTGAGACTAAGTCTTTTTGATTTTAGGCAGAGTCTCAAACAAATGGATGCCGCTGAGAGAGAAAAAAATCAGGGAAAACTTGATCAGCAATATAAAGAAGCCAGAGTTGAGATGATTAAAGTGATTCATGACTTGGATAATTCAAGTTTAAGAATTACTAAGTTGCTTCAGCGTCTGTATGAATACAAGTTAAAGCTAACAGAGCAGATTCAACAGCTCACTGAAACCAAAGGGCACTTGGAAGTTTGAAAGCAATATCTCAACCAGCTCTTGTACATTGCATACAAGATGCAGAGAGAGATTTATGATGAAAGTTGAGATCATATTGATGAGCTCAAGGTTTTTGCAAAGACTAGCCAAATTCCTCAGCTCTTGGCTGGAAATGATACCCTTCAAATCTTGCTTGTTCAGATCAATGAACTCCTCAAGCAAGCGACAGTAAAAGAAAAAGAAAAAACTGAACTTATTTCTTCTCTTGTAAAACTCAAAACTGATTCACAAAAAGCACTACTTCACTATAGTTCCGAGATTCAAAAACTTAAACAAAAAAAGGAATATCTCGCAACATTTATGCAACTGTATAAAGAAAAAAAACTAGCGATTGCTCTTCTTACCGGAGCAGCTGCTGAAGGTAAGTGACTCCATGAGGCGATCAATGAAATGGTTTCTACGATAGTTTCAAAAAATATTGATCAGACGAGTGGAATCCCAGAAGCAATCAAAACCCTCAATGAAAAAACAGATTCCTCTGAAAATGAAAAATCTCCAGTAGCATGGCCAAGCTATCCTGTTCGTCAGATTTTGACTATTTTCAAGGATCCAAGCTTTGAGAAGGAAAATGGGTATAAAAATTTAGGTATTGAATTGGCAGTTGAACAGTGAACGCCTGTGTATTCGATGAGAGATGGTGTAGTATATCATACTGATACTGGCTCTGGAGCGATTAGCTGGTTAATGATTATGCATTCAGATGGGTATATTTCAACATATGCATATATGAGTTCCATCGCTGTGAAAAAGGGAGATATCGTTCGTAGAGGACAATTTATCGGAACTAGCGGTGGTGAACCTGGTACAGAAGGTGCGGGATTCCTTTCAAAGTCTGCAAATCTGACCTTTCAACTTTTCAAAGATGGAGTGGCTATAGATCCGCTAACGGTTCTTGATCTCAGTGTCGTTCAGGACAAAGAAAAAGTATTGCCTGAGGAATATAGACTCAAATATTTTAATGATCACTATGTGAGGCCAATCAATGTAGAAAATCTGACGTTTATCAAAGGTGATACAGTAGATCAAAGAGCCCAGACTTTTTTGAATAATTATGCGGTAGGAGTCTATAAAGACCTCGCATTTTGGGATCAAGTAGTAGCAGGAACAAATATTGATAGAGATATGGTGATCTGTATCGGTTTTGCTGAATCAACACTGGGAAAATTCCTCGCAACAGACAATAATATCGGAAATGTGGGAAATAACGATAGAGGAGATCGTATTGCTTATGAGAACCCATATAATGGAGCAAGATTGATCCCTTTTACACTCAATAACCAGTATCTTGGAAATTATCATACGATTAAACAGCTCTCAAGATATGGAAACAGTGATGGAAAAATTTATGCCTCTAGTCCAATCAATTGGCAGAGTAATGTTCAAAAATGTCTCTCAAAGATTAAAGCCTACTATGTGCCTGAGGATTTTCCATTTAGAACTGGAGTAAATCCTAATGCAAAAGCAAATGCCTGAGCTGAGCCACTCAAGACTGAGAGAAATACGCTCATGAGTGGGGCTATCCAGACAAAGCTTGCTGGAATTTCTGTAGCAAGCAAAAAAACTACAACATGAAACCAATAATCAAATATGTCTAGTAGAAAACTCTGATCAAAAACTATAAAAATTTGACAAAATTGATGAAATGACTATAGTTTAAGCTAATGTTCAAAGAAATCTGATTTTTTAGTCTTTTTTTCCAAGACGATGAGCAATAAAACAAAAACAAATTTTATATCAGCTTCTGTAAAAAAGGTACTTTCTCTCTCGCTTTTGGTGACTGGAGGTGTGGTAATGAGTAGTATGGCTCTTGCCCTCTTACTTCAGGATACTGCTAGCTCAAATAATGAGAAAGTTCAGGTATGAGGTATCCAAAGTAGAGTACAATACTTGACCGGTATGACGCTCAGCTGAGCAAACAGCGATCGTATCAAGTTTGAATATAAGGAGGATACGAATGCTCTAAATTTTAATGGAGCTATGAATCTGCATGCCCTTGTGATCGGTAGTACAAACCAAGGAGCTACAGGATCGACAGTGATCGGAGGAAATAATAATATTGTAAAATGAAACTGACAAAATGCAGCCATTATCGGTGGTAATAAAAATACCGTAACAGATACTACAACCTCAATTATTGCTGGAGCTACAGGAAGTAGTATCACGAATGTACAGGACAGTGCGATCTTTTCTGCTGAGGGAACTATCATTGGCTCTGATAATACAACAGATACAATGTTTATCGTCTGAGGAAAGGGGCATGTAGCGAGAGGAACAAATACCAACTTTATCGCTGGATCAGAAAAGATTATAACTGATCAAAATGCTCAAAATAATGTGCTTATTGGAAAAAATATTCGCTCAAATCAGAGTAATATCTTTGTATGGTCAAATGGAGATACAGAGCTAACTCCTCAAAAGGGAAGCGCTTTTTACGTAAACTCAACTGCTGGTTTCGGTCTCAATACTAATAATCCACAAGCAGCCCTTGATATTGCAAGTGGAGGACTAGCGTTCAATAAAGTGTATCAGCTTTCTGAAATTTCTGATGTAAATATTGCAGGTGTACATACCGTAGTTCAAAAAGATGGAAAGCAGGGAGTCTGTGGATATAATGGATCAACTTGGGTTCCACTTACGCTGAATGCTGAGAGAGAAGGACTTTGTACAGCAAGTACGCAGTCTACACCTCCAAAACATGCAACGAGTACAATATCTGGTGCGGTGCAATTTTCAGGGCAGCCAGTAGTAACTAACGGAACAACATTGCTTCATCAGGTGTGGTCTGGTGGAATGAATAATAACCGTGGAGGATGGCTGACTCATCCTTGGACCTATAAGCATACAGGACCTCTTGATAATGGAGACTATAGATGTGGTATAGGATTCCACATGGGAAATCCTACTCCAGATGGAATGAAAAATACTGACTGTAAAGCCTGTTCTCCTATCACAAATCAACGAGATTGGAGAAGTAATGGTAAAAATGATGATTGTGACTTTAGCTGTAAAGCAGGGTTTAAAAAAGTCGGAAGAACCTGTACAGCATGTGAAGTTGGAACGTATACAACAGATGGTACTTTAGCGAATAGCTGTGCAAGTTGTACAAATAAACCTGCTAATGCTCATTATACAACTAATGGAATAAATGCTACTGCTTGTCAGTGGGCATGTGATGCTGGATATCATAATGTCGGATGAGCATGTAAAAAAGCAATTTGGCAAAAGACTGATACCTATACTTGTAATGTTGCAGGTGGAAAGTGGAAAGATGATAAAATCGTAACAACCTATCATTGTGCGCTAGAAGAAAATAGAGGAGTTTCAGTCCCTGAACATATCTGTAATCACTGGGGTGCAAAGCCAGCTACAACAACTGTAGTAAAATGAGATGTAAATTGTAATACTCCTGAGCGGGAGACTACATGGAATTGTCCAAATCCAAGCTGTAATACTTCAAGAATTGCTGGAAAATGTGGAGGAGTAACTGAGGCAGTAACTTGTACTCAACACAAGAGAGATAGAGCATGAAATAGTTATGAAACGAGAACTCAATCTCAGCAAAAAGCATGTACAAGGGCTTGTGAAACTGCAGCTTGTGGAGCTGCAAACGGTGTAGCTACAAAATATCAACCAACTGCACTCTGTGCAGCAGGTACAGCATCAGCTGTTGGAGGTAATGCAAGTATTTGGTCATGGACATGTGCACAGCTTGATGGTACTAAAAATTGTAGTGCTACTAAGATTCCTCTCCAAGCCGGTAGCTGTGGATCTAATCACAATATCAATCATAATACATTAAATGCTGGTAGTGTAAATCTTTGTAACTACGGAACAGTAATCAATTTTAATGAAAATACAGCAGTTTTCCCAAATAGATGGAGCTGGAAGTGTAGAGGAGATAATGGTGCTCATAACCAAGATGTAAACTGTATTGCTCATAAGCCTGCTCCTCAAGCAGGACAGTGTGCTCAAGCACTAAATACTTGTACAGTAGGAACTGTGAAAGATGCGACAAACATAGCTAATGGTAAGAGATGGTCATGTGAGGGACTTCATGGATGAAGTACAGATACCACATGTTCACTCTGTGATAATGGTTATGTATATAATTCAGTAACGAATCGTTGTGATCCAAAATGTGGAGCTGGATATACCTTGCATAATGGAGTCTGTGTAAAGTGGAAGTGTGAAAGTGCATCTGCTTGATCTAGTCGTAATAAATGTACAGGAACATATTCTCAAACAATAACAGAGTATGAGGGAGTTGATGCTTCTGGGTATATGCAATGTATGGGGGCTAGAGATGAGGAGCTTGATCCATCGTGCTGTGAAGGTAGTGCAGATACAGAAAAATGTTGAGGAGGTTTATGAACTTGGATGGTAAAGGATCCTACTAATCCAAGCTGACGAATTTATTGCGGAGAACATGCAGAATGTCCTTATACATGTATCAAAGAACCAGAAAAACATCCATGAATGTGTGAGCGTAAAACACGTCAAATATCTCAATCATGTTCATCACTTAATCAGACAGAATGTTCATCAAAAATCTGATGTACTCGAGCCTCATGAACTACTCCTCCTGTACCTAGTGCTTCAGCAAAGTGTGTAGGAAGTTATACAACACCAGCGAAATGTGAACCAACAGCGGAACATGGTAGGTATGAGTATAGTGATGATACTTCATTTGCTTGTGAAAATTTTAATGGATTTAGTGATGAATGTAATAATACTCTATGAGTAAGAATACAATTAGATGGATACTGAGTTCCAAAGGAAGTTGCTGCTCGTTTTAGTGATTATTGATGATTTAGAAGTATTGTTTTCCCTTCTGGTGTTTGAATGTGAGATCCTTCTCGATGACCTATTTTTGCTAAATGTAGCGATGAATTGGCGCCGCTTTGGAATGCATGCCCTTACTTTGAGAGAGTGAAATGATCAAATTTTTACAATGAAGTATGAAACATTTTAGATGTAAAAAGCATTTGTGTTTTCAAAAATTCAACTTCTCAGTCATGTAATTGATTAACTCAAACAGAATGTGGGAAACAGAGCTGATGTACACGAACTTCAGTTCCTCCTAGACCTTGAAGACCTTGAAGACCAAAATTACCTCCACCACCATCTATACCATGGTCACCTTTCAAAGTTGTAAAATGTATAGATGAACAGTGAAATGAGAGGCCTGATGCTTACTGTGCGAATGCTGGGGCAAAACCTGTTTGTGATGCGGAATGGGCATGTGCACTGCCTACAGTCACATGATCTCACGGGTGTATAAATGCTACAACTAAGGATCATACATCTCAGTGTAGAACTGATCTAAGTCTAAATAATGCGATCAGTTGTAATAATGCCATAGAGGTAAAAAAACACTGTCTTCCTATGAGACGTCGTGATTGTGCTGCAGATCCTTACCGAAGTGCAGGAGGTTCTGATTGGGCAATTGACGATGTTATAACTTGAGAATTTGAGAAAACTTTAACATGGGATCCAAATAGAAGACTGTATAAGTCATCCTTACCAGGACAAGAAGCTTTTGGCTATGAGATTGTGGGAGCCTGTTCTCGAGGAGAACCTAAAGCCTCAGCAAGTTGCAAAAGTATAAGTTGAAAATATGATAAATATTGCTGAAATCTAACTAACCAATGATCTTGCGATATGGTAAATGTTTATCAAAAGAGGGAAGATTCCTCATGACCAATAACAATATGAATATTTAAGCATTCTGGTCAATGCTCTGTTTCAACTTATGACTTTGATAACTGGGAAGAACAGTATGATCCCGTTTGCCCATGAATCCATCAAAAGTCATTTAAGTATATGGATAGTTGTGAATGGTCAGTCAGAAAAGAGGTAGTGTGTCAGTCTAAAAGTTCAAACGCAATTTTGAATGACTCAGAGTGTAATGAGAGTAAAAAACCAGATTATAACATGATTTGTTGATGAAGAAGTTCGAAATCTACTCCACCTACTCCACCTACTCCGCCTGCATCATCCTCAGAGGATACTAGTTGATTATATCGAGCGACTTCTTATTCTTGGAGTATCCATTGTATTGAATGAAGTTCCATGTATATAGGAGTTTGTAATCAAAATGACTGAATATTTATGGGAGACTCAATCTCTGTTTCTAAATGAATTCTTTGGGATCATCTAGGTATTTATTCTCCGCGTCCAGATAAAAAAATCTGGATAAAAGATGGATTTGCCTATTGGGATAAAGATAAAACTCAACCAGTTGAAGTTTGAGTATACAAATTAACTCAGTATTGAATCTCTGGAGATGAGGTACCATATAGGTACTTTACAGTGTCAGGTGGATACGGACCTTGATATCAGTTATGAAGAGGTAGAATCGTAGAAACTCTAAAATAAGACAAAAAGACAAAAACCACCCAATTGGGTGGTTTTTTGAATTGCTTGATTTAGAGTACTACATTTCATTGATAACTTCGTATTTGAGATCTAGATTTCCAAAAAATGCAAACCCAATAATTTTTTTTACTCAAGCTGTTTTGAGTTTAATTGCAGTTTCATTTAAGGTTGCACCAGAACCAACAAAGTCATCTATTAAAAGAACGGTATTGTAGTGAATAGCTTCCTCTCTGATAAAAATAGTATTTTTAGCATTTTGTATTCTGTCCTCAGGTCTTTTCAAAGATTTTTGTGGAATGAGAATTTTACTCGGAGAATATTTTATTAGAGGAATACGAGGGATTGAGGGATCTAGGAGCTGATCTACGAGGTCTAAGATCTGTACTTTACGAGAGATACTTGGCGGAGTAAGTGCTATTGCATCGATATCAAAGGTTGTTAAGAGACATTCAAGATTGCGATAAAAAAGAAAAATCAGATTTTTTAATTGTTGTTTGTCTTGATGCTGTTTTGCAAAAAACATTTGTTCAGATAGTGCTCCTCTCCCAAATTCAGCTCGAGTATAAGCATCAGCATAAAAAAGCTCATCTAAGGCAGAATATTGGTGTTTTATTTTAAACTGATTCCTAACGTTCAGTAAACCACATTGAGTGCGATAATGATTAATTTGTTTATTTATCCCGTCAAAAGCGCTTATCTTATCTTTGGGATTGAGATCTCTTTTTTTACATCGAAGGAGAAATCCCTCAACTCATTTTAGGATGCGACCATCACTATCATACTTAAAAAATTTTTCATCAAGGAGTTTGGATTCCTCATAGGGAAATGGATTTTTATGTATAGATAAAAAATCTGTTTTCCCCCCTTCCTTATCCACTTGAGGAATAAGGTAAGTGCTGTGTGCCCCAGATCAGATCTTACTGATTTCTCAGTTTTGAAAAAGCTCTTTGAGATATTTGTTAGCAGTTGGTCTGCTGATACTGAGTGCTTCAGCAATCTGAGAAAGCTTTCTCTTCTCTCAGTCCTGCAGTAGTGAACGTATTGATTTGAGCAGATGAAATGATGTATTCATTCTGTTTCTTTTTACTTTTAGATAAAATTTTACTGTAAACCTTTACTGTAAAAGTTTGCAGTAAATTATAGTAAAATTTTTATAAAAAGCAATTGTTTATTGATTTTCTTGATAGAAAAAAACCACCCATTAGGTGGTTTTTTATTTATACCTTTTTACACTGTTGTTTAAATATCTCTAAATTATAATGCTGAGTATGGGACCATTCTAAATCTGTAATTTTCGGAGGAGTGCTAGAATAATGTCCTCGGTGTCATCCTTTTGGTCTTCTTCAACACATTACTTTCGCATCAAGGTCTTTGCAATAGTAACGATATCATCTATAAACCGTCTCATTATAATTCCCAAAAGGACAATCTCAACATCCACTTCCAGTATAATTAACAGTAATACTCTTTTTCATACATTTAGGAGTTGATAATATTCTACATTGATTTGTATTTCAAACTTGCTCTATGGTAGAGGCTTCCTCATCAGAATTACAACTCAACTTCCCTACAGAACAAATATCTTCAGTTCCACCATTTTTTCCATTACACTTCCACTTATAAGTAGCTGTATCATCAGATATATCCTGGTAGTCTCAAGCAAGACATCCATTAGCTGTAGAAGTAGCTGGTTGAGAAGTATGAGTTCATGGATGAAGTTTACATTGCCCATTGATTTTGGATGGTGTACAACTTGGTTTAGCTCAAGCATTGCTACACAAACCATCAGTGATTGTATTTCATTGATCATCTATACAGACAGTTTTTGTGCTAGCAGGAGTCGTCGTTCATGTAATTCGTTTACATATCTTTGAAAGACCATTACACTGACTCTGATTTTTATTAGTACAATCAGTATTTTCCTGACACATAGGATATCTCTTACCACTATAATCTGTTTGAGCTGAGAATATTGGTATGTGCCTTTTGCTAAAATCTAAATTCTCACAGAAATGTATGTCTTTTTGATTTTCATTTAATACTATTCCACGGTAGGGATTTCCTGTATGTTGACTATTTAGATACTCCTGTATTAAGTGATCAGGCATCGCTGTTGGATCATACAAAAAATCTCACTCAATATAAGCATTTGGATTCAAAATTCCAAATATATTTCCAGATGGTACTTTCACTGACATTTTCCTGTTTCAAGTATCAAATCACCATGTAAAATGCCACTCATTCCGAGAAAGACTATCATATAATCAGTATCAAAGTAGCGGACATGTAACTCTTAACATGAAAGCGTCACTTGGATTATAGCCTTGTTCTTCCATAGTATCACATGCTACTTGTCAACTAACACGTCCAACCTCTCATTCTATAAATCTATATCCCTCCGTCTCAATATACTTATAGTTAGACTTTTTCTCACATCTAGCAGGAGTTGTAGAAGCAGGAGTATTTTCACATTTCCATTTCACGCACTTCCCATTGCTAGCAGTAAATCCAGATGGACAGGTTGGTTGTGTACTACATGGTATTTCAATCTTATCGAGAGTGAGTTTAGCCTCAGTGATATGAATATTACAGTTGCTATATCATGCTGAACTATCATCACATGGAATTCCACGAGAATCTCCTTGTACTAAACCTCTTGTTGAAAGTTTGAGGTACCTAGTTGTTCAATGAGTGATAAGCGTTGTTTCAATAGGGATAGTCTTATTTATTGGATTTATTCATCCACTAGTTTTTGAAACATTTCATTTTAGAGTTAATGCTCCCTTTAGTGTATTAATACTACTATCACTATGTATTGGATGATAGTTGATAGGAATATACAAATAAGAAGCTCCCATCCCAAGCGTAGCATCCAAATATGCTCCAGGAGCGGATGCTAAATATGATAAAGATATTCAACCATAGCTACCAATAATTTTTTGAGAACTAGTTGAAATATTGAAACTAGTAGGCATAGTTCTGTAATCTTCTTTATAACATTTTTGGCTAGGCTGACTAGGCGCACAGTATTCATAAGTTAAAGGTTTTTCAAGTCCTGCACAAAGCGAATTCGCAGCAGGAATTCAGTTTGTATTATCAAAACACTGAATATTGATATCTTTAACCTCTACTGTTGGCTGAGAAACAGTACATCCTGAGATACACTTATTTGGTCCCAGTGCCATACATCTTGCCATTTCACTCTTGTTTGATGGATCGTTTGCGATACATGCATGTTCACCATCAGTTAGGAAAGATTTCCATCTACACGCTCCGTGTGATTGAGTTCTCCAACCATATGAAGGACATAGATTCAATCCCATACTTACAAAGTTTCACTTCTTCGCACTCCAGTTCGCCCAATTACAATATGGTTGATTTGCTTTGAACGCTGTTGCACCAGAGAACATTGTTGTAAGATGAGAGCCTAATTTGATTCAGATGTTCCATTGATCTAGTGGTTGATTGAATGCAGTAGTTCCTCGGAATGTATTGGTTAGGTTTACATTATTATGAAGTTTGCTTCCCCATCCATTAAGTGGTTGGTTAAATACTGGATTATTAGAGAACATTCCAACCATTGTTGTAACATTTGATATATTTAGATGAGCAACTGGTTGATTGAAGGCTTTTGACTCTCAGAACATTCGATCCATATTCCTAACATTGCTAGTATTCCAATTAGTTAGAGGTTTGTTATAGTTTGTCGTATATGCAAACATATGTCGCATTGTATTTACTTTACTTACATTCCAATTACTAATATCTTGATTGAAATTATATGTTACAGCAAACATATCTGCCATATTTTCAACATTGCTAGTATTCCATCTATTTAGTGGTTTATTAAAGGCACTAGCAACCAAAAACATTCAAGACATATCCCTTACTTTACTTACATCCCAATAATTGATATCCTGATTAAATGCATATGCTTGTCTGAATGTATATATCATACTTGTTACATTACTTGTATCCCAATTTCAGATATCTTGATTAAAGGTATTATTGTTCTCAAAAAGATTATTTAACTCAGTCACCCTCGTAGTTACAATTCTATTAGCAGGATAAGAGTTTGTTGCGATCTTTTGTTTAATATCATCTTTATCTCTAGCAACATAGTATTTTTGACCTTCAAACATATATTCTTTCCCAGACTCTGCACAAGCTGCAGCTTTGATAGTTACTCCATTAGTATGTCTATAGATTGGGTTTGGACAATCTACTTCACAGATATTAGTAGTAGTGTTGTACTTATATCCACTGTCACAAGTTGAACAAGTTTTATTTGATCCACCATAGAGTCCATCACATGACCATCTCTTACCATGAGTGATGCTTGTCTGTCCTGAGAGGGTTCCTGCAGAACAAGTATTTAGAGTGGTTCCACATGCTCCTGCAACAGCTGGAGGTAGTCTACTAGCTGAACAAGTCAGATTTTTATTATTCTTATTTTTACAAGTCCACGTCTTTTGTCATGAGGTAGAATCATTCCAGAAGGCTGGAGCAGTCTCTTCAAGTACTGAATCATCAGTACAGAATCCATTTGGCTGAACCCAAGCTACATCAGAACCAAGATAAGTCTTTGCATTAGCTCAGCATTTTGGAGCTTTTACATTTTCACAGCTAACAGAACAATTTGAGTCAGGTTTTCCATTATTTGTACCGAGATCACATTGTTCCCCAACAGCTCTTATACCATCTCCACATCCTTTTCTTGTTGCTGTACAGGTTGGACCTCCTGATGGAAAAGATTCACAAGTCCAGCTAACCTGTCCTCCAAATGCTGGGAAAGTTGGTTTAGCGCCTGCATGTCCAAGCCCTCATTCACAGAAATCATCAGTAGACCACTGTGTTTGAGTAAGAGGGTAGTTGGTTGCTGCAGCACCACATTGTGCAGTGAGTGTTGTATTTTGATCATCACACACTTTTTGACAGAGATCTGCAATTTGTTTGTTTCCTCTCGTATATTTTGAAAGAGCTGAATTCTGATTACTTACTCTACCACATACACAAGTTACGCTACCCTTTGTCTTTACAGAAATATAAGGAGAGGTTGGGGTAGTTTGATTTGCTACGGCTCCAAGTTTGATCGCACCGTTTACAGTAAGCTGAATTTTTTGATTATTTGAATTGTTGGTATTGATAATAAGACCATTATCAGCATTAACAACCATAGTATGAGCTGATGCAGTATCAACCTGTAGTAGGCTAGGCTTTCCATTAAAAACTAAAGCTCCACTTGCCCCTAATACATTGATCTTTGATCAAACAGCAAGAGAAGCCTGACCAGCAGGATTGATTGTGATATTTTCACCTCCTAAAACAACAGAGTCGCTTGCTGAAACCGTAGAATCTTTAGCAGCAAGGGCGAGGGTATTATTTGCTTCTAGATTGGTATTTTTTGTAGCTACAGCAATAGCATTATATCCCTTGAGAGTAGTATTGCTTGCTCCTCAGACAAAGGATTGCATACTTTCTCCTTCCACGCGACCACTATTTGTCGCAATCAAAAACGCTCCAGAAGAAGTATTTACACTATTGGTACTTCCAATGATGGAAGCATTATTTTGTAGTGTATTTGTTGCTTCTCCTCCAGCAAGATCAGAGGTTGGCGCTGAAACAACCGTTCCGTTAGAGACATTAAGTCTGACGATAGAGTCGATTTCATTATTATCCTTTTCATTATTATCCTTTCTTTCAAGGAAAAAAACCGCTTTTAGATCTGAAAATAAATCCTGATTGGTGGAGTCAATATCAAGCGCTCTATTCTGTTGAGCAAATACTCCTAGGGCAAAGAGTCCAACTCCTCCGAGTGCTCCTAAAGCCCAAAACTTAGCATGCTTTGATAGTTTCATTTTGTTTTAAGTGGATATAAAGAACTGTATAAAAAGTACTTATCACCCAAGTATAGCTAATTTTTCACATTTTGCAAATTATTTGATTTTATTTCCTTATCTTTCTCTTGACAAACAGGCTTTTTTATAACTTCTAGGATGTTGTAGATCTATTATAGGGTGCTATAGTATGAAAGTGTCTTCAGCGTGACTATAAATTTTGCTCCCTGCTAGGGGAGCTGGCTCACATTGTGAGCCTGAGGGGCTTTCAAAAGCAGCCTTGTCATTGCGAGCGATAGCGAAGCAATCCAGGATAATATATATTCCTTTTTTGATTTTAATCTAGATCGCTACAACAAAAAAAGAAGAAAAATCTGATTTTTCTTCTTCCTAAAAAACTACTTTTCTTTTCTATGTTTCAGATAATTTCTCAAGTTTGCAAAGATCTGATCAGGTATATTCCTATTTTTCACATCTCAGATCACCCAGTCAAACGCAATATCAAGCAGTTCTCAAATAATCTTCCCAGGTTTAAACTCAAATTCTTTCATGATATCAGCTCAAGAGATTGCTAGATCAGATTTCTTAAATTGTCCCTCAGAATTCTCAATTTCATCCAGAAGTTCCTTGAGATAGTAGGAGTCTGAGAGGTCGCTTGAATTTTGGAGTGGATTATACATTCCTAGTCTATCAGCAATATTGATATCAAGAAGGTTTTGAACTTTCTCATATCCTGCCTCAGACAGGAGTTTTTTGAGTTTTTTGGCTCGGCTACTAGGACTAGAAAGCAGGATCTCTCATGGAGTGTGATGTTCTTTGATATATCGTTTGATTTCTTCAATCTCTTTATTTGAAAAACCTAAATTTCTAAAGTCTTCTTTCATGAGCTCTCCTGAACTAAACCTATGATTCATTGGTCCAGCAAGCACTTTTCTGATTTCTTCTTTTGAAAGATTGAGTCAGTACTGCTCGTATTGTCCAACCTTCCCAACATCATGATAGAGCATAGCAAATCTAACAAGATAATTTTTATTGATCTGTTGAAGATGATAGAGTGTCAGAATAATATGCGCATAAATATCAAAGGGATGATATCTAATCGGCTGATCATAATGCTTGGTCTTTGCCAGCGCAGGAAAGAGGATTGGAAGCATTTCCGCCTCATCAATCAATCCAATCAGCCCAAAAGGGTTTCCTTGAGAAAAGGATTTTACGAGTTCCTGATAGATTCTTTCTTTCGCGATAGAGCAGAGGAGTGCATGATTTCTCTTGATCGCTTTTCGAGTCTCGGTTTCAAAGTCAAAAAGTCTGATTTTATTTTTGGGGTCAGATTTTTCTTCTTTTCTTCAGAGCTCAAGCAGTTTTTCATTGATCACATTCACAAATCTTAGTGCTCTTAGGAGTCTCAAGGCATCTTCCTGGAATCTCTTATCTGCTTCTCAAACAGTCTGTAGCTTTCTTGAGATCATTGACTGCAATCCCTTTGTTGGATCAATCAAAAGATGAATTCTGATTTTTTCTGAAAATTGTTTCTGCACTTCTCAATACTGATACCCGATTGGCTGAATATCCAGTAAATAATATAAGAAATCCAAGTCAATCTTTCATTTTATGATCAATTGCTCTAGATAACTCTCCTTTTGTACGATCAAAACCTGCTGATTTTCAAGGTAGATAAACCCCTCTCTCTCAAGGATTTTAACCAAAAGCTCATCGTCAATATTCTTTTCTGTTTCATACGCTGGAGCCTTGATGAACTGCTGAGAATAATACAATGCATTTATCCTAAAATCTCTCCTTTGAGCATCCAAAACTAAGCTATCAGACCAAAAAATCTGATCAGGATGGCGGGCATCTGCATATCCACTTTCTGCACGAAACGGCGTTAATTCATACTTAATATTGAGATGTGAACCATCTTCTAGCTTTGGGATTAAGGTAATTGTCCCAAATTTCTCAGTAATAAAAGTTGAAAATCCAGAAGTATTCAGATTTTCATAAATTTCACTTGGTTGGCCTCACATTGTTAGGTCAATATCATCAGGATCCTTCACGATACCGAGTAATACATCTCTAATACATCCTCAAACCAAGAAAAAATCTGAAGTTCTAAGCACCTCAGTCAAGTCAGTATGATGTTTTGCTAATTGAGATAATAAATGAAAATAAAACATATCACTATGTTAAATGCTAATAAAATCAAAAGTCAGCTTTCTTTTTCTTTTTTAGAAAATGGATATTCTTTTAACAGACAAAAAACAAAAAGCTGAATTCCTGTGGTCGCTTGTAGTGTAAAGATATATTCAGAGAATGCAAGCGATTTTCTGCTATAGTCTATTTTCTCTAGAAATAACTTTAAATCTTTTTCTGAAAATGTAAAGAGCAATCAAAAATAATCTCATCTAAAAATTTGAGTTTTTTGATTTTTTCCGGTATGATTAGATAACGATTTATTTTATACATTATAGCTATGGTATATATCCCAGAAGCATTGATTGAAGAGATCGAAGAGCTCAAGGATCTCGGTAAGTTTGATGAAGCAATTCAGCTCGTAAATAAAATCCTCTCTCGTGATCCAAGTAATGAAGATGCAATCTTGCAGATCGCAGATATTCAGTATCGTAGAGGAGAGATCGGAAAAGCTGATAAAGCCGTTGATTTTCTCAATGCTCAGAAAAAAAATAATGATCCACTTTGACTCTATATCAAAGGGCTTTTAGAAATGGAAAAAAATAACTGGAAAGAAGCCAGAAAGTACCTTTCAAAAGCTATGGAGATGACGAATGCTACCAATCACGAAATTCTCAGATGCTACGGACTCTGTGAATACTGGTATGGAAACAGATCAAAAGGTGTTGGATACCTCAAAGATGCCTTTAGTATTGACAACAAAGATGCAGAGGTAATCTATAATCTGATTCAGATTTATATTCTTGAGCAGGAGTATAAGGAAGCCCAGCAGCTGATCTCGTATTTCAATAAATACCAAGATTCACTCAAGTTTGTAGACAAGCAGCTCGCTTTCTATCAAAATAAAATTTCTCTTTTTGAGAAGTTTATCAAAGCTAAAAAGCTTTTTCAAATCAGAAAATAAAAAGAATTCTGACTTTTCATCTTTTTTACCTTTAGTCCTTATCTCAAACAAATGAAAATAAAAGATTTTAAATTTAATCTGATCAAAAAGGATACGCAAACCCTAATCTCTGCCTACAGGTGGCCACTTGTGATTGTAAGTGTTTTGATGGGATTTCTGATCTTTATTATGAATGTATTTTTTGCTGGAGCAATCTATGGTCACCAGTTCAATGCAAGTATGAAAGATAAGCTTTGAGTATATATCTATATCAATGATGCTGTAGCGCAAGATGAAAAGCAAATCTTTACACTCAAAGAGGACCTCGAAGCAAAAGGATTGAGAGTGCAATATTCTTCTCAGCAAGATGCTTTAGGGTTTGTTGAAAAGAGAGTTCCAGATTTGACTACGACACTCAAAAAATACCAGCTTAAAAATCCGCTTCCTTCTACGCTCTACATTATGTACAATGATCAAGAGCAGTTTACTAGTATGAAAACACTATTAGAAAAAAATAAAAATCTGATCCTTAATATGAATGATCTCTCAGAAAATGCAATCAAAACGCAAGAAAAGAGAGTTCTAAATATTATCAATCTTTCAAACTTTATGCAGTCGTTTGGATATCTAGTCGTACTTGTGATGCTTGCAGCGGTGATCTGATTTGCGATCTTCTTCCTAAATGCAATCTTCTCTCATTTTAAGAGAGATATTCAAGCTAAAAAGCTTCTTGGAGCGACTGCACATCAAATTGCACAACCATTCTTGCAAGTGATCTTCAAAACTTTGCTCTTCGCATTTATTATCGCCGCTTTACTCTTGGTTGCGACAACCCTGCCTCTAGAGCATTATTTGCAGGTTCTCTTTAACTTCTCATTGCTCAATCATATCGCAACAGTGATTTTTGAGCTTCTAGCTACAGGAATTATAGAAATCTGAATGATTATGCTTATTCTCATGGCGGTTTCCTATTACTATGTCCGCCGTCTACATAAACAACTTAAATAAACTCTAGAAAACTTAAATTCTTCCCCTCTGATTCAAGAGGGGATTTTTATATGTCTGGAATACCATTGGGGTGATGTAAAAAAATATACTCTTGATCTGTTTTCTTAGGTATTAGCGAAGGAGATTAAAATTATTTACTATTCTCTAATTAGCAAACAAAAAACTGAGAAATCAGACTTCCCAGCTTTTTTTATCCATTAATTCTTACGGTAATTTTTCCATAAATGCCTTTTTGATGGATTGATGCTTTTTGTCTTCCTGAAGTGCAAAAAAACTTTTTCTCATCAGCTCACGAATATCTTCATAATAGAGCAAGCCTAACACCTCTTCAATACTTGCCCATTTGTATACTCAGATATATCCCTCTCCATCAGTGATCTTTACAGCTGACGGATCTCCAGTATAGAGCATCAAAAAGTACGTCACATCCTTATCTAAATGCCCTCTTTTCGTCTCAGAACTTCTGAGTGAAGTCATACCAATCTTTTGTTTGAGTTTTAGGTGTTGAATATTGATTCAGCACTCCTCTGAAACCTCTCTAAGTGCGGCTTCTTCAGTTTTTTCTCCTGCTTGGATTTTCCCCTTTGGAGCTACTCGCTCGATTTTCCCAGAAAGTGCTAGTCTTTTGATCAAAAGGTATCTTGGTTGTCACTCTTTAGTCAGGTAATATACGATACCACCTGCACTTTGCACAACTTCCGCCATTATAAAACGCTATATACAAGTAAATAAAAACTAAGAAATCAGATTTTGAATTCGTTTTGCAGCCCAGTTACTAATCGCTGATTCACCTTCTTGTGGCCTAATATTTTCTATCCTCTCAGCGGACAAAACTCTCTGTTGATTTGCTACAGGATCATGGCCTGGCAATTGTTTGTTCAAAAGCTGAACTTTCTGACTTCTCGAAAGTGAGTTTAATACTCTCTTTTTTAGTTCTAAAGTTTGAGAAAACACTTTCTCAAGCTCGGTTAATTGTTCATTGATTTTTGTGACTTCTTGGTTGTATTTGAGCTGATCAAGCTCAGAAAAACGCTGAATCCTCTCTTCTAAATCTCCCAAAAGGACCTCTGGTAGAATTGTTTTAGAAGAAGACTGTTCAGTATTTTCTACTTTTTCTTGGTATTCTTTTTGCGAGGTTAAAACATCAGTTTCAAGTTGTTTGAGTGTATTTATACGCTCTTGAAGCTGTTTCTGCTGCTCTTGTCTTTCGTTATTAGAATGCTGATATTCCTTTTCTGGAGAGTTCAAACTCATCTTATCATCCAAGTGATTCTAAAACTTTTTTGAGAATAGTGATGTTTTTTTTGTAATTAACCCTCAGCGGACCTACAATACTTAGTACCATATCATATCCATCTAGACTGATTTTTACATACACACAGGAAATTAAAGTATCTTGATCATTGACAAAAGTATAGTATACCTCTCTTTGTTTGAGGATCTTTTTATCAATAAAAGCAACGATCTTTTTCTCCTCAATAAAACGGACAATCGTTCTAGTTGCCGAATATTCATCAATCATATCATCACGAAGCAAGTTATTAATTCCAAGATAGTAATACTCATCGTTTCTGATAAATCCAACCACTACTCCATCTGCCACCTCTCCTAAAGTTTCTACGAGAGACTTAAGTTCCTGTCTAGCAGAATCTAGATGCAAATCAATATCATCAGGTTTCTGAGCTAGAGTTGAATCTAAGTAAGCAGAGAGTCACTGGAGTGTTGGAATTCTCCCAGAGGAATTGTAGGGTTGATATACCATTCCTTGCTTTTCTAGGATATTGAGATATTTTCTGAGTGTAGAAGGTGCATAATCCACCACTTCCAAAGAATTGAGAAATTTAGAACCTACAGGCTCCCCTTTGTCTAGATAGCATTCTATCACAGTATCCAAAAGTGCTAGTAATTTAGTATTTGTAGTCATTTTGATAACTAGCAGATAAAACTTCTCAAGAAAACTCCAAAAAATCTCCACACTTTCCAAAAAGAAAGTCACACTTTTTCAGTATACGAAAAGTAGTCCTCATTTTCAAGAGATAAAAATCAGACTTTTCTTATTTTTTCTCTAAGCTTAGATATACCTCTTGCAATCCTAAAAAAAATCTGTATTTTATGGATATAATTTACTCATTAATACTATATTGATTATGCTTAGTATAAAAAATCTTTCAGTACAAGTAGAAGATAAAAAAATCCTAAATCAGATTTCTTTTGATTTTAAAGATGGGAAAAACTACTGTATCCTTGGGAAAAATTGATCAGGAAAATCATCTCTGGCTATGGCAATTACTGGAAATCCTAAATATGAGATTTCAGGTGGAGAAATTCTTTTAGATGGGCAACTCCTCAATGATATGAGTCCAGATGAGAGAAGCAAAGCTGGAATCTTCCTTACCTTCCAAAATATTCCAGAGATTCCTGGGGTAAAACTTTTTGACTTTCTTAAGTCTATTTATGATAGTAGACAAGAAGCTCCAACAACATTTATTGGATTCAAAAAGATTATAGAGCCGTTAATGCAGGAGCTAGAAATCAGCAAAGATTTTCTTTGGAGAGATCTGAATGTAGGGTTCTCAGGAGGAGAAAAAAGGAAAATCGAAGTTCTTCAGATTAAACTTCTTAAGCCAAAATACATTATCCTTGATGAGATAGATAGTGGACTAGATGTAAACGCTGTAAGGCAAGTTGCCGAGCTCCTTCAAACGACTGATACTGAAGAAAATAGTTTTATCATCATTACTCATCTCTTTGAGATGCTTCAAAACTTGCCACTTGAGCAGATTGTTATCTTGGATCATGGAGAGATTAGAGAAATTGGAGGGCAAGAACTAATAGAAAAAGTAAGAAAAGACTGATTTTAGTCTTTGTAGATATATAAAAAAGTCTTGAGAGATACTCACAAGACTTCTTTTGTTTTCTTACTACTTCTTCTCTCTAAAATACAAAGAGTGGCTCAAAACCATACTTAGATACTCTTTTTGTTTTACTACTAGAGGTAGGGAGCTCAGTTTTTTTCTTCACTATGTGATTTTTTGCAATAGTCTCAAGTGAAAGATAAAACTCTTCTTCTGTAAAGAGATAACCAAATCGACTCAGCATTACTAGAGCACATTCGCGTTTAAGATGTGAGAAAAGTCTTTTTGGGTCTGCTTTATCTGAGTCCTGAGAAGTATAAGAAGATTTGTCTGTTTTCCCAAAGAAATCATCAACAAATCGCTTAAGATTAGTGATTCCTGCTACTTCCATATTATTTATATTTTTATATTTATCTACCACCAATATAGATATTTTAATTAAAAAGTCAAGTATTCATTTTTAAAGACTTATTGTATCATGAAAAAAAGAACAAAAAAGGAATTAGATCAGATTTTTGGATTTATGATGGAGAAATTTCCTAATGCAGATACTGAGCTGATTTATCATAATGGCTTCCAGTTGCTCGTTGCGGTCATACTTTCTGCACAGACAACCGATAAACAGGTTAATAAAGTCACAGACAAACTCCGAAAAAAAATCCAAAAACCTGAAGATATCTTGGCTTTCGGATTTGAATCTTTTGAAAAATCTATTAGATCCATTGGACTTTATAGATCAAAAGCAAAGCATATTCGAGCGACAAGTCAGATTTTAGCTCAGAACTGATCCAATATCCCAGCTACTCAGCAAGAACTTATGAAGCTTCCCTGAGTCTGAGAAAAAACAGCTAAGGTCATTTTATATGTACTTTATGGGCAGCCAGTTGTTGCGGTAGATACTCACGTTCATAGGATATGTAATAGGCTTGGGATCGTTGAAACTACTACTCCACTACAAACCTCAAAACTCCTTGAAACTCGCATCCCAAATGAATATAAACAGAAGGCACATCACTGCATGATTCTTTTTTGAAGATACATCTGTACAGCAAGAAACCCTAAATGCCAAGAGTGTAAACTTCAAAATCTCTGCAACTACTTTATTTCTCAACAGAAAAAATAATGTTTAAAATCCTAATGAATGAACCTCAGTGGGGATATGACTTTCTCAAATTTCTTGTAGCACAACAAAACGAACATCCACGGCTTACGCAGTTTTATGCCGTAGGAGCTGATGTATTTGTCTTTGTGTATCCGATTTTCCTGAGTTTTTGGTATATTAAAGGGATTGTAAAAAAGGAGCTTGAAACAAAAAAAGAAGCACTTTTTGTCTTTTTCTCTTGCTTTTTTACTGTAGCATTCAATATTTTAATTCAGCAGTTTTTTGATAAGCAGAGGCCAATTTATGAATTCTGAATTCAAAGTGTAGATAATGAAACGCTGCTTCATAGCTGGCTTCCGACAACCTCATTTCCATCAGATCACGCGGTTGTAACTTTCTCAATCGCAATCGCAACGCTGTTGATTGGAATTAAATATCACAAGCGTTCGCTTAAGATTTGGTCAGTATTTTTGTTTATTTTTGCTATTTTGACTGGAGTCTGCAGAATAGGAACGACAGTTCACTGGACGACAGATATTATCGCTGGGACAATTGTTGGATTATTGATCCCAATTATTCTTGTTCTACCAGCTTGTTATTCAAGACTTGAAAAATGGATTTTCGAACCAGTGATTAGATTAGAAGAGCGAATCATTTCAAAGCTTTTTTGAGCAAGAAAAACACTTGGATAGTAGAGTTTCATAGTATTTAAAAGAGAAAAAATCAGATTTTTTATCTCTAGTATATAAAAATGAAAAAACAGTTAGGGATTCTGTTGGCTTTTGTAGGACTATTTGGAGGCGGGAGTTTGGCAAACGAGTATGATGACGCCATAAAACGAATGCATCAAGAGTGACTCACAATCCACTCAACGACTCAGGCTTATAAGCTTGATGGGGATTTAAGAAGAGATGAAGCTGCAAAGCTCTTTGTTAAGTTTTTATCGCTACAGACTGGTGCAAAGCTTGAAAATGGTTTTATAGTTCCAGAATCTTGTGAGTTTCAGGATCTAGATAAGGCACGATCAGATCTCAAAGATTCAATAAAATCTGCCTGTTTTCAGTGAATTATCTTGTGAAAGAGTGGAAAGTTTTCTCCAGATCAAACCCTAACAAAAGCGCAAGGAATCACGATTTTGATGAGAATTCTAGAAGGGAAACAATCAGAACCAAATCCAAAAGAATGGTGGCTTAATTATTATAAACTCGCAAGAAAAAAGAAGCTTTTGACTACGGAACAGAGAAATAATCCTACCGCTCGAATGAAAAGAGGTGAACTTGCACTTTTGCTGTATAAGGCTTGGAATCTTCAGTGAAGATCAGAACAATCCCTAAGCAGTAGCGTGAAGCCACAGCTTTTAACAGGAGAAACTAACAATCAGAATTCACACTCTTTCACCTGAAAGTCGCTCCTAGTAAATACTTGTTCTGAGCTACCAAAAAGTCTTAATACTTGTTCTCAATATACATGTGAGAGAAATGATAAAGGCCTCGGTATGAAAATGCATTTCTCTGTCTCACCACTCAGTAGTTGAAAATGCTCATTTTCTGAGGAGCTACCAGAACCTTCTCTCTCAGCAAAAATTGATTGTATCTTAGATCAGAAGCAACAAAAGCAGCTAGCGCTCTACTGGGAAAAATATCTGAAATCAAGCTGAAGCTTCTCTACTTCAGCTACAGTAAGTACTTCTGGGGCACATATTGGTGAAACTATTGATGAGGAGCTCGTTGAAAATCCAATGAACGCGTGGATGTCAAATCAGGTATGTCAATATACATTTACTGGTAGTGATATAGAGCATTCAAACACAAAAACCTCAGATAATGTTCCTTTTTGTGATGAGATCACAGATCCAACCACACAATGTAAACAAAGATAAAAAAATCTGGTTTTTATTCTCTTAATTACCTCAAAAATGTCAATTTTTTCTCGCATTATCGCTGGAGAAATCCCTTGCTACAAGATTTATGAAAATGAGAAGGTCTTTGCTTTTCTGGATATTCATCCGCTTACCAAAGGGCATACCTTACTTGTTCCTAAGATTGAAGTTGATTATTTTGCTCAAGTTCCTGCTGATTATGCGCAAGAACTCTTCCTCGTTGCTCAGAAGATTGCTCTTGCTTTGGATAGATCGATGTGAAGCAAGAGAACTCAACTGGTAATCGCAGGTTGGGATGTCCCTCATACGCATTTGCATCTCGTGCCTTCTGAAAGCATGGAAGATATCAGAAAAACGCAGACTCTAGAACTCAGTGAGAGCGAAATGCTAGAAATTCAGCAGAAAATCCTCGCAGAGCTTGAGAAATAAGGGATAGGAGATATAGAAATAAAAGGGAAATCTGACTTTTCTCTTTGTTTTGTAAAAATATGTAATAGACTTGATTTTACTAGAAGGATAACTAGACTTGAGGATGGTCTTTTAGAGATATGAAACGATTTCTAAGAGGCTAAAAAGAGGTATCACCTCATATATTTATTCTTTTTTATGCAGAGTATATGACAGTAACACACATTAGTTCAAAAGCTGAATTTGATCAGATTTTATCTAGTTTTTCAGGAGTGATTATTGCTGACTTCTTCGCTACTTGGTGTGGACCTTGTAAGATGCTTTCTCCTATTATGGAAGAGTTGGCTGCTGAGGTAAATCCAGAACAAGTAAAAATCCTTAAAATTGATATTGATGAGGTGGGAGAACTTGCTCAGGAATACGCTATCACTTCAGTTCCTACAGTTTTCGTTGGTGTAAATCATGAAATCAAAGAAGGGTTCCTCGGAGCGAACCCAAAGGAATTCTACCAAGAAAAAATCAATCAATATCTTGGAGAACTTGCCTAATCTGTAAGTTATTAATAAATAATAAGAAATCTGATCAATGTTCTTGATCAGATTTTTCTTCTTGACATTTTTTTGAAAAAAGATATGTTATCCCTTGTAATACAAAAATCACATAACAATGAAAAAGTATAAAAAAGAAAAGCTTGAGCTACTTATGTATGCTCAAGATGTAAACATGTATGCTGAATCATTTTCCGCTCTCTATAAAGAAGTAGAAAAAGATACAAGTACGGATTTGGAGGTTCAAGATAAAAATAGAGCTCGAGCCAACGCCTATTTAGACTACTGCATGTATCCTGATGATCCTCTCACTAGGCTTCGTGGATTATGTAAATTCTTTGAAGCGGGTCCTCATTTGATGAGAAGGATAAATGAAATCAAGCAAGCTCAGGACTTTGATATCTTTGTAAATGAAACTGAAAGCTCAGTTTTTCAGAGAGAAATTTCAGCAACTTTGAAGGCAATAAGAAATTATGTTTAACTGTTGCCATAAAAGAACTCAGAGTAATTTTACTCTGAGTTTCTTGATATTTTATTTTTTGTGATCATCAAATAGGGAAGAAACCAATTGTTATTATGTTACTATCTCTCAATTGAATAGTATATTACAAGAAAAGTCCTAGATAAACTAGGACTTTTTTGAATAAAATAATTAGACACGTTAGGATTCTACTAATGGAATCCGACCAACTTTTAATCCCTCAAGACAGCAATCATGAGAATAGTATTTCCCACCTACATTAATCTTACTATACTCAACTGGACACTCAAAATGACTTCTTTTCAAAGTAAGGTCATTTTCGATACGTAGATTAGAAAATCTACACTGACCTGCTACTTTGCAGGCAATAAAGCTGAAATTTTTGCTAAAAGAGGTATCTCTAATGTTTAGCTGTTTTTTAAAAGAGCAGCGACGAAGTGTGATATCTTGTTGAAAGATAGTATATTCAATAACTAGATCATCAAGGAAGATAATATCTTCTAGACACATAGCCTTATCCAGATTTGTTGGAAGATAAACTTCACCAGCAACCACAATATTCATCTTTATCCGACTTGATGTTGTTGAAGTATCATGCAAATCAAAGTCATTTTGCTCTAAAATCTGAAGGAATTCTTCAGCCTTACAAGAAAGATAGCCGTCTACAAAATTTTTTTTCATATAAAATATTTTTTTATTTATATGTCAAGTAGTATATTTATCTAGTCAAAGAAATCAAGAGAAAAGATAGCTTGTTTTTTGATTAGAAGAATAGCAACAACTTATACTTCAAAAAAGGAAAATCCCTGAGAAAACTCAGGGATTTACGATAAACCATAAATGCACAAAGGACTAGTTATGCATACGGCTCCCATGATACATAAATCCTACATAAATACAAGCACAAATAAAAAAAACTTCTCTAGGGAAAACCATAGAGAAGTTTTACAATAATTAAATTAACCATGGAAATACAACTTCAGTATATCTATTTCAGTGAAGAAATCAATCAAAACACCTATTGACATTTTTCGCTGAATAAGTAATATCTTATTTATCAATAATAAAAAAGATATATAAATCATGAAAACACAAAAGACCAAAAAACCAGAAATTACTTCAGATTTCTTTAATTTTTTAGAGGATTTTTCTGCTTATATTTTTATTCTAGAGAGTATTAAGCATCAATACATTTACTCAAGCACACGATCTAAAATCAGAGAGAAAATCCTAATTATGCTTAGATTAAAAAGCTATGCTGGTGAGAAAAAATTAATTTCTTCTGGTAGAGTAACAATACGAACATTAGTACATTTGATTGCTGATTTTCTTAGTATTAATAAGAAGGATATCACCCCCCTTTGCAATAAGCTTTCTGAATGTAAGGAACTATCAGACCTCTCGCTAATTTCTTTTTCTGAAGATGAGTATACCTTGATGTTTGATATTATGAAGCCATTTATGAATCAGATGTTTGTATATCGCCTAATAAAATATCATGATAAAAAAAGAAATCTTCATTTTACAACTGAACTAGAACAGGAGAAACAGGATTTACTCGATTTTGCAAATACATGGGATATTAAGTTTGATATTGATCATATCCCAAAAGCATTGCAGTATAATAATGGCGAAATCTGATACATAGACTCTAAAAAATCTAAAAAAAGTCCGATGGTTTTCTCGGACTTTTTCTAAGTGTAAAAAAATACTGATTACATCTGATTACTCTTTTCCCAATCCTGAGCAAATGATTTTTTAAACTCTCAGATAAGGTCTGGATCATTGATCAATATTCAGATTTCTCTATTATTATCTAGACTATTGGCTGAGAGATTCATACTCCCAAGGAGCAAGATTTCATCGTCAATCAAAATCATTTTGGTATGTAGATAGGGCTTTTTCATGAGTCTTACCTTGTTATTTCAAAAGTAGCTTGGTAAGTCAGAAACACTCTCAGTATTTGAAAAAATCATCTTAAGATCAAGTTTTTCTGATTGGTTAGCGAGAATATCAAAGAGCTGAGGATCAGTCAAATACTGGGTTTCAATAGCAATAGAATGCTGAGCTCAACTCAGTAAATGTGTAATCACCTCACGACAATTAATATTGCAGACCACCAGGTTTGGATGGAGATCTGAATGAGAAAGCGTTTTTCCAGACCGATCTTTTTCAAAAAGTTGAGTCAGATTTTTGAGAATTTTAGGATTTTCACTTCGGAATAAATGCTCACGATTTTTGGCAAAAGTTGAATGAGTAAGATTTGAGCTCTGAATCCAGAAGCTCTTGTCCATCAGGGTAATTTTACTGTGAAGATACATTGTTTTCATATGCTGATCAGACTTTATAACAATATTTGGCGTCTCAGCATACTCTTTTTGGAGTTGCTTAAAGGTATTTTGATATTGCTGATATTTTTGATTTTCGATCATAATGCGAATTTGTGTTCCTGCCTCAGCTAGCTTTTTAAGATGTTTTTTGATATTTTTTTCTGTGAGTTCATAGGTTTGGATATTGATAGTGCTTGTTCATGAGAGAGAATCTAGGTAAGAATCTACAAATTTAGGATTAGGCATTTGAATAATTTTTCCTGTGATAGATTCAATTTTCCCTTTTAAGTCTTCAAAATCAGAAAAAGAAGTCTGATTTTGGTCAGTTTTTTGATTTTCTTGTTTAGAATTAAGATTTCAAAACTTAAAACGGACGCTCGGACTCAGCAATAAAGCAACAAGTGCAGCAAGTAGCCCAAGAAGCACCTTTTGTAGCATATATTGACAAATTATAAGATGAAATGCTGGATTTTTTCTATGACTTTTTCTATCCCGCTATTGCCGTTTTCCTTGGTGATTTCAGAGAGCTTCTTCCACTCGGCAGATGAGACCTCTTCTAACTGTAGTGAAACATCCTGCCCCTGATCCAAAAAAAATACATATCTAAAATCATGATGTACATGGGCATCTTCCTGCTTTTTAGGATTTTCTGGGATCGGATGCGTATCGATATCTATCGGTAGAAACTGGTTTTTCAGATGCCAATCAGCAAGACGAATATGCGAAATCCCTGTTTCTTCTAGAACTTCTCTTTTTGCAGTATCCAAAAGCTCATTATCTCAGTTTTCCCAGTGTCCACCTGGAGCAAGCCGTTTATTCAAATTCACATGATGGATCATCAAAAGCTCATCTCACCTGAGAACATACGCACTTGCTGTCAAATGCCCGTTAAAATTCTTTCTCGTCCAAAGATTTTCTGAGCTTTGAAGTTGTTTTTTTAAGTGAGCCAATCTCTGCTCTTCCTCTAGAAAAAGTTTTAAATACTGATTGATTTGAGCAATCATTTTTAGATGCTGTTCCATATATTATGTAATCTTAAGAAGTTTAAAATTTTAATCGGATTGATGCAATAATCTTTTTTTCATTTGAAGGAATCTCAAAGATTCATCAATCTCATTATACTTATATATTATCAATATAAAAAATCTTATCTAATTCATTATACAACTCCTCTTCAGTTCAATTATTATTAAGCTGGATATCAGCAAGTTTTTGACAAGCAATGATATTTTGCTTACTTGGATCAGAATTCTCAGCCTCAAGTCTCTCTTGTTCCAGAAATTGTTCCCAAGAAATCTGGTCTTTCTCAGACTTTCTGAGTAGAGCTCTTTCGTATCTAGTTCTCTGGTCAGCGTCAATGGAAAGTAGGATAAAATCAGTATTCTCTTTTAATTTTTCTACCTCTCAGAGTGCACGAATAGACTCAATGATTGCATTTTGTGCGTTTTCTTGAGCCTGAGCAAAAAGTTGTTCGACAATATATGAACTTCCATATTCAGACCTCAGATGATTTGCCATATATCTCATGGTGTCCCTATTGACCTCAAGTCCAGCTTCCTTGATCTTTTCGGTCAGATAACCACTGACAGAATAATGCTTAAAACCGCATTTCTTAACTAAATAATCAACAACAGTTCACTTTCCAGCAGCGGCTGGTCCTGTAAGTCCAATAATCTTCATCGTTTCTTTGAGATAAAAGAATAAAAAAAAGTCGCTGAGATCAGAGTTCTTCTTTTTTCAAAGATGGCTCTGTTGGCTCAGCGAATTTTAGGGGTCTGGATTGAGAAGGGTTCTAAGCTTTTTCAGGGCTCTAGAGATTCTTTGTCTGATCAGATCTTGAGAAATCATAAGCGTATCTTCGATTTCCGTATTGCTTTTGTGCTCAATATACTTCAGAAATAGGATCTCCCTACTCAGGGCATCTAGCTCCTGCATTGCAGATTGGATTTGCTCAAGTTCAAAATCTTGCTGAAGAACCGCTTCGTAGTCTTCCTCATCAACAAGTCCTTCCTCAAATCTTTCAGCTTCTTCATCATCACTATCTAAAAGAGAGAAAGGAAGATCTTTATTTTTTTTGAAAGCATCTTTGAGGGTATTTTTGAAAATTGTCCAAACATAAGCAGAAAAAGGCTGATTGATGTCATATTTCGCCACTGCATTTCGGAATTTTACATAGAAATCAGCGATGATATCTTCACAATCTTGCTGAGAAAGAAAATAGCTACTCTGAAGGTAGCGAAAAAATATATCTACAGTTTTTAGATAGAAGGTATTAAATGCTCAAGCGTCCTGCTGGATCAAAAGCAATAAAAAGGTCCTTTCAAAGTCTATAATTGTCATATCAAAAAACCAAATGAAAAATCAGATTTTTTTGTTTTTTCTATTGAGTTTGCTCTAGATAGTTAGTACATTTTCTTGAGTACGACTACATGTTCTTGATCATCATCAAAATATTCAGACTTGATTCCACCAACACAGGCAAGGATTTGCTTTGGATTATTATTTTCATCAAACGGGAGTTCGAAGGTATGTTCTCCCATTTTATCAATGCTCAGAGTATTTGTCTCTCCGCTACAGTCACACAAACACACTCCACAGAATCCAGTATTGCATGAGGCGAGGATCTCGATTCCATGCATTGCAGCCATCTCTACAAAACCTTTATTATCCTCGGCTGTAAAGCTTCATATTTCAGTTCCAGAGCTATCTTCTATTTTTACAAGTACGGTCATATTTTTTTCTCTATCATGTTAAAAATTAGTTGTAAGTCTAGCAATATGCTGACTATTATCAAGCAAAAATCTCAAAAAAAGTATATTTAAATTATTTAGGTGACCGAAAGGAGTGCAGTGATCTAGTTAGGTTCTAAGCTTGAATAAGTCCTAGATTACGAAGAAAATGTTTTGCTATTTCTCTCAATGATGGGATACATACCAAAACCCAAAAACAGAAAAACGCAAGAGAAAATTATCGCAATAATACAACTAGCTTGCACAAAATATAAAAGCGAGTATACTTTTAGGTGAGTATTTTATTCTCTTTGCGTATAGATCATGCAAATGACAAAAACTAAAACAACAAGTACAAAAAACAGATTTTTTTGACCTTTGAGTAAGGTGATGCTGGGAACAGCAGGAGCTTTGCTGCTTGGTGGAGTTTTACTACTTCAGACGAAGACTTTTGCTGCTCCTGGAGACGGTCCAGTAGTGCAGTACAGCTTTGAGGATGCAAGCAATCTCGGAAAAGATAGCTCATCAGCTGGGAATAATGCAACTAATAACGGAGTAACACAAACTCTTGGAAGAGTTGGGAAAGCAGCCCATTTTAATGGGAGTAATGCAGCTTTAGATCTAAGTGCTCATGCTTCAAAGCTTAATCTTACTGAGGGAACTGTGAGTTTTTGGGCTAAGGCTGATGCAGACGCACTAGATTTTTCTTCTATTTTAGCCTGGGGGACTTCTGCTCCAGATGGATCTACTTTTGATGGTGGATATATTTGATTAGGAAATGAAACTTATTGATATCCAGATGAATTGCTGAGTTTTGCAAATGGATATCGAGGAGTAGGTGATCCTTATAGGGCATTTGATGAAGTAACTAGACCTGATACTTTTTATAAAGATGGGAAATGGCATGCCTATACTGTTACTATGGATGGTGACAAGAAGCTTTGACTCTATATTGATGGACAGCGTCAAATAAATCATAAGAATGGTCAAAGTTTAACTCCATTTTTTCTATCTCACAACAATAATAGGATATCTATTTGACATCATCATCTACATACTTCAGGTCCCACATTCTTAAAGGGTGCGATCGATGAATTTAAAATCTATAACTATGCTCGTACTGCGGAACAGATCAAAGCTGACTACGAACAAGAGGCAAAACCAGCGCTCATTATTCATTATGAAGATGAGAATGGTGAAGAATTGATTCCTCCGACAATGCATACGACAAATCCTTGAGGATCGACATTCCAGCTTAATCAGACGTATATCATTAGACCGGCAATGCTTAATGAACCAAGTTTGAAAGCCAGATTTGATACTCCTGATTCACAGAATGTGACTTTTACAGCTGCTGATAGGGTAAAGGAGGTAACTTTTGTATACAAGAGACCAAGACTTGTACTTCATTATACTTTTGATGAGGGAGGGACTACAGTTGCAGATAGTTCGCAGCTTGAGACTAAAAATCCTGGTACTGTGATCGGAAATTATACCTGGGATGAATGGGGAAGAGTAGGGGGAATGTATACAGATACGTCTATGCAAACGCAAAGAGGATTATGAATATGAAATTCTGCAGCTTTTACGATTGCAGGATGGATTAAGACAGATGATGATTGAAGATATAAGTATTTTATTACAAATACTGCTGATGCTCACGGATATAGGTTTGGAATCGACTCAGGAAAGCCTGCTTTTCTATTGGGAACCTATCATTGAGGAAGGAGATTTACTGCCGAAAATTGTGGATCAACGAACCTAGCCGGGAATAGGTGGCATCACCTAGTTTGAGTATTTGATGCTAAGGGTAGAAAGGTAACTTGTTATGTAGATGGAGTAAAAGATGGGGAGAGGGTACTTCCAGATTATTATAATAATAGATGAGATGATTCAGCTTGGATTGGAGGGAAGAATAGGAGTATGGCAACTTTTCGAGAAAGATGATCAATTGATGATGTTAGAGTCTATAACTATGCTTTGAGTCCTCAGAAAGTTAAGGAACTCTATGATAGTTTTCCAGCAGAGGAAACCGCAGCTCCAGTAGGACTTAGCCTTACAACTACAAGTCCAAGAACTACGCTTGTAGTGTGAGAGAAGGCTGTATTTAGTACAAACTTAGATATCAATAGAGCAGGTAAGAATCTTAAATTGGTTGTTACAGTTCCTAAAACGATTACTACGGAAAGTGTTTCAATTTCACTTCTCAATTGAGAGAATGTTCTATCTGGGGAAAGGAAGGAGGTTCATCTTGCCGATAAGAGAGTATATACTTTTGATCTTAAAGATTGAATTAAATGACAGATTAAAACAGATTTTTCTAATTATTTCCCTTGGTTCGTAACAGATCATTTAACTCCAGCAAAAATTACAGCTGAGATTGTTAAGGGGGATACTTCGCTTGTAAATAAGGAGCTAACATTTACGGCTTGGGCTCCATTTAGGTTAAGTAGCCATTGGATTCACTATACTAAGCCTGGGAATAATTATAAAGTAAAGTATGCTCTAAATGTTTATACGGAGACTTACTCACCATGGGAAAGTCCAGCTAACTTTAGATATATTGATAGTAGAAATCCTGCATTATATAATTTTGTAGCGACTATCCCATTGCCACCTAAGGCAAAATATATCAGTAGTTCCGTAAATAATGGACATGGTAGTCCTACACTTTCGCTTACATACGACGCAGATAAGCATGCTATGATTTTCAGAGGGAATCCAAGAATGGAAACACTTTGGAATAATAGACAATTTATAGAACTTGAATATTCAGGTCTTCAAGCTGGAGAGGTAATTACTGCTGCTCCTATGACTTTTACTGGTTATCTTGCTGGTCCAACAGGAAGAATATATACCGGAAGTCTGAATTGGGCTAATCAAACTGTTGAAGCTGCGAATGCTAATATAAATTTAGGATTTCACTTACCACAGGGGTCTATTGTTGATGATCAAGATAGGCAAGAGCTTTTCGGACTTTGGATAGGTAATGGATGAAACACGAAAGTAAACAATGCAAGTGTTGAATTTACTGTTCCTGAGTGAATTGAAGTAAATAGTATTAAGCTTCCTAATGCGACAGAAAGTAATGGAAATGGACATGAAGTATTTTGGCCTCATACGATTAACTTTGACTACCGGACCAATAAGGGGAAAGCAGGTTCTATCAATGGAAATCATGGTGCTGGATATGGTAAATCAGAACTTGGATTGTCTGATGGAGAGTTTATTAAGAAATTCATGATTAAGTTTCCAGAAATCAATCCATGAGATACTATTCCAGATATGATGGGGCATGCAAACTTAGGAATTAGATTCAATGGTGATGCGAAAAAAATTAAAGTTAATGGTATTCCTATTACGCAGAATACAACCCTAACTATGACGGGTATGTTCAGAGCAGAGTGATTACCAGATCGTCCTATCGCATGAGGATTGACCATTGCAACCAAGTCATACGCACCGACTTATATTCAAACATTTTCCCGTAATTGAAAGAACTTCATACCTGGGCAAACCCTTAAAATGCGTACCTTTTTTTGGATCCAGCCAGGTTGGCATTATAATAATGGAGTATTCCTAAAAAATCCATCAGTCTTTTTGTTTATCCCTCGTGGATTTGAATTAGATACTACGACAATTAGTAAAATAATAACAGCTGGTAATGCTTCTATTTGAACTCCTCGCAAGGTTACTAATCAGGTGACGAATCCACCAGCCAACCATGAAGTATGGAGAATTGATATTACGGCTGATTTATATCCTCATAGTCCGAATATTTATTTAGATTATGATCTCAAGATTACAGATAGTACACTTCCTTGAACATATCAGTTTGGAGATAAGGCAGTGCTAACAACAGATAATTCAAAATATCAACCTTGGCATGCTTGGGCGGTTGGAGTAAAAGATGATCCATACTGACTTTATGGAGTTCCAAAGGGAAATAAGATTGTCCGATGAGGAGATCCACAAATTATCATCACCTCAACTGATCTTGGAAATGGAGTCTGCTCAAAAACTTCAGTTGATACCCTTTGATGTAAGTGATCCTTTAATCCAGATGAACTTGATACGATCTACAACTATAAATCAGGAGGAACAGGACTTTTGCAGACAACGCTTTGGAATGCAGGTGCAACAGTTAATAATTATACCTATACCTTCAGAATTCCAAATGTAAATACCACAAATACAGATGGTACGAAAAATGAGTGGAAACCTACAATTAAATCGGTAGAGATTATTGGTGCTCCAGGAGCTACGTATACAGAAACGCAAGAGGCGCATGCAACTTTACTCAAGATCACGATACCTACTTTTGCAGCTACTGATCATCCTATTATAAATGTAGTTTTCCAAGCTCCAACCTTTGATGATGATCAGGCATATAAAAATACCTATATTGATACTTTTTATACTGTTGGAGGAGTTCAAAAACCTGGTAGAACAGTAGGATTTAGACTTGTTCCATCTGGATTTAAGCCAACTCTTGATTGAGAGTATAAGTTTTGTCAGATGGCAAAAAATAAGAATCTCGCTCAAGGGGTTTCAGTTGATGAGTGTCAGGCATTGCTTGATTTTTATAGAGAATCATCATCAACAAATGCACTCTGGAAAAATTCTAATGGATGGAGACTCGGATCTGATAGGAATCAAAATAGAAAGTGGTATAATGAGACCGTACCTCCTATTTGTTCTTGGTATGGAATTAGTTGTCAAAATAATAAACTAATTTGATTAAATCTTTCAAATAATAATCTACAAAAGACATTTACAGGATCATTTGTTAAGCTCAAGAATCTCGAAACCCTCAATCTCTCAGAAAATTCAAACTTCAACGCTGAGTTTAGATCAGAATTTAAGACTTCTCTCACAAAGCTGAAGGAAGTCAATCTCTCATATACAAATACAAAAAATCTGAATAATCTCCCAGCAAGTCTAGAGAAGCTCGATGCTCAGAAGTTGACTCTGACAGAGTTTCCATTTACTGATTTGGCAAATCTTAAGGAGATTGATCTCAGTCTTGGACTACTTTCAGGAGTTGGTAATATAAAACCATTGTTTGATCGTCCAAAGCTAGAGAAGTTGATTGTTCAGAATGCAAAGCTTAGAGGATCAATCCCAGCGAGCTTGCCTGAGACTGCAACTGCAACGATCAAAGAAATCAATCTAAAAAATAATCAACTTACTGGAAAACTTCCACCATGGGTAAAAAAACTGACTTCTCAGCCTGTGAAAATTGATTTTGCTCAGAATTATATCACTGGACCATTCCCAGATTGGGATGCAAACTTTAAACCTGGAACTCAGATCGAGTTTAAGGAAAACTATATTGATACCCTTTTCAGTGAAGGAAATTACAAAAGATTTAAGCAAAAGTTTAGAAATCTGGATTCATCATATGCTCAGTTTAAGCTTGTAGCAACTAACTGGCGTAATAAACCACTTACTGAGATTAAGGATATGAAATCTGATGCTAAAGTTCATATTGCTGTACAAAAACAGGAGCTTACAAGTGTTGATGGAGGACCGGTAAGACCATTTGATGATAGACTACAGCTTAGAGCTGTTCAACAGCCAGGATCTCATATCAATGTTCAGAATAGAAATCAGGTTGGATTTGATGTTGCTCTCACTCATGGATTTGTATCTACACTAAATATTCAAACAGAACTCTGAAGTGAGCCTATGCTTTCTGTAAAGCTCATACCAGCAAAGGATTTCCAAGATGAGAATGATCCAAACAAACTACAAGATCCAAATAATCCTGATAGTAAGGTACTTACCTGAAAGACGATGTTTGGAACTGGGCTTACCTTTGAACTCAAGGGAAAATATCTTGCACAATATTTCTCAGCTGTACACTATAGTCTCTGAGGAAATGATATTGGAGGAGGTTTCTTCTGGAGAGAGGTAGAAGATCTTGAAACACCAGTTACTATTAGTGCAAACGGTACAGGAAATGTTGAATGTTATGGTAGAGTAAAGGGATTCTACTATAGTTCTCAGAGAGGAGAGAGACTTTGGCCTTTGGACCAAGAGTCCAAGGAACAACTTAAACAATTAAATCCTACCTATGCCGATCTAGCGATGCAGTGAGGACGATACACAAGATGTCAAGGAAATGAAAATAATATCTACGGAAAGATTACTCATACTTACAAGGATAAATCCTATGATTTGATCGCTGGAGTTTCCTATAATGTAGCAGAAAATAAAGTTACAACGCCACCAGCTCTGAGATGTAATTTCCAGAGATTGAATAATGCGATTCCATTCGGATATATCTATGATTCAGCAGGGGGAATCGGTATCCTCGGGGCAAGTATTAAGTCTTCAGTAATGAAACGCGCGGCAAAGTGAGATGCTGATGCGTATAGTGCGTATAGAGATATTCATTTATTTCATAAGGGATATCTTGGACAGTTAGAAAACTGAAAGTGTGTCTCTGATATCTTTGATCATGATGGACAAAATCCTCGTTATAATGACGGTTCTATTCCTGATTATAACTCTGATAAGCTTGATAGACTACTTGATTTCGGATTCGGTTCTGCACAGACAACACTTTTTAAGCTTGGAATTAGAGGTATTATCTGACTTTCAAGTGAACTTAGTAATAACAGTAGAGGAAGTATTGAAGGAAACCAAGCAGGAACTTCACTCCTTCTCAATACTGATAACTCAATCGCAGGAATCGTAAATCTTGCTCGTCAAAGAGCAGAAGAGCTCTGTAGAAATAAGTGGCAAGCAGTACCAGGTACTGAGCAAGATTTGAATAATAAAGCCGGACAGGTACTCTGTTATGATGGAAATAAAGATAGAAATTCTAGGATTTTAAGAGTAAATGGATATGATACAGTAGCTGCTCTTATTGTTAAAAATGCTGATGTTTTCTTACTTAACTATCAAGTAACGCGAAATAATGCTGCAATAACAAACCTATTTATTGATAAGGGATATCTCTTCCTACTTGATGAAGCAAGAGATAAATCTCATCTTCAAAAGTTTGATCAAAATGGATATCAGACACAGGATCCTTCAAATCCATGAATTTCATATGGTAACTTCTTGAGAGGAAACTTTATTGTGAATGGACTTATTATTGGAATAAAATCTGATGCTAGTCAGTTTACTCCGATAAAAAATAAGCTCGTCATCCATGGAAAAGTTGCTTCTTATAATACTTATACTACACCAGATGATAATAAGAAACAGGTAATTAAAGATATTCTAGAATCTGATGGTGGAAGAGCAGTAGAGGAAGAATTGAAATTTATCGGATTAGATCAGGTTTTTAAATGGTCTTGTAATAGTGCGACTGGTACTGGAAGTGATGGAACTCCATGTATTGGTACCGACAAGGGAAGCTCATTTATTACCAATAAGGCATTTAGTCTGATTGATATGGACTTATCATCACCATTATTTCAATAGTTCTACTTGAGCATGATAAAATTTGAAGTACTAAAAATCCCCTCATTGAGGGGATTTTTTTGAAAATAAAAATCTGCTATTATTAAAGATGTTTTGATCTTGATTATTTCCCAAAGTTCTGAGTTGCTAGAGAGTCGTTATACCAAGCGATTGCTTTTTCTAGTTCTTCAATTGTAAAATCAGGACAAAAAAGATCGCTAAAATATAGTTGTGCATACCCAATCCACCAAAGCATAAATCCAGATAATCTCTTGGCATACTGTTGCTTAGTTCTGATAACGAGATCTACTTTAGGTAAATGTCCAAAATCCATATGCTTCTCTAGGTTATCTTGAGTAAGAGATTCACCAGATGAAATCAGACTTTTTATTCCTCTTAAAATCTCGTCCTGACCTCAATAGTTGATTGCTAATACAAACCAGCGGTCAGTTGGATAGCGATATTCTTCCTGTTTTGCAAGGAGTCGATTTTTTAGATGATCTGGCAGCTGATCGATATCTCCAGCCACTCAAAAATTCACTTGCTCTTTGTGAAGGGTATCATAGAGTTGCTGAGTGATTTCTTCATACAAAACAAAAAGATATTCTAATTCTTCCTGACTTCTATTTTTGAGGTTCTCAGTACTAAGTCACCAGAGTGTGAAGACTTTCGTTTCACTTTTGGTAAAAATATGAATCGCTAACTCCATCATCCTCCTAAAACCTTCCAAATGCCCAATAAATTGATCTAATCCTCTCTGCTTAGCCCAAGTCCTATTCCCATCAGGGATAAAAGCGATATGTTGAGGTGCTCTCATAGATAGTCTAAAAGATAAAATGCTGATTGCTTTCCTTTAGTAGTTCTCTCTTCCCACGATACAATATCTTTGTTCTCTAAATAGGGGCAAAATCAGCTGATTTCTCGTTCCATATACTAGTGAATCACTTTTTATTTTCAAATCAAAATCCTTATCATAATTCAGACCTAAGGTTATCATCAGATTTTTTCTATTGACTTATATCTGGTTTTATATATAAAGAAAAAAATTTTATTTTGATTTTTGTACAGAATGCCAACATTGATACTTGTATTCTTTTGGATTATCGTGATTTGACTATTGATCTTTTTGTTTTATCTCCTCAAGAAATATCTTGGTAGAGTAATTATTATCTGTGTATTTGTACTTTTGCTATATGGAATTTATTGGCTTATTAATCCAGCTGGTGCGAGAGGAATCTTTGATGGAATCGTTTCTCTACCTACCACAACTATTAGAGCAATCAATAATCGATTCTCAAAAGACACTTCAACAACTGGACAAAATAATCAAGAAATCTGATCTATGTCTGGTGTAGTGCTTCTCACTTGAGACTTGCAAACTTGAAATAACGATTCACAATCTAATACTATTCAAAACGATCAGCTAACACTTGATCAGCTAGATGCTGAGATCATCGCTAATACCACTGATGCTTCAAGAGTAAATACAACTACTAACAACGTAAACTCACAAACTACAACTGAAAACACTTCAAATAGTAGTGTATCAATATCAGGTTTGATTCAGCCAACTGCAGAAAAAGACAAGTATGTCTTCTCAGCAAAGGATTATAAGGTTTCAATGAATGCTGATGGGAATATCCTTGTAGAAAAGAGAGATAATTCAGTTATTGAGGAAGACGAGGATGATGGTAGTTATGATGTTATTGAGTCAAATCCAAAAAAAGACAAGAAAGCTGATTCAAAGACTACAGATAATGCAAAATCATCTACAAATAAAAAATCTGCTGGATGACTCTCAGCATCTGATCTGAATGAAGCAAGTCAAATCTTTAATTTCTAATTGAAAACTCCCAAAGGGAGTTTTTTTAGAACAAATTTTCGCTGAGAAAGGAGGCAAGTTCTTCGCAATCGAGGTCTAAGGCAATCCTATTGTTATCTTAATCTGAATCGCCACATTCATTTTACTCATTTTCAATAACAAACAGTCATTGCGAGCGATAGCGAAGCAATCCAGATATCTTCAAACTTACTCCCAAAAACTGGATCATCACACTTGTTTCACTCACTCGCGATGGCAAACCGTCATTGCGAGCGACAGCGAAGCAATCCAGATATTCTCAAACTTACTCTAGAAAACTGGATTATTGTATTAGTTTCCCTTGTTTCTGATGACTGAAAAATGCTCCCTGCTAGGGGAGCTGGCGAGCGGTAGCGAGACTGAGGGGCTTTAGTATTCAAGCCCTTCTGTCCTTTGGATATTTCCTCTTTAAAAAATAAAAAAAACCGCTATGGTAGCGGATTTTTTATATCAAAAGGAGAAATCTCATATATCCCAACAATCTTTTTCAGGAAAAGTTTTCTATGCAGCGGACAAAGTCAGATTTTTTCTATTGCTTGATAGTGAGCTTTTGTCCCATAGCCCTTGTGTTTTGCAAAACCATATGCAGGGAATTTTCTATCCAAATCTGACATAATATGATCTCTCGTTACTTTTGCAAGGATGGAAGCCATAGAAATCTGCATCAATTTAGCATCGCCATCAATAATTGTCTGAGTCCTAATCCCTAGCTCCTTACTCAGTCAAAAATCCTGCTTCCCATCAATGATCAAGGTGATCTGATCAGAATTTTGTTTTTCCCAAGTTGCAAGAAGTTTCTTTACATCATCAATACGGATTTTTTTCTTCGCCTTGATGTTCAAAAATTTACAAAAAATCTGATATAAACCTTTTGTGATAGCGATATTTAGGCTTCTTGTCACTCAATACTGATCAATTATTGCTGGTTCAACACTCCAGCTTCCTCAGTAAATTAGTTGCTCAGATATCAAGTTTTGGATATGTTGGTAGGCAATTTCTCTTTGCTTTTCAGTCAGTTTTTTGCTGTCCTGAAAAAGAGAAGTATCGCCTCGGCTTCCCTTCTCTTCTCAGATAATAATCCCAATCCTCATTTCTCCAGCGAGTGGTCATCTTCCCACCTCATCAATATAGATTTTCATCGTTGCTTATTTTAAATTATAGTTTTGCGGCCAAAAGAATGGAGACTTTGAGCATCACTTTGTGGTACACATGATCTCAGAAATCTGAGTTTTGTCTCCTGAAAGATTGATCAATGTGACTTTCCAATCTTCATTAAAATGCTGATTTCAGCTGATAGTATAGCTCAAAGTGTATGAATATTGTCTTGTATTTTTCGCATCATTTACGCTTCCAGGGATCAAAAAGATTGAACTCAGGTTCAGATCTCCTACAAGATTTCTTGTGAAAATGCTAATATTCTTTTTATTCCAGTGACTGTCTCGGGTTGTGCTATTTTTGAGTGGTGCATGTACGAGACGATTCATCTCAGTAAAATTCTCACTTACCAGATACTGATAAAAATCCTGAATCAAGTTGCTGTCTGCTGTACGATCAATATGTTGTGTGGAAACAACTCTTACTTGATTTTGCTGATTTCCAGTTGTCTCTCCAGAAACTGTTCAAGAAGCCTGATTAGCTGCTGAAGTTTCATCTGCTAGTGCTCCAGAGTTAATGGTGATTACCTCAGTGTTTTCTGGAGTTAGGAGATTGATACTCTCAGTTGGTGTCTGAGGAGAATTATATCCTCTACCATAGATAAAAACCTTGTAAATAGCAAATAAACAAAATACAAGAGCAAACAGAAATACTACGATAATCCAAGCAGGAACCTGCTTTTCTTCATCTCTTTGAGTCTCATTGGAGTTGAGCTTTTTCTGAGTAAAGCCACTAGTGTTCTGCTTTTTTTCTTTTTTCTCTCTATCTCATCGTGTTTCTTGCTTTCTTGGAGTCATGATTGCGAGCTTAGTAGATAAAATATTTTTTTTGACTATAGCAACCCTTTTTGAGAAATCAAGCCTTTTTATCAAAAAAGAAAAGAAAAAATCTGATTTTTTTGCTTTTTATCCAGCCAAAAAATTACTTCAAAATTTGCAAATTTTTGAAAATTGGCTACAATTAAGCTATGTTTTTATATTATGATGATTGTCGAGATGGGACTTTCTAGAGAAACTCAATCGCGAAAATGATATTATCGTTTACTTTTGATTTTGATCATTCTTGGAGGATTAGCGCGAGCTGGACTTTGGGGGTATAAGTGGTATTTGGACAAGCAGTCCTTGGCTCTAGATACACAAATTTCCTCAAAAAATTCAGAAATTCAAAAGATATTAGAGGATAAGACTTTTCAGCAATATTTACAGGTCCAAGCCTTAGAATCTCAAAAAACGCAGATCCCATGGAGCCAATATATCCATAAAATTCTAGAGATCCTAGAGAGTATCAAATCTGTAGAATCTGGTAGAGGAGGAGTTGAACTCTCAGACTTCAAGGTGGATCTCAACGAGCTCTCTCTAAATGGAGTGGTCAGTAATTTGAGAATTCTCTATGGAAATAGGCAGTGATCATGAGGACTTATTGATAGTTTTAATCAACTTGACTTCTTGACTGATATTTCGATCAAAAATTATGAAAAAGCTGAAGAAGGTCAGCGTTCGTTTAAATTTACTTTATCTGCTAAAGTTCAAACCAATGCAACAACAGGATCAACAGCTCATTAATAGCCTACTTGAACAGCAAAATTCATCAGCGTATGCACAACAGTCTGCTCAAGATTCCTCAGACTCTCAAATCTCAATTTCTAGGGTTGTGACTGCTAAATATAAGGTATATGTGATTATCTTGCTGATTTTATCTGTGATTTTAGGGACAAAGTTTTTGCCGAGAGCTTGGTCAGATTTTCAAAAATCTCAAGAAAATTTTGAACAAAAACAAACAAAAATCCAGCAGCTTGATACTCAAATCCAAGAATACAAAACAAAAAAGACTGTTTGGAAAGCAATTACTTCTACAAAAGAGCAAATCATTGGCTGTGTAAATGATGCAACTAACTGTGAAAAATTGCCTCCAGCATTGCGTTCTCAGTTGAGAATGATTACAGCTTATTTGCAACTTGGAGATTTGAATGCGCCAAAAATGCAGGTTGATGAAAAGAAGATCTTGAGGAATCTAGATCAGTTTCTTACGAAAAACGATCCATCAGAGGCGAGCTCTCTAAAAAATGGGAAAGTTGAGGCGATTAAAATCGGTGATCCAAAGCCCGCAGATGAAAAATCTGGTTTCTATCAGTTGCCTATTGAGCTCAAGATGACCTTTGAAAACAAGGATGATCTGGTTTCTTTTGTAGATAATATTGAACAATATATTATCCCATCAGAGAATGACCGTATTCTCTATCATATTGATCAGGTTTCCTATGATATGATGGCATATGATGAGGAACAAACTATAGAAATTAAACTCAGTGCTTACTATTTTAAGTAGAGAGAATATTATCACATTAGAAAATAAAAAATCAGACTTTTATCCTTTTTATCTCTATTGATACATAAATGAACGAAAAGCATCAACCAAACTTCATTGAAAGAATGCTGATGGGTATCATGCAAGCTGTAGATACACAGACTTTTTCTGAAAAGGATAAAATTCTTTTTTACAAGCAGCTCGTCTATATGCTCAAGGGAGGTGTCTCTATCCTCCAAGCCGTAGATACGCTCAAGAGAACGACCAATAACTATGCACTCAAAAAGGTTACAACGAGTATTATCTTTTATCTCAATGAGGGAAAGAGCTTTTCGTATGCGCTTTCTAGATTGCCAGAATACTTTGATGAGTCAGATGCTGCGATCGTAAAAACAGGAGAGAATACTGGAACTCTTGATGTTGTTCTTCAGGAACTCGCAAACGAATATACCTATCTTGGTTCTATCAAAAATAGATATAAATCAGCCTTGACTTATCCGATCATTTTGATTATTATGGCATTTGGTGCTGTGATATTTTTGTTTTCAAGTGTGCTTCCCTCTATTTTGGAGATGGTAGCAGGAGATCAGCAGCTTCCACAGATTACCTTGATTCTCAAGTCAGTTTCAGATTTTTTTGTCTGATATTGGAGAGAGATTATCGTTTGTGTGATTACAGGTTTGATTGTTTTGATGATTTATGCGAGTACAGAAGTCGGAAAAAACAGACTCTCAAAAGTACTGATATGACTGCCGATGATTGGAGCTATGACCAAGACCTATTACCTTATCAAATGGGTCAGATATACTAAATTGATGATCGGTTCAGGACTAGATTATCTTCAAACCTTTAGATTGCTGAGGTGAGTATTAGATATTCCACTTTATAGAGAGATGATAGATAGCGTGATTGCTGGACTCCAGCTTGGAAAAACTATCTATGATGCTATCAAGGATCAGACACATATTATTTATCCAAATGTTGCCGTGATGATTAAGGTTTGAGAAGAAACCGCACATCTGGAGGAAGCAATGGAAAATATCATTAGTATGTATCAGGAAGAACTTGATACTTCGATTACTCAGTTCTCAAAAGTCCTTGAGCCAGTAATCTTGATTTTTATGGGAGTGATTGTAGCTTTTGTAGCGAGTGGAATTTTTGGAGTCGTCTTCTCAGTGATGGAAAATGTCTGAGTTTAATAGTTAATTTTGATCTTGATGTCAATGAAAAAAGGGTTTACATTAGTTGAAATGCTGATTGTCGTTGTGATAGTTGGAATTTTAATGTTGATCTGACTTTGACTCAATCGAAATCAGCTCGCACAGCTCAAAGCAGCAACGGTTGTTGAGGAGGTTAACACAAGCTTTGATGAAATTTTTCTTCAAATTTTAAACTCTTCCTCTCATCAGGCAAAAGATCCAAATAATCCTGATTGACCATGGATCGCTAAACCATATTCCGCACTAGAACTTGTGATTACCCCTAAAACTTCTGACTTAGATGGAATAAACCAGACTGCTCAGTCCAATATGCCAATAAAATACCGTATGCTTTCCGATCAGGATTCTTCAGAGCAAAATCTTGAGGAAACTTGGACTCCACTTGGGGAAAAATATGAACTCACATTCTTGTCTGGAACAACAATCAACGGGACAGATGAGAAACCTCGTTCTCCAGTTATAGTAAGATTCACGCCATTTCAGACTTCATGCAAGATTTCTTCTCAAGACACATCAAATCTTCAATACAAAAGCCTCTTTTTTACTATAAAGCCAAAGGGCTGAAATGAAGCTAGTTTTTCTCTTCAAAATAGTTATTGTAGACTTGCTCCGCAGTCCTCATCTGATTAAAATGCGGCAGTCTGAATATATTTTATAATTATTGATTCTCATCTCATCTATGATACCAATTATTATGCAGATTTTGCCACATACGACTTGTTCTGGTAGAGGAGAAGTTATGCTCAGATGTGAGAAAGCGAGCTTAACACCAAATTTACAGATTCAGATAGAATCAGTATTTTCTACTCTTTCAAAAAATCCAGATACGCATATCGTTTTTGATACCCACAAAGATCCGATTGCTGATTGGATCTATATCTATGCTCAGGCAAAGCAGCTTGATGCCTTGCTCAAAGGTACCTTAGAACCTAATATCTCAGATCTCAAGAATTGAATACTGAGTTCAATATATTTTGCTTATGAGGAGTGAGAAATGTGAGATCCTGAGCAGACAATAGCACTATTGTCTCAAAATGCTCTTGAGAGCTATCTGCTCGCTGCCTAAAAAATCCTAATCTTAGTCTTGAAAAATGAGGTATTTTCCTTATTTTTTTTGTATTTGTTTTTCTTTGAAAAAAAGAAAGAAATCAGATTTTTTATCTTTTTGTCTATTAGGATGTATCGTTCTCATACCTGTTGAGCCTTAAACAAGGCAAATCTCGGTCAGCAAGTGCAATTGGCTGGTTGGATCAATAAAATTAGAAATTTAGGAGGAATGGTTTTTATTGATCTCAGAGATAGATACGGAATTACTCAACTCACTATTGATCCTTCAAAAAATACTTTTCAGCTCCCAGAGCTGAAGCCTGAATATGTGATTCGCATCACAGGAACAGTAATCCCAAGACCTGATTCTATGATAAATGCAGAGATGGCGACTGGTGAAATTGAAGTTGAACCAATTGAGCTTGAGGTGCTTTCGACGTGTAAAGAGTTGCCATTTTCTATTGATCATGAAAATCCAGTAGGGGAAGATCTTAGGCTTGAATATCGTTATCTAGACCTTAGAAGAAAGTCTATGAAAGAAAATGCAATCATGAGACATAAAATTTACCTAGAATCAATGAACTTTTTTGATGAGAGGGATTTTATCCACTTGGAAACTCCAACTTTCGTAAAAAATACTCCAGAATGATCGAGAGAATATGTTGTTCCTGCGAGGTTTGAACCAGGGAAATTTTTCGTACTTCCTCAGTCTCCACAGCAGCACAAGCAAATGCTCATGGTTGCAGGATTTGACAAGTATTTTCAGATAGCTAGGTGCTATCGTGATGAGGATCCTAGAGGAGATCGTCAGCCTGAGTTTACGCAGATAGACTTTGAACTTTCTTTCGTTGAGCAAAAAGATATTTTGGCACTTATTGAGGAGTATTTTATGCATATTGTATCAAAATATTATCCTCAAAAGCAAATACAGCACTCTCCTTTCCCAGTTCTAAGCTGGAAAGAAGCAATGGATAAATATGGAATAGATAAACCTGAACTCAGAGTTCTCAACTTTGAGATGAAAGATGTGACTACTTGGGCAAAAAAATCAGATTTCGCTGTTTTCCAATCTGCACCTTGTATTAAGGCACTCGTTCTGCCAAAAGAGATGGGAAGATCTGAAGTTGAGAAGAAATATGAATCCTTTATCAAATCTAAAGGCTCTAAAGGAATGCCTTGGCTTGCATTAACTGAGTCTGAATGAGTAAAGTGAAGTATTGCAAAATTCTTCTCAGAAGAATCAATCCAAGAGCTTAAAAACCTTACTTGAGCAACTGAGGGAAATACAGTGATTTTCCAAGCTGATACCTGGCTTAAGGCTAGTGAGTATATGGGAATGCTCAGAAATGAAGCGATTAAAGAACTTGAGCTCCTTAAGGGGAAAGAAGAGGAGCTGGCATTCTGCTTTGTAGTTGATATGCCACTATTTGAGGAATGAGATGATGGAGGACTTGGAGCCACTCATCATCCATTTACAAAACCAAGGGATGAAGATATTCCATTTGTAAAGCAGCTCGCCGAGAAGGTTGCTAGAGGTGAAGAATTATCATCTGAGGAGAGAACACAGCTTCTTGAAATTAAGTCTGATACTTATGATATTGTCCTCAATGGATATGAACTTTGAGGAGGAAGTATTAGAATTCATGATGGTGAACTTCAGCATGCAATTTTTACTCTTCTTGGACTGACAGAACAACAGATTGAAGTCAGGTTTTGACACCTGCTTAAATGTTTCCAATACGGAGTTCCACCACATGGAGGATGTGCATTCTGACTAGATAGAGTGGTGATGCTCTTGCAAAATAGAAGCAGTATTCGTGAGGTAATTATTTTCCCAAAAAATCAGAAATATCGTGATCTTATGCTCAATGCACCAAGTGATATTGATGATTCACTGCTCAATGAACTAGGACTTAAGGTTGTTGTTGAAGATAAATAAAATTCTGATTTCATTTATTTGGTAACCTGAAAACTACTCATGACAAATAGAGTAAAAATTCTAGAAGGGGAATTAGTTTCTCTTGTTGTGCCAGAAAAGGAGGATATTCAGCTCTGGTATCAGGGGGTAAATGATATAGAGACTCAGCTGTATCTTTGATCGTTGGCTAGGATTACTTCACTAGCAGCAGAGGAAGAATTTTTCTCCTTTATTGCAAAAGATAGTTCCCAGAGAGTCTTTACGATCTATGCAAATCAGGATCAAAAAAATATCTGAAATGTATCTCTCATGAAGATTCACCAAATGAATAGAAATGCAGTCGTTTGAATTTCAATTTTTGATAAAAACTATCGATCAAAAGGTTACGGAACAGAGGCATTATCGTTACTTTTGAAGTATGCTTTTGAGATTCTTGGACTCCATAAGGTAAATTTGAGCTACGTTATTTATAACGAGAGATGAGCTGCTTGTTATAAAAAACTTGGGTTTCAGGAGGTTGGTAGGAGAAAAGAGCATTGGTATTCAAAAGGAGAATATCATGATAGTATTGAGATGGAATTGATGAGAAGTGAGTATCTATTGAGAAAACAGGACTAATCTCTTCACTAACTCTCTCCTATTGGAGAGAGTTTTTGTTAACTAAATGAGTTTTCTCACTGCAGGTAATAGCAAGGCAAACTATAAGAAAATAAGACTACTTAAAAAGAGACTTAAAGCCATATTTACTACCTATTATAGGCTAAAAATCGGCTTGTAAAAGGAGATTGCATCTCTATAGGATAAAAATCTCTTGACTTTCTCTAGTAGATACATACTCTCGAGTTCAATAGAGTTATTTTGCTCTGTTTTTTATCTTCTTATTTCATATACAGATGTGAGATCTTATTGCAATGGTTAAGGAATTTCTTGGAAAGGCCTTAATGCGAATCCTAATTATCGCTGTGATCGTAGGAGCATGGGCTGGATGGAACTGGTTCAATGCTGGTAAAACAACTATCGACAATCCAACTGATCAAGCTATTACTTTTACTCTTGATGGTAAAGAGTATACGCTTCAGCCAAATTCTTCTCAGAATGTTAAACTAGCAAGAGGAGAACACACTTTGGTATACAGCGGAGAAACAGTTAAGTTTGAAAAAGGTAAGGGAGAAACAGCAACAGATGATTTCCTTGGAGGAAAATATGCTCTTCTTAATCCTACTCAATCAGTATATGTATATTACAAACAGATCTATACTAAGAATATGAGTGAATCTGCTGCGAATAGTATTGTATCAACTTTTGACTGTCCAGACGGAGGGGAGTTTAAAGCAGGAGAGAAATGTCCTTTCAAACTTTATGACGACGCTTTTATCGAAGTTAATGCAGACTACGGAGTTAATTCTAGTCTTCCAGGTACTGCAACTATCCGTAAAGGTGCAACATATACTATTAAATCAAAACTTTTCAGATTTGACGACTTTGAGAAATATATGAGTGAAGAATAATCATTTACAATTCTCTTTCATAAAAGGAAAAAAGACTGAATTCAGATTCTTCTGGTCAGTCTTTTTCTTTATTTTTAGAAATTAAAATGCTGATTATATATTGGGGGTTGATTCACAGCTTTTTGTTGAATCAATTCGCAAGAAACCCTCAGGACAGAGGGGAGAAAGTTCAGGCTTTTCTTCTACTGGGACTGATTTTCCGCAACCAGTGAGAAGTAATAGTCATAGTAAACAGGTCGTATAAACTATATATTTTTTCATAAATTTCCACTAAAAATAAAAAATAAGCTTAGCTTAAGTATAGGAGTTTTCTTTCTTTTTTCAATATACAATAGTTGGTTGAGTTTATAGGAATCAGAACGTGTTGAAGACTCCCTATCTAATCCTATTAATAAAGGAAAGAAAAAAGCATTGCATCCGAGAGAGAAAAACCTATCATAAAATCAGACTTTTTACCTTTTTTTTAACGCAGAAAATGTTCGTTCATCTGCATGGATATAGTACCTATTCATTCCTTGAAGCTATTGGTAAGCCAAAAGATATTGTTAAAAACGCGAAATCGCTATGATATACGGCAATCTGACTAACAGATTTGAATGTTGTGTACGGAGCATTTCAGCATTATATGGCTGGGAAAGATGAAGGTATAAAGCCAATTGTTGGCGTTGAGATCGGATTCGTATTGGATGCTAATAATGTTGCAAATCTAAAGTCTGTTGGTTCAATAACACTTCTTGCGATGAGTACTGAATGATACCATAATCTTCTTCAGCTTGTGACTTACGCTTCTCAGACTTGAATTGAGTTTAGACCAAAGGTTGATATGAAAGCATTGACAGAAAATAAAACCTGAATTTTGGCTTTTTCTTGAGGTGTTGAGTCACGAATTTCAAAGATGATTCTCAATTGAGAACCCCTTTCTAAAATCCAAGAAATCATCGGTATGCTCAAAAATACCTTATGAGCAGAAAATTTCTATCTTGAAATAATTGCTCAGGATGAGCAAGAACATCCTGATATTGCAAAGATCAATAAAACTATTCTTGAACTTGCAGAATTAACGCAAACTCCCTGTATTATTAGTAATATCTACGCTTACCCAAGGCCAACAGACAAAATAAATCAAGAACTTGCTATGGCGATCAAGGATAACTTGAAGCTCTTTGATCCAAATCATAGGGTCCCAACTACTGAAAATCATCTTATGACCGAGGAGGAGATCCGCTCTATTGCTCTCAAAAATGGATATGCTCCTCAGCAGGTCGAAGAACGAATACAAAATACCGGTACTATCGCAGATCGTGTTGACTTTAAAATCGAAATGGGGACTTCTCTCTTCCCAAAGTATGATGGTGAAGAAGAGCTAGAAATTCTCTACCAAGTCTGGAAGGAAAAAATGATTCTTGATGAGTAAAAATTATAATATCCCATTTCCAGAAAATAAAAAACAGAAACTAGACTTTTTCTATATTTGTCTAGTAGTTTGATGAAGTTCTATTTCCCCGTCAATTGAAAATAAAGGTCTAAAGCCTATTTTGACTTGCAAATAGAGAGAATAAAAATAAGAATACCGCTGTAATAATTTTTATTCTTTTATAAAAAATCACAATGAAAAACTTCAAAAAAGGTTTTACTTTGGTAGAAATGCTGATCGTAGTAGTGATCATCGGTATCCTTGCTGCAGCTATTTTGCCTAGACTTCAGGGAGCTCAAGCTGCTACTAGAGACACAGCAAGAGTAAAGTATCTTTCTGATATCTCAGCAGGAATTGAGAGTTACTCAGCTATGAAAGGAGATTATCCAGCAGTAGAAGAGAATGGGGGTGCTCCAACATATTCAGCTAGTGGGTCTCTTGCAAAGATTCTCGTAACTGAAAGAGAATATCTTAAAGATTTTCCTACAGATCCAGTAAAATCAAGTATTATAAAGGTTGGAGGAAAGGATTTGCCAAAGGCTGATTTTTGATATGTTTTGATGAAGAAAGCAGGATCTCCAAACAGAGCTTATGCAATTATTTCTAGAGCAGAGACTTACGATAAAGCAAATGCTACAGCTAAAATGGTAGAAGCACTTAGTGATGTGGCAGATTCTTCATCTATTGCTTTATGTGATAGTGTAATTAAGCAAGGAGATGAGGCTAGTCAATCTTCTTATGGTGCTGCTGCACCTACAAATGCAGAAGGTTTCAAGACAATTACAAATCCTGCTAAAGCAAATACTAAAGAATGTCAAGTTAGTGATGCGAGTCAATTGAGATATGTACTTATTAGATAATTATCCTCAGGTGATAAAGGAAAACCTCTCCAAGAGAGGTTTTTTTAGTTTTGCACTTCCCCATCTTGAGGCTCACTTTGTCAGCCATGGCGTCCAGATTAAGGAAAAATAAGATTGACTTTAACCTAGATTGCGAAGGAGCCGCTTTGCGGACATTGCTTTGCTTCCTTCGCAATAACGGTCTGTCATCACGAAGGTCAGTTATGCGTCATGGCGATCCAGCATAAACTAAGCAAGTTTCCTTGCCCATTGGGGGAGAATATTGGAAGGTTTTAAAACTTTTAAAGAGGACCCTCATAATCGCTAATCAATAATCAATAGCCCACAAAACAAAAAAACCAGATTTTTATCTGGTCCTTTTTATATTCTACTTATCTCACTCTAAAGGTCATTGATTGTTCAACCGTTTGCTCATCTTCAAATTCCATCGTTACCTTGATAGTATAGGTTCATTTTTTATCAAAAGTCTTGGTCATCTCAATACATTCTCTACCATTACATGAAAGTGGCTGACTCTCATCTCCAAATGACCAATAAATTTTTTCTGGCAATCCATTAAAATCCAGACTAAAGACAACAGGGTCTCCAAGTCTCGCTTCTTGTGTCGGATGAGAGGTAGAGCTGATATCAAGCTTAATCAGTTGTTTATTTACAATGATTGGATCCTCAAGTCCAAATGTTAACGAACGACCTTTCTTCGTGAAAACTGATACTTTTGGCTTGAAGGTTCACTGATTCTTCTCTACATTATAATAATAAGTATGCTTGATAACAGCATTTGATAGATTGTTTTGAGTTTTCCCGTCTCAAAAATCCCATGAAAAGTAGGCTATTTCATCATCAGGATCATTAAGTTTTGTTGCAGAGGCATCTAGTGTAGTTGTAAAAGGAGAGAAACCAGATTTTTCACCAATTACTTTGATATCTCCCACAATATCATCAAGTCAGATTTTTGTCGTAAGGGTTTCTTGATACTGGAGTCCACGAACCTTATCTTCAATCTGTAGGGTAATAGTATGTTCCTTTGAATCTCTCACATCAAAAAGATATTCATCAGTATTCGTCTCCACAACGGGTCTACCATCATAGAGCATACGAACTACACTATCATAGGTTTTAGGTTCAATAGATTGAATTTTGAACTTTAATTTTGTCGGGACCTCGCTCAGTGTTATAGTTTTTGTTTCCTGAATTTGAGTAGTATTCAGCTTTTGAAAATTTGAAATCCTAGGAGTAGATGAGGATAATTCATAATTGACAGTATACGATGCTTTATCTGTGAGTCTCACAATATCCTCACAAGAACCTCTCTTTCCTTCATTGGTAATAAAGTTCATCCTAAAAAGATACGAACCTTGGCCTTGGAATTTATAGTTAAAACTCATTCCATAGGTCTTACCCTGCAGCTCATCAAGTACTTGATTAGTCGCATGATCCATTACCAAATATGAATAATCTGAGATATTCCTTTCTCCACCATCCAAAAATTCAACATTTACAACATAGTCATTGACCTTTTTCTGATCAAAACTAAACTTACATACTGGTGTTAGAGATTTTTCAACTCTCAGAGGAAAAGAAAATAACGCTGATTTCCCGAGGTCTGGAAGTGTAAAGCTTGGATAATAGACTTCAGCTTTTTCATAGTTGAATATAAAGCTTGTATCATCTGCTTTGTCTTCATTTCCATCACCATCACCATCCCAGTTAATACGATAGTTTTTTAGCCCTAAGTCTCTAAAAACCTGATCAGCATTTATAGTGAGTCAGACAGGAAGTGGTCAGACAATTACCTCATTATTCTGCATCTCAAGCTTCTTATCTTCTGGAACAGAAAAGCTTAATTCTGAAGCGATAGTAATTGTCTTGATTGGATACGTTCAGGTTTGTTGAATATTTTGAGCATCCGTATAGCCTACAATCAGAGACGCTGTATAATTTCCCTTCTTTGTATAAAAACAAGCTCCATTAAACATATCATTCCCTCCATAATTGAGAATTTGCCCATTCCCACAGTCAAGTTGTACTGTTTGTGGGGTATAATTCCCGATCTGAAGAGCGATATAGGTTTTAAAGTTCTGAGTGAGTAGTTTAAATGGTACATTTACCGGTGCAATCAAAAGCGAATTTTTATTGATTTGAGTAAGCTGAGTAGAATTTTCTTTTGTCGGCTGATGCACATAAGAGAGGAGTACTTCATCAGGATTTGCGAGTGCATCTACTTGGATTTTTCAGATTTCTCCTAGAAGCTTTGTCCCAGCTCCTAGTGCAAGTCACAATACAAATACCCCGATAAAAATCCCGCCATAGTACCAGGCTTTGGGCTTATTTTTTACTGTAAAGCTCTTGTACACATTCATAATGATCACAATAATCCCAACGAGCATAATCACGATCATCACCGTAAGCGAAAGCCCGGAGAGGAGCGATTTTGCCGTTGATGGACTAATTCCAAGTGATCCAAGTCCGCTCAGCTGAGCTGGATTTTGTACCAGATAGTAAAACAAAAAGAGGAGTCCTATAACCAAAAAGAAAATAATTGCTCCACATCAGATAAAGATTGACTTTACTGAGATATTCCTTGTAGCTCAGCTTTTGATAACGACATCTTTATTTACCTGAAGATTTGAATATCCTAAAAGCTTCAGCTTTTCCTGATTTTTTTGATAGTATTCACTCAGTTGCTTGAGCTGGGCTTGATATTTGAGCATTTCATCTGAGGTCATATTTGGGTGTCCCTGAATATAGACGACGACTTGATTATATAATGCCTGCAATTTTTGTTGCTCTTGCAAGATCTCTTGGATTTTCTGTTCTTCATTAAGCGGGTTTACACCTGCTGTTTGAGATGAATTCTGGAGGAAATTTTCGTTACCTGCCATTTTGTTTTTTGTTTACTGATATAAATCAAGATAATTATAGCCAGATTTCAGTTTTTTGCAAATTTTTAGCCAAGAAATCCAAGTTTGTCTATACCTATTTTCAAAAAAACAAAAAACTGAATAACTCAAAGGATATCCAGTCTTTCTTATATTTTTTAATTCTTGTTATAACTACTCAGCTGCAAGCCTTCTTTCTTTCCTTTCTGAAGTAACTTGAGAAATGAAGTCTAAAACAGATTTTTCATACTGTTTTTTACTTCTAAATTCTCTTACAGAGACACTAGAAGCTGCTTCTTCTTTCTCTCCGACGATCAAGATATAAGGAACCTTCATCATCTCTGCATTTCTAATCTTTTTAGAAAAGCTATCACTACTATCATCAACACTTGCCCTAAGATCCTGCTGTGAAAAACGCTTCTTAAGCTCAAAAGCATAATCATTAAACTTTTCTGCAACTGGAACGATCTGCATTTGAACTGGTGCTAGCCAAAGTGGGAAAGCTCCACCAAAATGCTCGATCATCACTCCCATAAATCTTTCAAGTGAACCGGAAATTGCTCTGTGAATTACTACAGGTCTTTCTTTTTCACCTTGTTCGTTAACAAATGAAAGATCAAATCTTTCTGGCAAGTTGAAATCACATTGGATAGTTGCTAACTGCCATTCCCTTCAGATCGCATCCTTAAACATAAAGTCAAGCTTTGGACCATAGAATGCAGCCTCATCAATTCCAATCTGGTATGGTAGTTCAAAAGTATCACAAGCGTATTTTAATGCTCATTCAGCCTTTTCCCATACTTCATCTGAACCGAGATATTTTCCCTCAGGACCTCTAACAGAGAGTCTTACCCAATAATCATTGATCATACCAAGGGTTGTATAGAAAGTTTTGATAATATTTACAATTGTTCCTACTTCTTCAGTGATCTGACTTACACGACAGAAAAGATGTCCATCATCTTGTGTAATTGATCTTACACGAGTCAAACCAGAAAGCTGACCTGTTTTTTCATCTCTATATACAGTCGCAGGTTCAAAATATCTTACTGGCATATCACGATAACTAAACTGATTATCTGCAAAAATCTGCATATGATGAGGACAATTCATTGGCTTCATAAAGAAATTTTCGTCCTTCCCTCTTACTCTAAAGAGTTCATCTCAAAATTTCTCAGCATGCCCAGAGGTTTTATAGAGGTCTTCTTTTGCTAGATGTGGAGTCCAAACTCTCTGGTATCCTTTATCTTTATGAAGTTCCCAGAGGTAGTCTTCAACCTCTTTTCTGATGATCATTCCGTGAGGCTGGAGCAGAGGCAATCCAGAACCGACTAAAGGAGAAATCGTGAATAATTTCAGTTTTTGACCTAATATTCTATGATCTCTTTTTCTTGCTTCCTCAAGCATTGTGAGATGAGCTTGTAATTCTTCCTTAGTATCAAAGGCGAGTCCATAAACTCTTGTCATCATTACATTATCTGAATTTCCCCTCCAGTAGGCACCAGCTAGTTTCTCAAGTTTGAAGGCTCTTGGATCGATTTCCTTAGTCGATTCGACATGCGGACCTTCACACATATCCAAGAAGGTTACGAATCTTCCGCTAAACTTTTCAGGGAATTTTTCTTGAAGATAACTCGTTACTGCTTCATAATATGAAATATACTCATTAGAAAGGTCCTTGAGTAGCGCAGCCTTTGCAGTTTCAGGAATGCTATTAGCATAAAAGGTGATTTCTTCACCTGCAGCAGAAAACTCAGCTCTCATCTCTTCTTTGTATTGTTGTTTCATCAAGTTTACAACGAGGTTTTGAGATTCGGCATCAGGCAAGGCAAATAGGATAAAATCCTGATTTTCCTTGATGATTTTCTCCATCTGAGTTTGGATTTTTTTCAAGTCCTCTTCCTTAAGCTGATATTCTGGACTAAAGAGAAAGTCATAGTAAAATCCATCCTCAATAGCTGGTCCAATTGCTACTTCAACATTTCGTTGCTGTTCTCTCTGGATAGCTTGCGCAAGAATATGCGAAAGCGAGTGCCTCTTTCTAAATAATCACTGTTCCATTAGCTAAGTATAATAAGATAAAAAAGCTCTTTCTCTCTAATAAAAAACTCCTGCAGAAAGGCAAGAGTTTTCAAGTTTTACCACCAAGAAAACCTTGCCGATTAGTCGGTTGTAGTAGTTCTCGTGGTAGTAAGCTGTCTCATTCTTGAGGGAAAAAACTAAATCTAATTTTAGATTATGATTTTCAATCAGTATGTCAAGGCAAAATGAATAAAAATCAGATTTTTTCTCCTATCTTTAAAAAAATAAAAAAGCTAGGGATTCCCTAGCTTTTAAAATAAGATTTTAAATATTATTGAAGTTCAAGACTGATAATCTGACTGCTTCCAAAGATGCTACTTTGTAAAGCAGAGAAGAGGATATTTTCAAACTCAGACTTATCAGCCCTAGAAAGTGTTTTTAGAAGACTTAGATACTGAACCAAAACGAACCTTTCATCTTGAGTCAGATTTTTTGCATCTAAGTTCCCATTAGAAATATATCCAGCAGCGATAGAGAACAGTTTTTCACTATCAACTTGCTTATTTATAAGATTAGCCATATCATCAATTCCAGCTGCAGATTGATATCTTGAGAGGAAGAGATTGAAAATATGGGTTAAGAGACTCATATCCTCTTGAGTAACAAAGAATTTTGCTACAATCATCTTTGATCTGATGAGTAAGAGTTGATCATCATTAAGATTTCAGAATTCTTTACGAAGTTCTGCATCACTAAGTCCAAATCAGTATTTTGCACCAATATTATTGGTAAAGAGAAGCTTCAGATAACCTTCTTGACTGAATTTTGCAAGCATACTGATTGCTCCAGGAGCGAGAATTTCAGTTTCATTACTATTAAGCTTTGCAAAGAATCTATGGAAGAGACTCTCATTACCTTGACCGACTCTACCTACTGTTCCAATATTTGGATCAATGATAAGATATTTGATATGCTTATTTTTGAGTCTATTGTATGATTTACAGCTATTAAAGTCTGAAAACTGTTCCCAAAGCATAGTCAAAAGTCCATCAGATCGCATATTCCTTTGATTTTTAAGGAAGTATTGAATATAGGTCCCAGCGACTAATACTCCATCTTCATCTGCTCTATTTTCTACCGCCTTCATAAATGGAAGATATGCTCCAAACTGTAATTCAAAAAGCTTATCTGCTGTGAATTTGTAAGTTTTTTGATTTAATACTTCAAGGTTTTCACTTAAGATTTGCTCAGTTCAAACGTTTGACTTATACCATCCAAAAGCTCAACTTCCAGCTTGAGAAGAAATTCTTGACCAGTTGAGGTAGGATTGAACGAGGATAAAACAGGTGAGAATTCAGATTAAAGTCGAGAATGCCATCTGGCTTTTTGCAGTATCTCTGTGCTCCATTTCTTCAATGAAAATCATGACTGCTAGGATTGACCAGATAATAAGTCCAAGTCCATACCAGAGAATACCTGCAGCAATAGCCCACCAAATTGCCCAACCACTAATAATTGAAAGTGAAAGGATCAAAAGCACTCTTAAGCGAGCAAATAATGCATAAATAGCGGCAGCAACAAGCAAGATCAATACAAATATCCAAATCAAACCAATATCAGTATAATAACTACTTAGATTTTGCAAAGACCAGTTATAAATTGCATTAAGTGGAACGATATACCTATATGGGATATTAACATTCCCATTATCAGTTGAGATACTATGTTCTTTACCATAAGTTTGCAATGCATCAAATGCAGTATCAACCTGTGCATGAGTCCCGCTACTAATCGCATCAATAGTATTTTGAATGAGTGTTGCTACCTTTCCATCTTGAGTTCTAAGTTTTGATTTGAGCTCAGATAAAGAGGTTGAAATCTGATTTTTTGAACTTTCTGTTTGTGCACTTGTAGCCAGATTTTCAAGGAGGGGTGTGTTTTTACAGAGGAGAACCGCGTCAGCATTCAGCCCATAGCAAGCATTATCTTTCCAGAAGAAGAGTTTAAGAACAAGCCCAGAAACACCAGTTTTTGGGAAAGCTCTTCTGCCAAATCCGACATATCTTCAAAAGTCTTCATTTGAGGCACTTCCAGGAGCTTTTTGGAGATTAGCAGTGAGATCTGCTTCATCAAATTTTTCTACCTTACATTGATGATAGTTAAGGTCTGAAGTTGCTTGATTCAGATAGTTGCTATCAATAGCTCCCTGAGTTTCCAAGCTTTCAAGTCCTCCGGTCTGCTGTGCAAGCAGAGGCTTTATCTCTTTAAGACTAGAGTTTTTGTCTTTCTGATCTGAAAGATTAGAAGGAGCCTGTCCCAAGATTATTGATTGAATAAGTTCTGCCGGTTTAATTTGATTTTGTTCAACGACTTGTCTGATGAGTACCCATGGTCACTTGAAGATTAGCATACTCACGAGCATACAAATTCCCCAGAGAAAGATATTTTTTAGTTGAAGCCCAAAGTGTGCTTGTGTTTTTATAAATCCTCTCACAATACCAATAAGGAAGAGTATTGCCCCAATAATGATCAGAATTTTTCCTAATGCTGGAGAGATAAACGCAGCAGTGAAGAGCGGCTGTAAGATTCCCATTGCTCATAGCACTAAAATCCCACCTCAGAAACTGGCCAAAGCATTTGTCAAAAGTCCAAGCAAAAGGAGTCAAAAAATCACAATATCAATAAATGCTGTTGGTTTCGCCATTGTGGCAAAAGCAAAGAACACCGCAGAAATAATCAAATATTTTGGAGTATCGTTTCTTGATGCATTTGCTGTTTTTTCTCGAAAATGATTAAGTGCAGTAATCCCGGCTAAAATCGCAAACACTGTTAAAGCCAGCACTCCCATATCAGTTTTGTTGTCTACAAAGAGGAGGAATGCCCCCATACCGCTCGTAAGCCACAAAATAAGAAGTCCCCATCAGATCATAAAAGAAGTCTGAGATACTGATTCAGGTTTTTCTTGATCTTTTTGTGGCTTTCTAAAGAAGGTTAAGATTTCTCTTAGGAGACCAATTCCTAGTACTAAAACAAATACTCAGCTCCAGAAGTTCATGATTACGGCAAAAGAGTCCTTTGCAATATTAAGAAATTTAGTTAGTGGAGCGAAAAAAGAGAAAGCAAATGCAATAAATCCATGCCAAAGATATGGCATTGCACTAGCAGCTCAAGCATTCCCTCGGAGAATCCCACCATGTTCAGCGATTACCTTTGGCGTATACATGTATTCGTGATTCGCATCTCGGGCTGTTGGATAAGGAATGTATGAGTGATCAAATCCAAAATAGAAATACCCAACAGAACATAAAGCAAGGACTACAATAATCCATCAGATTTTTGGGTTTTTTGTCAAGGCTTGAAAATCGATAAATACCTGACTTAATGCTTGAGTATGTGGTTTCAAGTGTTTTATCTCCCAATAGCTAAGTACCGCAAGTCCAGCAACAATTATCCAAAGCAATCGAGAACTAAAGATTCCTACCCCCATCAATATTTGCATCAAAACAAGAAATACTACGAGTCCAATCCCAAAAGTGAGTAATGTCTCTTGCCATCTAATAGTTTTAAAGAGGCGGAGTTTTCTAACGATAAAATTTCAAAGTACAAAAAGAAGAAAAATCAGACTTACTCCTAAGGTATACAGTAATGCAATGTTGAAACTTTGAAGGAGAAAAGCTCAGAAACCTAGCAAGGTTCCATTGATCCATGCATGCAAAAAGCTAAATCCAACAAGTCCTCCTCAAAGTCTCAATCCAAGTCCGAGGAACGAAGGCGTTTTTGCTTTTTGTAGATAGTAAATAGGGAAATAAGCACACAAAAGCATGCTCAAAATCATCGTAAAATGTTTTCCAGAGAATACCATTTCACCGTAATAACTATGATTCTCCATAAATGAGATAAATCACTCTATCCCAATCAGCACAAAGAGTGTGATGAGGACATAGAGCATCCATTTTCTTAGTTTCATAACTATGAAAGAAAAAATAAAATACCCACAAAATATAGTGTTTTGGTGCTTTTTTTCAATAGTTTAGAATGAGCTTATCAAGTGAGAAAAGTCAGATTTTTTTCTTTTTATCTAGATTTTTCTTTGCTATTGGTGAGGAATTTCTTATACTTCTGAGGTGAATTTTTAGACGCACTATGAGAAGCTAATGACAGAAAATATGCCATCACATAAACCAGCACTTTTCAATGAAGGGAAACTCAATGAATGGGCAAAAGAGCGTAAACTCCAACCTTTCAAGGTAAAGCAGATTTTTTTTGAAATGTATAAAAATCAAAACATTGAGCGAGATGCGATGACAACGCTTTCAAAAGATCTTAAATCTGAATTGCAAAAAGATTTTGTTCCGCTTGCGATTGAGCTTGTTGAGACAGTTGAAGCTGAGGACACAACTAAGTTTGCATTCAAAACAAAAGATTGAAACCTAATTGAAGCAATCCTAATGTACCATTGGCAAAACGAAAAATATGTCAAAGGTAATCAGCCAAAACTCAATCGTATTACGCTCTGCATTTCTTCTCAGGTCGGATGTGCTATGAAGTGTATTTTTTGCGTGACAGGAAAGCTCTGATTTAAAAAAGACCTTACACGAGAAGAAATTATCTCCCAGATTCTTTTTGCTAATGCCTATGTTAAAAAGAGATTCGGAAAAAAAGAAGATGGAACCAATCATGCAGTCAGAAATGTGGTATTTATGGGTATGGGTGAGCCACTTCTCAATTATGATAATATGAGAAAATCGCTAGAAATCATGCTTGCTCAAGATAGACTTTCATTGAGTAGGAGGCATATTACGATATCGACCTGTGGTATTGTCCCATGAATCGATAAACTGATAGAAGACAAGGTAGCAGTAAAGCTTGCGGTTTCTCTCCATTCCCCAGATCAAGAATTGAGAAATCAGATTATGCCAATTGCGAAAGCTTATCCTTTAGATCAGCTCATGGAGGCAATTGACCGCTACGTAAAGGCTACTGATAATAGAATTTTTTACGAATATATCATGATCAAGGATATGACAGATAAGCCTGAACTAGCCCATGGACTCGTAAAACTGCTTAAAAATAGGCTCGCTCATCTCAACCTCATTCCTTACAATGAGAATCCAGCTATTGATCTTCAAGAAAGTGAAAGAAAGACTATTATGAAGTTTAAGGATATTCTTGAGGCTGGTGGTATCACGGTTACTGTCCGTGATTCTATGTGAAGAGAGGCAAAATGAGCTTGTGGACAGCTTGGATATGAAAAGGTGAAAAGTCAGACTGAAAATTAATCTAAATCTTGATCGCTATAAAATAAAAAACTCTCTAGATAGAGAGTTTTTTCTAATTATTAACTAGTTCTTTTACAACATAGGTTCCCTCAGATTGATATCCAAGTTTGCGATAGTATTCTCTTACACCAACCCCTGAAATTACAGAAAGTCTCTGATATCATGAGAGAGTTGCTATTTTTTCTGCACATTCTAGGAGCCTTTTACCAATTCCTGTATGCTGAACCTTTTGATCTTCTTGTTCCTGTTTTGAGGTCTGGATACTCTGAAGGCTACCATACACATGCAGTTCTCTAATAAGAGCCGTATTTTCTCAGAGTCCACCCCGCTCAATACTTTCTCCTTCTCTAGGCAAAAGCAAACGCGTGAACCCATATAAATATCCAAGCTCATCTTCAAAACTAATGAAAAACTCGTTCCCTACAGAGGAAAGATAACTTCTTACAACAAGGTTCAAATGCTGAGTTTCTTCAGTTTTATTTCTCATTTCTCTGCTTCTTGTATCCAAGCTTACAAAATGACGATACTTTTCTAGATCAGGCTTCTCACCTAAAATCAAGCTCTGAGTACGAACCTCTTCTGGATAAGAAAAGAAGTTGATATCTCATTGCTCTTGACTAGGGAGCTGATCTAACTGCTGCTGATTTTCAGCTACAAGTACTTTTAGCTCTTCATAAAAAGCTTCTTGATCATTAAAGCACTTAAGATTTGGATAGAGTCTTTTATAAAAGTCAGACAAAAAGACTGAATCAGCTTTTTTATATTCTTTCAATAAAGATTCATGCATGAGTTGAGAAAGATTGGTTACATTTGAGCCAGCAGCGATCTCAGTAGCTGGGATATCACGAATCAGTCTTTTAATCCTCGTATATGGAGGAATAATCTCACGAAAAGTTGTTTTGATAATATGTGAGATTTCCTCAGTCGTAATTGGCTGATACTTCCCTTGGAGATAAAGAGTATAGAGTTCGGTATTTGGGATCACAGAAGTCGGATAAAATTTGATTTCATCTGGTTGAAGCCAAGGATCTGCGTAAATATCCCTAAAGGTCTGAATATCCATCTCAGGATTTGATCCATAGAGCCCTGGCATAATATGAATCGAAATCTTAAATCCAAACTGTCTCATACGATGCAGTGCCTTTCTTACTTCTTGAATATGATGCCCCCTTTGATTCAGGTCAAGAACGGTGTTATTTGTAGACTGAACTCCCATTTCTATTCTCGTCACTCCCATTTCTCTTCGCTCTTTACAGTTTTGTAGAGTCGCAAAAAGAGGTGTCGTCTCAATCGTAAGTCAAATAATCCTATTTTCAGCGGTTTCATTGAGAGTTATAGCTTCTGACAAAGAGTTTGAAAGCTGAACTTCGTCTTCATTCAGAATTTTAAATCAATATTTCCATTCTGAAGTTCAAACCGTACTTTCTATTTGCAGTTGAGAGAAACTATTACATGCATCATAGAGCTTCTTTACAAAGTCAATTTTGTAATCTCTTGGATAAAAATCCCAGGTTCAACCTAAGACAATCATCTCAATTTTATCAGTTTTATGCCCAGTTTGTTTGAGCGAGTATAACCTATTATAGACTTGTTTTATCGGATCAAACTGGTTCAATCGAGCTCTCATTGCCCCAGGTTCAGACTTGATATAGCTTTTTGGCATATCAGGATCATTTGGACAAAAAATGCATCTTGATGGACAAGGGTAGGGTTTTGTTAGCACTTGAACTGAGACAATCCCAGAGAGTGAACGAATCGATCTCTTACGAAGCAAGAGTTCAAAATCAGAATTTTTATTTATTTTTTTCTCCTCAACAAGCTGAAAATATGCCTGTAATATCTGTGATTTACTTGGCAAAGTCTGCATTCCGTTTTGTTTTGCAAAGGCCCTTTGATATTCTTTGAGCTTCTCTGCGTTAAAATCCCCCTGCTCTAAAAAGTCCAGGACAAGGCTCTGATATTCCATTCACTACTGATTTTTTCTACATAAAATTATTTAACGAGAAGATATCCTCCCATAGTATCTATATTCCAGGTATGTCCTGTTGTTCATTTATTCTCGATTCATTCAAGATACTCCTTATCAGCATAAACTCTCGTAATAAGAAACTTCATATTCCCAGTTGAAATCTCATAAGGAGGGTAATCCTTATACCCTTCCTTTCTTGAAATAGCAAGAAGTTCATCAAGATGAGGGATAATAAGCTCTCTAGAATCTATTGTTGTAGGTTTTCCAGCGGATTCAACCTCAAAAGGACTCTTTGAAACATCATAGATCTTGCTATATTCCTTGATATCCAATCAGCTCTCTCAGATAGCATCTCTAGAAACAAAGCTCAAATATTCCGATGCTCTTGAAGGAGTACGATCAAAATCATACTGAATATCATTACGATCAATCCCTAAATAAACTTTCACATATGGACTACATCTTCGAAAATCTTCTTTACAAATATCTTTTTCTTCGAGAATCTGGTTCATCCCGGCTGAAAGGTAGTTATCAGCAATATAGCTAATTTTTTCAGAAATCTGATAGACACTTTCTCCTGTCAATCAACTTAAAGCTCAACTTCCAAGAGGTATTTGGATGTTTTCCTCAGCCAAAAGATGGTTTAATCTAGAAAGTTGGCTTGAGAGTGCGAGCTGATCTATATTTACGGGTCCGAAAATTCCAACTCCAAATACTCAAACAATAGTGTACATAAGTACACTTAATCTATGATTTTTGAAAAGTAACCCAAGTAATGGATAGAGTAAAATACATATTGCAACAAGCATAATAATACCTCTTCTCATCGTCAATCCATATTGATTGATTCTCACCCCAATTGCATAACTCATGAGACCACCAACAAAGAAAAAGCTGACTAAAATACAGTTTTTTAGCTTGTTGAAAAAAGAAGATTCTTCTGGATAGATGAAGTAATAGCAGAGTATCGCAAACGCAAAATATCCAGTTCCCATATAAACAACGATCTCTTTAGGCCAGATCCCTGTAATTGCAATTTTAATCACATATGCAAATAAGATCAAGAAATACAAGATTGTTAGTGGCAGGAAAATATAATTTCCAAATATTTTCCTAGCTTTTGATGGTAAAAAAGTGAAATCTGATTTTTCATCTTTGGGTATTGTTTCCTCCAAGCTATAATTATAGTAGTTAAGAATGAAGGTCCCATTCACAAAGATAAAGCATACCGCAGCTAAGTATTCATAGATTCTACCTTGAAATAAACCCTCAAAAAACAGCTTATCAATAGAGAAAATGCTTCCACTAATCCCAATCCATAGCACTAAAGATGCTAATCCTCCGAGCCAAATTGATTGTAGAAAGATATTCCAAGAGAGCCAGGCTCCTTTTTCTCTTTTTCTCCAAAGGAATCCAATGAGCAAGAAGATTCCGAGGATTAGCAAGCCCCAAGCAGTCATTACCTGAACTTGATAAAATCCGCTTCAGCTTTCCTCTCATACATTTATCAAAAAAAGAAACCATCTATATATTCCATATCCTATTGGTAATGCAAGCGCCTGCAGTCAGAGGCTCATCCATCGATGCTTGGTCGTTTTCTTGCTTCTGTTAGTCTGGAATAAAAGTCCATAACAGCTAAAAATAAAAGCAAAAATAAGACTTCAGATAACCGCGATATGAGTCTCGTCTCTACTGCCAAAAGGCATAAATTTTGTTGAAATTAACCAAACTACATACCCAGTCAAGCCAGCTAACAAAAGATAAGAAATCGGAGCGAGTTGGAATGTTTTCCCCCAATTCCTTAAAACCTTGAGAAGTTTTTTCATCTTTATTGTTTGAAATAATAAAAGAAAATACAACCTCCTTAATAATCAAGATTATCCCTTAAAAATCAAGTCAAAGATTAAGCTGGTAGCTTGGCTATTCTCTCGCTAGAAAAGAGAGATATAGAGAACGTTCTTAAGTGTTAATTCTCAATTCTTTTACAATCAAGCAAAATGATTTCCTCTTGAAAACGCCGAATGATTGCATACACTGATTACTTGCAATTAGCGTGTAAAATATCTTTGGAAAAACATATCAGACCTATGAAATATCAAATTCTCAATCAAGATAATAATCTTCCCCTAATTCAAAGACTTCTTTGAGTTAGAAATATCAGTGAAAAACCTGATTTTTTTCTTGATCCTCGTATTGCTCATTATTGGAAAGATCCTTTTCTTCTTAATGATATGGAGAAGTGAGTAGGAAGGATTATTCAGGCGCTCAAAAATAAGGAAAAAATTATGATCTTCTGAGATTATGATGTGGATGGGATTACCTCAAGTTTTTGTGTATATAAGTTTATTACTGAATTTCTTGGCTATAAGAATATTAGTATTATGTATCCAGATAGATTAAAAGATGGTTATGGACTAAAAAATAAACATCTTGATGAAATTAAAGCAAAAGGAGTGAGTCTTATTATTACTGTAGATAATGGTATTACCTCAGTTCAAGAGGCTGAATATGCAAAAGAGCTAGGGATTGATCTGATCATCACTGATCATCACCATAAACTCGATCAAGTCCCAGATTCCTATGCGTTAATTAATCCTCAGGTCTCACCAAACTATAGTTTTAAAGGGTTGGCAGGAGTTTGAGTTGCCTTTAAGCTCATCAATGCACTTTTAACCAAAACAAATTTTGATAAAGAGAAAAAAAATCAGATTTTTAATTATTTTTTGCCCATCGTTGCGATCGGAACGGTAGCAGATATTGTGCCACTAGTAGATGAAAATAGAGTGATCGTAAAAAAATGACTAGAGCTGATAAATAAAAGTCCTCAAACCCTTCCTAAGGGATTAGCTGGTTTTTTGAAATACCTGAATATCAAAGATAATGTGGATACTTTTCATATTGGATTTGTCATTTGACCAAGAATAAATGCGGGAGGAAGAATTCAAAGTCCTTATGATAGTTTAAAAATTCTTCTCACTGAATGAGAAAAACAGCTCGAGCATATCGAAAAAATTGAGGCAATAAATACTGAAAGAAGAAAGCTTCAGGATAAAGCCTTTAGAGTGGCAGAAAAAAAAGTGAATCCTGACCAGAATTTTCTTTTTGTCTGTGATGAGGAATTCCATGAAGGGATTGTCGGGATTGTAGCTGGGAGAATTACTGAAAAATACAATAAGCCATCTGCAGTCTTCAAGATTGATCAGGAGAAACATCAGGCGGTAGCTTCACTGAGAGGACCTGATTATTTTAGTGTGATTGATATGATTAGTGCCGCTGGAGAGTATCTTTTGAGGTTTTGAGGGCATAAATGAGCATGAGGACTAACGGTCGATCTAGATCAATTGGATAAAGTTTTGGAAATTTTCCAAAATTATTGTCAGGAAAAAATCGCCCCTGAGGACCTAGAAAAAACAACCCTGATTGATACCAAACTCTGGGATCATGAATGGAATGATGATGAGCTCAAGGAAATCCAGCTTTTAGCGCCTTTTGGAGAAGGAAATCAGGAGCCGAGCTTTTTACTTGAAAATATCAAAGTAGAAAGAGTAGAAACTGTCTGAAAAAACAATTCTCATCTAAAAATTTATGGAATCTTTGGAGAAAAGACAATTGTAATGATGTTTTGGGGAAAGGGAGCCGATGCGAACTTGATTCCCCAGAAAATATCCGCAATTGGTAGGGTAAAAACTGACACTTTTAATGGTGGATATTATTTAGATGGAGAGGCGCGATTTGTCTAGAGATAGTAAAAAAAGAAGGAAATCAGATTTTTATTTGTTTGTTGATAGTTATGAAACTATTAGTTGGACTTGGAAATCCAGGACAAAAATATGAGAATACTAGGCATAATATTGGGTTTCGTTTTTTGGATGAGCGAGCAAGCTGGAATCAGCTCTGAAATTGGAAGTTTGAGAGTAAATATAAAGCTGAGATCATCAAAGGCAATATTTGATGAGAGCAAATTCTGCTCTGTAAGCCACAAACTTATATGAATCTCTCAGGCGAGGCAGTCGCTCCGCTTGCAAGATTTTACCAGATTCCACCTGAAAATATTTTAGTATTACATGATGAGATCGACTTTGTTACTGGGAGAATAGCACTCAAGCTGGGGTGAAGTGCCGCTGGACATAACGGTCTCAAAAGTATTATAGAGAAGCTCGGAACTCGTGATTTTTGGAGATTGAGAATCGGAGTTGATAGGCCGGCTGTGAGTAGTCAGGTTTCTGATTGGGTTTTGAGTAGCTTTAAGCCAGAGGAAAAAAAACTATTAGCCGATAAGCAGTCTGAAATCTTCAGTTTTATCGATGAATTTTTGAAATAGGAAAGCTTCTCTACGCATCTCGGAAGGAAAATTGGAACTGATTTTCTTCCAGAGTATCATTATTTAGAAAATAAGCTTTCCCCTACTGAGAAAAAGGCTACATAAAAAAAGAAAAAGCTTAGAAAAATACTTTTCAAAAAAAAGAAAAACCTGAATTTCGATCCAGATTTTTTTACTATTATTTGATAGGTAAATTATGAATTAGCATCACTCCATCACCAGGCTCACTTTCAAAAATTTCATAATTGATTTGATTTTCTTTGAGAAATTTATATAATCAATCTAGTTTTGTTTGATATTTTAAAATATCGTCGAGTAGTATTGTATTTTCCGAACTGAGTTTCTCTTGTATTTTCTCTAAATAGCTTCCGTATTGACTTTTTTGAGCATCAATGAATACAAAATCACTTTGCTTTGGCAATATAGCTCTGCTTGATTGGAGTTTTGTGATATCAAATGGATACAGTGTGATATTAGTCAGCTTTGTCTGATGAATATTGTACTGTGCTTCTAGATATGAAGGATAGGCTACTTCAAAACTCGTAAGTTGACCTCACCACTCTTGGATTATATTTGCAATAAAGATGCTACTATAACCAACAGCGCTTCCTATTTCCAGACAGGTTTTTGGTTGATGTTTTTTGAGTATGTCTGCTAATATTGCTTGAGTTTCACGAGAGATGAGTGGAATTTTCCTTTGTTCACAAGAAGCCCTTAATTGTTCTAAAAAATTAAGAATCATTTTTACTTTAGTATTCAAAAAAATAAAATGGAAACAATTATGCAATCAAACATTTCTATTAATTTATGAGAAAAAAACAACACTAAATCGCGCGCTCCTAGAGGTAAAAAACCTAATACAGAAAAGAAAATGACTTCTGAGGCCTTTTTGAGACACAGAAATCAGCCTGTAGCAAAGAAAATCGAAGATCCGACAAAGCTAATCAAAAAAGGAGAGACTCCAGTTAAGGTATTTGGGCTTGGAGGACTTGAGCAAATTGGATCTAATATGAATGTCGTAGAATACGGAAATGATATTCTCGTGATTGATGCTGGACAAGAATTTGCAGGAGATAATATGCCAGGTGTTGATTACATTATCCCTGATGTGAGCTATCTTATAGCAAAGAAAAAACAAATTAAGGGAATTATCATTACCCACGGACATTTGGATCATATCGGAGCACTCAAAGTTATTCTTTCATCACTAGATTATCCAACAATCTATACTTCTCCACTTACTCTCGGAATGATCAAGAGAAGTCTAGATGAAAAAGATCTTAAAAATCTGAAATATAAGCTCATTGATCCAGATATTGAGATTTTGAAACTTGGAGTATTTACTATTGAATTCTTCAGAGTAAATCACTCTATCCCAGAGGCAATGGGACTCTCTATTCATACCCCAAAGGGAATGATCGTCTTTTCGGGAGATTTTAAGGTGGATTTTACTCCATCTATTGATAGACCAGCAGACCTTGGAAAAATTTCAAGAATTGGTCAGGAAGGAGTTAGACTTTATCTTTGAGAGTCAACAAACGCAACAAAACCAGGACATTCTCCATCAGAAAAGCTCATCGGAGAGAATCTAGATAAGATAATTAATGCACATAAACATAGAAGACTGATTGTTTCGACATTTGCATCAAATATTGGTAGAATTATCCAAGTTATCAATAGCGCAATCAAATACAATAAAGTCATATTCCTTGCTGGAAGATCTATGGTAGCTAATGTTCAGCTTTGTCAAGAGTTAGGATATATCACTGCACCAAAAGGGATGATTCGTCAGCTGAGTGCTGAAGCTGAAACTCTCCCAGATGAAAGAGTTCTTGTGCTTTGTACAGGTTCTCAGGGAGAGGAATTCAGTGCTTTAGTGAGAATGTCGAAGTCAGATTTCAAAGACTTTACTCTAAAGCCTGAAGATGGAATTATCCTGTCTTCTCACACTATCCCAGGAAATGAAAAAGCAGTAATCGGAATGATTAATGATTTAATCAGACTTTGAGTTGAAGTTATTGATGAGCCAGGTTTGGATATTCATACTTCTGGACACGGATATCAAGAAGATCTAAAACTGATGATGTCGCTCTTAAATCCAGATTTCTTCTGTCCTATTCATGGAGAACCATACATGAGACATGCAAACAAGAAAGTTGCAATGATGATGGGAATTCCGGAACATCATGTGCTTTTGCCAGATAACGGGCAAATTATTGAGATGTATGATGATGTGATGTTCACCTCTGAAAAGAGAATCAAACTTGATACCGTAATGATTGATGGTAAAGGAAAAGGACATCTTTCAGGAGAATATGTAATGAAAGCGAGAAATATTATGGCGGAAAGTGGTGTTGTTGGATTGATTTTCAAAGTTGATACTAAAACTAAGGAGCTCGTTGGAAATATCCAAATCGAGTCAAGAGGATTTGTATATTCATCTGAGGTAAAGAAAATTCATACACAAATTGTTGAGTTTGCAAGAGCAAAATATAGAGATAACTCAAAAAAGAAAATGGAGATTAAAGATAATCTTAAATCTATTAGAGAAGATCTCGGAGAATATATTACAAAGATAATTGGCAGAATTCCTATGCTTATGCTCATGTATGTGTATATCAATAGAGAAGCTGTTCAAAATATTCAAGTTGAACCAAATGATGAAATTATCGGGATGACACTTGAGGAACAAGGATATCAAGATTAATAGTTCATTATAAAAAAAGTCTGACTTTCGAGTCAGATTTTTTATTTTTTACCTTCTTAGGTGTTGGTAGTATCTCTGGAAACCTGTAAATGTATTAAATTTTTCTCAGATGCAGTTAAAAAATTGCATTTCTTCGTCTTTTTGATTATACTTAGTTTAGTATCTATTTTATATATTCTGAAAGCGATGAAACAGTCTTTAGACAGAGCAGAAAATCAAAAAACAGAATCAAAAAGAGAGATTTTTGCTTATCGCCTTGATAAAAATTGAGAGAAAACTTCCTGAGCATTGCTTAAAGTCCTCGCTGAAAGTCCAATAGGAGAGTGATTTTATGCAACAGTTTCAAAAGTTGATCTTGATTTTAAAGGTAAGAAGCTTGCTTTTGCTAAAAAAACTTTCAAAAATCCAGATAAGTCTGTTCAGTTTTCAGAATTTCAGCATAGCTTAGATATGCGAAGACGCCTAAAAAGTGCGGGGCTACCAACTTGGCAGACTTATAGGCCAATCGAAGGAGAAAATCAAATCCTCATGACGCTTGGTAATAAAGATCAAGATATGCTTATTTCTCCGCATAATCTTTGAGAAAAAGAGAAGGTATTTTTGCAAGGATGTAGAGCAAGTCTTTTGAATGATCAAGAACTTTTCTTTTGAATGATCAAGAACTTTTCTTTCAGGATATTTTTTCTCTTATACAAAAATCGAGCGACAATAAACTTTCCTTAGCTTGGGATGCTTGTTTTTTAAAAGTTCATGATCAGAAGGTCTCTCTTCTTGTCGGAGATTTTGATCAGATCGGGGTTTGGAAAAGGAATGTCGATGAAAATGTTATTTTCTCCTCAAATATCGAGCAACTTTGACTTTTTCTTCTTGAGATAGAAAAAAATCTGAATATTCAGCTCTATTCAGACTTTTTTACCTTTTTGATAAAACAGCAGAACTCTGGACTCATACATCAAAAAATAGACCTCAAAAATCTTAAAGCAAAGGTATTATATACGATGAATGGAGCTTTAGACTAATGCTTTAATTGCTCTTGTATTTCATCAAAAAACTCCTATTATTTCCTTGCTTTATCACTATTTGTTTGTAGATGAATACGCCAGCAGAGATTAGGGAAATATTAGAAAAAAATCAGACTTTTGCCCTTTTTGGACATGAATATATTGATGGAGATGCGCTCTGAGCAATATTAGGACTGGGAAGACTCCTTGAAAAGCAGTGAAAAACAGTAAGCTATTTTACACCTTATGAGCCTAGCCGTGTTTTTTCTTTCCTCAATTGGGAACAAAAAGTGAAAACTGAATTTGATTATTGAAAATATGATGTCCTTGTTTTCCTAGACTTTAACTCATATAAAAGAATCTCTGCGTTTACCAATGGGAGAGAGGAGTACTTTGATCCAATGCAAAAAGTAATTATAGATCATCATAAACCAGAATTGGAGCCAGTTAATACAGCGATCTACCGTGATCCAGAGGAGATTAGTACTTGTTCATTGTTATATGATTTGTGTTCGCAGTGGTGGCGGTCAGAATTGATCGACTCTGAGGTTGCAACATATTTATATATGGGACTCTCAACGGACAGTGGGAATTTCCGTTATGATGAGGGTGAGCAATCAGTAAGAGTTTTTCAGATCGCAGCCAATCTTCTCAAACTCTGAGCACAAAAGAAGGTGATTATTGACGAAATTTTCCGCAATAAGACCTACCGTAGTGTTCAGTTTATGCAGCTGCTACTTTCTAGAATGCAGAAGGTAAAATTCCAAATTCCTTCGGCAGAAAAAGAGACAGTAAATCTGATTTATTCATTTTATGAAGATACTGAGTTGGAGCAGTATGCTGTAGATCACGATGAGGCTGATTATGGGCTCTATATCATGCAGGATATTAGAAATAATGATCTTGTCGTCCTTTTCAAAAAAGTTGGAATTTATCTCAAAGCATCTTTGAGAAGTAGAGGAGGAGTTGATTGCGCAGCTTTAGCAAGGAGTTTTTGATGATGAGGACATCACAATGCGGCTGGCTTTAAAATCCAGGGCAGTGGATATCTAGAAAAAGATATCGCAGATAGTATCAAACAAATCGAGCAACATCTTGAAGAAGTGATGCATTAGTTCTTTATTTTTTATCGTATCTGATGTGGAAGTCGCTTACAACCTCCAAAAAAATTAGTCTTCAATTTACAATGTTTTCAGTTGGAGTTTTATTGATTTTTTGATTTTTGGTAAACGGAATCTACTTTTGGAGTCGATATACACCTTGGGAACCAAGTTCTGATCTCATTGGTATAACATGAGAAAAAATTATTGATCCAGATCCGGATCCTAGAAAGATTCGTATCTTCTTAGAAAAAGAGTTCCCTAATCGTGATCATAGTTTTACAGTCGAAAGTCCAGAGGTGCAAGAACTTATGAATGCTCGCGTCGTTCAGTCAATTTCAAAGTTTGGAGACTATTATTTGCACTATACAATTAGGTGAAGGCAGGTTTTTGTTCGTAATGTAACTTCACAGGTAGAGGCTCAGCTTTCTTTGATTTGGGTGATGGTTTGGCTGATTGCTCTAGGAGGAGTCGGTTCTTATCTGATTTCTCTTCTCTTTGTAAAAAACGCATTGAAAAAACTGAACAAGCTCAATGCCTTTCTTGGAAACTTAGATTTGGATCATTTGGATACTACGATAGATATCTCTGGGAGTCCGCATGATGAAATCAATAGAGTAAGTCAGAAGTTTAATCTTGCACTTCTAAAGATCAAAAAGCAGGCTCAAGGACTCAAGGATTTTGTAAAAAATGCTTCTCATGAGCTGAAAACCCCACTAATGACGATCTCAACATTGATCGATATTTCTAAAAAGACGCACGAGTATGAGGAAACGCTTTCCAAAATCAAAGCTGAGGCAAAGCAGATGGATGCTCTACTAGAGATTTTGCTCTTGATAACTCAGCTTGAAGAAAAGATTCAGCTTCCAAAGGAAAAGATTGATATTTCAGAATCGCTAGAAAGCTTGCTGTATCAGTATCAACTAACCCATCAGCAAAAAAATCTGAGGATCACTACTCAGATTCCACATTCTTTGCACAAAGAAGTAAATCCACAATGACGAACGAGGATTGTGAGCAATCTCCTCTCAAACGCCTTTAAATTTGTCCCAGATGGAGGGGAAATACATATCCACTTAACTTCCCAATACTTGAGTATTTTCAATTCTGGAGAGCAGATATTGCCTGAGTTTAGAGCTAAGATTTGGGAAAGATTTTGGCAGGCTGAGGACTCTCATACCGACACTAAGAGTTTTTGACTTGGGTTATACTTAGCGCAGCTTTTTGCACAAAAACAGAATTTTGAATTAAGATTAGATGAAAAAACTGAAAATTGAGTCAGATTTATTTTAGATTTTTATACTTCTTAAATATGAAAACAAGTATTTTACTTGTAGAAGATAATCAAACTATAGGTCAGAACATTCAAAAGTATTTAGAATTAGAAGGGTATTCTGTTTTGTGGGTGCAGAACTGATCATACGCAAATGAGGTTGTTAAACATCAGGAGTTTGATCTAGTTTTGCTTGATCTAATGCTGCCTGGAACCGATGGTCTTGTTATTGCAAAGACGATTAAACAGCATCAGGAGCAGACTCGTATCTTGATGATGACAGCAAAGGGGCAGCTAGAAGATAAACTTGAAGGATTTGAGGTCTGAGCTGATGATTATTTAGTTAAGCCTTTTGATTTGGAAGAACTTGTTGCTAGAATTGAGGCTTTACTCAGAAGATCTGTGCAAAAAGATATTGTGAGTTATGGGGTTCTTACCTTGGATAACTTGCAGAAAAAAATATTTAAAGGCTGAGAAGAAATTAAGCTTTCACTCAAAGAATTTCAGATTTTGGAACTTTTGATCCGTAATAAGGGCATGGCGCTCTCAAGATTAGATATTATTGAGGAAATTTGGGGTTGAGATGCGGGATTTGAGGAAGATGGAAAACTTGATGTGTATCTTTCTACCATCAGAAGAAAAATCTGAAAAGAGATGATTGAAACGATTAAGGGTTATGGATACAGATTGATATCAGATAAAAATAGTAGTGAATAACTACTATTTTTTGATTTAAGATTAATTTAAGGTATGTGGATATACTCGCTGGCGTTCACTTGAGAGCTATAGCTCTATATTTGAACTTTTATCTACTAAAATTGTAGAGAATGAAATTGAAAAATAAGTTTGTTGTTTCGGTGATTGTATTTTCCTGTTTTGCTGTAACTGGTAGTGGCGTTTTTGCTAGTGGGCAAGCTACACAGTCAAGTATTCCTTTATTGCCAGAGATTGTAAATGATGTCCAGTTAGATTGATCTTTTTTGCCGTCTATATTAAAAAAACTTCCATTCAAAAATTTAGATCTCAACCCAGATCAAAAGCGTCATTTCCAAGAGTTATGGACAGCGTTCAAGCTTGCACAAAAACAGGTGATTGAAAAAATGCAGCAGGCAGCTACCATACAAGAAAAGGAATCTTTGAGAATTGAACGAGATGCAAAGCAGATAGACTTTCAAAGTCAGCTTTTAGCTTTTTTGCCAGAGCAACATAAAAGTCAACTGAAAGAACTCTCGGCTACTAAATTGAAAAAGAGTAAGGAGACAGAAAAAACAGATACCGATTCTACTAACTGAGAAGAGGGCTATGGTTTTCTTCGATCCCTTCTAGATCAAAATGGGCTAACTTCGCAGCAAGAATATGAAATCAGGATTTTGGAGATGAAAAAACAGAAGGCTATGCAAGAGTTAGTCCAAAAAATAGCTTCTCTCGGTAAGTCAGAGATGATCACTTTAGAACAAGAGATTGAGCAGGTAAATATAGACTTCCTCACCGCACTTAAAAAATATATTTCTGAGGATAAGCTTCAGGAATATTTAGAATTTCTCTGAGAAATTCAACAGCGAAACTCAAAAGTAAAGACAAAACCTGTTCAATCTTCTTAGGTTTTGGCTCAGAAGATGAGTTAGAAAGAAGAAAAATTATTACAAGAAGAGAGAGAAATCAGATTTTCTCTTTTTTCTGTTGTATAGGTTTTTTTCTCTCCGTCTATCTACTTGACTTTCTATGGGAATTAGATATACTACTGTTTCTATGTTAAAAAATGCTTTTATTTTAGCAATTTTCATGCAGAGTATCTTGGATAAACTCTATGATAAAACCAGAGATGATGCAATCTCTGAAATTTTATCCCTCTATGACCAAGGAGAGGCCGTTGTGGTAAATTTTCTCTACTTCGCAGTGATTGCCTCTCAAAATCTTTTTGAGGATGGAGAAAAAACTGAAAAAGAAAAAGAATATAAAAAAATCCTCTTAAAGTCAGATTTTTTATTACCTGATGGGATCGCACTTCAGCTTTTTTATGCCTTTGCTCGTCTCTGTAGAAAGGTAAAATCTCCCCATCCTTATTGGCTTAAGAATCTAAACGGAACAGATTTTGTGCCATATTTCCTCTCAGACCTTAAGAAAAAATACTGAAGTCAGAAAATTTGTCTACTTTTATACTGAACTCGTCCTGAGTATCTCCAAAAAGCTGAGGATACTCTAAAATTTCAGTGATATAATGTGATTTATTCTCAAGATGGATATTCAGATTTTGACTGGGAAAAAGCAGATGCTGCACTTGAGGAATATCAAGATACAATCAATGTTTTGCTAGTTGCAAGATCAACACCAAAAATCCCTCTTCAGGAACTCTGGACAAGTAGAAATTATCAAAAAATCCAGCAGAGGAAGCTTCTTGTTTTTAATACCTGAGGACTGCTTGACTTTATTGCAAAAGTCCAATCAAGGGCTCCAAAGCTTTGGAGAACCCTAAAACTTGAGCGACTTTATAGACTCATCACAGATCCGAAAAGAAATCTGAAAAAAGTCGCAAATTCCTTTCTCCTTTTCCCTTATCTGTTTAAGTATTGTCTTTTTTGAGGAGCGAAAAAGTCCTCGTAATTTTTTAGGAACAAGCCTTTTTTACTATTCTAAAAGGGCTTTTTTACTTATCTGTGAATTGTAAACTATGTTCCAAAAACTCCGCAAAACAAAACATCTCTTCCGAAAAATCTGTTGAGCTTTGCTTTGAGGATTAGCAGTTATTATTTTAAGTATTAGGATTTTTTGTGGCTATATTCCGATGATGTGGTTTATCTCTCATCTCTTACCCTATCATGATTTCTATAGTGATGGATTCTTTTCTACCAGATGGCTTCATACGAGGACAGAGAAGGAATATTATGCTTTGTCTGATCCATGGTGTATCTTTGAACCTCCAGTTTTCCCGTCCCTTGGTAAGATACTAGATCATCCGAGTTACCAAGACCTTGCCTTTGATACTCCAATAAATACCAATAAAGACCATAGATTTTTTAAGCTTGCTTTGACGCAGGAAGAATTCTATCAGTCGGTTTTTATTGTTGACTCTGGAAGATACAAAATAGAACCGCTAAAAATCGCAGTTTTTGAAGAGGAGTGGTGAGGATGATATCGCCCGCGTCGCCCCTCAGGTTTTGTCTATTTTAAGACCGATTCCAATCCAGAAGATTTCTTTGAACAAGTTGATTACTCAGATAGAGAGCATTGAACTGTCTATCTCAAAACAGGTATCGAACGCGGAAGTATCATGACTTGCTTCAATAATAGATATTCTACTTGAGAACTTGCGATTATCCCGGTTGATAATTTGTATTGACAGAGATTGAGCAAAGAGCATAGCTTTTTCGCAGGACAAAAGATTTATGTTTTGTTTTATATGCCAGAAAATATCCAATTTACTGTGAAAAAAGAAAAAAATCAGATTCCTTTTCTCTAATTTCCCAAAACCTTTTATCCTCAGAACTTTCTGATATTGATATAAAATTTGCTTCGTTTACTCTAAAATTTCTCTTCAAAAAAGTCCTCTTTCTCTTGATTTTTCCTCTTGTTTTGCTATTAACAAAGAAGTCGACTTCTGTGAAAAAATAAAAGGTAAAAGAGGAGAAGGTCAGCTTTTTTAGTTTTTAGAATTGGGAGATGAGACCGGTATATGCTGCTTTGGAGTATTCAGATGCTGAGAGAATTTATAAAGTGAGTGAAACCTTAGATAATGGCTTGCTCTTAGATATTTATATTCAGCTTCATTCTGAGAAATTCTTGGAATATCAAAAGGAAATTTTACAAGAATTTGTCGCTGATTTTCTAGACAAGACCAAGGATCAACCTCTAACTTCAAAAGAAATTGAGCAGCTTTTAGAGTCAGAACTCCAAAAACTTAATACAAAACTCCAATCTTTCGCAGATAAACTTCGCGATGTTCCAAAGTGTGATTTAAGAGGGTATGTGCAAGTTATTGTAGATCAGACAGTTAAGACTTGGATGATTGGAAAGACAACACTCATGATTTTCCGTGATGAAAAAGTTTACTCAGTTTTAGAAAATTCATATCAGGAACAGACCAATATTGATCAGTTTTCTGACTTTATTGGAGGAGAGATTGAGAGGGGAGATGTCTTTATGTATGCAGGCACAAAGCTCTCTGATATCCTAGATCAACAGGACCTTGATGAACTTCAACAGGTCTTGAGTAATGAAAATGCAGCAGCGATGCTTGATGTACTTGGAGATATCCTTGGAGCAAGAGTAGAAAAAACTCAAATCTGATTTTTGTCTTCTTTTAGCATTACAGGTATTGACTTATCAAGAACTGTTCCTTCAAAAAGAGGAGGAAAACTCACTGCACTTGCTTCAAAATATACTTCAAAAGTATTCTGAAAGGTTAATCTCTGAGCTTTCAATCAAAAAGCAAGACAGTACCTCAAAGGCAATATGTGATATTATTTAATGGCTTGAGGATTAGGAATTGTGATTCTCTTCCTTGGATATGCGGTACTTTCTCAGCTCAGAGGTGGGACACAAAGCGTAACCTATACAACAGCAACAGGAGGAACAGCAAGTCTAACCTTAGATCAGATCAAATCGGATATTTTTGCATTCCAGACGCTTGATCCAAATAGTGATGAAAAATCAGTTAAATACAATGAAATTCTTCAAAAACTTGGTCTGCTTGAGCAAAAAGGAATGTGGGCAGAGGATGTAAAAAATCTTAGAGAGAGTCTTAATGCTAGCTATGAGCAAGGCTTTAATGTGATGACAATTAAGTCACTATCTCAGTTTGATGATGAACAAACAGGAAGAAAAACCTGACTTATTACCTTTTCTGAGACGGAAAAAGCAAAACTCTGAACTCCAATTAGTGTAAATGTTGCTTCTCAAATCAATATCTGAGGTAAGCTTTGAGCTTTGCTAGGTAGTGTAAATGAAAATACTAGAGGAACTCTTGTTGAGTATAATGTTGGTTCTGATGCTAAAGATTGTAGTTTAAGCTTGAGTAAAAAGGGACTTTTCTGTTATACTGCAGGAGGAGAGCTCTTCTTTGTCTCAAAAACTGGTATTGAGACTATGGAAACAACTGATGGTGAGCGATCTACAAAAGATATTGGAGGTATTGGTACCTACAATAAAACAAGTATCTACCTTTTCCAGCATTCACCTGCTAATTTCGCATCTGTATTCCTAACTAGATATATTAATATTGCTGGTTCTGAATCAAAATATAAAAACGGTCAAAATTATACTGTTTTGACAGCTTCTGGAGCAAGTCTCCCTAGTCAGATGGAGGGATTCGCAATTGATGGAAACTTTATGGCACGATGAGATGGTGCTTTATATCAGTTCTGGAGAAGCTCAAATGTTTCTTCTAGACTTGATTATCGTCAGGTGCCTATTGTCTGAGGAGATAAAGTTTCATCTAACTATTCAAATAATGTGAAAGTCCTAGTAAGTAGCTCTTCACCCTATATTTTCCTTTTCGATAGAGATAATCAAACCTTTACTGTTTATGAATCTAGTCCGACAAAGGTTAATGATAACTACAAAACTTCATTCAAACTCTACTATATGTTTAGATTTAAGTTTGATTTGTCTACAACAAATACTCGTGTAGTTGATGTTGCAGTGCCAGAAAGTACAAATGATAGACCAGAGCTCTATATCTTGACTACTGATGGACTCAATAAAATCAATCTTTATGAATTTATTGACTCACTCAAAGCTCAGAAATCACTTAAGGAGGTGACAGAACAATAAAAAAACAAAAATCTGATTTTAGTCTTTCTCTGTGCTCAAAATGCTAGAATGACAATAAATACTTTTGTAAACTTTAATTCTAGATTGAGTTTTATGAGTATTCCTGCTCAAAATACAGGATAAAAAGGGAAAATCAGATTTTTTTCTTGGAAATTACCTAGTCTCTATAGGGAACTTTAAAACCTGTGAAATTGATTTATACTCTTTATTATGTTAAATGAAACCACTAAAAGCTCAAGAAATTAGAGAAAAACGACATAATTTTTGGCTCAGTAAACAGCATGAGCACCTACCAGAAGCCTCTCTAATCGCAGATAAGGATTCAACAGCCCTTTTTAATGTTGCGGGGATGCAGCCTCTTATCCCTTATCTTGCCGGTAAAAAGCATCCTTTGGGAACAAGGCTTTTTAATATCCAAAAATGTGTCAGAACTGTTGATATCGATGAAGTGGGGGATAATTCTCATTTGACTTTTTTTGAGATGATGGGAAACTGGTCGCTATGAGAATACTTTAAAAAAGAGGCTGTTCAGCGAAGTTATGAATTTCTTGTTCATGTGCTAGAGTTTGATCCTCGTAAGCTAGCAGTAACTGTTTTTGAGGGAAATGCTGATGCACCGAGAGATGAGTTTACTGCTCAAGCTTGGGAAGAAGCAGGTATTCCAAAGGAGAGAATCTCCTTCCTTGATGCGAGCAATAATCGATGGAGTCCTGGTCCTGTAGGACCTTGTGGATCAGATACTGAGATTTTTTACCGAGTGGGAAATTCAGAATTCCCTCCTGAGTGAAGCAATGTTGCAACTGATGAGGATAACCGGCTTGAAATCTGGAATAATGTTTTTATGGAGTTTTATAGAGATGAAAAAGGAAACCTAACAAAGCTCTCACAGCACAATGTTGATACCGGAATGGGATTTGAGAGAATGTGTAAGGTTATGCAAAACAAGGAATCTGTCTATGAAACTGATCTTTTCACTCCATTCTTGGAGATGCTAGAAAAAAATACAGGACTTTCCTATGTGGATAATAAGAGAAGATTTAGAATTATTGCTGATCATCTGAGGACAAGTTTTATGCTCATCAATGACGGTTTGACGCCATCAAATCTCGGAGCGGGTTATGTTTTGAGAATGATTATTAGAAGGGCATATTATAATCTTTTCTTGCTCAAAAAGTTCTCTCAGAGTGAACTTGATCTCTTTGTTTCAAAGGCATTGGAAGCATTTAAGGGGCTTCGCGACTTTGATGAATTGACAATAAAAAGAGTTCTCTTGGCTGAAATTGCTCAGTTTGAAAAGACGCTTGCTAATGGAGAAAAAAATCTGAATGATTTTCTCAATAAACTTGAAGCTCAAGGAGAAAAAGTACTTTGATGAAGTCAGACTTTTATGCTTTATGATACCTATGGTTTCCCACTTGAGATAACCAAGGAAATCGCAGCGGAAAGAGGATTCGATGTTGATGTTGAAGGATTTCAGAAGGCTCTAGAAGAAGCAAGAGAAAGATCAAGAACCTCAGGAAAAGAATTCTTCCAAAAGGGAACTGATTGGTCAAAGTATTTGGAGGGAATTCCGACAACAACTTTTACTGGATATGATAGTCTTGAATTGGAAAATATGAAACTCCTAAAAGATATCCAAACTGAAGATGGACAAAGAGTCTTAATCTTTGATAAAACTCCGTTTTATCCAGAGATGTGAGGTCAGGTGTGAGATTCTGGAACGCTTATTCTTGATAGTGGAGAAAAACTTCATCTAGTTGGAACACAGAAAGTCGCAGGTGTAATCTTGCATTTTGTGGGATAGACATTTATTTTTTAAGAGCTTTTAGTATGACATCACCAAAGAGGATTATTTGATTTTGAATCTTGACTTGGCTTGTCCCATTTCTTGTTTCAATGCCTTTTTATGGGAAGGGTGGAATACCGATGGTTGATATTTTTTTGATCAAGACTATTATGATTATCGTTTGAGCTTCAGTTGGTTGATTTTTGCTCATTAAATATTTCTCAAAAGTAGAGAAAAATTTCCTAAGAGAATCTCTCTTTTTAGGCTTAATCTGGCTTGGAATCAACCGAGGACTTGATTTTATCATTTTGATACCAATGTCGGGAATAAGTATCCAAGACTATATGATACAAACAGGCTTGAGATATTTTATGATCTTAATCTTCAGCCTTACAATTGGATATGCACTAGAAAAGAGAAACTAGAGTATCGTCTCTTGTTGAAGTAATAAAAAAACAAATAAAAAGCTGATTGTTTTTGACGGTCAGTTTTCTTCTTTTACTGAAAAAATGCTCTTGATTTTCTCTATAAAAAAGATATATATACATATATCTATATATTAAAGAAAAACAATGAATAAAGTACTCAAAGCACTTGCTGACCCAAATAGGAGGCAAATCCTTGATCTCCTAAAAACAAAAGATATGCACGTAAATGAGCTTCTCAAGTATTTTTCGATTACTCAGGCGAGTCTTTCCCATCATTTGGAGATTTTGAGATCAGCAGACTTAGTAATTGCTGAAAAGAAGTGACAATTTGTCCGATATAGTTTGAATACTTCAGTGATTGAGAGTTTTCTTGGAGCGCTCTATACGATGTTTCAAAAATAGTTTTTTTTATTCCCTACTAGATATGAAGATGTTTAAATCAAAATTTCATCGAATTCAGCTCGTAATGCTGCTCGGAATGTTCGCACTTGGACGATATTTTTATGATCGCTTGCCTGAGATGATTACAATGCAACGAAACATCGATGGCGTCGCAGATCGCCTTGAGAGGAAAAATCTGATTTCAGTATTTTTGTTGCCTATAATAACGTTGCTGGTACTAGGAATGATGAAACTAGCACCATTCCTCGACCCTAGAAAAGAAAAATATCAGCAATTTTTTACCGTATATGAGAGTATTCAAACGATTTTGCTGTGATTCCTCCTATACTTTTATATCGTCATTATAGCAAAAAATCTCAATCCAAACCTGAATATCTTCAGCTTTTTTCTATTTTGAATTTGAATCTTGATGATGCTATTCGGAAACTACCTCCCAAAAATCAGGCGAAATTATTTTACGGGCATTAAAACGCCTCGAACCCTAGACAATGAAACAGTCTGGAATAAAACACATAGGCTAGGCTGAATTTGCTTTTTCTGGTTTGGAATCTCGCTTGTTATCAATAGTTATTTCCTTGTTTTCCCACTTTGGCATATGGGAATCATCCTTCTAATTACATTCTTCCTTATTTTCTATTCTTATTTCATTTCAAAACATAAAGATTAAACGGAAAAAACAAAAAAGCTGATCGTTCTTTGAGGTCAGTTTTTTTCTTTTGACAATAAAAAAGAGATTCCTATACTAAAACCAAGCTTTTACTAAAATCACCCCGCTGATGCAAATTACTTCACTCTCCTTCCTCAAATCTGCTTCTAAAGTTGCTGAATGTCCTCCTGTTTCTTTGCCAGAATTTGCAGTGATTGGGAGATCAAATGTTGGAAAATCAACGCTGATCAATATGTTGATGAATCAGACTATCGCAAAGTCTTCAGATAAGCCTGGAAAGACGCAGCTGATAAATTATTTTCTTGTTAATGAAAACTGGTATTTTGTTGATTTACCTGGATATGGGTATGCAAAAGTTAGCTTAGAATCTAGAAGGAAGCGAATTAATGAGACATATGAGTATTTTCTGCAGAGGAAGCCATATATTTTTGTTTTGGTTGATGGATCGATTCCTCCTCAGAAGATTGATCTAGAGTTTATTGCTGCGCTAGAGGAGGAGAAACTCAGCTATGCGCTTATTATTACTAAGGCAGACAAGGCTAACCAAAAAACGCTTAGCCAAAATACAAAACTTCTCAGGCAGCAACTTCAAAAAATTACAAAAAAAATGCCTGAGATAATCCTTTCCTCTTCCGTTAAAAAAACAGGAAGAAATCAGATTTTAGACCTTATAGAGGCTAAGATTGCTGAAAAAACGATTTAATCAGATTTCTCTTGTTTTTTTTAATTAAATAACTATTATCACTATTTCAATATAGGTGCTATTTTATTCAAAACAAAGAAAAATGGACTTTGACCCAAAAAAAAATTATTATGAAATATTAGGTGTAAGTGAGAATGCAACCGCTGATGAGATCAAGAAAACCTTTAGAAAAGAAGCGGTAAAACACCATCCAGATCGCTGATGATCAAAAGAAAAATTCCAGGAAATTAACGAAGCATATCAGATTCTTTCTGATGAACAAAAAAGGCAACAATATGATATGTATAGAAAAGGAGGATTCTGAGGAGGTGCTTGAGGTTTTGATTTCTGAGGATTTGGCTGAGGTGGAGCTCAGTTTGATTTTTGAGATATTGGAGATTTGCTCGGAGGTATGTTTTGATGATTTTGAGGTGGATCTAGAGCGAGAAGAAAAACCAAATGAGACGATCTTGAAAAACATATTGAAATCAGCTTTGAGGAAGCATATCTTGGAGTTAAAAAGAAGATTTCTTATACTAGAAATGTAAAAACTGAATGAGTTACTGAAGAAGCTTGTACACACTGTAATGGAACAGGGAGAGTAGTTCAACAGGTGCAATCTTTTATGGGAGTAATGCAGACGCAGGCTGCTTGTCCTGAGTGTGGAGGAACTTGAAAAATCTATAAAAAAGATGGTAAAGTACTTGGAAATGGTGGATTGGAAGCTAAAAAAGAAATCCTTGAGCTCAATATCCCGGCAGGTATCAAGTCTGAGAGCTATCTAAAGTATGCAGAAAAGGGAGATGAAGCATTTTGAGGACTTCCTACTGGAGATTTGTATGTTAAGATTTTTGTTGCGGAAAGTTCTAAATATCAGAGGAGGGGAGACGATCTTTGGGTAAAAGCTGAGGTTTCGCTTTTTGATCTTGTACTTGGAGGTGAGGTTGAAGTGCCTCATCCAGAGTGAAAAACTAAGGTTAAAATACCGAAAGGAACTCAAATCTGACAAAAGATTCGCATTGCGGGAAAGTGATTTGGTGAGAAGTGACTTTTCTCTCGTAAAGGAGATCTTATTTTAGAGCCAACGATTCATATCCCTAAAAAACTTTCAAAAGAACAGGAAAAGCTACGAAAGTCTCTCAAAGAGACTTCAATAGGAAAAGAATCTGATTAAGTTCAGATTTTTTTTCTTTTTTAGAAAAGATAGAAAAAACTGACCTTGAAAGTCAGTTTTCTCTTTGAGTTTCTCTTATCTATCAAAGAGTCCATCAATATGTTTTTTATCCATCTTTACAAAGAACGGCCTCCCATGCTGACAAACAAACATTCACGGAATCATTGAAAATCCATCAGCTACAAGTTGCTCCATTTGTAGATATGAAAGCTTATGACCCGCTTTAATTGATGCTTTACAGGCTTTGGTCGCATAGATTCCATCTAAAATATGATCAAAGCTAATCTCATCTAAGTAGAGTACATAATTGAGCAGAGCTCCCATATCAATCGGATATACTACAAAAACCTTTGGTAACGCATAAATCGCAATCACATTCTCACCAAGCATTCAAATATCAAATCAAAGCTGGTTCAATTCTTCTATTTTTTCTTCTAGATTGGCTACTTGTGTTATTTCAAATTTTAGTGGCTGAAGAAGAGGTTCAGAACTGAGGTCTTTTTCAATTTTCATTTTCTCAAATGCAATCCTTTCTGCTAGAGCATGCTGATCAATTAGGTAGAGCGCATCATCAGCCTGTAGTGCAATATACATATTCCGCAGCTGACCAAGGATTTGATATTCTCAAATCTCCTGATGGAAAAAGAATTCTTGCTCTTTTCTATGCTCATCCAAGCTTCCAAAGTGGCTAAATGAAATATTTTCTTGCGGAGAGAAAAGACTAGTAGAAAAAGGCTTTTCTCTATTTTGAACCTGCTCTTCTTCAAGATGGACTCCTTCAATCAAACCAGAAAAGTCAGTTTGAGAAAATTGATTTCCTCTCTGCACTTGTCAAAAGGAAGAAAAATCTGATTTGTGTTGAAGTTCTCCTTGCTTCCCAAAAAATTCATTTCCAACACTTCCGATCTTATGATTTCCGAGCAGTTGTAGAATGCTCTGATATACTGCTCTATAAATCTGCTGTGAATTCATAAATTTTACCTGCAGTTTTGCAGGATGGACATTTACATCAACCTCCTGAGGATCAATCTCTAACATCAAAATTACTAGCGGATATTCTCCAGGAGTGATCTGCCTACTATACGCATCCATAATTGCCTTTTTGATAATTTTGTCTTGGACTGGACGAGAATTTACGTAAATTTTGATATTTTCAGCAGAACCAAAACGCAAGGTAGGATCTGATACAACTCCAGTGATCTTTAGAGAATCTTCTTTGTATGCGAGAGGAATTAACTTCTCTGATCGATCTTTTTTGAAAATATCCAAAATTCTGGTAGATAGCTCACGACTTGGCTTGAGGTCAAAAACAAGTTTATCGTTCTTTTTTAAGACGAATGCCTTATCATAGTGATAAAGAGCCACATCAATAAAATAATTATAGCAATAGTAAAACTCAGTCTGTGCAGATTTGAGAAACTTGAGTCTTGCAGGCACATTATAAAACAAGTCCTCAACTCTGATTAGAGTCCCGTGTTCAAAGGGAACTGGGAGATGAGAAACCAGATTTTCATTGCCTCTTCTCACAAGCTTTGTTCAGATTTCAGCGTATTGAGTCTTCGTTAGGACCGTAATTTTGCTTACTTCTGCGATACTAGCCAGAGCCTCTCCCCTAAAACCATAACTCTCTAAGGAATACAGATCTTTTTCACTCTCAATTTTTGAAGTCGCATATCTTTCTAGGAGTAAATCCATATCAGAAAGTTCAATTCCAGTTCCGTTATCTTCTAGTGCAAGCAATGATTTACCTCAGTCGTTGATTGTAATTTCAAGTTTTGTCGCTTCTGCATCAAGAGAGTTTTCTACCAATTCCTTCAAAAGCGAAGCTGGTCTCTGTACTACTTCTCAAGCCTTAAGTCTATTGATGACATAATCAGGTAATTTATGAATACTCATAGTTCACTACTTACAAAAGAGAGATAAATAGCCATCTTCAATATTCTAAAAGATAAAAAATCAGATTTTTTCTTCTTTTCCCAAAAAATATAAGGCTAATAATCTGATTTTCTGCTTGCTTTTTGATGGCAAAAATTCAATATATATATACAGACTTAAAGATTTTTATCAAGCTTATTTAGTATGCTTTCTGATATAAAAAGTTTTATCAAACTCTATGCCCCTTACCTTAAGCGAGGATTCTTGATTTTTTCCGGGATATTTATGTTGGTGGCAGTTCAGACCTATGTAAATTATACAACAATTATTGAAAAAACACTTCAAGTCCAGGAACAAACCAAGAAAGTAAAAGATGAAATTAGCTATTTTAATAATTTTCAGCTCAAATATCTCAATTCTTCTCATGCAAAAAGGCTTCTTGCTCATGAAAATAATATTCTAGAGCCTTGAGAGGCAGTTATTCTTTTCAAAGCCAAGAAAGAACCTCAAGCTAAAGAACTTCTACCTGCAGAAACTTTAGAAAATACTCCTCGAGAAGAGCGAAAGTCCTTCTTCTCTCAAAAAATTAGTGCAATTTCTCCAGAAGGCTAGAAGATAAGAAATCAGACTTTCATCTTCTTGTCTAAGAACTTGTGATCTAAGATTTTTTTAGCTTTCCATCATGCTAAAATGCTCATACAAAAATATTTTATAAAATTTCTTTTTTTCTTGATAGTCCTCTTTGGGGGATTTTGACTCTCATTTTCATTTGCAACTTCAACTCCTAGTCCAGCGACAAAAACTCAGTTTACAAAAGAGGAGTTTATTAGTTTCTTAAGTTCTCTAGATATTTCGGCTCCAATTCTCTACTGAGACCATCCTCTTTCTCGTTATGAACTAACAAGATTGCTTAATGCTGTAGAGTGTGAGGACTGTTTTCTTCCATCTCCAAATGTTGTTAGAACCTATACTCAACAATTCTGGTCTTCTTTTATTCAGCTCCCATGAAAGGACTTTAGGGATATTGAGTATAAAAGTGCTCCCTATCAGGGGAAAGATTACTATTATTGTGTTGCTTATATTGGAGATAGGACTTATATGAGAGGGTATCCTCTGGCGATGAAAGCTGAATCACCCCTTTGTTGAGGAAATTTTTGTGGAGCTGGAGGAGTGACTAGGGCTGAGTTTTTTCAGACATTAACGAATCTCCTCTCGGAGAGAGTTGCTACTAAGTATACAGCATCATGGACAGATATTAAAACCCGACTCCAAAAGCATCAAAAATCTGATTGGGCATATCGTCAGTTTAGTGAGGATGAGATTAAAACAATTGAAATCGCACCATTAAGAACACAAAAACTTAAAGATGGGAAAGAGCTCAATATCTACCTTAAATATTGTACCTATGAACCAAGAATGTGTGGTTTCTCAACCTTTCCTCAGCTTCAGTCTAAAGTTTGGCCTCTAGGACAGGTAAATCTTTTGATAAAAGAGGGAATTATCTCATCAGAAGATATCTCAAATCTCTCAAAAGTTATTACTCCCAAAGAGGCAATTGACAAACTCTATTATGTCTACTCTCTACATACAAAATGTGATGCAAATCTAGACTATGACTGTGATTGAATTACCAATCATAAAGATAATTGTCCTAATACGTATAATCCTTCACAGGCTGATATGGATACCGACGGATTTGGAGATGTTTGTGATGATGATATTGATTGAGATAATCAAAAAAATCCTATTGGACTCGTTGATGAAACCTGAAATATCAATTATAAAATATTGAAAAATCAAACTTCATCTGATAAAACCCCATTGGGGGATTTAGAGCAAGATACCTATTCTTTTCTAAAGATTAGTCAAATCTGAGATGTGGCTCCCTATCTTGTAAAACTCCAGCTTCTCACAAAAAAAACACCAAAATCAGTACAGCGAGATTTCTGAGATGGACAGATAGGAAATGGTAGTGATGTCAGTCATAGCTATAAAAATCCTTGACTCTATACCATTAGGGCTAAAGTAACAGGAAATAACTGAGAAATTAGTCTCGTTTCAAATCAGCTTTTTATTTGAGAGTCTCTCAATACAAATTATGCTCTCAACATCAAAGCACCTAAAATCAACTGAAATACTGCGACTTTTGAGGCTGAGAGTTTGGGAAGAATAGATGCTTTCAAGTGGAGCAATTCTGCGACTTCTTCAACAAAAAGCTCTGATACCGCAGGAACTTTTATTGCTACGCTTTCAACTGGTGCTAGAAACAATATTACCCTCAAATGATTTTATCAGTGAAAGCTTGTTGCTGCAGCATCCGTTGATATCAGATGGTATAAATGAAAATATATCTCCTCAAGTCTAAATTTTACTCCTTTTCAGAAACAACTCAATCAAAAAATCTGAATCTCTACGAGCCTATCAGATCTTTCCGTTAGAGATGTTAAAATGATTAGGTGGGATCTGGGAGATTGAACTACTTCGACAAATAACCAACTTATAACCTCTCATACCTATACCGAAGCTTGAAGAAAAAACCTCGTGCAGAGGATTGAGCTCGAGAATGGGGAGGAGCTGATTACAACAAGCTCTTTTACTATCCAAGATCCCAAAAGTTCAGGAAACTACGCTGTCAATCTAGAATATCTTAGCTTTTTAAACCAAAAAATCTGAATTAGGTTGTTGCCTTTAGGATTTACGTCAGTGATTCCTCAGATAAATATCGCCTTTACTCCAACCGAACAACTTACAAAGACTAATCTCTGATATTTCGGAGAAAATATCTATTATGACCTTGGATACCAATGACCATTAAAAATAAAAACAACAACACAGGTATATACTGGTCTAGTACTTAAATCTGAAAGCCTTGTCTCTCCAAGTGGAGATACAATCAAGTGAAAGGATATTCTTCTTGATACAAAAGTGCTTTTTTCTGGATTAAATTGTGATTTAGATAAAGATTGAGTCCCAGATATGTATGATAGCGATATTGATGGTGATGGTAAACCAAATCTCCTCGGAATGGTTATAAAAGAAAACTCTGACTGTAGTCTTGTACCTGGTGATAATGTGAATCTCAATCTCTATAATCAGCATTTTGGAGTTTGTAGCCTGGATAACTGTCCTTTTGATGCTAATCCGGATCAAGCTGATCTTAATGCAAATGGAGTTTGAGATGTTTGTGAGTGAAAAAGTGCATGTTGAGATGGGAAAATTGGTCCTGGAGAGAGTTGTTTAAATTGTCCTCAGGATGTCTGAGAGTGTACTTCAATTTGTGGAAATGGGAAAGCAGAACCAGGTGAAACCTGTGAAAATTGTCCTCAAGATATCCCTGTTTGCCAAAAACTTTGTTGAAACGGAAAAGTAGATCCAGGAGAAACCTGTAAAACTTGTCCTCAGGATGTCCCAGTCTGCGAAAAAACGTGCTGAAATGGGAAAGTAGACCCTGGTGAAACATGTAAAACATGTCCAGAAGATAGTAAAAATTGTCCAAAGGTCTGCTGAAATGGGATAATCGATCAATGAGAGACTTGTAAAACTTGTCCGCAAGATGTGCAAAGATGTTTCTCTCTCTGTTGAAATGGACAAATAGAATTCTCACTTTGAGAGGAATGTGACGACGGTCCAGAAAACTGAAAAAATTGAGCCTGTTCCTCAGAATGTAAAAATCTTCAGCTTTGCTGAAATGGAAAAATTGACCAGTGAGAGACGTGTTCAACTTGTCCTCAGGATGTTCCAACTTGTGATCGTGATGGAGATGGAATTCCTGATGTGTATGATAGGTGCCCTGATGTCCCAGAGGATAAAAATGGTATTGAAGATGAGGATTGATGTCCGGAGATACCTGCTCCTTGTTTGGATAATGAAAAATGCCCGTTAGTAAACCCTGTTTGTAACTCATGTCCGTGTCAATTTGCTGATTTTAGCAACACACTACATAAAAACGATAGTATCAGAGCCAAGCTCTTTGATCAAAAGAGGAGAGTTCATTATAACTATTCCTCATTCACTGATATCAGACAATTTATCTATCCAGAAGAGTAAATACAGTTATTAACTATGAAATAAAAAACTCTGAAAAAATTTGCTTTTCATTCTTAATCTGACTATACTTAATATGTCACTAAGGCAAAATAGCTTAGGACTAAAAGTATCAGCTTTATAAGACTATTCTTTCAATAACCATTTGAGACCAAAAACAAAAATACAAAAAACTCAGACTTTACCCTATTTTACCTGTCTCAAAGAAAGAATTCTCTTAAACCCTTAGGATGCTAAAGGTTGCTAAGATACTTTTATTTACCAAAAGAGCTTCGTAGTTTACGAAGCTTTTTTTATATTGAAAAAAGGCTTTATATCTCTATAGTTGATCTTAGTTTTATGCCTATTTCTAGCTATGTATTCCTTCCTAAAAACAAAAATACTGATTGTTGCTCTGTTATTCTGTTCGTTTTTTTGAAGTTGACGAACACTCGCTTCTTCTCTTAATTATCATGATTTTTTGCTTTTCTTTCGATGAGGTTTAGAGCTTGATACTCCTGCTCAATTACCAGTCCTCCAGTATTCCAATCTTTCTCCATCAGATCCTCTTTATCCTTTCTTGCAAAAAGCAGTTGCTTACTGATATTTTCCAAACTATTCTGGAGCATTGCCGCTCAATGTGCCAGCCTCTCAAAAGAATCTTAATGAGCTTATCAATTATGCTTTCTGATTATCTATCCCAACAAAACAAGATAAAAACCTCACCTTTGAGTCTTTGCAATCTCAGATTCAGCTTTTAAAAACTGTTATTATTCAGACAAAATCTTATGCTGAAAATCATCTCAAATCCCAGATAGCAACAATTCTCCAGGAGAGGTATCTCTATCCAGAAAAGCTTCCTCCCTTATCCTTACTTAACTCAACTGGAATTACAAATTATATCAGTCAGATTGAAGATCCTTATCTTGCGTATTATTCTCCTCAGGATGCTAAGCTTTTTCTAGCCGCACTTGAAAATAACCGTGCAGGAATTGGCGTCGCACTGAGTCCTTCAAATGAGGGCTATCCTGAAGTTATGAGAATAATCTCATGAAGCTCTGCAGCTCAAGCTGGACTTCAGATTTGAGATCAGATTATACAAGTAGATGAGTATGATTTTGACCAAGAGAGAAATTTTGAGCAGTTCGTAGCTCGTATCAGAGGAGAGAAGTGAACACAAGTGACTATAAAGATAAAAAGAAATCAGACTATTCTCTCATTTTCTCTAGAAAGGCAAAAGATCACCTTACCTCTAGTATCTTCATTCAATCATCAGGGGAAATGCTATATTCGTATCGAGGGATTTGATCGCTGAAGCAGTGAGCAGTTCTTCTCTCAGGTAAAAAATCTTTGAGTATGTACGAGTTTGGCAATTGATCTAAGGGATAATCCTTGATGAATTGTTGATGAAGTGGCTGGAATACTTTCATCTTTTATATCTGAAAACCAGCTTCTCATTTCGCTAGAGAAGAAATCTATCACTGAATATGAATATTCAAAAAAATCAGATTTTTCTTTTCCTTGAGATTTACCAATTATGCTCTTGATAAATAAATCAACAGCGAGTGCATCTGAGATATTAACTGCTGTTCTCAAATACTATTTCCCAGAAAGAGTGACTATTATAGGGACTACAAGCTACTGAAAATGAACGATGCAGGAGGTGGTGGAACTTTCAGATCATTCTCTTTTGAAATATACTTTAGCTTTGCGAAAAGTAGCTGATCAAAAGTATTCAATAAATAAAATATGAATTATTCCAGATCAAGAGTTATTAGATGATCCTAAAACTCCACAAGATGAACTTTTAGACTCACTTGGTTTAACTCAATAACGCAGAAATGCAAAAATTAACTTATAAAACAATCGCTACGCCTCTTAAAGTTGAAATTCCAAAAATTAAAGGATCCAGATTTTTTGCAACGCTTTTTCCTATTCAGTCAAAGCAAGACGCGGATACCCATCTTGAGCAGATGAGAAAAGAGTACTATGATGCGACACATAACTGTTATGCACGAAGATGTGGTGTTCAAGCCAATCAGGATCTATTTTGAAATCGAACTCTTTCTCCCAAACTTCAGAGATCAAGCGATGATTGAGAACCAGCAAATACCGCGTGAAAGCCAATCTTATCAGTCATAACTGGAGAAGAAGTATTTGATATTTTAGTAGTTATAACGAGGTATTTTTGAGGAACACTTCTCTGAGTCGGTGGGCTTATTCAAGCTTATACACAAACTACAAAAGCCTGAATTGAAGCTATAGAACCAGTTTATAAGCCACTTGAGACTGAGCTCCAACTCTCCTATACCTATGATCAGCTTTCCTCAGCTCAATATCTTTTTGATAAATATGAATGTAAAATTGCTCAGGAAAACTATTCTGACCTTATTCAGCAGAAAATTTTAGTTAATCTCTGATATCTTGAAGCATTCAAAAAAGAGCTTACTGATAGGCAATTCACATTTCTTTAATCTTATCTTATTTGCTGATTAAAATCAGATTTTGTTTATTTATTTCTACTACAATGCTCTCATTTCAGGAACTTTCTCGTAAAAATCTTTCTCAAAAATTTCAGGGGTATCGTATGCTTTGAACGCTTGCTCTCAATTTTACCAAGAAGTTCTTTCAAATAGAAAAAAAACCTGATCATATTCTTGCTGATGAAATCTTGACTTGATACCTTAAATATCAAATTCTTTTTCTTAAGACTAGAGATCAAAACCTAAAAATAGAGATCTTTAAGCAAAAAAAAGAGCTGATAACTCAGCTCAATGCTCATTTTCAATCGCTTGGATACCAGCAACAGATCACCGATATTCGCTTAAAATAGCTTAAGATCAGATTTTTTTATGCTATGTTATTTTTCTTCTTAAGCCACCAATCAGACTGCCTGGTCAAATGCTGAATATCTTCGCTATTTTTTAAAAATCTTTTTACCGCTTCTTCAAGGAAGATGGTATTTTGGCTTCCTTTAAAGAGAATAATCCACTTTTCATCAGTATTTTTTAAAATTTTTGAAATAGCTTTTTCTACTTTTGAAATTGAATCGACAACTTGGAGCTTCTCCTCTGGATATCAGATTTTAGTCAGTTCATCAGCGAGATATTCGCGCATATAATTTCCCAATAAAATCAACTGATCTGAACTCTGATGAACATATCCAGCTAAAAGGCGGTGCTCCTGCTGAGTAAGGTCTCCTAATTCTCTCATATCTCAGAGTACAAGCATAACTTTTCTCTTGTCTGGAAGTGATTTTTGAACTTGAAGTGTTGTATCAATGAGTTTCCTCATGCTGAGAGGCGAGGCATTATAGGTTGAGTCAATGATGATACTCTCATATTTCCCCTCAAAAAGCGAGCATCTTCATGGTTGAAGCTGAAAAATAAGAGGAGAGGAGAGAAAATGTTTATAGTCCAGTCCTTTGCCAGTTTGCTGATATTTCACGATATCTGCGATAACAAGCGCAACTCCTAAGTATCCATAATTTGGTTTACCAAAGAGATTAGTCTTTACTTGATACTTTCTTCACTTAATATCTAACAAAAAATCTGAAATGAGCCCTTGATCTCGCCTAAGTGTCTCATTTTCAAAACTAATTTCAAGTTCAGGCTTTTTATGCTGTGTTTGGTACATAAAAAGCTCAATAGAAATCTGGTTTTTGAGCTGTTGCGCATAGTGATCCTCAGCATTGAGAAAGGCGATTTCCCTTGTATTTTTTATCATTTTAACTTCTTCATTGGCAATTGCCGCTGGGTCTCAAAATTGCTCAGAATGTACTGCATCTAGTGCTGTAAACACCCCGATATGTGGCTTGTTAATACCTAAAAGAAACTCCATTTCTTTTGGTCTATCAATTCCATATTCCAGAATAATAGTATCATAAGGTTTCTTCCCAAACAGCAGCTTCCAAAAAGTCTGAAATCAGACTTTAATCATATTGAAGATTGAAGGAGACCAGTCTTCTACTTGAAAAATTGAGAGTGACATACCAAGTTCTCCATTGAAATTTTTCGGAGAAGTATAAATATTCGCTTCAGGCAATGCCTTTTGAAGTGTTTGATGAATGATCATGCGACATGAGGTTTTACCTACGCTTCCATTGATTCCAATGGTAAAGATGTTATGTTTTTTTAGATAATTTCTAGCGCATCGCCCTAAATAACGATAATACTGAAATAAAAGCCAGTTTTTAAACTTTTTCATTGGATCTTTCAAAGATAAATCTCCCTAACTATAAGAAAACTTCCTTTATTTTCAATTTTAAGTATTCAAAAAACTCTTGTATCTTTCCTAGGCTTGTGTATGATAGAGGAGTTATAGTTTTAGATTTCTTTATTCCTTATGGAGTCAGATAATCCCTTGATTTCAATAGTGATCCCTACTAGGGCGAATGATGCTTATACGCTTTCGCGTCTTCTTCTAGCTCTAATGGATCAAACGTATCAGACTTTTGAGGTACTTCTTGTTTGTGATAGGAGGTTTACTCCAGAGGAGTGGTCGGATTTTTCTAATATGGTTTTGAGTGAGCAAGGAGATATTTGATCAAAGCTTTCAGAAAATATGAGACAAAAAATCAGACTTTTTTCTCATCAAAATAGTGAGTTTATGCCCCTCTCTCCTTGATGAGCAAGTGCAACAAGAAATTTCTGAATTTGAGAGGCGAGAGGAGATTTTATTCAGCTCTTTGATGATGATAATACGGTTTGATCTCAGTATCTAGAACAAGAACTCGCTTATTATGAGCAATATACAGAGAAATTCAACCAAAAAGTAGTACTGACACCAAAATTACTCTGGAGAGATACAGAGACGATTCAAAATCAGGGATTTTTAAAGTATAATTATCGATTAGCGAGACCACAAGTATATTTTCTATCAGAAAATCAAAGCTATGCTGAAATTTCAATGTTTAGTGGAAATTGAGTTTTTTCAACTGCTGACTCGATAAAAGAGACGCTCTATGATGAGAAGTTTGCTCGAATAGCAGAGGATCTAGATTTTGTCTATCGTCTCAAGCAAAATGGAGCAAAAATTCTGAATATTTCGGGACTAGAACTTAGGCATCGAGAGAGAGATAAAACTCCTTTAGAACAAGCTCGGATCTGAACACCTAGGTCTGCTGAGCAAAAGATTAAGAATATTTTCCTCCGAGTGAGAAAACATGCAAACTTTGTCCAAAAAATAATTTTTATTTTTTGGAGTTCTCGAGGGATTACTCTTTGGCTTTCAGTGAAAGCATTATATTATTGATGAGATGAGAAGCGAAGTATTATTGGAGGATTGATAAGAGGGTATTTGAGATGATGGAAAGTTTTTTTATCATCAAAGAATTAAAAAGCTAAGAGGAAAACAATACCTTTCTATTTTCCATGGATACGAAAAACCACTACTAGAAAGACTAGCAGTGGTTTTTAAAAATTTCTCCCTTCTTTTAGTTAAGAAAGTTCATCAAGATCAAGAGCAAAGATCCCCTGTTCTTGTGCAAAGGCAAGTGCTTCTGTACAAAGAACTTCACCATCCTTAGTTCTTCGAAAGGCGAAGATATCAGCAGACTTAAGCAGTTCAAGATAAATGATCTTGTAGGCTAAGGTCTCTATCTCAGGAACTGGGATTTTCTCTAGTTCAGGATAGAGCACAAGTAATCTTTTGCCTTCCTCGTCTGGTGACATTCCAGCATTATGTGCAAGTTCAATGTTCACATGACCATCAATTAGCTGACCATAAAGAGAGTTATACTCCTGCCAAAGAGAAGTTGTAAATTCATTTATAACTTCATAGCCAGAGAGCTTAAGATATTCAATATCTTTTTCCTCTTGTTGCTCAAGAAAGCGAGGTAATCTTTCAAAAAGATAGAATACTTTTTTCCGTTCTCCAGAGGAGATACATGCCATCTTAGCATCTTTTATTTTGCTAAGTTGCTGGAGCTTTTTAAGCTCATTTTCTTCTTCCCATTTAGGTAAATATAAACGGGGAGACTGAGGTTCGTTTTTGTTTTGCATAAGCTTTTTTATTTTTTTTTAGTTGAACAAATAGTAAACAAGCCAAATCATAAAACCAATTATACAGAATATGCTAATATCAAAGAGAATGGCTGGCCACTTATCTTTGAATGTCACATATCTTGAACTGATAATCAGATCTGTTGACTTTCCACCATTTTTGTTTTGAAGAAGTTCATCTTCTTCCTCTACAAGAAAAGAGAATTTCTTTTTTGTGCTTTGTGGTGTTTCGGTGGTTGGATTGTTTGTCTGAAGTGTGTTTTTTGTTTGCATAAGAGATATAACTTTTTTATTTAATGATATGTATAATATATAAATATATAAAGAAGTCAAGTTGAGTTTATGACCTATGAAATTAGCTAATTTGATACTTATCGAGAAGATATTATAGAAGTAGTATAAATAAAAAAGCATCTTCAGAAAGTATAGACAGGCTTTGATTTTCTATATGAGAGTGAGATTAATTTTAGCTATCAAGATTTTGCATAAAGAAAAAAGCTGATTTTTCAGATGAGGTCAGCTTTTTATTTCTTACTTATTCTCTAATAATAACTTTTTCCTGAGTTAAACTTCCAAGATCAATCTCAGTTACTCCAGCAAAATTTTGAAAATTCTTTTTGAGCCAAAGGTATTTCTCTAGTTGGAAAGCAACATTATCTCTATGAAGAAAAATCATCTTATTCCCCTCAAAAATAATGAAATTACTAGAACCAGCGAGATACACAAATCTCTTCATCTCCGGAAAAGTTTCCTGAATCTGAGGTAAATAATTGGTATATCGATCATAGCTAACATCATAAAAGAAACCAGCTAATGAGGTTGTTCCAGTTAAATATGAGGGAGTATCTACGATAAATCAGGTTTGACCGAGAGTTCGAGAATTTTGTAGTTCGTCTGTCACTCCATCTTGCCAAACTCAAAATCTTTTATCTCCGAGTTTAATAATAAAATCAGGCTCAATATAAGAGAAATCAACTGCGATTTCCTGAGGATTGGTATAGGTAATTTTTACATTCTTAACGAATGGATATTCCGTTTTAACCCACTTGAGCAGCTCACTTTCTCCTCCCACCTTTAGTGTGCTATAATATTTCCCTCTCAAAAACTTAGATGCTAATACAAAAAGTTCAGTATTTTCATATTTTTTTCTTGTTTCTTGTGTGTAGTTGATCGTTTTGATTTGATAGCTCGGGTTATAGATAGTTCCTTTTAGGAGATAAATCGTGAGGAAGCTAAGCAATAAAATGATTCCAATGATTGCCCAGTATTTCTGTGATAAAAGAGATAAAAATCAGACTTTTTTTCCATTTACTTTACGAGAAAAACCAGCAATTTTGCTTCTGTTAAAGTCTGATTGCTGAGATCTTTGTTTAATAAAAGGTTTGCTCTGGACAATTCCTCTTGCCATCAAAAGAAAGAACTAAAATTTTACCTCTCAAAGATAGCAAAATGCTTGTGATTTGCAACTGGGAATGTGTCTATTTTTTGATTTGCAATCATTAGAAGAAAGCTTATAGTTAGGTGACTTTATTCCAATATATTACGATGAAAAAGTATCGTCTTTTGAGGGTTGTATTGCACTTTCTTCTTATCAATGGACTTTTTTTCTTGACATATAAACTCCGTTTGATCGGTGATTTTCTTCCTTGAATTCATCTACCGATCCCTTTTATCAATGCAGATGAACTGTGTCTATTTTCACTTATAGCAAGTGCTAGTTTCGTGAGTATTTGAGTGATAAAAAGCTTCTATCCACTCAATAAAAAGATTATAAATCATTTCCAAACCCTCAATAAAGTCTGGCTTTACTGGTTTATTTCAATCGCTTTTCTCTCATATTTTTGACAGGGATTTATTTTCTTTTTTTGAATATCAAGATTCATTATCCTCGTAACAGTAGTTCTCAGCTGGTTAATTATTCTTCTTTTTGACCAGTTACGAAAAGCATTTGAGTTTAGATGGCAAAAAAAAGCCTGAAAACAGATTCTTGTGATTGCACAAGAGGGACTAGAATCAGAGGGACTCCTTGCAACAATCAGAGAGAATTTCGAGCTTCCTCTCAAGGTAATCGGACTTGAAAAAGTCGATGAGGTTGATTTCCAAAAATACGAAATCTGTATTATCATTTGAATGTTCCAAAAAGAGATTCTACAAGCGATTTTTGAAAAAACGAGAATGAATGAAACCAGATTTTTCCATATTAGTGAGTGATTTTTTCTTGAAGATGTTGTCTATACACCAGAAATCCTCAATAATATCATCGCACTCGAATATAAACATTCAAAACTTGATGGACGATCTCTTATTCTCAAAAGAGTATTTGATCTTGTAGTTGCGAGTATTGCGATTATTGTATTCTCACCTGTATTTTTGATTATCTGAATCTTAATTAAGCTAGATAGTCCAGGACCAATTATTTATCGTTCAAAAAGAGTTTGAAAAGGCTGAAATCTTTTCACTTTCCTTAAGTTTCGTACAATGTATACGCATCTTAGCGTCTGATACTGAGGTAAAGAAGCTGAGAAACTCTATAAAGATTTAATAAACTCAGATGCTAATACCAGAAACGGAATCCTTCCAAAAATCCACAATGATCCAAGAGTTACAAAAATCTGACGCTTCCTGAGAAAAACTTCACTTGATGAATTGCCACAGCTCTTCTGTGTTCTTGTAGGAACTATGTCAATTGTAGGTCCAAGACCTCATCTTCAAAACGAAGTAGAGCAGTATGCCCCATGGGAAAGAAGGCTCTTGAGTATTAAACCAGGAATTACCTGATATGCACAGGTATTTTGAAGAGATTCGCTTGATTTTGACCAGGAAGCACAACTTGACCTCTATTATATTCAAAATCGAACACTTCGACTAGATATTTATGTGATTTTTGGAACTTTTGGAGTGATATTCAAAGGACGCTAAATTTTTATATCTTTTTTATATAAAAATGAAGATAAAAACCTGATTTCTAATCCTTTTTTGTTGAGTTCTCAGTATTGGACAGACCTTTTCCTATCAACCGACTGAGGAGGAGCAGCAAGAACTCACTACGCTCAAATCTCAGCTTCGTGAAGCGATTTCCTGAGATAATATTGCTCTCTGGAATCTCTATACTCAAGCAAGGGATCTAGAAATCTGAATCCAAGCGCCAGAAAAACTTAATTACAAGCTCCAGCATTTGAGAGATTATCTTTTGACGATTTTAGATGATAAAAAGGAACTCTTAAAAAGAGATGCAAAAGACAAAAAGTCTGAATTTCTTGCTCTTTACCAGTGAAGTGGAGTAGCGAGTGCAGAACCGCTTTCTGAAAACTGTATCGGTCGATATCCAACCTTAGATGCAATGAGTTTTGCTTATGATTTCCCGACTTCGCTGAGTATCGCAATCTGGTATAGAGAAACGAGTTGTGGTTTTTATCTGCCAAAAAATGGAAATTGACCATTTCAGATTATTACCAAACAATACGGAAATTGAAGTCTAGATAGAGCACTTTTTGAGCAAACAATCAAGGATTTCCTTGAGTTTTCAAAGAAGAAAATTGAACGATATAATTCAAAAAATCCTGAAACTCCAATTCGTCTCTGATATAATTCAATTAATTATAAAGATCTCTATAAATTCGCAGGACTTTACAATGGTTTAAGTGGGGGAACTGTGTATTGAGAGATTTGACCTGCTAACCCAAAATATTTCCTAGAAAAAGTACCTTGAGAGCGAGAAAATGGGAAAAGAAACGGACTTTTTCTACAGGTATTGAAGGTTTTAGAATGGGAGGTTAAATAATAGCAGTGTGTAAGGGGATATTTAACGTTCATATTTGACAAAAATAAAAAACCAGACTTTCTTTTTTTACCCAAGATATAGTAATGTTTAAGCAATATTTTCCAATATTCAAAAATAACCCAGAATTAGTGTATCTAGATAATGCAGCCAGTACACAGAAACCACAGATGGTGATTGATGGTGTGAGTGATTTCCTTGCTCATGATTATGCGAATATCCATCGTGGATTATATAATCTTTCGGAGCGTTCAGAATCGCTCTATGATCAGAGTAAGCACCTTGTTGCCGAACTGCTGAATACCTCAAGCAAAGAAGTGATATATACCTACAATGCGACCTATGCTATCAATTTGGTTGCGCAGAGTCTAGTAAATTCTCACTTTCTGCAAAAAGGAGATAAAATTCTGGTAAGTATCTGGGATCATCATGCTAATAGTTTACCTCGATTGGCTTTGGGAAAGCTCTTTGGTATTCAAGTAGAGTTTTTTTGACTAGAGGAAAACTATGAAATTGATCGATCAGATTTTGAAAAAAAATATGATGATAAGGTAAAACTCGTAGCATGTGGGCATGTTTCCAATGTGACAGGAAATATTTATGATCTCAAAAAAATCAAATCAAAACTTAGAAAAGAGACTTTCTTCTTGGTCGATGGTTCTCAGTCTGTGCCAAATTTCTCTATTGATTTTCAGGATATTGGGGCAGATGCATTGGTATTTACTGCTCATAAAATGATGGCTCAAACCTGACTCTGAGTGCTCATTTTAAAAAATCAGCGAATCAAAGAGCTAGAGCCACTTATTGTCTGAGGAGGAACAATTAAGGATGTAAGTATTTCAGGATTTGACCTTCAAAAAAATAACCAAAAATTCGAAGCAGGAACTCCAAATATCGTTGGTGCTGTTTCATTACTTCATGCCTTGGAGTTTATAAAAACGCTCAGTCCAGATCATACTTTATCGGGAGGAATGCAAGCGATCTGGCAGCATGAGGAGGAGCTTGTCAGGTATGCATTAAAGAATTTCAAACAGCTCTGAGACGCAGTTCAGCTTATCGGTTCACAGACTGCTCCAAGAGTTGCTTTGTTCTCCTTTGTACTCAGAGATGAGCAAAATTTCAACAGAATTTGAGAGTTTTTTGCTGAACAAAATATTTGTATCCGTTGTGGAGGGCATTGTGCTTATCCACTACATAAACACTATCACCTTGGAGGAACTTGCAGGATGAGTGCCTACCTCTACAATACTACAGAAGACCTAGACCGCTTTTTTACTAGGCTTTCAGAGCTTATCAAACAACAGAGATAATATCACAATTTCTAGATTTGAAAAGAGGAAAAAAGAGAGAAGAAATCAGATTTCTTTTCTTTTTTTTTCTTTCAAGTATACTTAAAATGATTTAATCGCTTATCAGAATTGATGAAAAAAACTTCTCAGGAAAATATACTTACAATTATAAAATATGTGGGACTCGGAGTACTATTCCTAGCCTGGATTCTTTTTCTTTTCCTCAATAGTAGAAAAAATCATCAAAAAGCTGAGCTTCCAGAACTAAATACTCTCGAATCGCAAGATACTCAACTTCAAACCTGATCTCAGGAGAATATATCACCTCAACTTGATGATTTTCTAACTTGAGAAGTAACTCCAAATGAAAATATTGAAACTCTAGGAACAATCAAAGAAAAAATAGCAGTATTAGAACAACTTACCCAGCAAAGCAGAAATCCAAAAAATCTGAATTTGCTTATTGATGCCTATCTTTTGGATACGCAGTTTTATAAGGCAAGAAAGTTTTACTACAGTTTACCACAAACACTTCAAAAAACTATCCCAGCTATCAAGGAGTTCCAAATTCTCCTGAATAGTTTCTCTCAAGGATCAGAAACCGAGTATTCTCATCTTAAGAATCTCTTGATAGATCTTTCTCAAAAGGGCGATATTTCAGCTCAAGAGCTTGTCTATTATCAGTCAGCATTTGCTCTAGCAGAGGCAGATTATCCACTAGCAAAGCAATATCTTGAACAGCTTACTGATCCAAAATATCAAAGCTATAAATCTGATATTGATTCAGCATTTCAGCAGTATCAAAGCTTAAAATCTGTGCCAAATTATTACCAAGAAGGATTGATTGGCTTCCAACTGATGAAGAATGGTTTTTATGCATTAGCTAAAAAAGTAGCAATTCCACTAGCAAATCAGTATTCAAACTATATTCTCCCGTATCAAATCTTGGCAAAGACTGATTTTTCAAATGGAAAACCTGATTCAGCAGTTGGTTATTTTCAAAAACTTCTCGAACTTGATTATGAGCAAAAAAATAATTATCTCTATCATTTGGGAGTTCTCTATTATCAACTCGGAAATTACACTCAGGCAGTGCTTTCTTTCTCTCAAATCACAAATCAGGATATAATGCTTGATGCTGAGAGATATTTGGTATTGAGCTATACTGCACTCGGAGAGACAGAAAAAGCAATCAAAAGCTGGCAGAGATTGGCTGGATATCCAGAAATCAAAAAATCTGATTTTTATTCTTTTTTCCAAGAAGCATTCTGGAAACCTTATCGCAGAGGACAGTCTTCACCATACCTTAAAAATACTTCTCTCGTGAATGCATATCTTCAGCTCTGTCCTAAAAAGCTCGCTCAATCAGATCAAGTTGTTTGTCAATATGGGCAGCTAGGAAAACAGCTTGCTACGCAAAAAAATCAAATCTCTATCTGACAAATCACGCATTTATTAAAAGATTATCCAGATAGTGGATTTTATCTCTTGCTTGGTGATCTTTTGCTCGAAAATAATCAGAAAACATCAGCTATTGAAGCGTATATGAAGGGGTTAACCCTTACTCAGGATGCCCAAGAAAAGGACGTTCTAAAAAAGCGTATTCTTCGCGCAAATAAAAACTCCTAAAAAGCAATACTAATCGCTTTCTCATGATCAATAGTAGAAAAAACCTGATAGTTTTCCCCCTTGTACTGGAGCGTTATTTTTCGATTAAAGGTTATTTTATCAATTACGAGATCAGAAGCTGATTCTACTTTGATTACTTTCATTTCTTCAATCAGATCAAGCCTTATTCAGTTTACTTTTTTCAGAAGAGCTTCTTTTGCAGTTCGCAAGAGGTAAAAATTATGCCAACTCTCAGCTCAGAATAGCTGCAATTCTTCAGAATATTTTTCTAGTAAAACCTTGCTCCTTTCTTTGATAGCCTCAATATCTATACCAATCTTTTGTTCTGAAAAAGCTAAAGCAAGCCAATCTGAGCTATAAGAAGCTGAGAAATATTCTCCACAAAATACATGCTCTTGCCCAGATTTCAAGAGCGTTTTTTCATCAGCTCACCATCTTGTCTGGAGGAGAGAGTATTTCATCAGTCTTTGCTCATAATAAGGAAGATCTCTAAAGGTTGCTAAAAAATCAGAAGAGAAATCTGAGTTTCTAATTTGATTTTCTTTGCTTATCTTTAGAATCACAAGTTCCATGGATACAAATTGACCAATAAATACCTACTTATACACAACTTCTCAAAACTTACAATAAAAAAATACTCTAGGGAAAACCTAGAGTATTCGTCAGATTTTTTTTACTTTTCTTCCTCCCGTTCAAGTAGTATATCCTTCTGCACCTTAGCTACTTCTTCCTCTGAAAGATAGCGATGTTCAACACGACCATAGCTATTACCGCCAAGAATTCTCCATTCTATACGAGGATTAGATTCTGAGGTTATCCACTTATTCACTATAATCTCATGTGAGCCCCCATCTGAATAAATCTCTAAATAGCTTAAACGAGAATTATGGTAAGGAAAATCCTTTGTTAATTTTCCAATGGGATCATAGACCAAGAATGCTAATACCGATTCATACTTTGAGCTGTAATTCTTTTTCCATGTGTCCTTATCTATACTCCGTGCCACATCACCAGGATTTACATCGCCAAAAAGTAGACGAAGAATTACTTTTGGCCAGATAAAAATAGGAATCAGAGCTATCAACCCACATAAAGGGATACTAGCTCCACCAGCACAGATAATTCCAATCCAAGGATGAAGTATAAAGGCATCTTTGACTATCTCGACTACTACTCTCCAATAAACAATAGTAGCTATTGAAAGAGTTAGCAATCCAATCAATCCATACCCTCGATATTCCCATGCTCTTTTTCTTAAAAAGAGTATCCTAAGCCAGTCTCTAATTGAGGGATCAGGCTCTTTGTCCTCACTTTTTAAGTAGTTGAGCGTAGCAAGCCGACGAGTAGAAAGGAAGAGTGATTTTGCCATTGTAGAGGCTAATTCCTGCGTGTTCATAACGATTAATATTTTTGTTTATAGCAAAGATTATATATTTTTATTGGAGAATGTCAAGATTTCTTCTCTTTGCCATACTAGTGAGAATAAAAAAACTAGAGATAATTCAAAATAAAAAAACATTTTGCTCCTATTTTCTCTCAGAGAAGCTATAAAGATAGCAAAAAAAATCAGATTTCTTCTTGCTTTCTTTCATTAATTGACTAGACTTAAAAACAGTTTTTTTATTATAATACTATTAGCCGCATGACAACACGAGCAGAGTTAGCTGATATCCTTTTCCCAGATACCACTGAGACTGTAGAATCGCTTCTCCAAAAATATCCAGAAAGAGCAGGTAATCCAACAGTTACTCGTTTTGCACCGAGCCCAACTGGGTTCTTGCATCTTTGAGGCTTATTTTCAGCATTTATCTCACGAAAATATGCAAATCAAAAGTCAGGTCTTACCTTCCTTAGAATTGAAGATACTGATCAAAAGAGAGAAGTAGAAGGTGCAACAGAACTCCTCATTTTAGCACTCAAAAAGTTTGGAATTACTTTTGCTGAGGGACCAATCGGTGAAAATGGACAAGAAATCTGAAAGTATTGACCTTACACGCAGTCTCACAGGGCTGATATTTATCGTGTTTTCGCAAAAAAACTTGTAGCTGAGGGGCTTGCTTATCCATGCCGAATGACTGAAGAAGAGCTCAATGCTACTAGAGAAATGCAAATGGCTGCAAAGATTATACCAGGAATCTACTGAAAATACTCACAGCGAAGAGACAAAACTCCAGATCAACTTTTGGAAAAATTCAATCAGGAAAACCAGACTTTCCCTGTTTTGAGGTTTCGCTCTCCTGGAGATACGAGTAAGAAGATCGTTTTTGAGGACCTTATTAGAGGTAAGATCGCAATGATCGACAACTATAATGATATCGTAATCATCAAGGGAGATGGACTTCCGACCTATCATTTTGCGCATCTTGTAGATGATACCTTGATGAGGACAACGACAGTTTCCAGAGGAGAAGAGTGGCTAACTTCAGTTCCACTCCATCTTCAGCTTTTTGCTGCCTTTGGATTCAAAGCTCCTGAATATGCGCATTTCTCAGCTATTTGCAAGCTTGAAGACTGAAAAAAAAGAAAGCTTAGCAAAAGAAAAGATCCAGAAGCTAATGTAGAATACTTTTTTCAAGAAGGATATGCTCCAGAAGCTGTACTTCAGTATCTGTTGACGCTAGCTGATTCAAGTTATGAAGATTGGCAAAAAGAAAATCCTGACTCTTCATTTCTAGATTTTCAGTTTTCACTTGAGAAGATGAATGTTGCTGGTCCACTTTTTGACTTTGTAAAGATTCAGAATATCAATAATAACTATCTTTCTTTGCTTTCAACAGCGGAGCTCTATGCTCAAGGGCTAGGTCGAGCTGAAAAATATAGTCCAGCACTTGCAGATTTGATGAAAAAATATCCCGACTATACTCAGCAAGCTCTCAATATTGAGAGACATACCGAAAAAGATCCAAAAAGATTTACGCTCTATACTGATATTTCAAAGAATATTCTCTTTTTCTATGATGAGGAGCGAGAAAATCTAAAAACTCAAAAGCCTGATTTCCCTGAGAATATCCCACTTGAAACACGAAAAGCATTTGCTCAAGAGTATGCTGAAAACTTTGACCTAAGCTGAGATGTGCTAACTTGGTTTGACCAACTCAAAGAAATCTGAAAAAAATACGGATTTGCAGCAAATAATGCTGAATTCAAACAGTGAGGATACATCTGAAAAGTTTGAGACCTTGCAATGTTCCTTAGAATTCAGCTCTGCTGAGCAAAACAAACTCCAGACCTCTTCTCTGTGATGAAGGTGATGGGGAGAGAAAGAGTAGTTTCAAGGCTCACTGATATCTAATAAGCTAAAAAAGAGAAAAATCTGAATTTTATCTCTTATACATTATGAAAATGAGTGAAAAATTTATTGCTCCAAGTAGAGAAAAACTCAGAAGAAATATCCGAATGGCAGTTTGATACTTTGTGCTTTCACTAGTTATCAACGGTGCAATCTATTATTATTTTTATACGATCCATGTTGTACTCTGGATTGCAAGTATAGTGCTATTTTGTATGATCCCTTATAGCATTCGAGAGCTCTTTCGTCCGGAAGAAAAGAGAGGCTTATTATTAACCGCTCGTGGACTGACCTATAAGCAAACAGTCCTTGGGCGCTCGGTATGAGAAGTCAAGCGAGAGGATATAGATGAGTTTATTATTGGGAAATCCGAGTGATCTAAAGCAGTTTTTCTCATTTTCAAAGATCCAGAGCCATATATCAAAGCCAAAAAAAACTGACAGCTTAAGAAGGATATGATCAAGACATTACGCGAGACTGGAGTCCCTCTTTCAACTAATGAGCTTGATATAACAACTGAAGACTTGCATACTTGGCTAAATTCTTATATCAGACAATATGGTAAAAAATCTAAAGAATAAAAAAAGAAAAAGCCTGAATAAATCAGGCTTTTTTATATTTTGAAAATGAGGATCTATACTACTATTATTCTGCGGTATTCTAAAACTCAAGATTCTCTTTAACCTTTTGAGTAATTTCTGGATTTAAGGCATAACCAGACATAAGTTCTCCATTCTCAAAGATAAACGGTCTAGAGCTCTCTCCAGAATAGTCTACATCATACTTTCCCATCAGATAGCTATTGAGTTCAGATCTATTCCTAAACTTGATCGCTTGATATGGCTGATCAAAAGCTAGCTTTTCAATAAACAATAACTGAGAATCACTTGTTGGAACGAGTACCCCAATATGTCCAATAAAGAGATTTGAACTCTCTGGATCTATGGTATCGTGGAAAAATACTGAGATTAAACTTGCTTTAGTATTGATAAATTCGACACCTTTTTTTATCCAGTTTTCTTTTGCTTTTTGAATATTTTCAGATTGAGTAGCAGTTGCAGTTGTTGGGATTCTTGCAAAGAAATTCTCGAAGATTTTTACTTCCTCATCCGTAAGAATTGGTCTAGCTTTAAGAGATAGAGTATCAAATGAAAGGTTCTCCAAATTTAGGTTATCAACTGGATTCTTGATTCTCATAAAGTTTTTTAGGAGGGAGTATGAAGTAATTCTACAGTTGTATCAAAGAAAGTCAGGGTTATTTTTCTCTTGCACAGTAGGAATAGAAGAACTATCATATTCAAAATTCGCATTTTTGTTATACGTAAATCAAGAGCTTAGACCTTGATTATGAATGCTCGTATTAAACAAGTCAACAGCCCCAAAAAAATCCTCAATTGTTTTTTCATCAATATCAGCAGCACTGAGTGCTTGCTTGACTTCTTCTTTTGATACCTCATCAGTAATATTTGAATAGGTAATTCAAGAAAGCTGATGATAACTGGTAATTCATGATTCTATTGTCTGATTCCCAGTAAGTGAATTATTAACTGTTGGAGTCTGAGTAGAACATCAAGCTAAAATTACTCAAAGTGAGCAGAGGAGTGTTAACTTTTTCATAGTGATAAGATAGTTTTGATAAAAGAGATAAGTCGTCAATTAGTAGTTCTATGAGAACTCCCTTCCGAGAGGAAATGATTACCTTTTCAGCACTAATTTTGTAAATTTTTGAAGCTCTTTTGCAAGTCAATATTCAAAGACGAATGCGTTCCAAACACCGTCTTCACTCAAAACACCATGTGGAATATCCTCAGGAATTTCTCAATTATTACTCGCTTCAACATCTCTAAACCAAGCTTTACTTTCGTAGTATTTTAGCAGTTTTTTAATCTGAGGTCTTAGAGCTTTTCGCTTCTCAAAGGAGGCATTTACTTCTTCTAGCATCTGATTCATTTCATTAAGAATGGTTTTCATTTCTTGAATTTTCTGGAGTTGTTTCATATTCATTTTATATTAAACAAAGAACATAAAAAGTCTGGTTCCTCCTTTTTTATTTACAAATAATTTTATTTCAGACTGATATAAATTCTAAATTTCTTATTTGCAAAGTCATATTCTTCAAGATCAAACGAGTATTTCCTTGGTAAATCTGTTAGGCTCCAAATCTTTTCTCGAGCATTGGTGACATCTTGTGCTGTGGTGTACTCAAACTCAAAAATCTTGAAATTCTCCTCATCTACAATGAGTGAGTCAAAATCTGTTACTGTACTTTTAGTTTCCAGTCATAGATATACATCATATGCTCAGCTTTGAAAGTCTTTTTCATAATTAGTATATACAGCGTAAACCAATGGAGAAACCAGATTTTCTCAAAAAGCTGACTTAAGGTCTCTTTTCATAAATTCTCATCGAAGAGCTTCTAAGTCTTTATAAGACTGATGATTTTCATTTGTTGTCCTCGTGGAGAGTCCAGAAATAATTTTTTGCATGTTATAAAACAAAGGATCTAAATAATTTTTTTTAATTTGAGAATATCATTTCCCAAGATAATATCAAGGTTTTCTGTAATTTTCTCAATATCCCAATTTCGCCACTGAATTTCTTGAAGAATACTGATCGTTTCTTGATCAAATCTATAACGAATGATCTTCGCAGGATTTCATCAAACAATGGAATATGGCTCAACATCCTTGGTTACAGTTGCATTAGCTCAGATAATTGCTCAGTTTCAGATTTTAATACCGGGCAAAATCGTAGCACTGTAGCCTATCCAGACATCATTTCAGATGATAGTATCTCATTTATTCACTCATTGAATTAATTCTAAAGTCTTTTTCCAGTCTCAGTTTTGAGATCTTTGGAGTGACTCCATTCGCTCACCACCGAAAATTCCAAAAGGATAAGTAGATAATCCATCGATCTTATGATTTGCAGCATTCATAATAAACTTTACCCCAGTTGCAATTGCACAAAATTTACCAATAATAAGCTTGCTTTCTATTATTGGGCTACGATACAAAACATTTTTCTCAAAGTTTTCAACTCCTTCTGGATCATCGTAATAAGTATAGTCTCCAACAATAATATTCGGATCCTGAATGAAGTTCTTTAAAAAACCGAGTCCCTTGTAGGCTGGAATTGGAAATTTCTCATTTGGGTTTGGTCAAGTCATAATATTTACAAAAAGAAGATAAAAAGTCAGATTTTTTATTTTTTTGTATCAATATATTTCAGATATTTTCTGATTCTTGATCTAATATTCTTGTAAGGAGAACTTGTGTTAAGCTGAACGAGTCTTCAAAAAGTCCATTTTGTATATCGAGCCTTCTCATAAAGTTCCTCATTTGTATGGTTTTCAAGCATCTTTATAATTGATATATTATTTTCTCTAAGCAATGCTTTCAAAGTAGAAAAATCAAGGTGTTCATAGTCTTTATAAAATTTTTGAGCGAGCCTCCCTAGTTTATTCCACTTAAATCAGATTTCTGGTAGCTGGAGTTTCTCTGGAGTTTCAAAGTTCCTCTCCCATTTCAAAACTAGTTCTCATCGTCAAATAAGATAAGAAATCAGATTGTTGACTGATGCTTTTGTATCTTTTATTTGTCATTCAAGTTCCTCACGATTAGCGAGTTCAGCTGGGAGTGTTTCTAAATCTTTCCATAAAGTCGTGAAATGCTTTTTGATCTCTGAGATAAGCTCATCTTTATTCTTAGGTATCATTTTGTATATTCAAGTGGTCTAAAATGCTCTAAAATACAGAATTTTACAATATTTTTTTATTAGTTAAGGGGCGGAAGTTGATCAATTATATCGAAAAGTTTTTGTAGGGTATTAAAGTTGCGTGTTGTAGCAACAATTTTCAGCTTTCTTTCCAAATAGTTGTTATTTAATTTAGTTCTTGAAGCATCTTTAGGAAGATACATATACAGCTTATCTTCAACTATTCTCAATTCTTCTGGCTCAAACTTCTCTTTACTTATTTTGTCTACTAACTCAGGAGATAAAGTATCATTTGTTAGTGTAAAAAAGATCCTCCCGATATTGTAATCTGCTCAAAATGGATTCTTATTGAGCATCTCTTTAACTTTTTCTTTGGTAGTTACAATCGAAGAGAGTTCAGCCCCAATATGGAGCTTGATCAGCTCAGAAACTTTATTTGCAATTTCTCAAGGGGACTTATTTGAGGTCAAGACGATATTTCCGCTTTGAATATAAGTACGAACATTATCAAATTCACTTAAAAGAATCTCTTGTAATACGGACATTTTAGGGATCTTGTTTTTCCCAGTAGGCATCACTCCGCGTAAAAGAACGATATAAGGTTTTAACTCACTTTTCGTATTCATCAATTAGTTACTTCTTAAACTGAACTAAATATTCTTTGGTTTCAGCAGAAATTCTTCTGCTTTCTCTGGCTTTTTGAATAGTTTTATTTTGTACAAACGGTTCTAGAATTTTGCTCTCAATCAGTGGAATTGTTGCTTCATATTGTTTTGCGAGAGCTGTAGCAAAGTATCGAGCTTGCATCATCTGAATATAGTATTCCTCACTTTTAATTTTTGCCACGAGGTCGAGCATTTCAACCTTGAATTCTTGATCTAAAAAGTTTGAGAGGAGGAGTCCTATAGCATAACGCACAGTGTAGCAATGAGAGCTCTTGATCCAGATTTTGATTTGTTGGTAGGTCTCTTGTGGGTATCTCTTAAAGATCTTTGGAGAGAAGATATCACAAACCTCCCAATTATCGATAAAAGGCAGAAATTGCTCAAGTTTAGAAATTGCAGATCAAAAGTCTTTTTCCTGTTCAATGAAAATTCAGTGCAAAAGATTTTCTTCCAGATACTGATGAGGCAGTTGAGATAAAAAATCTGATCTTTCATCAGAATTTTTTAGTTCTTGAGCTAGTTTTCTTAAGACCGGAATCTTTGTTCATAAAATGTTTTTTGGCTCAATAGTGGGAATGAGTCTTGCATTGAATTTCGCATTTTTCTCATCTCTAAGCTCCAGTAAGCGTTGGGTAATATTCATTGTAAGTAAATAGATATAAACCTAGCAATCCTCTCTGTTAAAGACTTTTTTTATCTCTTCAAGTGAAATATTCCCTTCTCTCAAAAGTTTAATCTCTCAGTCCTCATAAAGAATAATCGTTGATGGTGTGCCAGTTAGGGTACTAGTATCCGAAATCTCCATATCAATTTCCTCCCTAATCTGCGGATTGAGTTTCTCTAAGCTGGTTATTGAAGGTTCTCAAGAGATATTTGCACTCGTTGTTAGTACGATTCCCCCAGCTCATCTGATAATATTAAGTGCAGTCTGGTTTCTTGGAATTCTAACTCAGATGGTAGCTAGTCACTGATCAAACTTTTTTGTAAAATCTAGTTTCGCTCTAAAGATTACTGTGAGCTCTCAGGGCCAAAACTTCTCTAAAACAGGGGTGATTTTCTCGAGAAAATCTGGTTTCTCATCAATAATTTCTGCAAGCCTAGAACGATCGTCAATCAATGCAATAATCTTCTTGCTGTGATCTCTCTTTTTGATTTGATAGAGCTTATCTACAGCGATTTCATCAGGAAGTGCTCAAATTCCATAGACGGTATCAGTTGGAAATACCACAACTCCTCAATTTTTCAAAAAATTAACTGCCATTGCTATCTCTTCTCTTTTGATATCCTGCATAAAGTCTGCAATTCTAAAAAAATAAAATCTGATTTTTTATTCCTTTTTCTCAAAAGATAAACTAACTACTGTGATTATAATTACATAGAGCATTGAAAGTCAAACAATAAGCCAAATTGAGGTATTAGTTTTTGCGAGATGTGAAATTGCAATTGCGAAGAGGATCCCGAGTATGCTATAGATTATTGAGCGAGGCATTATTGTTTTTGTAAGTTCTCTTTTCTCTTCTTGGGTGAATGTTTTTTTAATCATTTTAAATTAAATAAAGAATAAAACTACTCTGAGTCTAACCTATTTTGCTCTCAAATCAAGAGGAGTTATTTTTCGCATAAAAAAGGAAAAAACCTGATTTTACTTCAGGTTTCTCCTATTTTAGATTCTATTTTCTAACTAAAGAATTTTCTATAGATCAATATTCCTCAGCAAATAATAATACCAAGATTAACAAGAATGAAGAATATTTTTGCAAAAGTTTTCATTTTGCAAGTAGAAGACAAATAAAAATCTTTCCTTTATTTAATTAAGTTAGGAATATGCTCTTACTTTTCATCCAAGAAAAGTCCTACAATAACTGCTAACGGAACTGAGAGAATAATCCCCCAGAATCCCATAATCGTAGCTCAGAATAATGCTGATACGATCAAGAGAGCTGAGTTTACTCCAAGTTGTTTTTCCATCAAAAGCGGCGTAATCACATTATTTTGTACCCATTGGATAACAAAGAAGACAGCTCCGGCGATAATCATTCCCCAGAAACCATGATAAATCAAAGCAAGTACTACTAATGGGATAATTGAAAAGATGGGTCCAATATACGGGATAATATCCATTAATCCAGTAATGAGCGAAAGTGAGAGCATATTAGGGATCTCAAGTCCGCATCGCTTCATGATCCAAAGTGCTGCATACATCGCGATAATTACAAACACAGAAAGCAGAATCCTTGCCTTAAGCCGAAGTGAAAGTTTTTCGTATACATAGTCAATTTTTGCTTGAACTTTCTGCTTCTGTAGGTCTTTTTTTCCTTTTAAGAAGAGGCTGATCAGATATTTTTTCTCAATTGAGAAGAAGACTGCTAGGGTAAAAACAATTGTAAGATTAGTCATAACCCCTAAAAATCCTCAGACTACAGAGAATATACTTGATGAGAACTGTCTTAAATATTTTGTAGAATTATCAAGAAGCGTATTTAGAGAGCTGAGAATAGAAGATTGGAAATCACTATTAGCCCAGTTAAAACTTGCCCAATTTTCGATAAGATATTGTTTTACCGCTGATGGAAGCCAAGTAATAGTATTTATAGCATCAGGTCGAGTATTACCAAGGACAAAAGTCTGAAGTTCTTTTGCTGTCCCAGATATTCGAGTGATCAAAAGTGAAATCTGCGTGATCAGAAATGGAATTACCAGAAAGATTCCAGAAAACACAAATAAAAGAATCAAAAAATAACTGATCCCAATAGCTAAGCCTCTATTTTTAACCCTCTTTTGCAAAGATACAATCAATCCTTCACTAGAAACTGATATAATCAGTGCAGCAACTAGCAAATAAATGATATCAAGAGACTGATAAAAAAGATAACCAACGAGCACAAAACTAGCACCAATAAGCCAAAACTTTACCATACTTTTAGTTGGCATACTACCTTGAAAATTCTCCTGAGAAGACTCATTACTTAAGTTTTTCTCTGGAATTTTATCAGGAAATTTCTCGTTTGCTACTTGGTCTTTCTCTTTTTGAAACTCAAGGCTATCTAGGAGCTCTTGTTCTGAGATTTTTTTCATTGGCTATGCAAAAAGGAACTAAATACTGATTGAAATTCGGTTGAAAGATAAGTTTTTATCTGATTTTTATCTTTTTTTTCTAAGAGATTGATCAGCGGATCTAGCTTTGATTTTTGAAACATTACAAAACACTTTGAGTAGTTAGTATTTCATGGTTGCTGTTTGATAAATTCTTCATAAGAAGCAATCAATATCCTCTTGATCTGATGTCTAATGACAGCTCTTTTTGAGAGTGCTAATGGAACGTGAAAAGAAATCTGATGATAATCGCGGTTTGGATACTGAGCACAATAAAAAATCAAAAAAATCCCACGTACAAACGATTGTCTCTTTCTCGTCAAAAATCTGACTTCTTTCCCCTCTAATCTTTCTTTCTTCTTGAGCACAACAACAAAATATTGCAAATAAAGCACACCCCATCTTATCAATTCTCATCTTAAAGTCAACTCTATTAAGGCGAGGAGTAAACGATAAAATGAGCTCTTTTAACTCATATTTTGATACAAAAGTTCAATTTCTGCATATTGCTTTTCCCAATCAAAAAACTTCTCAGGTAGGTTTGCATATTCAGATTCCTTGAGTTTTTGGACAGCAGAGAGCAAGCTCGCTTTGTCTCAAGGTCTCATCATAATTGTTTTCCCGCCAGTAACTTCTGGGAGCGAGCTGATAGCCGTTGTGATAAGTGGTGTCCCCAGCGCTAGTGTTTCCGTATGCACAGATCAGAAGCCTTCAGACAGCGAAGGCGCGATCACTCCATCAACTTGGGAAACAAGAGCTCTTAATTCTGATTTTGGTAGTCCATTGTAAATTCTAACGCGTTTTGCTACTTCAGGAGGGAGCTTTTCTAAAAGAGAAGAAAGTCTGGCTTTTATCTCTGTATCTCTTTGTGCTGGGATAAAATTGAAGATCAACTGGAGATCTTCTGATTGTGCTAGAAGCTCAGGAACCGCTTCTAAAAGTGTATCGATCCCTTTAGAAATCCCCGTATGTCAAAAATAGAGGAGTGAAAGATAGGTTCAAAGCTGATATTTTTCTCTGATAGTATTTTTTTCATCAGTTGAAACTTTTGTTCTATCCCAAAAATTATGATCAACTCCATTATAAATGAGTCTAAGTTTTTCATCAGCAATTCAGTAGGCAATCCTTAGACTATTGAGTGTATACAATGAAACACAGTGATATATTGAGTATGGAAGCTGGAAAATAAGCCATTCAAAAACCTGATATATTCGAGCAGATCGCCATGGTTTGTACTGTTTCCAGAGCTGTCCAAAGATCTCGTGTACAGTGATCAAAACCTTTTTCTTAAACAAAATCCCGAGAAGAGAAGCAGGAATTGCACCTCAATAGGTACTGGTATGGATGAAGTCAATTTTTTCTCTTTTTAGAAGTTCTCTTCCCCTCCAAAAGCCACTTCGAATAAACGATTTTCTTCATTTCCCAGTTCTGATAATCTTGAGATTATTCTCCTTTTCAAGTTTTTTGAGTTTTGGATCATAGAGTGAAGTCAAGACAATAACCTGATATCCCTTTTCTACACTGCGAGAGATGATCTGCTCAAAGACCGTTTCTACTCCTCAAGCATGCGGAAGATAATAATCTAAGAGATAAAGTATCGTCTTTGACATCCAAATAAAAAAATAAATTAAATTAGTTAAGGAGCTCAATTTCTCTGAGCTCCGCTGAGAGCTTATGGATTTTAATATGGAGATAAGTATCCAAATCTAACTGATCAATCCATTTTGGCCATTCAATAACTATGGTCTCAAATTCAGAAATCTGATTTAAGATTCCTTTTTCAATCAGTTCTTCAAAGCTCTTAAGTCTATACATGTCTATATGGAGGAGTTTATCAGCATAAGTATTGAGATATGCATAGGTTGGGCTTTGAACGAGGTTAGGATCTATACCTAGACCTTCTGCAAATCCCTTAATAAGCGTTGTTTTCCCAGCTCAGAGCTCTCATTCGAGCAAGAGTATGCTATGATGCTGTGCAAGAGTTTTCCCATATTCATGCATCTGTTCTGGATTCTCAATTTTCATCTACAGGCTTCAAAAGATAAAAAACCAGATTTTTATTGTATTTTACTATAGCTTTTAGATGCTAACTTGCAAGTTATTTTCTCAAGATCCTCGATACTCGCTCGGTGCGATCTGATGCAGTACCCCAGAGAAAGTTTCCTCATCAAGCGGATAGAAAATCCCTTTTTTGACACGAGACATTTTGAGTTCTGGTTGAGAGATTGTTATTCAGGTCAGATTTTTTGTGATTTTTACTCCAGCTAGGAGAGGAATATAGGTAGGAACAGTCCTTTTTTTGAGTTCATAATCCCAAATATAATCATAACCTGAATCTTTTGCCCTCATACCTCGATCCTGATCAAAGAGGAGATTACCGAGTGAATAAAATATCGGTTTACCTTGATAAATTTCAAATTTTCAGGGAATATGAGAGTGATTCCCGACAATAATATCAGCTCCAGCATCTACTAAGGCATGAGCTAGCTTGATTTGTGCCTGATTTGGGTTCTGATGGTATTCTGCTCCTCGATGAATTGAAAGGATTTTTGCATCACAGCCTAGATCTTGCATTTCCTTTAGATCTCAGGTCATCAACTCGAGATTATTCGGATTCCAGGAGAGTCGCTCTCCACCATAGATATTTGTATTCCCATCATAAGAATATGCCTGAAGACAAAGTTTTAGTCAGTTTTTTTCTGTGCTGTATCGATTCTGGGCGTCTCCAGTACTATTCCCAGCACCAAAAAATCAGATCCCATGCTGATGTAAGGTTGCTCTGGTCGTGCGAACTCCCTCTCAGCCAGCATTACTCGTATGGTTATTTGCCAAAGACAATAAAAGCTGATTGCCTCCTTGAAGATCTAAAAGTGTTTTGATATTCCCTGTATTTGCACGAAACAGAAAGGTATTTTCAACTTTTTCATTTGCTTTTTTTGAAAATTGGCTTTCCAGGTTTGCAAATAAAATGCACTCTCCTGAAAGATAACATGGAAACTGATGAAAAGGATTGTAATTATCACCGGTGAAGATGCGATCATAGCCTTCTTTTTTAGCCCAAAAATCAATGCCTCTAGCAAGCATAATATCTCATCAAAAAATGAATTCGACACTAGGATCAGGTTTCTTTTCTGATGAGATACTAGAGATGATCTGGTCTATAAATTCTTTTGGAGAATGCGAAAAGAAACTCAGTAAAACTGATCCTCAAATCAGAAAAAATGAAGTAAGTAGCAAGAGAATTATCCTTTTTTTCATCAGAAAGCTCTAAGTAAATACCCATACAAATACGCAAACCATAGATAAAAGCAAGTCAAAATACAAAAACTCTGATTTTTTCTTTTTTTATTTCTTATGATAAAAATCAAAAAAACTGCTGGAAAAAAGAGAGAAAAAGAATATAAAAAATCTGAATTTTAATTTTTTTGTAAAACCACAATGTGAAGATGGCATAGTATTGCAGCGAGAAAGGCATCATGAGATGCTGCAAAATCTAGAATTTATAGTATTATTGGAAAAAAGATTCAGATGGCGGCTAAAAACTGAGCTGATCCAAAAATGAATCCTTCGTTGGAAATGATTCTAGAAAAGGCAAGATATAATGGTCTCCCAAAGGATGTTATTGAAAGGGCAATTCTTAAGGGATCTGGACAACTTGAAGGAGAGGAAATGAAGGAAGTATTCTATGAAGGATACGGACCAAATGGTTCAGCCTTCTTGATCAAGACTGTAACTTCAAATACCAATAGAACATCTCAAGCAGTGAGAACAGCACTTCAAAAGGCTGGAGGTTCTATGGCAGAAATTGGAGCTGTGGCTTGGCAGTTTAAAGAGCAGGGGCTAATCCTAATAGATGGGAAGTCTGAGATGGTAGAAGATAAAGGAAGACAATTGGAAAAGATTACTCCTTTTGATCCTGAAGAGTTGGAAATGCAGGTTATGGAGCTTCCTATTGAAGATGAGAGTATTGAGGAAAGTTCAGCTGAGGTGTATACTTCAAAGGCTGATTTCATAACTGTGAGAAAAGCTATAGCAGAACTTGGTTATCATATTACAGAAGCAGATATTCATTTCTTTGCTGAAAATCAGATTAGTTTGACAGGGGAGGATGTTGAGATATTTGAACGCATTCTCGAAGCCTTAAATGATGATGAAGATGTTGATCAGGTATATCACAATGTAAGCTTGTAAAACGATAAAAATAAAAAATCTGACTTCAAAAGTCAGGTTTTTTTGATATTTTCTTCTGATAGTTTCTCGTTGTTACTAAATCTCTTAATTTATTCAGTGTGATAGCTCCATCTTTTTTCTCTCTGTAAGTATGGAAACAGTGATTCAACATCCTCTCTAGTGACCTGCTGATATTTTGCTAGGAATTGGTCAAGAGTCTTAATCTCTCCATAGGTTAGATACTGATGTTCGAGGAAGTCTGCCATCTCATCTGAACTTTCTATTCCCATTTGAATTCCTCCAATGAGATAATTTTTCGCATTTTCAAATTCTTCATCGCTGAATCCTTTTTCAAGGAAGGTATTTATTTCTTCATGAATTTTTTCTACTCAAAAGTTAAATTTCTCCTTGTCTAATCATGCCCTTATACTAAATATTCAAAATTCTTTGGTTTGAGCATGATTTGCTCTGATATAATAGCAGAGTCCTAGTTTCTCTCTAATGTTTTGAAAAAGTCTTGAAGACATATTCCCTCAAAGGATTGTGCAAAGAACACTTGCAGCATATTTCTTTTCTTCCAGTCCATTTAAACCTGGCATTGAGATGATGAGATGATTTTGTTCAGTTCATTTTTTGAAAAAATCAGATTTTTCTAATGGTAGATTTCGTAAAAATTCAGGTTTCTCCCTTTCTTTTTTCTCAGGTAGAGGAGAAAAGAGTTCCGTGATCATAGACTCAAGTTGTTCCTGATCGAGAATTTTTCCAGCGATGGTGATAACTAGGTTATCCTTTGTATATAACGCCTTCTTATAGTCAAAAAGGGCTTGTGCATTAAATCAATTAATTGTCGCCTCATATCAGATGATTGGTCTTCCATAATTTCCTTCTCAGAAAAAAAAGCGTTGCCATTTTTCATCGCACACATGAATAGGTTGGTCTTCATACATCTTTAGTTCTTGGATGACGACTCCTTTTTCCCTTTCAAGTTCAGCTTCTGGAAATTGTGCATCAACCATCATATCTGCGAGGAGCTCTAGTCCTTCTGTTGCAAAATGAGGAGCAGATTTTACATAGTAGTTGGTGCTGTGTTTACCTGTGCTAGCATTAAATTCAGCTCAAATCTTGTCCATTGCTGTGGCAACAGCTTTTGGAGTCGTCCATTTCTTCCCTCACTTAAAAAACATGTGTTCCAAAAAATGAGAAATTCCGGCTTCTTCTGCTGTTTCATAGACAGAACCTGCCTTTACTCAGATTTGAATGGTGATTGAATTGCTCTCCTGCATAGGAGCAAAGATACAGGTAATCCCGCTTAGTATTTTTATTTCATACTTCATTAGTATTTAGAAAAAAAGGAATAAAAAACTGACACAAAGGTCAGATTTTTTTATTATTTAAAGAGTTTAATTCTTTACTCTTCTTTATTTACAAAGTTCCATGCATCCTGAATCCCCTCAAGGATAGATTTCTTAGCTTCCCATCAAAGAATTTGCTTTGCTTTTGATGCATTTGCTACGGAGATAGCTACATCTCAATCTCTTCTATCAACGATTTCATAGTTAATCTCATCACCTATGATCTGTTGTGTCATCATGATCATTTCAAGTACAGAAGTTCCAGCCCCAGTTCCAATATTAAAGACCTCAAAAAAACTGACTTCATCTTCAGATTTTTGCTTCTTCTCAAGTAACCATTCAAAACTTCTCAAATGAGCCTCAGCTAAGTCCTCAATATGAATATAATCTCTAATACAAGTCCCATCAGGGGTTTGATAATCATTTCCAAATACGCTAATTTTTTCAATCTCTTTTTTTGCAACTCTTAGGAGATAAGGAAGCAAATTGGTCGGAATTCCTTTTGGATTTTCTCCTAATTTTCAACTATGATGTGCTCAGATTGGATTGAAATATCTTAGAGAAACTGCAGAAAATCATTTATGAGCTACCATATCCTTGAGCAAAAACTCAGTTACAAGCTTCGTGGTTCCGTAGGGGTTTATTGCGCTGAGACGGTCTGTTTCAGTAAAAGGTGGAATATTTCTATCAATATCGTATACCGTCGCACTAGAAGAAAAAATCAGATTTTTTACCTTATGAGTATTCATAACCTCAAGGAGATTCAAGGTTCAGTTAATGTTATTCTCATAGTATAAAAAAGGATCATGGCAACTCTCAGAAACGGCTTTCTTTGCTGCAAAGTGAATTACCCCAATGAATTCATGTTCTTCAAAAAGCTTCTCAAGAAACTCACTATCTCTCACGTCTCCCTCAAGAAAAGGTAAGTCATAACCTAAGATTTCCTTGATGCCATCTAGAACAGTAGTTTTGTGTGCATTTGAGAGATTATCAATCAAAATTGGCTCATATCCAGCCTGCGCAAAAAGTACTGCGGTATGCGAACCGATATACCCAAGACCTCAGGTAATCAGTATTTTTTTTGATTCCATTTTATACAAAAAAGAATAAAAATTAGCAATCTTTCTCTTTACTATACAGATAAAACATATCAAAGTCAAGAAGATATTTTGCTCTTTTGAATTCACTTCTTTTTATTATAGAAAAAATAAGACAAAAACTGATTTCCCGTCTTATTTTTCCTTTGATTCAGGGACTTTTCGTTCTCACTCTTTTAAGTCTCCTAAAATATAGTCTCCAATACGGATTCTTTTTAGATCTATAACTTCATAGCCAAGTGCCTTAAAAATTCTTCTAATATGTCTTTTCTTTCCCTCATTCAACACAATATTCAGCTTTCAACTCTCGGTTTGTTGTAGTGAAAGTGTTCTTAAAAATTCTCCTCCTTCCCAAATTCCAGCTAAAACTTTCTTTTTTAGCTCGAGATTAAATGGGCGATTAAGAGTAATAAGGTATTCTTTTGTAATTTTAGAGCTCGGATGTTCAAATTCATGCACAGTTCATGGATTCTTTGCTAGTAAAATTAGTCCACGACTTTCTTTATCAAGTCTCCCGATATAGTAGTAGTTTTTGAATGCTTCTGGCAATAAGCTATAAAAAATCTGATTATGAGGATCCGCTTTTGAACATGTATATCCCTTAGGTTTATTGAAAAGAATAAAAGCTGGTTTTTTATTTTCTGTATTAGATGAATCCGATAAAATATATTCTTTAATTCTCAGGTCTGGAATTTCAAGGAGGTCTTTCTCAAGCAGTTCAGCTTTATAGTTATTTACCTTTTCTTTATTAATAAAAATTTTCCCATTATCAATGAGCAGCGTTATTTTTCTCCTTGGGAGTTGATGTTTTGTCTGTAGGTATGCTCTGAGTAGCATATTTTTTTGAGGAATAAAAAAAGAACACCATTTATAGATGTTCTCTTTTATACTTGCTTGCTTTAAGATTACAAGCGTTTTATAGTACTAAACTATTTAGCAGCGTTAAGAGCAGCTTGTTGAGCAGCTTGAACAGCAGCAACATCAACACCAGCATTCTTAAGAGCTTCTTGTTGAGCAGCTAGAGCAGCATTAGCAGCTTCCATAGCAGCTTGAACATCTTCTCCAGTGTAGATAGCTACTCCAGAGTTTGCTTCAACTACTTCAGATGGTTGTTGTACAACAGCATTAGTTGTTTCAGTATCTCCGCTAGTAGCATCAATTACGATGTCTTCAACAGTTCCTGTTGTGATCTCAGCATTTGCTCCTGAGTCAAGGATAATTTCTGGAGTTTCAGTCTTTCCACATCCAGCCAAAATAGCAACAGCAGTTAGAGCTACAGCAGAAGCCAACATTTTCTTTGTCATTTTTCCTAATTCATAATAAAATAAAAATATGAATGCCCCTTATATACGAAAATGCTTCCTTATTGCAAGTTTTTTTTTATTTTTTTTCTCTTGCAAGAAAAAAACAAATAACTATCCTTGAAAACAACACTAAGAAATCAGATTTTTTATTTTTTTTCTCCAAACTCTATTATGAATATAGATCAGATTTCTATTGATCCATCTTGGAAGCAGGTACTTCTCTCCGAATTTCAAAAGCCTTACTTCGCTGGTATAAAGGACTTCCTCCTCAAAGAATTTCAAGCATGATATACTATATTCCCAGCTGGAAAAGATATCTTTAGAGCTTTTAATGAGACTCCTTTTGACGAGGTAAAGGTAGTAATCCTAGGACAAGATCCCTATCATGGAGTAGGAGAAGCACATGGATTGAGTTTTTCTGTGCCTGAAGGAGTAAAAATTCCTCCTTCCCTGAGAAATATTTATAAAGAGCTGAAAACTGACTTAGGAATTGAGCCTGCTTATAGTGGCAATCTTGAAAAACGAGCACATCAAGGCGTATTCCTTCTGAATGCAGGTTTAACAGTGAGAAAAGATACTCCAAATTCTCACAAAGATGCAGGTTGGCACCAATTTACTGATGCAGTTATCAAGATTCTTTCCGATAAAAAGGAAGGCCTAGTTTTTATTCTTTGGGGAGCCTTTGCTCAAAAAAAAGCAGAACTCATTGATACCGATAAACATTTCATCCTAAGCTCGCCTCATCCCTCGCCATTCTCGGCAGATAGAGGGTTCTTTGGTTCTAAACCTTTTAGTAAGTGTAATGAGATATTAGACAGTATCTGAAAAAAACAGATTGATCGAGATCTTAGCCATTAGAACGATGTTTAAAAAAATAAAAAATCAGATTTTTTTCTTTATTCTTCTCCAACTATAGTATGTTCAATTTTGGAATCCTTGGTATGAATGCCAGAAATCTCCAATATATCAAAAAACAAAACCCTAGAAAGGCAGTCCGTCTCGCTGATAATAAACTCCAGACCAAGAAATTTCTCGGAGAGAGAGGAATCCCTTTTGCTGAGACCTATGCCGTGATTAGATCTCGTAAACAGCTCGTAAACTTTGACTTTTCTACTTTGCCTGCTAAGAATTTTGTCCTTAAGCCAAACCATGGGAGTAAGGGAAGGGGAGTTTGTATCCTCAAAAAGCTATGAAAGGGACCGCTTCCAGAGGAGAAAAAATCGTTTTTTTGAAGATGGTTTTCTTTTTCAAAAAAGAAAGAAAATTCTGAAGAAGTTCAGCTTTTTGGACTCCAGTGAGCTACCATATCTGAAGAAGAGCTCAAAAGAAGAGTCATTGATACCCTAGATGGGAAATACTCTATGACGCTTACTGATGAGGCAATTTTAGAGGAGAAACTTGTTCCTTGAGAGGGATTTAAAGAGTTTTGTGAATTTTGACTTGCTGATCTGAGGATTATTGTATTCAAACTTGTTCCTGTCGCTGCAATGATCAGGATTCCTACCCTCAAATCTGGTGGAAAAGCGAATCTAAATGCCTGAGGAATCGGTTGTTGAATAGATATTTGAAGTGGGAAAATTACTTCAATGCTCTATAAAAATAAGATTTATACAACAAAGTTCCCAGATGAATATGCTCATTTTCAGGGGAAGAAAATTCCTTTCCGAAATGATATTTTGCTCTATTCCTCAAAAGTGCAGTACTTTGTAAATCTTGGATATCTAGCACTTGATCGAGTGATTACAAATACTGGACCAAAACTTCTGGAAATTAATGCTAGAGCTGGGTTAGAAGTGCAAAAGATTGCAGATATCAGACTTAAAAGTGTGTTACAAAAACTCTGAGATTTGAGAATCCAAGACCCAGAAAAGTGAGTTGATATCGCGAAAACCTTGTTCTCAAGGGAGGCTTCTCAAGAACTCAAGATGAGTAAAATCCTCTATCTTTCCCAGTCAGCGAAACTCAAATTGTATGCAGAAGGGCAGGAGGAAACCCATTCAATCCTTTTGGAAGTAGATTTAGATAGTAAAAAAAATCTGATTTCTCCTGACTTATATCAGAGAATAAGCGATTTTTGAGCAAAACAGATTTTTATTGATGCCCCAGATACTGATGTGCTAATTAAAAATCTTAAATACGAACTATGAACCTGAGAAAATAGAGTAGTGATCTGACAAAAAACTGCTTCAAAATTTCTTATCAAGCCTCTAAAAAAACAGGAGCTTTCTGTAAATATTCTCAATCCAAAAAAGATTATCGCAATGGAGACCGCACAATTGCACCTTATTGATGATAAAGTTGAAAAACTCTCTAAAAGACTCAATCTAACTACAAGGCTGAGGCCGGTGAATTATTTTGGAGAACTAGACCGTTTTATCTCAGAAAAGTGAAATTATAATCCTGTTTTTGATTATAAGTTCCCATCTTTGCAGTTGCAGGATAAATGGGCTTCAGAATTGCATGCTTTCCGTGATCAGCTAAACAAGAGCTATTTGAAAAGTCCATTTTTGCAGCTCTTTAAGGAGAAGATTGATGAGCTCGACCATAGGACAAAACTTCTAAAGGCATATACTAATCAGGATTTTTCTCTTATTGAAAAAGAAAATATAGCATTGTTCTGATCTTTTGATCCAGAACTTCTCAAAATAAGCAAGGAAAAGCTTTTTGCTGCTTGAGGAAAAAATAAAGAAAACTGATCTCCACTATCTTCTCAGCAAGTTCGTGAGTATATTGAAAAATATCTGACTGAAAGAGGAATTTTCTGAGTAGAAATCGTTGAGAGTTCCACAACCTTCTCGAGAATGTCAATTAGTATCTGAAAAACTACCAAGATCAATATTTCTAAAAATATTCGCTTTACTGAAAATGAGCTTAAGCTCATTCTTGCCCATGAAGTAGATATTCATCTCACAAGATATTTGAATGGATTAAAATCTTGACGAAATATTTTTAAGTCTTGAACTGCTTATTATCTCAAAGATGAGGAGTGACTTGCTGTATGGAATGCTCGTCAGCTTGTTGACGATGAGGAGGAAAGCTTGGCTCTCTATAGAAAGTATTATCTCCTTGCTGAGGCAAGATCGCTTTCTTTCGCAAAGATGACGGAGCTAATGTATCTTCTAAATCCTAATAGAACATTGGAATGAGCGTTTAAGAGTATTTTAAGAGTAAAAAAAGGTCAAATTCTGACTGAGACTCCTACTAACACCTGTATTTGGATGAAGGATAAGGTGTATTTAGATGGATTTATGAAAATAAGTAAGGCTAATCTATCTGAGTTAGAGCTACAAAAACTCAAAAAAGGAAAGATAAAGCTGGAAGATCAGAATTTTATTGTGTAACAAAAAAATGATTTTAATTTACAACCTAGGATGACGATAGTCTTCCCTTTTTTACTTTCCCTAATTTCAAATGATTTCACAACTCATCACTCATCTCCATAAAACTTGACTGATAGAAACTCAAAATTATGAAAAAATCAACGAAAGTACAAATCATGAGGTGTATACTGTATGAGAGCTGATTCTCAAGGTCGATACAAATAAACTCCCATTATACAAAGAATATCAGCTTTTGAAGGAAATTTCTTGAAAAATAAAGTGCCCAGAACCTCTATTTTTTTATGAAAAAGAAATTTGAAATCAGACTTTTTTTGTTTTGTGAATCGAGAAATTGTGTTGAAAACCATTAGATTATGTTTGGAAATCTCTCTGAGAAGCGCAAAAAAGAAATCTTCTCAGTGAAATTGTTCAGGAGGTCGAAAAATTACATTCAATATCAACCCAAGAAATCACCCAGAATTTCGCTAAAAATATACAGTATTTTGAGTTCTTAGATAATAAAATTACTTCAAAGTTAGAATTAGCAAAGCAAAATCCTAATGTAAAAACTGAAGATATAATCAGAATTTTTGAGCTTTACTGAGAGCTTATGCCTCAAATATCAAAGCATGAAAGCGTAATTATTCATAATGATCTTCGATATAAAAATATTCTCGTTTCTGATGAGTGAATGTTTGTCTGAATTATAGATTTTGAAGAATCGTTGTTCTGACCAAGATATGTTGAGCATTTTCGTATTGCGGATCATCTATTTTTTGAAAAAAATTATTTTGAACACTGAGGAGAAAGATTTGAAGAAATCTGATTTTTATCTGATTTATTTTCCTCTTTACAAAAAAATGAGGAAGAAGTCAACTTTACAATCAATAGCCCAGAAAGATTGGTTTATTCAATTGGGACTTATATTAGTCTTCTCTCCTCATTTTCACAGCCTCGATATAATCATCAAGAGGTTGATGACTATCAAAAAACGTATCTTATTACACTAAAATAGCACAGAATACGATTTTTACCATCTTTTCCAACTTGGACAAGACTGCTGAATATTGATATGTGCAAATCCATTGAACTTGATCGCTTCCATGATTGTTTCTTTCATAAGTTTAATATCTTTGTCTGGAACACTCCTTACAAACTTACAGCCTGCAACTTCTGCTAGATTAACTGGATGCATTGGAGCGATCTGGTTTCCCTCAGGAGTTGATTTTGTCTTTGCTCAGATTGGAGTTGTACAAGAAGCTTGACCAGTAGTAAGTGCATAATTTTGATTATCACAAGTAATATGCACAAATGGAATATTTCTTCTACATGCATGAATCAAATGTCCAACTCAGATTCCATAACTATCTCCGTCTCCGGAAACTGAAATCACGGTTAGTTCAGGATTAGCCATTTTTACTCCAGTAGCAAAGGGAATCCCTCTTCCGTGCAAGGTTTCAGAACCATATCCTTCCATATATTGGCTCATTTTACTATTACATCAGATTCCAGTCACCACAACGAGCTGGTGAAGCGGAATTTTTAGCTCAGCAATTGCTTGCTTGAGTGCGATATGAATCAAAAAGTCTCCACATCCTGGGCACCATTGTATTTTATTAGTATTATGTCTCATTAGAATTTTGTTATCAAAAATAAAGAAGCATTAGTCTTGAACTGCTTGGATTTCCTCCTCAAAGAGAGGATATAAGGTAACTTTTCTCTGATGTGAGATTTTTGAGTTCCAGTCTCCATACAGCTCACATTCTTTACGAACCAAATCTTCAAGCATTCCACTATGATTCATTTCAACAAAGATCAAATTCTGAATTCTTTCTCTGTTTTTCTCCAGAAATAGTTTTAATCTTGGATCAAAAGGATAGAGTGATTTTACAATAATGAGGCCGTATTCAGACTTATTTTTGATCCATTGCTCTAGTGCATAGCGGTTGACCCCCATTGTGATGAAGAATTTTTTAGCTTCAGGATTGATGACTTCATATCCATAAAAGTTTTCATTGAATTCATTTTGGATAAAAGTCTGTATTTTCCTTGCTCTTTTCTCCATCATTTTCCCCTTGGTTGTGGGTTCCTCATTAGTAAAACCATACTCATCGTGTTCATATGAGCTCGCAATAAAGGTTGTCCCCTGTCTTCCAGGATAGCTATATGGAGAGATTCAATCTTCTGTGATTTCAAATCTTTTGAAGGTATCTTCGGGGTTTTCATCAGCGATCTTCCCCCTTAAAACAGGTTCAGAAATCAGATTTTTCTTTTCTATGGTAAGATAAGACTCAGAGAGCTGTTTATCACTTAGTAAAATTACTGGATGCTGATAAATATCAGAATAGTTTAGAGCTTTCCCGGCAAAATTATATGCCTCTTCAAAAGTTGAGGGATAGAGTACAATTGGCTTGGTATCTCAAAAGCTCGCATTCAAAGCATAATTGATATCTCCTTGTCCTGTAAAAGTTGGCGTTCCCGTACTTGGATCGTCTCTTTGAGAAAGGACATATACTCACCCAATTTCAGCTTGATTTGAAAATGAGATAGCCTCCGTCATCAAAGCAAATCCACCTCAGCTTGTTCCACACATAGATCTTTTCCCAGCAAATTTTGCTCCGAGCATAGCCATACCTACTGCGATTTCGTCTTCAGCTTGGAGAAAGGTTACCTTCTTATTTTTTACTACTTCATCAATAATTGAAGAAGCTGGTGTCATTGGATATGCAGCATAAAATTCCAAATCTGAATCCATAGCCCCTTTTGCAATGCATTCATTTCAGTACATAAAAATCTTTTTTTCTCAGATCACTTTACTACAGTCAATCTGTGGAAGGTCAGCATTTTCTTGTCTTTTTATATATTCGTACCCAGCTTCTAGATCAGCATAATTCTGATCCATAATTTCTTGAGAGAATGATTTTAGAGAGAATTGTCTCTTTAGAATTGCTTTCCCCTCATCGATGGAAAGATTCAAGAGTTTTAGAGCTGCTCAGAGCGTAAAGGTATTTCTATATTTGCAGTTCTCATCCTTGATCATAAAGGTATTTCTGAGATCATAGATCGGCTCATTCTTACTAATAGAATACTGATCATATGCCAGGAAAAAATCAATCTCCTTTCTGATAAAGATCTGATTTTCATCAGAAATATAGAGAAAAAAACAGTTGTTGTCTCATTTGATGATTGATGCGTACTCCTTGTCTCCAAGTACGGTATATCCCTTTTCACTCAAAATCTCAGCGAGAAAAAGTCCCGCAGTATTTACTCCAGATCCAGCAGGACCTGAAAATCAGATACTTACTTTCATATTAGTCTTTTTATTTAATCATATAAACTCTCCAAGTATACAAAAAACTCTCTGATTTGCAAAAAGAACAAAAATCAGATTTCTTTTTCTCCTTGACGAAATGAGAAATCGTGATATTACACTTCTCTTGAAAAAAATGCCAAAATGAGTACATACTGTAGGTAAACTTTTATCAGAAAACAATTACAAAAAATATGAGGAAACTATTTAGTTTTTTGCTGTTATCAATTTTTTCCCTAGCATGGGGATTCGCTTATACGCCATTTTCTGAGCAGGAACACGCACAGATCGATCAGCGACTTAATCAACCTTTATCCAAAAAAGAAAAGAAAGAAAAATCAGATTTTTTTTCTCGTTTGGCTCAAAAGTCACTTGCCATCCGCAAAGCCTTCCTTCCAAATCTAAAAACTAAACTGTACTGACCAGCTTTGAGAGCTGAGGATCTTGCCTCAATTGAGGATAGAGTGCGTACTTATCAAAACTTCACTACTGGAAGAAGAGAAGAAATGCTCGAAGAATTACTCAAAACGCAGCAGATTTCTGAGGAGATCTCAAGGTCTTTGCAGATTGAGAGTTTTGAGAGTTTTGAGGGGTATGCAAAGACGATACTTCCTACACCAGTATTCTGGTTACCGATAGATCAGGTAGATATTAACCTTTTGCTTGGGTGACCGGGAACCACTGGACTGAAGCTTAACTCGAATAATCTCATTCAAGAATCTGCAGTGGTATTGCCTCCATGAACTGTTGTGAGTTTGATGAAGAAAGTAGATAACTGAATATTTACAACATATCAGATCCGCACGAGAGAATTTGATGCTGGAAGATGAGCGAAATATGGATACTTTTTAGATTCAAGATTTATCCAAAAAGTAGATCAGAAACCTGCTGAGAAAATTCAGCTTTTACCCTCACTTGAACAAGTGAAAAAAAATCTCCTTGCTGCCTCTGGTACCGTATATGTTTGGGGCGGATCATGGTGGCAGGGGATACCAGAGATTGAAAAATTTTTCCCCTCAGCTACTGGACTTACAACTTTAGAAACTAAGAGGAAACTTTTCCAAGGAGTTGATTGTTCTGGACTGCTTTATCAGGCGACTAATTGATATACGCCAAGAAATACTCGTAGCCTTTTAAATTTTTGAAAACCAGTTCCTATCGCTGGTAAAACGATTGATCAAATAGTGAAAATTCTGAAACCTCTTGATCTCATAGTTTGGGATTGACACATCGTGATTGTTTTGGATGAGAAGAGGATGATTGAGAGTAGGTGAAGAGGGCAGCTTCCTGGAGGAGTAGAGATTGTGGATACCAAAAAGAGGCTTGAGGAGATTTTTAAGACGAGAAGCCCCGTCGATAATTATTATGACTCAAAATTAGCAAATCATAAGAAATTTGTAATAAGAAGATGGATTTAATTAGTAGCTATCGTTCTAGTGCAATTCTTTGATAAAAAGAGAGAAAAGTCAGATTTTTTCTCTTTTTTGTTTTTCTTGATTTTCTCTTGAAAGCAAAAACTTGAATGCTATAGTTAGGGATGATTTATTTCATGATATGGCTATAATGTTCAAGATCTCATATTCACCAAATCTCAAGTGAGAAGTTTATATTTCAGGAAGTAAAAATGCGGCACTTCCAATTCTTGCTGCGAACTATGTTGTAGATTCTCAAATTCAGCTTGAGAATATGCCAGATATTAGTGATATTCATAATATGAAGCGCCTTTATGAGGAAGCTTTTGCAGTATCAAAGGAATACTTTGATCTGACTGGTCAACTTGCAACCAAATTCAGAGCTTCAATTCTTTTGATCCCTGTTGGACTTAAAAAATTCGGAGAAGTCAGATTTGTTTGATCTGGTGGATGTAAAATTGGGAAAAGGCCACTTGATACCTTCGATGACGCACTTCAGAAAGCTGGTGTAAGGATTGAACAGTGAGCATTCAAAACTTTCAAAGTTGTTGGGAAACCAAAGAAAAATATCATGCTTCAAGAGTTCTCTGTAACAGCAACTGAAGCATTGATTACCTATCTTGCATTTTTGGATGATGTAGATTATGATATTACAGTATATCAAGTTGCAACCGAGCCTCATGTGAAAAACCTTATTGATTTTCTCAATGCAGCAGGAGCAAAAATTACAATGGGACTAGATCATACTATCACTATTTCCCCAAGTAAGATTAATATTCAGCAGACCTCTTTTGAGATTATTAGCGATTATATAGAGGCGGGAACTTATTTTGCAATTGGTGCTGGAGCAGATAATTCGGAATTGACAATCAAAAATGTGAATGTTGATGATCTTAGTGCAATGTACAATATTGCAGATAAGATTGGAATTAATTTCAAAATCATAGACAAGCATACTATCACAGTAAATTCTTATAATAAGCCAAATTATAAAGCAACAAAGTTTGAAGTCAGAATTTTCCCAGGTTTCCCTAGTGATCTTCAGTCAATTTTTGGAGCATTAGCTACTCAGTTTAACGGAGTTACCAAGATCTTTGAAACGCTCTATGAAGGAAGATTCTGATATCTCAATGAACTTGAAAATCTCTGATGAAAAATAGAGATTCTTAATCCCCATCAAGCTTTGGTTATCTGACCAAGTAAACTGCACTGAGGATATGTTTCAAGTACTGATCTGAGATGAGGAGGAGCGATGGTTCTTGCGGGGATCATGGCTGAGGGAGAAACTTCTATCATGAATGAGGAAATTATTGCCAGAGGATATGCCGATATTGTGAATAAACTCAAAAAAATCTGAGTAAAAATTGAGCAAGTGGCATAGTGGAGATAAGAGAGAATGTTGAGAAAATCAGAATTCTCTCTTTTTTATTTTATCTTGACTTTTTATTCTATATTTGTATAGTATTCTCGTCTCATTGGAGAAAGTATTTCGTTGCTAGTATTCAATAATAAAGTGTTTCTTGCTTATTGATAGTGATTTGATATTCCTCTCCTTTAGATAAAAGTTTATAAATGTATAATTAACAAAAAATTAATTGGCGTATGGCTAAAATTAATGGAGCCCGCAAGGGTAATGCAAAAAAGGATCTCGCTAATAATTCTGCTCAGAAGGCAAATTTAACGCTTGTAGATCAAACCTCAAAATCAGAAGAATCTACTTCGGATGAGAAAAAATCTGCTAAAAAGTCAAAAAAAAAGCAGAAACAGGGGGAAAACTTTTCAGTTAAACTTTTAAAGAAGCCTAAGGCTGCTCATTCAGCCTTTCAGCTTAAGTCTTTCTCGTCATTTGCGACCGCTACTTCAGAGCGAGTATCTATACCCGCCTACCACTGCAAAGCTAGGAAAGAAGGAAGGAAGCTTGTTATTGCTTTGAAAGCTAGACCAAGTAATGAACTAAGTATAAGGTTAGAAAAACTTTCTGTTAGTAGTTCGATGAGTAACTTTGACTTTTCTAATAATTTTGTTTATTTAAAGGTTAAAGATACTGATATTAAGTTGTACCGTAAGGTCGGGAGTGAAGTTTTGTGTGCAGAGTATCCTTGTGTTCCGGAGCAGATCCAGATGACTTATGAAAAGATTCTTGGGTTAGTGCAGTTTACTTGATCTTTTATCCTTGAAAGAGGCATCCAATATTTTGGATGCCTTTTCTTGTTTATTTTATTTCTAGTAAGCTGGGATTACTGACTAGAATACTACTTTTAGATCTATTTTCTATAAAATGTTTATTTTTTTAAAAAAGTCAATATAAATCTCTTGATTTTTTTGACTTTTTTTATATACTATGTATAATATATTAAATATAGGAATTTAATTTTATTCTCTATAGTAGAAAAAATGACTTTAAACAACCTTGAAAATCGTCTTGATCAACAGGAAAAAAAATCTTATTTAAACAATAGTAGCCTTAAAGCTACTATAGCAAGTGTATTGTTGTCCGCAAGCGCTTCCGCAGAAATAAATGGAACGAGTGTTCAGCAAGAACTTATTAAAAACAATAAAAACGAGCTTGTACAAACTCTTTCTAATAAGAATAAAGAGGAAAAAGCAGTTACTGCCAATTATAAGGAGGTATTATCTAAGCTTGGTAATCAGGTAGAAGGACAGAAAGATGGAGAGCCAGTGAAGCTTGATGGGGCAGAAAAACAGGCTGTTGTAGATGAATTCAAGACAAGTTTTCATATTAATGGGGATTCTCTAAATATTAGTCAGGTTTCTGTAGATGATCCTAAGATTTTTGATCTTATCGCAAAAAAATATATTGGTGAATCTCAGAGAACTGCAAATGGAAAGTATGCTTACGTTCAGGATTATTTTCTTGATGCAACCATGAATCCAAATAAGGATCAGAAATATGCAGATAAGCTCAAAACTGTAGATATGCATCTCCTTGTTCAAAAGGTGATGAAGGATAATAGGCATGAACTAAAACTCAATAAATTTTGAGTAAATAGTGAAAAGTATAATGTTGGACTTACAGAATCTGGGAATAAAATGCTTTTCAATAATTTGCTTGTTTTTGATGTGAAGGGAGCAACTGCAATAGAAGAAAGAATTAAGTCAGTGGAAGTTAATTATGATAGAAATGCGACAAAAGAAAGACTTGAGTCAGAAATTTCAAAGCTTCCTTTCAAACTTAATCTTGATAGAAAAGTATTAAAGGATATGCCAAGTTATATGGATCATATTGATCTTGCAAGACTTTTGCAGACAAGTATCAAGTGGAGTTCTCAGACAAAACTTGAAAATGCGACTAATGAAAAAAATGACCTAGAAAACTGGTCTAGAGCCTTGGTTGTCAATGGAGCAACTACAAAGGAACTTACAGATGTTGCAGTAAAATTTAACGATGATAAAGTTGCTATTGAAATCCAAAAACCAAAGGATTTTAAGGCGAAATTATTTGGATTTGACCTAGAATTTCAGTGTAAAGTTGTAAATGGAGGACTTGAAGTTGAGATTCCAACAGAGGGAAAGCATGGTCTTAAGAAATTCAAGGAGCATTTTGTAAAATCATTTACAGAAATCTGGGAAAAGACAAACAAGACTCACCTTTGAGATCAAAATGTTTTCCAAAATCTTAATAAAGTTCCATACAAGGTCGGAAATATTATGAAAACTGCGGTTTCTCCAAGAATCATTACAGCTGATCCATCAACTGGATTCGAAACAAATGTAACAAGCAGAGTTGCACCAGTAATTATTCGTAATGTAATCGAAAATAGTGAAGAAGGTAAAAAATCAGATATGAAACTTGTTGATCAACTAGGTAGAACTTTAGCGGGAAATCGTATTCAACACGGAAAAACTTCTTCAATTTCTCTCGGAGATAAAGAAGGAGGATATAAGCTTGAAGAATTTATCGGTGCAGATCAGCCTTATACTCAGGTTGCATTTGAAGGAAGTGAAGCTAAGACCCTTGAAAATACTGTAAAATCATTTAATGCAGAGAAAGGGGAGGTAGCACTTCGAAATCCTAAGAATAATAAGGAGGTTGCAAGAATCCCAGTAAAAGTAGAAGATCAAGATCCTACTCCAAAGTCAAAGAAACTTACAGGATATTTTTATGATACAGAGAGAAATTCAGTACAGGTGACTGCTGATAACTTCTCTTATTTGCTCTCTCAGGCATCAAATAAAGATCAATCACTTATCCTAAAAGGAATTAATCTAGGATTATCAGATGCTGAAGTGTATGATAAGTTTAAGGAGCTCTTTGATAAGACTTTCCAAGGAAAGAATCAGCTTAATGGTATCGTAGTAAATGGAAGATATGCAACCGTAGATGTAAGAAATGAAGGAAAACTGATCACTGTGAACGATAATACTCCAGAAAAGGTTCAGAAGATTCTTGCTGCCATGAGAACATATCTTAATGGGTTAGAAAGACTAAATGCAATGGATGTTCAGGTTTCTCCTGATGGAAGAGGAAAAAATGGGAAAAAGAATAGAAATCTTTATGAATCTATTGGAGGAGAACACGGAGTTGGTAGAACACCAGTGTCTGGATGGAAGGAATTTGATATCGAGAACTCAACAAATCCAGCAAAATATACGGTAATTGATGGAAAGGGAAATAGAGTACCTTTAGAGTTCAATCTTTCTGGAGATAGACTTTCTCTAGAGAAAAATGAAATCCAGGTAGATGGTGTAACCTATAATCTCAGCTATGACAGAAGCAATAATACTCTTTACCTTCTCCCTCAGAAAGTAAAGTAGTTTATATATTAATATCGAAGGAGAATTTCGGCATAAAAGCTGAGATTTTTCTTTTTATTTTGTTTAATAAGCTTTGTAAATTGATTTGATAATTAGATTTGATAATTAGATTTGCTTATGTTTGAATAGATGTTTTTGGGAAAATAGAGGTAATGTCAAGGGATAGTGAGTATCTAGAATCTTAAATCACTTGAATTCAAAAAAAAAATTCATACTCTGAAACCAAATTCTGCTTATAAAAAAAGAAAAAATCAGAATTTTGTTTCTTTATCTTTGTATTATTACAAATTATGGTTAAAAACGAAAAAACAACTGGAGAATCATGTGGTAAATCAAACTGCTGCGGAAAGGCTCTTTCAGTTGCTACTCTTGTGCTTTTGGTGCCAACACTTATTCTTTCTGTGATGGCTTATCTAAAGATCAATTCAGTTTATAAAGCTGCTGTTGAACTACAGTTTGGAAATGAAGCTAATCTTAGTAAGGTAAGTGAAGTTATGCAAACTCCGGCATATCAAAAGAGAGTTGCTGAGGGAATTGAACAGCAGATTGCTCAGATTAAGACTGCTTTGTCTGATACTTCAGCTAATGCTGCTACTGATACGGCTACTCATACTGATACAATTTCAGAAACAACTGGAGATACTGCTTCAGATAGTAAGGCTTTGGATACTGCTGCTGCATACAATGATAAACTCTGGGATGAAAACTCAACAGAAGCTCTACAAAATTTTGGACTCCAAGGAACTCCTGGTAATGCAGTGATTGATGTAAAGACAGGAAAATATAAGGCGATCGGAGGAGCGTATCCTCAGTCAGCTTTTGAGGAGGTAATTGCTAAACTTCAGGCTGGTGAGACTCTTACAACAGATGATATGGGACAAGCTGGAACACTTACAAAAGATGTTCTTCAAAAGATTCTTGCTGGTGCTCACTATTATGGAGCAGAAAAAGCTGATATCGTTGTTGTAGAATACTCAGATATTCTTTGTCCTTTCTGTCAAAGACATTTCAATGCAAAAACTATTGAAAATATCGTAGATGCAAGCAATGGAAAGGTAGCTTTGGTATTCAAGAATATGCCAATTGCTGGTCTTCACCCAACTGCACCACTTGGAGCTAAGGGAGCTGAATGTGCAGCAGAGATCGGAGGAACAAAAGCATATTATGACTACTTAACTCAGGCGTTTACTTACAAGGTATTTAATGGAAGTAATGTAGCTGATATTGCAAAGAAGGTTGGTCTTGATGAAGCAAAATTTGCTGCATGTTTCACTAAATAGTTAATTGCTAAATAAAAATCTCATAAATAAAAGAAAAGTCTGGCTCTTGCAGTCAGATTTTTTCTGTTTATTTCGATAAAGATAGAACTACTTCATTATGCTAATGATGATAAAATATGTAAGAAATATAAAGTAAAAATTGTCAATAGAGTGTAAAATAAATTAACAGCTAAGATTTGCAAAAATTAAGAAACAGGTGTATACTTGAGATAAGTCTTTTATACCTCAGATTGTGCTATGAATAGTATCTCAAAAAAAACTCTTCTTCAGCCTAAAAAAATCCTCTTTATACTTGGATTTTTGATTTTTTGAATCTCAGCAGTGACTTCAGCTACAAACTCTAGTAGTGTAAAGGTGCCAACTGAGTATTTTGCCAATTATCAAATCCAAAAGGATCAAAATAGATTACAAGAGCTTTTTGTTGATATTGATGCTGATAGCAGAATAGGAAAAATCTGATGAACTACGATCTATAATGAGCTCAATGCTATTATGACCAGAATTTTCCCTTATTTTCCACAAGATTATAATTTTCAGGTGGTATATAAGCAATGTCTAAAAACTACCAGAGAAATGCAATGAAATACTAATAGAGAAAATTATAATAGTTTTATTGAAAATTGTAAAAATCCTCTTAGCAATGTAAACGCTACAATCCAAAATAAATATACGGTCAAAGCAACCGCTTCAACCAATCCATCCAGTGGTCCTGCGCCTTTGACTGTTACTTTTGATGCAAGAGGGAGTAGTGATCCATCAAATGAGACTATCCCTTCAAGAAATTATTTTTGGTATTACAGAGATATTGATGGAATTGATAAGCCTATCTGATATTGACCAGTAGTAAACTATAAATTCAACGAATCTGGTATTTATCTTGTGCATCTTACCGTTAGGAGCTCAAATGCTGGAATTTTCGACTGAGAAACTACTGTTTCTGTAAATGTAAGCCCGAAATCAGCAAATGTTATCGTCTATGCTAATGGGAAGAAGATGGATAAAAATAAGTATGTAAAAGTCGGAATTCAAGAAGCAAAAAAAGGAATCGTTTTTGATGGAAGTGCGACTTTGCCTATGTGAGGGAGAGAAATTATGTCTCATCGCTGGGAAATTACTTCAAGAGATGGCTTCAGTTGGGCAAGAGAATGAGATTGAAAACCTGGATATATCAATCTTCCACTTCCAAGTCAGTGAGAGTTTAATGTCTCTCTCACCGTAAATGATAACGAGAGCAATACAGTTTCTGAGAGATATTCTCTTTCTGTTTCTGATCCTGTGGCTTCTATTCAGCAGACTCCAGACAAGGGAATGACTTCTACAACATATAGCTTTTCAGCTGCAGCTTCTTATTCATTGACCTCTAGGATCAAGTTATTTACTTGGGAGATTTATGATTCTGAAGGTGTAAAGCTGGATACCTTGCAGGGAAAGGAAATTAAAAAACAATTTAAAAAGCCTGGAAACTATACTGTAAAACTTACTGTAGAAGATGAAATTGGAAATAAAAATCTGGATACAGTGAATGTATATGTTGAATCTACACCTCCAGTTCCTCAGTTTACTATTACACCAACAAGCCTTCGAGAATATCCTTCAGAATTTACCTTTAATGCAGATAGTTCAAGTGATGTTGATGTAGCAAATGGATATGATAAACTTACCTATGATTGGCAGTTTTCGAATCCTAATGCTGTGCATATCACTAAAACAGAAAAAGCAAATAAGCTGATTACTGTGCTCTTTAATGAGGCGTGAACTCATAAGGTAACACTAGTAGTTTCTGATAAGTTTGGTAAAATCTCGGAAATTGAAAAGGAAGTAGTGGTCAAATCAACTCTGAGACCAGTCTTAAAGATCCGCCCAAGAGCTGCTGTTTGGAAGACGTATGTGACTTTTGCAGCACAAGCAAATCACCAGATCCTTAGTTATGAACGAGATTTTTGAGATTGAACAGTCCCAAGAGTCAATCAGACTAATGTTATGAAGCATGAATATCAAAGAGTTGGTACGTATAGAATTACGCTCAAAGCAACGGATGAGCAAGGAAATACCAATACAGTTTATGATACTGTGTATATTGGGGAAAAAGATAGCCCAATTATCAGCTATGACATTAGTAATGACTACGGTATCAAAGTAGCTCAAAACGATAAATGTACTGATGAAAAAGGAAATGAGCACTCAGCATTTAGAATTGATAGGCAGGCTCGTTTCAATATTGATACTTCTTCATCTGTAAATGCTCAATGAAATGCGACAAATCTTCGTACTTATTTTCAGGTTCAGAATGATGAAATCATCAATATAAATAATAATACTTTCTCTCACAAGTTTAATTCGCTTTGATGTCAATATATTGATTATATCCTAGAGGATACCTCACTTGGTAAGAATGTAAAAGAGAGAATTTGGTTTAAGGTAGTTAATGCGCTTCCAAAGCTTGATAATCTTATGATCAGTTTCCCTCAATACGGAAATGAGATTGGAATCTGATTTCAGCAATGAAATAAGACACAAGATATCTTTAATTCAGGAATTGATCCTATCATAGTGAAGGTTACCACTGAAAATCCAATGGATCCAGATGGAGCAATCTCTTATTTTAAATGGTATTATTACCCAAAAGATAATCCAAATAAAATTATAGAAACGAGGATTACTCAGGGAAGTATACCGTATACTTTTTTCACTGTACCAAAAATCCCTTGAGAATATGTATTTTGAGTAAAAATGTTTGATAATGATGATGGGAATCAAACAAGTGAAGAAATTATTGGAAATTGACCATTGATCATGTTCCCACCAGATGGTAAACAGCCAGATATCCCGCTTGTTACCTTGAGATCAGATAAGATTAATGCAGAAGTCTGAGATGAAATCACATTTGATATTATATCAAAGGTGCTCTCTGATAGGTCAGATTTTGTAAAAGATAGGACTATTCAGCTAGATTTCGATGGCGATGGAATTATCGATATGACAACCAAAAATGATCGTGTAAAGCGAGTTTACAATAAGCCAAGTCCAAAAGATAAGCCGTATAAACCAGTTGCTTATGTGACCTACAGAGACCATAAAGGTATGTGAGAGTGAGCTCAGATTGTAGTAAAAAACTGAATTAAACCAGCTCTGATTTATGCAACTATGGGAACAACTGTCCTTTTCAAGGATGTGAGTATTGGGAACCTCATCAGTAGAGAAATATGTTGGGATACTAGAGAATGTGAAAAGTGAAATAAAAAATACCTTGATACAACCTTGGATAAAAAAACATTTAAAGTCCAATATCCAAAACCAGGAACTTATCCTGTAACAATCAAGGCAAAGGATAGTAATGCCAATGAGGCTACTGCACAACTCGAAGTAAAAGTAGATTCTGGTTCAGATTTTACTTCTTTGACAAGTGGACTTCAAATCGTTTCATTACCAAATATAGAAAAATCTGATAAAGGACATCTTGAGATTTTCGTTGGTAGACAATTAAATAATGAGGTTGTTTTCTATCTAAAAACTGCTTCAAGAAATGATCAGTGCTGGGTTGATACCAATATTTTGATTGATACTAATTTAGATGGAACGCCTGATAATGATCGTGATCTAAGCTGTAATAAAATCTTAACACAATCATATATTCCAAAGTCTGAATCTATTATTTGAAGAATTGTCTATCAAGCAGAGGGAAGTGCTCAACTTTTTAAGAAAGACTTTACCGTAACCTTTGCTGATTATGAGAATGGGCTTAGTCCAGAGCTTCAAGCACAATATTCTGCACTCAGCGAACTTATTGCAAATATTGATGATCGTTCGAGTATTGCTAATGCTGATTTGAGAAATCTTCTTATCTCTCTGAGAAATGATCTTGGAGATATCAATAAAACTAGATCAAGTGTAATCCAAATCGAGGACTTCTTAAAGAAAAATACTACAAAGCTTACTAAAAAACAGCAAGAAAAACTTGATGATATTTTGATTGCTTTAAGTGATCATGCAACACTTTCAGCGAAAGGAGTTGGAGTTTATGAAGTAGCGAAATCTGAAATTCTTGCATTACTTCCTCTAAGCTTAAAAAAGGAATCAAGTCAGATTTTTGATGAGTTTGAGAGAGCAGAAAGCCTAGTAGAAAGTGGCTCTGATACCAAATCAGTTAGAGCTGAGAAACTTATAAAACTCTACACCTTCTTGCAGAAAAATGCGGTTGACCCCAATAACATCTGAGAAAATCAGATTTGAACTGATGATTTCAAAAATGTTATTGAGAAAAATATCTGTGAAAATATCGCAAAACAATATGAACTATCAACTATTGAAGTATGCCAGGATATTAATAAAAAATCTTGAGAGACTAAGACAATTCCCCCAGTGGAAACGACAAAAACAACTGGAACATCAGGATTCCCATCTTGGTTAAAAGTTATTCTATGGGTATTATGAATTGTTGTAGTTGGATTTATTTGAGTCATTGCTGCTTTTGCTATCAAGGCAAAACTCAGAGAAACCCATGATGAAGAAGAATAAAAATCTATCTTTTATCCAAAAACTAAATAAAATGAAAAAACTGATTTTAGTATGCTGCGTATTCCTATCACTTTTCGCAATACCATTAATGAGTATGACTTTTGCAAGTTCTTCTCTAAACTCTAAACGAGTAAGTACTGACTGAAGTCCTAAGCAATTGGTAGAAAGTGTTCATACAATCGCCAATAAAGATTTTCAGATCCAGCAAACAAAGCTAGATGGAATAGAATCTCGTTGAAAATATAAAATCACAAGTACGCTTGAATATATTAGAAAAAATATTTTCCCTTATATTCAGTGGATAGTGTTTATTGGTCTCTCAATTGGTGCAATAATGCTGATCTGGAACGGATTCAAGCTTGTAACACAAAGTGTTTCTGGGGATAAAGTCGCTGAAATTAAAAAAGATATTCAGAGTGTGCTTATTGGTGTAGTTATTTTGACAAGTTTCTTAATAATTATAAGGTTGACACTGGGAGTACTCAATATCTTCTTTAGTTAAAAGAAAGAAATCAGAATTTTTATCTTTTCTTTATATAAAATGGCTTCTTGGATTAAAATAGCTTTAATTAGTGGACTGCTTGCTCTTGGTTTGACACTTCCATTTACTGATACCTTCGCGACAAATCAAGCTCCAAGCTTTGAAACGCACTATGCAAAACCAATGGTAAATGGGACTCCAGATCAAAAAGGACGTTCTGAAAAAGTGTTTGATATCGCCTGTGTATCAAAAACAAATACCTTTAAAGAAAATGTTGAGTGTCTCTTCTTCCCAAAGGCAACTGCAGCGAAAGGGGCGGTAGCTGGTGGATATTTACGAAGCATTATCAAGTATGTAGGCTATATATTAGTGTTTATTTATTTGGTAATGAGCGCAATTAGGCTTGTAATATCTGGTAAAAAATCAGAAAATCTTAAAGCTGAACTCAATAACTTCCTCTATATTATGATTGGGGCAGCGCTCTTCTTTTGAGCAGTATGGCTTTTCTCTCAGGTAATCAATCTCTCAGCAATTGATCAAACTACAGGTCTAAAAGATAACCTCGTTTCAAATACAGGAATCCTCTTTTTTGTACTGACATTCCTCAAGTGAGCAGCATTCTTCTTCGCAATTGTGATGATTGTGATTACAGGATTCCAAATGATGAATCCCTCTTCCGGAGAAGAAGGCTGAGGAAAAAAGCTCTTCAAGAATCTTGCGGCAGTAATTGCAGCTCTTGTTGGAATGAAAGTGGTCGACTTTCTTTACTACATTGCTAGTCAGCAAGATTTTACAAAGAGAGCAGGGGAGTTTATTATCCAAATAGCAAAGATGCTGGGATATCTGAGTGGATCTGTGATCGTGATTATGATTATTTACTCTGGATATCTTCTTGTTGTTGATGGAGGGAAAGGAGAAAACTTCAAAAAGGCAAAAAATACGCTGATTAATATCGTATTGGCAGTTGGTAGTTTGTTCCTATTTCTGTTTGTGATTTACCAAATATTCTCAGAATTCTGAGCTTAAAACCTTTAATATCTAAAAAAAGGGAAGTCTGACTTCTCTTTTTTTTTATACTTTGAAGCTCTTTATGTTCCTAGGCTTTTAGCTAGAGTAATCCTTATCAATAAAAGCTCGATAGATAGCTAAAATCAGAGTTGTTTTTGACTTGATTTCCCTTTGCCTTTTAAGTACAATCAGCCCTAATATTTACCTTCAATAGTGCTATGGAACACAAACTCTTTTGATGTAAAGTTAATAAGTTCTATCTCAATAAACGAATCGCTCATCTGCAGACTACTAAGCAGGATGCTGATGATATTTTTCTTGTTGCGACATGTGTAGTAACTGATAGAGCTAAATCCAAGTGGGTAAAAGAAATTTTGGATCATCTCCATCAAGACAAGAGAGTCTATATCGCTGGATGTGGAAGTATGAACAGAGGAGAGGCGATGGATAGATCAGTCTTTTTTGGCTTATACCCAGAGCTCTTTCCTTATGAGGAAAAGATTGTTTTGTTAGCAGAGGATCCAGATCAGAATCCTAGAAATTTTTCTAGCGGACTCAAAACGCCAGGTCAAAAGCTCCGAACGAAAAATTATATTATCATTCAGAACTGATGTGATAATTACTGTAGTTTCTGCCTAACAATTTTTAAGAGAGGAGGGCATAGAAATAGACCGCTTGAGGAAATTATCGCTGAGATCAATCAAGTAGAAGCAGAAGGTGGAAAAGAAGTAGTGATCACGGGGATTAATCTCGCAGCTTGGTGAGCAAGCGATACAAGAAAATCAGAAGAAAGCAGATTCTCATATCTTTTAGAGGAAATCCTTAAGCAAACGACTATCCCAAGAATCAGAATCTCAAGTATCGATCCGCAATATCTTACTGATCATTTTTTTCAGGTGGTGAGTAATCCAAGGTTTGTTCCTCATTTCCATTTTTCGATTCAGAGCTTTTCTGATCCAATTCTCAAGGCAATGAATAGAGGATATTTGAGTGATAAGCTTGATGAAGTGCTGACAAAGATTAGAAGATTAGACCGTCCAGATCAGGATCAGATTTCTATTTGAGCTGATATTATCTCTGGTTTCCCATGAGAAACCGAGCAAGATTTTCAAATCACCTGTGATGCAGTCCAAAAATATTGAATTACTAAGCTTCATGCTTTCCCTTTTTCTGATCATCATAAGGCTGAGAAAATCCCAGCATCACTGTTGCCTGATCAGATTCCACAGGAAATCAGGAAAGAAAGAAATAGAAGACTGATTGAAATCGGAGAGGAAGTCCGTGATCGTTTTGTTGAGTCTCATTATGGAAAAACGATGCAGGTCCTTATTGAGGAAGTGAAAAATGGCAAATCAAAAGGCCGAACTCAAAACTATATTCAGGTTCAAATCCCTTGAGAGTATGAAAAATGAAGTATTGTTGATGTCGTATTAGATGAGAAAAATTGTATTTATTAGGAGGATCGCCTTTCTGTGAAATTTGACTCAAGTCTTTTCCTCTTGAAAAAAGCAAGCTATCCACTATGATAAAGCTGATTATCAATTATAAAAATCAGCTTTTTTTATTCTCTCCTAAAGTGATGAAACTCCTCATTACCTGCCCTTTCTGACTTGGAAGCTTGCTCGCTCAAGAGCTCAAGAGGCTTAAACTCGTTCCTTTTGATACTTTCTCAAGAGGATGCTGGGTTGAGACTGATCTAAAGGGAATGTATCAGATTAACCTTTGGTCGAGACTTGCAAATAAGGTTTATATTCAGCTTGTCTCAGGAGAAGCTAGGACTTTTGATCAGCTTTTTGACCTGATAAAAAAATCTGATTACCCTCAGCGAACCAACAATACAAATATAACCCTCAAAGTAAATATTCAGTCTTCTCAGCTCTCATCACAGAGAACTGTGCAGTCTGTTGCGCATAAAGCTCTTCTAGAGAGCATCGCAAGAATCGGAAAACAGCAGGAAAATACTGATGAATTGATGCTTTTTCTAGAGAAAAATCAGTGCTGACTTTATCTCAACAGCTCTTGAAAAGCTCTTTATCAGAGGGGATACAGGACGCAAGCAGGATCTGCTCCACTCAAGGAGAATCTTGCTGCTGCAATGGTTTTGCTTTCTGGCTGGAAGTTTAAATCTCCATTAGTGGATTACTTTGCAGGGGCTGGGACGATCTTGATGGAAGCGCTTTTGATCGCTAAAAATATCGCACCAGGATCCCATAGGCAGTTTGCATTTCAGCACTTTGAAAATAAAAATCTTCCGCTTCGAGAAAATCTACTCCAAGAGGCAAAAAATCAGACTTTTTCTGGTCAGTATCAGCTTACTGGATACGATATTGATCCAAAAATGACACAAATCGCAATCCAAAATGCAAAAAATCGAAACTTAGAAAAGGAAATCACGTTTGAGACTTGAGATTTTCTTCAGAAAAAAATAGATTTCTCATCTTCAACTCGAATCCTCTCAAATCCTCCTTATGGTAAGAGAATTACCTCATCAGAGCTACAAAAACTCTACCAAAAACTCAATAAGAGCTTCTCTGATCAAGTATTTGGATGATATATTACAAACTTAGCTATCGAACCAGAAAATACTCAGCAACGAAGCTCAAAACAGCTCTTTAACTGAGATGAGAAGTGTAAATTTCGATACAAAAAATTAAGTTAATAAAAATAAAAAGTTAAAACAAATGAATAATCAGACTTTTTATTTTTTTCTTATCTAAATAATGAAAGATAAACAGCAGATTTGAATAGAAAAATGACATATTACGCGTCTAAAGTCAGTTTTCCCTTGGACGCAATCGCGCGAACTTTTGACAGCGGAGCTTTATAAAAATTTACAAAGAGCGGTTTCTCCTTCTGAGAAATACTTTCTTGGAAATAAAAATCTTTTTGAGAGAAATAATCCAAGTCATAATAGGGAAATCTATGATCTTTTCTTGTCTTATGTTGAAGTGGAGCCTGACCAGTTGCCTGAGAGATTTATTGAACTTTTTGAGCTGAAAGGAGATAAAGAAGAGATTAAAAAACAGACCTTAAGCCTTTTTAAGCAAGCGAGGCTTTTAGACAAAAAATCTTCAAGGATTAGCTTTATTGATGATAAGATTATTATCTTCAGAACTGAGGAAAAACTTACCCATAAAAACCCAGAGAGAAAGTTGACTAGAGCCGAGAAAAACCGCACCGAATACCAGACAACTTTCAATACCTACTCAAATATTTATGATGCGGTCAGAAGCCAGTATCATACGCTTGATTCTAGTGAAAAGAAAAAGGATGAATATAAAATCCTACAGCAGGAATGTCTAAAACTTGCTCAAGAAATTCAGGTACTAGGCTATGAAACAAAGGATACTACTTTTCAGAAAAGAATCTGAGATATGATTCAGGAAATTTCAAATGCAACCAATGCTAAGGTTCTTGCCTCAAACCTCCAAAACCTCCAGGAAATGACGTATTCAAATAGGAGTATTGATGCAAATCATCTCCAGTGAGCAAAAAATAAATTTGAGAAAAGATTTGCTGATTTACAAGCTCAAATTGGAGTAATCCAGCTTCATCTTAATAGTATGGAGCAGCTTTTGACGCAGCATGAAGCAGCTCTCAAAATGTTTCTCCTTCAGATTAGAATGGGCAAAGGGTCAGCTTTAGCATTAGAAAACTACTTCAAAGCATTTAAAACAATTCCTTATGCTTATCAAAATATTGCTCCTTTCTCAACTTTCCATGCTTGGATTCAAAAATATCATAAAAGTCAGAAACTCTTTCCTCTTTTTGTAGATAAAATAGAGGCGATCTATGCTCAATATCAAGAAGAACACACACAAAAACTCGCAGGATCATCATCAGATTTTGAAGATTTTAAACTCCTAAAGGATAATCTAAAAGATATTGAGGAACTCATTATTTCTCAAGATGAGAAGTAAAAAAATAGTTATAAAATAAAAAAAACTCTGGAGGAATACCTTCAGAGCTTCTAGTTTCTAGAAGCCTTGAGCCCGATTTCATACAATCGGTAGGAATACTTTACTAGTGCAAACTATTCGTACAGATCATAAGAAGAATCTCAAGACTTCTAGTAAGTGCTGTCCGACCGTATTGGGTAGTGGGTCTGGAGAGCGGTTTTAGGTGGAATACCACCAACATAGTCACCTATTTTGCAAGGGTGTGTAGTAGACCTTGTCCTAAGTGATTATGTTACCTCAAGTATATTCCAAAAATAGGAAAAATCAAAAAAAACTGATATCCCCTTTTCTTTTAGGTTGACAATATATATATTTGTGATATAGTATATTTTTAGATATTGTTTTTGCCCGTAGAGAGCTGATTTTCTAAAAGGGGGCATTGTACAATATTCTCTTGAAAACGGCTATATTTTTCGTATTTTTAAGTTCAATACTGAGAAAAGATCAGATTTTTTATATTACTCTTCTAAAGATGGACAAGAAATTTTTTATTACGACAGCAATTGCTTATATGAACTGAGCTCCTCATGCTGGACATGCTTTGGAGATTATTCAGGCGGATGCTTTAGCGAGAATGTATAGATTTCTCTGATATGATGTAGTATTTCAAACGGGAAGTGATGACCACGGAATGAAAAACCGAAACACAGCAAAGGAAAAAGGGCTAGAAGTCAGAGATTTTATCGCTCAAAATCTTCAGCTTTTTAAGTCGTTATATGAAAATTTAGAAGTTTCTTATGATATTTTTTTGAGTACTTCAGATGAGCAGATGCACTATCCTGGAGCAAAACTTATGCGAGAGAGACTCGTTGCAGCAGGGGATATCTACAAAAAATCTTATGAAGGTCTCTACTGTGAGTGATGTGAGTCTATGAAGCTCGAGAAGGATCTCATCGATGGAAAATGTCCAGATCATCCTACCAAAGAACTTCAGCATATTCAGGAGGAGAACTATTTTTTTAGACTTTCAAAATATAGAGAAAAAATTGCTGAGCTCATCCGTGAAAATGCCTACCAAATTGAGCCAGAAATTAGAAAAAATGAAATCCTTGCATTTCTAGAAAAAGCCGAAGATGTAAGCTTTTCTCGTCAGACCTCTAAAATGCCGTGGGGAGTGCCAGTTCCTAATGATGATGAGCATGTAATGTATGTTTGGTGTGATGCGCTTACAAATTATCTTACAGGAATTGGATTTTGACGCAATGAGGAATGGAAAAACTATTGGCCTGCGGATATCCATATTATTGGAAAGGATATTTTGAGGTTCCATGCAGCATTCCGGCCAGCAATGCTTCTTTCAGCAGATTTGGAGTTGCCAAAGACGCTCTTAGCACACGGGCATCTCACACTCAACGGTGCTAAAATGTCAAAATCGACCTGAAATGTGATTGATCCAGCGGAAATTATCCAGCAGTGGGACAGAGATCCTTTTGTGTTTAATCTCTTGTACGATGTTTCACTCAACGCAGATTGAGATTTCTCTCTTCAGAGGCTTGAAAATGTATATAATAGTATGCTGATCTGAGCTTGGGGAAATTTGGTAAATAGAGTAGTGAACCTTTGCCAAAAATATGGAATTACGCAAGGAGTTGCTCATCAGGAACTTTTAGAAGAGATGAAAAAAGCTGATACGATTCAGGATTTTGATGCTTTTTTATGAACTATTGAGGAAAAGTATCTGAAAACTTTTAATATCCAAGGATATCTACAAGAGCGATATAAAACTGTTCAGTTTGCAAATGAGTTTATTACGCACTCTGAGCCATGGAAAAAATATAAGGAAGAGGAAACAAGAGAAGTCGCAATTAGAGATTTAGAGTTCCTTCTCTATATTATTAAGAATTTAGCACTACTTTCAGCTCCGATTCTGACCCAAGGATTTAGAAAATTGCAATCAATCCTTGGAATCCCAGAACTTACGGCTATTGATACCGCTCATAATCTTGATTTTGAAAAGGTGAAAACTGCCTTATCTCTTAAAAAGTTTTCAGTCCAGCTTGCACCAGAAATTTTGTATCAAAGAAAAGAAACAGAAAACTAAAAATATCAAAAAAAACTGAAAGAATATTCCTCTTACTTTTTGTGAGAGGTTTTTTTCGTAAGTTGAGAACTGAGAAAATAGACAACTAAAAAAGTGATCAAAAATTTGCAAAATCAGAAAAAACGACTATACTTATATCGTCATCAAGGCAAGCAAGATTACTTCTCAAAAAGAAGTCTTCAACTTCCTGATGTACGTATTCCTTTCCCTCATAAGGGGAGAGTAGTGCTGAGAATGAGTTCTTTACCAGCCTTTATTCACAAAAATTTTGAACTTGCTGTTTTTCTTTTTTGTGCTGTAAATGAAAGGTTTGATACTGATCCTCGTTGATCCGTGTATGCTTTTATTTACTCTACGATAGTGATTGAAGCCAACATTCGCTACCAATGATGAGTTATGCTCTCTTTTGAAGAGATGTGTTATTCATCAGCCAAAAAGGAAAAGTCTGGTTTCTTGTCTCTTCTTTCTTATAAGATGAAAGGGAGCTATCTTGAGTACTAAAGGTGCTTGAGATACCAAGGAATTAGGTTTTGCTAAATCCCTTAAAACGATACTCACCTCTAGGGATAATCAAGGAATTCTAAATATAAGGTACAACCGACCTTGTTAACTTAGATACTTCCGCTATTCATAGAGTGGTTGTTGAGGGCGAGTTAGAAAATCAGTTGAGAATTCACTATTTTGATAGCATATCGTTGGAAAGTCAGGAAAAGTTTGAAATCAGGTTTTTCAAGAGGATTTCCCTTTCCCACTCTTAAGATCAAGTATGATTTAGTATCGCTAGTTACTATCCTAGAAATACTTCTTCAGCTCCTTAAGATAAAAGATACTGTTTATTTGCTGTCTAATGGTTCTTACTCTCTGGGATTGCCTAGAGCATTAGACGACGAAGGATTTAAGAGATCCTTTGGCTCTCCGAGGCATGTGATAAAGGCTTACTCATTTCCTCAATGAGAAGTAGTTTAGTATCCTACTTCTTTTTTATTATTGTTTTTTTAACGATCAGTACGAGAGCTATCTTAGTATAAAAAAAAGAGAAGAATTCTGACTTCTCTTTTTTATTTCTTTCAGTTTTCAATTTTAACTTCAAACAATCACTTTACTAGGAATAAGAACTAAGGTCTCTTCTCCATCTTTGAAAACAAAACCTTGCTCAAATTCCTGAATAATCTTTCCTTTCAGTGTCTCATCTTCAGTAGCCTGCATGCTCACCGGCTCATGAAACTGAGGATCTGGAGCAAGTCCAACCGCAGGAATCGCCTCAATCTTGAGCGCTTCAAGGTTTTTCAAGAACCCATCATACATCATTTTGATTCCTTTTCCCATAGAGGTTTCCTGCTGCTCAGAAGAGAAGTTTAGCAGAGACTTCCTCAGATTCTCAACCAAGGGCAAAAACTTCTTTGCTACAGTAATGATTGCATCACGGTTTGCATTCTGAATTTTTTGCTCTGTTTGCCTTTGCAAAATATCAAAATCTGACTTAAGATGTAGATAGGCAATTTGAGAGTTTTTCGCGATTTCTTCTTTCTCCTTGATTTGATTGGTAAGGCCCTTGATCTGAGAAAGTAAGTCGCTATGAGCCGATTCTTCCTCGTCTTTTTGTTTAATCTCCTCAAGCATTTCCTCTAGTTCTGGAGCCTCTTGAGTTTCAACTTCAGGAGCTAGATTTTCTGTATTTTGAATATTTTGATTATTGATATCAGTCATAAAGCATTACAATACGAATAAAAAAACTTAACATGCTAAGTATAAAATTCCTGCCTTGTATTTCAAGCTATTTTTGCTGGTAGTACCATTCAGCAAAGCTCATTTTCTTCTCATACAGCTCTGTTGCAAGCTTTACGCCCAAGTATCTCCAGTGCCGAGGTTCAACCATTTTCCCATCAATCTCAACTCCTTTTTGGTAGGTATTATGAAAACCTCGTTTGTGTGCGTTATTTCTCATCCATTCAAAACTTGCACTATCAAGTCTTCTCCCATTTACTCCCAGATCAATAGCTAATCCTGCTTGGTGTTCACTACTTCCAGCTTCAGCACAATGATGAGCGTGGCAGCTTCCATTCATTTTCTTTTGAAAATCATAACTTCTAAAAGTACTTGTAATACTGATTTTTTTCTTCTTATTGGATGCAGACCGGAAATGCCAAGCCATATCAGCAAATTGCTCTCAGGCTTCTTTTCTAAGTTTAAATTTCCTTGCGTTATTAAAGGTAAAGTCTGAAGGTATCGACTCTAAATCACTAGGAGTGTAGCTTCTATCGTTAAAAAAATGCGTAGTATCCAGAAACTTCTGATAGGAACTATCACCATTTAGATCATAAGAAAAAAAAGCTGATTCGATCTTTGTTTTTAACTCAGATGAAAGTTGTTGTTCAAGAACAATCGGATCTAATTGTTCAATTGACATGCCACTCATAGCATTTCCACTTAGTATCCCACTTCCGAGCAATAATGTTAACATTGTTACGGTCTCCATAATTTTTATTTTTCTCAACTAAAATAGTATTATTTTCTCATTGCCTTTGCGCAGCAAAATGCACTTGTCCAGCACCACTGAAGATTATATCATCCAGTTTTCCCAGTGATATTCAATGCTTCTCAGAGAAGATACACTCAAGGGAGTTTTTTAAGCTCAAAGTTCTCATTTACTTCTTCCATTAGAAGTCCTCAGCTCATAACTTTTGCCTCATCCCAGCTTCTAAGTGCTATTGGAGTGAGTGTCATCGTGTAATTTCTTAGTCCCTTAGGTGCTTTTAGATATGCTAAAAGCCTTTTTGTAATCTGATCTTTAGTCATCAAAAGTCTGATTTTTGCCTTCTTTGTGAGCTCTGGGTCAAGATATCCTAGCCAAAGTGAAGCATTAAAGATTCCAGGTCCTGATACCCCCCAGTGCGTAAAAAGAACCGTATGTTCCTCTTGATAAACAGTCTTATCTCCCAAAGTAAGCTTAATCTCTGCAGAGACTGAACTTCATGAGAGAGAGGACAGGTCTTCCTTGGTCTCGAGTCAGCAAAGAGCTGGAGCTGGCGTATGAATAGCGATATCCTGCTCTTTTCAGAAAACAGAAACAAAATCTGATCCTCACACTTTCGGAAAGGATTGGCCTCCTGTTGCAATAATCACTCTTTTTGACTCAAAAGTCTCCCCATTAGTCCTGATAACATAATAATCAAGCTGTTTTTGAATTGAGATAACTCCATGATTATATTCAATTTCAGTCAGATTTTTCTTGTTTTCTTCTAATAGAAAGTCCAATAGCTCTCTAGCTTTATTGTTTTTTAGGAGCATTCTTCAAAAATCCTCTTGCTGACTCTGAATTCAATGATCTTCTAAAAACTTGATCATATCTTTTGGTCAAAACTGAGAAAAATAATTCTTTAATCTTTCAGTCTGATCTCATACATAGGTTTTATCAGATACATTGATATTGGTAAAATTACACCTTCATTTCCCAGAGAGTAAGATTTTTACCCCAGCTGAACTGTTCTTTTCCAAGATACATTTCTTCCATCCCCTTGGCAAGAGCATTCCACAAAAGAGTCCACTTGCCCCAGCTCCAATAATACAGCAGTCTAGCATAGGATTCTAGAGAGTAAAAAACACCTTTTCTATTGCCTGAATCACAGCATCGCCAAAATGTACAAACAATAGATAAGAAAAGATAAAGCATCCACATCCAAGCAATGCTCAAATGATGATATCAGTTACCCAGTGCACTTTGATATACCATCTACTCCATCATACTATGATTCATCAGATCAGAGCCAGAGTATAAAGTATCCAAGCAAAGTGATTCTCTAAAACCCAAGATCATGCCATAGCCAAGGAAAGGAAAAAAACGAAACCAGCGGTTGTATGACCACTTGGAAAGCTATAGTCTTTAAATTTGAGTAATGCATCTTGAGGTCTAGGTCTTTGTGTGATTCTTTTTACAGCTCGAAATCCAATAGAAGCAGAAATCATACTACAGAACACAATTCCTAAAATATGTCTCTGCCCTGCTCAAGCGAGTATTACACCAATAATAGCATAGAAAATACTGACAGTAAGTGGGCTAATTGCATGATTAACTCGGAGAGCAAACCTCTCTTTTCATGGGGTTCTAGGTTTTTTGAGTTGAAGACGCTCATCGATTTTTAGAAAGAGTTTCGGAAAAATAATCATCAGAATTGTTACACTGAGGACTATAGTTCAGATGATGATACTGAGATAGGCTAAAATCTTTGGAGTCATCTTTGTTTAATATTTGAAAGTTCAAAAGTTCAAAAATCTGAAATTTATGCTTCTGCAACAGCTTTTGCAACGAGCTCAGCAACATCTTTATCTAGTGCAGATGGAATAATCTGATCTTTACTTGGATTTTGTACATATGTTGCCAACGCCTCAGCAGCTGCGATCATGTGTTTCTGTTCAACCTGAGCGATCCTTGCCGCAAGTAGTCCTTTGAATAATCCAGGGAAAACAAGGACATTATTGATCTGATTTGGATAGTCTGATCTTCCTGTTGCGATGATACTTGCTCCTCATTTTCTCGCTTCTTCTGGAAGGATTTCTGGTTCTGGATTTGACAGAGCAAAGATGATTGGATCAGAATTCATTGTTTTTACTTCTTCAGCAAAGATGAGATTTGGCTTGCTCACTCCAACAAATACATCAGCTCAATGGAGAGCATCAGCGAGATTACCTGTTGTCCCCTCAAGATTTGTCTCAGCCCATAGTGCCTTATATGTATTCAAATCAGTTCTTCAAGCATGGATAATTCATTTACTGTCTGTCATTACAATATGATTTGCTCCGTAGCTATGCAAAAGCTTTGCAATACTGATTCCAGCAGCACCAGCACCAGCAACAACGATTTTGATATTTCAAATTTCCTTTTTTGTGAGTTTTAATGCATTGATGAGTCCAGCAAGCACAACAATTGCAGTTCCGTGTTGATCATCATGAAAAACTGGAATATTAAGCCTCTTTTTGAGCTCTTCCTCAATATAGAAACAGTTTGGAGCTGAGATATCTTCTAAATTAATCCCTCAAAAGCTTGGAGAAATATTTTCAACGAGTTTAATAATCTCCTCAGGATCTTGCGTTTTAAGAACAAGAGGAACCGCGTCAACTCCTCCAAAAGCTTTAAAAAGAACAGCTTTACCCTCCATGACGGGAAGCCCAGCAAGTCCTCAAATATTTCCTAGTCCAAGAACAGCACTTCCATCAGAGACAACGGCAATAGTTCTCCCTTTCCAGGTATAGTCATAGGCGAGTTCAGGATTTTTTTCTATTTCTAAGCATGGTTGAGCTACTCCAGGAGAGTAGTAGGTTGACATGTCTTCTCTAGTATTGAGCGGAACTCTAGAAATCATCTCAACTTTCCCCTTATATTTTTTATGTTCTTCTAAAGAACGAGTATAATAATTTGTCATATTCATAGTGTGTAGAGTAAAATATCTTTGTATGGTAGTTTTTTTTCTTGTTATTGCAAGGCTAAATCTTTTTAGAAAAAGCTTTCTCAAAGATATGTGAGAAAGCCGTGAAATAATGTTAACTATCCTGAGCTGATTTTAATTTTTTCTCCTCCCTCAAGATAAAGAGAAAAAAGAGTATTCCAAAGATAATGCTGCAGGGAAGTGCATAAATAGGGAGATTAAATGATTCCATCATGATATAGTAGACCAAACTCCCAAGAGCAATAGCTACTAGTGCATACACAAAAATATCCCAAATCCGATTTAATAAAATACCTAATTTCATACTACTTTAAATTTTTATATTATGAGGCATCAGTATACGGATTTTAAGTAGAAAATCAAAACAAAAAACCCGACCTTTTGAGTCAGATTTTTTATCTTTTTTGAGAAACTAGTTAATACCTCCAGTAAGTGTGTTAAGCGTAACAATATCTCCTACTTCCTTATGAAGTGGCACCTGAATTTCCATTCCAGTTTCAATAGTTGCTGGCTTAGTTCCAGATTGAGCTCTGTTTCCTTTGATTCCAGGCACAGTCTCGATAATTTCATAACTAATAGTTGAAGGAAGGATTACATTGATAACATTCCCCTTATAGATTTGGATAAATACATCGAGATTATCCTTGAGATATCCTGTGATATCATCAATCTTTTCCTTATCAAGTTCATGGATTTCTCCAGTGTCATTTTCCATAAATGAGTAAGTATCTCCTGTATTGTAGAGATAAACCGCATTCTGAGTAGAAATATCAGCCTGATCCATTGTTGTACCTGATTTTACGGTTACATTTTGTACTCCATTTGTGATCAGATTTCTTACTTTATAGGTATATGAACCCTGTCTCTGCTGCATTTGCATAAATGAAAGGTCAAGTACCTTAAAAAGCTGACCATCCATCTCAAGAACAGTTCATTTTTTTACTTCTGCTGCATCAATTTTAGCCATACTATCTTAGTCAATAAATAAAAAGCTGAATTTGAGCATAGTGATTTTGTCTTTGTTTGCAAGCTTTTCTCTTAAGTCCTTAATCTTACTTCTCCAAGAGCTCTTTAATGAGCCTTTGTCCCTCACTGGATACTTTGAAATGTTTTTCTCAGAGCTGAACGATCCTTTCTCCAGGATAACCTTGTATGATTTTTGCAAGCTTTTCAATAATTTCAATATGTTCTGGAAGTTTAAATGAGAGTGTGTCTTCAGCTTTTTCTTCTAGTTTTGCGATCAACTTATCTGTAAAGCTAGGAGTTTCTCATTCCTCCTGAACTGCAAATTTCTCGAGTCTTTCTCTAGCATATTTGATATCCTCTACAGCAGGAATGTCCTCAGGCATTGTTCCTCAAAGCTCTTGAATCGTTTCTCTGATCTTCTTCCCTACCTCAAAATGAGCTTGACTAGCCTTTTCTTGTCATTTTATGGCTTCTCTTTTGATCTTTGCCTCAGCCTGCGTTGCACGGAAGAGATTTGCCGCGAGTTCCTCACTACTCATATGATCTAGCATATTATCGCTCGCATTGATATTCTTTTTCTCGATGATATCCTTCTTCTTCATACCATAAAGCCCTTGATAACCGGAGTCATAGAAGGTTGCATAATCATACACCCCAGCTCATCTGGCTGTACTGAAGAGTTTCTTGTTGTGCTTGGTCATTTCGTCCCTAAGCTCCAGTCTCTTTTGATCTTCCAAATACTGAGCAGAAAGTTCTTGCTGCCTAGTCTGCAAAGCGAAATAGCTCTGCCCGAGGGCTACGATTTCCTTGCTAGGATCCGCATTTTGAATAATGAGATAGCAGGCATAACGACTAAGCTTCCAACTTTTTAACTCTCTAGTGGCACCAGATCAGATTTTTACCCTTTCCGTAAATTCATTAAAATGATTAGCAACTGTTTGTCAGCTATTTTTGCAGGCGGTCTTTGCTTTCTGAATTACTTTAGAAAAATTTGTGAAATCAGCATATTCAAGTGTTTTTGCTAGTTCTCTAGCATGCCAATATTCTTTCCCATATTCATTAACCCTTTTGATTTTTTCAAAAACCTGTGGATCCATCTAGTATGTGCTAGTAGATAAAAAGTCTGAAATCAGCTTTTTTATTTTTGTTTTTCTTGTTGTTTCCTTGTATTCTCCAGTATGAGGGTTCCTATTCAATATCGATAAAATGCGATTCCAATCCACCCTCCTACAAAGTAAATAAGATGATTGATAAGTGCCAAATAATCTCTAGGAACTTGAGGTGTATAATAAAATTCAAAGAAGATACTTACAATAAGGGGAAGGAGAGTAGAAGTCCGCTTTCTTTTTTCTTTTTGTTCAAGTTTTACTGCAAGTGCATACCTGAAAATTGTTGGGAATATTCAAACTATAACTGGATTTCTTGCGATCCGTCAGTATATCGGCTCTTGATCATTAATATTTGCTATAAGCAAAATCACGAACCGAACGAGCGAAAAACCTGTATCAATCAAAAGTTTTTTGATAATGTTATTCTCTGACATCCTTGATTTTATCACTAAATACGGCTTCAAGTATACAAAAATAATCACCTATATCAAGTAGTATTCCTGAAAAAAATAAAATCAGATTTTTTGCTATTTATTTCTAGTTTATATATAATTAACTAAGGTTTTATGTTATTATTGATAGTATATGGAAAAAATTGGATACTCTTCGGTGGAAAGTCAAAATACTGAAGAAATATTGTCATTGAAAGAGATTAGAGAAAAATTGAACAACCTAAAAGAAGATGTTCTCAAAAAAAAGTTGTCTAAAAAGGAGGAAGAGGGGAAAATGGAAAAACAAATGGTAATGGGAAAAGTAATAAAAATAGCCAAAGAAGCGGCTCATAATTTAAAAGAAGGTAAGAAAAAAGCGAATAGAGAGAAACTCCTCGATAGCATAGAATCAGATAGTAAGGAATCAGAATACCTAAAGAAGTATCAAAAAATTTCTTATTTGGAATATGGTCTGATGTTCCCATCTTTAGAAGAGTTTTGACAGGGGAGATTGGGAGATTGTTATTTAATTTCTACAATTCAGAGTTTGGCAAGAACAAGATATTTTAATACCCTTATGATGACATCGATACATGTTTCTAAGGATTGAGAATATAGCATAACTTTGCCTTTATGAGAACCTTGGTGAAAGAGATATAATATCTCAAGGGAGGAATTGAAAATATCTGCAGTTAAATGAGGTACAGGGTTCAAGCTACTCGAAGTAGCTTTCGCAAAACATTTGCTTCACAAAGAGCCGGGAAAGAAATTAAAAGAAGAAGATATAAAAAAAATTGAGTGATGAATTCCTAGTGAAGCATTACAGACTTTGCTTTGACCAAAAAGTATTACGGTTGCGAAATATCGTGCCAAGCAACGTGAAACATCCTTACTAAGTTTATCAGAAAAGAATAAATTATCAATGATGAAAATCTTGGAGGATTTTAGTCAAAGAAAGGGAAATAAATATATTTCTTTAGCTAGTTTACCATGAGGTAATGATACAAAAAAATATAAGATAGGTGCTCATACTTTTTATCATAGACATGCCTATTCTGTTACATGAGTTGAGAAAGATGTTAATTGAAAAATATCTGCTATTAAAGTTTTGAATCCTCGAAATCACAAGGGAGTAGAGTGATGAGCAGAGCAAACCTTAAATCTATCTGAATTTTTTAATGCATTCTCTCTTTTTGATTCAGGAACAATTACAGATACCTTCCTTGATCATAGGACGAGCAAAGAGGAAACTATGGTAGTTGATTGAAGTGCAATGAGGAGAAGGAAAGATAAGAAATATGCCTAGAGACAGTGAAATATATCTCTAAATCTCGACTCTCACTATCTCACCATCTAAATCTTTAAATGCCAATTGATATGCCGTCAATTGCATTGGAATCTCAGCTTCTCTCCCGTAGAGATAATCTCCATAAATCGGTAACCCATGAGAGCTAAGGTGATACCTGATCTGATGAGTCCTTCCAGTAAAAATTTGAAGAAAAATCTGAAGCTTTCCGTCAGGTTTTTTTTCTATTTTTTCTATTTGCGTGATTCCAAGCTTTGGAACTGTATTTGGAACTTTAGCCTTTACTTCTTCTGAGATGATAAAGGGAAGTTTTCCCTCAATTTGCTCCAAAAATTCGTGTCCTCACTCTGAAATCTCACAGGTTGCACGATACCATTTCTTGAGCGGAACTTGGTCCTTCTGCTCTAGAGTTTCAGATTCAGATTTCTCTTTGAATAAAGTTTTAAAATGCTGAAGTCAGCGTTCTGTCTTTGCAATAATCATCAATCCATCAGTATCTTTATCAAGTCTATGAAGCAGTCCAGCTCTGATAAAACTCCCGATGCTTGGCAACTGCTTGTAGTGATGGTAGAGAAAACCTACGACACTTGGTTCTCAGACATCCCAAATACTGTTTGGATGTGATAAAACTCATTTTGGTTTATTGATGATGAGATAATCACTTGTTTCCCTTGGGATAGGTATTTCAATGAGTGGTGCTTCCTCTAAGATCACAGGGGATAAGTATCTTTCAAGGTTATCAATACTGATTTCATCTCAGGTTTTTAATTTTGTGGATTTTTTTGCTGGTTTACCATTGAGCAAAACTCATCATCTCTCCAAAATATGATGAAAAAAGCTCCTTGAATAGGGAAATTTCATAGTGAGCCATTTATCTATTCTTTCGCTTGCTCCCTCAAATGTTAACTCATGCATGCTCTTCAGAACAAAAATTATAAAAACCTGATCTCAAGCGATCCTTAATTTTTAGTATCAAAAAAACCGAGTAGCCGTAACAAAGAATATCATCTCTCCTTACGGAAAGGTGGGTAGCTCCTCGAGATCACGCGGATCCGATTTTTGGCTCCCTGATATAAGTTGAGAATTTTGATAAGTTTCTTCATAGCGAACTACTCAGTCTACTACCTATAGATACAGATTTCACTCTAAAAGGCAAGAAAAAATTTGATTTTTATTTTTATCATGATTATTCCTGATACAGGACCTCTTCGGTATCTATCTCTGAACAAAATGCTCAAAAACCTGAATATTTTGCGCTGGAATCTGAAAGCTTCTTTCCAATATTGGAACCATAAATCTAGATGGAACCTGATGTTTTATTTTTTGATTTTTGAGCTGAGAAGAGAGGAGTTTGAGTGCTAGATATTTCCCAGCTACCAAGAGGAGTTTCAAAGGATTTTTGGTTTTTGCTCCTTTAAGAAAATTTTTTAAACTCAATTTGTGAATATCTGATTCTTTATAAACTTGGCTTGGAAAGGGATGAAAAACTCATAAATCATGATACATAACTCGCTGTTGAGCGGAGCTTTTAATGCCCTGAAAAACTGGAAATCGACCTTGCCATCTGATTAAACTATGATACCAAATAAGATCAGGTTTTTCTTTTTTGATAACTGATGTTAAGCCCCATCAACTTCAAAGATTGAAGATCGAGAGAGCTATACCAAGATATTTTTTGAGTTTCCCCGCTGCTCATCTGGGGCAGCTTGTTCAGAAGAGCTTTACTTCATATCCATGAGATTCTAAGAGTTTTTTCATTTCGTGAAGTCCCGTTTCAATCCCTCAGATCGGATTTATGAAATCACTTACCATAAGGATTTTTCTACACTTAAAATCAAAAGTTAATTCTTGAAATCTTTGAAATCGGGCTTCTTTATTGTATTTTTCGGCAAGTTGTTTGTTTTTTTGAGATAAAAGGCTGTAAAAATCAGAATTTTGCTCTTTTTTTTCTTTACTGAGCTTTTTAATCATGAGATCAAGCTGTTCAACTGGTTGTTTTCACTGGTATTGAGATAAGTCATACTCTTTATCGATGAAAGGGGTCAGTCCTCCTTGTTTATATCCAATGACTGAAATTCAATAGCTCAAAATATTCAATGCACTCAGACCAAAAGTCTCTAGACATAGCGATGGCATCAGGCAATAATCAATGTTTGATAAATACCTTTCGATCTCAGTTAAAGGCTTCCAACCAAAAAAATGGATCTGCGGGCATTCACGAGTGAGTTCTAAAAGTGCTTCCTCATACTTCCCAGCTCAAAAAATATAAAAATCAACCTCTAGATCTTTTAGATCTTGACTGCAAATCCACTCTAAAAGTATTCAAAATCCTTTCTCTTCCTCAAGTCTCCCTAGATACAATAATCCAAGCCTCTTACTCATCTTGCTATCAATAGATTAAAATCTGATTTCTTTGAATAATAATGATGAGTTGCTGATTTTCAATTGATTTTTCTTTCTATGATAGACAAATAAAATTAGTACAAGAATAAAAAAAACTGATCCAAAGTTACTTTGGACCAGTTAAAATCGCTATCATCTTAAGCTGTCTGGAGTCTTCTTGTAGATTCTTCCACCTGCGGCTAAAACTTCGTCTAGAACACGTCGAGCTTCTTTTTTAGAGATATCTATTTTTCTCCGCTCGAAAAAACGCTCTTTTCGCTCAAGGTCTGCTTGGGTTCTTTCCCTTTTTCGTCCTTTGCTTCTAACAGAAGCTTCAGCTTCTAACTGTGAATGAAATACATCATGAAGAGCTTGTTTAAACTCTACTTTGGCCTTTAATGATCTTTTTTGACTTGCCATAAATATTAAATTTTATTTGTGGGCATATATGTAGATATTTGCTAATAAAAGTCAAGTTAAAAATAAAAAAATCAGATTTTCTTGCTTTTTGTCTACTAAAATCTATAGTAACAGTAATACCCCTTTTGTCTCCTGAAATGCTTATGAAAAAACAGACTTACTTAGACTATATTTCTAATTATCTTGATGAGCAAGCTTTTGAACAATTTAAAGCGACTTATCAGCAAAAAATTTCCAAAAGCATAAAAATTATTGAAAAAAGAATTCAAAAGTCTGATTTTTTTTCTCTTGTAAAAAGATATTGACGAGAACTTACTACTCCAGATCTGAGATGAGGTGATCAGGTATATGATGATGTAGTGTTTGTTCATAAAGAAGATACTAAGACGCTTGGATCTCATTTTCTACATCAAAGCTGATATTTTTATATTCAGGAGGTCGCGGCCGGGCTCTCTGCACAGATACTTGAGGTGAAAAAATGAGATATGGTGCTTGATCTTTGTTCTGCTCCTGGAGGGAAGAGTGTCCAGATAGCTGATAGATTATCTCAGCTGTGATGAGGATTTTTGCTTTCCAACGAGCCATCAAACCCGAGGAGAAAAGCACTAATTTTCAATCTTAATCGTTGTTGATTGGCAAATACTGCGGTTTCTGCTTATCAGGGGCAGCAGATTTGAGAGCTTGTGAGTGAGGCTTTTGATAAGGTTTTAGTTGATGCGCCGTGTTCTGGTGAGGGAATGCAATATAAATCTGACTCAAAAACAACCTATCGAGATGAAAAAAATGCTCAGCAACTCTCAAAACTTCAGATTCAGCTTCTTATTTCAGGATTAAAAGCTCTAAAAGTTTGATGAGAATTGGTATATTCGACTTGTACGCTTAATGCATTAGAAAATGAGCAGGTTATTGCAGCGGTTCTTAAGCAGTTTCCAAACCAGATAGAACTTCTCCCAGTTGAAATCAATCAAAAATCAGCTGGATTAACACATTATTTGTGAAATGAGTTGTTATCAGAGGAGCAAGCGCAGAAAGTCGCGAGGTTTTGGCCTCATATTCAGCATACTGGCGGATTTTTTATTGCCAAGTTTAGAAAAAATAGTTCACTTCCGACTTCTACTCAAATCGATCAAAGAACACAGCAAGAAACCTGATATAGTTCTTCTACTACTTTACAAGACCAGATACGATCTGATCTTCTAGAAAATCGAGGAATTGAAAAGCAGTCAGATTTCTATTTTCTTTCAAATGATAATGCAGTATATCTGACGACAAAAGACGCCACAACGCTCCCCAAAGGAATTTTTATTGAAAAGTTTTGAATCCCAATTTTCAAAAAAGGACACTCAGGAGAGCTGATTCCGCAGCAGTGACTGGTTGCGACATTATGATCTTTTGCTCAAAAAAATATCATAGAAATCACAGATCAACAAGCACAAAAGCTTTCAGATAAACAAGATATAGCAATAGAAAATTGATGAAATGGATGCTTCTTGATCACAAAACGAGAATGAAAGCCATTTTGCCTGGTGAAGCAAGTAGGGAATATATTAAAAAACAAACTTTATTAATTATAAAACCTCTAAAATGCAGGATTGGAAAAGACTTATAGAGATTTTTTTGCAAAAAAATACCGAGTTGAATCTCTCAGCAATTCGTGATAAGGATTGAGTTCAGTTGAAACATATTCAGGATTCTTTAAAACTTCTAGAAACCTGACTTTTCCAGCCGTGAAAATTAGTAATTGATCTCTGAACAGGATCAGGATTTCCATTGATGCCTTTGGCGATTAGCTGTCCAGAATCTCAATTTCTTGGTATTGATTCAATCAAAAAAAAGACCGTTGCAGTCAATGAAATGCTTGCACAGCTTAATGTTCAAAATGCTGAGGTGTTGTGGACGAGAATAGAGGAGTATAAGTGAGAAAAGGCTGATATTATTACTGCGAGAGCGGTTGCATACAGTGATAAACTTCTTCAACGATCATATTCACTCCTAAAAAACTGAGGTTACTTTCTCTTTATGAAGCAAAAAGAGGACGAGGAGAGGGGGATTCTCCTTGAGCTTTGTAAAAAATATCATCTTTCTCTAGAGAAGGAGATTGAGTATTCACTTTTTGAGGAAGATATTCAAAGAGTCATTTATGTCTTGAGAAAGATCTAGCTTAGAAGAATTTTCCCCCTAAAAAATCAGATACAATACTTTCTATAAGCCTATTATCAATAGACCTTACTAATTTTTTATGCTCCTCAATACTGGTTTCAAGTCCGATAAAGAGAGCAATATGGCTATCCCAGGCACGATACCATCCATAGTCTAAATTTCTCAAATAGTTTTCTTTAAATACAGAGGAAAAGGTAAAGAAATCAGATTTTTTTATTCCCTCTAATGCTCAAGAATGTGATAATATCATATATTGATCTCAAAAAGACCAGTCAAAACTTGAATAAAAGTATTTAGAATGTAGTGATGCATCAAAAATCCAGTAAGACTCCAATAAATCTCCAATATAATCAAGTACAAAAATATCCTCAATTCCAGAATACTTAGTCCATAAGAAGTGTTGAAGTTCCTTCCTATAAGAAAATGATCCACAATTAACCTTTGTTAGGTTTTTGATATCAAGTTGTTGATGCTTTATTTGCTTTCACATTCCCCAATTTTTATCTATTTTTCAATCTTTATCTATAAGAAGCGTGTACTCTTCTTGGTATCGCTGGTTATGATAATCTTGGAGCTGGGTAAGTGATATTTCTTGTGCCTTATTTGTGGTGATCTTCTCAGAAGAAATCTGATTGAGTATTTTTTCATACACTTTTTGTCAAAAAGATGGTTTTTCTAATTCTTTGGCGATTGCAAGTAGTTCTTGATTAAAGATTCCTTCTTTTAAGGGCATTCTGAGATAGTCAAAAAATTCTTGAGCCGGAATATCTTCTCGTTCAAAGCAGCTAAAGCCAGTTCTCGTTGAAGCACTAGTCGATATTGAATATTTTAGGTATTCTGAGGGATCTCTCGACTGAAGCGCACAATGTTCAAGGAGATGTGGAATAAATTTATTATTGTTTACAAATGGAGTTTTGATGTAGAGTTTCATTCCTTTAGATTTTTGATATATGGAGTAAAAACTTGAGAAATCTGAGTTTAAGTCCCGAACTGTATTTATAGATAAACTATAATAGCTCTATACTTCCTCTCTAAAAATACAAGTGAAAATCAAAACGATTTAAAAAATTCGAGTATATAATATAGTATATAAACCTCTAAATCTAGCTTGATTTGAATAAAAATAACATTATAAAGTCAGTATGCTTTTGTTTTTCGTTCATTCTCCAAACATCAAGATAGCTTTTGGTATGTGCTTCCCAGAGAGATTGGAGTTTTGGTCCCTTAAATCCTTTCTATTCATTTATTCAAGGAATCCTTGATATTGAGCGACGAAAAGCAATTCTGATTTCTTTTCTGCTTTGACTTTATCTGTTGCCTTTAGTACTAAGTATTTAATTTATCTACAATCTAACTGATGAAATCACAACTTCTCATAGAACTCAAAAAAACTTGAATTCCTAATTTTGAGCTGTTTAAATCCTCTGAAGATTTAATGGTGATTCCTGATTTACTAAACGAGCTCTTATCTAAAGAAAGAGCTGATTTTGAGAGGATTCTAGAAAAAAACGCTGAAAATCTGACTTTTGATGAATTGTTTATTGAGGGAGAGCTTGGATATCTTCGAAATATTCTGAATTTCCTCAATTCAACTGAGAAATCTCCAGAAATTCGTAAGATTATTCAGGATTTTAGATCTAAATATGAGGATTTTCTTAATCAAATTTCTTATTCTAAGAAATATTATGAGATCCTTTCTGATTTCTCAAAGAGAGATAATCTCAATGCTGATCAAATCAGAATTCTTGAGCTTGAGATCAAGTATTTTAAGCAGAGGGGGATTGACCTAGATGAGAAAATACAGGAACAAATTAAAGAAATCAATAAGAAAATATCAGAAATTTCCGAAAAAATCCAAAATAATGTGACAGATGAACAGGCTCACTTTCTTATTAATTTCCCTGATAATGAGTCCTTTTCAAGTTTGCCGAAAGATATTTTAACTATGGCTAGAAAGGCTTCAAAGGCGGAGAAAATGCTTACATTTGATGCGAATCCTTCTGGATTACAGGCAATTCTCAAATATTGTGATGATCCAGAAATCAGAAAAACTATTTATTTGCAGCTCAATCAATGGGCTTCAAAGGGGGAATATTCAAATAAAAATCTGATTTTTGAATTTTTATCGTTAAGGCAAAATAGGGCTCAGATTCTTGGATATGTGAATTTTGCCTATCAGAGCTTAGAAAATAAGATGGCTTCAAGTCCTGCTGAAGTTAAAAAACTCATCTGAGAAATTGCAGAAAAAGCTAAACTAAAGGCAAAAAATGAACTAAAGCTCTTAAAGTCTACATATAACCTGACAGAAATTAATCCACGAGACTTGGCGTATTATGCTAGAAAATATAAGGAGGAATTTTATTCCTTTGATGAAGAGGAATTGAGACAATATTTTGAATTTGATCATGTGTTGGATTGGCTTTTTGAATTTGTAAAAAACTTTTTGAGTATTGAAATGAGAAAGATCAAAAAGTCTGAATGACCATCAGCGATTTTTGAATATGAAGTGTATTTTAATGATACGAAGATCGCATTTTTTGTGCTAGATCCTTTTTACCGTGCTGGGAAAAGGCAGTGAGCATGGGCAGATATTCTTAGAGAAAAAGATTCAGAATTTTTACCTTTGGTTATCAATGTTGAAAATTTTAGTCGAAATGGCGATGGTAAAACTCTCCTTTACAAGAGGGATGTAGAGACATTGTTTCACGAGTTTGGACACGCACTTCATGCAATGCTTGCTGATTCCAGATACGCTCAGCTGAATGGATTTAATGTTGAACGAGATTTTGTAGAGTTGCCGAGCCAATTGATGGAAAACTGGGTAAAAGACCAGGAAGCTCTAAAGTCTTTAGCAAAACATTCGGAAACCTGAGAACAAATCCCTTTTCATATGTTGCAGACCCAAGAAAATCTACAAACTCGAATGATGGGAAACTTTGTCTTAAGACAGTGCGAACTTGCACTTGTAGATATGAGTCTTTATGATAGCGAGCTCCCAGCATCTTCTGAGGAATTGGAAAACTCTATCCTAGAGATTAGCAATCGTTATTCTCTCTTCCCAAGAGGTCAGGAGTATCAGCTGTATTGTTCATTTTTGCATATTTTCTGAGGTTGATATGGAGCTGGGTACTATTCCTATATGCGAGCTGAACTTCTTGAGGCTGATGTCTTTCAAAAGATAAAAGAAAACTGAATCTTTTCTCCTCAAATCTGAAATCTCTATAGAGATAAGATTCTTGCTCAGGGATGTAGAAAGCCGGCTCGTGAACTCTTCTCTGATTTTATGTGAAGAGATCCTGATTCTAAAGCATTAATGAAGAAGTACTGATTGATAGACAATTAATGTGGAAAGAATTATAGGCAAAATCAGAATTTTGTTTTGACTTTTTTTAGCGAATAATTAGAAATCCAGCTAATATTTTATTAAGTTAAAAAAATAATGAAAAACATTTGAAAGATGCTTATTTTTTTTCTTCTAAGCTTTTTTTTGTTTGGAGGGGGATCAAGTCTTCTTACTTCAGCTGCGGTAAGTGTTCCGAGTCAGACTTTTAATCTTTGATCACATGTAGATGGTGTCTGGGATCAGTCTACACAAATCCTAACTGTTCAAGGTAATTGACAAATCTTAAGTACAGCTTGGAATGCTCTAGCAATTGCACTTCAGCTTACCACAGAGCAGATTGCTAAGATAGAACTCAAGTCTACAGTTACGCTGCCAGATAATTCTTCTAAATTTTTTCTAAATTTCAAAACCTCACAAATTATTTTTGAAGATGGATTTAATGCAAGCAATATAAGCGATGCAAGTCACATGTTTCAATGAACTACAAATCTGAATTCTCCTATAGCTTTTGAGGACTTGAGCTCTTTAGAAAATGCAGATAGTATGTTTCAGGGATCAGCTATCCCAAGCGTGGTACTAAAAAAGACAAACAAATTAAGTAATGCAGATAATATGTTTCAAAGCTCGAACGTTAAACAAGTAGAGATGAAAAATACAAGCAATCTTCAAGTAGCAAGAAATATGTTTCTGCAAGCAGAACAATTAGAATGAGTAGATTTTTGAGACGGAGAATTTCCTAAACTTATAGATGCTACTTCAATGTTCAGAGCTACTCCAAAGCTAATAATTCCATTGACTTTTAATGATTTAAGCTCATTACAAAATTGATCTTTGATGTTTGCGAACTCTTGAAGTCCGGATATTGTACTCAAAAAAACGCATAATCTAAAAAATGTAAACTATATGTTTCAAGAGGGAGAAGTAGAGAATATAGAAATTGAAAATACAGAAAATATAGAATATGCCATTCAAATGTTCTTGAGTGCTAGTAAATTGAAAACTGGAAATTTCTCAGATTGGTTATTGCCAAAGCTAGTAGATGCTACTTCAATGTTCAGAGCTACTCCATTATTAGAAGTCCCAGTTCATTTCAATGATTTAAGTTCGTTACAGAATTGAACTTTAATGTTTACAGATTCTAGAAGTCCTGATATTATACTCAAAAAAACGCATAATCTAAAAAATGCAGATTATATGTTTCAGAACGGGAAGGTTGAAAAAGTAGAAATTGAAAATACAGAAAATCTGGAACACGGAAGACAGATGTTCTATCTGGCTACGAAACTAAAAATAGGAAATTTTCAAAGTTGGAACACAAGTAAACTCATAACCGCTGTAGGTATGTTTAGACAAACGATTGCATTAGAAACACCAGTTGAGTTTAATGACCTGAGTGCTTTGCAAAATGCTGAATGAATGTTCCGAGCCTCTTGAGTTCCATCTGTGTCTTTGAAAAAAACTCAAAACCTACAAAATATGACGAATATGTTTGCTGAGTCTACTGTTTGAAATGTTGAAATAGAGAAAACAAATAGTGTCACAACAATGCGTCAGGCATTTATGTGAGCAGAAAATATGGTCGGGGATTTCTCTAATTGGGATACCGCTAATGTAACTGATATGAATGCACTTTTCTCATGAGCAAAAAAATTTACTTCAGATTTGAGTAATTGGAATACTGCTAATGTGACTAATATGAGTAATATGTTCACTAATGTAGAAAAGATTGATTTCGATATTTCAAAGTGGAATATTTCAGCTCTTAGATCTGCTAAATCACTTCTTCGAAAAAGTTTTAGCAGAGAAAATTATGACAAATTTCTTCTTGCTCTTTCTGATAAAGTAGATCATGGTTTTAATTTATCAAATATACAAGAAATCTGATTTTATCCAAAGTATTGTGCTGCTCAGCAGACGAGAGATCACCTAAAGACTTTGACTATAGCTTTCCCAAATTGGAACCGATCTGATAGCTTTGACTGTCCTCCAGTGATTACTCCTATTGCTAGCGTAAGTTATCAACATTCTACGCCTATCGTGCCTATCCCTCTTGTTGCAACTGATAATGGTGGAGCAGTAACCCTTCAGGTAAATGGATTACCAGCAGGATTGACCTTTGATGTTGCAGACTCTCAAATTATTGGAACAACTCCAGCTACTCCAGGAAATTATCCTATCCATGTTATCGCTACTGATCAAGCAGGAAACCAGACTACAGTTCAGTTTACGCTTACCGTGATGGCTCCTCCTGCTCCTAGTAGCAGTTCAAGTTCTAGATGAGGTGGGTGAGCGAGATTGATTATGGACCATTGTCCTAATGGAGATTTCTCAGCAAGTTACTATGACGGTAGCTGTGGAAACGACTGAAAACCTGTAGAAGCAAAAGAGGTAGAAAAACAGCTCTTTAATCCAACGATTAAGACTAGTTGTTTTAATCCACTTGATGAGAAAACTATAGATCAAGGGAATGCAATGACAGAACTCCTCAGGCAAGCGCATCAGATGCTCTATAGTTATCAGCTCACAAGATGGCAAGGAACTAAAGACTTTGCTCCAGAGAGAAGCTTAACAAGACAAGAAGCTGCAAGATTTATGACTGAGTTTGCGACAAATGTCCTTTGTAGAAAACCAAGTAGAAGCTATGCAGATCAATTTACAGATTTAGGAGATGCAGATCCAACGCTTCTTCCCTATATCTATAAATCGTATGACTATTTGATCTTTAATGGAGATGGGAATCCAAATGGAGACAAAGCGAAAACCACTTTTAGACCGTATGATTTAATAACCGTAGATGAACTCTCTGCTATTATAACCAGACTTGTGAAGAATCAAACTATGGAAGAACCTGTAGAAGATCGAGCAAGGAATTATAGAAATTATATTGGTTCTATTTCCTCAAAATCGGCTTTAAAAGATGATATTAGATGAACAGTTGCAGAGGTGATTTATGATCTGTATAGAAATAATGACTATGAGCTCAAAGAAGTAGGATACGTGATTAAAAATTAAAACTCTTAGTTCTTAAAGTTAAAAAAACCTGAATTAAACTCAGGTTTTTTTGATTTTATTTTATTCACCATCTCAGGAATCGTCTCCTATTTGAGGAATATCTGGTAAACTATCAAGACTTCCTTCTCATCATACTCAGAGCCTATTTGAGATTTCCGCATCAACAAAAACTCTAGCTCTACCGTATTTTTTGGATGAATATTCTTGCAATAGAGGAACGATCTTCTTATTTTGATAATCCTTGGTATAAATCGAGTTCATACTAAATACTTTACTCGTCGCATTATCAATGTTAAGCTTAATATAGGACTTATAGTTAGCAATAGCCACAATGTCTTGTGGTCAGAGCAGAGGTGCATATTCCTTTTCCATAAATTCCGCATCGGGAGCACCAATCTTAAAACTCATCATTGTACCCACGTTACCGAATACCGCCGCTTTTACATCAGATTTTCCACCTTCTCCATTCCCTTTCCCCGTCTCAAGCTGTGCGATGTACTGGTGCGCCATGATCAGTCCAAGTCTATACTTTCTGGCCTCAGACAAGATATCCGCAAAGGTTCCTGATACAAAGTTCTGGAACTCATCCACGTAGAGATAAAAATCCTTTCTATCCTTTGGATCAAGCTTTGCTCTTCCCATTGCTGAGTTATAGATTTTGGAAACCAGAATCATACCGAGCAATTGCGCATTCAGTTCTCAGATTTTACCTTTTGAAAGGTTCACAAGCAGGATCTTCTGGTTGTTCATCACATCTTCAAAATTGAAAGCTGATTTTGTTTGTCCGATGATATTTCTAATCAATCTATTGGTATTAAATGATACGAATTTAGAAGAGAAGTATGGGATAATTTCAGCTTTTTCTCTATCTCCCATAGAGTTATAGGTTCTCTCCCACCAGTTCTTTACAACAGCATTAGTGACTTTAGCTGTTTTGATTTCTCTATAGGTTTCATCAGTAAAGAGCCTTACTACATCCAAGAGTGTTGGTCTATCATCAAAATCCTCCAAAATAGTCAGACTTCCATACTTGAAATATTCCTGAATTCTTGGACCAAAGATTTCCGGTCAGAACATCTTCAAAAAGATTTCTGTCGCATCGTTTACCGTTCTATCTGCTTCATCAAGTGAGTTGATTTCATAAAGATTAAGTCCCATCGGTCTATCTTCATTTCCCGCATCAAAATATACCACATCCTTGGCCCTTTCCTTTGGTACGAAACTTAATACATCTTCAGCAAGATCTCCATGAGGATCAATAAGGCAGATTCCATCTCCATTCCAGAGATCTTGTCTCGCCATAGTTTGCAAGAAGACTGATTTTCAGGTACCTGATTTTCCAATCATATAGTGGTGCCTAGTTCTGTCTTCTCTTTTCATGTATACTGGTGTTAGCTGGTTTCTGTAGATGTTGGTTCAGAGGAGTACTGCATTTTTATAGAGCTTATATCCATAAAGCGTTTCAGTCGGAATCATCTGTCTAACCGTATCTACCCCATCTTTTGAAATGATATCAAACCCATCAATGGTTCTCTTCTCTCATTCCTCAACTACAGCATTAGGATGAGAAGTCTGATATTCATCGAGTGGAATCAGCTTTTCTTCTTCTAGTGTTTTACTCGTCACTGCCCAGTGATTCTTATAATCCTTCAAAATATCAGAGAGTTTTCCTCACTTAAACTTTTCTGCCAAGATACCGGTCATTACCTTACCATTCCATTCTTCATCACCAAATTGTGGTAAGTTAGACGGTGCAGACAATACTTTATATTGCATCCATTCAATCACAGGAGAACGATTATAAATACTATCTGCAAAATGGTAGAGAGAAGTCAATTCGTTAGTTGAGAAAAATGAATATTTATAAAAGAAACCAGTCAAATAATAATTCGTAGCGATCTTCCATAAAGGCATAAAAATGCTCGTAAAGATATCGTGCTTAGTATTGTTATCAGAGATTCTATTGCTATATTCGTCAGTGAAAACATTATATGCAGATTCCATCGCTTTCAGATTATTTCTTGCTTGTCCATCTATATCAGAGGAACTAATAACAATCAATCCTGATCTATAAATCGGATTTCCAGCTTCTTCACCGATAGTATTCATGGTCTCTTCCTTCGCCTTTACCATTCTTACCATTGTAACATTCTCTTCCTGCTTCTTATTAGAAATCAGCTTTTCACTTGGTCCCATAAATAAAAAGGAAAGAAATCTGAATGGATTCAACAGGTTTTTCCAATGCCATCGCTTAGTCTCATAGAGATCGAGCCCTTTATAAAGTCTATCTGCTGCTTTCTGTCTTTTTGCATTATAGTCAGATCCCTCAGGCTTAATTACTAATATCGCAGTTACCGTGTCATAGATTGAGATTTTACTCATTGTATCAATGATATTGTTCATCGGATCATCCGGCATCTGCCTAAATGTTTTGATCGTATAGACTGGATCCTTTTCAGGCTCAAGAGGCATAATGTCATAATATTTTTTCTGAAAAGGATCAGGTTTTGCAACTCTTTCTAACGAACAGTTTGCAAATTGTGCAGAAATCGCACTTTCTACGATCCCCTGATATTCAGGATAGGTCCCAACGATAAAGCTGAGCTGTCCTCATTCATATTGATAGATCATCACAATCTTCTGCTTCCCAAAAAACTTATGCATCATTGTTTCCCAGGTGCTTAACTCAGAGATCCTGTGTAATGAATTATACAGCTGAGACATTCTCGAGATTTTTTCTTTCATATCTTTTGCGATTTCTTTTTCTTGCTCACGATCAGTCTTTCCATCTGATTTTGGTAGCATTACTTTTAGAAAAATCATTCTATGATTATTCAAAAAAGAGTAGATATACCTCATCACAGCCCTAATGATTGCAGTAATGATTGCAATAGAGAAGATAGCAATTATAGAGTAGAGAAGATATGTTCCAATAGTTTTCATTGTCGCTAAAATTTGATAGTCGTGATCTATTGCAGCTGTCGTAGCGCTTCAGGTGAGAGATTGAAAATTCTGATTTTGATCTTTTGGAGTGATGTCTCCTTGAGGATTCTGGATTATTGGGCTTGAGGTAGTAGTGCTTGTTTGAGCTTGGTTTGGGAGAGAGCTTGGGAGTTCTTGATAGTTATTCTCAATATTTTTCAAAAAAGTAGAAACTCCAGCATAACCTCCTAGTTCCTGAAGACAGCTGTTTTTTTGCTGAGATCGAGCATCTGTAGCGAGTTTTGAGAGATTATTTTTCTGTGAAAAATCTTTTCTAAAGGTTGTGATCAGCTTGCTCTCGCAGTTTGAGGTTGGAGCAGAGGAGTGTTCAAGTTGGGAAAGAGCTTTTTCTTCTTTCTTAAACTCAGAAATAGCTTGTTTGATCTGAGAAAAACCTCCAAATGTGTTGATACATTCAGATTTTTTATCTCCTCGTGCAGATTGAGTGAGTTGTGAGAGATTATCGGTTCTTTCCGAGGTAGTATATGTGTTTTTAAGTAATTGTTGACAATCCTTAAGTTGCATAGTACAAGGCATAATAAAACTTACCTTAAGTATACCTAAAATCCTGAAAAAACACGAAAAAATCAGACTTTTCTTTCCTTTTTTATATTGCCATCTTATTAAAATGTGATATAAAATATATAAGTTTTCTTGCAAAGCTTTTTCTTGATTTCCTATCGCTGATTAGTACAATCAGGTCGTTTAGCATTTAAATGAATCTTATGCTTACTAAAAAACAGGTTTTCTTGATGATATTGGCACTTTTAAGTATTGCTGCTATGGTTGTTGTTCTCCTTTGGCAAAAGAGAATCCAGCAGCAGTTTCAAAATCCAGAACTCATGACGCCGTCTGAGACTTCTGAGAAGATTACAACTGAAACTCCACTCCAAACTTCAGGAATTGACTTTCTAATGTCTGATTTTGAAAGCCTTCTGTCTGGAAATGATCTTGAAACGCTCTATCAGTGAGAGCAGGACTATGGTTTTATCACTCCTCAGGAATAATAATCATGATTTCAAAAAATAATAAATCCGAACTAATTCTTTCAAATACTTCAGTTTTTGAACTTTGGAATTGATTTTCTGGTAAAAAGGAAATCTCCCTTCAAAATACTCAGCCGCTCAAATATTCAGCTTTAGTTCTAGATACTGATCTTGAGATAGATGTGAATACTGCACAATCAGGTTCTACTCTAGAGATGTTTTTGCTCTGTCCAGTGAGAGAAGATCAGCCTGCAAAGCTTAATGTTAACCTCAATCTTCTCCACTCCCAGTGCAAGATAGATCTTCAGATCGTATCTCTTGTGCTTTCAAATGCGAAAAATCAGGCAAGTGCTACTATTTATATGCAGCCAGGAATCCAGGAGAGTGCAAGTACTCTTTTAGAAGAAACGGTGATTCTCTGAAACCAGGTCAATGTAAGGAATCTCCCAATTCTTGATGTGCAATCAAATAATATTCAGGCTGCTCATGGAGCAAAGATTTACCGCTTAGATACTGAGAAATTGTTTTACCTTCAGTCAAAGGGATTGGATAGTGATCAGGCTCGTCAACTTCTTATTTCTGCATATCCAGCGAGACTTTTTGAGGGAATTGAAATTGAAGAAACAGAAAAAAACCAGATTATTCCAGATTTTTTAACTTTTGATCAGTTAAACCATGCGTAAATACTTTGATCTCGTGCTAGATCTGCTAGAAATAGAGGGGAAAACTGAGTATCAGGCACTTGCTTCTGAAATTGAAAAATATCAGGAGAAAACGATTCTATTCGCACATCGCTCAGCTTTTTTGCTTTCTGCATATCTAAAATTGCTGAGAGGACAGATTGAGCCTGAAGAGTTTGTATTGATCTGAGATATTGATAGTGCAATACCTCTTTATACTGATGGGCAAAAGACGTCAGAATCTCTTATTTCTGAGTTAAAAGAGTGAGTATTCCCACCTGAGGAAGTGATCATTATTGATCAAAAGGCTTGGAATGTAATGCTTTCTCAGGATGAAAAACAAGATATAGCAACTGCTTTAGCAGAAAAAGATAAGAAGCTGATTTTGGGTTAAAATTTCAATCTGAAATGTAAAAAGTAATAGCTTATCGAAATAAAATATTTATAGAAAAAGAAGTCTGATGCCAGATTTCTTTTCTTTTTTGAAAAAAATAAAAATCTCTTGATTTTTTATGTAGCATATATATACTTTAGGTGCTATGAAAGAGAAGGAAAAATTAGAAAACTGGGTTTTGTAGCATGATATCTGAAAAATATTCAGACTTTTATTTATTATTAGTATACACAAATGGCAAAAATTATTGGAATTGACCTTGGAACGACCAACTCTTGTGTTTCATACATGCTTGGTGATAAATCTGAGGTAATCGCAAATGCAGAGGGAAATAGAACAACTCCATCTATCGTTTATATTAAGGGTGATGAACTTCTTGTTGGAGATTTGGCTAAAAGAAAAGCGATTTTGGAACCAAAAAATGTGATTTATGAGGTTAAAAGATGGATCGGTAGAAAATATAGTGAAGTTAAGGATGAACTCAAAAATATGACCTATGACACTAAAGAGGGAAGTGATGGAGGAGTACTTATCGTTGTAGATGGAAAAGAGTATAAACCTGAACAAATCTCAGCTTTCATCCTTCAGAAACTCAAGACTGATGCTGAGAAATTCCTTGGGGAAACTATTACACAAGCTGTAATTACCGTTCCTGCATATTTTAACGACTCTCAGAGAAATGCTACAAAGGCTGCTGGAGAGATTGCAGGTCTTAAGGTGGAAAGAATTATCAACGAACCAACTGCTGCGGCTCTTGCTTATGGAGAAGGTAAAAAATCTGATGAGAAGATCGTAGTTTTTGATCTTGGAGGAGGAACCTTTGATGTGACTGTGTTAGAAATCGGTGCTGAGGGAACTTTCCAGGTACTTTCTACTTCTGGAGATACTCAACTTGGAGGTGCTGATTGGGATCAGAGAATTATCAATTACATTGTTGATGCTTTCAAAACTAAGGAAGGAATTGACCTTAGAGATAATAGTATGGCAATGCAAAGAGTGAAGGATGAGGCAGAAAAGGCTAAAAAGCAGCTTTCATCTGTAGAAAGAGTTGATATTTCGATTCCATTTATCACAACTGGTGCTGATGGACTTCCTAGAAACCTTGATGAGACTTTGACAAGAGCTCAATTCGAAAATATTACATCAGATTTGTTTTCTAGATGTAAAGAGCCAGTTTTGAATGCGCTTAATGATTCAAAATTAAATAAATCTGAAATTAACGATATTATTCTTGTTGGAGGTTCAACAAGAATGCTTAAAGTTAAGGAAATCGTAAAAGACATCTTTGGAAAGGAGCCAAAATCAACTGTGAACCCAGATGAATCAGTAGCTCAAGGAGCTGCAATTCAGTGAGGAATTGTGCAGGGAGATGTTAAGGATATTCTTTTGCTTGATGTAACTCCGCTTTCTCTTGCTGTGGAAGTAGAGGGAGGAATTGCACATGTGATGATCCCAAGAAATACAACAATCCCAGCTAAAAAATCAAATATTTATACAACAGCAACTGATAATCAGAATGCTGTAACTGTGCATGTTACTCAGGGGGAAAGACAGTTTGCGAGAGATAATAAGTCGCTTGGTATGTTCAATCTTGAAGGAATTCCTCCAATGAGAAGAGGACAACCACAGATTGAGGTGACTTTTGACATTGATGCTAATGGAATCCTCAAGGTGCATGCTCAAGAAAAATCAACTGGAAAATCTCAAGAGGTAACTATTCAGTGATCAACCAATATCTCTGATGAAGATATCGCAAAAGCAAAAGCTGATGCAGAGAAATTTGCTGAAGAAGATAGAAAGAGAAAGGAACTTGTTGAATCAAAAAATAAGCTTGAATCTTTGATCTATCAGATTGAAAATCTTATGAATGAGCAAAAGGATAAAATCTCAGATGAAGATAAAGAAAAAATTCAGAAACTTATCGCTGATGGGAAGGCTGTGAAAGACAAGGGAGACGCTGAAAAGTCTCATATCGATGCAGAAATTGAGAGAATTCAGAACCAGTTTCAGGAGCTCTATCAAAAATATCAGGTACAACCTACTCCAGATCAGCCTCAAAACTGAGCAGATAATGCTTCAGGTCCAAAGGATGGAGAAGTGATTGATGCTGACTAATAAATCTCATATTAATAAAAAAGAAGTCTGAACTCAGATTTCTTTTTTTATTTATTGCTCGTCTAGTGAGTAAAAATAAAAAAGAGTGCTATGAAACATAGTACTCTTTTTTTAAACTTTACTTTGTAAAATACCTGACCCAGTCGACCTCCATTTGGGTAGGGAGTTTCTCAGGATTTTTCAACCATTTTACTGAGCCATTTTCTAACTGCATATCCATGAGGAGGAAATATCTGTGGTCATTAAAGGGAAATTGAGTTTTATGTTTTGTATCGATACGGGGATACTCAAATTTCCTTTCTCCATTGACCCACCAAATTAAGAGATCTTTCTGAATTTCTAATGCAATGATATTGAACTCTCCACGTTTAAAAGGGGAAACTCCTGTATTACGAGGAGAATTTTCAATCCCTAGATTATAAGTATAATCAGTATGTGCTGATAAAGTCAAATAATCTTCAAGATTAAAACGTTCCATAATGTCAATCTCACCACCATCTGGCCATGGAGTTGAATCATTGTTGAGTAGCCAAAGCGCAGGCCAGGCTCCCTCCAAATCTTCAACTTTAAACCTAATTTCAATGATCCCCTCAGCAAAATCAATTTTGTTCTTAGTCCAGATGCCTCCAGTTAGATAGGGAACTTTCCCTTCAGCTTTTTCTCCATAGGTATTTACGATGCCCTTTAACTTAATAGTTCCATTGCTAACTTCATAGCAATTTTCATTAAAAGACATATACTTATTCCAAGGAGAATGTCCTCGCGGGATCTTAGTCCAATACTGTTGATTAAACTGATTCCCTTCAAACTCATCATGCCACTTCATCTTCCAAGCAGTAGACTGATCCAATGAGTAGTTATAAGCAGGTCTAATACCATCATTTTTCTCATTAGATGAGTTATGATGAGTGCCATCGGATTTCTCTCTTGAGTTTTTCTCTTCCGTTGAGGAAGATTGTTTTTCTTGACATGTACAACCTTGTTCCTTTTGACAAGAGTAAATAAATAAAGTAAAGCTTCCTAATAAAAATAAAAAACTGATTTTTCTCATTTTTTGATAATTTTTTTTGTTAGTAAAATTATTATAAATATTATGAAGAGAAAGTCAATATGAAGAGAGGGATAGGTATTTTTATTTGATTTTCATTCTCCTTTACTTATACTTCCTTGGCTTTAATTTTTCTCTCAAAATTATGCGAGAATCAATAGTAAATTCATTAACATTTGCCGGATCAAGTATTTCTAAGTTTATTAGTGAGCAACCATTCATTTTTCTTGTGATTGGGATAATTCTTTTGCGATCAATTATTGCTCAAATGATAAAATCTCGCCTGAAAAAGAAATATATTCTGCCTTATGAAAATAGAGATAATGTTGAAAATGGGCAGTTTCACCTGGATTATTTTAAAAAACTACATTCCGTAAATCTTTTTGGGGTAGCTTTAATTCTGAGTCTGATTTTTATTTATTTTGTTACGAAAGGGGAGGTTATCTCTACTGTTTTGGCGGTTGCGATATGAGCAATGGTGATTACTTTTCAGACCTTTCTTGTTTCATTTTTGATGTATTTTGTCCTAATGAATAAGTATAAAGTCTGAGAGGCAATTTCGATTCCAGATCTACATATTCAGGGAGAAATTCTTTCTATCAAACCTTTCTCTATCGGACTCTCTGGGAAAACTGATGATGGAGAAAATGATGGGAAAGCGTATTCGGTTTCTAATTATCAGCTTTGGCTGCATCCAGTGACGAGACTTAGATTCTGAAAGGGAATCTATACAAAGATTGTGATGAAATTCCCTTATGAAGCTAAAAATTTTGCAGCAAATTTTGATGATACAGTTGAGAAGCTTCAGATTTTTTTAGATGAGTTTTTGCCTCTAAGACCAGCAGCTCAGGTGAAATATTATAATACTTATGTTGGTGTAAAATATAAGATGGACTTTGATTATGAAGATGGGAAAAGCGTGATTAAAGTGTCGTATATTACCAGTATGAGACATGCATCATCGACAAAAAAACGCATTTGCTCTATGATTGAATCATTAAAAAAGCACACTCCAGAAGAGTAGTGCTCTTTTTTTTAGTGTAAAATTTCAAAAGTTTATAAAAGGCTGATAATAACCGCTTGTCCATTGTCTTTTGAGAAAGTGAGAACAGGAATAAGGAATCCGTCTTTTTCTTGATAAGCAAGTATTCAATTTCAAACTGCAAGAGAAGTCTCTTGTTTTCAATCAGCTTTTTGAATGCCTTGTTTTGCCAATTTTGAAAAGACCTTTTCTAAACTTATATTTACAGGATACGAACTAACAGAGTAGCTTTGAAAGTTAAAGTTTTCAAGACTTATTATTTGTCCAGAAGCTGGTGCATACCTGAGGTAAATTCATTCTTGTAGTCAATTTTTATCCATGATTGGCAATTTATTGAAAAGTCTCGGGATAAAAACTGTTATTTCGTATGCTGAACTTGACTGGATTGTGGGATCTCAATAGTGATCTAGATTAAGTCAAAGATTTGAAATCTGATTTTTGATCTGTTTTTTTAGTGCTGATTCAGAATTTTCTCAGCCTCTAGCGAGAGATTTTTCAATATTATTTTTCATATTGAGCCTAGCATTCGCTAGATCAAGTTCAAAATCTTTGGTTCCTAGACTAAAACTAAGTTTTGTAGTAGTCGCAGCCTTGAGAGGAGTGAGGTTGAGTGCAGGCAGATGAAGCCATTTTAACCAGGTACTCATCTCAGGTTGGCTATTCCCTGCCTGTTTTGCTACGAGAGTAGAACTAGGGAGCTTAGGAATTTGCTTCTCAGAAATATGATAGCTTTCCTCGTTGAAAAGTTTGAGGGCTCAGCTCACGCTAGTAATTACAGGGAGAGTAGAAAAGACTGATCAAGTCTGTTTTTCTTCTTTTGATGTCTCCAAAATAGATGTTATATCTGAAAATGCTTGAGCTCCAGTTGAAGTAAAGAGCTTTGGATTGCTAAAAATTTTCGGCGTTTTATTGAAGGTTAAAAAACCTAATAAAAAAGCAGCTAATCCTATTCCTACTGCGATTGAAAAACCCGTAAAGTAAAACCTAAAATGTTCAAGATAAAACTTAAAATATCTTGGATTCTGAGCCTTTTTTTCATCTAAAGACTTCGAAAGTCAGTTTTTAATTTCTTTTTTAAAATCTCTTTTCTCAGTTGAGAATTCTGAAAAAGATTGATGCTCAGAAAGTACTGATTCTGAGAGAGATTTCATTAGCTCTTTGAAAGTTTCTTCAGTCAACTCCTTTTTTTCAGAAAGAGGAAGCTCCAAAAAGCGCTCAAAAGCCTTTTGTGTAAGATGCTCAGAAAGTCTTGTATTTCAGTTTGTTTTTTCAAGTAGAAAACTATAAATATGCTCACTCGTTTTCTCAAAAAGTACCCAAAAAGCTGAATATTTTCCCTGTTCATAGGATTGAAGTGCCTGATCGACGGTTTTCATCTGGAATATTCACATATAAATCCCCCCAAGCATAAGTATTTTACTCCAATTATCAAGAACAAAAGACTACTTGCTTTTCTCCCCATAATATCTATATATAGTGTGTTTTATGCAGCTTTTAAATATGAAAATTCTCCAGTTTTTACCTTACTTTCCTCCACACATTTGAGGAGTTGAAGCTTTTGCAAAAGAGCGAAGTTTGGCTTTTTCTGAACAAAAAAAATGAAAGCTGATTAATGTTGTTTTTTCTCCTGGTCAACCTGAAAATCTCACTTCTTATGAGCAGGATGGATATAGAGTCATGATACTTCCAGCATTCGAATTGATTTCCAATTTTCCTGCCCCAAAAATTCGGAGTCCTATTTTCTGGTCTCAAATACAAAAAATAAAAGCAGAAAAAGCTGATATTATTCAGACGCATACTAGGTTTTTCCTTTCAACCTTTCTCTGATGATTGCTTGCTAAACTTCGAAAGATAAAACGAATCCATATTGAACATGGTTCTGGCTTCGTAAAAGGTTTATCTTGGCGAAAGACAGTTTTTGCTCGATGCTATGATCAGATTTTTTGAAGATTGATTTTTAGGCTTGCAGACAGTTTAGTTGCTATTTCTCACGGAAATCTGCCTTTTATCCAAAAATTTACGCGTAAAAAAATCTCTGTGATTTATAGAGGATTTAATCTCCCTCCTGTTCTGAGAGAAAAAAAAGAAAAACCTGATCAGATTTTGATTGGTTTTGTTGGGAGATTAGTGAAATTGAAGGGAGTTGATCTTCTGATCGACGCCTTTGCCCAGCTTGAACAAGAGAATAGACATCTTAGACTTCAGATTATTGGAGATGGAGAAGAAAGATTCACTTTGGAAAAACAAGCTGAAATGCTGGGCTTGTCAGACAAAATAAGTTTTCTCTGATATCAGAGTCCAGAGAAGATATATTCAGATTTTTTGCCTCATATTGATGTCTTTGTAAATCCAAGTCTTCAAGAAGGCTTACCTACAACAGTTATTGAGGCTTTATTTGCTCAGTGTATTACGGTTGCTACGGGTGTTGGTGGAACGAGGGAAATCGCTGATAGGGAGGATTTTATTGTGGTTGAGCCCTGAAGTGTTAAGGCTTTAAAACATGGTTTAAATCAGGCTTTAGCTCTTATTTGAAAAGTGTATTGAGCTTCTTATGAGCAAGTGAGGGAAAGATTTAACTGGAAGAGGTGAGTTGAGGAGTATTTAGAAATTTATAAAAAGCTCTGTTAAAAAATAGTTATGATACTCTCTGATGTTTTACTTTTTTATATCAAAAGGATGAGGAAGCTGAATTTTATAAATCCGATATCAAAACATGCTGTATACTGATGATGGATAAAGTTTTTCTCAAAATATTTTAATTTTCATCTCTATTCTCTTGAAAATAATATGGAGAATAAAGTGCAACATTTTTCTAAACTTAAAATTAAAAAGCATTTTTCTACAAAAACAAATCCAATACTATTTCCTCATGTTATCAAAACAGAAGAAAAGGCAATAAATATTGTAGGAGATATCTTTACGAATGTATTATGCTATTATAAAATTTATCGTAAAAATAAAAACACAATTTATTATAGTGAATATTATAATGAAGGGAAAAGTCGGTATAAAAAACTGATCTTTTATATGTTATGAAATTTATTTTTTAGAAATAAAAAGTTTATAGTTCCCCATTTACTTTGACAAAATACTTTTAAAAGAATTTCAAATAAAATTTTTTGTCTCCCTCAGCTATATCAGCATAAAATCATTGATATTCCAGTTGAAAGAAATGATGGAAAAATTAGATTTTTGTATGCATGAGATATTTCTTCAAGAAAGAATTGTGATTTTTTAGTAGAAAATTTTACCAAACTTTATGCTGAATATCCAAATACAGAATTACTTATGATTGGGAAAATGTCTGATTTAAACGAAAAATACAAAAATATATTAAATATCAAGAATAGAGGGATAAAGTATATAGAAAAACTACCTTTTGAGGAATTAGAAAAGAAATATCAAGAGAGTGATGTTTTTATTCTTGCATCTTTATCTGAACCTATTGGAGCTGTTGTTCAGGAAGCTATGGCAAATGGGAATATGATAATTGTTAGTAATCTGGCATGAGCTTCTTGCTATGTAGACAATGGTGAAAATGGCTTGATATTTGATGTACAAACGAGAAATGATCTACTAGAAAAGATGAGATTTTGTGTAAAAAATAGAGAGAAAGTTTTGAAAATGAGGGAAAATGCTGTAGAAATTATGAGATCAAAATATTCAATTTTTAATCAAAAAATGCTTAAAGAACTATACAATAGATTTTTATCTTTTATAGAATCAGAATAATGAATAGGGTACTCTTCGTTACTCAAAAAAGATCTGATGCAATAGGAATCGTTGATCAAAATCAGAAAAATGAGTTGAAAAATCTGGATCATAATTTTGATTTCTTACAGATTGGAGAAAAGGGTACTACGAAGTTCCAGATTATAGTTAATTATTTTAAAAATATTCTTCTGCTTCTAAAAACTGCAAGAAATTATAGTCAGATTTTTTTCTCTTGGGAGAATCCTTATGGAATTTTGATAAAACTTTTCATGCCTTGAAAAAAAATAACGATGACTATTCATCATATAGAAGAATATCGGTGAAAAACAATAATTGGAAAGCTGATTTTTAGTATAATGGATCATTTTATTGCGATTTCACAGTTTACAAAAGATCAGTTGATTGCATTTTGAGTTAAGCCAATAAAAATCACAGTAAATTATAATGGAATTTCAAAAAGCTTTTATCCAGAAAAACTTGAAAACTTTCAGGATTTTACTTATATTCTCTATGTAGGAACAGAGGTTCCAAGAAAAAATTTAAAAACTTTATTGTCAGTTTTTAAGGTTTTACGTACTACCTATCCAAAGCTAAAACTTGTAAAAATTGGGAAACCTGGAACGGAAGAAGCTAAAAAAGAAACTGATCAATTGATAAAGGTACTATGATTGTCAGATGTAGTGTTGCTTCATAGAAATTTTATTTCTAATGATGAATTGAGGAAGCGATATTCCAATGCTTTATGTTATGTTTCTTTAGCTACATTGGAGGGGTTTGGATTGACAATCCCTGAGGCGATGGCTTGTGGATGTCCTGTCCTAGCTTCTAGGATTTGACCTTTTGAGGAGATTTGTCAGGATGAAAGTATATTAATTGATCCTTTAGATGAGGAAAAGATTATTGATAAATTTAAAATCTATCTTGAAGATCAAAATTTTAGAACTTTGAAAAGTGGAGAATGATTGATTAAGGCTGAGAGATTTGATTGGAAGAAAAATGTAAATTTCTTAGTGGCTTTTTTTACTCAAAAAACGAAGTAAACCATAAGGTTTATAAATAAGTCGTCTATATATACGGTTTGGAAGATTTGCTTGTAAATAAAGCGTAAACTTAGACAAAAGTTGTTTGAGAAAAGCAGTTCGTTTCAGAGATCAGTCTAGATTTACTGGAGGGAGTCAAACTTCTGATCTATACTGATGATATAGATAAGAAAGAGGATGAAAACAGTTTTTTTTTCGAGGTTTTTCCCCTGCAAAATGAACAATCACAGGAAAATTTTTAGCGTCTTTAAATTCATTATCCGAATATTTTAAAACATTTCCCTTTTTTGTCGCTCGTAAAAATGGTAATGCATTATATTTTGGATGAAGAGAAGTCCAATTTTGGGTAAGAATAACATTAAGGGCATCTTGATCGTAGGCGATAAGTTTTTCGTTATAAGTATTTATGAAATCAAGGACCAACTTCTTTAAGTTTATTTCTCTTAATTTTTTGAGATTCATTATAAGAACTCAAGAGTTGAAAAAAAGTCAAAAGGGAGATTTTATATTATAAAGGTCTGTATAATAATTGATAGTTGTTATCTCTCTTACTGCTCAAATAGAATTAGAACTGATATCAATATTATAAAGTTGTGAAATATCCCCTCTTACAATAATATCTACATCTAAATAAAGAATTTTCTCATATGTAGGTAATAATTCAGGAAGTTCTAATCTATAATAAGCTTCTTGAGAAAGTCCTTTAGTATTTCGTCACTCATATTTAGAACGATCCATCAAGATAAATTCAATTTCTCCATTATTAAATCTGTCTCACAGAGAAGTAATCAACTTTTTGTTTTTTTCAGAAATTCATCCATCCAAAATGAAGATTTTCGCAAAATATCATTCAGATAAATGTTTTAAAAGTGAGTAAATTGCTACTGCAAGATGCTCAGCATATCAATCATTAGAAGAAAAACTTATAATTATATTTTGTATCATATTGCTACTCTTATAGATTCTAAAATAGATGCAATCGGTCAAAAGCCTAATAATCACAATCTTGCTTTATAAACTTCTATTTTTGCTTTCTTTCATGAAAAGAAATGATAAATCGGAACTATTTTAGTTTTTCAAGATGTTCTCTGATTGAGAAGGCAATCTTTTAAAAGAAGATAGAAAACTGATTCTAAAAAGCGAGTATTTGTATCTTTTATGTATTTAACCGCTTTCTTATAAAGATGTTCTTCATAAAACCCTTGTGTAGTCTTAAAAAAAGCTGTCGTTACGCCAAACTGTGCCAATCCCCATCCCTTGTAGAAAAAAGTAGTAATGCTCCACTTTTGATGGTAATTTATAATTTGATCAATATTTTTTATGATATATCTTCATGTGACTTTATACCAAGAGGTAGTTTGCTGAAGTAATTGAGAATTTTTAAAAGCATAGTCAAAAATTTCTGCTTCTCAGTAAGCATATCAATATTTTTTGATAGATATTTCATCTCCATAAAACTGCAACAATTCTAGTTGTACCCCTTTGTCATATGCTAATTGTTCTAATAGAGCCCAATTATTAAAATGATAATTTGAATTTTCGCAAAAAATAATTTTATCAAAAAGTTGAGTATTGATATAATACTGAATTGTAGAAAAATATTCTCATAGTCTGTATTCTGGATCAAAATATTTGTCATTTGATAACACTGTAGACCTCTGTATTCCATTATTATTAGGTTTTATTGTTCCTGTTAATAGCAGTGTCTCTTTCATTATTTGTACAATTTATTATAAATTCTTAAGATTGCAGAATGCCAAGAGAATTTTTTGATAATTTCAGAGTGAGTTTTATATATTGTATCTGTATATTTATCAATATTTAGTATTCCGTTTTCAATTGCTTTTGCAAAGCTATGATAGTCTCTTTGGGTTACAATAGTTCATAATTCCCCCTGATTGGTGATATCTGATGCTGATGCAATATCTGTAGTAATTAAGTAATTCCCAAGATATAATGCTTCTACTAACACAATTCAAAATGATTCATGTCTAGATGTTAGGCAAAAAATTTTACTTTTTTGATATCGTGAATAAAGTTCTTTTTTATCAAATATGCTCCCGGTAAAGAATAGCCTCCCTTGAACCTTAGGATGTTGTCTATAAAATTCATTAATATAGTTTTGAAATCAGTCTTCAATAGGTCCAATACAATAACACTTCCAATTCTTGGCAACAAATTCTGAATCTGTATCGCATAGATGTGCTATGGACTGCATTAATAATTCTGTATTTTTTTGATACGATCCTATTCTAGCTACGGTTATTATAATATTTTCTTTCTGTAGAGTTGTTTGTGTGTACTGATCAATTTGATTTTGATCAAAGCCATTTGGCATATATACAAGTTTCTTTTGAAATTCTCAGCTATAATTTACTAAAAAATTATATCATGTAGTTGTTTCTATTGAAATGCAGTCGGTCAATCTAATAAAAAAGTTTATAAATTTTCTTATCAGAATCCTTATAATTGGTATATTCTCTCAAAAAACAGTTTTAAGGTTATGTTTATAAGGATCAAAATCCATCATAATATAAAGTTTCCCTTTTTGATTGAGAATTTTATAAATTAGTCCATAGAGAAATGTAGATTTTATGAAATGTATAAGGTGAAGATGCTCTATTTTTTTTGCGTTTTGTAACAAATAAACGAAAAGATTGCATGTTTGTATAATTGTATATCATTTCTGGCTTCCACTCATATCATTAAAGGTTCATCAGTAGACAGGTTTTGCATTTTGAGATGCTTTTGGATAAACAATTTTGATATCCAAATTGTGATGATAGTTTTTCAGGTATAGAGGAATCATTACTTCTGCTTTTTGTAAGCAAGCAGATTCTAATGAGAAATGTAAAAGAGAAGTCCAATTTAACATTATTTACTTTTTTCTAAGGAGTCAAAATTATTTGATAATAATAGAGGAATCTTTTCTTGTATTTTTTTTTCACTCCAGTTCCATCGTTGTAACTCTAAAAGCAAGGAGATTTGTTCATCTGAAAATCTTTTTTTAATTATTTTTGCTGGTATGCCTCATACAAGAGTATATGGAGGGACATTTTTTGTTACTATACTTCACAGCGCAATAACGGCTCAATCTCAAATAGATACTCAAGGCATAATTACTACATTCCTTCCTATCCATACATCATTTCAAATATTTACATCTAATGATTTTCACTTAGCATAATCAGTATCATACCAAAAATTATAAGTAGATATCCAATTAGGATCGTGATTTCCGTGTCATAATAAGATTTCAACATTTGGAGCAATACTACAAAATTTTCCAATAGAAAGTTTTCCTTGATTAGGAAAAGTGTGTATCATGGGTTTTCAATACGTATAATCTCCTATATCATATTTTTTATAAATGTAATATTTGTTAGTATAGTTTTTAGTGTTAATAAATCATTGAAAGAAAGTGAAAGCAGAATTAAAAGGAATAGAAAACCAATATTTACAATAATTATACAACTTAGATAAAAAATGTAGCATGTTATTAAAAAATAAGAAATTAAATATAACTATTTTAAGATAAGTGTATTACATATGAAACATCAAATTTTACAGGTTGTAATACTTTTTTCAAATAAACCAGAGTATTAAATATTGGCAAAAAACGAGGACTTCCTTCCTGAATATAAATGATTTCATAATCAATACGAAGAGACGATTTATCTACTAATTCTTGAATGATTTTTTGTTTGTCTTTTTGATATATAAAAAGTTTTATCTTTTTGAAAATATTTGGATATCCTTCTAAAGATTTGATAGTTGCTGTAAGTTCTTTTTTAAAACGATTATTGTTGCTGATATAGCAAGGCATGTATACAAAAACTTTCTTCATTTTTTTATATAAATTTCCTAAAATATTCAATTGTTTCTCCTAATCCTTCTTCTAATTTAACTTTAGGTTCCCATCCTAATTTCTCTTTTGCTAAACGATTATCAGCCCTTCTTTGCTTTGGATCATCTTGTGGAAGTGGCTTATAAATAATTTTACTTGAGCTTTCTGGGATAAGATTTAAAATCTCATTGGCAAGCTCTTTCATCGTAAATTCAAATTGAGTTCCAATATTAACTGGTCAAATAAATCAGGTTTCATTATTCATCATCTTAATCATTCCTTCTACCAAATCATCTATATATTGGAAAGACCTTGTCTGTTCTCCTGTTCCATAAATAGTAATATCTTGATTTCTAAGTGCTTGCATGATAAAATTACTTACCACACGACCATCGGCTGGATGCATATTTGGACCATAAGTATTAAATATCCTAATAATCCTAATATCTACTCAATATTGTCTATGATAGTCCATAAACAGTGTTTCAGAAGCTCTTTTTCATTCATCATAGCATGATCTTGGTCCATTGATATTTACATTTCCTCGGTAAGTCTCTGGTTGAGGATGAACTGCAGGATCTCCGTATACTTCAGAAGTTGATGCTTGTAAAATAGTCGCATTTACTTTCAATGCAAGTTCAAGCATATTCATTGCTCATAAGATTGATGTTCTTGTTGTTTCTATAGGATTTTTTTGATAATGCACAGGAGAAGCTGGACATGCAAGATTATAAATCTGATCTACTTGTAGCCAAAATGGTTGAGTAACATCATGGAGTACAAAAGTAAAAAGTTCGTTACTAATTAGGCTTTTAATATTTCCTTTTGTTCCAGTAAAGAGATTATCAAGACAGATAACTTCATTTCATTCAGCTAATAATCTTTCACATAGATGAGATCAGATAAATCAAGCTCATCAGGTCACAAGAATTTTTTTCATCTTTATTTAGCATACGGGTAAAATTTGCTAAAGACTAGCTTTTTGTAATTGTTTTTCAAGCAATATTTCTTATTTCGTTTCTTAAAAATCCGACCTGCCTCCAATTCGTCGCAGCAAAACACAACGCATAGACAATTGATATTTCAACCAATCCAGCAATAGTCAGCCATCTATTTCCACTTAGCAATCCTATTTCTCTTTTCCCGACAAAGACTAAAGCCCCTAAAATAGTCAAAATGATCAAATTTTTTATGATAAATTTCCATTGGATGTGGATTTTCCCTGCTTTAAATAAATACGGAAGGCTAAATCACCATAAACTCAAATAGCTTATCCCAAAGCCAATTCCAGCTCCTTGTAGTCCAAAAAATCTAATCCCTCAATAAGTAAATAAAATAGTAATAATTATTCAGCTTCCTAAAATTTTGACTCTTTCTCTGATTTTCCCAAATCCAGCTAAGACTGAGAAATTAAAGCTTGTTAGAATATTAAAAATCAAAAAAATTCAGGTCCGAGAGAGGAGTTGCCCAGAAGTTTGATACTTTTCACCAAAAAGAACAATAGCAATTTCAGGTCAAAGTGCAATAAAAAGGATAGAAATACTTAAAATCAGAACTGAAAAATAGTTATAGAAAAATGAAAAGAGGAGTCAGAGTTTCTTTTGATCTTTTTTTTCAATAAGTTCCGAAACCATCGGAAAAATAAGCCCCATAATTGGTCAAATAATTATAAATCCCATATTAAAGAGACTCTGAAAATTCGCAAAATATCCAGCAGATTCATCACCCAGAAAATAAAGCACGAGCTGCTGAATAATCTGTCAGAATACACTGCTAATATTAAGTCAAATAAATGACCATAATGCATATTTGCGATATTCTTTAAGCATAGGTTTATTCCACTCAAACTTCCCCTGCATCAAAGAATGATGGTAGTTTTTATAGTAAATAAATCCAGCAATGAGGATTCAAACTCCTAATCATAAAAGTCGGTTAAGACTATACCATTCTATTGTCCCTCTGTTAGTTAAAAAGCAAAAAAATGAAAATCAGACTACAGATCGCATTCTTATAAATTCCACTAGCTGATAGTCAAAAGTCTTTTGAAATGCAATAAAAATGCTTTGAAAAGTCTGAAAAAGGTTTATTCATAAAAAATAGAGACAGAAGTATTTTAATATATCAGCAGAAACAGGATTGTGAAAATAGTTTGTTGCAAGCCAATCACTACCAAACCACAATCCAAGAGCGATTAATATTGCTGTTCAAAATTGGGCTAAAAAGCTGAGATAGATCGTTGTTTTAATATGATTATATTCTTTTTTGATCCAAAATCTTGGCAAAAAATACTGCAAGCTTTCGGTTAAACCAAGATCATTATAGACATTCAAGAAACTAATGAGACTAATAATACTATAGAGAATCCCAACATCTGCGACAGAAATCTCTGGAGAATTAGAGATCAAAAGCCTAATTAAATATCCTCCTGGTGCAATAAGGTATGAAAAAAGATAGAGCCAAAAACCTTTTTTTATCAGCTTTTGACTCAGAGTTTCATCTTGAAGAAGATCAGTATTGTTTTCTTGTTGCTTCATGAGCTGTATCGGATAAAAATTATAGAATCTATCGGCTCTTCAAAAATCTTAGATCTCAATTGGTGAAAAGCCTGATATCTTTTATTCCATATCTCACTGCAACTAGACGGTTAATTCCCATTCCAAAGGCAAATCCAGTTCGCCCTTCTTCAGGATCTATTCCAGCTTCTTTTAATACATTTGGATGAATCATCCCAGCGCCGAGGATCTCCATCCACTTTGACATTTCTTTATTCCCGGTTTTAGGATTTACATATTCATACCTTGTATCTATCTCAAAACCTGGCTCAACAAAAGGGAAATATGCAGGTCTCATTCTGATTTCAACCTTTTTTTGAAGAGCAACAGTCAAAAAATCCTGAATAATCGTCTTAAAGTGTGCAATGCTGATATTTTTGTCAATATATACTCATTCAAACTGATAAAACATAGTATCGTGAGTCGCATCTACATTCTCAAATCTATAGACTCTACCAGGCAAAACAGCTCTGATTGGAACTCAGTATTTTTTGATAACATAGTTTTGAGCAGAGGAGGTATGGGTTCTAAGAACAAAATTTTCTCATCTAGGATCTAGCTCATCAATATAGATCGTATCATGCATTTCAGTAGCGGGATGAGAAACAGGAATATTCACAGACTCAAAATTCTCAAATTTGCTCACAACATCTCTTCCATGTTCAACGATAAATCCCATACCCTGAGCAATTTCTTCTAGTTCCCTTCTTACTTTGCTCAAAAGTGAAAAATATCACTGTTCGACAGGTGTCCCAGGAAGTGAAATATCAACAATATCCTCAGCAAGCTGTACATTGATCTCTTTGAGTTTGAGTCTTTCAAAACACTCTTCATATGCTGCTTGAAGCGCTGTTTTTAGTGCGGAAATCTGTCCTCATTGAATCTTTTTCTCCTCAATTGGCAACTGGGCGAGCTTCTTTAACGCCTCACTTACATACCCTTTTTTCCCAAGGATCCTCTGATATCGATTTTCCAGTTCTACTAAATCCTCACACGCCCTGAGCCAAGTAAGTTCCTGATCTAAGTTAATCATTCCCTTTAGAAAAAAAGATAAAAATCTGACTCTGAGTGTAGTGTTTTCTCCTCACTTTTCAAGAATATTTTTCGAAAGATCAAAAAAAAGAGCAATTGTTTGCTCCTTTTATATTTCTTTCTATTTATTTTCTACTAATTCTCTAGTAATTAATTCTCTTTGAACATATTCAGGATTATTAGCGGCTTGAATTGCTTGAGATACAGTGATCATTCCTTTTTCAACAAGGCTCAAAAGACTTTCTTCCATGATTTGCATACCTCACATTCTATTGGTATACATAGTACTTTTTAGCTGATTAAGCTTATTATCTCTAATGAGGTTGGCAACTGCTGTTGTATTGAGTAGGACCTCTTGAGCAAGAGCAAGACCCGGTTGATCCTGCCTTTTTAAAAGCTTTTGTACAACAATTGCTCAGAGATTTTCAGCAAGTTGGACTCTGATCTGATTTTGTTCACTAGAATTAAATGATCCAACAATTTTATTTAAAACTTGTTCAGCAGATCTAGCATGAACAGTTGTTAGTACCAGATGACCAGTTTCTGAGAGGAGAATAGCATTTCTGATACCATCAAGATCTCTGATCTCACCAAAGAGGATCACATCAGGCCTTTGTCTTAGAGCATATTTCATTGCTGAAGAGAAGGAGCTAACATCTTTCCCTAATTCTTTCTGATCAACAACACTTTCTTTTGCCTCAAAAATATATTCAATCGGATCTTCAATCGTCAGAATATGTTTTTTCTCGGTTTGGTTGATTTCCTCTACCATTGCTGCGAGTGTGGTAGATTTTCCAGATCCTGTAGCTCCTGCCAAAAAAATAATCCCATTCGTTCTATGTGAGAGTTCTTTGAAAATGCCTGGTAAACATAGTGATTCTAGGGTTGGGACTTTTTTTCTCAAAAGTCTGGCAACAATCATAATATGGCCTCTTTGTCTCGAAATATTTACCCTATATCTTCTATCTTGATATCCAATTCCCAGATCAATACTTCCGTGCTTTTCAAAAAAATCAAGTCCTGTTGTATTCATCAGGGTTAATGCTAGTTGATTGAGGAGTTCATCATCCAGCGGCTCAAGATCAGTTTCTCTGTGGACTTCCTCCAAAAGTCTCAAAACAGGGGGCTCACCATAGGTCAAATACATATCAGAAGCATTTTTTTGAATCATCAGAGTATTCAAATATTCTAGATATGCTGTAGGACTTTGAAATTGATCATTGCTTATTTTTGCCATGGGAATTTTTGAGGAGAAAAGATAAAAAATCAGATTTTTTCTTTCCTTGATTATAGTGAGATTTTTTCTTTTGTCAAAAAAAAGGTCTTAATCTCTTATCCTTAGATTTCAGATCATTCTATCAGAAAAATTTTCCTTGAAAAAGCCGGTGAAAACTCTATATTTAACGTTAGTTTTATTTTTTTGATCAAAAGTATGTGGTATCATACGCGCCATGTCCCCAGTAATTAAGATATAAATACTATTTTAAAGAAGAAAAATCAGATTTTTATTTTGTTTTTTAAATTATTATGGCGACAACACTTACTTCAAGAGCTGAAGACTATTCTCAGCGATATAATGATCTCGTAAAATATGCAGATTTGGCTGAAAATTCAGCTGTAAGAGGATGTATGATTATCAAACCTTATGGATATGCGATCTGGGAGAATATGAGGGATATCTTAGATAGAATGTTCAAAGTTACTGGGCATCAAAATGCTTATTTTCCGTTGTTCATCCCTAAATCTTATTTTTCAAAGGAAGCCTCTCATGTTGCAGGATTTGCTAAGGAATGTGCTGTAGTGACTCATTATAGGCTTAAAAATTGAGAAAATTGAGAAATTATTGTTGATCCAGAAGCAAAGCTTGAAGAAGAACTTATCGTAAGGCCAACTTCTGAGACAATTATTTGGGATTCTTATAGAAATTGGATTAAGTCATATCGTGACCTACCATTATTGATCAATCAACGAGCAAATGTTGTAAGATGGGAGATGAGAACTAGACTATTCCTTAGAAGTGCTGAGTTTCTTTGGCAAGAAGGACACACAGCTCATGCAACTCCAGAGGAAGCTGATGCTGAAGCAAGAAAGATGTTAGAGGTGTATTCAGATTTTGTTCGTAATTTTATGGGAGTTTTTCACTATAAAGGAGAAAAACCTGAACACGAAAGATTCGCTGGGGCGGTTGCAACCTATACTTTTGAGCCAATGATGCAAGATGGAAAAGCACTGCAGGCATGAACATCTCATAATCTTGGGCAGAACTTTGCCAAAGCCTTTGATGTGAAATTTACAAACCAAAATAATGAGTTAGAGTATGTTTATGCTACTTCTTGGGGCGTGAGTACGAGAATGATGGGAGGTTTGATTATGGCTCATTCTGATGATCATGGATTAGTTTTGCCACCTGCACTTGCGCCAATTCATCTTGTAGTGGTACCTATTTTTAAGACACTAGAGGAGTTAAATGAGATAAAGGCAAAACTCCAGCCTCAACTTGATCAGCTTTCAAGCATTGTTATTCATTCTGAAACTTTAGGAGATTACTCAATTCCAGTAAAGCTCAAAATAGATGAGGATATGCAAAAATCTGCTGGACGAAAGTTTAATGAACGAGAACTCAAGGGAGTCCCTGTAAGAATAGCCGTTGGAAAAAGAGATTTAGAGCAGGGACAGGTAGAAATTTTTAGAAGAGATACCTTGGAAAAGAGTTTTGTCCAAATAGATCAGCTTGCTCATACAGTTCAGGAGTTATTCCTTGATATCCAGCAAAATATCTATAAAAAGCATGAAAAATTTACCCTTGAGCACACCTCAACAGCGAATACCTATCAAGAGCTTAAAGAAAAAGTTGAAAGCTGATTTGTCCTCGCTCATCGAGATGGAACAAACGAAACAGCTATGCAGATCCAGGATGAGCTTAAGGCTACAATTAGATGTTTGCCATTTGATCTTTGAGAAGAGGAGTGAATAGATCCTCTTTCAGGAAAACCAAGTAAGAGAAGAGTTATTTATGCTAGGAGCTATTAATTTCTTTCCTTAAAGATAGTAAACAGTCTAAGGAATATATCCCTTGCAAAGGAATACTTGACTTTTGAAGATGAATAAGTATATAATAGGCTGTAATATAAAAACTATTTATAATATCAATTAAATCCATCATTATTTAGTATTGGCTGGACGTCGGGAGATGATCCAGTCTTTTTTCAAAAAAAAGATTTGATTTTTAGTACAAAATTTATATTATGAAGATCCCATATAAAGTGGGATTAGTTAAAATTTATGATTGAAAACTGACCGTCGTTTGAGACGAGTCAGTTTTTTTCTTAAAAGAATTGACTTTGGTTAGAAAAAAGATAATATGAGGATGCCATATAAAATAAATTTTAAAGCAAATACTTGCATAAGAACATTTGATGTAATTTAATTGGATTGCTTGTCGGGAGATAATGCAATCTTTTTTCTTACTAAAAAAACTATTGATTTACTCTATTCTAGAATGCAAACGAAATAAATATGTTGACTTTTATGATGGAAAGTATATAAAATACTAAATTTACAAAAGCTATATATTTGTATCCGTTTAAAACTGTCGGGAGATAGACCTAAATCAGTCGGGAGATCGGTTTAGAACGGTTCCTTAGCTTCTTCACTCAAACTAAGGAGATGGTTCTCTAGGTATATTCTATGCATTTCTTCTTAAAGTGCCTAGAGAACCTTTTTATTAGAACTCCAGTTTTTTACTAGGAGTTTTTTGTATCATAAAAAAAGAAGTCAGATTTTTTAGACTTCTTTTTTGACTTTTAACTATGAAATTGTTTGGATAACAATATTTTTCGCAAACTCTAACCATGCACCATCTCTTACTTCAATCACAAACTTCTTGTCTCCAAGTTCTTTAATAATATAGTTTTCTCCAGGAGAAGTGAGGTCTCCTTTGCTCCTACATTCATACACAACAACAGTTGGATTTGTTGAAAGAAGGTCTTTGTCACTATGCTTGATCACTCTGAGACCATAACTACAGCGTACTCCTACTTGACCAAAATCTGCATCAGTATTGAAACCTTCATAAGAAATATTCATTGATGGAAAAATGATTTCGTAGGCTCCTCTAGAAGAGGTGTAGGTAAGCTGCCTATCTTGAGAGACTGGAAATTGTTTTACATTTGGATTATAGCTAGTTTCACGAGTTGTTGCTTGTTCTTTTTTTGCCTCTGATGGAGTAGTGGTTGTTTCTGTTTTCTTCTCTTCAGTTTTTTTTGTATCAGTGCCTGTTTGAGTTGTTTGTTGAGTAGTTCAGGTCGCTGACTGAGGATTAGAGTTGGTATCACTCACTTTAAGATCAATAAATTTTAATTTGTTTGGTAAAGTTGGATCTACACTAACCTGACAAGTAAAATTCTTCTCACCAGCTCACTGAATGCTAGCTTCAATCCCTGACTTACTCGTCTTAATAGTATGCGAAGTGATACGGTTAAGTCCATTATCAATGCCAAGACAGACCTTTACTCAGTAAAGATTCACGAGCTGTTTTACATATTCAGGACTAACGATTGTAATCAGATTTTTAATTTTAAGTACTTCTTCGTCATCAGCATTATTGATGAAGTATCAGATAGTATCTCAATTTTGGAAATACCAAGTCTTTACCTCTCCTAATTTATAGAAAGTGTCTCCATTACTTGTAGTAGAGACCTGAGCTGAGGTGTCTTTAAAGGTCCTAGTCAACTCCTTACAATTAGTATCTCCACCATTAGTACAAGTAAAGAATTCAATTTTTGTCACTTTATCATTTTCAAGGTTTTTAACTTCAATTTTCCCGTTTTCTCCTGCCTGTCCAACAAAGACAAAACTATCAAAGAATTCCTGACCAAAGTAAAGTCCAGCATTTGCTACATAGATCCCAGGATTTTTTACTTCTTCCTGAACTTCTTGCTGGCCAGTACTTGCTTGCTGATTTTGAGCAGCAATTGGAACAATACCAGTTACTTCTACCAGAGGAGTGTTTTTATATATTGCCTCTAATGTTCCAAGAACCTGAAATTCTCCAGAACTAACTGAAGTATAATTATTTAGTGGGAGCGTTTTACTCTTAAGAAAGTAGGTCTTTCCATCTGAGCTAGTAAATACATGCGTATAAGTGATCAAATCGCTATCATCTTGCTTGAGTGTTCCTACAGTGTCGATCTGCATTCCTATAGTATATCCTCCACCAGTAGTTGACTGAATTTGAGAAATCTGATTTTGTTGAGTATTATTTTGAATAAAGTAATATCCTAATGCTAAACATCCAAGAATTAGAACAAGTGAAAGGAAGATTCGCATTCCATTACCAGATTTTTGTTGAGGAGACCTAATTACGCCACCAGAAAACCCTCATCTAGACTGCTGCTTTGAGAAAAAATCCTGTTGTTTATTCATAGTTCAGTATAAAAGGATAAAAACATTGCGCCTCCTATAATAAAAAAAGAAAACAGATTTTCAAGTTCAGATTTCTCTTTTTTTCATTTTTGTCAATAAAGAAAACTCCTTACTAAGGTAAGGAGTTTCTGCTGGTTTTTTAGAAAATTAGTTCTTTCTATCTACTTTATACACTGTCTTAAGTGCTTCAATAATGAATGGAATATTGAGGAAGAGTGTCAAGAGGGCAGTTAATACGATCATAGATCCAAATCACTTAAACATATTGATTCCATATGCGAAGAGCAATACTCAGATCAAAAGAGTAGAAACCTGACCGTCTCTAATTGCTGACCAGCTTCTCTCTGCAGCACTGCTAATTGCAGACTTTAGAGTCTTTCATTCTTTGATTTCTTCATTCATTCTCTCAAAGATAAGTACATTGGCATCAACAGCCATACCAATAGAGAGGATAATTGCAGCAATACCACTAAGTGAAAGCGCATAATCAATAAGCTTAATCACAGCCAATAACACTACAAAATAGAAGATCATAGTAAGCGTAGTAACTACCGCTTTTCTCCATCCATAGATAAAGAACATATAGAGGATAATTGCCAAAGTTCCAACAGCAGTTGCAACTAATGCTCCTTGCAAGGCACTATCTCAAAGTGAAGGGCTTACCTGTTCTTCTTGCATCAAGATGAGTGGAGCAGGCATATTCCCTGAGTTAAGTTCTTTTGCAGTAGCGATAGCTCTCTCTCTATCAAAACCTCCAGAAATCTGAGCTCTTCCATCACAAATTGCTTCTTGGATGGTTGCAATAGTTGCAGGTACTCCTCAGATAAAGATTCCCATAGTGCTTCCCTTGTTTTCTTTAGTGATCTGACAGAAAATTTCTTTTCCTTTCTCATTGAAAGTAATACTTACTCCTGGTTTCCCAAGGTCTGCATTTGCTTCTGCAAGGTTGAAGTAAGCTCCGTTAAGTGGAGTACCATCATTTCCTTTTGCAACCTTCCAGCTTGCAGTATCATTGATGAAAAGTTCTTCAATTACATAATTCTGATTTTCAACATTTCTTTCAAGTACACGGAAGATTAAGAATCCATTTAGTCCATCACTTCCAGTTCCAAACTTATCTCCATATACTCCTTCAAGAAGAGGTGAGATTTGACCAGTCTGGAGTGTATTTAATATTTCAAGATGTCCACTGTAGATAGATGAAAGCTGACTTGCATTTCCTGAGAAAATATTTCCATAAATATCTTCTCCCTGCTGATTTCCATAGATAGGAAGCATCTGTTCTGGATGTGCAACGAGCTCTTGTCTAATAGACTCAGCACGAGCCTTTCTTGCAGCGATAGTCTCTGCATTTCTTGGTTCATCATTTGCGATCTTAAACTCAAGTTCTACAGTCTTACCGATCATTTCCTTTGCCTGATCAAGATCAGCAACTCCACCAATTTCAACTACTACCTGAGTTTCATCATTCAAATTCTGAATATATGCTTTGTAATCACTCACTCCAAGAGTCGAAATTCTACCATCAATATTTTTGAGGATTACATTTTCAATAGTCTTTTTCACCTCAGCAAATTCAAGGTCTGAGTATACTTCCTTGTATTTATCATAGTTGATTTTATAAACAAGTTTAGTTCCTCCTGAGATATCAAGCCCTTTTCTAAAGTTATTGATACCATTTGTTGTGAAGACTCGTTCTCTCTGGAGAGTTTCTTTGTTAAAGTTTCTTCCTACAAAGAAGATAAACAGAAGACTCACTACAAATACAATTCCCAGCCCAAGCCTTTTTGTCCACACTCATTTCATAGTTTTTGCCATTAAATGAATAAAATAAAAACTGCTCCTACTATATCCTTTTCCCCATTGAATACAAGGGATTTATCTTTTACTTGCATTAGTATCCTAAAAGAGTATATAGAAATACAAACAATTTTATGCGGAGTGAACTTTATTTTTCTCATCAGTGATGACCAAATTGCAGCTACTTTTGATTATTGTAAGTATTGCTTTTCTGATATTGAGTTTTAGAGTCTATAAAAGAAAAAAAATCTGACTTCCGACCTTTGCTCTATTTTTTTTCTGATCATGTATTGTTGGAATCTTCGCACTCCGTATTGAATGGCTCAATGCTATAGGGATTACTTTTGGTCTGAATAGAGGAGCAGATCTGATTGTGTATGTCTCGATTATTCTCTTATTTTATTTTGTCCTTGAACTTTACAATAAAAATACCAAACTCCATCTAGCACAAACTGAGTTGATTAGAAGCCTTTCCTTGGAGAGGGTAGTAAGATGACCTCTACAAGATGCTGAAATTGCCTTTATTATGCCAGCTTACAACGAGTCTTCACATTGCATTCAAGTGATCCAAGAAGTACTTGATACCTGAAATATTGTAGTATTTATTGATGATGGAAGTCAGAACTGACTCTTTAAGCTCCTCAAACAGCATTTTCAGGAGACAAGCAATCTGGTTCTGATTCAGCATATTAGAAATCTTGGTCAAGGTGCGGCATTGCAGACGGGGTTTGACTATGTTCAACAGGAGTTACCACAGGTGAAGTTTGTTGTGACCTTTGATTCTGATGGGCAGCATCTTTTGAGTGATTTAGAAAACTTCCGTTCAGCTTTTGAGAAAAATCCTGATTTAGAAATTGCACTCGGATCAAGATTCCTTGGATCAACAGTAAATATGCCTCGAAGTAAAAAACTTGTTCTAAAAATCTGAATTCTTTTTACTTCATTCTTTAGTGGAATACTTTTGACTGATACTCATAATGGATATAGAATGATCAAAGCAGCTGCCCTACCAAAGTTTAGAATTACCTTTAATGGTATGGAGCATGCCTCAGAAATTATTGATATCATTGCACAAAATAAGATTGTCTATCAGGAGGTGCCAAATACGATTGTTTATACTGAATATAGCCTGAGTAGAGGACAGAAAATTTCAAACAGCATCAAAATTGTAAAAAATCTGATTTTTAATAAGTTCTTTTGAAGGTAGGAAAGAGTAGCTCAAGGTTTTAAAATTTATTTATAAACTACTATTTCTCCCCTGATAGGGGGAGATATCCGAAGGACAGAGGGGGTGATTTCTAAATCCCCTCAGTCTCACTATTGTTTGCAGTGACAATCAGTCATCGCGAGGCGAAGCCGTGGCGATCCAGTAGTAATCAAGAAAGGAATGCATATCGTCCTGCATTGCTTCGCTAACACTCGCAATGACGGGTTGATTTCTCCAGCCCCTCAGTCTCGCTACCGCTCGCTAGCTCCCCTAGCAGCGACATCACGAGTGAACAAACAAAAAAACCTGAAGTTTATATTCAGGTTTTTTATATTGTTTTGAGATCAAATTTCTCAGTGATTAAATATCAAGTCCTTTTACTGATTTTGCGTTGGTAAGGATAAAGTGCTTTCTTGATTGCACATCTTCACCCATCAGAATTCTGAAAAGTCTATCAGTCTCTTCTGCATCCTCCACAGTAATCTGATTAAGTTGTCTAGATGAGGGATCCATAGTGGTCTCCCAAAGCTGCTCAGCGTTCATCTCTCCAAGTCCCTTATATCTCTGGATTTCTACTCCTTCATTAGTTTCAAATCAGTACATATCAGGGGTATGTTCCTCATTATACACATATACATGCTTGCTTCCCTTTGAAAACTTGTAGATTGGAGGGCAGGCAGCGTAAACATGTCCTCATTCTACCAGCGGTCTCATAAATCTAAAGAAGAAAGTCAGCAAAAGTGTTCTAATATGTGCACCATCCACATCCGCATCGGTCATGATGATAACCTTTTCATACCTAAGTCCTTCAATATCAAAGCTATCCTTGATTCCGCATCAGATCGCAGTAATAAGCGCTTTAACTTCATTGTTCGCCATCATCTTTTGGAAAACAGCCTGTTCTGTATTCAGAATTTTACCTCTTAGAGGCAAGATCGCCTGAAATTTACTGTCTCTTCCTGATTTTGCACTTCCACCCGCTGAGTCTCCCTCCACAATGTAGAGCTCAGTTCAGTGTCTTCCTCTTTTACTACAATCAGCCAACTTTCCAGGTAATACTCCACCAGAAAGAGCATTTTTTCTAAGTACCGTTTCCTTTGCAAATTTGGCAGCAAGTCTAGCTCTAGCAGCCAGATCAATCTTTTCAAAAATACGATCAAATTCTTCAGGATTTTCTACAAAGTACCCCTTGAGATATTCATAAGTCAGATCTTCAACGGCACCTCTTACATATGAGTTTCCAAGTCTTCCTTTGGTTTGCCCCTCAAATTGTGGTTCTGGGATCTTTACAGTAACAATCCCATAGAGTCCATCAGTAACATCACTATATTGAAATTCTCAGATTTTCTTATCAATTTTATCTCTCTCCTTCCCAATTTCATTCATAATTCTCAATAATGCTGACTTGAACCCCAAGATATGAGTTCCTCCATCTTTTGTTGGAATATTGTTTACAAATGAAAGAGTATGATCATTATTCGTATTTACAAATTGGAATGAAATCTCAGCCTGACAGTTCTCAGTTTCTGCCTTGAAGTAGTGAGCAGAGGAGAGGGGTTGCTGATTTCAAACAAGGTTTTTAAGCCAGGTTTTGATACCTCATTCGTACATAAACCTGCTCATGAGTCAGGTTTTAAGATTTTTGAAAGTGAAGCTAACACCTGGAGTGAGATAAGCAGCTTGCTTCATTCTTGCGACTTCAGCTGTCTCACTAAACTCAAGCGTTTCAAAGATTGTTCCATCAGGCATAAAAGTCACACTTGTTCCAGTCTTATCAGTATCTCCGATAACTCTGAGCTCCCCCTGAGGAATTCCTTTTTCAAATCTCATTTGGTGAATCTTTCCATGCTTGTATACGGTAACCTCAAGCCAGGTAGAGAGCGCATTTACAACTGATGCTCCTACTCCATGAAGTCCTCCTGAAATTTTATAGGCACCCTTGTCAAACTTCCCTCCTGCATGGAGCACTGTATATACTGTTTCCAAGGCTGATTTTCCTGTTTTAGGGTGGATATCTACTGGAATACCTCTTCAGTTATCATGAACAGTTACTGAACCATCTTCATTGAGAATTGTGGTCACATCTCTACAGTATCCTGCAAGTGCCTCATCAACTGCATTATCAACGATCTCCTGTACCATATGATGAAGTCCTCTAGCATCAGTACTACCAATATACATTCCAGGTCTCTGTCTCACAGGTTCAAGTCCCTCTAGCACTCTAATCTGTGAGGCGTCATATTCATGCTGTTGTTCTGGAGTAGTCATCGTTTCTTTTGTTAATTAAAAAAAGAGTTTTCAGAGCTTATTGTAGGAAAATCAGAGTAAAAAACAAGTCAAAATACAAAAATCAAAGCCAAGAAAAGTCTCTTTTTGTTATTTTCTCTACAATTCTAAAAAAGAAAAAACCTGAATTTTATTTCAGGTTTTAGTCTGTTATTTATCCGCTTTTTCTTCCTTTTTCTTTTGAAAATACAAATAGAGTGAGTAAAGTCCAAGAAGAGCAAGAATAATCCCAACGATCAAGCAAGAATACTCACCGAGATTTATACGTCTGATAGAAATGATATAGTTGTTTGCATATCCCCAGAATGAAAGCCCAGAAGCTCCGAGTAAGATCAATGAAGTTGGTAGAGATCAAAGATCAGATTCCTCCTCATTTTCAACAGGAACCTTAGTTGCTTTTTTTTCATTAAGCTCTTCATTATGTGTTTTTTCAGTCATTGCGTAGAAAATAGTAAAATAAATACCCCTTGTATACGGTCTTGTTTGATAAAATCAAGAGAAAGTCATATGTTCCTTATTAGAGGAGCCCGCGAGCAATAGTGAGACTGAAGGACGTTAGCATTCAACCTGTCATTGCGAACGAAGTGAAGCAATGTCCGCGAAGCGGTTGCTTCGCAATCCAGGACAATATAAATTCCTTACTTCTATCTGGATCGCCACATTCGTTTCACTCACTCGCGATGACTAAGATTTCGCTCCCTGCTAGGGGAGCTGTCGAGCATAGCGAGACTGAGGGGCTGTAGAAATCAAGCCCCTCTGTCGCAAAGCGACATCTCCCCCTATCAGGGGAGAAGTGAGAAGGGACACTGAAAAGACCTAGCGTTCCCAAAGTAATCAAAAAAACTCCCTAAGAGGGGAGTTTTCTATATTTGATCTACTATTTCAAAAGTGAATTGATAATTTGTGGCTCAATTTCATCATTAATATATCTCTCAACAGGTCTCGCACCAAACTGAGGATCATAAATCTTATCAATAATTTTCTCAACTTCAGCCTTGCTAAATTTAGGTAATTTTACTTTTTCATTGGTCTTCCATGCAGCAAGGAAGGTTTTGATTTTTTGATTGAAAAGAGTGATGAGATTTTCCTTATTTAGCGGTCTAAAGACGATTTTATGATCAATTCTGTTTGAGAGCTCAGGAGTGATATAGTTTTTGAGATCTTCCAAGACTCTAGTCTTGATATCATCAAACTGTTTATCCTCAATATCGGTAGCTTTTCAGGTATCAAATCCGATTGTAGTCTTCTTTTTACTAAACTCATCAGTTCAGATATTGGAGGTCATTACGATGATTGTATTTTTGAAATCAATCCATCTTCACTTGCTATCTTTGAGCTGTCATTCATCCAAGATCTGGAGCATAATATTCAAAACATCAGGAGACGCCTTCTCAATCTCATCAAAGAGAATTACAGAGTATGGCTTTCTTCTCACAGCCTCAGTAAGCCCTCATCATTCATCATATCCAACATATCCAGCAGGCGATCAAATTAGCTTTGAAACTGAGAACTTCTCCATAAATTCAGACATATCAAATCTGATCATAGCTCCCTCATCACCAAAATAGTGCTTTGCAATGAGCTTTGCGAGGTAGGTCTTTCAAACCCCAGATGGTCCAAGGAAAAGAAATGAACCAATAGGTTTATCTTTTTTGATCACAGAAAGTCTACTTCTAATCAGAGTTTTTACTACATTTTCTACTGCATCATTTTGCCCAACGATCTCTTTTTTGAGTTCAGAGTCTAGTCTCTTGAGCTTAGTAACCTCATCTTCATTCACAATATTAGTTGGAATTCAGGTCTTGTCTGCTAACACATTCCCAATATCGCTCGCCTCAATAGTACTTCTGAGGTTGATTGGGATATTTTTATTGGATCTGATTTTTTGAAGCTCTTTTTTGAGTTCTTCTTCCTCATTTTTGAGTTCAGCAGCAGAAAAATAATCCTGATTTTCAATTGCACCCTCAATTTTTTTCTGAATTTTTTCTATCTTTTTCTCTTGTGCTTGATAATTCTCGTCATTATCAAGTTTTTGCTGCATAGTAGATTTTCTAGCGCAGGCTTCATCAATGATATCAAGTGCTTTGTCTGGGAGTTGCTTGTTGAGAATATACCTCTTGCTGAGATTGATTGCACTGTCAATGGCTTCATCTGAGAGCAAAACCCCATGAAAATCTTCATAAATCTGCTTCAACCCTAGAATAATCTGTTTGGTTACTTCAACACTTGGCTCATTGACTACAACCTCTTGAAATCTTCTCTTGAGCGCAGCATCTTTTTCAATGTATTTTTGATATTCATCAAAAGTAGTCGCACCGATGAGTTTGATTTTCCCTCTTGAGAGGAGTGGTTTAAGCATCTGAGCGGCATCGTTTTGATCTTGTCCTCCAGCTCCAATAATAGTATGTAACTCATCAATAAAGAGAATAATATTATTGGTCGGATCTGTTGCTTCCTCAAGGATTGACTTCATTCTTGATTCAAATTCCCCTCTATACTTTGTCCCAGCAACAAGCGTTCCCATATCAAGGAGGAAAACCTTCTTATTGATGAGTTTTTCAGGTACTTTTTTCATCATGATTCTCTGCACAAGCCCCTCAACAATAGCAGTCTTTCCAACTCCAGCTTCTCAGATCAAAAGCGGATTATTCTTTGTCTTTCTCAAGAGCGTATAGATCACCTGATCAATTTCCTTTTCTCTTCCAATAATTGGATCTAAGTATCCATCTTTAGCCTCCTTGGTCAGATCAGTACCAAAGTACTCAATAGTCAGCTTTTTCTCTTCTTTTTTCTTGGTCTTGTTGTCTGGAGTTTCTAGTGAAATATTCTCAGCATCTGACTTTTCAACGATTTCACTGTCCATGGCATCAAGCATTTGATTGATTGCTGAGTCAGTAGTAGAGTGGTCGTAGTTGATTTGCATGTTCGCAATTTCTGAATAATCTAAATCAAGTTGCATCATCATCGTATTAAGGAGCTCTAAAAAGCCAATGAAACCTTCTTTTTGTAATACAGGAACCTCTAATAGCCTTCAGAGCGTATTTTTGATGACTTCATATTCATTATTATCAGCTTCCAAGAGCTTTTTGAGTTTATTTGAGAGATAAGGCATGCATTCATGCAGTATCTTAAAGGGATTGAGGAGTTGAATACTCGTCTCTGAATCAAAGGTATCAGCTGCTTTTTCAGCACTTGTAAAAGGAAAAAAAATCTGATGCATATGAGGATCGAGCTTAAGATCAGCTTTCTTTTTTGTTTTTTTTGAGGTATTTTGGGTATTTTTTTTGAAGAGTTTATTGATATGCTTTTTGAGATGCTGGATATTTTGCATGCCTACAACAGCAAAAAAAGTCTGATCCAAAGGCATAATTAGCTCCATACTATCAATCACACCCAAGAAAATATCATCAGCGGAAATCTCCAGAGCTCAGCGTGCCTCACGAAAAGTGTCTGCACGATTAAAGGCTACAACAACCTGTTCTTCAACTTTTTTATTTTTAGAACGACTCATATATGGTATCCTATTTAGCTACTAAACGCACATCAAAGATAACATTTTAGCCTTCAAAAGCAAGGGAAAATCATGATGAGGTTTTTAGGGGCAATATATCATTTCTTCTCTAGCAGGGAGCGAAAACTCAGTCATCGCTCGTAGAATATCACTTCTCCCCTGATAGGGGGAGATGTCCGAAGGACAGAGGGGGTTGATTTCTACAGCCCCTCAGTCTCACTCTGCTCACAATGATGGATAGCCTGTCATCGCTAGACGAAGCCGTGGCGATCCAGATAGCTGACAAACTAGTTTAATTTTAATCTGGATTGCTTCACTTCGTTCGCAATGACGGTTTAGATGAACAAAGAACAGAGGGGGTGAGTATCCGCAACAAAACACTAAACACTTTAATTAATTAAAAAACACCAAAGCTTGACAAATATTATAATTTGATTATAATATAGGTATATTTATATTCTTACCAAGAATAGTTATGAATAATAGCACAAGAAATTTCAGCAACTCATCAAACGCACAAAACACCTCATCATTCAAGGACAAGCTGAGGAAACTCACAACAGGAGTAGCTCTAGCAGGGACATTATTGATGGGAACTGCATGTGAGAATAAAACCAATACTACAGCAGATCAGCAAAAGGACAAGGTTGAAAATGTCGAGATAAAGGCTGATAATAAGGATTCAGAGCAAAGTGATATTGATTTTGATAAAGAAGCAGAAATGTTGAACTATGAGTTTGAAGATATGCAGATTAAAGCAGATTCAATAGCTAATTTGGAAGAAGCTAAAAGGATTGAAGCTGAAAGGAAGCAGTTGTCCGCTGATATTGACCAATTAGCTACTGAGAATAAACAATTAGCTACTGAGAATAAACAATTAGCTACTGAGAATAAACAATTAGCTGCTGATAATGAAAAGGAAAGAGAAAAGATTAAGCAAATTTGGATAGAAACCGAAAAGGAGTTTTCAACAGTCACTCAGGAAGATATCAGAAAGTCAAAAGATTTACAAAAGCAATTAGTAGAATATATAGAACGATGTAAAAAAACAGGCAAGCATAAGCCGGGGAAACATGTTCAGAGTCTAATGAGTTCAATCAATAGATAATTTCATACACTAAGAAAACAAAATGGGAGCAGAAAATGATAAGGTAAAACTTCATCAGCCTACGGAAATCCAGAAAAATCAGAAAAATATCAATATCAAAGATACTATTGATAGTGTTTTTTCTGCAGCACCAAAGATGAATATTTCTGCTCCAGAAAAAGAAGAAATAGAAAAAGTGCTTAAAGATTCAGCCTTAAATTTTTCTAAGGAACAGACAAAAACTTTTCTTAATAGAGTCAAAGAACTTGCTAATAAGTCAACTAAGAAAATGAGTCTGATTAGTATTGTAAATGGACTAATTAAATCCCAGAAAAAGAAACTCGCAGAAAAAAAGGATATACAGAATAATCCAACACTTCCCGCTATCTCAAATAAACTAGAAATAAGAAAGCAGGAAAGAGAAAATGAAAGACGTATAAATCAGATCAATAATACAGCAAAAGTACAGCAACAAAAAACAAAAGAGCAGCAACAAAAAACAAAAGAGCAGCAACAAAAAACAAAAGACTCATTAAAAACTGAAAAGGAATGACTAACAGGAATTGCAATAGAAGGGGTGGAACGTCTAGAAACAATTAGAGCTACAAAAGAATCCTATCAAAATCTCTCTCCTGACCTCAAACAGCATAGCCCTGAGGAAATCAATACGAAAATCAATGCTCTTTCTCCAAATACCAAGGCAAGACTCAAAAAAAGCGGACTCTCACTCAGTGACTATGCCCAATTTTCGCTCGCGAGAGAAAAAATCGCCTCACTAGATACCAAGACTCCCGAGGGGGAAAACTTCCTCACAACCCTCAAAAAGATGGAAAAGTCGCTCGGTATCGTTGAAAAGACTGATGGAGGATATCCCCTGAGTAATGAGCCGAGAAAAGAGACCTTTGAGCAGAATCCTCAACTCATGGAATTTGCAAAAAATGATGAGAGCCTGAAAGGGCTGGAGAAAGTAAATGTGCTAGATGATAAGCTGAATATCAAACAACAGCAAAAAATCTTTCAGCTTTTTTGAGATGCTGATCAAAAGAGATTTTTTGACCAAATATTGCCACTATTAGAAAGAAAAAAGAAAGCTGACCTTGATCATAGTGAGCCTTGATTTTCTGCTGAAGAAATAACTGCTCTCCAGCAGTATCAAGCACACTTTGACTGACTTAAAAAGAAGTTTACAGATAAAAATGTCAATTATCTAAAAGCTGCGGCAGCGCAGGCACCTTTGGTGGCTATTCTTCGCTACTTAGATCAGGATAGCCTTGGGAAACAGACGCTTGCCGATCTTATGCAAAAGGAAGGAGGAGAATATGCGACAATAGAGCAGCATCAGGACCTCCTTTCTTGAGCTGAAGACAAAATCATGAAGATCAAGTGAACCATCAAGGGAAAACCTATCAGTATCTACTACAATCTTAGCGATCCTAATGCGACTTTGCAGTGTGATGATTATCTCTACACCGACCCAAATACTGGGCAACTTTCGCTATGAGCAACAGGGAAAAGAACCGATCTTAATATCAAAATGCCAACCGCAGATACCATTGCCGATCAGCTAGGAAAAGAGTGTTCTACTGAGGCATTTTGAGAGATGATAGATGCTGCAGATACTCCTCATGAATATAATGAGAAATTATCACTGCTTGTTAGTTCAAGTATTGATAATTTCTTTGTTAGCTCAGCTGAGGAGCCAAGAATCTCTGAGCGTATTGCCAGAGATGCAGAAAAAAATGTCTGAGTCCAACTATTCACGAGTGGATTGATTCCAGCGGAGATCTCTGCTCAACTTAATACTGGAGGAGAACTAAATACAAATCCTGAACTGAGAAACCTATTTAGATGCCTTGATAAAACCAGTGAGTCTTTGACAACCGATCAGCTCAAGAGATTGATAGCAAGTATTGAGAAACTCACTAAGACACTCAACTCTCCAGATGAGATCAAAAAAATCTCCGATCCTGTACTGAGAGACACCTTAACTCAACTCTATCAAGCGACAAAAGAAAAAAAATCTGATCTCAAAGCGCGATCTAGTGCGATGCTCAGCTTTTTCAATCTTTTTACAAGACAAGACCTCCGCTCTCCATCACTTGATCCTACTAGCTCAGACTTTAAGCTCAATATAAGCGACCTCTCAGCGACGCTCCACCACCTCTCAAGTGGGCTTCCTCTTGATCAAAATGGTCAGCTTTCAGCTTTTTCTCAGGACTTCCGTAATAACTATGAAGCCCAAAAGTCCAATCAGTCAGAACATTCCACCGCAGATATTGAGGCTAATTTGGAACTCGCCTATGGATAACCTCTCATTGCGAATGAAGACAAAGCTTTATACTTAACCCGTCATTGCGAGCGATAGCGAAGCAATCCAGATTAAAAATAAACCATTTTGACTTCTATCTGGATCGCCACGGCTTCGCCTCGCGAAGACAAACTTTCCGCTCCCTGCTAGGGGAGCTGTCGAGCGCAGCGAGACTGAGGGGCTTTTAATCCAGTATAATTTAATCACCAGAAATCTCCTTGATCTGATCACGAATCTGAGCCGCTTTTTCAAATTCCCATGCCTTGATCGCTTCATCAAGCTGGATTTTAAGATCCTTGAGAATAATTTCTTTTTCAGCCTTAGTAGCTCTCTTGAGTTTCTTTACTTTACCTCTTGTAAGAGATCAAAAATCCTGATCTAAACTCAGGTCTGTTTTTACCGTTTCTAGTTCTTTTACATTAGACAAGGCGATATGCGGAGTAATTCAGTTTTTTTGATTGAAATTTTGTTGAATCTCACGACGACGATAGGTTTCTCGTAGTGACTTAAGCATCGATTCAGTGAATGCATCAGCATAGAGTACTACTTCGCTATTGGGATTTCTCGCAGCACGACCGATGATCTGAATCAAAGACGTTGTTGATCTCAAGAAACCCTCTTTATCCGCATCCAAAACCCCAATCAGCGTTACCTCTGGGAGATCGATTCCCTCTCTGAGGAGATTTACTCAGACAATGATATCGATTTCTCAGGTTCTAAGCTTCTTAATAATTTCCCAGCGATCAATAGTCGCAATCTCACTATGAAGATAAAAAGCCTTAAACCCTTGAGCAATCAGAAAACTTGTGACTTCCTCAGATGATTTTTTGGTCAAGGTGATCAGAAGAATCTTCCCCTTTTTAGCAATATGTTCATGTAATTTTCCTAAAAGATGATCCAAAAAAGCTGGATTTTGATTCAGTTTTTTTTCTTCAATTTGTGCTGGAGTTAGTTGAAGATAGGTAGAAAGCGGTGAAGACATAGAGTTCTCTCAGAATAAAATTCAGCGATAAAAGCAATTCGCTATAGCTTAAGCATTTTCATCCTGAAAGCAACTTGAAATCAACTCCATCATTATACAAACGAAGACAGAATTTTCGCTCCCTGCTAGGGGAGCTGTCGAGCGATAGTGAGACTGAGGGGCCTTCAATCCAGGAGAATATACATTCCTACAAACAATAACAAAAAAACCTGAATTTCATTCAGGCTTTTTATCGTTTTCTTTTTACAAAAACATCGCAGTCAATCCCCTCCATATTGCAAATGAAAATACCAAGATCAGTACTCACTGAATAGCACGATTGATGGTTGTTTTTGCCTTACTTGGATCTCAAAATCCAAAGATAAATGTTGCATATTGATACCCAGCATAGAGGATCATCACTGCTCAGATCAATAGTCCAAGCTGTGAGATAAATCTCAGCAAATATACTAAATAGGAAATCACAATATTCCAGCTAAAGACTCCAGTCTCAAACGCAGCTCCAAGATCTCATTTCTGTTCAAGTTCCGCAGCAGCACCACTATATTTCTCAAGCACTGTGCCTCACTTCTCAATATCTCAAATATTCTTGATAATATTACTCGTGTCTTGCTTACTATAACTCGTCTGTGGAATAATATGGAGATTATTCTGAGTTCTATCTAGATTCGCAAAACTATACAGTCCTAAAAAACTGATCCCCACCAAGAATAATCCAAGTACTTTTTTCATATTACTATTTGAGATATAAAAGAGCTTAATAACTACACATTGGAACAAGCATCGGTACCTGCCTTGCTACTCCAAGCCACTCAGTTGAAAGCTTATGAAGAGTCATCTTGAAGCGATTCATTCTTTCTCCATTGTAGAGATTAGAATACAGCTGAAGACTATCATTGACCAACTGATCAGATTTATATACGATCATAGATTTAAGATATTGATTTTCTTTAGATAGCATAGCTGAGGTCAGCTTTTTACATTCTCTTCGTGCAGTTTGGAGCGGCGTATTTGCATTGTTAGGTGCTAGGATCATATTCAGATACACAGCAACCGAACATACATTGAAATAGCTCGTTCTAATTGTCCATTGATCGGACTTATTAAGTTTATTGATATTTTCAAGTTGCCTAATCAGGTCAGGATATTTTACCGAGCTTGAATATTCATATTCAGGCAGAAGATAATTGCTCTGAAGTTGCCAATACTTATCATATTCCGTCTGAAATTGCAGCGGTAAAACTCCATCAACCGAACTCACCAGCCTATCAACTTTACTATGCCATTCATTTGCCTTTTTGTCTACAGGAAGTCCGGGATAACTTTTATCATTTGCGAGCCTTCTCATCAGCACATCAACAATATGATCAAATAAGAAAGCTGATTGAGGATAGTTGGTCCTATTTTTCCAGTCGGAGATAGAGGATTGACACCCTTTCCCAGCTCTATCGCTCTTATTGGTAGCACAGCAGTGTGCTTGTAGATTCAAGAGTGCTCTATAGAGTGCTTCTTCTGGCACAACATTAAGGATCGGATCATCTTTTAGGATTGTAGGGTAGGGAGTAGCTTTCCAGTCAATCACTGATATCTCATTAAAGAGATTACAGTCATGAGCAGTACTTATACCTCATGTCCCTATACCAATCACTCCAATCATCAATGCCAATAAACCTTTCTTCATATGAGAATATCTGATAAACAGTTAAAGTATAGCTGATTTTTTATTTTTTGCAAATTTTCAGGGAGATTCCCCAGAGACTACAAAGGGAGCGTCTTGATCTCAACCTTTGCAATCTCTGAGCCAAATCTATTTTCCTTGATGGTATAGATTACAGTCTCTTTTGCTTTATCAAAGCTATAGTTTCAATACAGTTCAGTATTTCCAGCAACTAATCCATCTTTTGAGATATAGAGCAGAGGATTTTTATTGATAACGAGGACCTGACCTCCATCAAATTTTCCATATTGTGTTCATTTCAGAGAGAGGAGTTCTCATCTCAAAACTTGAATACTCTTGAGCTCTTTTGCTGTGAGCAAGATATCAAAAATACTGATTCCGTTTTCTTTTACCTTGATAGTAGGGTATCATTTCTCAAACACTACCTCAAGTTGAAGCTTATTTTGATATCATGGTTCAAAAGTGATTTCCCCATTCTGAGCATTCACCTTACCAAAGAGATTTCCCTTTGTACCATACAGTCCTATCAAATCTCCAAAATCATAGAATGCACCAGTGATATGAGTCTGATCAGTCTTAACAGGAAAGCTCTTGACTTGATTCCCACCGAGCTTTGCAGAAATATCACTCTGAATCTGATTTCTCTTCCTTTGGAATCCTACATCTCACTCATCAATATCTGTTTCAAGTACCGAATGAATAATTACTGGATCTTTAATTCCTTCTCTATATCCAGAGTATCTTTCAACATTCTCAATGGTAATGTTTGGTGTTTTGATCTCTAGTGAGATATTTTCAATGGCTTCATTGCCCTGACTATCAACAGCAGTCGCTGTATAAAGCTTGGTCTGTATTCCTGTAAAGAAGAGATTCTCTAGACTAATGCTTCCTCCAGTAGTTCAAAGAGATTTAGAAACCAGAATTTTATCTCCTTCCTTGATCTGGAGTTTCTCAATTTTTGTAGCATCTTCTCGATTAATCTTGAGATCATAGTAGGTACCTACAAATCCTTCCAGAGTATTTCCATATCAAGCGATCTCTGACTTTTTGCTTCTAACCAGCTGAATCTCCGCTACAGGAGGTTCGGCGTCTCAGATAACCTGTCTTCCACCGACAACTTGATTTGACCAAGGAGATTGTTGAGCATAGACTTTATCTTTTAGTTTGAGACTACTCACCTGGAGATAGAGCCAATTTCTTGGGATATCTCCTAGCCCAAAGTTGATCGTCTCATTGCTAGGATTGTACCAATCGAGAGCATACAACTTTCAAACTTTAGCCAACTGCTCAATGCTTGTTTCCTTTCCATCAATTTCTACTTTGTATCCAGTAGCACTGGCTCCCTTTGGCAAAAAGAGTGCATATTTATACTGAGATTGCCCAAACTTCTCCTTCAAACTATCAACACGATCTGTAATTCTAACCAAATATCCATCATTCTGAGTAAACTGGTCATTATTCCATGAAAAGCTGATCTCATCAAAGCTTTGTCCCTTTAATACGAAGTTTTTCACCTCACCAACAGTATCATAAAGTTTAAATTCTGATCCTGCAGCTTTTTCGTATTTTTTTGGGCTATTTTTTAGACTAGGGGAGAGGAGATAGTAGGTTGATGAAGTGTTTTGTGCTTTCTGCTCAGCATCATTCGCATATTTCACATAGATATTATGCTCATCCCAAGCAATCAAATCTTCAACCTTATCATTATTCAGATCCTGCTGATAATAACTCTCGTACTTTTCAGCATTATACTTTGAATGAACGACATTTACTACATTTTTATTATCCTTACTTTTTACAAGGATTCCCTTGATATAGCTAGAATAATCAGCAGAAGCCTGAGTACTCAACTCTGGAATACTAGATTGTACCTGTGCATAGAGGGCTTTTTCTGTTTTTTGTCCATCTTTAGCGACTAAACTTGTTTTCCCGGCATAGTCGGTCGTTTTGATCGCATAGTATTGGTTAACCTGATCTTTGATGGATTCGAGATAGAGTTTAGCTTTTTGATGCGTAGCAGCAGACATATTCAGAGTACTTGCACTATTTTTTTCCAATGCATCCAGATATCCATCAACTTGTTTAGCTTCTGTAGCAACATAAGTATCCATTATGCTTTCATTATTCTGAAGTATTGCTTCAGCTCTAGTATTTTTCTCCAGGAGTGGAGTAGCATAGGTGAGTTGGTAAATCTTCTGACTCTCATTATGCTGATCAAGTTTTGAGAGGAAAGTATCGTAGTCGTTTCTCACCAGATTTGCTAACTGATTTGTGGTAGTATGATGCTCTTTGATCACAGACGAAACCTGATTTTCAATGTTTTTGAAATTTTGTTTGCTAGATTCTACCTGAGTATCCGTGTCTGTCAGAGCAATTAAAGATCTGATCTTATGCTTCTCTTCTTCATTACTCAAGTGGTCAATTACACGTTGGAGTTCTTGCTTTAGTTGAGTTTTTGTGCTCTGATATTCATTAGGAGTTTCTTGCACTCAATGAAATCAGATTTTTGGACTAAGATCAGCCTTAATATTCAGATTTCATACATTCGCTGCTGTATCCAGAGTATTTGCTTGCTCATTCAAATAATCATCAGCTTGACTAGTTTGAGTATTAGCCCGAGAAGTGATCATATTTGTTTGATCATTGATTCCGTTCGTCAAGGACTTTAACAAGCTGTAAAACCCATCAAAACTATATTCAAGATTAACTAAGGCATCTACCTGATAGTCAAGTCCTTGTAGTGGAGCTTGCCAAAGCTTAGCTGTAAAGTCTAGCTTATCTACAAATGGCACTTCATAAGTCCTTTGAGTCATTTGCTCAATTTTTGCTTTCACTGCACTTTCTGCAACAAGACCATTCTTACTCTTCACTCTACAGATGATCTGTCCAATTTTATTCGCAAGATTCAGAATTTTTGAGATACTTTCTGGAAGCTGCGGTAACTTTGGTGCAGGAGGCAAAATAGGAAGTTCTAAATTAATTTGAGGTAGAAGACTAGGCAATTCAGGAAGATTTGGTGGCTCAGGCAACAATGGAATATCCGGAAGTTCAAAGTCAAGATCCAATTTGAGTCCAATTGACGGAGGCGTTGGCAGATTTGGAATCCTAGGCAGCTCAATACTTTCTGGAACAAAGTTAAACTTTGGTAGTGTAATCTCCATTCCAAGGTTGATATTAGAGAGATCAATAATCAGATTTGGAAGCTTCATCTTTGGAATTGGAAGCGGATCTACCTTCAGTCCTCAGCAAAGGAAACTCAATTTACATGCATATTGATCATACGCATCATGTGTACAAGTTCAACATTTAGCAGTCCAGTTTGCTGAGAAATCAAGCATTACTTGATAAGTCTTTACAACAGCAAGAATTGTCGTAATTGCATCAATATACTGAGAGAATCTGGTTGCATTGATCTCCATCCAGTGATTGATATAACCAAAGAAATTTGTGATCACACTCGAGATTTCCATCGTATATTTATCTACAACGTGCAACCATTCATAGATTTCAAAAGGAAGTCTTTTATATTGCTCTAAAATCTCAATGTTTTGGAAGATCTTACTACTGAGTTGATCTAGTTGTACTTGGATTCTCATAAGCTTTTCATTAGCTCAATTCGCAAGTTTACATTCCTCAATTTTCTGCTGAAGTTCTACACTATCTTTATCAGCCCTTTTGGTCAATCTATCAATTTCTGATGGACAGGTTAAGATAGTTGCAGCAACTTTATCTCTCCAGCTCTTCAAAATACTGTTTTGTGTAGAGAGCCAGGTCTTGAGATATGAAATATAGGATTCAATATCTTCAGAATAGATCCATGGGATCTTAACTGAGATTTGTTTTGTAGATATTTTTACAAGATCGCTACTATTAAACAGTTCTTGCATTTTTTCAAATGGATTATCTCCTCCCATAAGGTTCAGACTTACATCCTCTTGTTGAGATAAGCGAGATAGACGCTTTTTCATGCTAGGAGCAACTCCATCAAGTGCTTTACTATCTGTTTTTTTTGTATTCTCTGATTGAGAAGAAACCGCTGAAAAGACACTAGAAATCTGACTAGAAAGCATCTTTACATCTGGGAGATAGAGTGTTAAGTTCCAGCGAAGTAGATTATTCCTAATATATTCAATCTGATTCTCCAAAAATCACATTAAGATCGCAGGAATTCATTTTGCATTAGGATTCAAAATTTTATTTTTAGTATCTTTCACCCCATCAACTCTTGTAAATCAAATCCCAATACTATTTTTACCAACACTAACGCTATTATTCCCAAAGTTAGAAGGTTCAAAATCTGAAGCCATTCTGCTTTCAATATCACTTCAAAAGACTTTGAATGAACCAACTGCACTGCTAGGAAGCTTTACTTCAGTATTCTTGCTTATTCCATTAAATCCGACATTACGAAGCGGACTTACTCAACTCTTTCAATCATTACATGATGGAGTATTCCCATATTCTCAAATCCAACTATCATACTTTTCTCCAGAGTCATCCTCATTGTTATGCCCATCACTTCAACATGGAAGATCAAAAGAAGTCACAACACAGTTTCCCCCTAGATCTGCATATGGTGAAGGTACAGCAGATCCTACACTGTAAGGACCTCCACAAATAGCAAGTCCCATCTGCGCAGTTAAAGTAGGAGCCGCATAAATTCTAATCATAGAAGGATAGATTCATCATCATACCCAAAGGAAACCATCTCATGGCCCCTTTTGTCCCCAAGGGAATGGGATACTTCAAACAGGAGTAGGTAAGGTTCCTGGAAAATGGAATACTGGTAATCCTTTTCATAAAGTCCTTGTAAGTGGAGGAATCGGAACACATCACATCACATGATAATTTCAAGGAGCTAGAAAAGCCTGATTAAATGGTACAGGTAATCCTTTACAAGCTCTTCCCCCTTTCGCACCAAAACTTACCCCTTGACAGAGCATATCAAGTGATTTATTAATATTATCACTAAGTTTATTAATATCTGTATGCAATGCAGCTCCTACCAAGCCATCAATAACTCATCCAACATTGTCAGTTCAAAAGGACTCAAATTTACCCTCTTTGAAGGCTTCCATCAATTGATTACCGGCAGATTCCCAGCTACCATCACCAGAAAATGCTGCTTTGAAAATTTCCTTACGAATCTTATCATTACTCTTCCATGCCGCTTCTCAGATATCTGCAATTTTTTGTCCAATTCCAGCCCCAATTTCAATTGCTTTTATAAAATTCTGAAGAGGATTACTCTTTTTACCTTTTTCTTGGTTTGGATCATTTACAGCACTTGATAGACCATTTTCAGTGATATTTTTCTGATCTTGGAGCTTTTTCATCTGCTCATCAATTGCTTGTTTTTGCTTTGCTCTAATATCCTTCTCATACTCAGCAACAAGTTCTTGTAGGTTTATACTTTTTTGTACATAAGACCTTGTATTTCATCTTCCTTGATTAAAGAGGACTCACTTTTGCTTAATACATCAATTCTGAACTCAAAGAACAATATCAGGATACTGATCTTTTACATAACCATCACGAGGTTCAGATTTTGTAATAGTATTATACTCATAATCTTTGATATTTACATCTTCTAGCTTTAATGAATAAGGAGAAGTCTGATCATCATACTGAAACTGATAACGATATACCAGTTGCTCTCCTGTCATTAAATGAATATCAGAGATCGCATATGCATATTCTCAAACTGGTCAATGAACATTTGCCCTACTTACATCAAAGACCAAACTTTCAGGTTTCAAATTTTTGGAACCTTTACCATTATATTTGATCTTTGCAGGAAGATATGGCTTATCAAGGAATGCTCAACTACTAATACTAGCATTGGCCTTAATCCTAACCCTCACCTCAACAATGTCATTATCTAGCAGATTTCCTCAGTTTATATCACGATATTCTTTGGTAACATCAACCTTATCCTTACTATCTAGAGTATTAATAGTAAAGAAAGCCTGATCCTTTGCTGGTAGTCCATCGTCTAGCGTTAGTTGTTCTTTAACTGGATTCTGAAGATACTTAGTATATGTCCCAATTGTACTTGCTACTGCACTAGTCATATCTGTCTTAGTGATACTATTTGTAATAGCATCTGGGTTAACTGTTTGTTGTCCATTAAGCATCGCCTGAACATTCCCTGGAATCTGATCTGTAATGTTTTGAGTTGCTCCCTCAGCTGCTTGAGCAGTAAGTTCCTCATTACCTGGAATCTTTAATCCTCACCAACGAACAAGGCTCTCATCTCTTACTGCATGAGTGGCAATCTCAACTCATAAGCTATGAATAGTTTTTACTGAGTTTTGCTGTCTTTCCCGCCAGTTAGCATCACATGAATACTCGTTAGTACTCAAGTAGCTGTGATTATTCTTGTCTCCATTACCATAAAAGACTTTGATATCTCACATACGATCATAAGTTACGATATCAAGTTTTTTATCAAGATCCATATCTCTTACAAAAACCTGATGAACTCCAGAAAGTACGCTTGGATGCTCTGAAATTTCTCAGTTCTTTACATTGGTATTCAAACAAGCAATTCTTCCATCAACATCAAAGATCCCCTCATCATTCAGATAAGCTCTGAATTGTTGCTTGCTATTCTTTATCAAAATATCCTCATAACCATTCCCATCAATATCCCCAACATATACATCTTCCATCTGTTCAGTAGTCATCATGAGCATTCCCATATCTTGAAACTGCTTATCAGCATATTGCTTCTGGAGTTTTATAGTTCAGTCCTGATAAATAACGAGAATATCCTTCAATCCATCTCTATTATAGTCAATATTCAAAACTTTCCAGATACTATTTGTAGTATCAGAATAAATTGTCTTTTCAATACCTCAGTTATAATCAGTATTTTCTAGATTAGTATTTTTCTGGATTCTTTTGAGGAGTGGATCTCAAATATTAATCAAAAATTCTGATCCAAATGGGATAGTTGATTCTCCAACACTCTTACCTCCAGCAAATAGTGTAACATTTTTAAAGTCAGCTCTAAATCCAATATATTTTTTAAAGTCATTACTATTCTGAATAGAGTCGTATCCTTGATAATTCGTATCTAGTGTATTCCCAACTTCAAAGATTCCTTTTGCAAGGCGATTTGTCGATCCTCATTGATAAGTTTCGCTAAATATCCATCTTGAGTCTTCTAGTTTACCATCATTAGAAAGTGGAGTACTCTTCGCGTAATCAAGATGTGGAATAATAACCTTTGCAACACTATTCCCATTCCAAACCATCTCCCAAATTGGATAATTGCCTTCTTTCTCACGAGTAAGATGAAGTGATAGTTCTTTATTTAAGCTTCAAAGTTGCCTTTTTTCGCTATCATAGAGAATCCCCTGAGTATAAACATATCCATCAGCTACATCTGAGACAATCAAACTTGGAGTCTTAGTGCTGTTTATAACCTCTGAAATCTTTGCTTCATTGCTAAGTATCTTGATATTCTTAATTTGATCTTGAATTTTTATCTGTCCGATTCATCAAACTGAAAGCAGAAGATTATTTCCATGAAGCTGCGCAGTAATTGCTAGCTGATCAATATTTTCAAGTTGCCCATTTGACTTTAATAGTACGCTTGCTTTCTTCACCTTTTTGAGATCAACAAGCTGTGTAGTTACAGCAAGTGTTTTATCAGAATTTTTAATAATTTTTTCACTATAAGCATTCTTCTCTGATAGATATCATCGCTGGTTTCCCCAGTCAGTACCAAAGAGATTTAAATACATTACATTTAAACCTGAATTCACCGCCTGTTCCAAAAACTTCTTCTGAACCGAGAGTCTTACCTGATCCTGGAGGTTTTTCTTGCTTCACAATACTCTCGCTTGCAAGAGGGTACTTGTTTCATTACCCTTAAAAGTATGTGAAATATTAATTTTTCAATTGCTAACTTTCAGAGTATTACTTACAGTTTTTTGGTTATCGCTACTTGTTAAAAGAACATCAGTCGGCTGAGTAACTGCGTTTCACCATGCATCAGACAAAGAAATCTGACCATTGATCTTCTCTCCAACAACTGCCATTTTCTTCTCTACATTCAGTTTCAGCTTAGTGATTTCACCAGGGAGAATCTCTATTTGATAACTTTGAGGCTGCAGTCATGGAATTACAAAGCTAACCGTTTCAGTTCATGCTTTATAGGTTGGAATGAGATAAATGTTTGTTTCCCCTTTTTCAAAAATAATAGTTTTCACCTCTTTTAAGCGTTCCTTCTCATCCATAATATATGCCTTAAATCCTCATTTTTCTATATTAAGACTCGCTTGAGTGTTGAGCTCTATGAGTTTATTATCTGATCAATAGAGCCCTAGTTTCAACCCAATAACTCTATTTTTATTCAGCTTTCTATTTGCTCCAGATCAAATGAAAAGACTATCTTTTGTTAGTTGATATTTGAGAGGTACGGACAATGGTCTCTCATTATAATGAACCTGAAGCTTTGCTGGAATGATTTGAAAACTCTGTTGAGTCACGAGCTTATTAGTTTTTGAATCCCTAAGTGAGAGTGTTTCTGTTCCAGTATCTTGAGGCAATGATCTATAAATAATAGTAGAATTCGCAAAATCTGAAACTTCTATACTCTTTACAAGTCCACTTCATACAAGGAATCCTCACTTCTCAGCTGTTAAAATATATGGATACAAACTTCTAGAAATCTGATTTTTATATCTATCTACAACATTCAGAGGCACCAAAGTATAAATACCAGCTCATACCTTACTAGGTATATTGATTGTAAAGGTATCAATACTTCCTGCACGAGCACTGAAAGTTAATGTCTTATGTCAGCACTGTTCCTTATTATCAGTAGTGCAGACCTCAATAGTTGTTGCAAAAGTTCACGCTTTATGTCCCCCTAAATTAATCGCTACATTATATCCACTACTACTAGCCGTAAAGGTCTTTTTTACAGCTTTTGTACAGCTTTCTTGATTCTCAATTTTTAGACAATTCTCACCAACAGTCAAAAAACTGACCTCAAAATTTTTGTTAAGTAGTTTTGGATCTCTAGTTTGAATGATAAGCCTTTCTTCTCAACCATCAAGTGTAAAACTTTTTTTCGTCGCTGAAATCTCCATCTTTTCAAGGACAGTATTCGCAATCTTATCTGGATTATCAATTACGCTAACAGCTTGTTTTTTCTCCTCTAAATGTGCATTTTTATCATCAAAAGAGTTCCTCATTTCCTCTAATGGGTTGATACGACTTCAGAGTTCTGAGAAAGAATTGAGTGAAGCAGAAACAGAAATTGAAAGTTTTGCAGGTTTTTTAACTACTTCCTTTAACCAACATCCAAATCCCCTAAGCCAAGGAGAGTTTGCTTCTTTAATATCATAGAGAAGGAGAGTATCATTATAATCAAATCAGCATTCTTTCTGGTCATTATAAATATCTCATTGTTGTGAGTCCACATCTGAGAGGTTATTTGATGCGGTACCTACCTCATCTAAAATAGGCTCCTCATCAGAATTTTTTACACTTCCTTCATAATCTATGGTATCGCTATCATTAGAATTAATAAATCAGACTTCATATCCTTTAGAAGCATAAGTGGGAAGTGCTAATTGTGGATATATTCACTGTGAGGATAAAATTTGATCATTATGCTGAGAGAGATAGTTATCTACAACATATCCGACCTTATTATTAATATCAAAACTTGAATCTGAAAAACTAATATCTTTTGTTATATCATCGCTTATTGCCCTAGATTTGATTGCAATATTCTGATAATAGAGGAGTTCTGCTAGAGTATTGAGCATTTTCTCTCCTCCAATTGATTTTAAAACCTCATCATAGGTAAATAATTCATATCTACGAATATTGTTATCCAAGAGGGGAGTCGCCAAAAAATCTACACTACGAAGTTGATCATAATGTCCTTTTTTACTCAGATAGTTGGCATTAGCTTTGTTCTTTTCTTGAGTAAGAATAGTATTATATTCATTTACTTTATTTTTGAGATACTTCTCAAGCGATGCTTTAAATTCAGCAGGAGATTTTAGTTGTAAAACTGAACCTGAGTGATTATATGCTTCTGACTTAAAGATATTAGGATAAATAAGATTAATCCTATTTCATCAAATTCCCTGAAATGTAGTATATCTCGGAGAATCAATTGGTCTATCAGGAGTTAAATCTGACATACCTTTTGTGATGATTTTTGGGTTATCTGTTTGACTCCTGAAAAGTGATTCAAATTCTGATTTTTGTTTTTTAATATCTTCAAGTAAATCATCAACACGAGGGACACGATCTATGAGGTCCTCACTTGCCCCTGCACCTGTATTATATTTTTGTTTACATGTTTCTTGAGTTTCTATACCACCTAAACATTGCAAAATATTATAAACATCAGTTGTATGTCATTCCTCATCGGGACTTCCAGTATGAATTTTATCCAGCATGATTCAAATCTTGCTCAAGAGCTCATTTCACAATTTTTCTCAAAGACTACTAGCAAAATTATCACTATCCTTCCAGTTCTTCAGTGTAGTCTTATAGGATTGAATCTGATTTTCTAATCTTTTTAGTTTTACAAGGATCACTTTTGAATAACGGATTCGTTCATGAAGTTTCTCCTCGTATTTTGAAATCTGAGTGATAATATTCTCATACCAAGGTTTATACATACCAAGTGGGATGTCTTTTTTTAGTTCGGAGATGCGAACAATTTGTAGAGCTGATTGCACTCAAGCAAGATAGTTTTTACTCAATAATTGTTCTAGTTCTTCACTCAAAAAACTCAACTCACTTACAAGTACAAAATAATCAGTTTTTTGATATAAAGCTCAAGTATTGCTAGAGTGCTGAGAATCTCTTCGTAAAGTATTTAAAAGGCTGATTCTCTCTCACTCTAGGTGTTCTTTTTTTTGATTAAATGCGAGATCCTTTTGAGAAATAAGCGATGACATAGTACTCAAAGTTTGGATATTCCCAGTAATAGAATTACTTGCATAAGGTCCTGTAAGCTGATTCGGATTCTGGCCAGCATTTATACTATTGATCACTCATTGCATATGAGTAAGCTGATTACCTATATCAAAGAAAGTACTATATTGTTTTGGATAGCACTTAGCAAGTCAGTCTTCTATTCGGTATGGAAGTGGTCTAGTTGGATCTGCGCTATTAGGTATCCATAGGCGCTGATTTCCAGTCCATGCACCATTTTGACGAATTGGTAGAAAATAAGAACCAACTCATCAGAAAGGATTCTCTAAACATTTTAATTCTTTACTAGTAAGAAAATAGATATTCTTTTTATCTAAATTTTGAATACTTCCAGAATAGCTCTCTCCACTTCAAACCTGAGTCCAAAGTTGCTTCAATTTATTATGAGCAGTATCGGTGATATTCTTCCCCTCATCAACATAGTGTTTATTGTTTCATAGTACTAGATCTCAATAAATACGCCCCATTTCGAGATTATATTGCTCAATCAGAGCATTTCTTTGAGCAGCGGGAGTTGTTCTATTTCTGATCTGTTCTTGCAAAGTATTTGCCAGTTCAATTCTATTAAAGAGAGCTTGATTCCTATCTGAAAAATGAGATAAAAATGCTGATTTTGCAAGCTCAATCCTTCATCAACTTCATAATGCTAAAGTTTTTTCATTGAGCAAAAAGTCAAAACCTGAAAGTAGTTTACCTTTCTCCTCAAGTACTGATCCAATAAGCTCAGTTGCGCTTGTACCACTCAGCAAATTCTCTAAGCTATTTTGACTTCAGGATTTCAAAAGCTCTGTCCTAAAAAGTTTGTTCCAAAGATTATCTTTTGCGCTTAAGATGGTTATTTCTCTTTCAATAATCTTGTTTTCAAGTCATGAAAGGTTAAAATTTAGATTCACGATCTTACTTAAAATATTGTTAAGCGGTCATCCACTATTTCTAGCTGAAGCCAAAGATCAAGAAATCTGAATTCAGACTTGTTCAAATTTGCTTTTTTCTAGATTAATTTGATTTTCCTTTGAAAAAAATTGAGCTAAGATAGTATCATATTTATTTTTGATATCAGACTGATCATAAGAGATACTAACGCCAGAATCTTGTCTCCAAAGTCAGTCTAAAGTATTTTTACCTAAATAAAGGATGCCTGCTAACGAAAAGTTATCAAGAGGTGTTTTATAGACAAGCTGATATTGATTTTTTATATGATCATTTATATTTTTTAGTGCATTTAGTCTTTCTTGAAGAAGGGTAACAGCAATAGATAGAGTATTACTAGCACCTCAAAGCTGAGTCCTAGCTTGATTTAAAAGGTTCTCTCTTTCCTGGAGTTTCTGAGTCCTTTCAAGAATCAATTGTTTTTTCTCAGCTTCTAAGCTCTGAATTCTTTGAATTCAGCTAAAAAGCTGAGTTAAACTTGATGAAAACTCATCAATCTTTTTATCCATGGCAAGATTTACCTCAGATGGGGCAGTAAAATCATTAAGATTTAATGCCTCAATAATTTGATCATGATAGAATTTCTCTCTGCTCTCATCATCATATTTTAGTTTTTCAATATTCTCGATTTGATCAGCACTAGTAGCTTTATGTTTTACCTCTGAAGAAAGTATTCTATACTTATAAGTCCTTTTTTCATCTGATCTTGATCTTTTTTGTTTAACAAGAGAAAAAGAATCTGAACCTTCTTTCTTAAATTGTTTATCATTTAGACCTTGGCTAAAATAATCAGCATCATTATAATGTATATCATGGCGAGTAGGCTCTTTATAAACTCAACTTCTATAAGAGATCTGTGTTGGAGAACTATACTGTTTGAATCCCTCAAATGAGTATCCAGATGTCTCTTTGTTTTTTAGATTCACGCTTCATACAATATCAAAAATTGATTGCCATGCCGATCTATAATCATACCCATGAGCAAAGCTATAGAGTCATTGGCTCATCTTTTCTGCATCAACATTCAGTGGAGTAGCACCTCACCAAAGCCTCTTTCAAAATTGTTGAAAGTTTTCACAATCTGCCCAATCTCTTGAATTACTAGATCCAGGGTTACATGTTCATTCACCGACCCATTCATATCTCTGGCAAGGAACTCAAAATTTTCTAGTCCACTTTGGTAATCCGAAATACATTCTTGTACAAGATTCTGAGAAGTTTGCATAAGTTTTTTCTCTGCTATAGAGATCATACTCAGCCTTAGTATTCATCATGTTGTAACCTCTATTGGCTTCTATTTGGCTAGAAAAAATATCGTATGAAGCACCAAAACTCTTAGATCACAAATTTGTTTGATCTAGAGTAGATTTTGCTGGGTTATCTGAATTATTGATAATATCTGAGTAATTTCAGACTTTTTCTAGGTTTCTAAATGTCCCTCTATAAATTGAGGATTGCTGAGCAGAAGAGAGGAGCTCTGCATCATGTCAAAAATAATAAAATCTGAATATATCATTATATTCTGGTACCCAATATGGTATCCTAATAGGTGATCGTGAACCTCAAAATTTTACAATCTTTCTATGATCTTTCTCTCTTTGATAAAAGAATGGGATAACAGACTTCATCTCATATTTTTCAGTCAAAATCTTGTTGTCAACCATATTCTCTAGTTTATCATTAATCCCTCTAATAATCCCATTCATTTCATTGGTTCAAAGAGTCAGTTGGTCTTTGAGTTGGATTTTATTTTGATGAGTATCAGCACCTCATGTCCATCTGTTCGATGCTTCTATATTATCAGCAATTGCTCTCTGTAAAGGGACACTCAAACTGGAGGAATATTCTTGAAGATGCCCATCAATTTTTTTCTTCAGCATCTTAGTCGGTGTCTTAGCTTCAGAACCATTAGAAAAAGAGCCAGAAATCGTACTGCTATCTCCTAGATCCTTCAACGCATTTCCTAAATCATTTACCATCTCCTTAACTTTCTGGCTATCATTCTTTTGAAAAAAATCAAAAAGCAGATTGGTGTAACGATTGTACATTAAATCTTCAGCAAAGGCTAATCTATTTTTGTATAACTGATAATTTTCTTCCAAAAAGTTACTCTGCAGTGCGACAAAATCATCATATCGAACTTTCTTATCTGCAAATTTACTTGGATCTGCATCATAGTTTTTTAATTTTTGAAAGAAGTGTTTATAAGCATCAGCGTCAGATTTAAAATTAATTACTCAATGCCATATCTCTGCTTGTCCATTTTGTTTGGCTTGAGTAAAATATCATTCTCATTCGTTCCAAAGATATTTTTGATCTAGAAAATCTACATAAGGATAAATTGATGGGAAAATATAATCGGAATATTTTACCACAGGAAATGGTATTTCTCAAATCATTACTAACCCAATAAGCTGAGAACTTTTCTCTTTTTCTCATTCAAAGTAAAGGTTTTCCAAGAGTTTTGTAATCTCAGGAGCTGAATACTCTTGAGTATTAATCTTAAGCACTAATGCTTTACTTTGATCATATTTCTTTTGAATATACTCTGTAGTATACCACTTAAGTTCATTTTCAATTTTAGGATAAACACGCTCATCAACAAGCACTGCTACTAGATTTGAATAAGTATTTTTGGATTCTCCACTTGCATATACACTTCCTCGTTGGATATATCCCAAATATGATAAGACCTGTGAAACTACATAACAAAAAAGAATAGCAATTGAGAGTATTTTTTTTGAGAACATAGGATCTTGATATGCTAAAAAACGAATATAAAATATATACGATAATTAGAGCAAAAATAAAGACAAAATCTGATTTTAGTACCTTTTTCAGGTTGCTATTTTTTTGTTCTATGATCTCATACTTGACAGTTATTTTATCTGGTATTTTAAAACAATTGATTTTCATTTTCCAAACACTATACTACTGATTGTTTTTGTATCATATCTTATTCAAATGATCTTCTGAAATGAGGCACAAAGAACATATATCAGGCAGTTTTTTGACCGTAATCTTTCTTCAAAAAATCCGCTTTTTATACTTTTGATAGGACAAAAATGACTCTGAAAAACTAGTTTTATAGAGTCATTTTCTGAAGAAATCCTAGGAGTATACAAGAGAAGTGATTTTTTATATATTAGAGATTGCTCTGAAGAAGTGGAAAAAACTCATACTATTCAAATTGAAACACCAACAACACAAAAAACAATTCAACTAGCTAATTGAGAAATATATGAAAATAGAGGAGTCAGGGAAATTAATTCGCGATTACAACAATCAGCGATTAGTGGAAAAAAGATCCTATTCATCGAAAACCTAGAAAGGATGACGACATCAGCAATGAACGCCTTCCTAAAAACCTGTGAAGAACCACTTTCTCAAAGATTTATTTTTGCGACAATTAGTTCTGAAAGCGGAGTGTTGCCAACAATTGTTTCTAGGGCTTTGCTTGTGCATTTCAATCTCCTTGATGAGCAAGCTATGAGAGCTTTTCTGAAAGCTCAAGATACAGCTATTTCAGATGAAAAACTTGAAATTGTCTTACACATGAGTTGAGGAAAACCTTGAATTGCGTTAGAAATCATAAAGAAGATGAATCAGGATAGCGAAATTGAAAAGACACTGATGCAGGGATTTAAAGTAATAACAGAGAAAAAGTCACATCTTATGCAAATTGATATTCTAAAAAAGATAAAAGAAATCTGACTTTTAGAGCCATTTATAAATACTATTATTGATCATTTTACAAATGTTTGAGATAGTAGTCTTGCTCAAAAATGGGGCAATCTAAAAAAGTTTCAAGCAGCTAATATTTCAGAGGAAAACAGTTGGTGGTATACTGTTTTAGGATAATTTTACAATAAATGTCTACTTATGTCTACATATCTTTGACAAAATTTTTTAAAAGATAGTGCTATTAGAATTTATATTTGAGAAAATATTGCAAAATTCTATAAGTTTGCAAACGCTGAAGCGCTTATTGAAATTGGTCCATGAAAAGGTGCGATAACAAAGAAAATAAAAGATATTTCCGAGAATTTTTTTGTTATTGAAAAGGACTTAACAATGCAGGAGCATCTTCTCGCAATAGGATTAAACCATGATCAAATTATGTTTCAAGATATTCTTCAAGTTGATTTTCAGACCATCCTTTCTAAGATTAATAAAAATCAGAATTCCACACTAGTTGTTGGAAATCTTCCGTATTATATTACCTCTCCGATTTTTAGGCTGCTTTTTACCAATCATGAAAAAGGTTTTTTATGAGGAATTTTTATGATTCAGGATGAAGTTGGATTAAAAATTATTTCTTCAGCTGCAAAAAAATCATATCTTTGGCGATTATTAAACTGGTGATATACGATCGAATATCTTAAAATGGTCCCACCAAAAGCATTTTCTCCAGCTCCAAAGGTTAAGAGTTGTCTAGTAAAGTTTATCAAAAAAACTCAACATGAAGACTGCAATTTTAAAGATTTAGAAAAATTCCTAAACTTATACGCTCCATATAGCAGAAAAACCCTTGGAAGGATTAGTAAAATCATCCAAAAAAATGAGGAATGAGAAACTTTCTCCCTCCCAGAGGAGTTGTTAAGCAAAAGATTAGAAGAATTGTCTCGAGAAGATATTAAAAAGATTATCAAAAAATCTGACTCATAATTTCTTTTAATTCCTTTCTTTGAGAGGCAAAAAGAGGGTTATGTAATCGATCATGGAAGTATTCATTGCAGAAATGTGCTATATGTCCAAGCCCCTTTCTCTCAACAATAACATAGCTTTCTATTGCTCCTTCCTTGAGAATAAATATTTTTTCTTTATAGAGTCTCTCTATTCATTTAATGATGGCTTTATACTTTTTAGGACTAAAGGAGAGAATAGTTTTTACTAGTCTATTGTAATAATCACTATATTTCTTTTCTTTTGTTTTAGGTGAGTGTTTGAGATTTTGGTTGGCGAGTTGATAAAACTTATTTAGTTCTGCAGTTGAAAAAAATCAATAATCGACTGTATTATCCCAATCTCAGATAAAATAATTTTTGATATTAAATTTATTGAGAAATTTTCTCCAAGCATGTAAAGATCATTTCCCGTTAATATTAATCACCTCATAGTCTGAAATCTTAGATTTCCATTCGGGAAGTGTCTTTAGATAATTAAGATAAAAGCTAAAGAAATAGGCATCAGTATCTCATTCTACAAGAATGATTTTATTTACGAAAAAGATTTTTGAAAGATTTTCAAACTTTAGCATATGAATCAATGTAGCGTCATCATAATCAACCTGAATCTTTGGAGAAATAATCTGAGATTCGCTTTGTTCATTTCTATAAACTCTATATACATTAGTAATATTCCCCTCATTGATAAAGAGCCCAGAATTTGTAGAGAAAATGAATTGAGAGTTGATGTTTTGACTTACATGATCAAATACCTGAGCAATTTCTTTCTGAATTTGGGGGTGAAGATGTAATTCTGGCTCATTAATTATTAAGAATCCCTCTTTTAAGTCATTACCATACATTGCGAAAATAATGGTAAGTAGTGATCTCTCTCAGCTACTGAGTTCGTCAAAGTAGACAATTCTTTCTTGATTGTCTATAAGATGGATGTTTAACATTCAATTTACATAGTCAATGTATAGCTTCTTTCATAAATATTTGTCTATAATATAGCTTAAACTTGTATAAAATTCTGATTTTTCTAATTCATCTTGTATTGGTTTAGAATGTGACTGGTTTGGAGAGAGGAGTTGCGATTGAGAAAAATTCTCAACAATGCTCCATAGTTTTCAGATACAAGTAGCATATCATACTAGGCTATTTCTTGTATAATTAATATCGTTAATAATATCATGAGGATTAACAAAATTGCTAAATTCAAATTGGCTTCTTTCTGTGTTTAAAATAGCAAAAGTTTTTTTGAGAAAATATCGTTTTCTCTCTTCAGGTTTCTTTTCAAATTCATTAAAAATTGTAATAATGATCTGAAGTAGCTTTTGATATTGAATACATTGCAAAATAAAAATCTGATACTCTTCAAGACCTCTTTCATCAATAATAAATTGTTGCTCTTTTTCATCGAAGCTAGCCTTAATCCTCAAGTTAGAAGATTTTTCCATAAGCGTTTCAAGCTTATATTGTGGGAAAGAAATGTTTAATTTACTATATTTACTGATAATATCATTAATTTTCCCTGTATATTTACAGACAAAACCTATATTTTCATAATCATTTACTCAAAGTTCAAGCAAAATCTCAAAGTCTGAAGGTTTATTTGGTGTAGCATAGTTAGTGTGTAGTTTTTTTGTTAGATTCTTTTCTGCTTGGATAGCTTCCCTCATTGGAATTTCTGGATTTTGAGAAAATTCTCTTGAATAGTGATAATCTTTGATAAGGGTAGAAAAGAATTCCTCCAAAATAGTTACAAAATTACTCT